>Ga0070741_10000017_pt1 | contig 624814 bp, 492 predicted proteins | sample Coa_R1_4_FD_66440 | JGI IMG/M metagenome (GOLD analysis project Ga0070741, IMG submission 66440) | Surface soil microbial communities from Centralia Pennsylvania, which are recovering from an underground coalmine fire - Coalmine... | ecosystem: Environmental > Terrestrial > Soil >...
ATTGTTCTTCGCCAAAACCTTCGTAATGGCCGCCGTCAAAGTCGTCTTCCCGTGGTCCACGTGCCCAATCGTCCCGATGTTCACGTGCGGCTTGCTGCGATCAAATTTCTCTTTGCTCATGTTCTCTTTCTCTATGCCTCGAATTAACGAAACTAACTTCTGGAGCCCGCGATGAGATTTGAACTCATGACCTCCTCCTTACCAAGGAGGCGCTCTACCCCTGAGCTACGCGGGCTCATGTGACGCAAGTTGTCAACTTGCGCGTTCGCTCAAGTCTCAAAACGCAAATTAACAATTTGCGTTACATTTGGAGCGGGCGACGAGACTCGAACTCGCGACCCTCAGCTTGGAAGGCTGATGCTCTACCAACTGAGCTACACCCGCCCAACTTCGAAATTTCAATTTCGAGATCTGAAATCTCAATGGTGCAGGGGGTAGGATTCGAACCTACGTAGGGCAGTGAAGCCCGCCGGGTTTACAGCCCGGTGCCATTAACCACTCGACCACCCCTGCCTGTGCTCAAGTAATGCGAAGCGAACCGGAGAGAAAAACTATGATTGACCGTCGATAGCGCGCACTCCGACCCTGGTCGCAAACTCGTAACTTTAACTGACGCGATTACAGTTTGCAAGCGCCCAACAATCAAATTTCATTGACTATAAGCAGACGCGCTTCGAGCAATGATTCTTTGGAGCCGGCGAAGGGACTTGAACCCCCGACCTACTGATTACAAATCTGAAATAGCCGAAACCGCCCAAAGCGTGTCGGTTAGTACGGCTGAGTTCGGTTTCGGTGAATTGTGTCACACCTTGACAACAAAATTTTGACGGATCGGGTGAGATTGATTATTGTGCGTCTGTTCGTGCCAGTACGAACGCACCCCGCGTTGTTCTGACTGGTTTCGTGTCGTATGCACGCCGCTGGCACACAAGAATCCGTTTAAGCCTCAAATCATCAACCTTAATTTGTTTTCAATGAATCGGAGTGTGTTTTGTATGCCTGAAAAACTTCTAACCGTTGACGAGCTTTGTGCCTGGCTGGGCGAGAGTAAACAGACTGTGTACGAAGATATTCGGCGCGGGCGAATTCCCGTCGTGCGAATCGGCAAAAGAATCAAAGCCGATCCTGAGACTGTCAGGGCTTGGATTGCGCGCGGCGGTACGCCCTTATCGGCTGAGTCCGAACCAACACGCAATCACCCCTGATACAGTTGGATTATCGCGGATTATTTTCCGCTGCGTAGAGGAGGAACAACCGACAAAATGAAGCAAACCTATTACACCGAACGTCAAGCCGCGCGATACCTGAGCATCGCATTGAACACGCTACGAAAGTACCGTCGCTTAGGCGTCATCCAAGCGTCGAAAACCGGCACCGTAGTTGTCTATGACAAGACGGCTCTTGATGTCTTTCAAACAAAGATCGTCCGTCCGACTAAATCATTTCAACCGCTAATCTCAAAGCTGAGGCCGCTTTGCGCGTGAGCGAAAAAAAAAGCGCGGTGCGTGAATACCGCGCTTCAAGGAATTTCACCGAAAGAGAACCTAGACGAACTTGAACGATCATAACACACCACTTTCTTTAGACAGCGACGCGCACACGCAGGCGCGCTTGTATCTTATCCCTCTAGTCAAAAACCTTCCAGAGGGCGATTGCGTCGAATTACGAGCACTACTACGAACCGCCGACAACGCTATGCGTCCCTGCGGCTCGTTTTGGGTGTGGTTAGAATCCGAAATCAGCGAGGCCATTGCATGGGCGATCAAAAAAGCCGACGAAGGTGCGGAAGTGTTCGCCGCACCGAACGGTAGAAAAGAGGGCGACGGATCAAAAGAAAGCGTTACGACGCTAACTTGTCTTTATGCCGATCTGGACTTCTACAAAACATCATTTTCCCGCGATCAAGCAATCCAAGCGGCGAAGAAAGCACCTATCAAACCAAATTTCATAATTGATAGCGGTTACGGAATTCAGTTGATCTGGTTTATCGATCCGACAACCGACAAGGCTGGATGGCTCAGCGCACAGCGAGCAATTCAAAGACACTTCGCAAGGTTCGAAGCGGACGTGGCCATTACTTCTGACGAAAGTCGCGTCCTTCGATTGCCTGGATTTGATAATCGCAAAAACGGCGCTTCCAAAGCGACACGAATTATTGATGTGCGGTTAGGCCGTAGCACACTCGCGGACGTGTGCCGCGAATTCGAGATCGATTTGAACGACGGATCGCTAATCGCGAAGGTATCAGCCAACAAGATTCCAGAAACGATCATTCAAGGCAGTCGCAACGACCTGATGATGTCGCTCGCCGGTTCGATGCGGCATCGCGGTATGAGCGAAGGCGCGATCACCGCGGCGCTGTCTTATGAGAACGAACGCCGGTGCCAGCCGCCTCTGTCGGATCGCGAAGTCAGGGCTATCGCACGGTCGGCGATGCGTTACGAATCGGACGACGAAGCCTCTGCGGTCAATGACTCTATCGAAACGATTAACGATCTTGGAAAGCCAGTAGGTAGGTTTATGTTGGTGGCCTTTTCTACGCCAGAAGAAATGGTAACTGGCCTGCATCGCGGCGAGATCGGAATACTTCAAGCATTGCCTGGCATCGGTAAGACGAGTCTTGCTCTCAATCTGTCTATTTGTGCAGCCAGTGGAAAGAGATTTGATCCGCTGATTAAAGCATCGGAACCGCGCGTCGTGATCTTTTTTGACTTTGAAAACACAGCATCCGTTCTACAAAAGGACTTATCGCGAATGCTGTCGCAATTAGACAGCCGCGAACGCGCGCTTCTTGATAAGAATCTGATCATTGTCGTCGATGCTGAAATCGGTGATAGACCGTTCAAGTTGAGCGATCCCGCACACATCAAACTCGCGACAAAGCTGTGCCTACTTCACAAAGCCGATCTAGTTATCATCGACACGCTCGCAGCGTCATTCAACATGATCAATGAAAATGACAATGCCGAAGTTAATCGCGTTGTCATTGCGCCGCTTCAGAAGCTTTTGCGTGACTGTGGCGCGGCTGGATTGGTCATTCATCACATCGGCAAGAGTGGCGAGTCAGATCGCGCGAAGGTCTACCGCTCGCGCGGCGCATCCGTCCTGCCTGCATACGCGCGTCTCGTGCTCGATCTCTCGAAAGATCAAAGCGAAGAAAATTGTGTGATTTTGAATTGCACCAAGATCAAAGGCGCGAGGTTTGATGACGCCGTCTTGAAGCTGGATCGTGATAAGCGATGGTTTCGCAGAATCGGAACAAAAGAGCCAGAGCAATCGACACATCAGCGAGTCGTGGAATTCCTAACGCACGAAATGACGATGGCGCAGATTAAGTCACAAGGTTCGATGGAACTGCAACTATCGGCCGCAACCATCGAACGCGAGATCAAGCTGGCTTTGCTTCGCGGTGAAATCGAAAAGACCGGACACGGACGCTATGCGCCGAAGAATGACGATGTTGCGCCGTTCGATGCTGAAATCGCGGCCTGAACGACGAAACCATCAAAACATCAAGACCTATAGCGGTGATGGTTTTGATGGTTTCAAGAAAGGCCGTAATTCCTAAGTGGTTCGGGTCGTTCGGGTCACACCGTGTGGGGTGATCCTCAACGACCTGAGCTTTGGAAACAAACTCGAAAGCCTATGGCTTTCTTAACCGAAAGGTAATCACATGACACTTGAAGAAAGGGCGGAAAAAATCGCCGCCGAAAGTGAAGCGAAAAAAGCCGCTGAAGCAAAAGAAACCGGAAAGCCGCTAGGCAAGCTGGTTCAAAGGGCAAAAGCACGCCTACAAGCCAAAGAAGACGCAAGAAAGGAAGCTGAAAGACAAGTCGCGCAACAGATCAAAGCGGAGAACGACGCTGAGATTCGCCGGATTCTTCGTTCGCGCTTCCCTGGTACCGATAAAGAATTCGACGAATTGTACCCAGAACTTCGCCGAAGTTTCTTGATCAGTGAAACGCTGAAACCGCGTCCGCGCAATTCTTTCGAGTCACAATTCTAGATCATGGCAAGCAAACGACAATTACTCATCAAAGAACTTAACTTTTGGTTATCGATCATCACTGACTCTGTGGGAGTCGGTAAGTCGAAGCTACCAACCGGAAAGAAAGTGACGGACGCACAACGTCTGGAATACATCGCACAACGACTGCAAAGCGCGGGCGCCAAGACGTTGCGCGAGTCAATCGAAAGCGATCAAGCTGACTTTCCGGCGAATGCTCCAGTTCGTCATCAGCTTGGTGACTGATTTATTCGGTCAGACGTTCGCGCGTGCGGCAAAGCAAAACACGAACGTCGAACGTTTCCGAACGTCTGACCATCCTTGTCAAACGTTCAATGATGTCATAGGTATGAGCGAAAGTCTGATACGATCGTATTCATGATCTTAGAGTCTCAACGCGATCCGTTTGGGAGACAAATCTCATGAGCTTTTTCGCAGGCTTTCTCGCACGGCTTATCACTGACTTGTTCTTTCCGAGGAAAAGGCGCAAGACAAGACGAAAACGGACAAGGCGTCGCCGGTAAGTCAGCTTGGCCGCATGTTTTCTCAAGAACTTAAAATCACGCGCGCCGAAGCACATCACGTCAAAAGACGGGTGGCTTTTTAGGGTGACGGGGTGGGTTTGCGTCGTCGTCGCTTCGCGTTAACGCGAACGATCAAATCAGCCGGATCGCAGTCTAGCGCTTCGCACAAGCTTTCTAAAGTGTTCAGTCCGATCTGAGTCAGATCGCCTTTCCACAACCGCGCTGCGTGTCCTGGGTGAAGGTCAGCGATCTTTTGCAACTGATATGCCGTCTCGATTCCTTTGGCTTTCGCTGCCTCTCTAATACGAAGTCTGATCATGATCGGTATTCTATCACAGACAGTCCAATTATTCTCTTGCTATGTATTCTCTAATTGTGTAATATACTCGCTGTCTTTCAACTAAGACAGAAAGGACAACCAACCAAAATGAAGCACATCGAACCGGACGCGACTCACTGTCCGATCTCCAAATACGTTACAACGCGAGATGCAGATGAGGTTATAGCCAAACTCATGAGTAATCAAACGTCTGACGGCGAGTTTCAAAGCCTTGCGGATCGGTTGCAAGCTAACTTTGATCTCACAAGCAATCTTGACATCATTTCGTCGCTTATCGTTCGCAGACACAACGAACGCCGGACGCTGCGCAGTCACTAAAGCGGGAACGCGAAGCTGTGGCGCTAATCGCGCGTGTTCAGTATCACACACAGCCGGACGCTACCTACTCGCAAGCCGTAGGACGCAGCTTCAAACACTATTGACACTCAGATCATGAATGAAAAGCCGAAGAAGATAACGACCAAGCGAACATCGCAAGGTCAGATCATCAAGCGCGGAGATAGAACTTGGCTTGTGCGCGTATCGAGAGGCCGCGACGTAACGGGAAAGCGGCGCTATCTCAACACAACCATTTACGGAACCAAGAAAGACGCGCAAGACTATCTCAACAAGAAGCTAACGGAAAAAAGTGCCGGAACACTTGTCGAACCTTCGCGCTTGTCCGTTGATGAATATCTAAACAAGTGGCTTGACGTAGCCGCGCGTCCGCGACTGCGCGAAGGTACTTTCACGAGTTACAGCGAGTTATTGGATCGATATATCAGACCAGATTTAGGCGTCCATCGGCTTTCAAACCTACACGCGCTCGACGTTCAAAAGACTTACAGCGGAATGCTCGCAAAGGGACTGTCTGCGCGAACAGTTCGCTATGCTCATGCCGTTCTAACGTCGGCTCTGAAGCAAGCCGTGAAGTGGGGAATGCTCACGATCAATGTGGCCGATCTTGTGGAGCTTCCAAAACAGGAACGCCGCGAGATGCACGCGCTATCGCCAACGGAAGCCAGCAAGTTTCTCGAATCGGCATCGTGCGATCCACAAGGGATCGTCTTTGTCTTTGCGCTCGCTACCGGAATGAGGCCGGAAGAATACCTGGCTTTGAAATGGTCTGACATTGATCTTAAAGAGGGAAACGCGGTTGTCAGACGAACGCTGGTTTGGCGCAAGTCGGGCGGCTGGTATTTTGGGGAACCAAAAACATCACGTTCGCGGCGAACAGTTCCCTTACCGGACTCACTCACGCAATCACTCAGAATGCACAGACGGCTTCAAAATGAATTGAAGCTCCAACTAGAAGCCGCCGAACGCGAAGCGTTTCAAAAGAACGATTTGGTTTTTGCAGCTTCTAATGGTATGCCTCACGCGATCCGCAACCTTAAACAGCGACACTTCAAACCGATCCTAAAACGTGCCGAACTTCCCATGATTCGACTCTACGATCTGCGTCATAGCTGTGCGACGTTGTTGCTTGCTGCGGGCGAGAATCCGAAGGTTGTGAGCGAACGTTTAGGTCACGCCAGCATCACTCTGACTTTAGACACTTATTCTCACGTTTTGCCGACGATGCAACAGTCTGCGACTGAGAAGTTAGAGCGGATTCTGTATGGTTGAAATCGGTTGTTTGATGTACCACGCGCCAGAAGTCGCGCCAAGCTGTGTCTTGATCGTGAGTTCGCGGGGTCTCATCAAACTCAATTACAACGTCCGGTCCGGTGGTTTTCATACCTCAAGCACACTACGTGCACACAATCTATTAAATCAAGATCATCGTGCTCACTTTCTTCATGTTGCTAACATCTTGATTCTTCAGCGATTTAGACATGGAGCCGGCGAAGGGACTTGAACCCCCGACCTACTGATTACAAATCAGTTGCTCTACCAACTGAGCTACGCCGGCCCGATCGCAAGGATGAAGGCGGAGGATGAAGGTGAATTCAGTTTCCGCCAACGCGATGCGATACTAGCAGCACACGCTTTCAAAAGTGAAGCGACAAGTAGGCAAACAACCACCGAAACTATGACCGAAGTGCGCTTGACATTGGTTTGGGCGGTTCGTATTCTAGCCGTTCGCGTTTTAGGCGCTTTTTCTAGAAGGACTTATCTATGTCAACATACTTTCCCAGCGGTCAGGGTCTGGCACAGAATCGGAAGTGGCACGTGGTTGATGCCAGCGGCAAGACTGTGGGCCATCTTGCTTCAGAAGTCGCGGCAATTCTTTCCGGCAAACGTAATCCGCAATGGACTCCTTTCATGGATATGGGCGACCACGTGATTGTCGTCAACGCACGCAAAGCGATGTTCACCGGCGCCAAAGCGACCGATAAAGTTTATCGCCGGCACACACTGTATCCCGGTGGCTTGCGCGAAACTTCCGTGACCGAAATGTTTGCCAAGCACCCGGAGCGAGTGATCGAACTGGCCGTGAAAGGAATGCTGCCCAAGACGAAACTTGGGCGCGCGATGGCGAAGAAGTTGAAGGTTTATGCCGACGCCGTGCATCCTCATTCGGCGCAGCAACCACAAAGCCTCGAGTTCCCTTCCCGCAAAAATCAGAAACAAAATTAAAAGGAATTAAGACGTGGCAGATATTCAATATTACGGAACGGGACGCCGAAAAACTTCGACGGCCCGCGTTTATTTGCGGCCAGGGGGCGGCAACGTTCAGGTCAATCACAAACCATTCGAATCGTATTTCCCCAACGAGACGCTGCGCATGATTATTCGCCAGCCGTTGAATCTGACTGAGACGACCGGCAAGTTCGATGTGCTGGTCAACGTCGCGGGCGGTGGACCGGCGGGACAAGCCGGCGCGATTCGTCACGGGATTACGCGCGCGCTGATGGAATACAACGCTGATTTGCGTCCCACGCTGAAACAAGCGGGATTAGTCACGCGCGATCCACGAATCAAGGAACGAAAGAAGTACGGACAGAAGGGTGCGCGCAAGCGCTTCCAGTTCTCGAAACGATAGAAATGTTTTAAGTCCATTGTCGCGATTTCGATTGGCTGTCCCGATGCGGACTTAATCGCGGCGAGTACATAAACCAATTAAGAGGAGAGTAAGTTTTGGTAACCGTCACGATGAAAGAATTGCTGGAGGCCGGTGTTCACTTCGGCCACCAGGTCCGCCGTTGGAACCCGAAGATGAAGGAATACATTTTCGGCGAGCGCAACGGCATCTACATTATCGATCTGCAAAAAACGCAGAAGATGTTCCGCGAAGCTCTTCAAGCCGTCGCCAGCATGGTCGCGGAAGATCGCGGCAAGACCGTCTTGTTTGTCGGCACCAAGCGCCAGGCTCAGGACGCGGTGCGCGAAGAAGCCGAGCGCGCCGGCCAATACTATGTGAATCAGAGATGGCTCGGCGGTTTGCTCACGAATTTTCAGACGGTGCAAAAATCGATTAAGCGTCTGAAAGATCTCGAAGCGATGCAAACCGATGGTCGCTATGAAAAGCTGACCAAGAAAGAGCGCATCAAGCTGGACCGCGAGCGGCTGGGTCTGGAAAAAGTGCTCTCCGGAATCAAGTCGATGAATCGCCTTCCCGATGCAGTCTTCGTTATCGACGTGCGCAAGGAAGAGATCGCGGTCGCCGAAGCAAACAAACTGGGCATTCCGGTGATCGCAGTCGTCGATACCAACTGCTCGCCCGAAGGAATCGACTACGTGATACCCGGAAACGACGATGCGTTGCGCGCCGTGCGCTTGTTCGCATCGCGAATCGCGGACGCAGTGCTCGAAGGACAGCAAATGTTGACCGAAGGCGGCGCGACCGCCGAGGTCCCGGAAGAGACGGAATCAGGTGAAGGCGCTACCGCCGCGACTGAAGGCGAGACAGTCGCAGTTGAGCAGATAGAAGCGGCGCCCGCGGAAACTGAAGTGGCTCCGCCAGCCGAAACTGCTGAAGAAGCGCCCGTTGAAGAGAACGAGAGCGCGGAGGTCCTCGCCGCTACCTAATCAAAGGCAATATTGGATCAATCGGCGAGCGCAGCCTCAGCAGCGGGAACTCCGCCGGGCTGCGCGTTTTCATGAATTAACGAAGTTATTATTAGGAGACGATAGGTAATCATGGCAGACATAAGTGCAGCCGCGGTCAAAGCGCTGCGAGAAAAAACAGGCGCCGGAATGATGGAATGCAAGAAGGCGCTCACTGAAGCAAATGGAAACGAGGAACGCGCGAACGAGATTTTGCGCGAACGCGGCCTGGCGTCAGCGAAGAAGAAAGAGGGTCGGGTCGCCGCCGAAGGCGTCGTCGGTTCGTACATCCACATGGGTGGTAAGGTCGGCGTGTTGGTTGAAGTGAATTGTGAAACTGATTTCGTCGCGCGTGGCGACGAATTTCAGCAACTCGTAAAGGACGTGGCGATGCATATCGCGGCGGCGGAGCCTCGGTACGTGGCGCGCGATGAAGTCACCGCTGACGTGCTCGACAAAGAGCGCGAGATCGCACGCGCGCAAGCGAAAAACGATCCGAAGAACGCCAACAAGCCAGATCAAGTGATCGACAAGATCGTCGAAGGCCGCTTGAATAAGTTCTACGAAGAATTCGTTCTGCTCGATCAGCCGTTCATCAAAGAGCCGTCGCAAACTGTCGGCGAATTGATCACCGAAAAAGTCGCGAAGACTGGCGAGAAGATCACCGTGCGTCGGTTTGCGCGTTACAAGATGGGTGAAGGTCTGGCTAAACGCGGCGACGATTTCCAGGACGAAGTAGCTAAACTATCCGGTAATTAGTCCCGAGTTGCGGGAGTTGAGTGCCGAATTGTCGCACTCAACTCCGTACTCCAAACTCCGAACCTGAACTCGATGACCACGAACAACCTTTCCCCTGCCTTCCGCCGCGTCCTGCTAAAACTTTCCGGTGAAGCTTTGCTGGGCGAGCAGTCGTTCGGCATCGACATCAAGGTAGCCCGCTCCGTCGCTGAAGAAATCAAACAGGCGCATGCTCTCGGGATTCAGATCGCCATTGTCGTTGGTGGCGGAAACATTTTTCGTGGCGTCTCGGCGAGCGCCGGCAACATGGATCGCTCGTCAGCCGATTACATCGGCATGCTCGCGACGGTCATGAACGCCGTGGTGCTACAAGACGCGCTCGAAAAGATCGACATCCAAACTCGCGTCCTTTCCGCGATCGACATTCCGCAACTCGCCGAACCGTTCATTCGCCGCCGCGCTATTCGCCATCTGGAAAAGGGTCGCATCGTCATTCTCGCAGCGGGCACCGGCAATCCGTTTTTCTCGACCGACTCAGCGGCGGCGTTACGCGCGCTGGAAATCAAAGCCGACGCGATTCTCAAGGGCACGAAAGTCGACGGTGTCTATTCCGCCGATCCGATGAAGGACGCTTCGGCCACGCGATTCGACTGCATCACTTTCCAGGAAGTCCTCGAAAAGAATCTGCGGGTCATGGATGCTTCGGCGATTTCGATGTGCCGCGACAACAATCTTCCCATCATCGTCTTCAACATGCGCACGCCCGGCAACATCGCGAGCGCCGTCAGCAGAGCCGCCGGCGTCGGCACTCTGGTGTGCCAACAAAAGCCGTAAATGGTGAATCGTAAATCGCAAGTAGAACCAGTTGTCTATTCACGATTTACCATTTACTATTCACGCCGCCATGACTGAACAAGACGTCATTAAAGAAACGAAGCCGCGCATGGAAAGCGCGATTGAAGATTTTCGCAAGAAGCTGGCGACCGTTCGTACCGGCCGCGCGTCCGTCAGCCTGCTCGACACGGTGATGGTCGATTATTACGGCACGGCGACACCGCTGAATCAGATGGCCTCCGTGCACGCGCCCGAGCCGCAAATGCTCACCGTTCAGCCCTGGGATCCGACGCAGCTCGGCAACGTTGAAAAAGCGATTCGTTCTGCCGACCTCGGTTTGAATCCTTCAAACGACGGCAAACTCGTGCGTATTCCGATTCCGCCTTTGACGGAAGAGCGCCGGAAACAACTTGCGAAACAAATTCATGAGATCGCCGAAGAACATCGCACCGCAATTCGCAACATCCGCCGCGATCAGAACGACAAGCTCAAGAAGATGCTGAAGGATAAGACGATCTCGGAAGATGCTGAACGCGACGCGCTCGAGCAGGTACAAAAACTCACCGACACCTATATTGGCAAGATCGACGAGCTGTCGAAATCCAAAGAACACGAAATCATGAGTGTGTGAAACATAGTGATCAGAGGCTGGATTAAGCGGAAGAGTTCCGCCCATCTGCCGCCGACGCCATATTTGCGCTGAGCTTTTTCTAACCTCTAATCTCTGACCTCTAACCTCTTAGAGAGCGGGAGGAAATCTCGACACGATGATCATCTCTCTCGCCCTATCACTGCTGGCCATCGCGAGCGGCACGCTTCTCACTTACACCTATGACGAGGACGCGCCGCTCGCTTCGCGTTTGTGCGGCGGCGCCTGCATCGGCTTCGCTTGCATGGCGCTCGTGGGACTGATCGTCGCGCTGGCTTTTGGACTAAATGCCACCACGCTCGCAGTCACGGCCGCATTGTTAGCATTTCCTCTCCTGCTGTTAACGAATGAAGGAACACGCGATCGCTTGAATGCGGATGTCGATCAGGCGTTGAGATCAATCAGCCGCGCCAGCACCAAGCCTGATCGCTGGGCCTTCATCTATTTCCTGTTTTATGCGGGCGTGATGATCGTGATGTGGCTCGTGTTCGATCGCGCGCTGCTTGAGAAGCCGACGGGTCTTTACACCGGAGTGCTGAACAATTACGGCGACTTGCCGTTTCACATCAGCGTGATCACGCGCTTTGCTTACGGCCAAAACTTTCCGCCGGAAGACCCGACGTTTGCGGGCGCGCGATTTACTTATCCGTTTTTGACGGACTTTGTGTCCGCGATGTTTCTGCGTGCCGGCGCCAGCCTGCGCAATTCTATGTTCATCGGGAACTGGATTATCGGCGTTGCGCTGGTCGGCGTCCTGCATCGTTTCGGATTGCAGCTACTGCGAAACCGGACCGCGGCGATTCTCACTCCCGTGCTCGTGATTCTGAACGGCGGTTTCGGCTGGTACATGCTGTTCAGCGATGTCAACAAGACGGACGCCGGCGTCTTTCAGATCCTCAACCACATTCAGCACTCATACACGATTCTGCCGGACGTGACGCAGGGCTGGCGTTGGGGTAACTCGGTTACAAGTCTGCTCGTGCCACAGCGCGGATTTCTGCTGGGAATTCCGCTAGCCGTGATTGTGTTTACGCAGTGGTGGTGGGCGGCCGGGACAGACGGGGAGAAACGGGGACAGGGAGACGCGGAGAAGAAACGCCAGAAGAGTACGCCTTCTAAGCGACAAACCGATATCCCCGTCTCCCAATCTCCGCGTCTCCGCGTCTTCCTCTCTCCTTTTCTTCGCATCAGCCGCCCAATGCTCGCCGCGGGATTCGTTGCCGGTCTGCTGCCACTCATTCATGCGCACAGTTTCATTGCGGTGATGGGAGTCGGCGGCGTGCTCGCGCTCATCAACATCAAACGTTGGCGCGATTGGATTGGCTTTTTTGTCGTGGCTTCAGTGATTGCTGGACCACAGTTGCTCTGGTCTACGCACGGTTCGGCGGTCAGCACGAAGGCCTTCATCGGATGGGAATTCGGCTGGGGTCATGGCGATGAAAATATTATTTGGTTTTGGATTAAGAACACCGGCGTCTTCATTCCTCTCCTGGTGCTCGCGCTGCTTTGGAAACCGGATCAGTATCTGGTCTCGCGCAAGCTCCTGTTTTTCTATCTGCCGTTCACGCTCTGCTTCATCGTGCCGAACCTGATCAAGTTCGCGCCGTGGATCTGGGACAACATCAAAATTCTCTTCTACTGGTGGATCGCGTCGGCGCCGATCGTGGCGCTCTTTCTCGCGCGACTCTGGAACGGAGACTTGTGGCATCGAGTAATTGCCGCGTGTCTATTTTTGGTTTTGACGCTGGCCGGCGGGCTGGATGTTTACGCTTTAGTTTCACGGCAAGGCGAGTACGAAGAATTCGATCGCGAGGGTGTGACGTTTGCCGAAACGATCAAACAACAAACTCCGCCTAACGCGATGATTCTCCACGCGCCAATTCACAATACGCCGATTTTTTTGACGGGGCGTCGATCGTTGATGGGATATCCCGGCCACATCTGGACACATGGCATCGACTCTGGTCCGCGCGAAGCCGACATCAAGCGAATCTACGAAGGCGGGCCCGATGCTCTCGCCTTGCTCGCAAAATACCGAGTCGATTATGTTGTAGTCGATCCGCAGGAGCGCTCAGTGATGAAGGTGAACGATGCGTTCTTCAATCGCTTCAAAGAAATCGTAAGCGTAGGTGACTACCATCTCTACAAAGTCGCGCAATAAGAAGTCCAGCCCGGTAAAGAGCAGCCGCGAGTCTCGTGAGTCGGTTGATTCTGCCGATCAAAATGCCGACCTGTCCGACACGACGTGGCGCATATCGGCCGCGGCGATTCTGTTCGTCGGAGCTTTCCTGCGACTCTTCAAACTCTCGCTCGTTCCTCTGCATCACGACGAAGGCGTCAACGGAAACTTTCTCGTGACGCTGGTCCGCGAAGGCAAATATTTTTACGATCCGCAGAATTATCACGGGCCGACGATTTACTATTTTTCGGCGATTATTCCCTGGACCGTGAGGTTCTTTGGCGGGAAAGCCGCCGCCGATAACTATGGCCTGACGACCTTCAACATTCGATTAGTAACGGTTGTCTTCGGCATCGCGACTATCGGTTTGGCGCTGATGCTGCGTAAGCGACTAGGTTCAATCGGCGCATTATCGGCAGCAGGATTAATCGCGATCTCGCCAGGCGCCGTCTATCTCTCGCGTTACTTCATTCATGAGTCGCTCTATGTCTTCTTCACGTTTGGGATCGTCGTCGCGGCGCTGAAGTTTTACGACACAGGGCGAGCGCTCTATTTCATACTCGGATCGATCTCCGCCGCGTTGATGGTCGCCACGAAAGAAACCTGGATCATCAACGGCCCGGTGCTGCTAATCGCGCTGATCTCTACCATCGTCTATTTTTGGCTGCGCGAGCGTCTCGATCAGAGTCGTTCGTCGGATGAACTGTCGATGGGCGAGCGTTGGCGGATAACGATCGATCGGCTGGGCGGCCCGATTCAACTGACCACGATCCTACTGGTCGCGTTTTCAGTTTTCATTCTCGTCAACGTCGTCTTCTATTCATCATTCTTTACGAACTATCCGAAGGGTGTCAGCGACGCGCTGAAGACACTGAATCTTTGGCGACAGCGCACGCACGAGCACGAGCATCCCTGGTATCAATACATTTACTGGCTGCTCCTTGAAGAGGGTGCGTTGATGTTGCTCGCGGGGCTGGGTGCGCTCATCGCCGTGTGGCGCGCCAACAATCGGCTGGCGTTGTTTGTTTCGCTGTGGTCGTTCGGGTTACTCGCCGCTTATTCGCTGGTGGGCTACAAGACGCCGTGGATCAGTCTGAACTTCATTGTGCCGCTGGCGCTGACTTCCGGATATACGCTCGATGTCGCGTATCAAAAGTTGCGCGAGTTTCAACTGCCGCTGGCGTACGCCGCGATTGCTTTGTTGCTCGCGGGTTACTGCGGCTATCAGATGTACCAGCTCAATTTTGTTCATTACGATGACGACTCATACGTTTATGTGTACGCGCACACCAAGCGCGAGATGCTGGCGATGGTCAATCAGATCGAGCGCATTGCGCAAAAAAACGGTACCGGTACTGATACAGGCATTGCAATCGTTTCGCCGGACTACTGGCCGCTGCCGTGGTACTTTCGCGATTACAAGAAGGTCGGGTATTACACCCAAATTGTTCCCACGAACGAGCCGATCATCGTTGGCTCGTTGGCTCAGGAAGATGCGCTCAAGGCAACCTACGGCGATCGATACGATTTAGTTAACTCGGGAGAGGACGAAGGCGCATATCCGCTCCGGCCAGGCGTGGATTTATTGTTGTATGTGAGAAGAGATGTGAAGCGGTAGATGATCCAGTACAATCGACTGACATGATGCGTCTTCCCAAATTCACCTATCGCACGCCGCGTACGATCGCGGAGGCGGTGAAGATTGTCGCGGACAATGGGCCCGAGGCGCAGTTTGTCGCGGGCGGTACCGATCTCTATCCCAACATGAAGCGCCGGCAACAAATGCCGAAGACTGTCATTTCTGTGATGCGTCTTCCGGAATTGAATCAGGTTTCAGGCGGAGGGCCATCAGGAGCTGTCATCGGTGCGTCCATGACACTGACGGATGTAATCGAGAATTCGATCATCAAGCGCGACTACCCCGTCATCGCATCAGCAGCAAGGACGATTTCGACGCCGATTCTGCGCAACATGGGCACCATTGGCGGCAATCTCCTGCTCGACACGCGCTGCAATTACTACGATCAGAATTACGAATGGCGCAAAGCAATCAATTTCTGTTTGAAGAAAGACGGCGACGTTTGTTGGGTGGCGCCGGGAAGCTCCAAGTGCTGGGCGGTCCAATCGAGCGATCTTGTTCCCGTCATGGTTGCCATCGGCGCGAAGTTTCGATTTGTTTCGACCGCGGGTGACCGAATGGTTGAAGCGCGCGAGTTCTATAAAGACGACGGAATCGACTACATGAACAAGCGCGCGGATGAATTGCTTGTCGATATTCACCTGCCGCCGACGAATGGTTGGCGCGCGTCGTATCAGAAGCTGCGAAGGCGAGGCGCGTTTGATTTTCCGGTGTTGGGAGTTGCGACGTATGTTAAGTACGACGAATCAAACAACGCTGCGGGCGGGGCGCCCGCGCTCCCAGTGAAAGATGCCAGGATTGTTCTCGGCGGCATCGCTCCTTCGCCGATTCAGGTTAACGAAGCCGCGCAGAAGCTGATTGGAAACCCGCTCGACGACGATCACATTCAGGCAGCCGCCGAAGCCGCTTACATCAAAGCCCGCCCGCTCGACAACACCGACTTCGTCTATCAATGGCGCAAGCAAATGGCGCGGCAATACACGATTCGCGCGCTCGAAGCACTGCGCGTCGAATAACCGTCACACCACCGAGAGCACAACCTACTTATTACTTTTGCGTCTTCATGTCTTTGTGGTTAACTCCTGCGCGTGAATAAAGTCGCCGCAATTCTCCTTGCCGCCGGACAATCGCGACGCATGGGCGCATTCAAGCCTCTACTTTCCTTCGGCGAAAGTACTGTCATTGAATCGTGCATCAATAATCTGCGTGCGGTTTCTGTTGATGAAATAATTATCGTCGTCGGTCATCGCGCTGATGAAGTGCGCACGCACCTGCAAGATGCGAATGTCCGCTTCGCGCTGAATCCCGATCCTAAAAGCGAGATGAGCGCGTCGATCGCTCTTGGCGTTGCCCAAGTCAGCATTGACGCGAAGGCGTTACTGATTGCTCTCGTCGATCATCCAGCCGTTGGTGCGGAAACAATCAGACAAATCGTCGATGCGTGGGAAACCGGCGCACGTCTCGTCCAGCCGGAATACAATGGCCGCGGCGGGCATCCCGTTTTGATCGATCTCAAATATCGCGATGAACTGCAGCAACTCGACCAGCAGAAAGGTCTGCGCGGTTTCTTCGAAGTGCATCGCGCCGAGGTGCGGCGGCTGCCGGTCGATTCGCCTTTCGTTGCGCGCGACATGGACACGTGGGAAGATTACGTGAGTTTGCACCGAGACGTTTTTGGACAGACGCCCAGGCCGACTTGAACGATTTGCTCAGATTTTCTGCCGATTTTGACATAGTTTGCGCGAAGGCATTATTTAGCATCTAAGCAGTGTCGCGCCGAATCGAAAGTTTCTCGGCGAATGACGAAGGAGTTTCAATGCTGACTGATCTTCAAAGAAAGATTCTGACGATGGCGAGCGTCGCCTTCATCATGATCGTGTCTCTCGCGGCTTCGATCCGCGCGCAGTCTCCGGAATTCTCGTTTCGTTCCGTCGATGGCCAAACCATCACCTCCGAAAGTGTGCGCGGCGAAGTGGTCGTGTTCGCATTTGGCGCGTCCTGGCTGCCCCTGACTAAGAATCAAATGGAAGGTTTGAAGAAGCTCGCTGATCAGTACGCCGGAAAAGGCGTCGCCGTCTATTGGGTCAGCACTGAGTCGGATTCAGCAAAGTCAAAAAACTTCGCGGGTGATGACGAGTTGCGCGAACTTGGTCGCAAGTACAAGCTGACGGTGTTGCGCGATCCCGAGGGTCCGATTTCGCGAAGGCTGGGAGTCGATCAGTTGCCTTCCACTGTGATTATCAACAAGCAAGGGCAAGTCGCCGCGACGATCGGCGGGTTAGATCCGAACGCTGACGTGGCCAAGCAGCTAGCCGAGCGCTTGGACAAAATTCTCTAAGACAGCGGTTCGTGTGACTGGGTTACTAGTTCGAACAGCAGCCGCACCGGCAGTCCCACCACATTGAAGAAATCTCCCTTGACCCCTTCGATAAATCGCGCGCCCAATCCTTGAATCGCGTACGCGCCGGCTTTGTCCATCGGCTCGCCGGTGGCGACATACCAATCAATTTGTTCATCGCTCATCGCCGCAAATTTCACCTCGGTTTGCTCATGCGCAATTGTTGCCCGTGAGTCTCCGTCAACCACGGCGATGCCAGTCAAAACTTCGTGCCAACGATTGTTGAGCAAGCGCAGCATGCGCTTCGCATCTTCTTCGTGAACAGGCTTCTCGAGAATGTGATCGTCGATCACCACCGTCGTATCAGCCGCGACAATTAATTGATCGCGTATCTTCAGCTCAGCCGCTTCAGCCTTTTCGCGCGCGAGTCGCTGGACGTAATCAACAGCGTCTTCACCATCACGTCGCGACTCGTCAATATTGACCGGCAACGCTTCAAACGGCCAACCAACCGTTCGCAGGATTTCAGCGCGACGCGGGCTGGCTGACGCAAGAATTATTTTAGGAAGCTTGAACATCGGTGATTGCTTGTGGCGATAAATCCACGAGTTGAGCTACTCGCTTGGTCATCGCGCGCGTCATCAATTAAACTCAACAACTTCGATTCTGAATGCGAAGACCTGCACACGCAAGCGCACCGCGACACGAAAATGGTCGATTTAGCAAAGCTTCTGCCAAAACTGCTCCGCGCCAATGGCGGCAATCCTGAACTGGCGGTGAAGCTGGCCTGGTCGCGCGCCGCGGGAGCGGGTTTGCGACCGCACGCGATTCCATTTCGGCTGGAAGCCAGAACGCTAATCGTTTCCGTCGCAGACGCGATTTGGCAGAAGCAACTGCAGCACATGAGTTCTGAATTGATCTTTCGAATTAATACTCTGTTGGGCCAGGCATTGGTTGACTCGTTAATCTTTCGAATTGATCCGGCAAAGGTCACGCAGGCTCGGGGCCGAGTCGAGGCAAGCAAACCGATCGAACCTGCGCCGGCGCCGTCAGAATTGCTCTTTGCGGCCGGCACCATCGCGGACGAAGCGTTGCGCGCGCGATTTATTCGGGCAGCCGAAAACTGCATCGCAAGGCGAGAGTCGCAGGCCAAACCCCGAAGCGCACTGATTCAGGAATCCAGACTCCAAATTCAAGTTTCCAATGAACATCACTGAATCCGACATCGAAAAAATTGCCCAACTGGCGCATCTCGAAATCACCGATGAGGAGCGCAAGATGTTTGCGCCGCAGATTTCCGAGATCGTCACTTACGTCGAACAACTCAACGCGATCGACACCAGCGTCGTAGAACCAGCGCTGGGCGGATTGACGCCCGAAGGCGAGCGAACGGAATCGTCGCGACGCGATGAAATTCAGCCGTCGCTCGGACAGAAAGTCGCGCTTGAGCAAGCGCCCGATCCGGCGTCCGGTCATTTTCGCGTGCCGAAAGTCCTTGGCTAGTTCCCTGCAAAATGGAATCAATTTCACAGTTAACAGATTTAATCGCGCGTGGCGAAACGTCCGCGCGCGCGACGGTTGAAGCTGCGCTCGATCGTGCCGAGACACTGAACGAAAGCCTGAATGCTTTTCTCGCAATCGATCGAGAAGGAGCCGTGAAGCGCGCCGAAGAGATTGACGCAGGGCAATCAGCCGGCGAGACATCTCTCCATGGAGTTCCCATCGCCATCAAGGACAACATCTGCGTGCGCGGCATGCAGACCTCGTGCGGCTCGCGCATTCTCGGGCCATATCAGCCGCCATACAACGCCACGGCCATCGATCGTCTGTTGCAAGCGGGCGCGATCGTTATCGGCAAAACGAACTGCGACGAATTCGCGATGGGATCGTCGAATGAAAACTCTGCGTTCGGACCGGTAAGAAATCCCTGGGACACTTCGCGCGTTCCGGGTGGTTCCTCAGGAGGATCGGCGGCGGCAGTCGCCGCGGGCATCGTTCCCGTTGCGCTGGGCTCGGATACAGGCGGATCGGTTCGCCAACCTGCCTCGCTCTGCGGCGTCATCGGATTGAAGCCGACCTATGGTCGCGTGTCGCGCTATGGTTTGGTGGCGTTCGGATCGTCGCTCGATCAAATCGGCGTATTCGCTCGGAATGCGACTGACGCAGCCCTCGTGTTGCAAACGATCGCCGGACGCGATCCGCACGACGCGACTACGGCTGATGTGCCCGTCCCAAACTATGCGGACGCGCTAAAGAGCGACATCAACGGCATGCGCATCGGCGTCTCGCGCGCACTGCTCGGCGAAGGACTGGACGCCGAAGTTCGGGCGGCGATCGAGAAAGCAATCGATGCGTACAAAGATCTCGGCGCAGAGATCGTGGACGTCGATCTTCCGCATGCGAAATACGCGATCGCGGTTTATTACATCATCGCAACTGCGGAAGCATCCTCGAATCTTGCGCGCTACGACGGCGTACGATACGGCTTTCGCGCCGAAGAAGCGCCGGCCCTCCGCGACATGTATCGAAAGACGCGCGACGAGGGCTTCGGCCCTGAGGTGAAGCGACGAATCATGCTCGGCACTTACGTGCTCTCAGCCGGTTATTACGACGCCTATTACTTGAAAGCTCAAAAGGTGCGGATGCTGCTGCGGCAGGATTTCGCGAATGCGTTTGCGAGATGCGACGCGGTGGTAACACCGACTTCGCCAACGCCGGCATTCAAGTTCGGTGAAAAGGTTGACGATCCGCTGGCGATGTACCTCAACGACGTGTACACGGTCACGGCGAATCTCGCAGGCGTACCAGGCATCAGCGTTCCGTGCGGATTATCTTCGGAAGGTTTACCGATTGGAATGCAATTGCTCGGGCCGTACTGGAGCGAAGCCAACCTGTTGCGGTTAACGCACGCATACCAAACGGCCCACCCCTTCGAAGGAACTCCGAAGATTCACGCATGAAACTGTGCGCAAGGGCATTCCCGCACCTCGAACGCCTTTTCGTAATTCACATCGCTAACTTTCTAGTATCTCCAGCGCCTGTCGTTGTCGCGCCAATTGTATCCGCGCTTTTCGTGTTTTTGATGACGCTTTAGTTCCCGCATTTCCTCTTTTTGATGACGGCGTAAGTCGGCATTATTGCCGAACTGTTCGCGTTCAAGACGCTGATGAAGCTTTAAATCGCGCTTCTCTTGCTTTTGATGTCGCTTAAGCTGCCGGTTATCCCTATCGTACCAGTACGGATTTTGGGCCGTCGCCACCGACGCGAATCCAACCAGCATCGTTGAACCAAGTAGTGTCGAGCCGATTACCCGTTTTAGTGCTTTGACATTCCAATTCATCACTCAGCCTCCCATAGATATCATTGAAAATATCCAACTGTTAAGTTGATCTATGGTGAGAGCAATGATTGTTCCGGCAAGCCCCCGAATCGCAATTTTCAAGCAGACTTTTTCGTTGAAAACTGCTTGCGAAAATCTGACGAGCGACACCGCAACGCGATCCAATCTGCAAAGAGCTTCGGCGTCTGGATCCAAACCTTCAGCCACTCTGCAATTTCAAATTGTTCAGCACGCGTCGCTTCATCAAGACCAGGATCGCGCGCCCACGAGTTTGCATAATGTCGGTTGTCTGCCACGATTTGCTGTAGCTGGGCCAAAGCTGCGCGATCGTTATCACTCAGAAATTGTTGACGCAAGATTTCGGCGTTATCGATGAACTTCCTGGCTTCTTCAAAGGTCAACGGCGAGTCTGATGCGAATTCTGTGAATGGCCCAAATTTCGTTGCTTCCTTTTGCATCTCCGATTCGCGCCACTTCGCATCGAACTCGATTATTTCCGGATGCGTCAGCTCCGCGCCTTCGTCGGCCAGGATGCGCGCGATTGCGGCGGGACTGTCAACTGCGCCGATGCCATATTCGTTGGCCAGCCCGTCTTGAATCGAGCGCAATTCTTTTTGGCCGGCTCGCTGGCGACCGAGCCGCTGCCAGGTTTTGACGATAAAATCGCGCTTGCTCATCTTTCCATCATGCGGCGAAGCAACGTTGGCGTTTGACGCCGAATCCACTATAAGATTCTCTTCTCAACAAAATGCGATAGCGATGCACATACAGTCAAACAGATTCCGAAAACATTTTGCGCGCACACTCGTAAGCGTACTACTTCTTTGCGTAATTTCGTCCGGAGTTGCGGCTCAGCAGAACATGCGGCTCGAGCGAGTTCAAGTCCTCGGGCTGAAACGGCTGACGACGGACCAGGTCGTCGCGCTCAGCGGGTTACAGACCGGGCAGATGATCGACAACGCCGCGCTCGATGCGGCCGCGGGAAAGCTTTTGCAGTCTGGTCTCTTCCGACGTTTGAGCTATCGCGTGCGCAGTGCCAACGGCGCGGCGACGGTCACCTTCGAAGTTGAAGAGTCTGCCGTGAGCCTGCCCGTAGTGTTCGAGAATTTTGTCTGGTTCAGTGATGAAGAATTGGCAGAAGCCATCAAAAGAGACGTTCCGTATTTCAACGGAACCGCTCCCGCGAACGGCGATACCACTGACAAGATTGCCGCGGCCCTGCAACGCTTGATTGCCTCGCGCAATATCAAAGGCACTGTCGAGTACCTTCCGTACGTCAGCAAGGACAAACAGGAACTGGTCTTCAATGTGAAGGGCGCGCACGTGCCGGTTTGCTCGCTCCATTTTCCGGGTGCATCAGCCGTGAGCGAAGCCGATTTGGTCAAAGCTTCGCGCGAATTGCTCAACGCTGAATACTCACGCAAAGATGTGGCGACGTTTGCGCCGCTCAGGTTGCTGCCGCTGTATCGCCGCATCGGTAAATTGCGCGCCGAGTTCCAAACGCCAACAGTCAGCCTGCAAAGTTCAGCGCAATGTCCGGGTGGCGTGGCGGTCACGATTCCCGTTGAAGAAGGCGCGACCTATCGTTGGGCCAAGTCCGTCTGGGAAGGAAATGAAAAGCTGACCGTCGAAGACCTGGCAACAGCGCTCGGCATGAACCCCGGCGATCTGGCCGACGGCATCAAGATTGACGCCGGGGTTAAGAATGTCGAAAAAGCTTACGGCCGGCGCGGGCACTTGATGGCTTCGGTGCGCGAATCGGTCGAGTTCGACGACGCTGCTTCGCTGGTGACTTATCGCTTTAGCATTAGCGAAGGCCCGCGCTATTTCATGCGCAATCTGATCATCAACGGTTTGCCGGCAGCAGACGCCGACGAGCTAAAATCGAAATGGGCGCTCGGCACGAATGCTGTCTTTGACGCCGGCTACGTCGATGAGTTTCGACGCACTTCGTTGCGAGACTTCATGACGACTTACGCCCAACGAACTCGCAATCGAGTCGGAGTTCAGGTTGAAACGCGACCCGATTCACAAAAGCTAAGCGTTGATGTGGTCATTACGATCAAGTGACTTCTGCTTAATCGATGCTCCGAAATGTCACCGACTGAATCTTCTTCACCAAACGCGCTCGCACAGTTCGCCAAACAAATCAAAGCTAAGCCATTCACTCCGCCGCGGGTGCTGACCCAGGGCGATCTGCAAACTCTGGCGGTGTATTTCTGGCCGGGGCGCTTTCGACCTCGGGATATCACCGGAGACGAAGTTCGCCTCTTCCAGGTCGATAAAGAATCGCAAGTGCTGGCGCGCTGCCGCTGGCAACCGGATCGGACCGACCACGCGACGGTCGTTATGTGGCACGGCATGGAAGGATCGGTCGCGTCGGCTTACATGCTGTCAACTGCCGACAAAGCCTTTCGTGCCGGCTTCAATGTGGTCCGTGTTAACGTGCGCAATTGCGGCGACACCGAGCATCTGTCACCGACGCTGTACCACGGGGGCCTGACGCACGACGCTCGTGCAGTGATCGCCGAATTGATCGAGAAGGATCGGCTGTCGCGTCTGCTTGTTGCCGGTTTCTCTTTGGGCGGCAACATGATTCTGAAGCTCGTTGGCGAATACGGAGACAATCCACCGCCGGAAATACTCGGCATCAGCGCAGTTTCACCATCGGTCGATCTGCGCGCCAGCACTATTCACATGGCGATGCGTCGCAATTGGATTTACCAGCAGGATTTTCTCAGGCGCCTGAAAAACCGCATCCGGAGGAAGCAAAAACTCTTTCCCGATCTTTACGATACTTCAGGTTTGAGCGAGGTCCATAGCATCGAACAGTTTGATGATCGTTTCGTCGCGCCGGCGTTCGGCTTTGCCGATGCGCGCGATTATTACGCGAAGGCGAGTTCTCTTTCCTGGATCAGGCACATCCGCATTCCCACGCTGATCATTCACGCCGAGGACGATCCTTTCATTCCGTTTGCTCCGCTGCGCGATCCTTCGATTGCCGCGAATCCTTACGTGCTGCTGATCGCCACTGAGCGCGGCGGACACGTGGCGTTCCTCTCCACCGAGAGCTCCGACGAAGATCGCTTCTGGGCCGAGAACCGTCTGATTGAGTTCTTCAGATATTGTGATGCTGGGGTTTAGTTACGGTCCAAATCGTCGCCGGTATTCGATGGACGAAATGAACGCCTTTACCATTTCGGCGTTGAGGTAGTTGCCGCCGAACTGGTTCAGTTTGTTCAGCCAGAAGTTGTATCCCTGAAAATCGAGCGTCAACTCTGGCGGATCGAATGGATTGCGCCGCAGATAACCAAAGTACTGCATCAGCACAAACGCGCGATTGAATTCCTGATTAATCAGAACCTGATTGTCGATGATCCGCCGTAGCACCCGCACGCGCGCCGCCAGATCGGCGGTGTTGGTGGCGCTGCCGAATTCGGCCACCAGCGAATTACGCTCATCAGGCGGTGGCGCTACGCCAGAATTCAGCAGCAATCTATCCACAAACTCAGCCGGCGTCTTTGTGGTTGGATGATCCGAAGTGAAGCGCAGCCGCTGTACGAAATCCAGCAGATAAGCCTGCTTGTTCGTTTCGATCTGCTGCTGCCAGTTTCCGACCCCAACCTGCACTCCGCGGCCGATTTGTTGAGTGTCCGGCAGAAATTCATTGATGCGCAAAGGCACCGGCATGCCGATGGCGCCGTGCGCGGCTTTGTAAGTGCGATAGACGAAATAGCCCGTATCCTGAAATTCAATCGAGAGAAAGAACGACACCGACACATTGATGCGCATCACTTCGTTGCACTGAGCATTGCTGCCACAAGCAGTAATTTGCTGGGTCCAAAAGTCCCAGCCGGATGCGTCAGGTTCGCGATTCAGAAAATCGAGATAATGCTGGCGCACGAAGGCTCGCGCATTATCGACGGGATTGATTCCATTCACGGACTCATTATCGTTAATGTTGACCGTTGCCCCAGTCGTCGATCCCAACGTCGCGCCAAAGGCGTTAGTCAGGGTGACGAGAAAATGCTCAGTGCCTTCGGCAAATGAATCATCGACCAGCGGAATCGTAATCGTCTTGGATGTTTCGCCGGCCGCGAAGCGCAATGTGCCCATGGTCGTGATGTAGTCGCAGCGCGACAACGCGATGCCGGTGACCGTGCCGCAATCAGTACTTGAGATCGTCACCACATCATCAAGCGTTTGGTAATTAACGGTCGTCACTCCGGACGTGTCGCCGGTGCGCGTAACTATCACGTCAACGCCGGGATTCCCTTCCGTCTGCGAGTAACTTGCCGCGCTGAATTGCACGGTTGGCGTTGACGAGGCGCCGACGTTAACGGTCCACGTGCGTTGTGCTTTCAAAACTTGACTAGGATCGTTTCTAACCTGCGAAGTTGGATCGTTAATGGCGACGCGGATCGAATGCGTGCCCTGACTTAACGAAGCTGCGTTGAGCGTGAACGAGGTGCCACTCCCGGCCGTTTGTCCATCGACTGACCAGACAACACTCAACGAGTGTGTCAGCGGTGTGGGCGTGGACGCGCTGAACGCCTGTGATCCACCCGCCGGCACCGTGATGGTCGAAGCGCTCGGCAGCGAACTGTCCAGAGGCGAAACTAAATTGTAGATGCGCCTGATCAGTTGCTCAGTGTTGATTTGCTCGAAAGGCACACCAAGGGAACGCATCTTTGAATTGTAGGTTGGACGGAATAATCCGGTGGTGCAATAACCCGCGCCTTCATACAGACCCGGCACACCCGCAATCGTCGAGGTGGTCGGAATCGGCGTCGCGCCGTCGATCCAGGATCCCCATTTGATGGCCGCGCGCTGCGTCTCTTTAGTGACGTTCGGAGTTGACGGTTCAAAGCTGCTGTTGCAATCCGGCGGTGGCGGGCCACCGTATTCATCTCCGAGCAAACCGAAACTGTGGCCTTCTTCGTGCAGAATAATCTCGATCGCAGAGGGGTGCGTAGACGTAACCGCGGCGATCGATCCGCCTGAGCCGCCGTATTCAGTATCGTTCACGATCACGAGCGTCATGTCGCGCTGCGCCGGCGACAGTGTGGCCGCGACCGTATTCCCAACCTTGGCCAGATCCACGCATATCAGCCGCTGAATCCCACCGCAGTTGTACGCCGCGCCGAAGGCTGTATCAACGAACACCGATCGCTCAGGATGGTCGGCTCCGGATTGATTGCTCGCGACATCGATGCGATGAACGTTGAAGTAATTTTGATATTCGCGAAAAGGCTCCTGCGCGAAGAAACCCTGCACGAAGGTCTGCGCGTCATTGCGAAATTTCTGCATCTCGGACGCAGTGTAACCGTCGCCCAGGATTACCAAATCGACACGATTCGCCGAATCGCCGTTGTTAATGATCGTCTCGTACGTTTGGGCCGACGCGGTCGAGTAGCAGAACACGATTGCCATGGCGAGAATCGTGAACTGAAGCTTACAGACCAAAGACATCAGGGTTTTAGCGGACAGTGATTACTCCAATTTGCGTTAGCTGGAATCGCTCGCCATTCCATTGCGGATGGAAAAAGCGCACTTCAGTAATGTTTGGTTCGTCGGGAAAACTGATCGAGAAATCTACGTTCGGCAGATAAAGAGTCTGGCCCGAGACTTCGCCGGACGAAGAAACTTTTTCCGAACGCAGCACGCGCGGGTCGGACATCACCTGCCACCAGACCAACTTACTGTTCGCATCGACCGCCGCCACGAAGATTTCAGTTTCGGCCAGCTCAACCGCTCGCCGACGTGGCAATGAACTGATCGATACTTGCGAACTGCTTACGCTGAATTTCCCGCCGGTTTGTTCGGTTGCGAGCGCCGTCTTGCTTGCGCTCGCAGTCTCCCAACGGATCGCGACTTCGCGAACGTTGCGGTCTTCGGCCATCTGAAATCCGGGAGTGACCAGGACGCCAATGCCGGTCAACAAATCGCGCAGTTGATTTTCGATCAACGGTTGCCGATCAGAATCACCCGATTGGATCGATTGCCGCGACGGCTCAGGCTGGCTCTGCGCCAGCGCAAAATAGCTAGCAGCGACGACGAGTAGTCCAACCAGCACCGCAACGAGAATTGTCTTCGCGCTCAACTTTCTCTTCATTCCTTAACTCACAGACGATTCAAATCGCTAAACCAGATTGACGACGGCAATGACCGTGCCGTGTCTTCTTTCATCGAAAGTGCGGGCAATTTACCAGAATTGTGCGACGCTTTTCCCAGCACACGGAAAAATTCGCAGCAGTAGAATTCCGGCAGGAATCCTACTTCCTAATCTTCTTCAGGATTCGATCAGCGTGATTGCGAGCGATGAGCGGGATATGTTCATCGGTGCGGAGTTCCGTCAGCAGCGGAACAAGTTGTTGCGGATCGGACAATCCATTGCGCGTGAATAAAGACTCCATCTCATCCAGCAGTTGCGGCGCGTTGAGGGGCTGCATCTCACGCGCTAGATTCAAATTGAAGATCAGGATCGCCTGGTCGGCGACGCGGCGATATTCATTCGCCAACGCCCACGCAGATTTGTTATTGCTCCAGTTAAACTCGGCCGTGCGCTGGCGCTTGCCATCGTTCATCCCGATGCGATACGTGCCGAGGTGCGCGAAACTTTTTGGCGATTGATAATTCTCAGTTGAATCGAGAAATCGCAGGTCGTTCCAAAACCCCGTGATGCGAGTCCATGCGGCGGCGGATAACTCGACTGGCTCGATAATCGCAGTCTCTTCACCATGGCGTTCGAAAGTGACCTTGCCGCGTCCGTAAGCATCGTGCTCGATCAGAATGTGACGGATGACAAATTGCGGCTGGGTGAATTCATACGAATAACGCATCTGCTCCGCCGGTCTTTTATTTTCATCTGGACGCGGCTGCGACTGTGTTCGGGCATCTTGAGGCCGCCCGTTGCGCTTGCCCGCGTCTTGTGCCGCTAAAGGGCTTGCCACGAGTATGAGCAGCAGCGCTACAAGAGGTGTAAGGGTTCGTGAATGGACCATTTCAGAAATAGGATACCAGCGCCGAAGGCGCGGCAGAAAGTAGCCCGGGGCGTGAGCCCGGGTATTCACGTCCATTTTTCGAAACTACGCCCGCGAAGCGGGCGACAGAAGTCAGCATTTCGGGAAGAAGTTAATCTGTCGCACCTGCGGTGCTTTTGTCTGGTTCTAAAACGAAAAACCCCGGGCTCACGCCCGGGGCTATTACCTCTCGCTCGCTTCGCGAGCTTGTTTTGAGTGCCGTCTATTCAAAGCGAACTGAAACCAGTTTCGAGACTCCAACTTCTTCCATAGTAACGCCGTAAAGCGCGCGTGCGGTCTCCATCGTGCGTTTGTTGTGCGTGATGACGATGAATTGCGTGTTGGCCGACATAGAAACGACTTTGTTAGTGAAGCGGCCGATGTTCGCTTCATCGAGCGGCGCATCAACTTCGTCGAGCAGGCAGAACGGAGCGGGCCGATAATGAAAAATGCCCAGTACGAGCGCCAGCGCGGCCATCGCCTTTTCACCGCCCGAAAGCAGCAGCACGTTCTGCAAACGCTTGCCCGGCGGTTGGGCCACGATGTCGATGCCGGACTCTAGTTCGTCGTCAGCATCGATTAGAGTCATTTCGCCACGGCCGCCGCCAAACAGTTCGAGGAACAGCGCGCTGAAATTCTGATTAATCTTCTCAAAGGCATCGCGGAAACGTTCGCGCGAGCGGCGCTTAATTTCTCGCAAAGCTTCTTCGGTGGCGGCGATGCCCTTCGTGATATCTTCGCGCTGGGTCGTCAGAAATACGAACCGCTCGTCAGCTTCCGAGAGTTCTTCAAGCGCCATCATGTTGACCGCGCCAAAGTTCTCGAGTTTGTCCCGCAGGTCTTCGACACGCGTTCGCTGCGTCTCCAAATCGAATTCGGGATCGAGCGTGACTTCGCGAGCAATCTCTTCCAGGCTTTGATTCAATTCGTGGGCGCATGATTCGCGCACAAAGTTGACGCGGGCCGAAGCCTCAGCGCGCTGCACTTCGATCGCGGCCCGAGCGTCGCGCGATGCCGCCGCGTTGCGATTCAATTCGGCCAGTTCGTTCGCGAGTTGATCGGCGTCCGCCCGCGCTGCTTCCAGACGCGCGGTCGCTTCCGCAATTTGTGCATCTTCCCGCGCTTTCTCTTCTTCAATGGTCGTTGCCAACCGATCGATTTCCGCGATCGAGTTGGTCAGCTCTTCGATTCGCGCTGAAGCTTCCGTCAACTCCAGGTGGTGCCGCGCAATCCGCGACGTCACTTCTTCGAGTTCAGATTCAAGACGACGCAAATCAGCAGTCGTCGATCGCCGGCGTTCGGCAGCCGCGGCCGCGTCAGCACGTTGCTGGTTCAGGTGCTCACTCTCAGCTTCCGCGTCACGACGAAAACCAGCGAGCACGGCAATCGTCTGCTCGATCCGGTCCTGAGTTGCGCGCCGCATTGCCTCAGCAGTTTGGGCTTCAGCCAACGTTTTCGCCCGCGATTCTTCAATCTCACGACGTTCCTGCTGCGAGCGCTCCAAATCGTCGGTAACGACGCGCATGTGCCGCTCGGCGCGTTCGATGTCATGCCGCAAAGTCTCCGCCGTCATTTCGCGCGCCATCATTTCGCGTTCCTCACGGGCAATCGACGCGTTGAGTAGGACCACGGATTCTTCGAGCCCCGTCAGACGCGCGCGCGCTTCGCTGACTGCGATTTCGGCGATGGCGAGTTCAGCGGCGAGTTCGCTCACGCGCGATTCCAGCTCGCGCAATTCGCGCTTGAAAGTCAACAGGCCAGCGCCTTCTTCCAGCGCGCGGCCGTTGCCCGCATTCACGAACTGTCCGCCGCAGACCCAATCACCTTCGGTCGTAACAAACATATCGCCGGTCGCCAGCGACAAGGCCGTCGCATCGTCGAGCGTGTCGACGATGCGCGCATTCATGCGTTCCGGCATGGTGCGTTCGAGCACCAGCATCAGCTCAGGCGAAGCGCGCAAGATGTCAGCGATCCGCGGCCCGTCGATGCCAACCGGTGCGTACTCACGCGGCTCAACCGCTGTCGAGAACGCGCGAAGTTCCAGTTCGCTATCGACATCAACATCGATTTCATCGCTGCCGCCATGAAATCCGGTGACCAGAAAATTCGCGCGACCCGCGTGATTGTTCTTGAGCCACCCCGCAGCGCGAATAGCATCGTCGGGCGTCGGCACAATGATCGATTGCAAAGACGATCCGAACACGCCTTCGACGGCCCGCTCCCATTCGGCGTCAACCTGGATCGAGTCAGCGAGCGTCCCAATCAAATGAAAGTGCTGACGCTCGTTCGCCGAGAATGCTTCCTGAACCGCGAGCGAATAATGCGCGCGACGTTCGTCCAGTTCTTTGAAACTTTCCAGCCGGTGCAGCGCTCGTGAATAATCGTCGCGAATGCGCGTCTGCTCTGCATCTGTGTCCGAAACACGTTCGTGTCCTTCGACAACCGCCTGAACGGCAGTTACCCGTTCGGTCGTGAGCTTCGTGAGCTTCTCACGCGCGGTGGCGATGTCCTGGGCGAGTTTGTCGGCTTCGGCCTGGCGCTCGGCATGCGCCGCTTTGGCCCGCTCGCCCTCGCGTTCGAGACCCTCGGCCTGTTGGACAAGCTTCTCCAGGCTGTTTTCAAGCTGCCGCGCCAACTCATTCAAACGCTCAACACCCGCGGTATGCCGCAGCAATTCAGCACGTGCCGACTCAATTTCGTTTTCCGCGTGGATGACCTGCGCGATTTTCGCGGCATGAGTTTCTTCCGCCGCAGTCAGCGCCAGCGAAGCCTGCTCGTTCTCGGCAACAAGCTGGCTGTCGAGCAGGCGCAGACGCCCCAGCTCAGAATTGATCACCAGCAGCCGCGCGTTCAGCGCCTCGATTTCTTTTTCAATCTCAAGCCGGCGCTTGTGCAGCGTCTCAACCTGTTCCTGCTGATAAACCCGCTCGCGAATGCGACGGTCGCGTTGCAGCGCGGCATCGGCTACCGCAGCGCGCACCTGCGCTAACTCATCTTCGAGCGAACGCGCGTTTTGCGTCGCTGCGCGACTGCGGTCCTCGCGACCGGCAAGCTCGGCCACGAGCTGCTGCTCCTCTTCCGTGGCCTGGTTGAGTTGTGACTGGGTTTCCTCTAACAACGTGGTGAGGCTGCGGTCTTCGGCCACGTAAACCTGACGCAAAAGTTCGCGCAACTCCTCGCGAAGAATGCGATAACGACGCGCTTTCGCGGCCTGACGGCGCAGGCTGTTAACCTGCCGCTCAATTTCCGAAATAATGTCTGAGACGCGAGACAGATTGCCGCGGGCGGATTCCAGGCGAGCTTCGGCAGCACGCTGACGCACGCGAAACTTGGTGATGCCGGCGGCCTCTTCGATGATCGTGCGTCGATCCATCGGCTTGGCCGAAAGAATCTGGCCGATGCGACCCTGTTCGATGATCGCGTAGTGTCCACCCGACAAACCGGTTCCGGAAAACAAATCCTGAATGTCGCGCAAGCGACACGGACGATCGTTCAGCAGGTATTCGCTTTCGCCCGATCGATACAAACGACGTGTAACTGAAACTGCTTCACCGGGAGCGAACTCAAGCGCGAGGCTACGTCGCTGGCGCCAATGACGGTGCGTGGGTTTTCGTTTTGAATCTGCTTGACCGTCAGGACTCGACGCGGTCGTATCAGAACCCGGGGTGGCGGTGTCAGAACCTGGAGCGGTTGTCTCAGAACCCGGGGCGGCAACGACGGGATCAATTGACTCATTTGAAGCACCGAACTCGTTTGAGGTGCTCGCATCGACGACAACATCACTTGGTCCCGTCGCTACCGCTACGGGTTCTGACGCAGCTTCCGGTTCTGGCGCCTCGATCGCTTCAAATGCCGCAGTCTGCTCATCAATCTGCTCGAGCTGTGAATCGATATCTTCAATGTCCGGCTCGCTCTCAATTACTTCATCGCGAACCAGATGGAGGACCACCTCGGCCATACCGCTCGGCTGGCGATTGCGCGAGCCCTGAAAGATCACGTCTTTCATCTCGGCGCCGCGCAAATGCTTGACGCGTTGCTCGCCCAAAACCCAGGCGATCGCGTCCGCGACGTTGCTCTTGCCGCAGCCGTTTGGCCCGACAACTCCAGTTATTCCATCACCAGTGAAGATGAGGTCAGTATGGTCAGCGAAGGACTTGAATCCCGTTATTTCGAGACGCTTAAGCTTGAACATCGGCATCCGTCGATTTGATGCGGGGGGTGACGCCGGAGCTTAGCATCAAAAGGCGACCTAACGGGAGTGCACTATACGGGAGAGGCGAACGACATGTCAACAACAACTTGAGCTTAAGAAAGTTAAGTGACGGGAGGGCGAAAAGTTACTCGACCGTTAAGCAGGCCACCCGGTCCCCAGGTTCACGAACCGGCCTTCTGCTCCAGCAGGATGTTTATCCCTCGGCGCAGGCCTTCGGCGTTGGTCGCTTCGTATTTGACCAGGTGCGAATCGAGGAAAACCGTGGGCGTTCCGGTGACGCCAAGCGAACTGCCACGCTGCATGTCCGCGCTGATTCGCTGGTCGATCTGATTGCTCTGCAGATCGCTCGTGAACTGATCGATTTTCAGTCCGAGTTCCTTCGCATAGTCGATGAAGATTGGGAGGGGATCTCCGGCTTCCGACCATTGCGATTGGTTGCGATATAGCTTGTCGTGCATCTCCCAAAATTTGTTTTGATTGCGGGCGGCCTCGGCTGCGTGCGCGGCGATCATTGCGTTCTTGTGAATCCGCGTCAGCGGAAAATGATGAAAGACGATCTGAACCTGATTGCCGTATTCGTGCTCGATCTGTTTCAACTCCGGATAAAGTTGGCCACACGGCGGACATTGGTAGTCGCCGTACTCTTCGAGCACGACGGGCGAACTGACTTTGACATTTGGCTTGGTCAGCCCCGCAGAATTTCCCGCCGGTTGATTCGGTGCCTGACTGGCGGAGGAGACCGGCGTGTTCGCATTCGCGAAAGTTGAGTTTGAATTACTTGCGCCGCCCTTCCCTCTCAGAACGACCAAAGACAAACCGACCGCCGCCACCAGCACGACGATGATGATTACGAACGGTAGAAATTTTTTCATAAGAATTAAGAGTGCACCGCCACGCGCGGCATCTCGCGGCCGTCGCCGCCTTCAGCCGGAGTCAATACGCGCAGCGGCTCGGGCCATTCTGTTGCCGGAACAGATTCAGGTCCAAACCGCGGATCGCGACCACGTTCTTTGTCGCGCAGGGCCTTCAAAACTTTTTCGGGGGTGATGGGGACTTCATCAATGCGCACGCCGATCGCATTGTAAACCGCATTTGCCACTGCCGGCGGCACCGGCAAAAGCGGACCTTGGCCAACTTCTTTCGCTCCGAACGGACCGTTGGGATCAGGATCTTCGATCAAGTACGTCTTCACGTCGCACATTTCCATCGTCGTCGGGCTCTTGTATTCCAGCATGGACGGAAATTTGTGCACGACATTTCGGTTCGCGCGATACGACATCTCTTCCATCAGGATTTCGCCGAGTCCCATATAGACGCTGCCTTCGACCTGGCCCATCACCAGGACAGGATTGATCGACTTGCCAATGTCGTGCGCGATCCAGACTCGTTCGACTGTGACGATTCCGGTTGCCGGATCGACATCGACCTCAGCTACTGCGGCGGAGTAGCTGTAGGCCGGCGATGGGCCAACGCCCGCACCTTTGTATTTGCCGGGCGAGCGCGGCGGCGAGTACGAGCCGACCGTCCCGATGGTCCCAAACTTAGACTCCGCCAGCACGACGGCTTCGGCGAACGACACGCCAATCTCCGGATTTTCGACATCGAACGCGCGTCGATCGGCGAAAGAAATGTTCTCAATCGGCACGCTGAGCTTTTCCGCAACCGCCATCATTAGCAGTTCCCTCGCCCGCTCGGCTGCCTGAATCGCAGCGTTGCCGGTCATCAAAGTGACTCGCGACGAATAGCTGCCGAGATCAACCGGCGTGAGATCGGTGTCCGCGGTCACGACTCGAATATCGAAAGGATCGATTCCGAGAATCTCTGCGACGATGTACGCGAGAATCGAATCCGATCCTTGTCCGATGTCTGTCGATCCGCACATCACGCACACGCCCCCCTGGCGATCCAGTCGAAGCTGCACGCCAGACTGCGGCATGTTGTTCCAGTAGATCGGCAAACCCGCGCCGCAAATGTAAGACGAACAGGCGATGCCGATGCCTTTACGCGAGTGCGGAGTAGAGAGTGCGGAGTGCGGAGTTGACCATGAGAACTTCTCTTTCCAATTCGACCCTTCGACAACCTTATCGATGCATGCACCCAAGCCCATGCTGCCAATACGCAGATAATTCGCTGTAATCGAGTTGGGTGGAACCAGGTGATTGCGCCGCATCTCCGCCGGATCGAGATTCAACTGCTCAGCAATCTTGTCCAGATGAACTTCCAACGCGTAGCGCGGCTGAGGCGTGCCGTGTCCACGCTTCGGCCCACACGGCGGCTTGTTCGTGAAGACGCGCGCGCCTTGAAATTTGTAGCGTGGCACTTCATAGGTCACCGTTTGCAGCGCGCCAGTGTAGAAGGTGCTCGCAACTCCGTAACTTCCGTATGCGCCGCCATCGAGAAAGGATTTGAAGTGCATTGCGGTGATCGCGCCGTCGTTTTTCACACCGGTCTTCACGTGCATCAGCACTGGATGGCGGCCGCGATGACAATAGAAGACTTCTTCGCGCGTCAAAGTGCATTTCACCGGCCGGCCAGTAATCATCGCGAGCTTGCTGACAACGACTTCGTGATTGAAAGGATCGCTCTTACCGCCAAAGCCGCCGCCGTTCGGCGTGGCAATCACGCGAATATGACTGGCAGGAATGCCAAGAACTTTCGTCAGGGCGCGATGGACATAGTGGGGTGTCTGCGTCGAACTCCACAGCGTCAGCTTCTCATCCGGATCGAAGTAAGCGACCGCGGCATGCTGCTCCATAGGCAGATGCGTGTTGCCCTCGTAAAAGAACGTGTCTTCGCGAATCAGATCGGCTTCAGCGAACCCTTCATCAATATCACCAAATTCGAGCGAGACCTTCTTGTGAACGTTGCCGCCATCGCCATAGTCGTGAATGCGAGGCTCGTCAACCAGCAGACCTTCCTCGATCGAGGTGATTGTTTGCAGCCGCTCGTAGTCGACTTCGATCAAGTTCATCGCGTCGAAGGCAACGTCTTCATCGATGGCTGCGACCGCCGCGACTGGATCGCCAACGAAACGCACTTTATCAACGCACAGCGCGTGTTCGTCCTGACTGACGGGAAGAATGCCGTACGGAATTGGAAAGTCTTTTCCGGTTAGAACCGCGAACACGCCGGGCACGGCAAGAGCTTTCGACACGTCGATATTCTTGATTAGCGCGTGCGGTTCGTGGCTCCGGAGAATCTTGCACGCGAGCATGCGCGGCAGAACAATGTCATCGGCGAACTTGGTCTGGCCGGTACACTTCGCGCGCGCATCGACCTTACGAAAGGGCTTGCCGACTACGTTGAGTGGTTTCCCGTTATTGCCGTTTGTTGCCATTTAGAAATTCGGCCACAGATGAACACGGATCTGCACAGATCAGAAAAACGAAATGTTAAGACGCTTCCATTCCTTCCTATCTGTGTTATCTGTGTTCATCTGTGGCTGCTCCTATTCAATTCCATACAAACTCGCGCGCGGCAATTCCATCTCTTCCCCGCGCATTCTCGCCGCCGCCAGTTCAACGGCTTCGTAAATCTTGATGTAGCCGGTGCACCGACAGAGATTTCCTGACAGAGCCTCTTTGATTTCGTCGCGCGAAGGCTTTGGCGATTTTTCGATCAACTCTTTCGCGGCCAGCAAGAATCCCGGCGAGCAATAACCACACTGCGCCGCGCCTGTGTCAGCAAAGGTATCCTGCAATGGATGCAGCTTTCCATTCTCAGCCATGCCTTCGATGCTCATGACTTCGCGACCTTCGGCATCAAGGCCCAACATCAGACACGAAAGAATCGATTTACCGTCAACCAGCACTGTGCACGTTCCGCATTCGCCCAACTCGCATCCGTGCTTCGTGCCGGTCAGACTCAAGTCTTCGCGCAGTACTTCGAGGAGAGTCTTGTGCGGCGCAAATGCAACTTCCGTCTGTTCGCCGTTAAGCGTGAATGAAATGTGTGCTTTTTGATTCATCAACTAGGCGTTCGCGCCAACCTGTTTTTCTGTCCCACCCAAAATGACGTTGTCGATCAGCCGCGTCTTGCCGATGAACACTGCCAGGGACAAAACCGCAGGCCGATCATCGACTCTCTCGATCTCGTCAAGCGTCTCTGCGTCGTTGATGCTGACGTAATCGATGCGCGCCAACGGCTCTTTCGCAATCGACGAGCGAACGATCTCAGCCAAGCGCGATGCGGTGTGCTCACCTTCGTTGTATGCCGCGCGCGCCCTCGTCAACGACCTAATCAAAACTGTCGCTGCCTGTCGCTCCGCATCATCAAGATACGCGTTCCGCGATGACAGCGCCAAACCAGACTCTTCGCGCACGATGGGCAATACAACTATCTCAGTATTGAAACCCAGGTCAGCCACCATGCGCTTGATCACGATCGACTGCTGCGCATCTTTTTGGCCAAAGAAAGCAAAGTTCGGCCGCACGACATTCAGCAGAATCGCCACGACCGTCGTTACACCCCGAAAGTGTCCCGGGCGCGAGGAGCCTTCCAGCTTGTCGGTCAAACCTTCTACAGTGACGTAAGTCGAAAACCCAGGCGGATAAATTTCTTCGACGGTCGGCGCGAAAACGTAATCGACGTTGTATTCGGCGAGCAAACCAGAGTCGCGCGTCAAATCTCGCGGGTACGCGTTGAAATCTTCCGAAGGCCCAAACTGCGTCGGATTAACGAAGACGGAAACCACCACGACGTCGCACAACGCGCGCGCTTCGTGAATCAGGCTGAGGTGACCTTCGTGCAGCGCGCCCATCGTCGGCACGAAACCGATCGTGCGGTTTTCTTCGCGGCGCAACTTCCGCGCGACCGACATCATGCGCTTGCGACGATTGATGATTTCCATAAAAAGCAGGTCAGTGGTTAGTTGTTAGTGGCCAGTAGCACGCTGAATCAGGCGAGCAACTGACTACTAACTACTGACAACTGACCGCATCTAAATCTACTTAGTGGCTTACTTCTTCGTCTCGATCTTCAATTCTTCCGCGGCTTCCGCCGGCAAGCCATAGCTTTCGGCATCTGAAGGATATGTTCCGCTGCGCACATCTTCCGCCCAGTGCGTGACCGCGTCGGTGATCGTCTCGCGCAGGTTCGCGTACTCGCGTACAAAGCGCGGCAATTTTCCGAATGCCATTCCCAGCAGATCGTGAAAAACCAAAACCTGGATGTCGCAATGCACGCCGGCGCCGATGCCAATCGTTGGCACCTTTACGCTCTCGGTGATCATCTGCGCGATTTCGCGCGGCACAAGTTCGAGGACAATCGCGAAGACGCCTGCATCTTCCAACGCATACGCATCATCGAGCAGACGGCGCGCGGCATCGGCAGTTTTTCCCTGGACGCGATACGCGCCGAGTTGATTAATCGATTGCGGCGTCAAACCGATGTGACCCATCACCGAAATTTCTTCGTGCACGAGACGCTTCACGAGCCGTACGCGCTTCTGTCCGCCTTCGAGTTTGACCGCCTCAGCTTCGCCTTCCTTCACCAGTCGCAACGCCGCGCGCACTGTGTCATCCGCGCCCGTGTGAAACGATCCGTACGGCATGTCGGCGACGAGCAACGCGCGCTCAACACCGCGGCGCACCGCTTTGACGTGAATCAAAATCTCGTCGAGCGTCACCGGCACAGTGTTGCCGTAACCGAGCACCACATTGCCGAGACTGTCGCCGACCAGAATGATGTCGATGCCGGCTTCATCAACAATGCGAGCAGTCGGATAATCATAAGCCGTCAGGCAGACCAACTTCTCACCGCGCTCTTTGCTTGCTCTCAGCGAAGGCGCGCTGACTTTTTCCGGACGTTCGGGTTTGAGGTATGGCATTTATTTGCTCTCGCAATTTGTGGCTGGAACTCTCGAATTATAGGTGAGCGATTGCAGCGCCGCAACCGCTAGTCTTTGATGCAGCCAGAGCACGTCGCTATAATTCCTTAACAATTATGGCAATCAACCTGAATGGCCTGCTGCTGCCGACAACAACTCCGTTCATGTCGAGTGAAGAAATCGACCTGCATGGACTTACATCCAACCTCGACAAGTGGAATCGCTGTGGCGTTACAGGTTATGTCCTGCTCGGTTCGACCGGCGAGCGCGTGAATCTCGACGAACGCGAGTATCTCGAAGTGATCGAAACCGCACGACGGGCTGTGCCTGATTCATTGTCGTTCATCGTGGGCGCAGGACAACAGAGCACACGCGGCACGATCGTCGAGATTGAACGCGCAGCGAAGGCAGGTGCCGAAGCGGTACTCGTCATCACGCCAAACTATTATCGATCGGCGATAACGCAGGAGGCCTTGATTAACCATTACACTGCGGTGGCCGACGCTTCGCCGATTCCAGTCATTCTTTACAGCATGCCGGATTTGACGGGCATCAAGATCGAGCCTGAGACTGCCGCGCGTTTGAGTGCGCACCAAAACATTATCGGCATGAAGGATAGTTCAAACGATACGCCGATGTTTCGCAAAACTGTCGGCATGGTCGCCGATGATTTCGCGATGATGATTGGCAATGGGACTGTTTTTAACGAATCGCTACAAGCCGGAGCGCGCGGGGGAATTCTGGCGGTCGGCTGTTGCGCGCCGCAGATTTGTCTGGAGATTTATCGCGCCGTGCAGGCCGGTGAACTTGACCGCGCGGCGTCGTTGCAGGAGAAACTTACGCCGCTCGCGCGCGCTGTGACGAAAACTTACGGCATCGGCGGATTGAAAGGGGCGATGGAGACGGCCGGTTACGTCGGTGGCGCCGTGCGCGCGCCGTTGCACGCGCCAAGTGAAGAAGCGCGCGCTGAGATTCGAACTTTTCTAAATGCCGCGAGCGCCGCGATCAGCGAACCATTAGCCAAAGTGTCGGAAGCCCGACCGTAAGGGAGGGCGGTCGGCGACAACGAATCGCTCGATGGATCATGCCCTCGCTAACGCTCGGGCTTCTGACACCTAGCACTCGCATCACTCACCGCGTAAAATGCTCCAACGAGGAGCATCGCCAACTTGAGCATCGCTGAAACCGCCTGTCACGCCACACCTGAACAAGCCGGACTCCGCGTTGAGAGACTTCCATTCGATGGAATTCCCGGGCAAAGCAAGCTGTTTCTCGATTACCTGCGCGACCCAACCGCGCTGCGACATTTCTATCCCGAAGCGGTAAAGAGTCACTTCGATCTGATCGAGCGGCGTGACCGTGTGCTGGCGAATCACAAAACTGATCGAGGTGCGCTGTGTGATGCACTGGAGCGTCTGAATCGCGGTTGGGGCGCGAGCGAGCAAACCATCGAGCATATTCAGACGCTGCGCGAATCAGATTGCATCGCGGTTGTTTCAGGCCAGCAAATCGGATTGTTCGGCGGTCCGCTGTACACGATTTATAAGGCGCTGTCGGCGATCAAACTCGCTGATTGTCTGGCGCAACGCGGCATCAAGACCGTGCCGGTGTTTTGGATCGCGACCGAAGATCATGACTTCGCCGAAGTCGCCTTCGCTGAGTTCATCAACCGCGATTGCAGATTGAGTAATGTCTCCGTCGCGAATGAAATTCACCGCAAGGGACTGCCGGTTGGCCACGCGATTCTCGACAACTCAATCGAACGGACCATCGATGAGCTGCTGCACGCTCTTCCCCAGAACGAATTCAGTGCAGAACTCGCGGCGCTCGTTCGCGACAGTTACCAGCCGCAAAGAAAATTCGGCGACGCGTTCGCTGCGATCTTGACGAAGCTAACAAGCGAACGCGGATTAATTCTGCTCGATCCACTCGATGCGGAATTGAAGCGACTGGCCGCGCCCCTATATGCCGAAGCAGCTCGGCGTGCGCCGCAAATCGCCCAGGCAATCTTTAATCGCAGTCGCGAATTGGTGGAAGCGGGCTATCACGCTCAGGTGACGCCATCCGAAGATTCTTTTCCGCTCTTTCTGCACGATGAAAATGATGCGCGTCACGCGCTGACACGAACCTCGACGGGTAAATTCCGAACGAAAAGCAACGGCAATGAATATTCAGCCGATGACCTTGCCGATTTGGCTTTGCGTGAACCTAGACGTTTCAGCCCGAACGTAACCCTGCGCGCTGTGGTGCAGGATTACCTGCTGCCGACAATTGCGTACTACGGTGGCTCGGCCGAGATCGCTTATTTTGCGCAAACCTCAGAGGTTTACCGCATCCTCGATCGACCCGTAACCCCGATTCTGCCACGCGCGAGTTTGACCTTCGTCGAGAAGCACACGGGGCGATCGCTCGACCGTTACGGCGTGACATTGACAGACTTCTTTGAAGGAATCGATCACATCATGGCGCGTGTTGTCGAAAGATATTTGAGCAAAGAGACCGCAGAAACTTTCAATCACACGACGCAAACATTCAATCAGGAACTCGATACTCTGCAGGAGCAATTGCGCCGAGTCGATCCGACTCTGGCTGACGCACTCGACAAGGGCCGGCGGAAAATCAACTATCAGATCGACGGTCTGCGCACGCGCTTCAATCGCGCTCAGGTTGCGCGGGACGAAGCAGTAAATCGACAACTTCAGCATGCGTTCGATCTGCTTTACCCGCAGAAGTCCCTACAGGAACGTCACCTCAGCGTCACGTCATTCATGGCGCGGCACGGACGCTATTTTGTTGATTGGATTTTCGATGCGATTGAACTTGAGTCGAATGATCACCGGATTGTCTATCTATAACAATGTCGAAGATCCGCGTACTCCCCGATCACATTTCCAATCTCATCGCGGCCGGCGAAGTGGTCGAGCGACCGGCTTCCGTGGCGAAAGAACTGGTCGAGAACGCGATCGACGCCAGCGCGACACGGATTGTTATCGACGTCGAGTCCGGCGGCAGGCGTCTGCTGAAGTTTACTGACGACGGCGAAGGCATGTTGCGGGATGATGCGATTCTCGCCTTCGAGCGACACGCCACTTCCAAGATCAGCAAAGCCGAAGATCTCGCCGCCATCGGCACTTTGGGATTTCGCGGCGAAGCTTTGGCTTCGATTGCCTCGGTCGCGCGCGTCGAACTCATTACCTGCACTGAAGACTCATCGGCTGCCACACGCGTCGTCATTGAAGGCGGGCGCATGCGCGACGTGAAAGATGCGGCGCATCCGCGTGGCACAACCATCGGCGTGCGCGATCTTTTCTTCAACACGCCGGCGCGACGAAAGTTCCTGAGGTCGGAAGCGACCGAGAGCTATCACCTGACGAACCTCGTTACGCATTACGCGCTGGCGCATCCGGAAATAGCTTTCACGTTGACGAACAACGGTCGTGAAACGATTCGCGTCGCTCCGGCGAAGGATTTACGCGAACGCGCTTATCAAATCTTCGGCGCGCAATTTCTGGATGGATTGTTGGAAGTGAACAACGTGTCAGATTCGGGATTTGTGTCAGAACCGGGAGCGGTAGCGACCGGATCGAGTGAGACCTCGACGTTAGAACGAACCTTCCAGCCATCTCGAATCGCTCACGTACGCGGCTTTGTCTCCGCGCCGCGCGAACGTCGCACTTCACGCGATGCGCAGTTTCTCTTCGTCAATGGCCGGTTCGTGCGCGATCGTTTGATTGGCCGCGCGCTATCAGAAGGCTATCGATCAATTCTGCCACATGGAGTTTATCCCGTGGCGCTGCTATTCATTGACGTCCCGCTCGAGGAAGTCGATGTAAACGTGCATCCGGCGAAAACTGAAGTTCGTTTTCGTCGCGCCGCCGCGGTTGCTGACGCTGTGCGCGAAGCTGTGCGAAACGGATTGGCGAGCGCTGGTTATGCGCCGGCAACGGAGATACGCGGCACGACCACCGTCATCGATGAAGTTGGCGAAGACGCCGAGGCGCAGAATGTTGAGCTGCCTGCAATGCCGGCGGAAACTCGAATGGAAACCGCGCGGACGCAGACATTTGGCTTGCGACCGCAGCCGCAGCAGGAGCGAATCGCTTTCGCGACAGCGCGGGCGCAAGAGCTGCCCGCCTCTGAGACGTCGCTGAGACCTCCCGTGCCACCAGTGCCTGGCGGGGTCGCACCCGCTGAATCAAAGCCCGCCCTGATTCAATCCGAAGAGATCTTCACGGCAATCGAACTTTCCAAAACCGAAAGCGAGATAAAGGCGTTTCCCGATCTGCCGCCGCTCGATTCCGCGATCAAGTTTGTGCGCGAGGTTGCAGTTGAATCCTTATCGGCAAACATTCGCCCGCTCGGTCAATTGGATGAAAGCTTTATCATCGCTACGGACGATGAAGGCTTGCTGCTGATCGATCAGCACGTCGCACATGAACGCGTGCTGTTCGACAAATATCGCGCGCTCGAATCCTCGCGCAAACCCGAATCGCAGCAGATGTTGATTCCCGAAACATTCGACCTCACGCCGGCGCAAGCCTCCGCGTTCGACACGATCGCGGAGGAACTGGAAAGCTACGGATTCGAACTGATGAGACTGTCGGGACGAACCGTTGCGATCAAATCAGCGCCGGCGGACTTACCAGCGAGCGAAGCGCGAAATGTTTTATCGGAAGTTCTCGACACGGTCGATGCCGAGAGGCGCGGCGCGACCCGTGCAACCTTGCGCGATGAGATCGCTGCTTCCCTCGCCTGTCACGCAGCGATCAAAGTGAACATGCCACTCGCCCCTGAGAAGATGCGTTGGCTTATCGATCGGCTGCTACTGACTTCGTCGCCGACGACTTGTCCCCATGGACGACCGGTGATTTTGAGGTTAGCTACGCAGGATATTTTGAAGGGATTCCACAGAACTTAGTTTTCAGTTTGCGGTTTTCAGTTTTCAGATGGGTTCTAGGTCTTACAAAGACTTGGTTGTTTGGCAGAAGAGCATCGCTTTGTGCAAACTCGTCTATGTAACCTGCGAGTCGTTTCCCAAGAGCGAACTTTACGGGCTAGCTAGTCAAATGAAGCGCGCTGCTGTTTCAGTGGCTTCAAACATCTCTGAAGGACAAGCACGTCAGCATCTCGGTGAGTTTCGTCAGTTCCTGGCAATGGCTAGTGGTTCGCTAGCAGAATTGGATACGCAACGAATCATTACCGAAGAACTTGGCTTGATTGATCGCGCGCGAAGTACTGAACTCGATGGCGCTATCACCGAGATTCGAAAGATGCTGTATGCATTAAGCGCTAAGGCTCAATCGGCCGGCTGAAAACTTAAAACCGACAACTGAAAACTACTCGTGCGCCCACGGCAAACTCTTCAAGCGCCATTCATCGTTCGGAAACTTCTCAGCCAATTCAGTCGCCGCAGTACCTAACGAAGTGTGATCGTTCGTCGCTTTGTACTTGCACACATCGCGGAAATAGATGGCTTCGGCAGCGACGGCCAACGTCCCGTAGAGATTGGCGACATCTGCATAAATCTGCTGGGCATCGGCAAACTTCTTGTGCATAAAGAGCACGCGCGCCCGGGCCATCTGCAAACGCGCGCGAAACCAATCCTTTGGCAGGTAGCCTTCGATGCGGTACCGCTCGGCCCCCTCTGAATCCATAACCAGGATGGTCGGCGTCCAGACGGCTTCGAATCGTTTGAAGTAGGCAGGATGCTCTTTGATGTGAGCTTCGAGCGGAACGAAGTTTTGGTTGATAAAGTCCGCGATTTCCTGATCCGAATATGACTCGGCTTCCAGCCGAGCACATGCGCCTCAAGCAGGCGCGGCGGAGAAATCAATCAGCAGAGGTCTGTTTTCGGATTTTGCCTGCTCCAGAGCAGCGTCGGCATCTTTGATCCAATTGACGAGCATAGTTCCTCCTCAAGTTCGAATTTGGGGATCTCAACTTTCAGGGGACAACCAATTATCACGCGTTGCGAAATAACTTACAACGCGTCGAGGGTTCGGATGAAGAGTTCAACGTCAAGCAAATTCGGCAGCAGCGCATCAGGCTCGCAGGCGCGCAACTGATCTGCCGAATGAATCCGACCCGTCGCCACCACCACCACGCGCGCGCCGAAATGCCGCGCGCAAGCGACGTCGTTCGGTGTATCGCCAATTACGATGAACTGCTCGGGAGATAAGTTCGCCTTGAGATGATCGTTGATTCGCTGCGCAGCGAGCGCGGGAAGATCGCGCCGATCGAATGATTCGTGCCCGAACGCTCCGGGCAAGGTGAAGAACTCAGCCAGACCAGCGGCTTGAACTTTCAGGTGCGCGGCCGGCTCGATGTTTCCGGTCAAGAGCGCTGACTGATAACGCGGATGATCATGTGCCGCTTGCAAAGCTTCGCGCGCGCCGGGAATCGCTTCGATAACGTGCGCACCGTTATCGACAGCAATTTTCATCTGCTCTATGTAAGACCGGACTAAATCGTCTTTACGCGCGGTGATGTGTTCGCGGGTGATGCCCGCGGGCCGCAAGGCTTCTTCAACAATCTGCAGATCGGTCATGCCCGAGACGACCATCTGATGCAGAGAACCGGACGTGCCAAAGATCGATTCGAGCATCGGCGCGGTGTAATCCTTGTAACTCCCCAACCGCCTTGCTCGCACGAGCGTGCCATCGAGATCCCACAACAAGACGCGGAGATTGGGGGACACGGAGATGGTGAGACCCTCTTCGCTGACAGATTTTCTCCCCGTCTCCCTGTCTCCTTGTTTCCCCGTCATGCTCTTCACTCAATCACCGCCAGCACATCGCCACCATTAACTGTTGCGCCTACTTCGACATTCAAAGCTGTCACAGTTCCAGCCTTCGGCGCTTTCATTTCGTTCTGCATTTTCATAGCTTCGACGACGATGATGCCGGCGCCGGCTTCGACTTGGGCGCCCGATTCGACGAGTACCCTTACGACCTTGCCGGGCATGGGCGCGAGGATGCGCGCCGCACCATCCGCATGAGCGCCGGCACCCGCAGCGCCGCGCAGCCGTTTTGGATCCGTCAGCGTAACGCTAAACCGATTCGGGCCAATGAAAACATCGACGGCTTCTCCCGATTTGGGCTGACCTTCAACGCGACAATCGAACACCGCACCATCAGCGTTGAGAACGTGCGAGCCTCCAGCCCTCTGCAGACTTAGTTCGTAGTTGCGGCCACCAATCGTGGCGAAGACACGATTACCTTCACGTCGCACATCAACGTCAGTCGTCTCATCCCCAATTGCGGCGTGAAGCTTCATGTTTGCACACCTCTTGTCACGCGCGTCTGATTTACGGCCGTCGTGCGACCGGCGACCTTCCACTTGCTTTGCGGTGGCTGATGGCTACTCGAGCCGACGCGCTGAGCATCAACGTAAGCGAGGGCAGCAGCGATGATGGCAATATCACGTTGCAGGCTGGACGCCTGCGAACCGCCCGCAAGATGCGAGCGCCCCCGACGTTCGTTGAAGCGCGGGATGAAGCCCGTATCCAGCTTTGCGTCGATGAACTCCTGATCGCGGATGATCTCGCGAAAGAACGGGAGCGTCGTTTTGATTCCGACGACTGCATACTCGTCCAAAGCTCGGCGCATGCGATCGATCGCTTCTTCGCGCGTGCGCCCCCAGGCGGCCAGCTTTGAAATCATCGGGTCGTAGTGAATCGAGACCTCATCGCCAGCGGTGACGCCGCTATCATCGCGAATACCAGGTCCATTCGGCACGCGCAGAAAAGTGATGCGGCCCGGCGATGGAAAGAAGTTGTTGTCAGGATCTTCGGCATAGACACGACATTCGATCGCGTGGCCATTCCATCGCACATCTTCCTGTGTAAATGACAAGGGATCGCCAGCCGCGACGTTGATTTGCTCACGGACTAGATCCAAACCGGTGACGAGTTCAGTAACCGGATGCTCGACCTGCAAGCGCGTGTTCATCTCGAGAAAATAAAACTCGCGCGTCACATCGGAAAAAAGAAACTCGACGGTGCCGGCCCCGACGTAGTTCACCGCGCGCGCAATCTTGATCGCCGCTTCACCCATGCGTTGACGCAAATCCGAATCGTTGATTGGGGATGGGCATTCTTCGATAACCTTTTGATGACGACGCTGAATCGAACACTCACGCTCGCCGAGATGCACGTAATTGCCCTGCCTGTCGCCGAACACCTGGATTTCGATGTGACGCGGTTTTTCTACGACCTTCTCAAGATAGACATCAGAGTCGCCGAACGCGGAGCCGGCCTCGGATTGCGCAGAATCGAGAGCCGAACGTAACTCGGATTCTTCAGCTACTTGCCGCATGCCCTTGCCGCCACCGCCCGCCGCGGCCTTCAACATCACCGGGTAACCTAGATCAGCCGCGACTTGTTTCGCTTCTGCAAAATCTTTCAGCGCCTGGGTAGTGCCGGGCACAACCGGCGCGCCGGCTGCGATGACCATTCGCCGCGCCGCGGTTTTCGAGCCCATGACTTCCATCGCATCGGGCGTGGGGCCAATAAAGACCAAACCTGCGTCCGTAACGGCGCGCGCAAACTGCGCATTCTCAGCGAGAAAACCATAGCCGGGATGAATTGCTTCGACGTTCGCCCGTTTCGCAACTTCAATAATTTTTTCGATCTTGAGATAGCTCTGAGCAGAAGCGGCAGGCCCGATGCAGTAAGCTTCGTCCGACATGCGCACGTGCAGCGCGGTCGCGTCGGCTTCGGAAAACACGGCGACGGGAGAGATATTCAGATCGCGGCACGCACGAATGATGCGCACAGCGATCTCACCGCGATTGGCAATCAGGACTTTGCGAAACATTAGATCCGGTGTCAGTTGTTCGTTGTCAGTAGTCAGTTGAGCGTAACATTAAACTACTAACAAGTGACCACTGACAAAGGACGGTTTTCAAACTACGATGGAATTCGCCGGACGGCGGGGATCGTATCGCAGATCGACTTGCGAACCGGGAAGATAGTGTTCTTTCCGGGTGAGCTGCTCATCATTCAGTTGTTGGACAGTCTCGTAATCGACTCCCTCGACCTTGTAGCAGTAGGAAAGAACTTCATGGCCGTCCGGGTCGACGTCGGTACCCAGCACGGTCGCCTCGCCGATTCGCCCTCTTTGCAGGAGCAAATTGCGGCGCGCAACCTCCGGATCAATTTTGTTCCGTCGAAACCTGGCCAGCAAAGACATGATTTGTTAAGGCGTGCGAGATGAACTCGATGTAGCCAATTCACCTTCCGGCACTTTCGTGATGACGCCGTCCTGCAGGACAAAGGCGTCGTCGGAGGCAAACAGGCGATGTTCGCTCGGAAAGCGAAGTTGATAGCTGGTGAAGGAGACGCCGGTAGGTTCAGGCGCCGTCGCAGGACTCACATTTCGCAGCGCCACTCCCCGAGTAACCAATGGCTTGTTCTTGGTCGAGGCCGCGGCAATCTGAGTCGTCGCTTGATAGCCGTTTGGATCAGCGTAACGCAATGCTTCAGCAATTGAGCCGTCGGGATCGGGCAGTGTGCGCAGAGCTTCAGCGTAACGCTCCGGATCCGTGGGGAATGTGCCATGCACTTCGCGGTACTCAAGCATCGCCCGGTGCAGCGTGTACGCGCGCGCGTACATTCCCGCTTCGATCGCGTATTGACGTTGACGCAAACGCGCCGGAATCGTGATGCCGATCAGCGACGCCAGCAAAAGTGAACTTGCAATTGCTGCTGAAAATCCAATCCGCGCCGCGCGCAGGCCAATGTAGCGAGAAGGGCTTTGCTTGATGCTGCGGACGATTTTCGCGCTGGCGATAAGGATTACAATCAGCAGTGGCACAGCCACGAACTTTGCGCGCCAGGCGGCAATCTCACCGGCCGAGGTGATGGTCCAGAAACTCGGCGACGTGGATTTGTTCTCGACGAGTACGGCGACTAGCAGGCCGAGAAAGGTGCACAGGCTGGCGACGCCCAGGGCAAACGTGAGACTCGCACGGCCAAATGACGGCAGTTCGTGCTCTGCTCTGGCTAATGCCGGGCCGACCGCGCGTGCGCCGCACGCGGGACAACCAAGGCGCAGATCGCCTTGAACGTTCGAGCCGCAAGCGGGGCAGATAATCAAATGATACAACCTCAGGAAAAATGGAAAAGCGGAACTAAATTAGAACTGAGCGGGTCACTTAGTCAAGGGATTTCGCGCCAGTAAGTTTCACAAATTCGTGCGCCGCAAAAGCTCACCCGGTTTTATGCGCCAAGGTTGGCTCTCCCCGCACTTCGGCGGCCTGCGCTGCGGCTTTGAGATCGCTCTCGGCCAGTTGGGCGATCGCGTCCTTCGCATCCTTCTTATTCACTTCCGTCCACGTGTGATACATGCGATGCGCGAACGTCCAATATGAACCGACAGCCAAAACCCAGAGCACCGCCGGCATTCGGTTAGCAAAAAAATTATTCGAACCGGGGACTGTCGATAACGCCCCAATGATGAAAAGCACAACGCGCTCGGGCCGTCGCAGGAATCCCACGTCGCATTTCGGAATCATGCTCTCGGCGCGCGCGCTGGCATAGCTCACCATTACCGACCCCATCAATCCGGCGCCCGCCAAAAATACATTCAGTGTCGAATGGTCCGGCGTCGCGCGCGCGTAAAAAACCATCAAGCCCACGAACACAACCATGTCGGACAGCCGATCCAGCGACGAATCAAGAAATCCGCCAAAGCTCGTCACGCGACCTGACAAACGCGCGACCTGCCCGTCGAGCATGTCGAACAAGTTGGCGACGATCAGAACGATGCCGGCCCAAAAGAACTTGCCAAAACCAAACAGCAATCCCGAGCCGACATTAATCGCGACGCCGACAAACGTCAGGAAATTCGGATTGATGTGACCGCGGGCCAACCAGCGCACCATCGCGTCGATGATTCGTTGACCGGCCCGGCCTATGCTTGCGCCAAACATTCGTTAGGAATAACCAACAGTAAGCAAACGATCATATTGACGCTATTGCACATGTGTCAAGAAGTGATTGATCGCGCGCCTCCACCGACCGGTTGAACTTCGGTGAGATCAAAGCGTACTCTCTCGCTCGCCGATACCGAATGAGCGACCGTATTCGACTGATGATTGTGGCTGGCGAGGCCTCGGGCGATGCTCATGCAGCGTCCCTGGTTCGCGCTCTGCGCGAGTCTTATCCCGATATTGAATTCGCTTTCTGCGGCTCCACGGGCGCACAGATGCGCGCTACGGGCGTCGATTCGATCGTAAATGCGGATGAACTGGCCATCATGGGTCTGTGGGAAATCGGCCGCGCGCTGCCAAGATTTTGGCGTGCCCTGGCAGATTTGAAATCCGCTGCCACTGAAAGAAGACCCGATGCAGTAATTCTCGTCGATTGGCCAGACTTCAATCTTCGTCTGGCGCGTTGGCTTCATCATCGCGGTTTGCGCGTCATCTACTACATCAGTCCGCAATTGTGGGCCTGGCGTTCATATCGTTGGCGCACAATCGATCGCGACGTCGATCTGCTTTTGTCGATCCTCCCGTTCGAAAAGGATTGGTACGCGGCGCGCGGCATGACTCACCTTGAGTACGTAGGTCATCCGCTCACCGGCGAAGTTCGCGCGCGCTATGATCGAACAGAGTTTTGCAAACGCAACCATCTCGATCCATCTCGCCCGATCATCGCGCTGCTGCCTGGCAGCCGTCACAAGGAGTTGGTGCGGATTCTGCCGCCAATGCTCGATGCAGCCTCGCTGATTGCGAAGAAACGAAGCGAAGTGCAATTCGTGATCGTGGTCGCGCCAAATCGGAAGATTGAAGAAGCAGAAGCGATCGCGTCGGCTCGAATTGCCTCGCCAAGAGATTCGCTCCGCATCATTCACCACGAAACCCGCGAAGCGCTTGCAGCCGCCGACGTGGCTGCGGTGGCCAGCGGCACCGCGACTTTGGAAGCAGCGATTCTCGGCACACCGCTGGTGATTGTTTATAAGGAGTCAGCTCTCAACTGGCACACGCTCGGAAATTTGATCAGCACCGAACATTTCGGATTGGTAAATCTAATCGCCCGACGCAGGCTTGCGACGGAATTGCTTCAAGATCAATTCACCGGTGAGACCTTGGCAGAGGAGCTTCTTTCGCTGCTTGAGCCGCAGCGCAATGAGCAAATGCGATCTGAATTAGCCGAGGTAATGAAGAATCTCGGAGAGGCCGGCGCATCTCAGCGCGCAGCCCGCGCGGTGATGAGATTTATTGAGCAGAACTCTGCGGCGCGGGAGCCGAGTTAGAACTCACCTTAACCAAACGGAATCCCAAGAACGGATTCTTGAAGTTCGGGGCAACCCAGGTGCGAATGGTGGCGCTCACCGGCCCAGGTGGGAAAGACCCTTTGATCGAGCTGGCGTAGCAGCCGCCGCGAATCACAATCCAATCCTTCTGTTGGGCCAGCCGCTTGTCGGGATCGCCTCCGTACAACGAGGCTTTCGACGATGTCCACTCCCAAACGTTTCCCACGAGGTCGAGCACTCCCCAACTGTTCATGCCCTGCGGATATGTGCCGACGGCTTGCGGCGCGCCCACGCCGGCTTCCTGGATCGCGGCGCGGCCCGGTTCCCAACTATTGCCCCACGGATAGAGATTATCTTTCTCGCCGTTGCGCGCGGCGTATTCCCATTCCTCCTCAGTCGGCAGGCGATACGTCACGCCGTCGCGCTTCGAACGCCACTCAGCAAATGCGACTGCGTCATCGTACGAGATGTTCGAGACCGGCAGCGACTCTTGGCCCACCGGAGGCTTGATGCTTCCCCACTGCTCCGGCGGCGCATGATTCGCTTGCTTGACGAACTGCCCGTACTCCAGATTAGTGACTTCAGTCTTGTCCATCTCAAAGTTCCCAACCGTGACTGGGTGAGCCGGAACTTCGCTGGGCGGGCCATCGCTGCGCCCCATCTGAAATTTTCCGCCGGTGATCGACACCAGGTTCGCTTTGACCGCAACTTCGCCTGGATCAGTCGGCGGCTTACCTGGACCAGCAGGCGTTGGCCTCATCCCTTTCAAAATGAAGTAGCCACCGACTCCACCGCCAACGAGCAAGACCAAAACGATCACCAGAACGATCGGCAGGGCCGATTTCTTTTTCGCCGTCAGTGGGACATCGACGCGCGGAAAAGGATGAGCCGCGGTACCGGCAAAGCTGTCGCCACCCGTAATTACACCAGCGCGTTGCATCTGGGTCGCTTCGGGATCGATCGCCGCGGGAGCTTTGGGCGACATCGTTGACGCAAGCTGCGTCAGCTTTTCTTCGAGTACCTTCGTCTGGGCGGCAACAATCTCTTCGAGTTGCTTGCGCTCTTTTTCGCGCGCGGCTTCGTCTTCCTGTTGCTTCTTTTGGGCTTCAGCTTTCCGCTTTTGCTCTTCTTCTTCAGCCAGCTTCTTACGCGCCGCAGCTTCGCGGGCAAGTTCGCGTTGGGCGAACAGCGTCTTCTGCTCCTCTTCGTCCAACGAAGCGGCGCTGATCGTGCCGGCGTTGGGATCGAATGCGGTCGTGGTTCCGGTGGGCGGCGCTGTTTCGTGCCCGGGCGCCGGTCCCACGATCGTCTTGGAAGGATCGATCGCGGCGCTATCGCCGGTGCGCTTCAGCCTGGCGCTGGCCAGCGACATCGCTTCGCGCAGTTCCCTGGCGAATTCGTCCGCGGAGGGCGTGCGATGGCTTGCTTCTTTTTCCAGCGCGTGTCGGACGACGGCTTCGATCTGCGGCGGCACGTCCACGCCTTTTGAACCGAGCGACGGAACATCCGAAGTCAGATGCTTTTTCATGATCGACGGAATCGAACTGCCTTTGAATGGCACTTCGCCGCAAAGCATCTGAAACAGCATCACGCCTAGGCTGTACACGTCCGCGCGCGCATCGGGTGGTTCGTCCGACCATTGTTCGGGCGCCATGTAGAAAGGCGAACCCATCAATCCCGTCGTTTGGGCCGCGATGAACGATCCAAGCAGCTCGCCTGACTTAATTTTAGCCAAACCGAAATCGAGAATTTTGACGGCCTCGGAAACCGGCAGGTCATCACAGATCATGACATTCAGCGGTTTCAGATCGCGATGCACGATTCCCTGCCGATGCGCTGCGGCAATGCCCGCGCAAATCGGCTGCATCAATTCGAACGCGCGCACGGGTGACATCGCGCCTTCCTCAGCCATGATGTCCTGCAAGGATTTGCCTTGCACGAATTCCATGACAAGAAACGGCATCGTCCCCCGCACCACGCCAAAGTCAGTTACCGCGATGATGTTCTGATGACGAATGGCGGCAGCGGCCAGGGCTTCCTGACGAAAGCGGGTGACCAGATTCGGATCGTTCCCGACGAGATCGGGAAGAATGATCTTGATGGCGTGAGCAGTCTTCAGAAAGATGTGTCGCGCCTTGTAAACGACGCCCATGCCGCCCTGTCCGAGCCGCTTCTCGAGTTGGTAACGGCCGTCCAGAATCGCCTCGCCGGCGATCGTCGTCGTCATCTCGACTCCATGGTCGGGGCAGTTGTTTACGTCGTCAGGGAAACAACAGCGACAGGTTGGGCATTCTTTCATTCGATGGTTCTGGTACTACTACTCAGCGACTCCGCGCGAGTCAGGGCGTTCGAGTTAGATTTTAGCGGCTGGGCAGTAAGCAAGCAAGAAACTATTTGGTCGGCCGACTCAATTCTTTCCAGTCCAGGTTTGGACCATCGAGGACGATAGCAAAACGGTTTAGGACATTTCTTCCCAGCACACCTACCGGAGACTCGACCACAGCCAGCCGTCCCCTGAAGATCATTCCGAGAAAAATCAGGTCCAGCTCCACAACACGCGCCGTGGTCACGCGACCATCAAAACCCTGTAGATCAACATGTCTCTCGGAACCAAGATCGGGCCCGAGTTCTGCGATCGAAGCTTCGGGAATCAAAGTTAAGTCAGCCCCCGAATCAATCAGCATTGGCACGTCCGTAACGATCTTGCGAGTCGGAATAGCTCGCAGAGTTACGCGCGCCAATGGTGCTGGAGGATCAAATACGTCGGAGTCATATGCCGGCATTTTGGGATTCGTCGATCACTTCCATTTTGAAGTCTTTCACTTGTTCCGGATCGGCAAAGCGTGGGCTCATGATTTTGTAAGTGAGGTCCACGTCGGGATTAGGTACTAACACGTAAACACGCGTCTTGTCAGGAATGTCTGCCTCTGGCGGCAACGTCACATGCCCGTTCTCAACAACACCTTCGTAGGTTGCTAGCTTATTCATTATGTGCAAGATTTTAGCGGCTGGGCAGTAAGCAGGCAAGAAACTATTTGATCACTACGTTAACCAGCCGCTGCGGCACCACGATCACTTTTACGACCTGGTGGCCATCGATGAAGCTTTGCACCTTCGCGTCGGCCAGGGCCATCGCGCGCAGGTCTTCTTCGGAAACGTCGGGCGAGACGATCACGCGGGAGCGCAGCTTGCCGTTGACCTGGACCGGAATCTCCAATTCGTCCTTCTTGGCTAGCTCAGAATCGGCGACCGGCCATTGAGCAAACTTCAGCAGTCCCCCTTTATGGCCCAGACCTTCCCACATTTCTTCCGCCACATGCGGCGAGAAAGGCGCGAGCATGACAACCAGCGCTTCGAGCGCTTCGCGCACCGCAAAAGCATCCGCAGCGGAAGCGCTCGCGGGTTCGACATTGAAGTCGCTGATCGCATTTAGTAATTCCATCAGCGCCGCGACGTTCGTGTTGAGATCGAGCTTCTCGAAATCAGCCGTGACGCGCGCGATCGTTTGATGCGTCTTGCGTCGCAGCTCGCGCGCCTGGGCACGCAGACCTCCGGCCTGCTCGTCAGTTGCATCGTCGGGCCCAGCAGCAGCAGGCCGGAGGCCTGCGTACCGATAAACCATTGTCCAAACCCGTCGCAGGAAGCGCACGGCGCCTTCAATGCCTGTTTCCGACCAGCGCAATTCGTTTTCAACGGGCGCGGCGAAGAGCACGAACAATCGGGCCGCGTCGGCGCCGAACGCTTCGATCATCTCGTCCGGATCAACGCCATTGCCGAGCGACTTGGACATCGCCTTGAACTCGTTCGTGCCCTCGACGCGATTCGTCACCATGCCCTGCGTTAGCAGACGCTTGACCGGCTCGTTGAATTTCACCAGACCCAAATCGCGCATCACTTTGTTCCAGAAGCGCGTGTAGATCAGGTGCATCACGGCGTGTGAATCGCCGCCGATGTATTGATCGACCGGTGTCCACTTCTCCGCGATCGCCGGATCAAAAGGCATCGATTCGTTGCGCGGATCGGTGTAGCGGAAGAAGTACCACGATGAATCGACGAATGTGTCCATGGTGTCGGTTTCGCGCGTCGCGTGCGCGCCGCACTTTGGACAAGTCGTGTTCAGAAATTCCGGCACACCTTTCAAAGGCGACTCGCCCGTGCCGGTGAACTGCGCATTGTCCGGCAACATCACCGGCAAGTCTTTCTCAGGCACTGGCACCATTCCGCACTTATCGCAGTACACGACGGGAATCGGCGCGCCCCAAAATCTTTGCCGCGAGATGCCCCAATCGCGAATGCGATAGGTCACTGCCGGCCCGCCAAACTTTTTCTCTGCCGCATAGTTAGCCATCTCGCGCATCGCGTCCTGCGAAAGCTTGCCGCTCCACTCGCCGCTGTTCACCAGCACGCCGTACTCGGTGAAGGCGTTCTTCATCTCGATCGACTGATCGCCGCCGGGCGCTTGATCGGCTGGCTCACGCTGCTGACCGTGCACGATGGGAGCAATCACCTGACGAATCGGCAGAGTGTATTTCTGGGCGAACTCGAAATCGCGCTCGTCGTGCGCGGGCACGCTCATGACTGCGCCGGCGCCGTAATCCATCAACACGTAATTCGCCACCCAGATCGGCAGCAGCTCGCCATTGAATGGATTGATGGCGAGCTGGCCCGTGTTGATGCCCAGCTTCTCTTCCTCTTCAGCCTGATCCTCAGTCTTGATCGCGCGCGCAGCCTTCACCTGTTCGGCGAAAGCGTTTACTTGATCCTTCAATGCTGAGTCTTCGAGAATCTTCTCGATCAGTGGATGTTCTGTTGCGACCACAATCGCCGTCGCGCCGAAGATGGTATCGATGCGTGTGGTGAACACTCTAATCTTTTCGTCTGAGTCCTTAACCTTGAAATCGACATGAGCGCCTTCGCTTCGTCCCACCCAATCGCGTTGCCGCTTCAAAACTTTTTCCGGCCAGCCGCTTTCGATCTCTCTGATGTCCGCGACCAGTTGCTCGGCGTACTTCGTCGTGCGCAAGTACCACTGTTCGATCTCTTTCTTGGTTACCTGCGTGCCGCAGCGCCAGCAGATTCCGCCTGACGACTGCTCGTTCGACAAAACGGTCTCTTCCTTCGGACACCAGTTGACGGCGGAAGTGCGTTTGTACGCCAGTCCCATCTCCAGCATCTTCAAAAAGAACCACTGGTCCCATTTGTAGTAATCAGGCCGGTGCGCCGCGATTTCGCGCGACCAGTCATAGCTGATGCCCAGCCGCTGCATCTGACCGCGCATGTGCGTGATGTTCTCTTCGGTCCAATCGCGGGGTTGAATGCCGCGCTTGATCGCGGCCTGCTCGGCCGGCTGACCAAAGCTGTCCCAGCCGATCGGATGCAGCACGTTGAATCCACGCAGGCGCTTATACCAAGCGAGAGCGTCGCCGATTGAATAGTTCCGCACGTGGCCCATGTGCAGGAATCCTGATGGATACGGCAGCATCTCCAGCGCGTAAAACTTCGGCCGCGGATCATCATCACGAGCTGCAAACGCGCGCTCATCAGCCCAGCGCTGCTGCCACTTCTCTTCGATTTTCTCTGGAAAATATTTCTCGTCCATCGCCTTTTAACCTCTTAAGTTACAGGCAAACCGTAGTTTGCACAAAACTGCGGCCGCGATTAATTCGATTGATTTTGAGTTGAGATTCGCCGCTAACCGACGCGCGTTATCCGCACAGTGGCAGCGGCAGCGTAATGACGAGTTTGGTCAGTTGTTGGTCACCAGACCGCTTCATGATGCAGACATTGTAACTAAGCAGCAGGCTATCGTCTACTCTCATTCACACTTCGCTTCAGCGAGGTGTGAATGAAAGACGCAGTCAGTTCTCGGCGACAAACGACCTGAGGCGTTCCAGATTCTTCAAATCAGCCCGCGGATCGTCGTATGGCGTTTCCAGGATGAAAGCGCAGTGCGCGAGTTTGGGATGTTGCGCGAACCGACGCAGCGCATCAGCGCCGATGTGCCCTTCGCCGATGTGCCAGTGCCGATCGACGCGTGAGTTGTAAGGCGCTTTCGAATCATTGAAGTGAACGGCGCGGACACTCTTCAGCCCAACAGTCCGTTTGATGATCGTTATGAGCGATTCGAGACCATCTTCTTCGCGAATGTCATAACCCGCGGTGAACGAATGCGCGGTGTCGACACAGACGCCAAGCGGCAGCTTCGGAGATGCTTTTATGATCGCGCGTAGATGTTCGAAGCGATGGCCAATGCATTCGCCTTGGCCGGCGGTGTTCTCAAGCAGGATTTTCAGCTTGCCGAAACGCAAACCTTTGCACGCGACCTGAAGACTCAGCGCGCAAATCTCCAACGCATCGTTCTCAGGACAGCCGCGCGCGCTGCCGGGATGGACAACGAGGTAATCGACTCCGAGGGCAATTGCCCGTTCAACTTCTTCGCGAAACGATTCGATTGATTTGAGCAGAATGATTTCGTCGGCGGCCGCCAGATTGATCAGGTAGTTTGCGTGAATCAGTACAGGTGAGATCTTGGTTTCTTTGCGTGCCTTCCGGAATGAAGCGATTGCTTCGTCCGTCAGCGGCTTGGCTTTCCAACCGCGCGGATTGCGCGAGAAGAGCTGCACTGCATCGCAACCCGTGTCTTTCGCGATCAAAAGCGATTGATGCAATCCGTCTTTGATGGGAGCGTGAAAACCGATTCGAGGCCGCTTCATCTCATCGTACCTTCCATGACGCGCAGCATATTTCCGCCGAGTATCTTGTCGATGTCGTCTGCTGAATAGCCACGCTTCAGAAGTTCTTTCGTTAAATTCGGCAAATCTGCCACGCTTCTCAAATCAGCCGGCACAACCTGCACGCCGTCGAAATCCGATCCAATTCCGACATGATCGATGCCGACGAGCTTCACGATGTGATCGATGTGATCGACGATGCGCGAAACGGAGACCGGCGGCAGCCGCTTCAAATATTCGCGAGCGCGGACACGATCGCGTGCGAGCTTCTTATGCGCTGCGTCGCCTTTTTCTCCATCGGAAGCGCGCTGCACCTCCGCCGCGATTTCCGCATCAACTTTCTTCTTCTTTTCTGAGTAGCCCGGCTCGATGTGCTCGGGATAGAAGATCACGTTCACCACGCCGCCGGTTTTCGCCAGTGCCACGATCATCTCGTCCGTTAGATTCCGCGGCACGTTGGTGATCGCGCGACAAGCCGAGTGCGTCGCCACAACTGGCTTGGTCGATGTATTCACGATGTCCCAAAAAGCTTTGTCCGACAGATGCGAAACATCGACGATCATCCCCAGCCGATTCATCTCGCGAATGACCTGCTTGCCGAAATCAGTCAGTCCGCGCGTCTTGCCGATCTGGTCTCCGGACGATCCGGCCCAATCGGTGCTGACGCTCCACGCGCCCGACATGTAGCGCACGCCCATCTTGTAATAGCGCTCGACGTTTTCAATCTTATTGTCGATCGCATAACCACCTTCCAGTCCCATCAGCGCAGCAATCTTGCCGCTCGCGGCAATCCGCCTAATATCATCAGCGGTCGTGGCTAATTCCCATGTCTCAGGATGTTTTGCCGCCAGGTTCTTCACCGCTTCAATCTGTATGTCAGCGCGCTTCATCGCGGCCGGCCCGCCGCCACCAAACAAATCCGGCTCAACCCAGATGGAAAAGAACTGCGCGCCGAGTCCGCCTTGCCTGGCACGCACGGCATCGAGGTGACCATCATTCAACTGCTGGCTCAAATCGACATTCTCATCGACCAGGCGTTGCGCTGTGTCTGCGTGCATGTCAACGACGATCGCCCGGCGATGTATCGCGAGTGGATCGTTTACTGTCGCTGTGGTTTCCGAAGGATTAGTCATAGTCGCTTTCGTTTTGTCTCTCTCAATCGATTGGCAGTCACTCGAGATTAAGATCGCGGCGACGCCAAAGGCCAGCCATGCGTCGCGTATTATTGCGCCACCCATTCGAGGAAACTTCCGCAATTTGCGCTTCTTATCTGGATACAAGGACATCTGGAATCGTACGGAGGTGTCGCGATCGAATGCAAGCGCGTCGGTGAAAAAAGCGGAGCAAGATACGAATTTTTCAGCAAATGAAACTGGGCAAATCTTTGAAACAATAGCGCTAAGTTTTTCGTTGGAACTCGTCTTGCAAAGGCGAACGCAGGTAGAGTATCGTGCTGTGTCAATCAGCCCGAAAATAGTTCTCGCTGTTCTGACGATTCAACTCCAAAAGGAGAATCAATATGTATTCAGCAAGCGGCAAGGGGAAAGACGTTAGCACTCCGCGCATTTGCGACGAAGTCTGGCACAACGGCAAATTCATTAAGTGGAACGACGCGCGGGTGCACGTGATGTCACATGTGCTGCATTACGGCTCGAGCGTTTTCGAAGGCATCCGTTGCTACGCGACCAAGCGCGGGCCGGCAATTTTTCGGCTGCGCGAACACATGCAACGCTTTTTGAATTCTGCCAAAGTCTATCGGATGGACCACGAATGGACCATCGACGATTTTTGCGCGGCCTCGATCGAATTGGTGCGCCGCAGCGGTTTGGAACAGTGCTACATCCGCCCAATTCTGTTCCGCAGTTTGGACGAAGAGCATCCCGCCTTCGGCGTAAATCCGTTTCCGAATCCGCTGGCGTGCTACATCGGCGCGTGGGACTGGGGCAAGTACCTCGGCGACGAAGCGATTGAGCACGGGGTTGATGTTTGCGTTTCGAGCTGGAACCGGCTGACGCCGAATTCACTGCCGGCCATGGCGAAGAGCGGCGCAAACTACATGAACTCGCAGTTGATTAAGATGGAAGCGCTGCTGAATGGATTTGCGGAAGGCATCGCGCTCGACGATCGCGGTTACGTCTCGGAAGGTTCGGGCGAAAATATTTTCACGGTAAGTAACGGAATCGTGAATACTCCGCCGCTTTCATCTTCCGTGTTGCCCGGTATTACCCGTGACAGTGTGATTCAAATTTGCCAGGAACTCGGGCTGACCATTAAGGAACGCGCCATTCAACGCGCCGCGTTGTACGTCGCCGACGAGCTTTTCTTCAGCGGCACCGCCGCCGAAATTACTCCGATACGTTCGGTCGATCGCATTCAAATCGGCAGCGGCACGCGTGGCGAGATCACGTCAAAGATTCAGAAGACATTTTTTGAGATCACTTCCGGCGAGCGTCCGGCGCCTGGCCCGTGGCTGACATACGTGCGTGACTCGGTCGCAAACTCAGCCACCGGCACTCAAGCGCGCGCGTCAAACAACGGACGAAACGGCGAAGCAACGAAGACGGATTCGTCTGTGACAGTCGAAAAAGAACTCGTCGCTCGCGCCCGCGCGGCCGTGGTGGATTAAGTCAGTGATTTAAGTCTGAAGAGAGAGGCCGCGTTCGCGGCCTCTTTTTTTGTCAGTACCGCGAGCGATCGTGTCAGAACGGGGAACTTCCTTCCTCTCCCTCTGGGAGAGGAGCGAGGTGAGGGCCGAAGCATAGCGACCGGATCAAGAAGACCGTTCTCACCCGGCCAGATGAGGCGCCTTTCCAGCAGCCTTCCCAAACAATCTTCCGCCAATGTCAATCAATCCCGGCAGAATGTAGAAGACGGTGGTCGCGCTGAACAACGCCGCCGTTCCAAATCGTGAGGCGTGCGTGTTGGCCCAGATGTTGAAATAGCCAAGCGAGAAATCAACCGCCAAAGGCAACGCCGCGAGAAACAACCAGAAAATCGAAGGCGTCGTAGTCTCTTTCAATGAACGCGCCAAGGGATAAGCCAGCACAGCAATCGCGAATCCCGCATACAATCCAGTGCAGCGCGAGCAGACGGCGAACTTATTTCCGGCGAGATGAAACGAGCGTTCGGGGATTTGATGACAGGCGTAGCTGAAAGCTGTGTAGATCGAAGCAGCGAACTGCGCCTGTCCTCGAGCCTGCGCGACCGGGGCGAGAATGATCAATCCCACGATGCCCAGGCTGGTCAAAGCAACCGCGGACCAAACGACTTGCGGCAAACGACGCGAAGAGCTGTCGCTGTTAAGGTTGGCACTCAAAAACGAAAACCCTAAATCTAGAACCTGATGACCGTATCGGGTCCGCCTTCGATGTGGATGCTGTCAACGAAGCGAATATGTTTCGATTCGCTGGTCATGACTAAGCTATGCGTTCGCTTGCCTGAGCCGAAGAAGCGTACGCCGCGCATCAAGGCGCCGTCCGTCACGCCGGTGGCGGCAAAGATGATCTTCTTGCCCGGCGCCAGATCTTCCGTGTCGTAAACCTTGTTCGGATCGTTGATGCCCATTGATTTCAAACGATCGATGACTTCCTTCTCAGGCGGCACTTTGTCCCGGTCCACGCCCAGCCGCTCTGGATCGAAAACCAGACGCGTCTGAATCTCGCCGTTCAGGCATTTGATCGCCGCCGCGGTCAGCACGCCTTCAGGCGCGCCGCCAATACCGATACACGCATGAATATTTGTGCCGGCAACCGCCGCGGAGATACCGGCTGAAAGATCGCCATCTGAAATCAGCCGAATACGCGCGCCCGCTTCCCGCACATCGGAAATGATCTTCTTGTGACGCGGACGGTCGAGCACGATCACGGTCAGGTCTTCGATGTCGCGGCCCAACCGCCGCGCGATGTTCTTCAAGTTCTCTTTCACCGGCGCATCGATGTCGATCACTCCGCGCGACGACGGACCGACGACAATCTTGTCCATGTAAATGTCCGGCGCGTGCAACAGGCCGCCGCGCTCGGCCGCCGCCAGCACGGCGATCGCATTGTTCGCGCCGAGCGCACAAAGATTCGTTCCCTCCAAAGGATCGACGGCGATATCAACTTCCGGGCACGACGCTGCCATTTCGTCGCCGACGCCAAACCCGCCGCCGACTTCTTCGCCGATGTAGAGCATCGGCGCTTCATCGCGCTCGCCTTCACCGATGACCACGCGTCCGCGCATGGGCACCGTGTCCATGACCTCGCGCATCGCTTCGACGGCTACTTGATCGGAATACTTTCGATCGCCCTGGCCCATCGTGCGCGCGGCGGCGATGGCCGCCGCCTCGGTCACACGCAAAAAATCCAAAGACAGTTCACGTTCTGTTCTCAGTTCTGCCATGCTGTTCTCCTGTGCGCAGAAACTTCGCTGCGATTTAGTGCGGGCGAAAGATTAATGTGATAGAAAGCGCGGTCATAGTAGCAAAAAGCTCATTCAGTGAAAACCAAGCACCGCTCTGCTGCGTATCAGCGCCGGCATGCTAAACGGATCGGAGATATCTCAATCATGCCTTACAAGTCTCGCTACGTCTTAATAACCATCATTATCTGGTCTGCGTTGGCGGCAATTTCGGCGCAGGCCCAAACGCAAGCGCCGACTGCCGAAGGAGTTTGGCAAGGCGCGCTTACCGCGGGCGTTTTCAAATTGCGCCTGGTGATGAAAATCTCGCACAAACCCGACGGCACATGGACGGGAACTTTGGACAGTCTCGATCAGGGTGTCAAAGACATTCCGATGAGCACGGTTACCTTTCAAAGTGGAAAGTTGCACGTCGAAATGAAGAGCATTGGCGCCACTTATGACGCCAGGCTGAGCGCCGACGGAAACCAGCTTGACGGCGAATTTAATCAAGGCGCGAAGATGCCGCTGGAACTTACGCGCATCGCGAAAGCCGAAGATGCCGCGTTGAAACGTCCGCAGACTCCGGTGAAGCCTTACCCCTACGCGGAACAGGAGGTCAGCTATCACAACACTCAGGACAAGATCACGCTGGCCGGGACGTTGACCATCCCGAGCGGCGCTGGTCCTTTTCCCGCGGTGCTTTTGATCACGGGTTCGGGTCCGCAGGATCGCGACGAAATGCTTCTTGGCCACCGGCCGTTTCTGGTGCTGGCCGATTACCTGACGCGTCGCGGCGTCGCCGTCTTGCGCGTGGACGATCGCGGGGTCGGCGGCACTTCGAAGGGCACGCCGAATGACACCAGCGAGAATTACGTGAACGACGTGCTGGCCGGCGTCGACTTTCTCAAGACACGGAAAGAGATCAACGCGAAACAGATTGGACTGATTGGACACAGCGAAGGCGGCATGATTGCGCCGATGGCGGCTGCACGCTCGAATGATGTCGCGTTCATCGTGCTGATGGCCGGGCCGGGAATCGTTGGCGACAAGCTACTGGCAATGCAGAACCGCTTAATCTCTTCCGCCGAGTGCGAGCGTCAAGTCAATGAATCGGCGGCGCAGTCAGCTCGCCTATTCGCCATTGCCCGCGATGAAAAGGACCCGGCAGTTGCCAAACAAAAACTTGATGCTGAGCGTGCGAAGATCGAAGAGCGATCGAGGAAAAATCTCGAAGCGCAGTTGGCAGGTACGGCGAGCCAGCTCAATCAAATATTGACACCATGGTTCCGCTTTTTCCTCGGTTACGATCCACGGCCGACGCTGCTCAAGATAAGGGTGCCAGTGCTGGCGATTAACGGCGAGTTGGACACGCAGGTACCGGCCAAAGAAGATTTGGCGGCAATCGAACAGGCGCTGAAGGACGGCGGCAATGGTGACTACAAGATCGTGCTGCTGCCGAAACTAAACCATCTATTCCAGACGGCGACTACGGGCTCTCCCTCTGAATACGCCAATATCGAGGAAACGATCGCACCGGTGGCGCTTCAGACGATGGGCGATTGGATTGTGGCACACACGTCAGTCGGGAAGACTGCCCGCGCTAACTGAGTATTCAGTGTGCACCCGGGCGAACCGATCAATGAGCACCTGCCCCCGACTCCGCGGGTTTCCACGCCGGTAGCATCTTGCGCGCTGGCTTCTCTTTCTTCAATCCCAACGCCCAGTCAGCCTGCATCAGTGTGTGAATGTCGCGCGTGCCTTCATAGATGACTGCGGCTTTGCAGTTCCGAAGATACCGTTCGACCGGATAATCGTTCGAGTAGCCATTCGCGCCGTGGACTTCGATCGCCATTGATGCGGCCTTCTCGCTGCGCACCGTTGCTTGCCACTTTGCGAGTGATGTCGCGCGACCGCTTGGTCTGCCTTCATTCTTCAGCCAACCCGCGCGCGCCCAAAGCAAGTGCGACATCCAGTAATCCGCTTCCATCTCGGCGATCTTCTGCTTCACTAGTTGGTGATTCGCGATTTTCGTTCCGAACGTCTCGCGTTCGAGCGCGTAAGCGACCGACGCATCGCGCGATGCGCGAATGACTCCGGTCGCACCGGCAGCGACCGTGTACCTTCCCTGCTCCAGCGCGAACATTGCGATCTTGAATCCTTCGCCTTCTTCGCCGACCAGGTTTTCTTTCGGCACGCGCACATCCTGCAATGAAAAGTATCCGGTGTTGCCCGCGCGAATACCCATCTTTCCGTGAATCGTTCCCGACGTGAATCCTTTCATCGTGCGCTCGACAATGAAGCAAGACATGCCGGTGTGATCGCGTTTGCGCCGCTTCTCTTCATCCGTCCAGGCATAGAAAAGAAAGTTGTCGGCATAATCGGCGAGGCTGATCCACATCTTCTCGCCGTTCAGAATGTATTCGTCGCCATCGCGACGCGCGGTCGATCGCGCCCCCACTACGTCCGAACCGGCACCGGGCTCAGTCAGTCCGTACGTTGCGAGCTTCTCGCCCTTGGCCTGCGGCACGAGATATTTCTGCTTCTGCTCTTCGGTGCCCCACGTGTAGAGCGTCATCGAGTTCAAGCCCACGTGCACAGACATTGCGACGCGCAGAAAAGTATCGACCGCTTCCAGTTCTTCACACACCAGGCCGAGCGAGATGTAATCGAATCCTGCGCCGCCGTATTGTTCGGGAATGCACACGCCGAGCAGACCCAGCTCGGCCATCTTTTTGAAAATGTCGGGGCTGGAGTATTGCTTCTCGTCCCACTCTTTGATGTAGGGTGCGACTTCTTTCTGCGCAAACTCGCGCACGGTTTGCACCAGGGCTTCGTGATCGTCGGTAAGTTGAAGTTCAATCATGGCGGTTACTCTATCATGTCGTCAGATTAAGATTGGAATCCGCAGATTTCGCAGATTACATAGATTAGAACAAAGAATAAAGCCGGTCAGTGCGATAGATCACGCGGGCTCGGTTTCTCTTTCAGTTTTGCCTGCGGACTCTGGGTAATCTGCGGATAACATCTTCTTTGCCGCTGCACTCGCCTCATCGAGCGAAGTCACTCGTCCATCCAACTGCATCTCGTAAATGGCTTTCGTAATATCGCCCATGCGGGGACCGGGTTGCATGCCCATTTCCAACAAGTGTCTGCCAAGCAGCATCGGCGCAGGCGCCTGTGATCCGACATCCAACTCGCGCACGCGTTCGATGAACCATTCCTGCGCGGCTGCGTCATACCAATTTTCGCGCGGCACCCAATCCGCGTTCCGTCCCAGGGAGTCCGCTTTCGCTACGCGATACAAAAGATCGAGTTCGCATTTGCGCGCGAGCCGGCGAAACGCGCCGTCACCAACTTCGTCGCGCTTCTTGTAGAACTCTCCCGGCTTCAGATGATCGCGCACCAGGGCGATCACCTGCCCTCGCACGTCATAACCATCGAGTGTGTGAATGTTCAGCCGACCGAGAAAGCTCTCCGTCGGCGGCACGCCTTCCTCTTCATGTTCCCGCGAACGGATGCGGCCATCGACGAACTCAGTCGTCGCAGGTTTTCCGAAGTCGTGACACAACGCGGCAAGCATCACTGTAACCTGCTTCGGATAGGGCAGATCATCAATCAGCTCGCGCGCGCGATCGACAGTCAGCAGAGTATGAATCCAGACGTCGCCTTCCGGATGCCACTCAGGTTCCTGCGGCACATCGATCAGCGCCTTTAGTTCTGGAAACAGTTGATCGACCGCGCTGAGTTCACGCAGCCACTTCAACCCAATTGAAGGCCGCTGAGCGCGCAGCAGGAGCTTCTCCATTTCGCCCCAGATGCGTTCGGCGGGCAAATCGGTCACGTCGATCGAGCGGCAAAGCGCCACTGTTTCCGGATCGATTTCAAATTCAAATCGCGCCGCGAACTGAGCAGCACGCAGCACGCGCAGGCTGTCTTCCGGAAACGTCTTTGGCGAAACCGCACGCAGGCTCTTTGCGTCGAGATCTTTGCGACCGCCGAAAGGATCGATGATTTCGAGCGTCAGCGCGTCTTGCAGAATCGCATTGATTGTGAAGTCGCGGCGCTTCGTCGCTTCTTCGATCGACATAGAAGGATCGCCTTCGATGAAGAACGCGCGGTGGCCGCGCCCCGTCTTGAGCTCGCGTCGCGGTAGCGAGACATCAAAATCGGCACCCAGCTTATAAACCGTGAATGCCTCGCCTACGACGTTGACCGATCCAAATCGATCGAGAATTTCACGAAGACGCGCAGGCGCGATTCCATAAATTTCCAAGTCCCAATCCTTCGGCTGCTGGCCCATCAGGTCATCGCGCACACACCCGCCCACCAGCAGCGCGCGGCCGGCTTCGTCCCGCACGGCACGAGCAATGGCCAGAACTTGATCAGGAAGACTCACAGCGACAGTATAAAGGCGGGCAATGCTCCCAACGCAAAGGGTGTAGGGTGTTGAGAACGGCGTGTTGACAAAACAGCCAGCGGAAAAAACCGGACCGTGGAGCACGAGTATTGCTACACCCCTACACGCTAATACCTACTCCCTAGTCCTCATTCACAGAGCATAGGTTTTGGGGTTTAGGTATTTAGAAAACAGACTGCGGAAAACCTGAATGTGGAGCACGAGTATCGCTACACCCTACACCCTAATACCTACACGCTAGTCCTCATCAATGATGACCGTCGTGCCGCGGGTCGATGGGATGCAGCTAATCACCTGCACACGCTCAATTTTCGTCAGGTCCGAACCGGCGGTATGCCAAAGCTTCACCCAGAACGTGCGCGTCGCTCCGTGAATTGCGAAAGTCGATCCATCGTTCATCACAGCTACAGGCTCTGCCGTCGTTCCCGATCGCAGCTCGTGCACCAATTCGGGAATGAATGGCTTGAGTTTGTCGAATTGGACCAGGACGGCATTATCGGCAATCTCTGCCGGCGGCAAATCGATCGGCTCGGCGGACTCGAGCAATAACCGTGATTCAGTCTGATGATCGCGTTTCTTTAAGATTGGCATCGGCGTAAATCAAACCACAGCAGCGGGCGACGCGCAAAACGGCACGCGGCTTGACTGGCACCAGTCGCGGGCGTACATTGTGCCCGTCGCGAAATGATCAGTCGAATTCACAGCTATCGCTACTATTGGTATTACGGTCCGCTCTCCGCTGGGAGGGACGGTCGGGCGATGAGCTGTCGCGAGACGATCGAGTAACTCGCTGACAAGTTTCAGAACCGGCCATCGGTCCTTCCCGGCGAAGGATCGGTGGCCGGTTTAGTTTTTGGGGTCAACAGCCATGACGATAGAAACGCAAACAGAAATCCTTCGCGATCACGTTGATGCGCGTCAGGTCACGGGAGACCTGGACGAGGCAATCCTGGATCGCAACGCCATTGTGCAACTCGATCCGGATCATCCGGGATTTCGCGACGCAGAGTATCGCGCGCGACGCAACCAGATCGCGCAGCTCGCGATGGATTATCGTCCCGGCGATCAGATTCCCAACGCGCCTTACACACGGGACGAACATCGAGTGTGGCAAACGATCTGGCAGGCTTTGCGGCCCGCCCATCAGGCACACGCCTGCCAACAATATCTCGACGCACTTAAGCGCTTGGACTTTTCAGACGATCGCCTTCCCCAACTCCGCGAAGTCAACGAGAAGGTTCAAGCCATCAGCGGCTTTCGTCTGGAACCTGTGGCCGGGCTGGTCCAACCGCGAGTCTTCCTCGAGAATCTTGCCGATGGAGTTTTCCTCTGCACGCAATACATTCGCCATCACTCGACGCCGATGTACACCCCTGAGCCGGACGTCGTTCACGAAATCGTCGGTCATGGTGTGACGCTCGCTTGTCCGCAAGTCGCTGAACTTAATCGAATGTTCGGTCAGGCGGTGAAGCGAACTAAATCGCCTGATGCGCTTGAGCGCCTTTCACGCGTGTATTGGTTTACCATCGAGTTTGGCGTGCTGCGTGAAGACGGCTCACTCAAGGCCTACGGGACCGGACTCTTATCTTCTGCTGGAGAACTTGAAGAAATGCACGAGGCGGAGTTGCGACCGTTCGATCTTATAGCGGCGGCAAATGCGAAATACGATCCGACGCATTTCCAACCCATGCTGTTTTGCGCTGACTCGTTCAATCACATGCACGAGACCCTGCGGAAGTTTTTGATCGAGTGGTAACGTTCGCTAAACTAGAATCAAGAATCAAACGCAGGCGAAAATTATGGGTGACAAGAACGAACTCGACATCGCAACCAAACTGGTTCATTCGGGCGAACGCGGCGGCGCTCCCAAAGGCAAGCCGACGTCGATTCCGATTTACGCGTCCGCGACCTACACGTACGACTCGATGGACGAGATCGACAAAGTTTTCGCCGGCGAAACTCCTGATTACATCTACACGCGCTACGGAAATCCGACAGTTGCCGCATTCGAAGAATTGATGCGCACGACTGAAGGCGGCGCGACCGCCTGTGCGTATGGCTCGGGAATGGCTGCCTTGCACGCGGCCCTGTTCGCCTGCGAGTTGCCGCCGGGATCAGTTGTGTTGGCGTCGCAGGATCTCTACGGCGCGACGACAAATCTGCTGTTGAATATCTTTGGATCGTTTGGCGTCAAGACTGTGTTCGCCGACTTCAGTAATCTCGACGAAGTGCGCGCGAAGGTTGGTGAGGCAAAGCCGAGGGTGCTGATCGCGGAAACCATTTCGAATCCGCTGCTGAAAGTTTGCGACATCGATGCCTGTGCCGACATCGCGCACCAGGCCGAAGCGCGCTTGGTTATCGACAACACCTTCGCGTCGCCTTATCTGTGCCAGCCGTTAAAGCACGGCGCCGATATCGTCGTGCACAGCGCGACAAAATTTTTGAGCGGGCATGCTGATGCGATGGGCGGAGTCGCAATCTCGCGCGACGCCATTGACAGCAACGCCCTGGTTGGCGTGATGAAGCTCGTGGGCGGTGTGCTAAGCCCGTGGGAAGCGCACGAGATTCTGCGCGGCGCTAAGACGCTTGGCGTGCGCATGGATCGTCACTGCGAAAACGCGCGGACGCTGGCGAAACACCTGCGCGCTGATTCAAGAGTTGGCTGCGTTTACTTTCCCGAATTTGTAGAGAGCGATCGGGAAGAAGTTGTGAAGCGGACGCTGCGCGCTAATCAATTCGGGGGGCTGGTTTCGATCGAATTGAGAAACAGCACGCGTGGCGCGGCGTTTCAATTTATGGACGCGTTGAAACTTTGCATTCGATCCACGAGTCTGGGAGATGTCTTCACGAGCGTGCTGCATGCGGCGACGGCTTCGCACCGAGATTTGTCGCCAGCCCGGCGGCGCGAGCTGGGAATTAGCGATGGTCTGATTCGAATTTCAGTCGGCATTGAAAATGTCGATGATGTTATCGCCGATATCGATCAGGCACTGGCCGCGTCAGAACCGGGAGCGGTAGCGACCGGATCAAGATGATCGTATTGGACGACAAACAGCTCGCACAGATGCGCGCGCATGGCGAGCGCGACTATCCGTTTGAATGCTGCGGCCTGATGCTTGGGCGATTTGAGGCCGGACGCAAAGACGTTGTCGAAACTTATCCGATCTCAAATGCGCGCGAAGAAGAAGCAAAGCGTAACCGCTTCCTGATTCGGCCCGAGGAACTAATGCGTGGCGAACTGTTCGCGCGCGAAAAGGGATTGGACGTGGTCGGCTTTTACCATTCGCATCCGGATGACCGAGCTGTGCCGTCACAATACGATCTCGAACACGCCTGGCCGACGTATTCATACATCGTGGTTTCAGTTGAGAAGGGTCGCGCGGTTGATTTGCGATCGTGGGAGATGGAAAGCGACCGATCGCGATTTACTGAAGAACAAATTGTGTCAGAAGGCGCGTAAGCAAGGGCTCGTTTGTTGAGGGTTGCCCTATCTTACGCTCGGGCTTCTGACACGGATGAGGTAACCAAACATGCCAGTCACAATTGCCATCCCAACGCCGCTGCGTCAGTTCGCCGGCGGACAATCGGAATTGGAAGTCAACGCCACGACCGCCGGAGAAGCTCTCGATCAATTGACCGCGACGCATAGCGAATTGCGGCGGCACCTCTTTAACGACCAGAACGCCTTGCGAAATTTCGTTAACGTCTATGTCAACGATGAAGACATTCGCCACGTCGATGGGCCGAATACGCCCGTGAAAGACGGCGACACGATTCTGATCGTGCCGTCGATCGCGGGGGGAAATGTAGCGGCGGTGGAAGAGAAGACGCAGGCAGAGATGCCTGCGAACCGCCCGCAGGATGCGGGCGCTCCATTGCCAATGCTGTCGAATGAAGAAGTCGCGCGCTACTCGCGTCACTTGATCATGCCGGAAGTCGGCATGACGGGTCAGCGAAAGTTGAAAGCAGCCAGCGTGCTGATGATTGGCACTGGTGGTCTAGGCGCGCCGTTGGGGATGTATCTCGCCGCAGCCGGTGTTGGACGCATGGGACTGGTCGATTTTGATGTCGTCGATGCTTCGAACTTGCAACGACAAATAATCCACGGAACGAAAGACGTGGGCCGTCCGAAAATCGCCTCGGCACGCGATCGCATTCAGGACATCAATCCACACGTCGAGATCGAAACGCATGAAACCAGATTGACCAGCGAGAACGCGCTTCGCCTGTTCGTCAACTATGACGTGATCGTCGATGGCACGGACAATTTTCCGACGCGCTATCTGGTTAACGACGCTTGTGTGCTGACGGGCAAACCGAACGTTTACGGTTCGATCTTTCGTTTTGAAGGACAGGCGAGCGTCTTTTGGGCCGAACGTGGGCCATGTTATCGTTGCCTCTATCCTGAACCGCCGCCGCCGGGTTTGGTTCCTTCGTGCGCCGAAGGCGGAGTGCTCGGCGTACTGCCGGGAATCATCGGGGCGATTCAGGCGAACGAAGCAATCAAAATAATTCTTGGCGCACCGGACATCATGGTGAACCGGTTGCTTCTGTTCGACGCGTGGCGGATGCGTTTTCGCGAATTGAAGCTGCGCAAGAATCCGGATTGTCCCGTCTGCGGCGACAATCCGACCGTCAAAGAGTTAATCGATTACGAAGAATTCTGCGGCATCACGCAACAGCCGCCAGCGAGCGAACCGACTATGGAAGAGATCACAGCCACTGAACTGAAACAACGCCTCGACCAAGGCGACGATATTCAAATCATTGACGTGCGCGAGCCGCACGAATACGAGATCGCCAACATACCGAACACCAAACTGATCCCGCTCGGCCAGGTGCTCAACCGCATGAACGAGATCGATCCCGAGCGCGAAACTGTCGTTCATTGCAAGATGGGCGGCCGCAGCGCGAAGGCGATCGAAGCGCTCCAGCGCTCGGGCTTTCAAGGCAAGCTAATCAATTTAAAGGGCGGCATCACCGCCTGGTCGAATGAAGTCGATCCCAGCGTGCCCAAGTACTAGGCAGATCAGCCGCAGATAAACACGGATCGGCGCAGATAGGGCAGTTCTTATTTGTGCAGTTTGTGTTCATCCGCCGCTGGTTTTCTTGTGATGGCGATCACGCAAGGCGCAAATTTCCTTTACCTTCCCTGCTGCACCCGCATCTTTCTCGGTGTATGATTAGCCCGCCTAATCCCTGCACGAGGTAAGACAAGTGACCAAAGCAAACGACGCATCCCCGGAATCACCACACAAGTGGGTTTACCTTTTCGAAGAAGGCAGCGGCGACAACAAGTCGCTGTTTGGCGGCAAGGGCGCCGGCCTGTGCGAAATGACGCGCGCCGGACTGCCAGTCCCGCCAGGCTTGATCGTCACAACCGAAGCCTGCAACGCTTACTACGCGAACAACAAACAGTTTCCCGAAGGCATGTGGGAGCAAGTCGTCGAAGCGCTCGCCGAAATCGAAAAGAAAGTTGGTAAGAAGTTCGGCGGCACAGAGAATCCTCTGCTCGTGTCAGTGCGATCGGGCGCCGCATTTTCGATGCCGGGCATGATGGACACGGTGCTGAACCTCGGGCTCAACGAAGACACGGTCCAGGGTTTGGCCGAGCAGACTGGCGATCTAAGATTCGCGCTCGATGCTTATCGGCGCTTTGCTTCTTTGTTCGGCGAGATCGTGCTTGACGTGGCGCATGAAAAGTTCGAGCGCGTCATGGATCGTTTCAAGGCCCAAACCAAAGGCGGCAAGGACACCGATCTGAAACCTGAAGAGTTGCGCGGCATCATCGCCGCTGAGAAACAGATCATTCTTGCCGAGCAACACGCGATTCCTGACGATCCTTACGAACAACTTCGTGTGGCGATTGCCGCCGTCTTCAATTCATGGATGGGCCGTCGCGCGTGTGACTATCGCCGCATCAATCGCATTCCTGACGATCTGGGGACGGCCGTGAATGTGCAAGCGATGGTCTTCGGCAACATGGGCGCCAACAGCGGCACCGGCGTCGCCTTCACGCGCAATCCTTCGACTGGTAAGAAGGAGTTGTACGGCGAATATCTTTTGAATGCGCAAGGCGAAGACGTAGTCGCGGGAACGCGCACGCCGAATCCGATCAGCCAATTGAAGAAGGAGCTGCCAAAAGTTTACGAAGAGTTTTCCGCGATTACGCAGTTGCTGGAAAAGCATTATCACGATATGCAGGACTGCGAATTCACGATCGAGCGCGGCAAGCTGTGGATGCTGCAAACGCGCACAGGCAAACGCACTGGCGCGGCCGCAGTCCGCATCGCCGTGGACATGGCGAGCGAGAAATTAATCGATCGCGAAACTGCCGTTAAGCGGGTCACGCCTGAGCAGCTCGATCAGTTGCTGCATCCAACAGTCGATCCAAAGACCACTGCGCAAGTTCTGGCGACTGGTTTACCCGCAAGCCCTGGCGCGGCCCAAGGCCAGGTTGTTTTCAGCCCTGACGAAGCTGAAGAGATGGCCAAAGAAGGACACAAGGTCGTGCTCGTCCGTCTCGAAACCAGTCCTGATGATTTTCATGGCATGGTCGCAGCCCAGGCCATCGTCACCGCACGCGGCGGCATGACCAGCCACGCGGCGGTGGTCGCGCGCGGCATGGGCAAGACCTGCGTCAGCGGCGCGTCGGCGATCGATGTTGATTACAGCCAGCAACAATTCACCGTTGACGGCGAAGTGGTGACGAAGGGCGAATGGATCACTGTCGATGGCTCGACCGGCCGCGTGTTTCTCGGCAAAGTCCCGACGATCCAACCCACGCTGGGACCAGACTTTCATGAGTTGATGAAGTGGGCCGATAAGTTTCGCAAACTCGGCGTGCGCGCCAATGGCGACACGCCGCTCGACGCGAAGACCGCGCGTGGTTTCGGGGCTGAAGGCATCGGGTTGTGCCGCACCGAACACATGTTCTTCGGCGATCAACGTCTCGCCGCGATGCGCGAAATGATTCTCGCGGACGGCGTGGGCGCGAGAGAGAAAGCTCTGGACAAACTTTTACCGCTGCAACGCGGTGACTTTGTTGGCATCTTTCGTGAGATGGCCGGCTTCCCCGTCACGATTCGTCTTTTGGATCCGCCGCTGCATGAATTCCTGCCCAACGTTGATGAGCTTTTGAGCGAACTCGCCGAATTGAAGATGGGTTTGAAGCAGGCCAAGACCATGGTCGAGATGGATCACCTGCTGGATGAAATCGATGAGAAGCGAAATCTTCTGAATCACGTCAACAAGATTCGCGAAGCCAACCCGATGCTGGGTTTCCGCGGTTGTCGTCTGGGGCTGCTGTATCCCGAAGTCACGCGCATGCAGTGTCGCGCGATTTTCGAAGCGGCTATCCAGGTCAAGGGCGAACGGAAACAAGTGTCCCTCGAAATCATGGTGCCGTTGGTTTCTATCAGCGAGGAATTGAAACAGCAGGCCGACATTATTCATGACGTTGCGCGTGAAGTAATGGGCGAACATGGCATGACGTTCGATTACCTGGTCGGTACGATGATTGAGTTGCCGCGCGCGGCGCTGACGGCTGATAAGATTGCGCAACATGCGCAGTTCTTCTCGTTCGGCACGAACGATCTCACGCAAACAACGTTTGGATTGAGCCGCGATGATTCAGGCCGCTTCCTTCCCAGCTACGTCGATCGGAAAATCCTTGCAGACGATCCGTTCCAGGTGCTCGACACCGAAGGCGTCGGCGAACTGGTGCGCATAGGCGCCGAACGCGGTCGCGCCGTCAAACCCGACTTGAAAGTAGGAATCTGCGGCGAACACGGCGGCGACCCGCGCTCAATCTCTTTCTGCAACGAGATTGGACTGAATTACGTGAGCTGCTCGCCTTATCGAGTACCCGTCGCGCGTTTGGCCGCGGCGCAGGCTGCCTTGGAAGCCGAAGCGAAAGCCAAAGCCGAGCGCGAGCTGGAAGAGCAGGCGCGTGAAGCCGTGGGCGTGGCGTAGGTTTAGATTTCCAGCAACACTTCAAATCAGAAAGGCCACATCCGGGATGCGTTGCATTGTCTTGCTTTTCGTCAGCGTACTTGTAGTCGGGCTCGTTACCAACATGATTCCAACTGCCGAATCGCAAACACCAAAACAACCCGACACCATCTACCTCCTCAAACCCGCGCACATCTTCGACGGCGAATCCGCGCAACTGCATGACGGCTGGGTAGTGCTCGTGCGAGCCAACAAGATCGACGTCGTCGGCCCGGCGAGCGAAATCAAAGCGCCAGCCGACGCGAAAGTGATCGACTTGCCGGGCATGACTCTCATGCCGGGATTGATCGATGCGCATTCGCACATTCTTTTGCATCCGTACAGCGAGACGGTTTGGAATGATCAGGTAGCGCGCGAGGCTTTGAGTCTTCGCGTGGCTCGGGCGACAAATCATCTGCGCAGCACTCTGATGGCGGGATTCACGACGCTGCGCGATCTGGGAACTGAGGGTGCCGGTTATGCAGATGTTGGCCTGAAACAAGCAGTCAATCAGGGCATCATCCCCGGACCGCGGCTTTTCGTTGCCACGCGCGCCATTGTTGCCACCGGCAGCTACGGCCCGAAGGGTTTTGCTCCAGAATGGACCGTCCCGCAAGGCGCAGAAGAAGCCAGTGGAGCTGATGAATTAACCCGGGTTGTGCGCGATCAGATTGGCCGTGGTGCTGACTGGGTAAAGCTTTACGCCGATTATCGCTGGGGCGCCGGCGGTGCAGCTCACGCGACGTTCACGCTTGAAGAAATGAAGTTGGCGGTCGAAGTCGCGCACAGCGCCGGCATTCCCGTGTCAGCGCATTCAACTTCAACTGAAGGCGCGCGCCGTGCGATTCTCGCAGGCGTTGACACGATCGAGCATGGTGATGGCCTAACGCCCGAACTGTTTCGCATGATGAAGGAACGGGGAATCGCGTTCTGCCCGACTCTCTCAGTCGCCAGCCCCGCGACAATGGAAAATAAGAAGAGAGTTTTCAAAGAAGCATTGGCCGCCGGAGTGATAATCGCAAACGGCAGCGACGTCGGCGTCTTCGCTCACGGTGATGAAGCGCGTGAGATTGAAACCATAGTCGCGTGGGGCATGCCGATTATCGACGCGCTGCGTTCCGCAACTTCAATCGACGCGCGCGTGCTGCACATGGAAGAAAAGTTTGGCCGCGTTAAGAATGGATTGTTCGCTGATCTGATCGCCGTCGAAGGCGATCCCACGCGCGACATCTCCGCAATTCGGCGCGTGCGCTTCGTAATGAAGGATGGTGCGGTTTATAAGCAACCGTAACTCGGCTTCACTTCCCCCAGGTCACAAACATTCCCACTGCTGCAGCCGTCATAAGCACGGCTGTGGACCAGCCTATAACATTCGTCAAAGGCCCGTTCGTTCTCTTTCCCATGACTTTCTTGCTGTTTGACACCAGCATGATCACCACAATCAGCGGCGGCGCGAGCACGCCATTGATTACCGCCGTCCAGAACAACGCAGTCACCGGCGGAATCTTCAAAAAGTTTATCAGCAGCCCAATCAACGTTGCCGCGGCAATGATTAAGTAGAAACGACGGGCGTCACGAAACTTTTCGTCAAGTCCGTATTTCCAATCAAAAGCTTCGCACATCGCGTAGGCGCTCGAGCCGGTCAAAATCGGCACTGCCAGAAATCCAGATCCGATCAATCCGAACGCGAACAGGATCGTGGCCGCGCCGTGCGATAAAGGCCGCAAAGCCTCCGCGGCGTCGGTCGCCGTTTGAATGTCCGTCTTGCCACTGGCATGCAACGTGACTGCTGAAGCAAGCACGACAAAATAGAAAACCATGCTCGCGAAAATCATTCCCGCGTCAACATCGATCTCCGCGATGCGAATTTCGCGATCGGTTGCGCCTTCGCGTTCCGCGAGTGTCTCCCGGCCCATGCGCAGTTCTTCCTCGACTTCCTGGCTGGCCTGCCAAAAGAACAGATAGGGCGTGATCGTCGTGCCGAAGATCGCAACCAAAGTCATCAGGTATTGGTGGTCAAAACGCAACGCCGGGATAAACGTCGACTTGAGCACTTCACCCCAATGCGGCCTCGCCAGAAACGCCGCCGCGATGTAGGCGAACAGCGTCAATGTCAGCCATTTGAAAATCCGGACGATGAGACGGTACGAGCCCAGAATCTGCACCACGACGATCACGATCGCGATGGGGACCACCAGGAGCAGCGCCGGAACCGAAGGCACCAGCAGATTAGTCGCCGCCGCTATCGCGCCGATGTCGGTGCCGGCATTAATCGTATTCGCGACGACGAGCAGGACAATCGAGCCTACCACCAGCCAGCGCGGGTAGTACTTGCGCAGCACGCCGGCCAAGCCCATGCCGCTCACCATGCCGATTTTCGCGCAGATGAATTGGATCGCGGCCATCATGGGCAACGTGACTATCGCGGTCCACAGTGTGGCCAACCCGAGCGAGGCGCCCGCGCTGGTGTAAGTTCCAATGCCCGATGGATCGTCGTCGGAAGCGCCGGTGATGAGGCCCGGGCCGAGAAACATCAAGAAGCGCTTGATCGGATTCTTCTCTCGCTCAATCCTTGATTCTAGCGTTCCTTGTTTCTTCTTTGATGAGTCGTGCGATCGTGACATCGTCAATCAGACTGAGCAACAGACCGCAAACGATTCTAACTGAAACGAAAAGAAAAACGAGCGGTCACGCGTAATGATGACCGCTCGCTCCTGCGCAGATATTTTGGCTGGGAGGCAGGGACTCGAACCCCGATAGCCAGATCCAGAGTCTGGAGTCCTACCATTGGACGACCTCCCAACGCGAGTCCGAATTTACGGAAAGCCGATAGTGAAAGTCAACAGGAGCATCTGCCTGTGTTCGTGCTCTCGTTCATGTTTACCTCGAAATAATAATAAAAATAGTTCTTGCGCTCGGTCGCACATCAAAGCAAAATAGGCTCGCCCAACGGCAAACTCACCGCGCCGCTGCTTCAAACACAATTGAAGAGAACACAGACAACCAGATGGAACCACAAACGCCTCAGGGCACGAATGACTTGGCGCGACTCAACGCGCAAGTAGCTGATTACGAACAAAAGTTGGCGGACGCAGCGACGCTGGTAGCTCACGTCCGGCATGAAATCAACAACCCTCTCGCCGCTTTGCTGGGCCAGGCTCAATTGCTTTTGCGTGAAGAGTTGAGCGAACGCTCGCGCAAGCGCGCTGAAACTATCGAGAGTCAGGCGAAGCGAATTCAGGAAATCGTGGGTGAGCTGCGCGAGATTCAATTGCCGGCTGCCGCAGTTAATAGACAAACCTAAACAAACGCGCGGTCTGCGCGTTACGACAAATCAAAGAATAAGAACTCAGCTTGATCGCGGGCGGCGATCTCGATGGACTCTTCTTTGGCAATCGCAGCGCCGTCGCCTTGATTGAGTTCCGCTCCGTTGAGAGTGACGCCGCCGCGCGCCACCTGGAGCCAGCCATAGCGATCCGTGTCGATACGATGTGCGACGGATTCGCTCGCTGCCAAAATCGAGGCATACACTCTCGCATCCTGGTGGATTTTCACTGAACCATCGGCGCCGTCCGGCGAAGCGATCAACTTCAGCCGGCCTTTTCGCTCTGCTTCGGTGAAAGATTTTTGCTCGTAACCCGGGGTCAGATTCCGCGCGCTTGGGAGAATCCAAATCTGCAAGAGATGACAGGCTTCATCGGGTGACGGATTAAACTCGCTGTGCGAAACTCCGCTGCCGGCAGTCATGCGCTGCACGTCGCCCGGCCGAATTACCGAACCGTTGCCCATGCTGTCACGGTGCTCGAGGGCGCCCGAAAGAATATAGGTGATGATCTCCATGTCGCGATGCGAGTGGGTGGGAAAACCATTGCCCCCAGCCACGCGATCTTCATTGATCACGCGCAACGTACGGAAATGCATATGCGCCGGATCGTAATACTGATCGAATGAAAAAGTGTGATACGTGTCGAGCCACCCGAAATCAAAGTGGCCCCGTTCTTCAGCTTTGCGAATTGTGATCATAATTGGAGCGCCGCATCCTGCGGGGCGGTACGCAGGCATCCTGCCTGCATCTTACAAACTAACGAGGGCGACCTCGACGTCAATCGTCGACTCCTGAATCCTCCCAACGAGTTTCCCGAGATCGTCTCGCGTGTAGATCGTCATGCCGCCGCAGTTTAGATCGATTGATAGTCCGTTTCGCCAAAGCTCAAATCGCTCAATCGCTTCTTCCCGATCGCAATCATCGATGGTCGAAAGATACAGTGCATTGGATTTCTCGAGCGTTCGTCGCGCCGACTTCTTCAACTTATTCTCGCCGGAGCGCGCGCAAGTGATGGCGAAATCCGGATTGATGAATTCCAGAAAGCTGTTGCCTTCGACGATTACGCCGCTACTTTTCACGCGGGCCAACGCTTCGTTGATGCCACGCTCAACCTGATCCTCGCCGACGATTACCCAGTGAACATTCGCGGCGCCGGCGTCCCAAAATCTGCCCGTGTCCTTGCCAACTTCGTAATTGGCCTCGCGCCCCGACCGAATCAAAGGCTCGTCGCGCAAGAGATCGCTGACGCAACAGCCGCTCGGATCTTTGCCGCATGATCGATAATGGCCACGCGTGATCTTGATCGCCTCCCAACCGGGAAGGCGCTTGATCAATTCGCACGCCAATGTCGTCTTGCCCGTGTTTGAAGACAAGCCGCTGATTGCCACGATTGTGGGACGAGATGCGCTCATGAAGTAACCGAGGAAAGCAGGATCTTGACGAGTTGCTCTAAACCTTTCGCATCTTCGCGATCGAATCGCGAAAGCACGGGGCTATCAAGATCGAGCACACCTATCAGCTTTTCACCTTTGAGCAACGGTACCACGATCTCGGAATTCGAGGCGCTATCGCACGCGATGTGTCCAGGGAACTCATGGACGTTCGGCACGATGACCGTATCACAAGTGGCTGCGCCGGCGCCGCAAACGCCTTGCCCAATCTTGATGCGCATGCAAGCAGGCTGGCCTTGAAACGGGCCCAGCACCAACTCGTCGTTCTTCGCGAAATAGAATCCCGCCCAATTCAGATCGGGTAACGAATGATAGACAAGCGCAGAGAAGTTCGCCGCGTTGGCAATCAAGTCGCGTTCACCGGCAAGCAGGCTGGAGAGTTGCGAGGCGAGTTGGTAGTAGAGTTGAGTCTTAGACTTTGAATCTGTAGGCACCTTTTTGAGTTCTCTCCCTTTAAGAATGAAGCTCAAGCAGCCATCGAAGATGGCGGCAGAGAATAGCCCCGGGCGTAAGCCCGCGGAGCGGGCGACAGAAAATTCGCACGCGGCTACCTTCAAGTACCGTCCGCTCTGTCGCCCCTTGCGGGGCTATGACTCATCACTAATTTAAGTACCCCGGGCTCACGCCCGGGGCTATTTTCTGTCGCGCCTGCGGCGCTCGTTGAGAGTTTGCCCTCACGATAACTTCCGCGAACTATCATTCTCTGACGAGGGCCGAATACTTATCACCACACTCTTCGACGCCGGCGTGTGGCTCTTATCGGCAAAATACTTCACCGGCACCAACACGTTCGTTTCCGGAAAATACGTGGCCGTGCAACGACGCGGGATGCTGTAAGGGACGATCCTGAAACTGCGCGCGACACGCTCTTCACCCTCGAAGTGACTGACCAGATCGACTAACTGGCCGTCATGAAAACGGTTAACCCGAATATCGTCGGGGTTCATGAACACCACTCGCCGCCCGTTGTGAATTCCGCGATAGCGATCGTCCAGGCCGTAAATCGTCGTGTTGAATTGATCGTGGCTGCGCATCGTCATCATCAAAAACTGGCCCGGCTCCAAATTTACGCGCGCCAGCGGATGAACCGTAAACTGTGCGCGACCGTCAGGCGTGTTGAATTTGAGATCTCGAATCGGATTCGGAAGGTAAAACCCGCCCGCCTGCCGCACTCGCTCGTTGAAATTCTCGAATCCGGGCACGACATGCTCAATGTGATCACGAATGCGATCGTAGTCCGCGACCAGCGCGTCCCAATCTATCGAAGTCCGACTGCCGAGCGTCGCCTTCGCCAACCCGGCAACAATCGCCGGCTCGCTTAGTAAATGTTCCGATGCAGGTTCGAGCCGGCCACGCCATTCTTCAACCACAGCCATCGAGTTTTCAGTAGTCACGAATTGCGGGCCACTCGCCTGCTGATCGATCTCAGTGCGGCCGAGACACGGCAGAATCAGGGCTTGCTTTCCGGTAATCAAGTGCGCGCGATTCAGCTTGGTCGAAACATGCGCCGTCAATTTGCATCGCCGCAAAGCCTCCGCCGTGTATTCGGTGTCCGGCGTTGCTGATAGAAAGTTTCCGCCGAGCGCAAAGAAAACTTTCGCCTTCCCTTCATGCATCGCCTGAATCGCGTGGACAGTATCGAGGCCGTGCTTTCGTGGCGGTCCAAAACGAAATTCTTTCCCGAGCTTGTCGAGAAAATCATCAGTTGGCTGCTCCCAGATTCCCATCGTGCGATCACCCTGCACGTTGCTGTGGCCGCGGACAGGACACAAGCCTGCGCCTGGCTTGCCAAGCTGTCCCCGCAGCATCATCAGATTGACGATCTCCTGAATATTCGCGACCGCGTTCTTGTGTTGCGTCAGACCCATGGCCCAACAGAAAATTACGCGTTCAGATTCGATGAATATCTTTGCCGCATCTTCGATCTTCACCTTGCTAATTCCGGATTGATCGAGGATGTCGCCGACGTGAACGCGAGCCAAGGCATCTTTGAATTCCGCAAATCCCGTCGTGTGCTGGTTGATGAAGTTGTGATCGAGAATCTCGCCCGGACGACGCTCCTCCGCCTCCAGCACTTCTTTCATCATGCCTTTGAGCAGAGCGACATCACCGTTGATGCGCACTTGCAAAAAGAGATCGGCGAGCTTCGAACCGGCACCTAGCCACGTCCAAAATTCCTGTGGATGTTTGAAGCGCGTCGTACCGGCTTCAGGCAGCGGATTGATGTGCACGATTTTGCAGCCGCGACGTTTAGCTTGCAGCAAAGTCGTCAACATCCGCGGATGATTCGTGCCCGGGTTTTGCCCGATGATGAAAATCGCATCGCACAGATCAAAGTCCTCAAGCGTAACCGTGCCTTTGCCAAACCCGAGCGCCTCTTTCATCCCGGTGCCGCTCGATTCATGACACATGTTCGAACAGTCCGGCAGATTGTTCGTGCCGAACTGCCGCACGAAGAGTTGATAAAGAAACGCGGCTTCGTTGCTGGTGCGGCCCGACGTGTAGAAGATCGCTTCGTCAGGCGATGCCAGCGAATTTAGTTCACTCGCGATCAGCGCGAAAGCTTCTGTCCAATCAACAGCTTCGTAATGCGATGCATTTTCACGCAAAACCATCGGATGAGTAATTCGCCCTTGTTGGTTCAGCCACACATCAGGTTGCTCGGCCAATTCTTTGACGCTGTGCTTCGCAAAGAACTCAGGTGTGACGCGCTTCTTTGTCGCTTCATCAGCAACGTGCTTGGCGCCTTCTTCGCAAAATTCGAAATGCGATCGCTCGCCGTCGGGCTCAGGCCACGCGCATCCGGGGCAATCGATGCCTTGCTTCTGATTAAGTTGCATCAGCGTCCGCGAACCGCGCACTACGCCCATCTCGCCCCAGGCAAATTTCGCGGCGACCAGCGCTGACGTCATGCCGCCGGCGACTTTGCTGATCGGCTTGACGTGGGGCGGAGTTGGTTCGGGCGGAGGTTGCGCCGATGTGTCAGCGCCAGTCGATTGCGCTGATACCGCATCTTCGATGTCGTATTTTCGTTGAGCCACGGCGAAAGGATTCGTTAACAGAATAGATTCTAGAAATCAGGTGTCTGATTTGCAAAGCGGCTCGTCCGCGTAGGAGTTATTGACTTACTCTCACGTTTACCGTAAAAGCATCTTCTTCTCTCTCGGATTCGAATCAAGTTTCAGTTTCGGTTTCATGCCGTCAGCTTCCAAAGGAGCCAACATGCATCTGAAAAGGATCAGCAGCTTGCTGTCTGCTAGTTTTCTCTTCATCGCACTCGCCGCCATTTCCATCAACGCGCAAAACGGTTACGCACGCGATCCAAATCAGCAGGTCGATCAGGACTACACAAAGAAGATTGCCGAGTACACGACCGAGAAATTCTTCAACTCGCCATTGACTGATTACTTGCCGGCGTCTCCGAACATTCCAACGCCGAAAGCCGTGCTGGGTGATGTCGCGGGCGCCCCGAACAAACTGCCCTACGCGGAAGACGTTTACAAATACATGCGGATGCTGGAGAAGGCCTCGCCGCGCGTCAAAGTCTTTTCGATCGGCACGACGGAAGAAGGCCGCGAGCAAATCGCGGTGGCGATCGCTTCCGAGAATCTGTTGGCGAAGATGGAAGAGAACCGCGCGCGGCTGACTAAGCTCGCCGATCCGCGCACCATTAATATGAATGACGCGGAGGCGGATCGACTGGTCGAGCAATCGTTTCCCATCTACTACATCACGGGCACGATTCACTCGCCTGAAACCGGAGCGCCGACGGCTTTGATGGAACTCGCGTACCGGCTCGTGGTTGACGACAGTCCTTACATCAAATCGATTCGCGACAACATGGTGACCCTGATCACTCCGGTCGTCGAAGTCGATGGCCGCAACCGCATGGTCGATGTCTATAACTGGCACTTGGCGAACCCCGGCAAGAACTGGCCGAACCTGGTTTACTGGGGCCACTACGTCGCCCACGACAATAATCGCGATGCGATGGGATTGTCGCTAAAGCTCACGCGAAACATCCTGAACACTTATCTGTATTGGAAGCCGCAGGTGCTCCACGATCTGCATGAATCGGTTCCTTACCTTTATGACAACACGATCGGCGACGGCCCATACAACGCTTGGGTCGATCCGATCCTGACGGACGAATGGCAACTGATTGGTTGGAAGAACGTTTCCGAGATGACGAAGTTCGGCATGCCCGGTGTCTTCGCGCACGGCACCTTCGACACGTGGTCGCCTGGCTACCTGATGTTCATCGCCGCGACGCACAACGGCATCAGCCGCTTGTATGAAACGTTCGGCAACGGAGGCGCCGACACCTTGACGCGCACGCTGTCGCCGGCCGAGTACGAACGCACCTGGTACAAGCAGAATCCGCCGCTGCCGCGCGCGAAATGGTCACAGCGCAATAACAATAACTATGAGCAGACGGCGCTACTGGTGTCGCTTGATTACTTCAACAAGAATCAGAAGCTGTTTCTCAAGAACTTTTATCTGAAATCGAAGCGCTCGATCGAAAAACCTAAAGTTGAAGGGCCCGCGGCTTATGTTTTCCCTGGCGATGATCCACGAACGGGCAATCAAGCCATGCTCTTGCGCGTGCTGCAAGCGCAAGGCTGTGAGATATCTCGCGCAACCGCGCCGTTCACGGTTACCGTGAAGAAAGCTGGTGGACGACGTCCCGGTGCGCGCGGTCAATCCGCTTCGCCGTCGGCATCACCGGCGACGAAACCTGACGACACCGAGCCCCGCACTTTCCCTGCGGGCACTTACGTCCTGCGGATGGATCAGCCGTACAGCCGCATCGCCGATGCGCTGCTCGACTATCAATACTGGAGTCCGCGCGATCCGCAGCAGAATGTTTACGACGATACTGGTTGGACCTTTGGCGAAGCCGCCAATGTGCAAGTCGTGCGCGTCACCGACACGAAAGTGCTCGATGCGGCGATGCAGCCGGTAAGCGGTGAAGTTCGTTCCGCCGGCGGCGTCGTTGGAGCTGGATCGATCTATCTCGTCAACGCGAATGCCGATAACAATCTGATCACTTTGCGGTATCGACTGCGCAAAGCTTCGTTCGACGCCGCGGAAGATTCATTCGAAGCCGCCGGCAAGAAATTCAACCGCGGCTCTTTCATCATCCGCAACGCAACGACGGATGAAGTCAACAAAGTCGCGACGGAACTTGGCGTGCAAGCTTATGCCGTCGCGACTGCGCCCACGGTCAAGACGCATCCGGTGAAAGCTGCGCGGGTCGCGATCATGCACACGTGGCAGAGCACGCAGGATGAAGGCTGGTGGCGAATCGCGTTCGATCAGATGGGCGTGCCTTACGACTACGTCTCGACACAAAACGTCGCGAAGGATTCCGATCTTAACAAGATGTACGACGTCATCGTTTTTGGCCCTGGCGGCGGCAACGCGAATGCGGTGATTCAGGGACGGCCGATGTACGGCAATCCGATTCCGTGGAAGAAGACCGAACTGACGCCAAACCTCGGCGGCTTTGCTTCGACTGACGACATGCGTCCCGGACTTGGCTACGCGGGTTTAATGAACTTGCAAAACTTCGTGAAGAACGGCGGCGTGTTCATTGGCGCCGATGATTCAGCGAGTTTTGCAGTCTCAACTGGTTTCACTCCAGGCGTTTCGATTCAAAACTCTTCGCGACTGCGCGCGATTGGCGATCTGCTGAAAACGCGAATGGTTGATGCGACCAGCCCGGTCGCTTACGGCTATGGCGACACGCTTTCTGTCTATTGCTTCAACGGACCAATTTTCAACGTTAGCAACGTCGCCGGCGGCGGAGGTTTCGGTGGGCGCAGAGGCGGCGGTGGCGGCGGTCGGGCGACCGGACGCGGCACGCTTGAAGACCCCGATGTCGTGCAAGGTCGTCCACCCGCAGAACTTCCCGAGCCACCGCCATCCGTAGAAGTGTGGGAAGCCGCGCCCATCAATGAAGAGCAGCGCCGCAACCTCGTCGGCCTAATTCCTCCGGCGCAGCGGCCTCGTGTGATTCTGCGTTGGGGCAACGCTAACGAGTTGCTCGTCTCGGGTTTGCTTGATGGCGGTGACGAGATCGCGCAACATGCGGCGGTGATCGATTCGCCGCTCGATCGTGGCCACGTGGTTCTCTTCTCGATGAATCCGTTCTGGCGCGGGCAAACATCGGGCAGTTATTCGCTGGTGTTCAATACGATTCTGAATTTCGACAATTTGAACGCGGGAAGAAGAGTCGATGATCGATGATTCGGCGTGAACCGGTAACGACGCAAACACATCGCCGCTGGATCAAATCGACCACGAATCCGCGAAGCTGACCCAAATGTGCATCATCACTGAATGATGCCTACTGGAACGATCATTAACTTCACTCTGCTCCCTTTGAGAACCGGACTTTGCGGCAGCGGGCTCTGTGCTTTGACTTGACCTCCGGTCGCTTGCGGACAGGTTTGTGCGTTGGCATTGTAAGGAATCATGTCCTGGTCGGTATTGATCAGGCCAAACTGCGGACTGCTGAGAATTTTCCGTGCTTCATCCAGCGTCTTTCCGCAGAGATTCGGCACGGAAACAGTTTCGGGCGGGGGCGCGGCTGCGACCGTGAAATCTACCCGGCATCTTCGTGGCAACCGGCCTGGCTCTCGCGATTGGCTGAGTACGGTGCCCGGAAGGCTTTGATTTGTCGCTCTATTGATGACGAGGCCCTGGCTCAGTCCGCGTTGGTTCATCTCAGCTTGTACCCCGTTGATATCTCTGCCGACGAAATTCGGAAGTTCGGCCGGGTCATCGCCGAGTGAGCTGACCACGAGGTTGACGCTCGTGCCCGGTTCGACCTCTTTGCCGCGATCCGGCTTCTGGTCTATTACCAACCCAAAGCGATCACAACTTTCGCGGTGCTCAACCGTTCCGAGCGTCAAATCAGGATTCCTTCCAAGCAGGCTCCGGGCCGCGGCCTCTGTTTCACCCTCGAATCGCGGCACCTTAACCAATCGGCCGCGGCTAATAAATAACTTAACCCTGGTTCCCGGCGTTTTACGCTCACCGGATTTCGGGTCTTGCTTGAAAACGTATCCCTTGTGTTGAGTTAAATCACCCTCATGTTTGAGATCGCCCACTCGATATCCGGCTTGTTCGATGAGTGTGCGAGCATCTGCTTCTGACTTTCCGATCACGTCAGGAATCACTTGCTCGCTTCTGCTAACCACGATGTCGATAGCGGCGCCGCGTGAGGTGTTCGCCCCGCGCCTGGGATTTTGATCGAGGACTACGTTCGCAGCACCTGCGGTGGCGCGGATTTCAACATTGCCGAGCCGGTAACCAGAGCTTGAGATTATTTTCTCGGCGTCCGATCGGTTTTGCCCGATGACGTTGGGAACGCCCCCAACCCGTTCACCGATGCGCGGTGGACGGATGGTCGGATTGGACCCGGCGAGTGAACGCGCGGCTTCGCCCTTGCGGCCGTGCAAGAGGATGTCGCGTTCGAGTTTTAGATAGGTTGCCGCCAAGGCCGCCGCCAACGCGGGCTCTTCATCCTTTAGCAGCATTGCCAGCGGCAGATATGCCGCGGGCTGTTCCGGCCGCGCCTGGATGGAGCGACGGTAATTCAGCTTCGCGTTATCTCGATCGCCGAGATCGTCGTAGAGATCGCCGAGATTGAAATACGCTTCAGCGAAATCCTGGTGAGTAGCTATGGCTTGTTCGTGCTGCCGCTTCGCTTTGGCATAAAAATCCGTCGCCATCTGCAAATCGCCCGCGAGTACCGCCGCGTCGCCCTGTCCGCGGAACGCGACACCGAGATCAGTTACCGGAAACGGATACATCGACGCCGCCTGTTGACTTGGTTCCAGCAGGCGCGCTGCTTCGCTAAACATTGCGTTCGCATCACCGGCGGAATTTCTTTGCAGCGCCGATTCACCGGCGAGGACGTTGCCCTCGGCGAGATTGCCGCGCAACGTATCATCGAGCGGTCCGGAAAGATTTAGGGTTTGCTGGCCTCTGGAGGATCGCGCCGCGCTGTAGTGGGTCTTTGCTTCCGCGGCACGAGCCTCGGCCTCAGATGAGTTTCCCTGATCGAGCGCGATGCGCGCGCGGTCAAGCGCGATGTTGCCAAAAAGATTCTGCGCTTTTGGCGATTGCGCATCGGCGGTTGATAAATTCAGGGCTGCAGCCTTGTCCAAATCTCCCGTCAGGCGCAGCATCTCGCCGCGATCGATATAGACTTCAGGCGGCAAAACAGTGAGCCCCAATTTCATTTCCTTTTCGTAGGCATAGAAAGCCCACCCCGGCTGTCCCCAATCGCTGTACACATCGCCGAGACTCGCATAACTCCCCGACTTGTTGGTGAGAATCGCGCGCTCGCGCTCAGTGGCGAAGGTCCGGCTTCGATCCGGAATCGTTGCGAAATGCGGAACCAGATTCTGCGCCGCATAGGAGGGTTGAGTGCTGGTTAAGACTTGATTGGTCCAACCTAAAATCGCCTGGATTTGTGGCGTTGACGCCGGCGATGGCTGATCGAACTCTCGGGTCACGGGCGCTTGTTTCAGCGCATCGACGACGAAGACTTGATTAGTTGGAGTTGGCGAAACTGATGGGGACGGGCTCGGGGACGGTGATGGTGAAGTTGTCGGTTGAACACTTACGAGATAGGGATAATCCAATTGTTGCTCCGGACAGCGAGCTTCACGATTGCAATCGAGGCATACGACGTAAACATGCGCCGGGTAAGAACCGGGCAGCAGCTTCCTGGCATCAAGCTGAAGGGTGGTGTTGACCACAAGGATGCCCTTGCCTTCGACCTCAACGGTCTTTTGATTTATGAGATGTGCCTGGTCGGCACGAATCTCGAGTTGCAGCCAAGGCGTGGTATCTGAGACGCGAAATTCAAGTCGATGCGTCTGATGGCAATCATTGTGGAGGTTATAGCTCACCTCTTGCGGCGTAATTTGTCCGGCCGTAACTTCGAGCCCTCGCTTAAATTGCTCTTGGGCAGGCGGCAAAATGAAACTCGCAGGCACAAACTGCGGATAACGCGTTACGATCTGGCCCGCCTCGATCAGGTTTGGGAAATTGCGCGTGAGAAAATTCTCCCGGCGCTTGGTCACCTGAACCGATCCTTCGAGAACGACCAGCGTCGCGCTTACTGGATCAGTCAGGCTATGCGAAGGATTGAAAACGCTGAATTGGTATTCAGTGCCCTTGGCGCCGGCCTGCGCATAAGTCGTTTTTGATTCAAACGCGCCCTTTACTTTCGCCCAGACGGTTCCCCACCAACTATAGGTTGAGGAAATTCCCACCAGCGAATTGGCATCGATGATCACTTCGTTGTCGCGCAACGCCACCGGCTCATCAAGGAATTCTACGGTCACCTTTGCCTCATGTGTTTCGATGACATCGCCTGCGTAAAGCAGAAAACCACTGACGCCCGTGGCACTCGGGGCTCCGGGCGAGGTTCCGCGGGAAACTTTGACTCCGGCGTTGGCCGGATCGAGCGGCATGACTCTTTTGATAATCGCGGTGGGCGCACCAGTTGGAATGGGAAGCGGCGCGCGTGTTTGGGCCATAGCCGAAAGTGTGAAAGTTGGAACCAGAACCGCGAAAAAGATCGCAGAGATCCACACTTGCCGCCAAAGTCTGGTGTGAGAGATTTTCATCATGAGACCTCCCGAGTCGGTTTGAGCGCTACTCGTCGCCGCATCTTTCCGGTCAACCAATAAGCGACAAAAGGCGTGAACAAGTGATAGGTCTTAAGGATGTAAATGAGTTCGAACTTGTAGAACAAGAAACAGGTCATCAGATAAAGCGCGTCAACGACAAATAAGAGCGCGGGTATGCTGAAGGTCTTTCTTGGTTCGGTAAACGGAATGGGGATTCGCGTCGTCAGGACATCGGCCAAGCGCGCCCGCACAAGGGCTCCAAGGGTCGCCAGGATGGCCACAATCAAGAAATCGTAGGCGGGCGGAAGCCAGCGAACGTAAATATCGCTGAGGATATCCGACACGACATTGGCATGTATCTCAGCGCCATAACGCCGCTGGCCGTGCGCGATAGTGAACAACTCGCCTGGCGTTTTGTAACCGACTATTACGACAGTGCCATTGAACTGAGTCAGATAGTCCGCATCTCTAAGCCGAGAATAAACTTCGCGATAGGATCGGGTCGCATCCTTGATCTGACCATAGTCCACCATGCCATAAGGCAAGTCATAGACGTTTTGATTTGTCTGGTACACAGGAATCGATTTACTGGTCGTTCCATTGCTCAGATGAATTCGATCGTTCTGCTCATCGAGTTGGATCGCGTGGTAGTCGAGGAAATGCGTCACTGCTTGCAACGCCAGCGATGGCACTGAGACCGCGGCGCTGTGTTCGGCGCCTGACTGCGCCAACTGGTAAACACGCACGAACCCCCAGTGTTGTCCGACCACGTCGATGTTGCCCCAGCGATCGTCAACTGCATTGCGGAGGTTGACCGGAAGGTTAGAAATCAGGACGCCATCATCTCGAACTCGTTTACCGAGGATCACCTGCGTGCCTTTACCCTTAGCGCGCTCGATCGCGGCCGCCATCTTTTCATCGCCCTTGTCCGATTCCGCGATGGAGAGATCGAAGACGATCACTTTGGCTTTCCCGGCCAGCGCGTCGATCAAGTCTGCGTGATACGTTCGCCAACTGGGGCCAGGCTCGCCGAGTTCACCGTTGATGCCTTCGTCACTCATGATCAGGCGCACTTTCGGATTGAATTTCTTGACGACGTAATCTTCCATGTACGGAATGAAGCGACTCTCGATCCGATCATCCGCCCCAAACACGTTGAAGAGTCCGGCGTAACCCAACACAAAGATCAGCGCGGTCACGAAGATCGACGCCAGGAAAGCGCGATTCCACTGCACAATTCGCTGCTCGACCGCGGCCATCTCCAGTTGCTCGAGGGCGACAGCCTCAGTAGCTTCTTTACGCGTTTCGGCGTTCGCGTCATTGGTCTTCGCCTGCCAGGCCTCAATGTTTTTTTCGTAGGTCTTCTTGACCTCTTTCAATCGATTGACTTGCTTGACCTGGGCCGAGGAGAAGAGTCTTGAAAATCGGCTGAGCAGCCCTTGCTTAGTTTCAAAATCGAAGATGACGCCGGTCGGCGAACGCAGGAACAACACCGGCGTAGCAAACGCCATCGGCTCGCGCACATCCATGTTGATGCGATTGCGCGCATGCGAAATCGCGGAATCAACCTGGCCGCGGTTCCAACCCGAACAAAGCTTCAAATAAAACTCTTTCGCAAAGGTCAACGCAGTCGGATCCGAAACTGGATACTGCATCGCGACCACCGCCGGGATTCCGCGCGCCACCAACTGCGGCGCCATGCCGGCGAGTGGTCGCGTCGCTGAAACTTCGGCGCCCTGGCAAGCATTCAAGACGACCAGCTTTAGTGACGGATAGTTGCGAAAAAAATCTGCGAAGACAGGCGCCGAAATAAGATCACGACCGCCGTTTTCCGAATTCAAGACAAGCTTGCCGTCGTCGTTGTCGAAGGTCCCGTGACCGATGAAATGCAGGATGTGATACTGGTCATCGACCAATGCCTGGCTGATCACGTCACGTGTGACTTTGTCTTTCAGGACGCGCTGCTGCACCGTTGGCAAAATTGAAAGAGCCTCGCTGATGATCTGTTCTTCGCGCTCCACATCCAGACCCGATTGGCCCGGAATCAAAGTTAGAACCTTGATCGGCGGTGCGATTTTCAGCGCTTTGATCGGCTCGGCAAGTTCGATGTAGCGCGTCAGCGGCGTCTTGTCGGATGTGGCCAGAAAACATTTAGATTCTTCGTCGTAGAGAACTTCCCATGGCAGGGCGGCGATTTCCGCCGGCGAGAGTTTTAGACGGATGCGCAGACCTTGTTCACCGTCTTTGATGGCGCCCATACTTCGATAAAGCAGCTTGCCGACTTTGTCGTCGAACAGGCCCTGGTAGAGTGACATTCCGAGGTTGAGCGGGAGCGGACTGCTGGTTCCCAGGGCGCGCACATTCTTCAACTGCTGGGCGATTTGTTGGCACTCTTCGGAAAGCAGCAGCCGGCCTTCAGTCTCGCCCATCCCTTCCGACTCGACCACGACGGGATAACCATCGTTGAGCTTCGACTCGATTCGCAGATTGAAGTTCTTGTATTCCATGGTGATGGTCCGAATGAATCTCCGCTACTGGCAAGTGTTGGCTAGGCGCGTTGGGTGACAGCCTTCGATCATTAACGCGCCAACTCGACAGTTGCGCCTATCATCCAGACTGGATCGAGAGGGTTGCGAAGTCGCAGGCCCTGGGGCCGGCTCGATGTATTTATTCTTTGACTTGCGAGGTGCGCGAATGATAGTAGAAGCGTCGCATCAGCGTCAATGAATTTCCGAATTCTCAATTAACGGCGAGTTTGCACGGGAGAAAAGAATGAATCGTTTTCTGGCGGCAACAATCCTAACCTTACTAATTCTCACTACAGCATTAGCTCAACCGCGCACGCAGGAGCGCGCCGGCGCGGTGCCATCCATCTCCGAAAAGACTGCCGGCATGCAAAAGTTCCCGGGCTACTTTCCTTTCTACTGGGACGCGAAAGCGGGAAAGGTTTGGCTGGAGATCGACAAGTGGAATTCTGAGTTTCTCTACGTCGAAGCCTTGCCGGCGGGCGTCGGATCTAACGACCTCGGATTAGATCGCGGCGAACTCGGACAGAGCTACGTCGTGCGCTTCGAACGTATTGGGCCGAAGGTTCTCCTCATCGCTTCGAACCAGGCGTACCGCGCGAATAGCAATAATGCCGATGAGCGGCGCGCGGTGAAAGATGCGTTCGCCGAATCGACGCTGTGGGGTTTTGAAATCGCCGCCGAAGACGGCAATCGCGCGCTCGTCGATGCCACTAACTTTTACTTGCGCGACGTGCACGGCGTCCCTGGAGTGCTCCAGCGCCTGCAACAGGGACAGTTTCGTTTGGATGCATCGCGATCTGCTTTCTATCTCGCCAATACGAAAAACTTTCCAAAGAACACCGAGGTTGAAACTACTCTGACGTTCACGACCGAAGGTGAAGCCGGCCCGCTTGTGCGTTCAGTCACGCCAAATCCGCAAGCAATCACCGTCCGCGAACATGTTTCGTTCGTCGAACTGCCCGGCCAGGGTTACAAGCCGCGCGAGAACGATCCGCGCGCCAGCTTTTTTGGAATTCAGTACATGGATTTCGCGACGCCCATCAGCGATCCCATCGTCAAGCGCTTCATCAGCCGCCATCGTTTGCAGAAGAAAGATCCATCGGCGGCGGTCAGCGATCCCGTCGAGCCGATCGTTTACTACGTCGATCGCGGTGCGCCTGAGCCGGTGCGTTCCGCCTTGATTGAAGGTGCAAGTTGGTGGAACCAGGCCTTCGAAGCCGCTGGCTATCGTAACGCCTTTCGCGTCGAGGTCATGCCGCCCGACGCCGATCCGATGGACGTGCGTTACAACGTGATTCAGTGGGTGCATCGCTCGACGCGTGGCTGGTCGTATGGTTCGTCGCTGGACGATCCGCGTACCGGAGAAATTATTCAGGGTCGTGTTTCGCTCGGCTCGCTGCGCGATCGCCAGGACTTTCTCATCGCGTCAGGCCTGCTCGCGCCTTACGGCAAGGACAAGACTGTCGTAGATAAGATCATGCAGCAGGTAGTGCTCGCGCGTCTGCGCCAGCTGGCCGCGCATGAAGTCGGTCATACGCTCGGCTTGCAACATAATTATGCCGCGAGCACGACCAATCGCGCCTCGGTGATGGACTATCCCGCGCCGCTCGTCACACTTGGCGCGGATGGCTTAACTGATCTCTCGAACGCATACGCCAAAGGCATCGGCGAGTGGGACAAGGTTTCGATCGCTTATGGGTATCAGGATTTCCCCGCGGGCACTAACGAGCAGGCGGCGCTCGACAAGATCCTTCGCGATGCATTCGATCGAGGACTTCGTTATTTAACTGATCAGGATGCGCGTCCGCCCAGCGCTTCGAGTTCTTACACGCACCTCTGGGACAACGGCGCGAATGTGATCGATGGCTTGGCGAACTTGATGAAGGTCCGCAACGCTGCGCTGCAACGCTTTGGCGAAAACAACATTCGCGAGGGCGCGCCGATGGCCACGCTCGAAGATGTGCTGGTGCCGCTTTACATGCATCATCGTTATCAGGTGGAAGCGGTGGCGAAGTTGATCGGCGGCGAGGATTACACGTTCAGTCTGCGCGGCAAGGGCGATCGCAATCCAGAGATCGTTCCGCCACAGGAACAGAAGCGCGCGCTTTATGCCGTTCTGGATACCTTGAAGCCGGAGAATCTCGCGCTGCCCGAATCGCTGCTGCGTTTGATTCCGCCCCGTCCTCCCGGCTATCCGCGCACGCGCGAAGACTTTCGCATTCGCACGGCGCCGGCATTTGACGCGCTCGCGCCGGCCGAGGCTTATGCCAATCACGTCTGCGATTTCCTTTTCAACCCGGAACGCGCCGCGCGCGTCGTTGAGTTTCACGCGCGCGACAGTGCTAACTATCCGATGTTAGGTGAGGTGTTCGATAATATTCTGGCCGAGACTCTTCGCGCGCCCATCCGCAGCGGCTACGAAGGCGAGATTCAGCGCACCGTGAACGCAGTCGTGCTGAATGAGTTGATGGCTCTGGCGGCGAACGAACGTGCTTCGAACACCGTCCGTGCGATCGCCGAACTTAAGTTAGATGAGTTGAAAAACTGGGCGGAGCAAGACTCTGGAGCAACGCGATATTACGAACAACGGGCGTTTCTGCTGTACACCGCGAATCAGATCAAACGCTTCCAGGACGATCCGAAAAAGATGAATCTCACGAAACCGAGCGAACCTCCTGACGGCCAACCGATCGGAACGGACTGGTGGGCCATGATGGATCAGGATTGGTGCGGTTTGCGATAGCGAACAGGAACTGGCCGCGGATTAACGCGGATGACACGGACCAGAAAATATTCTTATCCGCGTAAATCTGCGTTCATCTGCGGCTAATTCCTGTCCAACGCCAGCAAACTATGAAGCAGAACATTCGCGCCATTCTCAATGTCCTGCGGACGCGAAAACTCTTTCGGTGAGTGGCTAATGCCGCCGATTGAAGGAATGAAGATCATGCCAACCGGACCTAGGCGCGCCATGTCTTGCGCGTCGTGACCGGCGCCGCTCGGCATTTGCTTAGTGGTTAATCCGAGTTCCTTCGCTGAACTGTCGATGATTGCGCGGATGCGTGGATCGGTCGGCGCAGGAATGTTCGTGTTGATGTCTTTGAAATCGAACGTGACTTTGCTCGCCTGCGCGATCTGATCGGCTTCCGCGCGAATCTTCTGATAGAGCATTTGAATCTTCGCCGCATCGAGATCGCGCAGCTCAAGCGTGAGAACCACTTTGCCGGGAATCACATTCGGCGCGCCGGGAAACGCCTGAATCTTCCCAACCGTGCCGACCTGCCGACCGGGAACGCTGGTCACGATGCGATTGATGGCTTCGATAAACTTCGCCGCGGCGAGCAAAGCGTCGCGCCGATTGTTCATCGCGGTCGTGCCTGCATGATTGGCAAAGCCTTCGAGGGTGACATTCCACTGATTGATGCCGACGATGCCTCCGACGACACCGATGTCGATATGTTCGGCTTCGAGCGTTCCGCCCTGCTCGATGTGTAATTCGAGATAAGCTGCGATGCTTCCCTTCTCTCGTTTGACGCTCGCCAGCTTTGATACGTCGCCACCGAGAAACCGGATGCCGTCGCGAATGGTCTTGCCGCTGCTGCTGACGTGATCGAGTTCTTTATCGGTCAGCGCACCAATCATCGCCTCGCTGCCGATTAGTCCACCTTCTTCGTTTTGAAAGATCACAACTTCCAGCGGGTGACGCGTGGTGATGTTGTTCTCGGCCAGCGTCTGAGCGACTTCAATGGCGCCGAGCGATCCGACATCGCCGTCATAGTTTCCGCCTTCCGGCACGCTATCGATGTGCGAGCCGAGCAGAATTGGTTTCGATGAACTGTCGCCGCCCGCTCTTCTTCCGATTAGATTTCCTGCCGCATCAATCGACGTATCCAGTTTCGCGGCCCGCATTAACCCGACCACGTACTCTCGGCCCTGTCGATCGGCTTCGCTGTAAGCGACGCGACTGACTCCACCTTGCGGGTTCTTGCCGAATTGAGACAGGTCCGCAAGATGTTGGTTGAGCCGGGTGCCGTTGACGCGCAAAGGTGCGTTATCGCGAGCAGTACCAATTGACCTACTTAAGACGGCGGTGCCGGTCGCCGCGGCGAGCCCAAAACCAAATTGACGTCGATTCATGCCGGCTTCAATACTCGATTTGTGGAAGTCTTGGCAAGCCTGTTCCCGCCGAGTTTGTTATCATGCCGTCGCAAACGTATGAACCTTTACGACGAATTTGAATGGCGCGGGATGCTCTATGAAGCTACGCCCGACCTGCGCAACCTGCTCGCCAAAGAAAAAGTGACCGCGTACATCGGGTTCGATCCGTCAGCGCCGAGTCTGCACGTCGGATCACTTTTGCCGATTATGGGACTCGCTCGCTTGCAGCGCTTCGGTCACGCACCGATCGCAATCGCCGGTGGCGGCACAGGTTTAATTGGCGATCCCAGCGGCAAGACAAAGGAACGGCAACTTCTAACGCTCGCTCAAGTCGAAGAAAATCTGGTTGGAATCAAAGAACAGTTGAGTCATTTTCTTGATTTCAACGCGAAAGAGAATCCGGCGCGCATCGTCAACAACTACGATTGGCTCGGGCCGATCACGATGATGGAGTTTCTACGCGATGTCGGGAAACATTTCACGGTCAACAGCCTGCTGGGGAAAGAGGCGATCAGCCGGCGTCTCGAATCTGAGGAAGGGATTTCATTCACCGAATTCAGTTATCCGCTGTTACAAGCGTACGACTATCTCGTTCTTCACGATCGTTACAAGTGCACTCTGCAGATGGGCGGCAGCGATCAGTGGGGGAACATTCTCGCAGGTACCGATTTGATTCGCCGTCTGCGGGGCGCGCGGGCGCATGCGCTCGTGTTTCCGCTTGTCACTACTTCGGCAGGAGTAAAGTTCGGCAAGACTGAAGCGGGTGCGGTGTGGCTCGACGCGAAACTGACGTCACCGTATCGCTTCTATCAGTTCTGGCTGAACACGGATGACCGCGACGTGATTACTTATCTGAAGTTCTTCACATGGTTGTCGAAAGCAGAGATCGACGATCTGGAGCAGACCGTAAAGAGCGCGCCTGAAAAACGCGAAGCTCAACGCAAACTCGCGCGCGAAGTCACCGCGATGCTGCACGGCGAAACTGAATTGGAAAGGGCAGTCCGCGCATCTGAGGTTCTCTTCGGCAAAGAGATCAGCGGACTAGGTGTCAATGAGATTCTCGACATCTTCGCCGATGTGCCTTCAACTGAAATCGACAAGTCTAAAGTAGACGGCGATGCATTTACGTTGGGTGACGCGCTCCTGATTTCGGGTTTGGCGCCATCGAAAGGTGAAGCAAAGCGCCTGGTGCAGGGCGGCGGCGTCGCGATGAACAACGTCCGCGCGGAGGACGCGCGCAAATCAATCGCTGCTTCGGATTTTATCGATGGTCAGGTTTTGGTGCTGAGGAAGGGCGCGAAGCATTATCACTTGATCAGGATTGCGCCTTAGCGTCAGAAGCCCGACCGTAAGGGACGGTAGGACAAAATCCACGAACGCGCGATTAATGTAGGTAAGTTTCGCGAGAGTGCCCTCCCTCACGGTCGGGCTTCTGACACCTAGAAGGCTCCATTTTCGTTCGGCGAATCCTGCGGCACTTCCATCCCGACGTCCCACAGCTCAGCAATTTTGTCGCCTTCAAATCTGAAGATGTGCACGACTGCGATCGCAGCTTTGTCCGGTGCGTGCTGAACACGAGAATGAACTGCAACGAGATCACCTTCGGCGATCGCACGTTGGATTTCGATCTTGGTATTGGGAAATTGCTTGTGAGCGTCGGCCATGCCGGCCTTCAGCGATTCCGCATCGCCGGGAAAGTATGCGTTGTGATGACGGAAGCCTGGACTAACGAGCTCATAGGCTTCGTCTAGTTTGCCAGTGGCAGCGTTCTGCAGAAAAGCTATGGCGATCTTTTTCTGCGGCGTTACGTTATTCATAGGTCACATTCGGCGTTAGCCAATGCAGTCAGTGCCATCGCGTTAGCAGATGGATCAGGGCCGATGGCCTGACTAGTTGCGTCCTTGACCCACCCGCTCATGCGGGTGGTACTGACTCCATGCCGCCGGTCGGATTACGATGCTGGCTCAGGTGCAAACTTAGTTAGCAAGTGGGTTGAAAGGTCCGCGACCTTCACGCGCTCCTGCTCCCACGTGTCGCGATCGCGCACGGTGACGGCCTCATCTTCCAACGATTGATGATCAACGGTGACGCAGAACGGTGTGCCGATTTCATCTTGCCGCGCGTAGAGCTTGCCGATGCCGCCGGTGTCATTGTAAACCGCGCGCAGCACTGGTTGCAGTGAGCGCTTGATGGCTTTCGCCATGCCAACGATCTCGGGTTTGTTTTTGGCGAGCGGCAAGACGGCAACTTTGATCGGCGCCATTGAATGATGCAGCTTCAGAATTACGCGCGTCTCGCCTTTGTCATTCGTCTTCTCGGTATAGGCATCCATCAGCAGCGCGAGCACAGTGCGATTGACGCCGGCGGCGGGTTCAATCACGTAAGGATAGAAACGCTGCTTCGTCGCTTCATCAAAATAAGAAAGATCTTCGGTCGAATCAGGATTTATGCGCTTCCCTTCCGCGTCTTCCGGTTTCTTCGAATGCGTCTTGAGATCAAAGTCGGTGCGATTCGCGATACCCATCAGCTCGTCCCATTGCCGCTCTTCCTCTTCGCGTTCGGGAAAGAAGCGATATTGAATATCGACCGTTCGTTTCGCGTAATGAGCCAGCTCTTCTTTCGGCTGTTCATAAAGCCGCAGGTTCGCGCTGGAAACACCAATGCTCTGAAACCATTGATGACAGGCTTCGATCCATTCCTGATGCGCGGTTTCGTCTTCGCCGGGTTTGACGAAGTACTCCATCTCCATCTGCTCGAACTCGCGCGTGCGAAAGATGAAGTTACCGGGCGTGACCTCGTTGCGAAATGATTTGCCGATTTGTGCGACGCCGAAAGGAAGTTTACGCCGGCTGGTGTTCAGCACATTGAGGAAGTTTATGAATATGCCCTGCGCCGTTTCGGGACGAAGATAAACAAGCGAGTCGGGATCATCTTCGGCCGTCGCGCCCACGTGCGTGCGGAACATGAGGTTAAATGGCTTTGGTTCGGTGAGGTTCTTTGATCCGCAATTCCCGCATTTGCCGTCCTCGAGTTTGTCGGCGCGCCAGCGACTCTTACATTCGCGACAATCAACCAAAGGATCGCTGAACGTATCTTCGTGTCCCGAATACTTCCAAACCTTTCGATTCAGGATGATCGACGAGTCGAGCCCTTCGATGTCGTCGCGTTCGTAAACCATCCAGCGCCACCACGCTTGCTTGACGTTGTTGTAGAGTTCGATACCCATCGGCCCGTAGTCCCAAGCGCTGCCGAGGCCGCCGTAGATTTCGGAAGATGGATAGACGAAGCCGCGACGCTTCGCGAGCGAGACGATCGTTTCAATGTTCGGTGCAGACACGTGCTGTGAATAGTAAATCGTAAATTGTGAATAGAAGAGCGAACGGCGAGTGTAGCAGAATTCAGCCGCAGATTAACGCGGACAACACGGATGAAGTTGTCAGAAGCCCGAACGTGAGGGGAGGGCTCCATTCAATCTAACGGCACTTTCGATGTGTCCTGCCCTCGCTGACGCTTGGGCTTCTGCATCAAACAAAAACCGCCTGCTAAACGCAGGCGGCTTTGGACTTCTCCCCTAAACAGGCGTACGGGCTGCTGATGAGTTCCTGCGAGGCTCCCCCTAGCCTCTTTCAGGACGACTTATCAGCAGCCCTGCCTTTATGCTCCTCGACTGATGTATAGGCAACTCCGTTCCCCCGAAAGAGCCACCACGCTCAAGGTGGCGGGCGCCTCCCCCAAAGCGCCTTCCACTTTTTCCAGCCTAAGAGCCTGACCCGATTAACTACCCTTCTGCCTTTTGTCGTCTCTGGCCTGAGCAACGGTTGTGCCAATCACCGAGCGTTGATCCCATAATTCGATCGCTGCATTATTTCGGGAGAAAATCGTCGATGCCGCACGCCATCACCGCCGGCCACCAGCCTTGATGCTCTTATCGTTGTGAAGGATTGTAATCGATCGGTACGGAGGCGCTGCCGATTCGCATCAAAATCGCTCGGGCGACAAATGGCGAACGCGCCTGGCCGTGAATCTAGGCGCAAGATATGCGCGCCCACGATTAGAAATTGTTGGGATGAAAAGGTCGGCCGTAGAACTCTTGGTAAAGCCAGCCGAGCACGCGTAACTCCGCGGTACAGAGCGTTTCCAACCAGCAGTCAATCAGGAAATTATCGCGGATGGTGGCCGCGGGAATCTTGTGCGCTTCTTCGATCATCGATCGCGCCGCGCCGAGATCGAGTTGATAATCAGCAGAGGTTTGTTCGGTTGACTTCGACGCTTGATTCAAGGCATTCAGCAACTGGGCAATCCAACCGTGCAGCTCGCGCTCGGAAGGATTGTGCGCCACGGATTGGATGATTCCGATGGCCAGACGATCCTCGGCGCGATTGAATTGGAAGATATCTTCACCCGCCGCGCGGCTCTGGTCCTGCTTCCATTGAAAGAGTTCTTCGACCCTTGGGTGTTTGATGATCGCGACGCGCTGGTCGAAATCCAGAAACCATTGAATTACGTCCGGCAGCGAATCGTAATCAACCGCGCCGGACTCGTCGCGAAGCAGGACAGGGGAATTCTGAGTTTCCTCGTTCAAGACAGTCAAAGTTAATGCATGGACGGCTGTGCCCGTCCGGCGGAAAAGGCCGCCGTCTAAACGGCGCTCGATTCAGGAGTGATCGATTTCGAGACTAAAAGCCGCGCGCGCCTCGCCGACGCGATCGCCGCGACGGTTGCGAATGATTGTCGGCGAATATTCTGACAACGTATTCAAATCGGCCGCTTCCAAAACGCCCAATTGACGGAGCGCATCAATTACCGCGGGCGGCCGCGCCCGATGATCGTCGCCATCTTCAACTTTCAAGGCCAGACCTAATCCGTTTGGCCAGCGTGCGGACGGCAAGATTCCGACCGTGTACACTCCCTCCGCACCAATTTTCGAGATGAAGCGGCCGCGACCGGCGCGCATCAGTTCGGTGTCGAGCCGTTTTGTCGTTCCTCCGATCATCTCCGGAAAACGAATCATTGCCGCGACGATTCGTCTGCACGAGTCGCGCGTCTGCGCGCCAAATTCCGTTGGTGGTGAAACCAATCTCGCGTACATCAGCGCCATGGCTCGCACCGAAACAGCGAAAATCGGTGCGCCGCAGCCGTCGGTCGCGATCACGATGTCCTTGACCGGAACGCCCGCGAACTCCGCAACGGTTTTGAAAATCATCTGCTGGACCGGATTAGCGGGCTCGTCGTAGGTTTCGACGGGAGCGCCAATATGCTTAACCAACGCCAGCATCGCCGCGTGTTTTCCCGAGCAGTTGTTCTGCAACACGCTGGGCTGCTCGCCTTTGCGGATGAGCTCGCGCGCCACCTCCTGGCTGTACGGTTCATGCGCTCCGCACTTCAGAGCCGTCTCGTCGAGGTCGATCTTGCGGAGCATCGACTTGACCGCCTCGACATGAATGGATTCGCCATTGTGTGAACCGCACGCAATAGCGACTTCCTGCTCGGTGAAGCCAAATCGGTCCGCCGCGCCAGAGGCGACGACGGGCAGAGCCTGAAATGGTTTCGCCGAGGAGCGCAGGAAAGTGACCGTGTGGGGCGAGCCCAGCGACGCGATCGTCTGGCCCGAGCCATCAACCGCAATCAGATGGCCGCGATGACGCGACTCGATCAACGAACCGCGCCAAACTTCGACTAACTGCTCAGGAGTTTCGTCAGATTCCCGATGATAGGACATGAAGCAGCATCTTAACTGCTCGGCTCATAAAAGCGAAAAGCGGAAACAGATTCGATCTGCCCCCGCCACTTAACGCATTCAATTTGTCAGAAATTATTCCTGCGGCTTCGTAGTCTGCTGATTATCCGTAGCTGAGTTTGTCGTGGTGGCGTTGACGACTCGCGGTCGCGATGACGTCGCTTTCGCTTTCTTGCCGCCAAGTTCCAGCACGGTAAGCCTGACAATGCGCTTACCAAACTGCATCGCCTCGCGCGTGGTCGGCGTCCAGATATCAATCTTGCGGCCACGCACGGCGCCGCCCGTATCTGCCACGAGGTACTCGCCGCTCCAGTTGCCGGCTTCCAACCGGACTCGCGTTCCCAGAGGTAAAACCCTCGGGTCAGCGGCAATCAATCCGCGCGAAACCACCCGCCCGCTGGCCGTTCGGCCCCGCAGGCTGTACGCGGTCGCCGTGTAAGCCTGGGCCGGGACCCTGAAGACTTCGGCCGCCATCGGTTTCACGGTTGACGGCATCGGCGCGGCGTTTGGCTTCGCCTCAGTCGCATCGCCAGTCGGCGCGGTCGCATCCTTGGCTGCCTCCGCCAAAGCAGAATTAGCCTCGGAACTTGCCGGCTGAGTCGATTGAACTGGTTTTGGATCTTGTTGTTGGGTGTAGGTTCTCGAGTAAGAAATTACCGAGAATATGAGAAGCACACTTGCAGCGCTTCCCAGAAGTGTCGAGTTCTTCATCAATTCGGGTTCTCCTGTCCGATGTTTTAAGCCAACTTTTCAGCGATATCGCGCGCGAGTCAGGTGGTGCATTGACTCGACCTTCGGCTCAAGGAGACTGAAGGCGTCTGTCAGCCGAAGTGCAGGACTACAACCGTTTGCGTGACACTGAAAAGACCTAATTCACCTCACCTACCAGGGGGTGGTCAAATCGATTGACTTCTAAAGAGCAAAAAGAAAAGCGAACCATATGGTTCGCTTTGTAACACGGGTTTGAGGCTAGCACACGGTTTCAAACCGAGGCAAGGTCACAGGTCACATTCGGCGGTGATGTTTTGGTTGCAATTAGGTGGGCGTTTCGGGGCAAATGCGCAGAAAACGGCCGGTTTTCGTCGGATTTCAGGCCTTTTCGAGGGCGGCATACTTCTCGATTAGTTTCTTTTGCCCGTAGCCTGGAAAGCTGACCGTCACCTTCGTTTGGTCCCCTGAGCCCTCCCGCCGGAGGACGAGTCCCCGGCCGTACTTGGCGTGGCGAACATACGAGCCGGGCAGGAAATCGGCGGTGCCAGGAGCGCGGGCATCCTTGCCCGCACCTGACGTGGCGCGCGAGCCGTCCCTAACGGTCGAACTACCGCCGCGAGGGCTGCCCAACTGCCCTTCCCGCTTGCGAAAGAATTCGGCAATAGATTCCGCGCTGTTGTAGGTCGTGCCGGCGTAATTGCTGGCTCGCTTTGCGCTGATTCGAGGCTCTGGGGCGGCGGCCGCTAGCCGATATTCGGCAAGGTCTTCGTCATATTCGTATTGAAGCGAATCGTTCGCTGGCTCCAGCTTGTGCGAGCCCCGCGCGAACGACAGCCAGGAACGCCCACGGGATAAGTCATCGATCAGATCAATCGGCATCTCGTTAAGAAACTGAGAAGGCTCAGACGCCAGTTCTTCACCATAAACCCGACGCTTCACCGCATGAGTCACGTACAGGTATCTTTCAGCGCGGGTCATAGCAACATAAGCCAGGCGCCGTTCTTCTTCGATATCGGACGAATCGCTCAACGAGCGCGAGTGCGGGAAAAGGCCGTCTTCCAATCCCACCAGAAACACCAGGGGGAACTCCAAACCCTTCGCTGAATGCGCCGTCATCAGCGTCACCGGCACGTCCGCTTTGTATTGATCAGTGTCCGCAACCAGGGCCGAATGATCGATGAAGTCGCGCAAGCCGTCGGGCCCTTGCTCGTCGTAATCGACGGCGGCGTTGACCAGTTCCTGCAAGTTTTCCAAACGCGCTTCGGCCTCTTCGCTGTTCTCAGCCTTGAGTGCGTTTTCGTAACCAGTGTCCAGGATTGCCGCTTTTACCAAATCGGAAACCGGTGAAGTCGATTCAATCTGAGGCTCGCTCGCTTCGAGATCGTATTCGCGATCGGGTTCCTCGTCGGCTCGCAGAACGACTTCAACTTTCGCTGCCAGGCCGCGAATGATTCGCTGAAAGTTTGCCAGCACCGCGACGGCGCGCGGCGAGAGCCTCTGCTCGTCGGCAATCAAATCCGAAATCGCGTCCCAATGCGAGATGCCGAGTTCGCGCGCGCGATTCTCGATCTCGTCGATGGTCATCTTGCCGATCCCGCGCGGCGGAGTGTTGATGATCCGCTGCAAAGCGATCGAGTCGTGCGGATTAATCGCCAGCTTTAGATAAGCGATGATGTCGCGCACTTCCATCCGTTCGTAAAACGAAAAGCCGCCGACGATGTTGTAAGCCAACCCGGCGCGCCGCATCGCTTCTTCAAACACGCGCGACTGAGAATTCGTGCGATACAGAACCGCGGCGCGGATGTCGGGATCCACCCGCAAATGCTCTTCAATCTTATTCACGACGAAGCGCGCTTCGGATTCCGCGTCGAGCGCCTGGTAGTAGCGAATCTTTTCGCCGGCCGGATTTTGCGTCCAGAGTGCTTTCTCCTTGCGCTCAATGTTGTGCTTGATGACGCCGCTGGCCAGGTCCAGGATGTTCTGCGTCGAGCGATAGTTCTCTTCAAGACGAATGACTTTCGCTGACGGAAAATGCTCTTCGAATTTGAGAATGTTCGTGATGTCCGCGCCGCGCCAGCGATAAATCGATTGATCGGGATCGCCGACCACGCAAATGTTCTGCTGCTTCTCTGTCAGTAAACGAATCAGGCCGAACTGAAGCTGATTTGTGTCCTGATACTCGTCAACCAGCAAGTACTTAAAGCGATCGTTGTAGCGTTCGCGCACTTCCACCACGTCGCGTAGCAATCGAACGGTTTTGATCAGCAGGTCGTCAAAATCCAGCGCATTGTTCTTGTGCAGACGCTCCTCGTACATCTGAAACACGCGCGCAATCGAAGCACGCCGCTCGTCGATGAACTGTGCTTTCGCCGAAAAGGCCTCGGCATCTTCGCCGCGATTCTTCGCCGAACTAATTGCCGACTGCACCGACCGCGGCGCCAGTTGCTTGTCGTCGAGGCCAAGCTCGCGAATGCAGTTTCGCGTTAGCCGCACCGTGTCATCCTGATCGTAAATCGTAAACGAACGGGTGTAGCCGGCCTCAAGCGCTTCGATGTCGCGCCGCAGAATCCGCACGCAGAGGCTGTGAAAAGTCGAAATCAGAGGAGCGCTGCCCAACTCCAAACCTTCGATCAGTTTGCTGACACGGCTGCGCATCTCTTCCGCGGCTTTATTTGTGAAGGTGACGGCGAGGATGTTGCGCGGCCAGACGCCGCGTTCGGCGATTAAGTAGGCGATGCGATGCGCGATCACGCGCGTCTTGCCTGAGCCAGCCCCGGCGAGAATCAGCAGCGGCCCGTCACCGGTCTTAACCGCCTCGCGCTGTTGCGGATTGAGTTGCGAGAGAAAATCAGCCATGAAAATGATGCCAGTGCCATTTAAGCATAGGAGTCGCTGGTTGCAGAATCCCGACGAGCTGGCAACACATGAAATAAATCAGTGCCGTTTGAAGTACTGCACGTCGCGCTCGTGTTTCTTCGCCGCTTCTTTTGTGTCGAACGTGCCCAGGTTGCGGCGCTTGCCAGTCTTCGGATCTTTCTTCCGCGAGTACAATCGATATTTTCCTGACTTTAGTTTTCTAATCATCAATACTTCCCTCCTCTATTTTGTTTAAGACAATTGCCATGCCCGCGACCAGGAAGCGCAAAGGCAAGCCGGACGTGGCGAGCATTGCACCAGCGAAATCCACGAAAATCTTGAATGCAGCGTGATTTAGCGTCACAATGCGCGCGGCAATTTCTCAGGACAAATTCTGGAGCCGTTTGCGCACGCAGACGCTCCTGTCCGGCCTTCGAACATGATCGGGCGCACAGTCTCTCATTACCGAATCATTGAAAAGCTCGGCGAAGGCGGAATGGGTTTGGTCTATCTGGCCGAAGACATTCTGTTGGGCCGTCGTGTCGCAATCAAAACGCTTCACTCACGCACGGGACAGGACAAACAATTTCGCGCGCGTTTTCTACGCGAAGCAAGGGCGGTCTCAGCGCTCTCGCATCCGCACATCGCGACCATTTATGACTATGGCGAGACGGACGAAGGCGAGCCTTACATCGTCATGGAATTGATCAAAGGCGAGACGCTGGCGGATCTCATGCTCGCTGAGCGGCTCACCGTCGGACGCAGCATCGACATCATCAAACAAGTCGCGGAAGCGCTGGCCGAAGCGCATCATCACGGAATAATTCATCGCGACATCAAGCCCACGAATGTAGCCATCAACGAACGCGGCCAGGTCAAAGTCCTCGATTTCGGTCTGGCCAAGCAGATTGCTCCCGGCGATGACGAAGCTTCCGATCCCGAACAGCAGACGCTGCTGGTCACACACACACGCGAAGGCGTGATCGTCGGCACGCCTTTGTACCTGTCGCCCGAACAGGCGATGGGAAACGAAGTTGACGCGCGCAGCGATTTGTTTTCGTTGGGGGGATTGCTCTACGAATGTATCGCCGGCAAGCCGCCCTTCTTCGGCAAGAGCACCGCAGACATTTGCGCGAAAGTCTTACGCGACGATCCGCCGTCGCCATCGACGCTCAATCGCAGCGTGCCGAAGGAACTGGATCGTATCACCCTGAAATGTCTGCAGAAGAAACCTGACGCCAGGTATCGAAGCGCCGACGAAATCGTAGCGGCGTTGGGCGCCGTGCAATCGACGCTCGAGAGTGACGCAACCAAAACGGTCACTCGTCTAATTCCCGCGACGGTAGCCCAACGCTCTGGAACGCTCGCCACGATCTCAGACATTTTTCGCCGGCCGCGCTTGCCGGTTGGTTATGTGGCGCTGACAGCGGTCGCAGTGATCGCGTTAATAGCCGGCGTTTGGTACCTCACGCGCGGACGCGTCCATAAACCCAACGCCGAGGCGCAACGTCTTTTTGAAACGGGGACGAACGCGATTCGCGCCGGCTCGTTCTTTCAGGCCAGCAAAGCTCTCGAGCTGGCGACGCGTGCCGACGATCAATTCGCGCTGGCGCACGCGCGGCTCGCCGAGGCTTACATGGAGTTGGATTATTTCGACAAAGCCAAAGACGAAATCTTGCGCGCTTCGGAATTGACGCCTAATCGTTCCGTGCTCCCAAAAATTGATAACCAGTATCTCGATGCACTGACGGCGACCGTGCGCAGAAATTTTCCGGCGGCCGTCGCCACCTATGCCGAAATAGTCAAAGCCGATCCCGCAAAGGCCGAAAGCTACGTTGACTTGGGACGCGCATACGAGAAGAACAGCCAGACCGATAAAGCCATCGAAAATTATTCAGAGGCAATTAAGCGCGATCCGCAGATTGCCGCGGCGTATCTCAGGCTGGGAATTCTTTTTGGCCGCAAGCGCGACATCGACAATTCCAACCGCGCGTTCGACAAAGCCGAGGAAAATTATCAATCGCTCGGCAACGTCGAAGGCCGCGCCGAAGTGGCTTTGCAACGCGGCGTCGTGCTGAATGACTACATCGGCAAACCTGATGATGCGCGCACGCAGTTAGAGCAAGCGCGCGACATGGCCCGAGTCGTAAACGCGCCTTATCAACTGATTCGCATTCTGTCGCAGCTCAGCAGCGTCGCGCTCAAACAAAACAAAGCGGCCGAGGCCAAACAGTTCGCGACGCAGGCGCTGGAACTCGCGCAAACGAACCAGATGGAGACGATGATTGCGCGCAGCTACATCGAACTCGGTTATGTCGGTTTTCTCACCGCTGATTACGCGAGCGCAGAACGCGACTTCCTGCAGGGATTGGATTATGCGCAAAAATTCGGGGCGCGATTGAATGAGGCACGCGCGCAATTGTCGCTGGCCAGCCTGTACGAACAACGCGGCGATGCCGACAAAGCGCTGACTTATCAAGAGCCGGCGCAAAAGTTCTATCAAAGCGCCGGCTATCGCACGGAAACGAACCAGGCGATGAACATCCGCGCGCGGCTGTACCGGCGCAAGGGCGATTTCAATTCAGCGCTCAAGGCTTTCGAAGATCAGCTCAAGTTTGCCGAGCAGACTTCAGATCAAGCTCAGATTGCGGCAGCCCACAACAGCATCGGGAACTTGTTGCTGGACCTCGAAAAGTATGCGGACGCGCTGCAGCATTTCGAACAGTGTTATCAGATTCTGAAATCGCTGAACAACCAACTGACGCTCGGCTATGCGTTACTGAACCGCGGCGGCGCCCAGTGGAATCTCGGACATCAAAAGGAAGCCGCGACCGATATCGAACAGGCCGCGGAAATCGCGAAGAAAGACGATGCGGGGTATAAGACTCTGCAGGTCACGATCGAATTGACTAAAGCTGACATGGCCCTGAGTGAGCGAAGGTTCAGCGAGGTAATGACGAGCGTCGATCGCGCGCTCGAAGCGGGTGGTTCGCAAAGCAAGACGGCCAGCGTGCAGGGCAAATTTCTTAAAGGAGTGACGCAAGCACTGTCCGGCCAGGCTCGCGCGGGCGAGGCGCTGTGTCAGGAGGCGGTTACGGCGGCGGCGCCGGTGGGTGATCCACTGCTTTTGGCGCGCGCGCAGCTTGCATTAGCCGAAGCGGCACTCGCTGCGGGTGATACTCAGACCGCGATACAAGCGGCGCAACAAGCACGAACTTTTTTCAACGGCGCAGGGCTCAGTGAATCTGAGTGGCGCGCGTGGTTAATCGAAGGACTCGCCACGCAGAAATCCGGCAATGCTGATCAGGCAAGAAGCTGCTTAAATCGCGCCGCAGAGTTGCTCGCAAGTTTGCAGCAAGAGTGGGGCGCAGAGATTTTCAGTTCTTATCAATCACGTCCTAGCATTCAGTCCTACCGAAAACAATTGGAGCAAACTTCCGCTTCGCTTCGGTAGTCAACCTCAACTCGGTCACAACACAAAGGAGACTCACAAAATGGCAACCAAGAAGAAGACCGCAAGGAAGCGAAATGGCAAGTTGGATATCGGGAGTGATCCACCAGTCATGGTCGGTGGCGGAGGCTCTTCATATATTTGGATGAACTTCGGCGAAACCCCGACGAGAGTGGACCCTAACGGCATTTCTGCCCCATCGCCTACCACGAAGAGTAAGTATTCCTGTTCCAAGATTACGAACGGGCCTGTACGTCTTTTCTTTAACAATGGCGTAACCATGGGTCCGGCAGGAGAGGTGCCTCTCGATATACCCGCCGGTGCGCCTCGGGGCCAGTGGTACATTCGGTTTGCCAGGCCGGGCGAAAACGTGCGCCGCAAGAAAGCCAAGAAGAAATAGTCTCAACGTCCCCAGGCAACGCCCAAACAGACGCACCAACTCTGGCAGTTGATAATTCGCGTTCATGCCGCTCGGGTTTGGAGGTCCCCAAACTCGGGCGGCACGAATGCGTTCGGATTGTTCGCCAGTTATCTCGCTGGTGACTTAGGCTTCCGTCGCCAAGCCCGCTGACCGCGATTCGTTTTCATACTCGCGAAGTTTGCGGTAAAGGGTGCGCGAAGAAATACCGAGGATGGCGGCGGCGCGCTCGCGATTTCCATTGCTCTCGTTCAGCACGCGCAGGATGTGTTCGCGCTCGAGTTCTTCCAGGGTTACGGGCGAGGCAGGTTGAGCGCTTGCGTTGGCGGACGATTCAATTCTTTGTGCGGCGCCAGCGCCGGCGACATTCACGAACGGTAATTGTTCGACACCAATGGCATCGTCGGTTGAGATTGCCGCGGCGCGCTCCAGACAGTTGCGCAACTCTCTCACGTTTCCCGGCCACGAATAACCTTGCAAACGCTGACGCGCCTCAGCCGAGACGTTGAGTTGCGGGCGATTGAAGCGCTCGCGATAAATGTCGAGAAAATGATCGATGAGCAGCGAGATGTCTTCGGGCCGCTCGCGCAATGGCGGCACGTGCAACGAAACAACGTTCAATCGATAAAAGAGATCGGCGCGAAAGCGTTGGCGCTCAACGTCGGCAGAGAGATCGCGATTAGTTGCCGCGATGATGCGCACGTCGGCGTGCTGATCCCGCGTCGAGCCCACGCGCCGAAACCGGCCCTGCTCGAGAAAATGCAGCAGCTTGACCTGCATCAACAAAGGCATGTCGCCAATCTCATCCAGAAAAAGACTCGAGCCATCCGCCGCTTCAAGTAAGCCACGACGCAACGAACTGGCGCCTGTGAATGCGCCACGCTCATGGCCAAAAAACTCGGATTCAAATAACGACTCAGGAAGCGCGCCGCAGTTGACTGTAATCACCGGCAACGAGCGACGCGCGCTGTAGGCATGAATGTGTCGCGCGAGGACGTCTTTGCCACAACCTGATTCGCCGGTCAGGAGCACGGTGGAATCGGTGCGGGCCGCCGTCTCGGCCTGCGCCACAACTGCGGCCATCTCCCGACTCTGATAAATGAGTTGCAGAGCTTCGTCGGTGCTGCTGGTTCGGCGGGCAACAGATCGTAGCGAAGCGTTTTGCTTGATCAGGCGGCGTTTTTCGTCAGCCTTGCGGAGTACGGCCTCCATTTCGTCCAGCGTCGCAGGCTTTGTCAGGTAGTCGTACGCGCCGTGGCGCATCGCTTCGATTCCCGTCGCCAGCGACGTGTCGGCGGTGAGCATGATGACCTCGGGAGGATCTTCAAGCTTGCGAATTTCGCGCAACGCTTCGAGTCCCGTCATGTCGGGCATCATGATGTCCAGCAACACCACGTCATAGTCGGTTTCATTTAACCGCACCAAAGCGTCTTTGGCGCTGCCGATGGGTTCAGCATCGAAATCTGAACGGATAAGTTGCTCCGCGACCAGCTTTCGCAGCAGGCTGTCATCATCAACGACCAGCACTCGAGTTTTTCGGCTCATCTTGTCCTTTGAGAATATTCTAATCGCGCAGGCACCTTACCTAGACGCCGGCGCGTTCGGGTGCGCGGCGGGGCACCCAAACCTGGAAGCGGCTGCCTTCCTTTTCTCTCGACTGCACCGTGATGCCGCCGCCCAGCGATTCCGCCAACGACTGGCAAATCGCTAAACCCAGGCCATAACCTTTGCCCGGACCTTTGGTGCTGAAAAATGGATCGAAAATCTTCGCGAGCAGATCGGGCCGGATTCCGTGTCCGGTGTCAGCGATTTCGATGACTATTCGATCTCCTTCGCGTTTCGTTGAAACTGTAATGCTGCCGGGCCCTTCGCCGAGCGCATCAATAGCATTTGCCAAAATGTTATCCAGAATTTGCCGCAGCATCTCAGCGTCGGTAGCAGCCTCTCCGATGTTTTCATCCAAACTAATTTTGAATTCGACGTTTGAGTCGGCCCGCTGCAAAGCCACCTTCGCGCACTGCTTGGTTACCTCGTTAATATCCGTGAGCATGCGACGGGCCTGACGCTGCCGAGTCAAATCCAACAAGCCTCGCGTGATCTCTTTACAACGCAGCGACTGTCGCACGATTTCACTCAAGTAATAATTCCACTGGCGAGTCTCGGCCATCTCTTTTGCCGCCTCACTGTGATTGATGTCACGCATCACGGCTTCAGCGCACGTGGTGATAGCTGCCAGCGGATTATTCACTTCGTGCGCAACGCCTGCGGCGAGTTGGCCTACGCTCGCCAAGCGCCGCGAACGCCCCAACTGTTCCTGAACTTCAGAAAGTGTGGTGACATCGTTCCACATCACGACGCTGACAGAATCGCCGTCCGGGTTCTTAATCGGGAAAATTGAAACAATATAGCGTTGTCCCGACGCAGTCTGGGCCTCAAAGGACGACGAAACTTCGCGCTTCTCGTTCAAATAGTAATCAGCAGCTTCTTTGCCGAATACGTGCGCGAAGGCCTCGCTGAATTTCATGCCGATCACTTCGGCCGGTTTCATATCCAACATTTCGGCGGCCTGGGTATTACATCTTACGATCAGCATCTTGCTGTCATGGACCAGAATACCCTCGCCGATTGCGTCAAAGGTCTTCTCCCAAATGCGTTTGCCACGTTGGGCGCGTTCCTCGCTCTCGCGGAGACTGTTTTCGGTCTCTTTACGTTTCGTAATGTCGATAATGTCCGCGAGCACGAACGAACCTTCGTCGGTGCGAATCGGATTTAAGCCGATCTCGATTGGAACTTCGCTGCCGTCCTTGCGCCGCCCGTGGAGGTCACGACCGCTGCCCATCACTCGATCAACTGGCTGGTGGAAAAAATTCTTTCGCTGCTCAGCGTGTTCGGATAAGTAACGCTGGGGCACCAGCATCTCGATTGGCTGATCGAGCAACTCCGCTCGCGAATATCCGAATAGCTTCTCGGTTTGACTGTTGACCAGCGCGATTCGGCCATGATCATCAACCATCACGATCGCTGTGGGCGTGGCCTCGACGACTAGCTTCGCTCGATCAACGGCGCGACGCCGCACGCTTTCCGCGGAATCAAGGACGCTGGCGGTGCGGCCGATCACAGCGACCAAGAATACGACCAGGAAGGCGGCGACAACTGCAATGCCAAAAGCCGGTTCATACAGACCTCTGCGCTCGCCCATTAAACGAAACCAACCAAGCATCGGGGGAATGAAAATCGCAACCGGGAGCAGTCGTCGCGCCACAATTCCTCCGGAGGAGTCACTCAGGAAAACCGATACGAAGCCGTCCTTGGCACGCGCAAAAAGCAAGCCTCCGCAGAGGACAAACAATCCCAGGATAGTGTGCAGCGCGATCCCCGTGAAAGGGATCAGTCGCTGAAGCGCTTCGACCTTGTAAAGAAAAGTGAGAAACGTAAGTAGCGTTAACGCGGCCGCTGATCCGGCAAGCACATCCGTAAGCGTCTTGCCTTTGCTCCGCTCGTTGATAAAAAGCAGAGCATTTCCCAGCAGCACGAAACTCAACGCGGTCGCGAACGCCATCCTGCCGCCGGAGGGACCTGTAGCAGAAGTTGCCGAATGAAATAGCAGGTTATCAATGCGTAAGTTAAGTTTGAATATAAACTCAATGACTGTGAGCGCGCCGATGATGATGACGGCAGTCGCACAAACCTGGCCGAGACGAAGCCGCGACCCGAGAACGCTTTCCGGTCGCAACAGCCAAAGCGCAACTCCGGACAGCATGAAGCACACGGCCGTGTTTGGCTTCATCGTAAACATTTGCGGAGTAATGCTTCTCAACCAGACAATCCCAAACTGCCAACCGATCAGCACTGCGAATCCGAGCGCGATCACAGCTACGCTTGCCGTCTTGGTAACTAGTTCGGCAATTTTTTGTTTTTTGACATTGGGCGCGGACCTCGGAGGGTGGGTCCGATCAGAAGTGAAGTGTGCGGGAAGCGTGGGGACGCTTTGATCGTGTGAGGACAAAGGCGCTTTTAGATTGACGCTGGCAGCCATTACTCGGGATTTCACCGGGGGCAGTAAAAATCCGCAATAAAACTCAGGTGCTATTGACGTTTCTACGCGGAAAACTGCGCGCGGTCAAGTGTTAATGTGGTTGTGATTCGGACTCGATTTTGTCGGTGAGCGATCCCGAGCAGCGTTTGTGTTAAGTTCGATACGGCATGGGTGAAGTGAATATCTCAAAGCGCGGTGCGAAACGAATTCGCAGCGGTCATCTGTGGGTTTACAAGAGTGATCTGCGCGAATTGCGCGACGCAGAAGGCGGCACGATTGTTAGCGTGCTCGATGAAGCAAGAAATTTTGTCGGGCAGGCGTTTTACAGCGACGCCTCCGAGATCGCGCTGCGCTTTCTAACTACGCATCGCGAAGCAATCGATCGCGACTGGTGGCGCAAACGCTTGCGAGCTTGCGCCGCGCGGCGCGCGGGCATCGCGAAAGAGACCAATGCTTATCGTTTGGTTTATTCGGAAGGCGATCTGCTGCCGTCACTGGTTGTAGATGTTTATGACGGAAACCTCGTCTTGCAGACTCTCTCGCAAGGAACGGATCGCCTCCAGCCGGACATCGTCGAGTTACTGCTTGAAGAATTCAACCCGCGCTCAATCATCGAACGTAACGATGCGCGGGTGCGAGATTTGGAAGGGCTGGAATTGCGAAAAGGCGTGTTCTATGCGTCAGAACCGGGAGCGATAGCGACCGGATCCAGTGCGGAGATTGAGCTTGGAGAACTTTCTGATCCGCTCGCTATCGCTCGCGGTACTGACACTGAGATCGAGATCAATCAGCACGGCGTGCGCTTCATCATCTCTCCGCTGGCGAGTCAAAAGACCGGCGCGTTTCTCGACCAGCGCGAAAATTATTTGGCGGCGGCCAAGGTTGCACACGGACGTGCGCTCGATTGCTTTACCTTCAACGGCGGTTTCGCGCTGCACATCGCCAAGTCCTGCGACAGCGTTTTGGGGATCGACATTTCCGCAGAGGCCATAGCCGGCGCGCGACGAAACGCAGAACTTAACCAGATAAGCAATGTTGAGTTTCGCGCTACCAACGTATTCGACGCGTTGCGTGAGATGGAAAGCTCAGGCGAGCGCTTTGACACGATCGTTTTGGACCCGCCGGCTTTTACGAAGAGCCGCGCGACGATCAAATCCGGCGCGCGGGGTTACAAAGAAATCAACCTGCGCGCGCTGAAACTTTTGAATCCCGGTGGGATGTTGGTTACTTGCACCTGTTCGTATCACATGAGCGAAGAGATGTTTCTCGAAATCATCGCCGAGGCTGCGGTCGATGCGCGGCGTCGATTGCAGATTATCGAGAAGCGCGGGCAATCCAGTGATCATCCCATGTTGTTGGGTGTCCCTGAGACTCATTATTTGAAATGCGTGATTGCCCGAGCGATGGAATAAAAAAAGGCCTGCGAAATTAATCGCAGGCCCATCGCAAGAGGAACAGGGAGACCTTACGGAACTATTCCCGGATCATTTTCGATCACGGCTTTCGTCGTATAGTCCTTGCCGTTGACCGAAAGCTTCACCTGATAGGTGCCGGCTTCTAACGGCGTGCCGAAGTTGAAGCCACCTCCGAAGCCGCCGCCACCACCACCGCCGCCACCGCCGCCGCCACCACCAAAGCCACCAAAACCTGCGGGCGGACGAATCGGTTCACCGCGCAAATTCCACTGAATGCGGTTGAGACCAGCGTCCTTCGTGCCCGTAAGCGTGCGCACGACTTTGCCCGTGTAGTCACTGATCGTGATCTTCACGTCAGTCGTGGCGGCGGATTTCAGGTAGTAACTGATCGCGGTACCGGGTTGCGGATTCGGCGCGCGGAACCACTTCGATCCGCCGGTGTATCGGCTCAATCGAACATCGTTGTACCAGAGTACGCCGGGGCGAACATCGAACAGGACTATGTCGTTGTTCTGTGTCTTTCCGAGTTGTTGGAGCGCGCTAATGTCGTCGAGGATGTAAATGCCCCGACCGTGCGTGCCAATGACCAAATCATTCTCGCGGGGATGCACGAGGATGTCGTCAACGCGAACGCGCGGCATACCTGACATGAATTCTTTGTATGTCTTGCCGCCATCGATTGAAACGTAGAGCCCGAATTCAGTCCCCACGTACAACAGGTCTTTGTTTTTCGGATCTTCCCGAATCACATTGATGTTGCCTCGTCCTGGCAAGTCGTTCGTAATGTTTGTGAACGTGGCGCCGTAATCGCGCGTCACGTAGAGGTACGGCTTGAGGTCGTCGAAGCGATGACCATCGACCGATACATAAGCCGTGCCGGCGTCGAAATGTGACGGCTCGACGCGCGTGATGTGGTAAAGCTCACCGGCTTTGCTGGCCAGGACCGGAATGTTCTTGGCGACATTCGTCCAATTCATCCCGCCGTCACGGCTGATTTGAACATTGCCATCGTCGGTGCCTGCCCAAAGAATGCCCGGCACGACCGGTGATTCGCCGATCGTTACGACATAGCCGTAACTAGTGTAGCCGTCATTCTTCGAAGCCATCGGCTCGCTGCCCTTGACTCCCATGATTGAGAGCGTGTTGCGATCGATGTGCTTGCTGAGATCCGTTGAAGCGGTCCAGTGATCGCCGCGATCGAGCGACTTGAAGAAGCGATCGCCGCCGACATAAAGCACACTTGCATTGTGCGGTGACATAATGATCGGCGTGTTCCAGTAAAAGCGATACTGCTCAGTCGGCGCTGGAGGCGGAACGACGTTCGTGGGTGCGAATGCGCCACCGCCAAAACCGCCGAAACCTTGCTGCGCCGCAAATGCTGCGAGCGCCGCCTGCGGATCCTGATTGGCTTCGGGACTGGGGGAAGCGGCTGCCGCTGCACCGCCACCTTGTCCACCGCGGCGGCCACCGCCTCCGCCGCCACCACCGCCACCGCCTCCGCGGCGTTGCTGTGTGCGCGGTCGAATGCTGGTGCTGCGACCCGTGCGCATGTCGATGCGGGCCATCGCTCCGTTCTGAGATTCGGAATAGATAATGTACGGATCGTTCGGATCGGCCTGCGAGTAGAAGCCGTCGCCGCCGCCAGTGCGGAACCAATCAGCATTCGTGATTCCCAGGTTGCTGCGCGTCTGGCTCGGCCCGCCCCACGAACCGTTGTCCTGCAACCCGCCATACACGTAGTAAGGCCGTCGCATGTCAACGGCGACCGCATAGAACTGCGTGGCTACGATGCCGGTGTTGACGAACTCCCAAGTGTCACCTTGATCGTAGCTGACGTCGAGTCCGCCGTCGTTTCCGATCATAATGTGCTTGCCGTTCTTCGGATCGATCCAGATCGCGTGATGATCGCTGTGAGCAATCCCCGGCTGCAGAGACTTGAAGGTCTTACCGCCATCGGTGGATCGGCTGAAATTCAAGCCGCCGACGAAAACATTTTCGGCATTCGAAGGATCGACGCGAATCTGGCTGTAGTACATCGGTCGATTGTTCTCATTGCAATTATTCAGATTGAAACAACTCGCCACGACTTTCCACGTTTTGCCGCCGTCATCTGATCGCCACACGCCATGTTTCTTCGGATCGGGGGTCGGTGAAGCTGACGGTGTGGGCGTCGGCGTGGGTGTTGGTGAAGCGCCACCACCGCCGAAGGTTTGTTCTTCGCCGCCAGTGCCGGTGCTGGCTCCTACTTCGATCTGAGCGTAAACGATTTTCGGATTTGATCGGGCTACATCGATGCCGATGCGGCCCAGCAACCCTTCGGGAAAGCCACTGCCTTGAATTCGCGTCCACGTCTTGCCAGCGTCGGTCGTTTTCCAAAGACCCGAACCGGGGCCACCGCCATTGAATCCCCACGACGTGCGGCGACGTTGATATGAAGCGGCGTAAAGCGTCTTGTTATCGACGGGATCCATTACCAAATCCGTGAACCCGGTATCTTCATCGATGAACTTCACATTGTTCCAGGTCTTTCCGCCGTCCGTTGTCTTGTAAACGCCCCGTTCCTTGTTTGGTCCAAACAGATGACCCAGCACCGCCACGTAAACGACGTTCGGATCTTTCGGATCAATCACGATGCGCGGGATGGCCTGCGAGTCTTCCAGGCCCATCCGCGTGAAGGTTTTGCCAGCGTCCGTCGATTTGTAGATGCCGTCGCCGAAGCTGGAGCTTTGGCGATTATTGGCTTCGCCGGTTCCAACCCAAACGATGTCAGGATTCGAAGGCGCAATGGCGATGTCGCCAATCGACGCAGTCGAATAAGTGTCAAAGATAGGCGTGAACGTCGTGCCGTTGTTCGTTGTCTTCCAGACGCCGCCGGTCGCCGCTCCGATGTAGCAAATGTACGAGTTGTTCTCAACGCATTGAATGTCGTCGATGCGGCCGCCCATGCTCGCCGGCCCTATGCCGCGAAACACGAAGCGCTTGAGCATCGGGTCGCTCGACCAATTGATCGGCGTCGGCGTCGGACTCGGAGTTGGAGTTTGTGTGGCCGACGCGGTGGAGGCAGGCGATTGGCCTTGCACCGGCGCGAACGGCCGCGACGTGGCTGGCTTCTCAGCATGGACGGCCAGAGCGCCCAACGTAATTACCATCAAAGCCAGCGCGCAGATTGATACAACGAGCCCGCCGATGTCGCGAGCAGAACGACACGTCTGTTTCATTGGGGAAATTCCTTTCAAAATCGATTGTGGTTGAAACTACAGGTAGCGACTGCCGAAGAAAACTGTTAACAAACCTATGACGCGGCAATTTCGAATCCGGTTACAGGTTATCCAGCCAGAGCGCGGAAAGATTTATCCGATCACGACCGCGGAGTCAAATTCTTTTTTTGACACCCACCGCGACCGTTGACGCCACGCACCGCATAGATGCTTGCTGCGCGCGTCTCTCATACTTTTTGTGAAATGAAGGTTGTAAAGAAAGCTTGACGATTCGCGGTCGCGTGTCTAAAATCCGACTCGACCCTCTTGAGTGATTCATGTTACCCCGGACACAACGTCAGAAAGAAGTTCTCGACTACATCACTCGGTTTCTCGCCAAACACGGTCACGAACCTTCGTACGCACAAATAGCGAGGCACTTCGGCGTTAGCTCGAAAGCTACGATCGCCAAACATATCGGCGCGCTTGAGAAGCGCGGCCTGATTAAGCGTGGCCACGACGACGGCGCGTTCACATTGGCTGTGAACATGGGAGACGTCGCGGCGGATGCAGTGTGCGAGGTGCGTCTGGTCGGACGCATTGCCGCCGGCGCTCCGATCGACGCCATCGAAGATACTGAAATGATCTGTGTGCCGCGGTTTCTTCTCGGCCGAGTTCGTCCCGAGCGAATCTATGCGTTGAAAGTTAAAGGCGACTCGATGATCGACGAGCACATCTGCGACGGAGACATTGCCTTGATCGAGAGTCGCAACGAGGCTCGCGATGGAGAGATCGTGGTGGCTTTGGTCGATCAAGCACGCGCCACGCTTAAACGCATCTTCAGATTTGGCGATGAAGTTGAACTGCGGCCGTCGAACACTCAATTGCAGCCGCTTCGCCTGCATGCCTCTCGCGTTCAAATTCAGGGCATCTTCCGCAGCCTAATGCGGCCCAACGCGTAATTCAATCCCTGAAACTCTTCAGTTTTACTAGCGTTTTCGCCTGTTTGTCGGCTTGTGCACGACTGCGTCCGTATCTGCTTCGAACTCGAATCGACAGTCAGTCGCTTTCTTGTCCTGGCGCATGCCAATAAAGACCGGATGGCGCAGCCGTGTGTCCGCCGTCCATTCTGAGAACTTCACTTCCGCGACGAGTTTTGGTTTGAGCCATTGAACCGGTTCATTCGTTTTAGGCACCGCGACGAACGGACTCTTCTCTGATTTCAGCGGCTGCATCAGTTTGTAAGTCGAGGCCAGTGTCTTTTCATTAAAGCCCCCGCCGATGTGCGCGACGTAATGCAGCTCGTCGTCGCGATAAAGCCCGCAAACCAGCGATCCAAAATGTGAACGAGTCCCGCGGGGTTCGGTATAGCCACCGATGACTACTTCCTGTCGCATGATGGTTTTGACTTTGAGCCAATCCGAGCTGCGCTTCTGCACGTACTTGCTCGCGGCACGCTTGGCCATCATTCCTTCGAGATGAAATTTTTCGATCTCGCGGAAGAACGCTTCGCCGTCACCTTCAACGTGTTCGGACAGTCGTATGACGTTTGATGGAAGAAGGATTTCGGCGAGCTTGGCCTTGCGCTCAACCACGCTGCAGTTCATTAAGTCGTAACCATCCACGTACAGCAGATCGAAAACAAAATAGACGATCGGTGGCCGGCGCGCGCCTCCCTTTCTCTGCAGCAGTTGAAAGCGCGGCACGCCATGACTGTCGAGGGCGCAAATCTCGCCATCCAGGATCACTTCCTTTGCTCCGATCTGTTTCGCGACCTGAGCGAGTTCCGGATATTGAGGCGTCATCTCTATTTGATTGCGCGAGACAAAACGTGCTTTGCCATTTTTGATAAAGCAGACAGAGCGAAAGCCATCCCACTTGGTTTCGAAAATCCAATCGGGATCGGAGAACGGATCATCAACCAGTGTCGCAAGCATTGGCTTGATCACCGACGGCATGCGTGATTTGCGCGCTGCTCCACAAATCCCGGACGCTGTTTTGCGTTTCATGATGGTAGTCTAAGAGCCGTCGATGAAACCGAGCAAGCCGTTCAAGCCAACCAAGCAGCAACTGATCGATGCCGCTGGCAAGACTGTCCCCGATGTAATCGCGCCGAAGCTCCGCGTGCTGTTCTGCGGAATCAATCCGGGACTATATACGGCAGCGGTCGGCCATCACTTTGCGCGTCCCGGCAATCGGTTCTGGCCGGCATTGCATAAGTCAGGCTTCACCAATCGTCAGCTCTCGCCATTTGAAGAACGCGAACTGCTCCAGCAAGGAATCGGGATCAGTAACGTGGTACCTCACGCGACAGCTTCAGCGGCTGAGCTAACGAAAGAAGACTTCATCCAGGGTGGACGTTTGCTCGCGCGCAAAGTGAAGAAGTATCAGCCTCGTGTGGTGGCAATCCTCGGTGTCGGCGCCTATCGCGAAGCTTTCGATCGGCCCAAGGCGCGAATTGGTGAACAGGGTGAACGAATCCACGACGCTCGTGTCTGGGTCCTGCCGAATCCGAGCGGACTCAACGCCAATTACCAGTTGCCGGAGATTGTTCGCTTGTTTAGCGAGCTGCGATCCGCCACCGAGAGTTAGCATCACTCCCAACACTTCACACAGAACGGACTGACACTTTGTCATTCGACTGACAAATCGTCAGGGGCTTTGTCATGACGAGAGTGGCCGGAAAGCCCTCGCGCGCACTCGTCTCTATGAACCATAAGTTGCCTCATTTCTCTATTTACAACCAATCGAACTGAGCCAGACCAGAGCGGCACGCCGCTTGTTAACTGACTCTGCGGTTGATTGCGCTCCCACCCAATCACCCTTTCCCCAAACGATGGGGAGCGATTTTTGAACGCGCATCCTCGATTGCGCTGACTCGCCCAAAGGGCCCACCTCAATACGTCCTAAGGAGACGAAACCGATGTTGAAATCGAAAAAGAAACTGATTGCGTTGTCGATGGCCGCTATGACTCTGATGCTTGCTGGTGTTGCCGGTTATGCGCAGAGACACTTCATGCTGGCGAACGCTGCGCGTCCCGAAGTTAACGTGCAGTTGTCAGGCGCGGTCGAACGCGATGCCAAGTTCCTGCCCCTGGAGAAATCGACCGTGGTGAACCCCGGCGAAATCCTGGATTGGACCATCACCGCCGAGAACAAAGGCAACGCCGCAGCTCTCGAATACAAAACCGTCGGTCACATTCCGCGCGGCACTGAATTCGTCGCCGGTACTGCGAAGTCCGATGGCGCGAAAGCTTTGTACAGCATCGACGGCGGAAAGACCTTCTCTGCCCAGCCGATGATCGAAGTGAAGCAGGAAGACGGCAGCGTCAAGCGCGTGCCGGCGCCGGTTTCGATGTACACCGAGATTCGCTATGAGTGGAGCGATCCGCTGGCCCAAGGTGGCAAGCTCTCCGCTTCATACAAAGTGCGTGTGAAATAACTCACCATTTGAAGAACGATGATGCGCCCCCTGCGCATTACTCACCCCACCCCAATGTGGAAAAGGAACCCGAACATGAATAACACCCAAACAAAACCACTGAGCACCTCCACGTTTGTGCGCGTGCTGATTGCATTGGCGATCGCGTTTGCGTTTGCCGCACGGACCGTCGCCCAGACGCCCGGTGGCACCACAATCTCCAACCAAGCGAGCGCCACCTATTCTGACGGCACGAACAGTTACTCAACGGTTTCGAATACCGTGACGGTGACGGTGTCGAATGTTTCCGGATTGGCAATCACGCCTGATGCCGGCAGCAATCCGACGGTCGTCGCCGGCCAAACCGGAGTCCTGTACAACTTCACGGTGACGAACACCGGAAACTTCACCGATCAGGTGAGATTTTTGGCGAGCGGTGCCAGTGTTCGCGTCGTCGGCCCTGGGACGATCACGCGCGCGGTTATCGACGTCGATAACAGCAGCACGATCAATGCCGGCGACACCGACATCAAAACGAACGGGGCGGACGTCCTGTCGGCCAATATCGCGCAGAACGGAAACATTCACGTGTTGGTCGAAGTTAGCGTCAACGCAGGCGCGACTGCCGGCCAGTCCGTGCAGATCCTGCTCGGTGACGCCGCGAGTGGCAGCCCGTCTTATGACAATCAAGCCGCCGACAGCTCTGCGAATGAAGTGCGGACCGTCTCGGGTTCTTCGGTCAACGGATTGCGCGAAGCTCGTGGCGACATCAGCGCGAACGTCGTTAACGACACGCTGCTGCAATTGTCATTGACTGCACCTGCCGGCCCAGTCGATCTCGGTTCAGACATCACCTATGCGTGGCAAGCCTGCAACAACGGTTTGCGTGACGCTTCCGGTGTAACGCTGAACGGCTCGACGCAGGTTTACATCATCGCGCCGATTCCGGTGAACACGGTCCTGAAGTCAGGACAGACGTTCCCGGCCGGCACGCTCTACACGACCAGCGCGCTCACCACGGCGCCGTTGTCAGCGACCTGGTCATCTTCAGCCCCTGCCCCCCTTTCAAGCACGACGCGCATCGCCTTCCCGGTGGGCGCGACATTAACTGCCGGAGCCTGCAGCTCATCGATCAATTTGGTCGTGACTGTGAACACCGGCATCAATGCGTCAATCCCCATCGATGAAATCGGCGATGTGTTCGGCAAGAACAGCTTGAACAGCACCATCACCGATCAGTCAGGCGACAATACGCCGAACAACGGTGACAGCAATGCGGACTTCAACGAAGGCTACGTTGCCGGCGCAGGCCACGGTGTCATTCAGCAGACGACTTTGAAGAAAGTCGGCACCGTCCTGATTGGACCGAGCGGCGCGCCCGCGGCGGTTGGCCCAACCGACAACAACGACGATTACACCAACAAGAGCGTCAACACGGGCATCGCAGGTGTGGCTCCGGGTGGTGTGACGACAGCTAGTGGCCAGCTCGTTTACGTCAACACGATCCAGAACACGGGCAATGCCAACGACGTGTACACGATCGACGCCCCGACGGTTCCGGCTGGATTCACGGTCGAAGTTTCGACCAATGGTGGTGCGAGCTACACGACCGTCTCAGGCGGTGGTTCGGTGAACCTGGCGATCAACTTCGGCAATTCAGCCAACATCAACGTGCGCATCACCGAGCCGTCCGGCAAGACCGTATTGACCGGCTACGACACGGTCATCCGCGTGACGTCGGGCAATACGCCGGCAGCTAACAACAAGACAATCGACCGTCTCTACACCGGTTTCGTTCGCCTGGATAAGACCTCCAGCGTTGCTAACGGAACAGGCGTCGGCGGCGCGACGGATCCGGTGCCCGGCGCGGTTATTACTTACAACATCACGTACACGAACGTCTCCACGTCGAATGGCGATGCGAACTGCGTGAAATTGACAGCGAGCAGTCTCGTCATAACTGAAGACGGATTGGCCGCTCCAAATAACTGGGGTACTTACACGACCAACAGCGGATCGCCGAGCGATTCAGGGTCGGGCACAGTCGTCACGGTAAGTGCGACCAAGTACACCGACACGATCGCGTCACTCGCCCCGGGCGCATCCGCAGTGTTCACGTTCAAGCGTTCGATCAACTAAGCCAGGACGCTTATCGTGACGCTCGAAACGAAGCGGCGCGACGGTTCGAACTGCGATGCAGCTTGAAACCGCACGCCGCTTCAACTCCATAAAAAGGCTGCCCCGAAAGCCCTTCCAAACTGGTCCTGAACGCCCCAAACGAGCAATTTCAAACCCCGAATGTTTCGCTCACGAACAAAGATAATCACCCTGACAGTTGCGCTCCTCGCGATGCTGTCGAACGTTTCCGCGCGCATGGCAGACGGTTCGTCGAGCGCGGGAGCCGTGATTTCCAATCGCGCCGAAGCAACCTATCAGGACGAAACGGGCACACCATTCTCGACGGTTTCTGAAACGGTAACGGTCACGATCGCGGCGGTCGCCGCAGTCGTGGTGACGCCTGATGAGACTTCGCCATCGAACACGATTGCGCCGCACGATCAGGTTACGCGGCTCTTTCGCGTCTGCAACGCGGGGAATAATCCGGACAGTTTTACGCTTACCGCGCTCGAGGTGACAGCTCCGGTAACGCTGGCTGGGGTTTATTTCGATTCCGACAACAGCGGCGATCTCAGCAACGCAGATACTCCGGTTCGTCTGGGCGAAACGGTTTCGCCAACGGTCGCGCCGGGTGTCTGTTTTGGAGTTGTGGCGCAACTCAACACGAATGACGCGCCGGCTCAGAGCGTTGTCACAATCAAGCTCACCGCGCAATCGAATTCCGCTAACGCCGTAAATGGTCGGGGCCAGGATACCGGCACGATTATTAACACCGTCGGCATTGGACCGCGTTTGACTGACTTCGCGAATTCAAACATCGCGCCGGTCAAACTCGTCAATAACTCAGCGCAATCGGTGGTCAGCGCTTCCGCCGACTTCAGTTACACGATTTCTTTTCGGAACAACGGCGATACGCCGGCGCGGAATCTGGTGGTTGCAGATCAACTGCCGGCGGGAGTTGCTTACGTGTCCGGCTCGTTAATGCTCAACGATCGAACTTTGTCTGACGCGATCGACGCGGACGAAGGATCAGCCCAGAACAATCTAATCAACTTTCGCTTCGCCTCAGTCAAACCGGGTGAAGGATTCCGCATCAGTTTCAAATCGCGTCTGTCAGGTTCGGCCAGTGCGGCCACAGGCCTGGTGAACCAAGCCACCTTCAGCGCAGATAACGTTGCCGCGCTGAAGAGTTCCAGCGCTACGGTCGTCGTCGATCCATTCGGTGTTGTTTTTGCCGGACGCGCGGGAAGCTCAGCGCCGATTCCCGGCGCGCGCGTTGAGTTGCTGCGCGATCAAGACGGCGCGAACTATCTGCAACTACCTGCCGACGGGGGCTTCAATCCGAATCCTAAGAACGAAAATCCGTTTGCGACGGATGGCGCCGGCCACTTCAGCTTTGTCCCGGGCAAAGACGACATCGGCAACAGCGCCAACCACTTTTTGCGCATCAGCGCGCAGGGCTACATCACGCGCATGATTCAAGCGAGCTTGCGGCCAACCGATGCTGGTTTGTTCGCGCTAAGTCTTCATTCTGTCGATGGGCAGCCGTTGGCAGTCGCCGGTGGATTCGATCTGATCCGCGAAGATGTGCACATCAACGATCTCGCCGCGCTCGCGACGAACATTCCCATGTTCGAAGCATCGACCCTGCAGATCGTGAAGTCGGCCGACCGCGCACGCGCCGACATCGGCGACACGATTACTTACCGAGTTGAAGTCAGCAATCCGACCGCAGCGCCCGTTAACAATGTGATCATTCGCGACGTATTACCGCCGTCGTTCCAGTACGCGACGGGCTCGGCGCGTTTGACGCTGGGTTCAGCGATTGATCGACCAATCGAGCCCGAAATTCAAAACAACGAGCTGCATTTTCATCTTCCGGACATTGCGCACGGCGAGACTGCTCGGCTGCTGTATCGCTTGCGCGTCGGCGCTAACGCTCAGCAAGGCAACCAGGAAAATCTCGCGATTGTTTCGGCGACGTTTCCGTCTGGCGAACAAATTCAGACTTCGCCGGCGCGCGCGTCTGTGTATGTTTCCGCCGGAGTTTTCTCGACGCAACAAGCAATCGTCGGTCGCGTGTTCGTTGACATGAATCAAAACGGCCAGTTCGATTCCAGCGATCGACCGATGCCGGGAGTCCGTCTGTATCTGAGCAACGGCGCGTCAGTGATTACTGATTCGGCCGGGCTGTACAACTTCCCTTCTCTCGGCGATGGCCCGCAGGTCGTCTCGCTCGATCCGGTCGGCGTGCCGCCAGGCTACGCCTTGTCCGCGAATGGCCGCGAATCAGGCAAGAGTTGGACACGCTTGTTGCGCACGCCCGTCGGTGGCGGTGCGTTGCTGCGTCAGAACTTTGCGCTGCTGCCCACCGATGCGCTGGCAAAATCGCTTGCCGATCAATCGGTCCAATCGGTCGCAGACAGGACAACATCGTCAGCGCCATCTGCGTCAGCGGATGGATCAAAGAATATGTCAGAACCGCCTGCGGTAGCGGGCGGGCCCAACTCGTCTTCGTCAACGGACGGGGTGAAGAAACCCGGCACCTACGAAGTCGCCTCAACCGAAAATATCGAAGCCGTAGCAGCGGGCGACGTTTTGATTGTTTCGCCTGCGCCGAACTCAGTCGCGATGACCCCGGGTCTTGAGATCGAAGTACGCACGGCGCTTAACTGGAACGTCAAGCTCGAAGTCAACGGCGATCAAGTTTCTGACAAGAACATCGGCGTGAGTCGGCTGGATCGCAAGAACCAGATTTCGACCTTCGGCTTTGTTGGGATCAACGTGCGGCCGGGTGTGAATCGAATTCGCGCGACCGCGATTGGACCAAACGGAGAAGCCGGTCGCTCGGTCGAACTCAACGTGATGGGCCGTGGCCCGGCGCGACGCCTGGAGATCGTTCCTGACAAATCAGAGATTCAAGCGGGCGGAAACGACTCTACTTTGATCCACGTCAAGATGTTGGACCAGTGGAATAATCCCGCGCTCGACGGGCAGGTTGGGATCGAAACCTCTGCTGGTCAGTTGATTCGCGAAGGCGAAGTACGAACCGAGACAACGAAAGCCCTGGCTGTCGATAAAGGAACTTCGCGCGACGATCCCGCCGAACACACGGGCGCGCAGATGGTCCTGCAAACGGAAAAAGGCGAAGCGATGGTGAAGCTAATCGGCTCGGGAGCACCGGGCGAAGCGAAGCTAAAGGCGCAAACGGGACAGCTTGAAGCGAATGCGCAAGTGCACATCGGTTCCGAAATGCGACCGACGATTCTGGTTGGCTTTGCGGAGATGAGCTTCGGCAAAGGCATCCCCGAAGTTTCGCTGCGCAACGAGCAGGGCAACTTCCGCAGCCGCGTCAGTTTCTTCTACAGCGGCAAGCTGCCCTGGAACAGCACGCTGACGTTAACCTACGATTCACAGCGTCCGATCAATCGCACGGCCGGTCGCGATCGGATGTTCCAGCTCGACCCGCTCGATCGGGCGTATCCGTTGTTCGGCGATTCATCGACGCGCTTCGAGGCCGCGCCTTCGAATTCGAAACTCTACGCGCGCATCGACCACAAACGCTCGTTCATGATGTTCGGCGATTTCGAAACGGACATGGACGCGCCGTTGGCTGGTTATTCGCGCAAACTGACGGGCGTGAAGGCGCACTTCGAAGATTCAAAGGGCGACTTCATCACAATTACGGGCGCGCGTCCGGACACTTCGTTTGCGCGCGATGTTTTCCCCGCCGGCAGCCTCGGAATCATCCAGCTTTCCAGCGCTGATATTTTGCCGGGATCGGAAACCGTTCTGCTCGAGACTCGCGATCGTCGTAATCCTGAAGTAATCATCTCGCGCGAAACGTTGACGCGTTCGGTTGATTACAATCTCGACCCTGCCAACGGCCGCCTGTTCTTCCTGCGCTACGTTTCGACGTTCGATTCAGTGCTGAACCTGAAACAGATTGTCGTTACGTACGAACATCGCGCGACCGGTATGTCGTCCGCGGTGTACACCGCGCGCGCGCGCAAGAACTTCAAAGGGATCGGTCTGAAGCTTGGCCTGTCCGCGGTGCTGCAACGCGAAGCCGAAGGCAGCAACTTCATGCTCGGCGGAATCGACGCTGAGAAGACTCTGCCGAACGGCGGTTCACTGCAAATGGCCTGGGCGCGCAGCAATGGTGAGATTCTAGGCAGCGGGAACGTGTTCTCGACCGACGCAAATCCGCGCCACAACGGCGACGCTTATCAACTGACTTTGGCGCAGCCGCTGCCGTTCTTCAACGGCATGGTCAAGGCGCGCTACATCAACGCGTCAGCCGGATTCTTCAATCCGTTTGGCGGCACGGTAACGCCCGGTTCGCAGCGCGCCGAAGCATCGCTGGAAATCAAGCCGATGAAGAACTCGACGTTGCAGTTCGCGGTGATTGACGAACGCAACAAGACCACAAACGTCAACAACGAACGATTAACTTATTCAGCTTCACTCGAGCAAATTCTCGGCGAGAAAGTAAAGCTGCACTTTGGCTTCGATCATCGCGAGTTCACCGACAACCTCAGCGACAAGAGCACTTCGTCGAACCTCTTTACGGCGGCGATCGATGTGCGCGCTACTGACAAACTGAACTTCTCAGTCAAGCGCGAGCAGAACCTCGGCGCTGCCGATCCGACGTATCCGACGCAGACCACGATCGGCGCAAATTATCAAATCAATTCGCTGACGAAGTTGTTCTTCACGCAGCGCCTCGCCTCCGCTTCGATCACGCCGATCGGAGATTACAGCGGGACGGGTTTTGCAACCGTGTCGTCACGTCGCGAAACGGCGATCGGCGTCGAAACCAAGTTCGGCAAGTTCACGTCGGCCACCGGACGTTATCAACTTGAGAACGGAATCAACGGCACCGACAGCTTTGCCGTTCTCGGCTTGCAAAATCGTTTTCCGATTAACAAGCAGCTCTCGGTCGAATTAGGTTTCGAGCGAGGCTTCCATCTGGTGGGACCGAACCAGAGCTTCAACAGCGGCTCGATTGGTTTTGGCTGGCAGCCGAATTCCGATTTCCGCGCGACCGCGCGCTACGAATATCGCGATCGCGGCGGTGTGGGCCAGGTCCTGTCGTTTGGCGCAGCCGGACGCCTGGCAGAAGGCATTACCGCCTTATCGCGTATTCAATGGTCACGAGGATCGTTCTCTGGCCGAACGAATTCAGCTTTGGACGGCACTGCGGCCCTGGCAATTCGTCCGGTGAAAACTGATCGCTACGGACTGTTGTTCAGCTACAATCACCGTTCGCTGTTCCAGGATGGGTTGAGCGGGCAGTTGCCGACGCGCGATCGCCGCGACACGCTTTCGACCGATGGTTACTATCAACCTTGCAAGGACCTCGAACTTTTCGGTCGCGTGGCGGCGAATTTCAATGCGAACGGACAGCCAGGATTGCCTTACGTTTCGACGCTGACTTACCTGACGCAGGCACGGGCGCAGTATCGCGTAACCAAGCGTCTGGATTGGGCGATAGAATCACGAATGATTTTCCAGCCATCTTCTGGAACTACGCGTACCTCAACCGGCGCCGAAGTCGGGCTCTGGGTTTTGCCGGATTTGCGTCTGGGAGCAGGCTACAACTTTGCTGTCAGTCGCGAACCGCTGGGCAGCAATTTGATTCCCCAACGACGCGGATTCTATTTCACCATAACTTCGAAATTGTCGCGCCTGTTCGATCTCTTCGGGACCTCACGGAGCGGACTGGAACAGGAAACTTCGCCAGACAAAGAATCCCAACCTGAAAAATGACCTCGCGCAAGACCAGCCGCGGACGGAATTCTCTTTGGCGCAAGACGAGCTATTTCCTCATCTGCGTGATGTTGGGACTATGTTCAGTCGCGCAGGTCATCGGCCAGGCGTCGAAAGATTTGCCGCCACCGACAGCTAACCTGACGTTGATTCCCTCAGGCTCGCTGGTCATCGCGATGGACAACACGAACCAGGCGCTGGTGAGCCCTTTTAATCTGAAAGCTTACGGCCTGGTCAATAATCTGCTCCAGAACAGTATTCCGGTGATGTGGGCGATCAAAACCGGCAAGGCCAAGGACGCCACCGACTTTACGGTGACCGCAGCGCGCATCGCTCCGTCCGCGACCGCCGCGACCACCTATAATTTCGCGGGCGGCCCCTTCATCGTGCATCGAGACTTCGCCGAGTTGGCGAAGGTTAAGATCACCGCGTTTGGCAACAACGTAGCGGTCTATCAAACGACTGCGGACGTTACTGTGGACATTCGCTACACGCTGACGCTGAAACCGAACGTAGCTATCAGCAACGTCAACACTTCAATTCATACTGGTGTATTGAACGATGCCGGCATCCCCAATTACACAACGGTGGACCCGACCACACTGACCGCGAGTTCGTGCTACACCAGTCACAGCGAGCCGCACACTTCCGCAACCGCGGGAATTCCTAACGTCAAAGCTTTCGTGCAAAGCGGCGGCAACTTTTTGGCTGAGTGTCTGGCGGCTTCGACTTATGAAAATAATGCGAGCGGCCATTTCCAAACGACCGCCGGCATTACCTCGAACAACGTCAGTAACGTGCTTACCTATCCAAACGCGGATCTGGCTTACAGCCAGTTCGTCGGCGCGTTGACGGCCGGGCCGGGAGGATCGGAACAAGACTGGTACTTGTCCACCGGTTCGTCATGGCAGAACGGCGGACACATCCACGCTGACGATGGCGTCGTCTCAGGCAAGGGACAGGAGTTTGCTGCCAGTGCTTCGCGAGTTAACAGCGGCAGTGGACCTGGCGGTATGGTCTTCTACCTCGGTGGCCATACTTACGCGGGGAGCAGTTCTCTTTCAGACATAAACGGCGAGCGCATGTATCTGAACTTTATTTTGACGCCGCCGACGCGACCCTCTGGTTGCGGCCTCGACTTCAGTTCATCGATCTATTCGATTTCCGGCACCATTTATGAAGACGTCAACGGCGACAGCAACATGAGCGACGGCGTCGGCCGTCCGAACGTCAATGTCCGCATGTACACCGACGCGAACAACAACGGCGTAATAGATACGGGCGACGTTTATCTCGCTCAGACGACGACGAACGGCAGCGGAGTTTACAGCTTCAACGTCTCGACGGGTGCAAGTGGTTCGAACTATCTGGTGGCGATCGACTCAAAGAGCGTAACGCCGAACGCAGGTCTGAATGGCGGCTTCACCCAGGGCGATGTGTGGGCCGAGCAAACGTACGGAGACGATCCGACTGATGGGTCGCTGATTATCGGCCCACGATTTGGCGGCCGCCAATCGACGGTTTCCGACAATTTCAACCTAAGCAGCACGACTCCGGCGAACAACACCTACGAACATGTCGCGCGCGTTCCCATCAGCGGCGGCAACGTAGCGGGCGTTGATTTCGGTTTCAGCTTCAACGTCGTCACGAACATGAGCGCCGGCGACAACACCGACAACGACACGAGTAACAACCGAACCGTACAGGGCTCGCTGCGTCAATTCATTCAGAACGCAAACGCGATCGCCGGAGCCAACACGATGCGTTTCGTTCCGGCGATTGCCGCGAACGCCGGCAGTTGGTGGCGACTGACGGTGACGACTGCGCTCCCGGCCATCACGGACTCGAACACGACGATCGACGGCACGGCATACAGCAACTCAAATGGAACCACAGTGCTCGATAACAATTCGGGCTCGGTCGGAACCGGCGGCACCGTCGGCGTCGATGCACTCGCGCTCTCCCAAGTCGCGAAACCTGAATTGGAAATTATTGACGGCAGCACAATCACGTTGGGTCTGGACTTGCAGGCTGCGACTTCGACAGTGCGTAAGCTGGCCATCTACGGTTTCGGCACGACCGCGAACAACAACGCGCATGCCAACATTCGCGTCGGAAGTTTTTCAGGGGCGCTCATCGAATACAATCTGATCGGCACGACGGCTTCGAGCTTTTCCGATCCCGGCGCGTCGCGCTCTGGCGGCGACAACGTAAGAGTTGTCGGCGGTAGTTCAGGCGTTCTGCGCTACAACGCGATCGGCTACAGCGCTGGCGCCGGCGTCGGCCTGGAATCAGGATCGAATAGCTGGCAAGTGACCGGCAATGAAATTCGCGGCAACGGCATCGGTAATTCGAGCCTGGCCGGACTGGACGTGAATGCGAGCAGCGGCGCGACCATCACCGGAAATTTGATTGCCGGTAATGAAGGTGCCGGTATTGATTCAGTGAACAGCGGCGGCTCGAACTCAATCGTTAATAACACCGTGACCGGCAATGGCGTGGGCACAACGGCCAGCGTGGTGACTGCCGGAATTCGACTCTACGGCGCAGGAAGCACGGTCGATCGGAACATCATCAACGCAAACTTCGGCGCCGGCGTGATGGTTACGTCCAGCGCCTCGTCGAACACGATCACCAGGAATTCGATTTACGCGAACGGCACGATCACGAACAAAGGCGGCGGTGGGCCAAGCAATCAAATCGGCATCGATCTGCTGTCATCAACCGACAATCAAAGCACCGGCACCAGCACATTCGTCACGATTAACGACAATGGTGATGGTGATGCCGGCGGAAATGGCCTGCTGAATTTTCCGGTGATTACGTCAGCACAGATCGTCGGCAGTAACTTGGTCTTGAAGGGTTACGCGCGGCCAGGTGCAGCGATCGAATTCTTTATTGTCGCCGCCGACCCGAGCGGTTTCGGCGAAGGTCAAACTTATCTCGTGACGCTCACCGAAGGTTCAGGTTCGGATCAGGATGCGACCACGGGGACCTACACGAATCCCGTAAACGGCCTGAACCAGGGAACGGACACCACCAACAAGTTTCAGTTCACGATCGCGACGCCCGGCGGCGTTAGCCTCGGCACCGTGCTGACGGCAACGGCCACTCTCAGCAGTGCTACGTCGGAATTTAGTGGCAACGTGACCGTGGCTGCCGCACCGCCCGATGTGGGGTTGGCAAAGAGCGTCAACCCGAGTGGCTCGCAGCCGCCCGGAACTGATCTGACTTACTCGATCGCTTTCACGAACGGCGGCGGAAGCGCGGCGCAGACGCTGGTCATCAAAGATCCCATTCCCCCGAACACGGATTTCAAAGTCGGATCGGAATCGCATGATCTCGGCACGACGGGCCTGACGGTTGTCGTCGCGTATTCGAATGACAATGGATCGACGTGGACTTATGCGCCCGCGAGCGGCGGAGGCGGCGCACCGGCCGGCTATGATCGGAATGTAACGAATATCCGCTGGACGTTTTCTGGGAATCTGAGCCAGGGCTCACCGAATAATACCGGCACCGTCAGCTTCATCACGCGGATTAGATAAGCGCTAGGGCGCATAAAACAAGAAGAGCCGCATTCCCGTCGAATGCGGCTCTTCCTTTTTGTCAGCCAGATCAAACTCATTGAATCACGAAGACATCGTCCCCGATCGGCGAGTTGATTTTCACGTCCTTCACTTTGTACTCCGCGAAGAACGCGCCTTGCGGCATCTCGAGGCGCTGTGTGAAACTGATCGGCACCAGCACGCCGTCCACTTCACGGAACTTCGAATTCTCAGTCCCGAACATGTAACCGTTATAAGGCGTCAGGTACTTCATCACGCGGGCGGTTGCCGGATCGATGAAGAAGTCGGTCGTATTGCCGTCGCTATCGACGATGCGAAAGCCGCGCAGCTTCTTGTCGTTGGGAAGCGCCGAGACCTTGTAGCCCGGTTGCTCGAATTTCGTCAGCACTAGCAAACCGAACTTGCTCGCGGGCGGCATAGATACACCGGGCATCGAGCTATAGGATTGCTCTCCATTGTAGATTTGCTTGAACGTAAAGACGGGCTGGGCATTGATGTCAATCCGAATTTTGTCGCCCACCGTAACCATCGCAAATTTTCCGGGCAACGATTGCGAGCTGTTGGGCGCGTACAGATTTGCATCGCCCGTGATCCACATGCTCTTCAGGTGCTTGAATTTGTCTCCGCCCTGCGCAGCCAACGCGGCGCGCGCGAGTTCAATCGGCGTCGTGTCCGCAGTAATCGCGGGCGGCGCTGGAATCGTACTGGTCGCTGGCGCACCATTGCCGTTCGACTTTGCGTCTTTGTCTTGAGCTGAAGCGGTTGAGGCGAGGAGCAAAAAGACTGCGAGCGTCAGAGCGTATCTTCTCATTCGATGGACTCCTTGACGAGAAATTAGATCGAGACCGGTGGTCTCTTTCATATACGCTCTGACGCTGCGAAGGTTCGGAAATTAGCAAGTCATCTTCACGAGAGCTTAGAAAGTAAATCTCGCGTTGAGATAAACTCTGCGATTACCGGCGCCGGTGCTGCCGCCGCCGAATCCGCCAAAGCCGCCGAAACTGCCGGCCAATCCCAACGACTGGCCAAAGTTGGGCGATGAAAGATTGCCAACCGGATTTCCGAGATTCACATGATTGAGCAGGTTCTGGAAATTAACCGAAAGGGTCAGCGTGTATTTCGAAGCCGCGCCCGCGCCGCCAGGTCCACCCATCATCATCATCTGCGGACCGCCGCCACCTCCGCCACCCGGGCCGCCTCCACCAGGGCCGCCGCCGCCAGCTCTGGCGGCACCACCCATGCCGCCCATCATCGCAGGACCGCCGCGGCCGCGATCGCCGCCGGTCTTGTTGTCAGCGGTTGTCTTTTGCTTGTCCTGATCGCTCTGCTTGTTCGCGGCGCTCCGATTAGCTTCGCCGCCGAAACCAAACGTGCGACTGACGCGCATCGTCACCGTCACCTGGCCCGGTCCTTGTCCGTAGTTGCGCGGGATGAAAGCATTGCTGGTGCTTGAGTAATTGAAGGTCGTGCAACGCGTTGGCGCGGCCACGCAATAAGCATTCAAAGCGGCGAACGTGGGCCGCTCGTTGTATTGGCGATCGAGATTCGTATCGCGGCCGGTGGTGATATTGTAAGGCGCGCCCGAGCTCGCGGTGATGAACGGACTGAAGACCAGCTTCCACCACGGTGCGTTGATGGTGCCGAAGATTGTGAAGCGATGGCGCACGTCAAAACCGGCGCGGCCCCACTCACCACTCAAATCATAAGAGTTCATCGGGAAGAGCGAGCCGCCCTGTCCGTCAGTGTCGTTTTGTGTTTTGCTCAGCGTGTAATTACCCGAGAGCGATATGCGCGGATTCAAGCGGCTGTTGAATCCAATCGTCAGATTCGTCTGATGATATTTGCCGCTCGACTCGAATTGATAAATATCGCCTGTTGCGGGATTCGGGCGGACGCCGTTCGGCGCCGCCGCCGTGATCGTGCCCGGCAAAGGCGCATTGATGTCGCGCGCGCGAATCACGTGCTGAATACGCAGAGCGTAGAGACCAACATAGGCCGTCATGTTCTTCGGCAGTTGCCGTTCCACCTGAACACCTCCGAGATAGACGGCCGGCGCTTGCAGGTTTGGAGCGACGCGCCAAACCGTCTGCTGCGTTACCGGGATCACGGCAAGCTGAGCGGTCGTCGGGACGGCGGGAAACAGATTCAGTGCGTTGTAAACCGGACGCGCCGTCGCCAGATCCAACTGAGCCTGCGTTGGCGCAGTGTTCAAGATGAACGGTTCAGCGAGCGCATAGGTCAGCTCATTCGAACCATTGAAACGATTCGCAGTTAAGGTCTGACCTTCGCTGAAACGGTTGTAGAAGATTCCGCCGCCGCCGCGAATGACGGTCTTCGGCGGCTTTGTCGCATTGGCCGCACCGGGCGACCAGGCAAAGCCGATGCGCGGCGCAAAATTGAACTTGCTGTGAATGTTCGTCTGGTTCTCGTACCGCAGGCCGTAGCTCAGCATAAAGTTCGGCCGGATGCGCCAGTCGTCCTGTCCGTAGAAGCCAACATCAGTTTGCGAAACCTCGGCCGTCGCATTGCCGGTATTGATGCTGAATTGCGAAGCGCCGCCACCCAGCCGACGAATGCAGTCCGCGAGTGAAGTGCCCGCGCCGCAAAATGCCTGTTGCTGCGCAGTTAAGCCACGACTCTGAATCAGCACCGTACGCCGATAGCGTTCGATGCTGCTGAGCTGGATGTCTGGACCGGCAATCGGGTTGTTGTTCGCGTCGAACGACGGCCCAAAACCACCAGTGAAGACCCAGTTGCCGCCAAAGTTATTCGGGCTAATGTCATCGATTTTCACGCCACGAAGACGGGCGCCGAACTTGAACGTATGCGTGCCCTTCATCATCTGCGTGAAGTTGTTCAACTCCCAACGCGTGTTGGTGTTGAGCGCGTGACCCACCTGCGAACAACCCGTGCCAATTGCGCACCCATTGAAAGCAGCACTGACGTTCAGCGAGGCAATGGAACTGTTGCCCAGCGATTCGTTGTGATTGCGCGAATATTGGAAACGCGTCTCGTTAATGGTCGTGGCGTTCAGGACAGCAGTTTCGGTTAATTGAATATTGTGATTGGTCGATTTGAAATTGTAGCCACGCTCGGGCAAAGAAAATCCGCCGACGCCGTTGTTCTTTGTCTTTGATTCGAAGAAGTTGTAGCGAGCAATCAGCGTATTCTTCGAATTGATTGCGTAGTCGAACCGCGGCCCGATGTTCGTATTGCGTCGCGGCACCAGAAAGCCTTCGCCGCGCTGAATAATGTTGAAGTTCGGATCGAGAATCGTGGCATTGATCAGTTCGTTGTCGTCCGTCTCGTTGCGATTCGCTTCAAGGAAGAACGAAGCTTTCTTCTTCACGACCGGGCCGCTGATGCTGCCGCTAAATTGTCTTATCTGGAAGGGAGTTCGCTTGCTGGACCTGACGGCAAACGGATTGCGCGAGTTCAAACTCTCGTCATTAAAATTAACTGAGGCACTCCCGCGAAATTTGTCCGTGCCGGGACGCGTCAGGATGTCGATACGCGCCGAGGGCTGATCGTTTTCCGCCGCAAACGGATTCTGATTGATGCGAATTTCGCGGATGGCTTCCTTCGGCGGCAGATTTGCGCCTGAGAATCCATCGATAAAAATCTGGCCGCCATTCGGGCCAATCGACGGGCCCGCGAGCGCCTGCAAGGCAGCCGCGAGTTCATCCGGATCGTCCGGGAGCGCGTCGAGATCCTTACCCGAAAGCACCTGCTGGTTCGCGTTGTTGTTCGCTTCAGTGCTGACCGGCGTGTCCGCGTTGACCTTCACCTGCGTTTCGATCGCAGCGATCTTCAGCGTGATGTTCACTGGATCGCGACGCCCGGCCGCAACGTCAACTTCAGTCTGTTCCGAGGCCGCAAAGCCCGTAGCCGCCGCGGTCATCTTGTATTTCCCCGGCGTCAATCCGGTGAACGTGTAGCCGCCATCGGGTCCAGTCGTAGCCGTCTTTTGCGTGCCGTCCGCGGCGATCAGAGTGACTGTCGCGCCGACAATAGACGCGCCAAACTCGTCGCTGATCGAACCGCGCAGCGTCGCGCGGCCCTGGGCGAAAACTGAAACTGAAACCACGCTGAGCAACGCAACCAAGGCTACTGCGGAAATAAATTTTCGAATATTCATCGTGAACTCTTCTTCAATTAGACAACAACCGCGCGCGAGTGGGGGAAGAACCTTTCGCTGACCGCGGTTGCTCTGAACTTCAAACTGCGAGATCAGAGAGAATGATTTACGGCACGCCGACTCCTCCGAACATGCCGCCAAAACTGCCGTTGAGATCAACGCCTTGCGGACGTGATGGTCCGCCCTGTTGCCGCGCAGCAACCATCTGAAGCAACGGTTCGACGCCGCTCACTAGAGAGATTGCTGTCAGTTGAGTTGGATCGGCGCCCGGCAAACTGGACATCAGGATAATGTCGCCGACTTTCAAATCACCCATTGAAATTAATGGCAACCGTTCGAGCAAGTCGGCCATATTGCCGGCGCCACCGCCTCCGCCCGGTCGCTGCCCACCGCCTTGCGGGCCACCTGGACCGGCGCCTTGCGGTCGTTGACCTTGTCCTTGCCCCTGTCCCTCCGGACGCGGACCCTGACCTTGTCCGTTTGGCCCACCCGGACCGCCCATACCGCCACCAAACATCATCGCTGCACCTTGAGGGAAACGACGCAAGACTGAATCCGGTCTAATGATTATCGTGAGCGGCTTCTTAGTCTGAAGGTCCGTGATCTTCAGTTGACCACTCGGTGCGTCGATCGCAGTCACGGTTCCGCCGGCGATCTTGAACGTGCCAAAGACAACTTCTTCAGCGGTCAGATGCGTACCATCCGTTGATTTGTCGCCCAGCGCACGCAACTGATCGCCCACTTTCACTTCTTCGAGCTTTGCCGGTTTGGCTTCGCTGTATTTTGGAATCGAGTCGGGCGGATAGCGGCGCATCAGGACTTTGTCGGTAATCGGAATGATCACCGCCTGAGCCTGGCCCATCAGAGACTTGCTCGACACGGTAATCTCCTGCGTCGAAGGGTTAACCGAAGAGACGATGCCGCTAACTCCGCGCCGCCGCCACTCAGCTCGTTCCTGTTCTTGCTTCTTGGCGAGATCGGCTTTCGACATGACGACGAGTTGCGCCGCCGGAGTTGTCTTTTGATCTGCGCCGGAACGCCAACGCGCCCACACGCGATCTCCCTGGCCGACGTCGGCGAGCTTGATGTCCTCGGCCTTGGTCAGAGACTTCTCGCCAAGGGGCAGACGCTTGTACTGCGTCTTGTCATTGATGTTGACGGTTGAGAGGACGCCATTCTCAGCGCGCACGATCAACTGATTGGCCGTGGCGTCGATGTTCTTGACTTCGCCGATGACACCGCTGATTTGCGGCGTGGCAGTCTGTGTTTGCGGCTGAGCATAAGCAGCAAACGCAGCCAGCATCATGATGACTATCGAGTTAATTAGTTTTGAATTTCGCACGGTCGTATCCACGTGAGTTTGCAGAATCTTCATTATTTACGCCCCGCTAAACCAGTTGGTTGCAAAAACTTTGGATTAGTTCCAAAGAAAGATGACGGAGAGAGGGATCGGCGTTCAGAATAATGGATAATCAAAAATCAACGCCGGTTTTTTTGTTCGCTTTCACGTTGAGCGTCTTGCTGTGCTACCAACGCGTCGAATTTTTGTTGCTGCTCCGGGGTCAGCAAAGCCCGAATTTTGGTGCGAGCTTTTTGGCGCGGCTCTTCAAAGCGCGGACGCAATTCCGCGCGCAGCCCGCGATATTCATTTCGCGTCTCATCAAGAATCGCGCTGATAGATTTCGTTTGCTCGTCAGTCAAGTTCAGTTCGCTGCGCATCTTTTCAAAGCGCTCGTGCATCGCCTTTTCCGGGCGATCGGCGCCGGCCCGCGAACGATATAATCCGGTAAGCGCAGCGCCGGTTATCGCCCCGAGCGCGAACACCACCACCAGCACTAACCAAACTTTCAATTTCGTGTTACCCGGGAGAGTCATTTCGCATTCACTCCATAATTACGATCGACGACGATATTGAAAACTTCCTCGCGCGACAGCCCGTTGCCTCGGGCGAGCACGGTTTGCTCAACGCCAGGTTCGGCCGGGCCGAAGAGAGCTTCTTCATCGTTCTGCGACGGCGTCGCGGAAAGGTTCAATCCCACAGACCAAACCGTCAACACGGCAGCCAGGATCGCCACGATTGCCATCACCGGAACCGCCCGCCTGGCTACAAAGATAAGCGATAGCCAGCTAGTGGATTCTTCGCGACGCTCGCGCTCTTCTTTGATGGCCGCGCGCACGCGGGTGAACAGAAACGGCGCAGTCGCCGCCGCTTCGACGGTTTCCGCGTCAGCGGCGGCAGATTTCAAAACCACGCGTCCAGCGCGATCCAAATCTTCGTTGTTTTGGCTGTTTGCTTTGAACATTTCAGCTCTCCGCGCGATACCATTCCGTCGCGCTCATCAATTAAAGACGAAAAAAACCAGGCGAAAGTTACAATAATTCTCCCGCCAAAACCCCTGAAAAAGCTACAAATAGCGCTGCAGAACCCGCCGCAGATTCGCCCGCGCGCGATGCGCCCGCACCTTCACTTTCGAGATTGACCAGTTCGTGGCTTCCGCAATTTCAGCAACCGAAAAGCCCTCGACGTCCAGCAGAGTCAGCACCAGCCGGTCTTCTTCGCTCAAGCGTGCCAGAAGTTTCGCCGCCAGGTCGCGCGATACCAAACGCGTCTCTACATCCACCGGTGGCGAGCGCAGCTGCGCGCTGAATTCATGAGCTTCGCTCTCTTCGATATCGCCGAGGCCCTGTTCCGGCCGGCGGCGGGCGCGCCGCAAATGATCGTAGCAGCAGTTAACGGCGATCTGCGTCAACCAGGCTTTGAAGGAAGCAGCGTGAGTACCGTGATACGAGTTCAGCGCAAAATACGCCTTGGTGAAAGTGTCCTGGATGATCTCTTCGATCTGCTCACGTTGGGAAAAGAACCGGCCACCGATACGCGCAACTTGACGTCGATGGCGCTCGAACAATTGCTCGAACGCGCCTTCGTCGCCGGCCACAGTGGCGCTGACCAAAACATCATCAGTCGGTTCTACAAGCGAAGCCACCAAATCATTGTACCGATTTTAGGTCCCGGATGATCGCGGCGCGATTAGACCTGCGCAGGGCGCGTTTTTTGCCAACCGATCCGGTACCGTGCTGTTAATGCAAGTCCCAGACTGACGACCAAGAGTCCCGCCTGGATCAGGGGCCAAACGAAGGGTAATGAAGACCAAAAAATCCAAAACACGACACCCAGCAAAAGCACAACCGATTCCGACTGCACGCGCGGTAACAGTCGCCGCTGCAACCACTGGCCCGTGGCGGCGAATATTACTACGCGGCCGAACACCGTCGCGACTACGGCAAGTAGCAACGCCATAACCGAAATCGCCGCGCCGATGATCGATGGCAGCAGCCAGAGGCTTCCCAGAACGCCGATGGTGATGGCCACGGATCCGAGAAAGCCGATCACGGCAACACGCAGACTCGTCAGTTGCAAACGAGTCACCGCCCGGCTGACCGTGTTAGGCATCGCGGCAGTTAACGCGAGCGAGACCACAAACCAGATGAGAATCGCCAGCAATCGCGTGCCGAAAAAGATTGCCGACAGTTGGGGATGCAGGACGCTAAACGGATCGCGCATCACCCGCCGAAGTTGGTCCTCGTAACCCGCGTACATGATCGTCACGCTCTTCGGATCGCGATCCGGCGCAGCTTTCCCATGATGATAAATCCCGCCGAGCACGATCACATCGCCGCCGATGCGGGCGCCTTCGCGTTGAATGACTGATCCGCCGATGGCCGCTACGTCGCCGTCAACTTCGCCTTCGACAATCACGTCGCCACCGAATGCGAGTGCGCCTTCTTTCACCTTGCCGGTGATTCTGATCGATTGGCCCATGCCAAAGACGGTCGTGTTGACCACGCCGTCGATGACGCGCGCCTGGGGATCGCCGAGATGTTCGGGCGCGGCCGGCTGCGCGACGACCGTAAGCACGAACAAGAGTAGCGCTGCTGCCAACCAAGTGGCGCGCTCCAGAGCTTTCGCAGCTTTTGAGAATCGTGAGTTGTTTTGGACAAAGAGATCGCAGCGGCTCATTGAATGGAACAACTCCTATTCAACGAATTCCGCGCGACGATATTTGGCGATCAGGAAAAGCAAGAACGAGACGGAAGCGAGAAAAGTAAGACACAGCCAGAGGGCGAGGCTATTGTTCGTGGAAAAAACTGCGTGACCGACGACGCGCGCCAGGACCGCCGCGCTGGATACGCCTTCGGAAAATGCCTGCCATCCGAGATCGGCCAGAGTGCGCGTAACTCTGAAGAGCGATCGCAGCGGATCGAACACTATTACCCGCGTCGCTGCGCCGAGCAACGCAAACGAAATCAGCGCCAGGACCGCGCATAGTTTTAGCGCGCGCCGGCGTTCACTCTTATCGCGCACTCCGCGCAAATCATTTTCGGCTCGCGCCGTCACCACACGCGTAAAGTTGTGCGGCAGATCGAAACCGCGCGCATTGCCGAAAGCAACTTCCAGCGTGCAAAGTAGCTGCCGTTGCACGCGCAACTCACTCTCACAGCGCGCGCACGATTTCAAATGATCTTCGAAACGATGCAGCGCGTCGCCACTCAACTCGCCATCGAGATAGGCAGCGACCTCTTCAAGCTGACACGTATTTTTCAGATCGACTTGGTTCATTGTTTTCAGGCGCCGCTGATCCCGCGCTTGATTAGCAGATCGCGCATCGCTTCGCGGGCGCGAAACAGGCGATTCTTCACCGTTCCCAAAGGCAGCGCCGTAACTTCGGCAATCTCGTCGTAACTCAAATCATGTGAATGCCGCAAAACAATTAACTCGCGATAGGCTGTAGGCAGCAACTGCACTACCGATTCAATCTCGTAACGCTTCTCCTCGCGTTCGCTTTCCTGCTCGGGCGTCAAACGGCGACTATCGATCGTCACTTCGCGGCGCTCGGAATCAGTTCCACTGACGAGCGCTTGCTCGCGCACCGCAAACCGTCGCAAATGGTCGATGGCCGCGTTGTGCGCAATCTTGTAAATCCAGGTTGAGAATTTGAATTCGGGCCGGTAGCGCGAGAGCGAGTTGTAAACTTTGATGAAGACTTCCTGCGTCAGATCGAGCGCCGCATCGTAATCGCCGACCATGCGATAGACGTACGCCGCGATTGGGCGTTGATAGCGTCGCACCAGTTCTTCGAAGGAAGCTTCGCGTCCGGCGATCGCTGTTTCGACGAGTTCGCCGTCAGCCAATTGCGTTTGATTCGTTAAGGAAATCGCCGGATTCATCACATTCACGTTGCTGGGGTGTTACGTTGGCGCGCGGGCGAAAGTTTCACCACGCCAATCTCGCGAGCCCCGCCGGCGCAGCGATCGTGTCGAAATCCAAATCACCGGCCGGGATCATCAGTCCTACGTCCGCGGCGTTGAGGGGATTCAATCTCACGCCGAGCGCATCCTGCGCAATGTCGGCCACCCGCCTCTTGTCGAGTTGATCGCCGACAACCAGCAACCGGCTGACAGACGTGTCGTGCTGCGCGCCGGCAGCCACCCGGTCGCGATAAAAGAGGAGCAGCCGATGAAGTTCATCGTCGCACTCGGACGCGTCGCAAAACACTGAGCGCAAAGTCAGCGGCCGATTGCCGCGCATCAGCACCGCCGTGAAGCCTTCATCATGCGCCGTCAACAACAAGCCGTCGCCTTGATTGCCATTGCGCAGCCACTGCTCTTCACCCGCGTGGCGCGGCAGAACCAATCCCGCATGCCAGCCCAGCGCGGCAAACACCGCCTCGTATTCCGCCAACACATTCATACGCACGGCGTTGACCAAATAACGCCTTTGCCGTTGCGCATCCAGCGGCAGGTCTTCACGCGACATGCGTAACTCAGAAGAGGGCGCGCCGAAGCTGCGCTCGACTTTCCACTCAAAAACTTCTTCAGTCTCGCGACGCGATCCGCCCGCCCCTTCGATCGTGATAATCGCCGAACGCGTGCTTGCTTCGGGCAGCGCAATGGACCACTTGCGTTGGCGCAACAAGCCCGCGCCCGTCGCGAGATCCGTCAGCGCGCGCGTCAACTGTTCCGGTTCCTTAATATTCGGTTGCTCGAAGCTAGGGTGAACGAGATCTTTCGGCAGATCGACGGTAGCGGCGCGCCGCACCACAAATTGTCCACGCGAACGATCGAGCTGAACCACAGAGGCTGTATCACGCTCGATGCCGACGGCGGTCGATGGAAGGCGCGGCTTCAGTAATGTATCCAGGGGATTGGGCATTTGCGATTGTCAGTGGTCAGCGCGTCGGTTTGGAAACGCTACTACGGACAACTGACTAACGACAACTGACGAACTACCATTCGCTATACGGCGAGCCTTCGGTTGAAACTTCGCTCGACGAGCTGTGGACGTCGGTAACTCCGGTGCCGCCTTCAGTTGAATACGGATCGTCGCCGGTGACGACGTTCCAATCTTTATTGTCGGTAATTGGATCCTTTGGAATCTCGCGCATGTAACCGGCCGTCACTAAATCGTCGAGCGATTGCGGCAGCTTACCTTTGTCGGCGGCATACTGATCGATCAGCGAGCGCAACTTGAACAAGTCGTCTTTCAAGACCGTCTCGCGCGCGTGCATGATCGTCTTTTGATACTGCGGCAAAGCGACCGCCGCCAGAATGATGATGATCGAGATGACGATCATCAATTCGAGCAGCGTGAAACCAGAAGGCAGAAGGCAGTAAGCAGAAGGCAGCGAACTCCTTCCGCGTGCTGTCTGCTTTCTGCTTTCTGCCTTCTGCCTTCTGCGACTACCAGTCACGATACTTCTCTCCATTCAACGCGACGCCCCCAGACTTTGAGTGCACGTCAAAAACGTTTTCCGCGCCCCAGGACGTTGCATCTGCCGAGTCATAACACGATCGAAAATCCCACTCGGCTTTGCCAGTCATCGGATCGACGGGAATCCGCCGCAGATAGATTTTTGTTTTCGGAACTTGCGAATCTTCTGTCGCCGCTTCAGTCGCGGTGTAGTTCATATTGCCCCGCCGACCCAAGCCACCGGCGCTAATCGGCAGAACATCGACGCCCTTAACCAAAGTCTCCAGGTCAGGCGGATAACGATCCGGATTGTCGGCGGTAAAGATAGTCTGGTCGGTAATCATCACGCGCACGCGCGGATCAGCAAAGATGTTTGGAGCCTGCCCCTGCGGGTTCTGAGTTTGCGGATTTCGTGGCGCTTGCTCCTGTTGCGCGGTCGTTGAGCCCTGCTGATTGTTCGCCTGATATTGCGCACCCGCCAAAGCTTCCCGATGAAACTGATCGATGGCCTCGCGCATCTCGCGCAAGGCGTCGCGCAGTTGTTGTTCTTTCTGCCGCTTGACGGAAACCTGGACGAGCGGAACGATGCCGAGCGTGAGGATCGCGAGCACGGCGACGGTGATGACAAGTTCGATGAGCGAAAACCCAGGGGCCGGGAGCCGGAAGCCGGAAGCCGGTTTGAATGCACCGGCCAGCAAATCCTGACTCCTGACTCCCGACTTCTTACTCCTGTTTTTCACTACTTCACCGTCAACTTAACTGGTTCGATCTGAAGCATCACGGGCCGGCCATCGCTGGCGACCACGTGCACGTTGGATAGATCAAAATTGAGGTTGCTGTCGCCTGCGGCCAGGGCTTCGACGTCGATGTTCAGCAGCGCGCCATCCGCGGTTACTGAAGATCCGGCCGCCGGAGTCAGCGAGAGCAGCACCATGCCGTTCTGATCGATTGACTGCGTCAGCGTCGGCGCGGTCTTCGCGTTCGCAAACAGGTCGCCCAGCGAGACTGAGTTGATCTTCAAAATCTTCGGATCGAATCTCAGCGTAATCAAAGCCGTGCCGAGCGGCGCATCAGATTTCACGCGCAAATTGAGCTGTCGCTTCTCACCGACTTTAAGATCGATATTCTCGGCGCCCAAACTCAATTCGAGGACGCTCGGTGATACGTCCGCCGATTTCAACGTCGCCGGCTCGCTCTTCCCCACCGGCATATCCACGGGCGTCACAACGGTGTCCTGTTTGGCGCTCAAGTTTGTCGTAGCGATATTGGCAGACGGCGTCACCAGAGTCTTCACGGCGCTCGCCAGATCAGTGGCTTGCGTGGCAGGCGCCGCATTTTGTGTCGTCGTTAACACCGCGGGCTTTGGCTGTGGAATTGCCGAATCGGTCTGCACCGCTGCCACCATGCGATTCGCATCGGCCGTTGAGGTTGAGACATTCTGCAGTTGCGGTGGAGCGACAACATTCGGCTGCGTTTGGGTCGTTGCGTTCGTTTGGGCTAGTGCTGTGACTGCCTCAGTTTTCGGGACTGGGGCCACGTCAACCTTCGCCTGCTGACTGGACGCGTCCACCTTCGCCGGTTCGTATGCCGGCGCTGCTACGTCGGGAAGTTGAATCGTTACGTTCTTCGGAATGCGACGTGCCGCCGCGATCTGTTCTTCGCGTTCCGTTTCCCGCAACATCGCTTCCAGCGAACCGGTGGTCGGCGCTTGCAGTGTTCCACTGGGCCGCATGTCCTCATCGCGCGGCGTCACCGCCGGCGCGCGCAACACGCGCGGAGTCACCGAAATCACGATATCGACATTTCGATTGTCCTTCGTCGGCGATGTAAAGAAACGACCGAGGACAGGCAGACCGCCAAGAATCGGTAAGCCTTGCCGGCCATTCGACTGAACATCCTGCGACACGCTTGCCAACATCATCGTGCGATTGTTCTGGACGCGCGCGGTGCCGGTCAGGCTGCGCTCGGTGAACGTTGGGGTGGGTGAACCGGCGTTGACCACGTCCTTCGATTCGATCTTCATCTTCACTTGCACATCTAGATTCGGGAACACGATGGGCGTGAAAGTCAGGGTCAGGCCGGTTGGCTCGTAATTGATTACCGGGAAACCGCCGGTGGGAAATCCATTGGGATTGGACGGGTTTGTTCCAGTCTGAACTCCGAAGGGATAAGCCTGCGCAGTCTGCACCGGCACCCGTTGACCGATGCGCGCGGTGGATTCTTCGTTATTAAAGGCATGAACCTGGGTCGAGGCCAGTAACCGCGAATTGTTCTTGCTCTGAAACATGGTGAGCACCGACGGCGGAATCACCAACGCCGCCGCTGCCGCTGTCGGGACCGAGCCCACTATGCTGGCAAGGTTGACGCCAGTCTGCGTGGCATTCGTGACGCCATTCGCAGTCAGTACCGCTAAACCCGGCGAGCCTCCAAGATTGAACGTGCCCGAGCCAAGCTGATTCCCGACCTGAAGCAGACTGCTGCGCGAAACTTCGTAGATGTTCACATCCATGACGACTTCGGCGCGATCCTTGTCGATTGTGTCGAGGAGTTCGCCAATCAGCTTCACGTTTTCCGCGGTGTCGCGCACCGTCAGGCTGTTCGTGTCCTTGTCAGAGACGACAATTGGTTGCGGCCGGCCGACTGAGGCCGGCAGCGCCTGGCCAATCAAAGCTTTCACTTTGTCTGGATCGGAGTTCGCGATGAAGAAGGTACGCACCACCAGTTGCTGGTACTGCGGCCGGCGCGATTGATCGGCAACCAGAATCGTTCGCTTATCCAGCTTCTGGAAGAATAAATTTTCCTGCAGGAAAATATAGTCAAGCGCCCTGGCCGCCGTCACGTCTTTTAAGTTCACGTCAACGGTCCGGGGCTGCGCAAACGACTGCTTGTCGAACATGACGTTCAAGCTCAAGTCGGTTGCCAATGAACGAATGACCTGTTTGAGATCGACACCGTTGAAATTGATCGTGCGGGTTGGCTCTTGCCGCGGCGTCATCTCAGGTTCCTGCGCGCGCGTCGGCGACGGATTGTTCGGCGTGCCGCCACCATCGAGGGTTGATTGAGACCCGTTGTCGGCCTGCGCGGGTGCTGCATTGCCTTGCTTCACCTGTTCGAGACGAAGCATGCGCTCCATCTCTGAAACCGCGAGCTGGTTGACCGGGTCATAACCGAAGGCTTGCCGAAACGCGTTGTAAGCTCCGACGTAATCACGTTGCTCTGCCAGCGCGCGTCCCTGCTGCATGAACGACTGCGACGCGTTGAAGCACGCACGGCGATAATGCAACTGGTAATCGACGTTGCTCGGATCGGCAGCGAGCGCGAGGGTGAATTCCTGGGCGGCTTTTTCCCACTGCTGTGCCTGCTCGAACTTCATCCCGCGGTCGAAGTGGTCTTTGCCCTTCTTCGCAAACGCAGTCATCGGTAACGCCAAAATGCATCCGACAATTGCCAGCGCCAATATCGAGTGCCAACGGTTTCTTGTTTTCATATTGAACCTCTTCGGTAGCGATCGTTCCTGGAAAGCGATCGGCGGTTGGGGCACCTGCTCTTTACACGCACCCGGATCGACCGGGTTCCGTTAAGCCAAAAACTCATGCAGTTTAGCACAAAATCAATCAAATTCAGGGGACAGGGAAGATTGTTGAAGGCGGCCGCAATTCTTATTTTTTCACGACAATGAGGCTATTGCCTGCCGCTTAAACTTACTTCTTCCACGAACGTAACGCGATTGATTTCGTGCAAGGTCGAAACACCATTGAATATCTTCTTCAAAGCGGATTCGCGCAGGCTGGTGAGGCCTTCAGCTTCCGCCGCGCGCCGAACTTCCGATCCAGGCCGGCGCTCGACGATCATCTCGCGAATGTTATCCGTCAGATCGAGCAACTCGTGAATCGCGGTGCGGCCTCGATAACCTGTGTGATTGCAGCCATCGCAACCGACGTTCATATAAAAGACCTGGCTGCGATGAACTTCGGGCCGCAAACCTGATTCGAGCAACTCAGTGTCCGAAGGATGATATGCGCGGCGACAGATCGTGCACAGCACGCGCACCAGGCGCTGGGCCAGAACGCAGTTCAATGACGAAACGAAGTTGTAGGGCTCGACACCCATGTTCAGGAAGCGGCCAATCACGTCGATGACGTTGTTCGCGTGGACGGTCGTAAACACCAAGTGACCGGTCAACGCTGATTGGATCGCGATCTGCGCGGTTTCTTCGTCACGAATTTCGCCGACCATGATCTTGTCAGGATCGTGACGCAGGATCGAACGCAGGCCGCGCGCAAACGTCAACCCTTTCTTCTCGTTCACCGGAATCTGGGTGATGCCGTGCAACTGATATTCGACCGGGTCTTCGATCGTGATGATCTTGTCTTCTTCGTTGCGAATCTCATTGAGCGCGGCGTAGAGCGTCGTCGTCTTACCCGAACCGGTTGGCCCGGTCACGAGCACCATGCCGTAAGGCTCGGCAATGTAACGGCGGAACTTCCGCAGATCATCCGGATCAAAGCCGACGACATCGAGATCGAGATTGCGAAACGATTCGTTGATCTGTTCTTTGTCGAGGATACGAATGACCGCGTCTTCGCCGTGCACGGTCGGCATGATCGAAACACGGAAGTCAACGTTGCGGCCTTTGTAACGCACGCGAAAGCGGCCGTCCTGCGGCACGCGACGTTCGGCAATGTCGAGTTCCGACATGACCTTGATGCGCGAAATCAAAGTTTGATGGAAGGCGAGATCGATGGGATCGACTTTGGCGTAGAGCGCGCCGTCGATGCGGTACTTGACTTGAACTTCGGTGTCGCGCGTTTCGATGTGAATATCGGACGCGCGCGATTCCATCGCGTTGTAAATAATCGTATCGACCAGTTTGATGATCGGCGACATCTCGCTGTCGGTCGCCAATCGATCGAGATCGAGGACCTCTTCGCCTTGTTCCGTCTCGCGCACCAGCGAGATGCGAAATCCCGACGCGGCCTCTTGCAAGACTCGCTGCGTTGCGTCGCCTTTCCGCAACACGACATCAATCGCGCCGGCCGTGGCCACCGCAGGCACGATGCGCGTGCGCAACGCGCCGGCCAATTCATCCAGCCGATCGAGATCGGTTGGATCGGCCATTGCGATGTGTAGCTTTCCATTTTCGCGCCGCAGCGGGACGAACTGATGACGCACCATCAAATCGACTGGCACTTCCGAAAGCAACGAATAATCAATCGGCGATTCGCCGTCGGTCGGCAGCAGATTCACAAACGGCAGCCGATAACGACGCGCCAGCTCTTTGGCTTGCGTCATCTCGGGAGGTTCCACCGCTGCGGGCAACGGCAAATCGTCGTCGCTCTGCGCGGCGCCGCCTTTGATCGCATCAGTGGCTGTCGCGTCAATTTGTTCTTCAGAAAATTGATTCATCAATGCACTGTCGGGCCGTTCGAAATTGACTGGATAATCGGGAGATAAATCGCGAGCAGAATTATAACTACCAAACCGCCCATGACCACCAGAATCGCAGGCTCAAGTGTGGTCGTCAACTGCTCCAAACGCACTTCGGATTCCGCGTCGTAAAACGTTGCGACTTCGTCAAGCATCTCGCGCAAGCTTCCCGATCTTTCGCCGATGCCAATCATGTCAACCGCCAGCTCCGGCATCCACTTCGCGGTCTCTAAACTTTCCGTAAACGATCGTCCTTCACGAATCAACGGCAGGATCGAAGAGCTGCGGCGGCGCAATTCGAGATTCGTAATCGACTCGGCCGCGATCTCCCACGATTCAACGATCGTGATGCCGCCGGCGAGCAATGTCGCCAGTGAACGCGCGGCTTGCGCAGTGGTCATCTGCACCAGCAGCTTGCCGGCCAGCGGCAACTTCAGCAACGTGCGATCAATCGTCAAGCGTCCGCCGGGCGTGCGCGACCAAACAAAGATACCAACTGCCGCGACGATCAATAGCGGCACAAACCAAATCGCGTTGTGCATGATCCATCCCGACAAAGCCAGCACGATCACGGTCACCGTCGGCAAGTTGTTGCCGAACCCCGAAAAAAGATCGGACATGCGCGGCACGACGAACGTCGTCAGAAAGATCACCATGCCCAGACACGCAAACAAAAGAAACGTCGGATACGCGAGCGCGCCGCGCAGCTTTCGCCGCAGGCCGACCGAGCGCCGCATGTAGTTCACGTAACGCGACAACACCTCGTCCAGCGCGCCCGATCGCTCGCCGGCCAGGATCGACGCCGTGTAGATGCGCGGAAAAGTTGCGCCCTGCGCTGCGAATGCCTGAGACAACGCCGCGCCGCCACGAATCTGTTCTTCGACTTCCTCGAGGACGGCGCGCAGACGCGGTGAAGTTGCGCGCCTTCGCAACATCGTAATCGCCTGCAGAATCGGAATACCGGCACGCAACAGCGCCGCGAGTTGCTGATTGAAGAGGAGAAAATCGTTTGCTTTGACGCGTGCGCGTCCGCCGCTGGCGCCGCCGCGCGTGAGGGCGCTAACGCCTTCGGCTTTTGGCGGCGTAACCGCGAACACTTTGAAGCCTTCGCGTTCCAGCCGCACGCGCGCTTCGTTCGCGGCCAAAGCTTCGACCGTGCGCGTCACGATTTCGCCCGCGGGCGTTCCCAATCGAACAATAAACTCAGCCATCTTGCACGTCGGAGTATATCACGCGGTCTTGAGCGGAATTGATTAGAGATGCTCGCGCAATCCTCGGTTGCCATCACGCGCGTAGCCATCGATCAGTTGCAGAAATCCGATCAATGGCTTGGCAAGACCCGCTGAAGATTCCGCTAACGTGAAAAGGCAGGCCGAAGCTGCTTTAGCTTCGACCTGCCCTTCTGACTGCCTGAAAGTTTCGCTAGCCGTGCCTCAGCGGCAAACAAAGCTCCCAGACATTTCGAATCTTTAAGTTTAAAAACTCGGCGGTCCGCCCGGTCTTCCGGGACCTCCCGGCCCACCAGGTCGCGGACCTGGTCCAACGCCACCGGGACCTCCCGGCCCGCCCGGGCCACGTCCTGGTCCAGGGCCTCTGCCTGGTCCGTCGGGCCCACCCGGCCGCGGACCATCCATACGTGGTCCCATCATCGCGTTGCGAATGAATTGAAGCTTGGTCTGCTGCTCTGGCGTCAGGTTGTTCTTAAGCCGGATGTTCATTCCCATGTGCAGCGTCTTGATTTCGCGCTCGGCATCGAGCACTTTGGCAAGTTGCGCGAGAGCTTGCTGCTCATTGATCTGTGGCGCCTTCATCGTTTCATGCAAAGCCTCCATCGCGTCCTGCAACTGCCACTGCAGCTCGTTGAAGCGCGTCGTCGTGCGCTGGATCTCGCTGCGGATGAATTGCTTTTGCGCGTCAGTCAAAGCCAGCTTGCGCTGATTTTGCATGATCAACTCGGGCGGAAACATCACGTCGCCCAACGGGTCGTCGCCGTCACGCGGCGGACGCGGCTGTTCCTGTCGCTCCTGATTTTGCGCCGGCGGTTGCTGTGGCTGCCCCGACGCGAGGACGGCACTCGCGGCGACGATCAGAGCAACAACGCCGGCGATAAGAGTGATGCGTTTCATTGATTACTTCTCCTTCTCGTTATCACGATTGGGCAAGAATGATTTCAGTTCAGTTGAGCTTTCATTGAGATGGGGCAGTGACTTGAAAAGACTGTCGCTGGATGAGCTGAGCAGCGAAGCCGTCGGCGATTGCCAGGTTTCGAGTTGCTTCGCTTCCGCTTCAACTTTCTTTTCAGCTTTGCGAGTTGCGGCTGCGAGCATCAGCGCATTGCGCTGAGCCGGAGACGAGCGTCGAACTTTGATGTGCGGCTGATCGACGGTCTTAACGGTATCTGATTCGCTTTTGATCACGGGGGGATTCAAAACCGCATTCATGTTTCCGAATGCCGTGTACATGGTCGGGCCGCTTTGATATCTCGACCATAGCGCCAACCCCGCTAACACAAAAACCAATAGCGCGGTCGCGACTGCGAACGAAAGATTGAAAGCGCGGCGTGGCTTCAACGCGCGGGCTTGGGCGCGGCTCCACGTCGCCGTAAAACTCGGCGCGGTCTGCTCGTCAACGAAACGCGTTTCGCTAAACAGCGCTCGGATTCTCTTGTCGTCCCCAATTATTTCCATAACCCACTTCCATCTTCGCGAGCGACTCGCGCAATTTCTTTTTGCCGCGCTCGTAATGCTGCCGCGCGCTGCCGATCGAAACGCCCATCACGTCGGCAGCTTCGCGCAAACTCAAATCTTCATAGAACACGAGGTGCAGCGCTTCGCGTTGTCGCCTGGGCAAGGTCTTCAGCGCGCTTTGAAAATGCGCCTGCACTTCCGAGCGTTCGAAGGTGGCGGTTGGCGTTTCGAACGAGCTGTGATGCTCGACTTCGGCCGCGTCGCTCGTCAGGCGCAAAGTTCTTAAAAGCTTGCGGCGATATTCAGTCGCGGCCGTCTTGCGGATCACCGCAAACAGCCAGGTCTTCAGACTCGATTCGCCGCGATAGATTGCCTTGCCTTCAAAGATCTTCAAATAGACCGTCTGCAGAACTTCTTCGGCATCGCTGTGGTCGCGGCGGCAACAACTTAACGCCCAGCCGAAACTGGCGCTGTGGAGCCTTTCCAGTTCCGTCTTCAGCTCCGCGATGTTCATCGGGTCCATTCTCACGGATGCGCTCCGTGTTCAGAGATTAGTCGCCGTTCGGCGGCGGATTATATGACAGCTTCTTTGGAGCGCACGCATCCTGCTACTGGAGCGCACGCATCCTGCGTGCGGGCCGCGGGCATCTTTGCCCGCTCCTTTTCTAAGAAATAACCGGCATGGATGCCGGTGACCCGCAGGCAAGGATGCCTGCGCTCCCGCCTACTTCGTCCATTCAGACGCAATTTGCGCCTCGACCTTGACCGGCACGGTTTCCAGGAATTCCTGGCCGGCGGCGACCATCCCGCTTTCCACCTTCTGCGCGATTTCCTCTGATTCGCCTTCGTCAACTTCGACAACGATCTCGTCGTGAATGATGTTCACGATCTTTGCCGAAGTCCCGCGCAACTCGTCACTCAGAAGCCGCAACGCGCGCTTCAGGATGTCTGCGCTGGTGCCCTGGATGGGCGCGTTCTTGCCGTTGCGCTGCGTCATTGAGACCTGCTGGCGATCAGAAGGATCGTAATTGAACTTCACCAGTCGCCCCGAACCTGTACGAGCTTCTTTGTCGCTGACCGCTCGGTTCGCTGATTCACGAAGGTAAACATCGAGCTTTTTGTATGTCGAGAAATACTTCCTCAAGACGTTTTCCGCTTCCGTCTGCCCGAGCCCGGTCATCAGCGAGAATCTTTGCGCGCCGATGCCGTACACCACGCCAAAGTTCAAACGCTTGGCAAAGTCGCGCTGTTCTTTGGTGACCTGGTCCACGGAGACGCCAAAGACTTGCGCGGCCGTAACCTTGTGAAGATCCGCTCCCGACTTGAACGCATTGATGAAAGCTTCGTCGCCGGAAAATTCCGCAAGGATGCGCAGCTCAATTTGCGAATAGTCGGCGATGACTAGCTGACGGCCCGCCGGATGGCCCATGAAGCAACGCCGATACTCAACCGCATGCGGGACCTGTTGAATGTTGGGATTAGTGCAGGCGAAGCGCCCCGTCGGCGCGCCGATCTGACGAAAGTCCGCATGCAGGCGTCCGGTCTTCGGATTGATGTACTCGATCATGTTCTGGCCGTAGCTGGTCAGGGCTTTCTGCATCGTGCGGTACTCAAGCAGCTTGGCCACGACCGGATACTGCATGGCCAGCGGTTGCAACTTCCAATTGCGCGTCGAATCGGGCAGCGGAATGCCGAGCCGCGTCAACGCTTCTGTCACCTGCTGCTGCGAATCGAGATTGATGTTCGCGCGTGGCGGCCCGAACAGTGAAGCTTGCGCGACGCCTTCGCCGAGCATCTCCTGCAACTCGTTAGCGACCTCACCGCGCTGCTCTTCGACGATCGCCAGTTGTTCGAGCCAACGATGCTTGTCCATGTAAAAGCCGGCCAGTTCGAGATCGACCACCGGCATCACGCACTCGAATTCAAGCTGCGCGCATTGAATCAGACCAAGCGACTTAATGCGATCGACGAGCTTCTCTCGCAGCGGAATCAACACCGCCGCATCGCGCGCCGCGTATTCGAGTTGCGCTTCGGAAAGTTCAAACTCCCAGTTGCTGAGCCGCTCGCTCTTATCAACCGCTTCGTTCAGATAGCGTCCAGCGATCGCGTCCAACCCGTGACGCTCTTCGATGTCGCCGGCAGAGACGAGCTGACTCGCCAGCAGCGTGTCGAACAATCCAACGAGATCCACACCAAGATTGTGTTTGAGAAACTTCGCGTCGAACTTTGCGTTGTGCGCAATTTTGATGGGTCGTGGCGCAGACAAGAGTCGCCGCAACGGCGCCAGCTCTTCGCTACGCGTCATGTCGCCATTCGCAAAATGATTTAGATCGATAAGAAAGACGCCGTCGGGCGAGGCGAGTTGAATCAGACGCAGGCGCGCCAGATAAGGATCGAGATCGGTCGTTTCGGTATCGAGCCCAACAACCGCCAGCTTGGAAAGGGATTCGACTGCGGACTTCAACTCTTCCGGAGTCGTGATTACTTTGTAGTTCACCGATGATTACCTGAAACAAATATCATCGGCGACGATAACACGCGCGCTGGGCGCATCTCTAGTGACGGCTTCTCATTTTTTCGGAGACGCGTTGAGTCCGTTTTCGAGAGCTTTGATGATGGTATTGACCCGTTCCAAATCAATTGCAGCCTCCTGGCGCGTGGTATTTGTATAGCTCTCGTTCTGCGAAACGGCTTCATAGGCTGAGGCGGCCTGGCGATATGCCTCGAGAGCTTCGCGAGACTTGTTTTGCAGTGCCAGTATCGATCCTTTCTCGCTGTAGGCGTGCGCCAGGTCACCCTGATAAAACTTGCATTCCTCTCGGCAATCAACCGCGACGTCAATCGCCTGAAGCGCCACCCCAAAACCGTTGTCACCGCCGATGCCTTTGAAGAACCGTGCGATCTCCAACAGTGGTCGTGGCGATGTGAACGTCTGTGTCTTCGCAGTCTTTTTCTGTTCGTGGTCGGTCTTGTAAACGGCGAGTGCCTGGAGGTAAGAATCAAGCGCCGCATCGAGCCGGTTCTGCCGCTCGAGGATCTGAGCAATTGCGAAAGTCATTTCAGCTTGGTGCCATGTGTCCTTCTCCGTTTGATAACTTTCCTTCGCCCGCCGATAGAATTCGACTGCCGCCGCCGGCTGATCATTATCGATCAGGTTACCTGCGATCGTTTGCAGTACGCCGCTGGTGGAGATCCTACCTTCATAAGCCGATGAATAAGCGGCTAGGACTCGATTCAAATATTGGTCAGCGTTTTGTTTATCGTCTGCACGTTTCTCGTCATTGGCGAGATCGAGGTGAAGTCCGGTCAGCCATATCAGCACCTGACCTAGCGCAACATCGTCGGGCGGATAGGTGGACAACAATTCGTTGAAGTACCCGACAGCCTGGCGGCGAGCAGAGTTGACCGCCTTCTGCCGATCAACATCGTTCTTGTAAGCGCGGTTGGTGGCCTCTTCATTCGCCTGCTTCACAAATAAGTCGCCCAGCTGATAGGCGGCTTTACGCATGCCCTCGAGTGCGGCATCAGCTCGCGGGTCGCCCGGGTGGTTAAGAACTTCTCGATATTGCGACAATGCGAGCCGCAGATGCTTCAGAGTCTCGTTCTTTAATTTCGTGACTGCATCGTACTTAAAGTTTGCGAACATTGGAGGGCCCGAACTGCGAAGGCCAATGCCCAACACGGGCAGTTCACCTTCGGCGCCGTTCCAACCTGCCAGGCTTCCCCCATCGGACGATCGGGTAATTGTGCCGTTGGTGAATGGCAAGAGGTTCATCGCCAACGAGAAGTTAGTAGCAGCAGCTTTATCGAGCGCATTCACCTCCTCGTACTTCTGGGCGGCCTCGTCATAGTATTTGATACCCAAATCGAGATTGTTCATCACATCATTGAATCTAAAGTTCTTCATTACCGCGAATGTTTGGCGGCCGACGGTGAGGGCAAGATTTCCAATCTCGACCGTGGCGTCCGCGACGCCTTCCTGGTTGTTAATGAGAGGATTCTTAAACTCTGTGATCGCCTCGGTAAAATAATGGTCGGCGTTCTTAAACTTGCCTCTTTGCACATTGATCGCAGCTTCGCGAAACAAATCGTTGGCTTTCTTAGCTTGTTCGCTTTCCTTGGATTTCCTTTCAAAAGCATCGCGAGCTTTGAGTGCAGCCGTTTCCGCATCGACGGCTGACTTGCGAGCCTGCTCGGCATCGGCGGCGCGATCATCCGCGCGCACTTTCTCCTTTTCGGCGATACCTTTTTGAGTATCGGCAATCCGTTTCTCTTCTTCCGCCTTTCTCTTTTGGTCTTGAGCTTCTGTCTTCGCGTAAGTCTCCGCGCGCAAAGATTCTTTTTCGCGTTTGGTCGCCTCCTCCGCGTCAGCGCGAGCCTTGTCAGCGGTCTGCTCGTTCCTTTTAGCTTTGACGAGAGCCACGCCCGCAACGCCGGCCGCGCCCAGCGCCATCACGGCCAGCACCACCATGGCCACCAGATAACTCCGCAATCGTTTCGCGGCTTGCGCCTGCCCCGCCGCATACATCTCAGCCTGTTCCCGTTCGCGGCGCGCGCGCTCCAGCTCAGCGTTGCGTTGCCGTTCACGTTCAAGTTGTGCCGCTTCGCGCGCGAGACGACTTTCCGCCAGGTACTTCAGAGCTTCGTCGTATTCCGGATGGTAACGCTTGCCCCATTCGGGATTTGGTTTGCTCTGCGCGAGCCAATCGAGCGCAATCTGCAACGCGGGATCCTGCAATAGCGCTTCGCTGCCTTCGCGATGCAGCACGGCGGCCTCGGCCAAACGCCGGTAGGTGCGCGCGGATTGCGCCTCTTCGTTCACCCAGGTTTGCAGCCGCTGCCAATTGCGAATCAAGCTCTCGTGCGAAATGTCGATGGCTGTGTCTGGTTCGAGACCTTTGCCGACCGGCGGCATGAGAAATGACCGGCCCTGGCGACGAAAGACTTCGATCACGGCTTTCACTTCGTCTTCAGTCGCTTCGCAGATGACGCACAATTCCGCCAGTCGCGTCGGCCGACGAATCTCGCGATTGTCGGTTCCCTTCTCAGTCAGGCGCTTGAAGAGTTTTTCGGCGATTAGCCGGCTGCGCTCGTCCGGCAATTCATTGAAGGCCTCGTCGGCGTGTCGCGACAACGCCTCAGCCATCGCACCGATCGCCAGGTAATCCTCGAGACCGATCGGATTGCCATTCAGCCGGTGAGCCGACCAGTAGTCCCACGTGCGCATCAACGCATGCTGCAGAATTGGAAGTTGATCCGGATTGTCGCCGACGTCGTTCAGCAGGCGGTTCACCAATGGATTTGTGATTTCTGCTGACTCAACCGCGATCGGTCCAACGATCGCCGATCGTCTTTCGTCGCGAGACATGCGCGGAATCAGGTATTGGCCGTCGTTGATGGCTTCGGGCAATCCGGCAAATTGCGAACAGTCGCCAAGAAAATCCGATCGCATCGTCAGCACGACATAGATCGGCAGCTCGGTTTGCGCTGCCGCTTCCAGCAACAGCTTCACCAAAGCGGTCGCATCGTCGCCGGACTGAAGTTGCTTGAAACGGAACAACTCTTCAAATTGATCGACGACGACCAGCAGATTTTCATGCGGCTCCATCCGCGCTTGCCGCGCGACATCGATCAATCCGATCGAACTCCGCCGCAAAGTTGTTTCGATCAAAGTAACTTGCATCTCGGAACCGGTTTCGTTTCCGAAGACATCTTTTTCGGCGAGCGCCTCAGCCAGGTTGCCGATCGGATCTCCGCCCGGACGTTGAATCGCGATCCGCCAACTCGATCCCGCATCGCCCATCAAACCCCCGAACAACGCCGGCAACAACCCGGCGCGAATCAGCGAAGACTTGCCGCTGCCCGACGTGCCCACGACGGCGAGAAATCGCGACCGGCGCAAACGTTCGAGTAGTTCATCGCTCTGCCCGTCGCGACCGAAGAACAAATTGTTCTCATCGATTTCGAACGGACGAAGGCCTGGAAAGGGATTCTTCACTTCATTCATGTCGGGCATGGTCTAACCCTCGTTTTTTAGAGCCTGGACAAACGGTTGCAGTGTGTTGGGCGAGAAGCTGCCGAAGTTCGGCATCACAAACGGCACTTCGCGCGTGCGGAAAGATTCTTTCGAAGGAGTAACCGGAGCGCTCACGTAAACGCCTTTGGCTTTCATCGGCCGCGTCCGGCCCCAACCCGGCGCTTTCTGCAAATCCCAAAATTTCGAGCGCAGCCAAAGCTCGTTGCCGTTGCCGTAATAAATCAGCGCCGCGTCACACGTACACAAATTGTCGCGATGATATTGCGCGATTTGTGTTTGATCGCCTTCATTGATCGAGCGGATTACTTCGAAGCCTTCATTGAACAGATAATCGTCGAGCGGCCTAACTTCGTCGCCGTCGCGGTTGTCGTGAATCAGGTAAACGCGTGTGAGTTGATTATCGCCGTTCGATGAAGTCGTTTGCGCCGACGCCGCGGGTGGCGGATTCAATTTTTCGAGGATACGGGTCTTGAGATCTTCAATAGGAGTTTCGAGCAGTTCCGATCCGGCGCCAAGATTCGTGCGCAAATCTTCAAGCAGCTTGGCATGCCGCGCGCCTTTGGCTTCAAGTCCCTGAGGCATCCAAATCAGCCGGACAAATTTGGGATCAGCCTGTGTTTGTTCGACCGCGATGTCGCTCTGCCAACGAATGATCGAACGCTCTTCTTCGCCGTCCGGAATCGAGCCGTAACTCTCGCCAATCAAGTGCACCGATATGGCGCACCGTTTGATTTCCTCGCGAACGGCGGCTTCGAACTCAGTCGCCGAATCGATCGGGAGATCGCGATCCGGCAAAACGTAGAAGCCGCGCTGCAACAACTCGCGCTTGATGCGATCGCGCTCGTCGCGCATATCGACGGTCGTCTGGGCCAGGTAAACTTTTTTGGCCAGCGGGAGGTCTTCCGGCAAGACGGGTCTGTCTTCTTTCGGTCGGGCCGATTCGATCGCGCGCTTGATTCCCTGGGCCAGGTCTTCGAAGCGCGCCCAGTATTTCAAATCCTTGTTCGCGCCAATCTCCTGACGAAACTCACGCGGGTTTCCGTTCTCGTCGATTTCGAAGAAATCGTAACTCAGCAGACCGTTCAGCTCTTCGGGATCGTGTTCGGCGGAAATTGGCGTCTTGATGACTTTGAAAACGCGTGGCTGATTGCCGATCACGATTCCGCCCGTTTGATCCGCGCGCTCGCAAAACTCGCGCACCTCGGCGCGACACCAATCCGAATTGACATAACGCGGCGTCACGATCGAAACCATCAACAGCGTGTTCGAGACGCGCTCACCGATCATCCCGATGAGATATTGGTTATTTTGCTCGCGCTGGTCCCACCAAATCTTCAGCTCAGAACCAAGCAACATCGCGAGCCGATCATTCAAGCGCTCATGCAGCGTCGTGACCCAACCTTTGACATCGTCCAAAGGCCGGTCATCGATGTGCGCATAGCTGATGAAAATGTCATCTGTAAAAGACATATTCGATCAAACCTCAGATAGCGGATGAGAGCTTTGGTTAGTACTACGACGGACGCGGTCGCAAAGGCTATTAATGCGCGCGTAAGAATATCCTTAGACCTTAACCGAGGCAAGAACTTCCCGTAGGTAGAAAAAATTTGCGCGGCTAGTCTTTAGCGCCGATCAAATAGACCACTGGCTGATCGCCGGGGACATAAGCCGAGTGGATTGTATTGGCCGGAAGAAAGTCCCGGTCGCCGGCGCGCAGGGTGTAAGTTTCGCCATTCACGTGAAGCTCAAGTTCGCCGCTGATGATCCAGTGCGATTGATGTTCAGCATGCGCGTGATTCGCGTATCGCGTGCCGGCTGCATCCGACCATCGAAAAACGCGGTAGCCTTCAACTATGAGATGGTGGCGGAGTTGTTCCGGGTTGGGAGGATTTCGTTCCGTCCAGCGGTCAACTGTGATGCTCATGATGTCAGCGGGAAGGTCGCCGATTCGTATTTTTTTGCTGATTAGTTTGCGAAGCCGGGCGCTGTGCACGCGATGACCACGATTGAAACCAACCGCGCCACCAACCAAACAATCCACCGCTCGCCAGCGCCACGACAATCGCGCCGACGAAAGCGAGCTTGATCGCCAAGCGCAGTAGTCTCCGCGCGACGAACAGCACAATCAGGAAGATCGCCACGATCAAAATCAATGCTGTTGCCGCGGAAATCATCTGGAAAGTCGTTTCCCTAGGAACTACTGCCTACTGCTCACTGCTTGCGATAACTCGCCTTCACCGTCGTCTTAATATTTCCGCGCACGTTGAAGTCGCCTTCGAGTTCTACGCTCAAAGGATCGCAAGCGCTCACGAAGTCTTCGAGGATCATGTTGATGACGTGCTCGTGAAAAACTTTCACCTCGCGGAACGAATTGATGTAAAGCTTCAGACTCTTCAATTCGACGCACCGTTCATTCGGCACATACTCGAGTCGAATCGTGGCGAAGTCGGGAAAGTCAGAGAACGGGCAGATGCACGTGAACTCCGGAATCTCGAAATTGATCTTGATCTCTTTGCCGGGGAATTCGTACGCGAAGGTGTCGAGCGGATAAAGATCCATCTCTGCGCGCGGCGTCGATTGAATGTCGAGACCTTGTTGATTTGGTGATGCTAGTGTCGTGCTCATTTTCAAAATTCGCGTTCGTAATATCGATCGACCGGCGGACGTCGCCGCCCAATCTCGAAAATCTTAATCAGAATCAAGCCGGCAATGAAGCCGCCAATGTGCGCCGCGTAGGCCACGCCGCCCGCTTGCGAGCCGCTGCCCAACACGCCCAGCCCGCTAATCAATTGAAAGACAAACCACAGACCAATCGCCACGAAGGCCGGCATCGGCGTGGCAAACCAACCCAGCAGCACGACGACGCGGTTCGTGGGAAACAGCAGGATATAGCCACCCAACACGCCTGAGATCGCGCCCGACGCGCCGAGGCTTGGTACCAGCAGGCTCGATGCGTCGCTGGCCATCGCGACGGTCGCGAAAACATGCGCCAAGCCCGCGAGCACTCCGCACACCAGGTAAAAGATGAGATACCGAATGTGACCGAGGCGATCTTCGATGTTGTCTCCAAAGATGAAAAGAAAAAACATGTTGCCGAAGATATGCGCGATGCCGCCGTGCATGAACATCGATGTAATCAACGTGAGCCAAACCGGAATTGGTGTCGGCTGCAACCCGGGCATCTCGATTCGCTGGCCAGTGAAATTCTGGATGGCGACCGGACGCGTCACAATGTCGCGACCACTGATGATCTCGGCCGGAACCGTCGAATAAGCGTAAGTGAATCTGTCGTTGCTGCCCAGGCCTTGCAGAAAGACAAACACGAGCACGTTGATCGCGATCAGAACATAGTTCACGACCGGCGCGGTGGTACGGCCAACGTTTTCATCTCCGATAGGAAAAAGCATTTGTGTAGCGCAAATTGTTAATTTGCGAACTAGCCCTCCGCCGCTGCTTCCGCCAGCGCCACTTCGCCGGCCGCGAGTTCGCGCCTCACTTCTTCGGGCGTGCCGAACACTGCGGCCTTCTTGTCATCGAACTCGCCTTCCCAACGCGCGACTACAACAGTAGCGAGACAATTTCCCAAAACGTTCACGGAAGTGCGCCCCATGTCCATCAATTCATCGACGCCAAAGATCACCGCCACGCCGATCGGCCCCAGTCCGCCCGGCATAAAACTGTTCAGTGTCGCCAGCAGAATTACCAGCGCGGCGCGCGGCACACCGGCCACACCTTTCGAAGTAATCATCAAGGTCAGCATCATCACGATCTGACGGCCGAAGCTCATGTGACCGATCACAGGTTCAGCGGCCTGCGCCACGAACACGGAGGCCATCGCGAGATACAACGTGGTGCCGTCGAGATTGAAGCTGTAGCCCGTGGGCATCACGAAGCCGACGATGCGACGTGGCACGCCAAGACGTTCCATGTTCTCCATCGCTTTCGGTAGAGCCGATTCGCTGCTGGTCGTGGCGAACGCGATCGTGAAAGGTTCGCGCACAGCTTTCAAAAATTGAAGAATCGGAACTCGCGCGATCAGCATCACCGCGCCCATCACGAAAAAGACGAGCAGGAACAAGGCGAGATAAAGCGATCCGATCAACTTTCCAAGATTCACCAGGACCTGAAGGCCGTTCGTCGCGATCGTGTGGGCCATCGCCGCGCCCACGCCGATCGGCGCAAACATCATCACGTAATTGGTGAACTTGAACATCACCTGCGCCAGCGCTTCACAGCCGCGCAAAATCGGCGCAGCTTTTGCGCCCATGGCCGAGACCGCCATCGCGAACAGAACCGAGAAGGCGACGATCTGTAGCACGTCTCCGCGCACCATCGAATCGATGACGCTGGCGGGGAAGATGTGCACGATCAGATCGCGGAAGCCCTGCGGCTGTGTCTTCACCAGCGTCGAGATATCGCTGCCGCCAACTAACGCAACGCCTGCGCCGGGTTTCGTCAGATTCACGATCGCCAGGCCAATGAAGAGCGCAATCGTGGTGACGATCTCAAAGTACAGCAGCGCCTTCACGCCCATCCGGCCGACTTTCTTTAGATCGCCTCCACCTGCAATCCCTACCACCAGTGTCGAGAAGATCAGCGGCGCAATGATCGACTTGATCAGGTTAAGAAAAATGTCGCGGAGGAAATAGACATTATTGCCCCACTTCGGACTGATGTAGCCGAGCACGCCGCCCAGGACAAGACCAATTAAGATCTGCGTGGTTAATGATGGGCGATACCAGGGGCGCTTCGCAGTTTCGAGTCTTGAGTTTTGAGTTTCGAGTTTCATTTTATGCAGCGGCTTCGATTCTTACTGTCCGGTCCTTTCTCGAAAATTGATAACTCAGAACTCAAAACTGTAAACTCAAAACTGTTCTCATCTCCCCCACTTCAACTTATTCCGCAGCACGTCAAAGTAATTTCGGTTCGGCGGCTGCACCAGATTGAAGGCTGTCTTGCTTTTGCGAATCACGACGCGATCGTTCGCTTGCAAATCGAAACCCACCTGGCCGTCAAGCGTCAAAGCGACGTCTTCGTTCTCGGTCATCAGGCGCACTTCGATCGTTGAATCATCCGGCACGACAATCGGCCGATTCGAAAGCGTGAACGGACAAATGGGCGTGATCACCACCGCGCTCATCGAGGGGAAGATGATCGGTCCGTTGGCCGAAAGGTTATAAGCAGTCGAACCGGTCGGCGTCGCCACGATCAAGCCGTCGGCGCGAAACAGATTGACGAATTGCTGATTGAGGTACGCTTCGATTTCGATGATGCGCGCCAGCGCGGACTTGTTGACGACGACATCGTTCAGCACCCGATTGCGCGTCACTAATTCTTCGCCGCGCCAAAGCTCGACGCTCAGCATCAGACGCCGCTGCACTATGTATTCGCCGGCAAGAACACGAGCGAGTGCGGGAAAAAGCTCTTCGAGCGGAAACTCTGCGAGATACCCGAGGCCACCATAGTTCACGCCAATCACCGGCACTTCCGCATCGCCGACCATGCGCGCCGTTGCGATCATCGTGCCGTCACCGCCGAGCACCAGCATGAGATCGACTTGCTGCGCCAGTTCGGTCTCCGCGACTACTTCAACACTGCATCCGGTTTGATGTTCGATCCGCTCGCGTTCGATTTCAGGCGCACCGACGATTTTAATGCCACGCTCATTCAGCCAGGTCGTCAGACGACATAGCGTATCGAGCGCATCAGGTTGATGCGGCTTGACGACGACGCCGATGCGTTTGATTGCGGACATTTTTTGGCGAGGCATAATTAACCACAAAGACACCAAGAGCACAAAGTAGTTCGTGTCAGTACCCGGAGCGATAGCGACGGGATCAGGAAACTCCTATGACGTCGAGGCGCCCTAGATCCGCTCACTATCGTTCGCGGTACTGACACTCGTACAGGGCCAGAAACTCAACATTGCCATCCGCGCCCTTGATTGGGGATTCGATCACGCCGCCCACGCGAAGGCCGAGAGATTCAGCGCTAGCATTGACTTCAGCGATCACGCGCTGACGCTGCGCCGGATCTTTCACGATGCCGCCCTTGCCGACTTCACCTTTCCCAACTTCAAATTGAGGTTTGATGAGCGTGATGACGCACCCATTCGCATTCAACAGCGGCACAAGTGCCGGAAGAATTTTCGTTGCGGAGATGAACGACACATCGATCGTAATTAGATCAAATTCGTCGTCGAGATCATTGGGCGTGAGATACCTCGCGTTGACGCCTTCGCGCACGCCGACGCGTCGATCGTTGCGCAGCTTCCAATCAATTTGGTTGTGACCGACATCGACGGCGATAACTTTCAGCGCGCCGTGCTGCAGCAAGCAGTCCGTGAATCCACCGGTTGATGCGCCAACGTCAAGACAGACAAAACCGTTTACGTCGATCTGAAATTCGCGCAAAGCTGCTTCCAGCTTTACGCCGCCACGACCGACGTAACGCGATTGCGCGTCCGCTTTGATTCTGATGTTTGCTTGGGTTGGAAAAAGTTCGGACGGCTTCGCGACAAGTTGCTCATCAACCAGCACCGCGCCGGCCATGACCAGCGCTTGAGCTTTGGTGCGCGAATCCGCGAGCCCGCGATCGACCAGGAGTTTGTCAATGCGCTCGCGCTGCATGCGCGCAATTGTAGCTTAGACTTTAGTCTGAGCAGACCTACACAGGCTAAAGCCTATGCTACTCTTTCGGCCTGCAAAACCGCGCGCGGCGTATCGCTCAAGCGCAGTTCAGCCGCGCATTCACGACACAGCCACACCAGCACGCGCGGCGCGTCCGCCCAATAGAACGGGGAAACTTTGCCGGCGAAGCGCACCGCGTCGTTGCTCTGCAAACGCTGGAGCGCCTGAACGAAAAACATCCCATTGTACATATCGCCATCTGCGCCCTTGTCGCGATGGACGCACTCTCGCTCAAAAAAGAATTGCTTCATGGAGGCCTGGCCCTTCCCTCGCGCCGCACCGCGCGAGTTCGCTGAAGAGATCAATCATCAAGGGGGAATTCGATCGATTCTCTTGTCGGGTTCTGATTGTGATTGAGGAAACAGGGCAAGGCGATCAAGAAAACTATTCAGTTAGTCGTCGCCTCAACGCGCATAATGCCACGAGGCTGTGACCAGGTCAATAACCTTTTGCGACAAATTGAGTGACGAAATTTGTCAGGCAGTGACCTTCTGATGTTGCGCGCGACGATCCTCGATGACTTCGAAAGAATCTTTCACTCGCATGTAAATCCCATCAGCGTCGAGACCGTACTTAGCCAGCAGCAGTTTCGGATCTCCATGCGTCACGATTCGATCCGGAACTCCCATGCGCACGACTCGGACGCGATCCTGCAATCCGTTTTCTTCGAGCAGCTCAATCACCGCCGAGCCGAAACCGCCTGCGAGATAAGCTTCTTCGACGGTCACAATCAGGCGCTTGGTTCGCGCCAGGGCCAATAACAGAGCGCTGTCGAGCGGCTTCACAAAACGCGCGTTCACGACGGTCGTTTCAATTCCGTCTTTGGCGAGATGATCGGCTGCCTGCAAAGCCGGGTGGACCATCGAACCATAAGCAACGATCGCGACCTCGCCACCATCGCGCAGGAGTTCAGCCTTTCCGATCTCCAACTTTTCCGGCGCGCGATCGAGCGGAACGCCGATGCCATTGCCGCGCGGATAACGCATGGCCGCGGGACCTTCATGCTCGATCATCGTGAACATCATGTCGCGCATTTCGCCTTCGTCTTTTGGCGCCATCAGGATGATGTTCGGCACGCCGCGCAAGTAAGCGATGTCGAGCAGGCCGTGATGTGTCGGCCCATCGCCGCCCGCGATACCGCCGCGATCCATGCAAAATTTCACGTTGAGGTTCTGCAAACAAACGTCATGGACAATTTGATCGAAGGCGCGCTGCAGGAAGGTCGAGTAGATCGCGCACACCGGCTTCAAACCTTCCGTCGATAAACCCGCAGCAAAGGTCACGCAATGCTGTTCCGCAATGCCCACATCGAATGATCGTTCGGGAAATTTCTCGAGCGCTTCACATACGCCCGTCCCGTCAGGCATCGCCGCAGTCAAGGCGATAATCTTTTCGTCCTGCGCCATCAACTCGCAGAGAGCGTCGCCAAAAACCTTCGTGTAGGTCGGCGCCTTTGACGCAGTCTTAATAGGCACGCCCGTCTTCAGATCAAACGGCCCGGTTGCGTGCCATTTGTAGTAATCATTCTCGGCTGCCGGGTGACCTTTGCCTTTTGTCGTGAGCGCATGAACGATGACCGGCCCATCCTTGATCTGCTGCGCTTCTTTCAAAGCCGCCACCAAAGCGCGGACGTTGTGGCCATCGACATAGCCGATGTACTTGAATCCGAGTTCGTTGACCAAAGCGCCGGGCAAAACCGCCGCGGCGATCGCATCCTTCATCGCCTTCGCGGCGTGATGCAGGCGTTCACCTACTGAAGGAATCGAAAGCAAAGTCTCTTCGACTTCGTCTTTGAAACGATGATAGCCGTGCGCTTCGCGAATGCGATTGAGATAACCGGTCAGCGCCCCGACTGCCGGCGCGATCGACATTTCATTATCGTTGAGCACGACGATCAAGCGAGTCTTGAGATGTCCGGCCTGGTTCACCGCTTCCATGGCCATGCCGCCGGCCAGCGAAGCATCACCAATCAAGGCTACGACGTTGTGATTCTCATTTTTACGATCGCGGGCGATTGCCATGCCCAACGCCGCGGACAACGAAGTTGAAGCGTGGCCCGCGCCAAACGCGTCATACTCAGATTCGTCGCGACGCAAAAAGCCGCTGATGCCGCCGTACTGTTTCACCGTCGGCAGGGCATCACGCCGTCCGGTCAAAATCTTGTGGGCGTAGGCCTGATGGCCAACGTCCCAAACCAAACGATCGTGCGGCGTATCGAACGCGTAATGTAGCGCTACAGCCAACTCGATGGCGCCGAGCGACGCGCCGGTGTGACCACCCACGCGGGACATTGTTTCCAGAATGTATTGGCGAATTTCTTCGGCTACGTCTTGCAGTTGTTCCGGACGCAACCGCCGCAGGTCGGCAGGCGAGTTAATTTTTTCCAGCAGGCTCATCGTGGCGAATTGTAGCGCGGGACGGTCTAGTTATGCACCTCTCGGATTGTTCCGACGCCGCGGACCCTTAATCCCAGCTCGTGTTCTTTGCTTCACAAAGTAGTTTATAACGCCAATTACGCCCGGTCAACAGAAATATTTAACTCTTCCCTTGTTTTCAGAACCTTTCCAATCCTCTATCCTTGCCGGCGGCTAACCGATGTCCCAAGTCCTTATTACGGCGATGCTGCCTGACGATTGGCCCGCGGTGCGTTCGATCTACCTTGAAGGTATTGCCACCGGACAGGCGACGTTCGAAACCAGGGCGCCGTTGTGGGAAGAATGGGACGCAAATCATCTTCAGTTTGGGAGGCTGGTGGCTCGCGACGATGATCGAGTAATCGGCTGGGCAGCGCTTGCTCCGGTCTCGCGCCGAAAAGTTTATTCAGGAGTGGCTGAAGTTAGCGTTTACGTCGCCGGCGACAGCCGCGGCAAAGGAATTGGTCGCGCGCTGCTTGAGCGATTGATCGCGGACTCCGAACAGAACGGGATTTGGACTTTGCAGGCGTCAGTTTTCCCGGAAAACGCCGCGACGATCGCGCTCCATCGTGCTTGCTGTTTTCGAGAAGTTGGACGCCGGGAACGCATCAGCAAACTAAGCGGCGTGTGGCGCGATACAATTCTGCTTGAACGCCGCAGCCAGTTTGTGAGCGTCGATTAGTGTTCAAAAGGAAATGACCCGCGGATTCACCAATACGAATTGGTCGGAGGACGCAATGAGAATCAAGCCGGCGGTTTTGATTTTGTTCTTGGCAACTGTTCTCTGCATTTCGTTCACGGCGACGGCGATGCAAGAAGAACCGATCACCGCATCGAACTGGCAGCGCCATCCGAAGATCATGCAGGTCCGCGCGATCGTTAGTTCGATCGACGCAGGTATCAAAAAACGGTCATTCAAGGTCTCGAAGCGAGAGTTCGAATACTGCGAGCCTTACGAAGATACGATGCGGAAGATGGCTGTCGACGTGAAAGGCGTGGTTCGCAAGTATGAGAACGAAGCTGGGTCAGATGATTCAATGCTGACGTGGCGACACTATTATGACACCGCCGGCCGGCTGCGATTCGTCTTCATCACCGGCGGGGCGGTGAACGGCAGTCAACTGGAACATCGCATCTATTTTGATGAGAGCGGCAAGCGCCTGTGGGAAGAACACAAGTATGTGAAGGGGCCCGGCTATACCTGGCCGGACGTTTGGCCGGAAGAGCAAAACGACACAGCCCGGCCCATCCAAAAGTTCGAACCAGCCAAAGCCTTTGCGGCGAAGTCGCCGTGTGACGCGAAGAAGCGCAAGGGTTAATTCCGCTCGCAGAGCAAGACAATCCGAGAAGATCGCGTCTGATTGATCCCGATGGCCTTGACATTGGATGATCGCGCTTTAGAATAACTTTTCGACATCTTTGCGGAGATGTGGCCGAGTGGCTGAAGGCGGCGGTTTGCTAAACCGTTAAGGGTCAAAAGCCCTTCACAGGTTCGAATCCTGTCATCTCCGCCATAAAATCAGAGGTCAGAGGTTAGAGGTCAGAGATCAGCAAGACATCGCGCGTCTTGTCACTGATCACCAAGCTCTACCTTTGACCTTTTATTCTTGTCGTCAGAGTTTCTAGATGATAATCGGCGAGCGCGTCTCACACTCGTATTCAGACTTTGCTGACCTCTAGCCTCTGACCTCTTTTTATGACCAGAGTTCGCTTCGCTCCATCACCAACCGGTTACTTGCACATCGGCGCAGCGCGTTCGGCGCTGTTCAATTGGCTGTACGCGCGCAAAGTCGGTGGCAAGTTCCTGCTCCGCATCGAAGATACCGACCTGCAACGCTCGACTGACGAATCGACGCGGTCGATCATCGAGGGCCTCGAATGGCTGGGCCTGGATTACGACGAAGAGAAAGTCTTCCAAAGCGACAACGCCGACAAGCATCGCGCTGCCGCGCGCAAATTAGTTGACGAAGGCAAGGCCTATCGCGACTTCACGCCAAAGGAAGAACGCGGTGACGCCAACGTCAAGCAAGACATCGCCGACCGCGCGCGCGCGCATGCCGCCGAAGGTATCGATCATCGCAGCAATCCCTTTCGTGATCTCGCCAAAGATGAATCGGATCGACGGGCGGCCGCCGGAGAACCGTTCGCAATTCGCTTGAAAGTTGCGCGCGAAGGTGCGTCACACTTCGCGGATATCGTCTATGGCGACCAGGACCGCGCCTATTCAGAAATTGAAGATCTCGTCTTGCTGCGATCAGACGGTCATCCGCTCTACAACCTCTCGGTCGTGCTGGATGACATCGAGATGGGCATCACGCACGTCATCCGCGGGCAGGATCACCTAACGAACACGCACAAACAGATTTTGATTTATCAGGCGCTGGGCGCGGCGGTGCCGCAGTTCGCGCACCTGCCGCTGATTCTCGCGCCGAACAAGGCGAAGCTTTCGAAACGCAAGCACGGTGAAGTCGTTTCGTTGACGACCTATCGCGATCGTGGGTTTGTTCCTGCCGCCTTCCGAAATTTTCTCGCGCTGCTGGGCTGGTCGCCACCGGAAGGCAAAGAAATTCTTTCGAAAGAAGAATTGATCGAAGCGTTTTCACTTGAAGCCATCGGCCGCGCGAATGCCGTCTTCAATTTCCATGAGAACGATCCGCGCCATTGGACCGACGACAAAGCGCTGTGGATGAACGCGGAATACATTCGCACGATGCCGCTCGATGAGTTGTTGCCGATGGTCAAAGAAGAGTTGCGCGCGGAAAAACTTTGGCGCGAAGAATACGACGATGACGAGCGGGAATGGTTTTCAAACGTAGTAGATCTAATTCGCCAGCGCTTTTTCACTTTGAAAGATTTTTCGTCGCAGGGCCGGGCGTACTTTTCTGAAGACTTCGATCTCGATGAAGCAGCCGTGCGCAAAAACATTTTGAAAGAGGCGAAGTTGCGCGAACTTTTGCCGCAACTCGCCACACGCCTCGATCAAGTGGAACCGTTCACGGCGGCCAATGCGGAAACCGCATTACGCACCTTTGCCGAAGAGACTCAACAAAAAGCTGGCCTTTTCATCAACGCTTCGCGCACAATGCTGACCGGCCAGTCGGTTGGACCATCAATGTTTGACGTGTTTGAGATAATGGGTCGCGAACGTTCGGCGATGCGGTTGCGCAGCCAGCGTCCGTGGAACGAATTCCAGGTATAAGTACCGCGAGCGATAGCGAGCGGATCATGGTGGACCATCGCGGTGGTCCGGAGACAACTTTTTGGAGGAGCATTATGAAAAGACTTCTCGTCATCGCTTCAGTATTGCTGGCCGGTGCGATCACGATCTTCGCGCAGAACTCGAATTCGGGCGTCACGTCTCCCTCCAGTCGCACGCGCACGGTTGAGGCGAAGCCCACCCCATCGCCGAGAACCAAACCGAAAACAACTGACGCGACTGCCACGCCTTCACCAACTCCGGCGACATCGAAACGCACGACGCCGGCGGCTGGACCAACGACGGGAGTGTTGGCTGCTTTCGACAAGATCATCGACGGCATCCGCAAATCGGATGTCGATCTTTACATGAGCGGCTATTGGAATTCGCCGCAGCTCATTCTCTTTAACTACAACGGCACGGTGACGCGCGGGTGGGATCAGCTAAAGAAAAATCGTGAGAGTTCCTTCCCGCAGAGCACTGACGTGAAGCTCGACATCAAAGATCGACACGTCACCATGTTGGGAACGGGCGGCGCGGTAGTGACGTGTCTTTGGACGCAATCGATGACCTTCAACGGAAAGCCCGAGACGGACACCGGCCGCATGACACTGGTCTTCAAGAAAGTCGGCACGGAGTGGAAGGCCGTTCACCTGCACACCTCGCCGGATAATCCCGACCGGACGCGCGTGCCGGCATCTGAGCAACCGACACCGTAAAGAATAAGCCACAGATAAACACGGATTGACGCAGATAGAGGAAGGATGCTTTCCGGTCTTACCTTCTTATCTGGGTTTATCCGTGTCCCTCTGTGGTTTCAAAATCTTCGATAGCTGCCCGATCGCAATTCCACCCAGCACCGAGAGCAGCGGAAAGAACTCCACGACATAGCGCGGCTCCGGATTTTCAATTGACGAAAATAGGATCAGCCGTAGACCGATCGCGAGAATTACCAGCAACAGCCAGCGGCGCGACTCAAACTTTCCCGAACTCCATAGCAACCACACGCCCGCCAATCCCAGCAACGTGTACACCGCAGTCAACGCCGCAAACAGCGGCAACCAGATTTGCTGATGCGTCGAGCGATCGAGATCCGAAAACGGTAGTAGGGTGCCGCCGAAGGGCCAGTACTGCGAGTGCGTGTCAAACCACAGAGTGTGCGCGCGCTTGAGCGGCAGCTGCACGTAAAAACGAAACGGATGACGGGCGATGCGCTCGCGCGCAAGCTGGCCAAAGGCCGCGTCGATCTGCGGCGTCATCTCGACCTGCGGCTTTTGATCTGATTCCGGCTGCTCCGGTTGGTTGCTCTCGTTCTCGTCCTTGTCTTCATCGGGGTTCGCATTTTTATCCTGCGAATCATCGGTAGTTGTTGTATCCGCGTTGCCCTCATTGTTGTACGCCTCGAGCAAAGTCGCGACGCGCTTTTTTTCATCTGGCGAGTCGAACGCGTAAGGGGGGACATCTTCAACGTCGATCGGATCGGTATCCAGCGACCAAAGGAATGGCTCGACGTAACTCTGGTCATCGATCCAAGTGCGCAGCCAGAGGTAATAACCGCGCGGCACGAATTCGCCGGGCATCTCGCCGTGCGCGGGCGCGAGCGGTTGAAACTGATGAAAGACGCGCCAATTGCGAATCGTCCACGGCGTGAGGACGAGGATGAAAGCGAAGGACAATGCAGCGCCGGAAGCAACTATGTGAGTGATGTTTCTACTGAGGCTGGAGGCTGGAGACTGGAGGCTTGGATCTTTGGTCTTTGGCCTTTGGTCTTTAGATTTCGATTTTCTTCTAAGACCTAAAACCAAAGCCCAAAAACCTGCAGTTACCAACGTTACTCCAACCGCCCCAACCAACAGTCCACTGTCCGGACGAAACAGAACATTCAATCCACCCAGCAGCCCCGCCAAGACCCACCAAAGCAGTGACTTCCACTTCTTTTTGTTTTCCTTTGTGTCCTCTGTGGTTGAATTTCGATACGCCAGCGTCACCGCGACGAACATCGCGATCATCAGAAAGTTCGTCACTACTTCGGTGAGGATCGTCGCCGTGTAAATTGTCGTGAACGGACAGATTGCGGCGAGCGCCAACGCGCCGAGCGCGCTCGCAAACTTCTTCTTCTCATCCGGCTGCCAATAAAACGCGAGCAAAGCGATCAACCCGCACGTCGCCGTGTCGATCAACGCCTGAGTGATGCGCACCGCGCCATTGTTGGTGTGTCCAAAGACTGAATAAACGGAGGCGAGAAACAGCGGATAACCCGGCAGCCGAATCAACGAGGGCTGATAAGGCGCTTGCGCGTCGTGCGAGAAGACATGCTGCTCGAGCATGTTGCGCGCCATCTGCGCATAGACCCGGCCGTCGTCAGGCGCGTCATTGGGCAGCCAGTGAGCCACGGCGATGCGAAACGCAGTCGCGACGAGTAACAGGGATCCGAGGATTAGCAGTCGCTTTCTCGTAAACATCGCAATTTCAGTTTAGACGCGCGACGACTCGACAAACAAATAGGGCGGACAAGTCCGCCCTCCACACGACCCGGATAGTTGAAACGGCTAAGGCTGCGCTTCCACCGTCGCTTTTCTTTCCAGCTTGCCCCAGCCAACCACGGCGCCGCGAATGGCCGTCTGCACTGACTTGGCCATCACGTAGTACATCACCTGGCGATAGCAAAAGCGCTGAAGGAACAACCACCACAGCAGACGCCAGCGCTCTTTTCTTTCCAGCGCGAACGCGAAGCACGCGGCGCTCCAATCAACCGCGAGAAACAGCGCGTAGTAGAAAAGAATCTGGCGCAGGTTCGTGAACGAGTAAGCCGAAGGTTGTTGAATGCGATCCACCAAAGCCGACAGGCACGTGTAGATCAGAAGCAGATCCATCGCCGGCGAGATCAGCGGAAAGATAATCTGAAAGATCCAAACGTTCGGCATCGCCACAAAGCCGAGTGCTCCGTACTTTGGACGGAACATGGCGTCGCGATGTTTCCAAAGGCATTGAAGCGTGCCGTATGCCCAGCGAAATCTTTGCTTCGCCAGCATGCGCAGCGTCTGCGGCGCTTCCGTCCAACCGACGGCGGTTTCTTCGTAACCAATTCGGAAACCGCGCTTGCGAATTTGCAGCGTCAGGTCCTGATCTTCGGCCAGCGTCTCGTCGCTGAAGCCGCCGCACTGTTCGATCAGTTCCCTTCTCCACGCGCCAACCGCGCCCGGCACGACCGTGATGCAATTCAAACTCGCGAACGCGCGCCGATCCATGTTCTGCGAAGTGATGTACTCGAGGGCTTGCCAGCGCGTCACGATATTGATGCGGTTGCCAACCTTGGCATTGCCGGCGACCGCGCCCATCGTCGGATCGACAAAGCGGCGCGCCAGCGCGCGAATCGTGTTGGCCGGGAATTGGGTATCGGCATCGAGCGCGACAATCACGTTACCTTTCGCGTAGCGCAAACCCAAATTCAGGGCGGCAGCTTTGCCGGCATTCGCTTCAGTAAACAATCGCACGAGTGGTTCGTCCGCGAAGTGTTCGCGCACGACTTCGCTGGTCCGATCCTTCGAGCCGTCATCGACGACGATAATTTCAAAGTTGTCGTAGTCTGAATTCAGCAGGCTGCGGATCGTCGCCTCGATCACGAACTCTTCGTTGTAAGCCGGCACGATGATCGAGACAAAGGGCTCGTACTGTTCGCCGGCGTGCTCGCGTTCGCGCCGCCGCGATCGCACCCACTGCGCAAACGCGAGCGCGCCGATCACCACCAGACGAATCAGGCCAAGAATAATTCCGATCAGAAACGCCCACTGCAAAAGCCAGCCCGCCGTGGACATCACCAGAAACGCCACCGTGTCCGTCCGCGTGTAAAGCGTTTCGCTGCCTGAAAGCGGCGGCATGACTTGATCACGAGTCCATCCGCCGAGTGCCGAGACCGGAACGAACTTGAATCCCTTCGCGCGCAAGTCACGGATGAGGATCGGCAACGCAGCGATCGTCGCTTCGCGATCGCCACCCGAGTCGTGCAGCAGGACCACCTGTCCGCGCGTTTCCGGATTTGTATCCTGGGCGCGCTCCATCGTCTTCTGCACGATCTCGTCAACGGTCGCGCCTGGCTTCCAGTCACCCGGATCGATACGCAGCCCAACCATGATGTATCCGAGATTCTTGGCGCGAATAGCGGGCTCGACTTCCTCGGGACGGTCAGCTTCCGCGTCTCCGAAATAGGGCGGACGAAACAGCACGGTCGAGCGGCCGGTGATCGATTCGATCAAGCGTTGGGTGGCGTTCAGTTCGAGATCGGTGATCTTGCCGGGAATCTCTCCCAGGTTCGGGTGCGTGAAAGTGTGATTGCCGATCTCGTGACCTTCGTTGACCTCGCGGCGCAGCAGATCGGGATAAGCCTGCCCGTTCTTTCCCATCACGAAGAAAGTCGCCGGCACATTTTCCTGTTTCAGAACGTCGAGAATGCGGGGCGTCCACTTCGGATCCGGCCCATCGTCGAACGTCAACGCGATCAATCCCGGGTGGTCGCCGGTGCGTTCGATGACGTAAGAGGTAGGAATCTTGTTGTTGTCGTAAGTCTCAGAGGAAATGAAGCCGGTGTTGGCATCGACACTGACGCCGCGCTCGCCTTCGTGAGGGCTGGCCTGAACTTTCAGCAATTCACCGGTGCCTTCGAAATCCACTTCATAACCGTAAGCCATCCGCCGGAGCGAATCAGGCGACGGATTTTTTTGATCGCTGGCGAAGACAGACCAAATCGAAGGGTCCTCTGAACCCAGCCTCCACAGAGCGAAGCCCGCGGGATGATAGCCGCTGGCCGCGCGCATCTGGTTGAATGCAGTTACACCATCGAGAAACCAAACAACGTGATGCGAGCCGTCCTCTTCGTCGTATTCGTAGTGCGGATTGCGCGTCTGCGGGTCGAATTCGATTTGCGCCTCGGAATCATGCGCATCGATGACCGCCTCCTGGAAACTGACCTCGCGGGCCGTTTTGCCTTCCTGCCAGTCATAGCCGTAATTGCCGAGCGCAATGATCGTCTTCGCAGGATCGAGTTCACGCATTCTTTTCGAAAGCAAACTCTCGTACCAACCCTGCGAAGCGATCGACCCTGACTCTTTGCTGGCATAGTGTTCGTCGTACGCCATCAGCAACAGATAATCAGTGGCCGCCGCATAATCTTTGTACTTCCATTCCTGATCGTCGAACGGGACCGACTGCACCACAACCCAGCCGCGCGGCTGAAACGCAGCGTGCAACTCCTGCATGAACTTCAGCAGGTTCGGTTGCGATTCCGGCAAAGCTTCTTCAAAGTCGATGCAGACGCCTGCAAACTTGTTCTGTTCGACGAAGCTCGACAATCCGTTAATCAGATTCTGGCGCGATGTTTCGTCGCTCACCATCCGTCCCAGCAAATTGCTGTCCCATTTCTCGTCCGAGAGGTTCTGCACAATTGGAATGATGGAAAGCTGGGGCCGGTTCTGACGAATCAGGTTCAAAGCTTTCAGCGCCTGATCGTGCTCCATTTCGGAATCGGCGTCGGTCAAGTCGTCGGCAATCGGGCGATCCCCTGGCTTTTGCGGCGCGATCAAGTGCGCCCATTGGGGCATCACCCAGTCCATCTTGTTCAAGTTGCGTTCGAGCGACGAAAAACTCGATTCGTCCCAATCGATGTAGAACCCGATCGAAAGTTGTTTGGCTCCGAAGCTGGCAGGCGCGGGCAGCGTCGCGGGCGGCGAGGCGAGCGGCAACAATTCAACGTGACGGCCGGGAACCACACGAGTCTTGGCGAGTTCTTTCTTAAGTTCGGCTTCCGCTTTGTTGGCTTTGGCTTCACCTGCGGTGGGCAAAGCGGCGCGCGGCTGCGGCTTAATGTCCGAAGAGCGCGGCAGATTTTGCATCGGCCGCAGGTTGAGCGTGGGCAGCAAAGGATTCGCCAACACGCTCGCGATGAAGATCGCGGTTACCGCAGTGGCGATGATTCCCAGCGCCAAATAGGTTCGGCGCACGTGACGCCAGCGACGGCCGCGGGGGTCATAGAACACAGGAGAAGCCGGGGATTCCTTCTGAGACACTTTTGCCTTTTCTGCCAACCTATTTTTCCGGCAACCGGGAAGATGATTTTGTTGCGGATACTCCTTTGATGTTATTAAACGGGCAAGGGTTGATAGTCAAGTAGCATAGACTTCAGTCTGTGTTTCAAAGGCAGGCACTACCGTTTCCGCACACAGACTGAAGTCTATGCTACAGAAGAAAAGCCGCCCGCGAATGCGCGAGCGGCTTTCCGGTGAACTGTTGGGATTGACCCGCGGCTGTGACCTTCGGAAAGAAGGTGTCACAGTGACCACTCAGGCAGACCATCCTAACAATCTGGATTATCGATGCCTGAGTTTAGGTCTCAGCCACCTCACTGTGATTAGAACTCATATACTTTTAGATCACCTCCTTTCCAGTGTTAAGCGAATGATAAGAAAGAAGCGCGATCTCGTCAACCAGAATTTTTTAAGAAGGAAGTTCAATAAAGGTAGTAGCATCCCGCGTAAGTTTCACGGTCGTCGTATTGCCATGTTTGGCCGCCGTGCCATCGCCGCTAGGTTTCTTAACATTTCGGTAGTCGGTTGGGTCCCCGACTTCAAAACCAGTACGATCACCGAAACTAATCAAGTTAAAGCGGAACTCCATGTGCTTAAATAATTCCGGTGATCTTTCGTGTCTGATTGCCAGCCCTTTTTTGTATTTCTCTTCGATCATGAACACATAGGTATCGCCAGGATTAAGGTGAGCGTCTCGCGGATCGCCAGCGACTGTAATATCGAGATACTTTCGCTCTCCAAATCTCAGTATGATCGCCGAGACACCGTTATCTGGAACCTTTTCATCAAGAAATTCAAGGTAAGCCAATATTGAGTAGATCGGCTTTGTTCCGATGTTCTTGACTTCTATTTGCAAATCCTTATGCCAGCTCTCGCTGTCTAGGTTCCGAATTGCTTGAACCTTCAAGGGCATATCTTTGAATTCACGGATCTTGAGTTGTCTCTTTTCTTTGTCCTGGGTCTTTCTTCTTAGCTCTGCGATCTCGCTTGCCGAGGCGGGCAGTTTGCTTCGATCTTTCCGTCGCAATATCTGCCTCGTGATTGGTTCGGGTGGCGCCGCCGCTGTCCCCGCGTTAACCTTCGCGCCGACAATGATGACCAGTGCGGCGAAAACAATTGCTGCCAGTAGTAGCTTGATTGAGTTGGCTGAGACCATGATGACCTCCTTAGGTGCGTTGGGAATCGGAGTCTTGCCTTTCGTTGACTCCTCGTACACCCATTGCTTTATGCTGTCAATAACAACTTGTAAGTAAAAAGGTTTAAGGTGAGCAGGCCGATTATTTGCTTTCAAATTCTTATCAACTAACCGGGCTTCCGACACGCCAGTTCCCCGGCCACATACACGCGCCACGGATGTTCAATCCCGAAAAAGTAAGCCAACTCGCGGTAGTCTTCGCAGTCGTGAATCACAAAGTCCGCGCGCTTCCCTCTTTCAAGCGATCCAATCTCGTCGCCGCGACCCAGCGAGTAAGCCGCATTGATGGTTGACGCGCTGATGGCTTCCGCCGGAGTCATCTTAATCTGCGTACACGCCAGCGAAAGGATCATCGTCATCGACGGCCCCGGCGATGAACCCGGATTGAAATCAGTCGCCAGAACGATCGCGAGTCCAGCATCAATCATTTCGCGCGCCGGAGGATATTGGTGCGATCCCAGTGCGTAAACCGAGCCGGGCAACAAAACCGGCTGAACCTTTGCCGCCTTCAACGCGGCGATACCTGTTGGATCAACGTGCTCCAGATGATCGGCAGTCGCGCAGTTCAACTCAGCCGCTAATTTCGCGCCGCCTGACAACGAAAGCTGATCGGCATGCACACGCAAACCCAGTCCGTGACAACGCGCCGCGGACAAAATCTCACACGATTCGTCGCTCGTAAAAGCTCCTTCTTCGCAAAATACGTCGCAGTATTCGGCGAGCTTCTCTTCCGCCACGCGCGGCAGCATCTCGTTAATGATCAAGTTGACGTAAGTCTGGCGGCGAGATTGATATTCAGCGGGAATGTCGTGCGCGCCGAGAAATGTCGGCACGTAGCGCAGTGGTGTTTCTTCATTCAGTTGTCTGATCGCGCGCAGAATCTTCAGCTCGTCTTCCGTTGTCAGGCCGTATCCGGACTTCGCCTCGATCGTCGTGGTGCCGGTTCGCAAAAACCAATCGGCGTAACGCTTCCCAATCTTGACCAGATCGTTTTGCGAAGCATTGCGCGTCGATCGTACGGTCGTTCTGATGCCACCGCCGCGCGCCGCGATCTCGCGATAGGTGGCGCCACTGGCGCGCTGCTCGAATTCATTGGCGCGAATGCCGGCGAAGACGGGATGCGTGTGCGCATCGACAAAACCCGGCATCACAACGCGACGTCCGGCTTCGACGACTTCACAATCACCGCCAATCAATTTTTCGATTTCGCGCCGCCGGCCGACGGCTTCGATGTATTCACCGCGCACGAGGAGCGCGCCATCTTCGAGGATTGCGAGTTGCCGCAAATCGCCGCCCGCGCGCGCATGCCGCGCGCCAGCGAGGGTCACCACTTGCGAGCAATTTACGATTGCGAGAGTTTCAGCCACCAATCGTGAAGAAGGTTAAGCCTCTTTATAAAGCGCCGCGCCCACCAAAGCAGCGATGATGTATTCAACCAGTCCCCAAACCAACGCAATGACCACGATTTTGACAGGTACCATTCCCAGTCCGGCTGCGATCACGTTCTGGTAGAGGTACACGCCAAACCATGCGAACAGCGCGGCGATGATCGCCGTCTTTGGCCCCGGGCCAAATCGCGTACGAATCGCGGCATAGCCAAGGATCATCACAATGCCAAGCACAAAAGTGATGGCCACAGCGATCGCGATGAAGCTGCCGCCTGGCTGGGGAAATCCACAGCGAGTAAAAAACTTCTGCATCTCGTCGTGCAGGATGAAGCTGTTCAGCACCCACTCGCCCAGGTTCAGAATGACACCGGCGACGATGCCGCCCAGAATCACGCGTCCCAAGTTAATCTTGCTCATTGTCTATCTCCTCTCGGGGGATTGTTTCTGGAGAAAGCGCGCGAATGATTATCACAGGAACAGAACGAACGCCAGCACTACCGCGCCCGCCTCTTATCAATCACGTAAATCGCCGCGCCGATCGCGTTGGCGATGATTACGACCATGATGATCTTCGCCGCAAACAGGAAGCGGCTCTGCACATCAATGATGGGAAAGACGGTAAAGAAGGCGCCGACAACGGACATCAGGAATCCAACTACTGCCGCGGCCTTCAGCCACCACGGCGCCTTTGCGCCAAAACGTTTCATCGCGATGATGGGAATCGCAAACAGCACCATGTAGATGAGCGCGTAGAAAATGCTCGCGGCGTTGTCCTGAAATTGAAATGCTTCGGCTTCTTTCACTCCGATCAAGGGCGCGAGGCTGAATACCAGAGTGGTCGCGCCGACAAACAGGATCGAATTCACCGGTGTGCGATATTTCTGGTGCAGCTTCGCGAACCAACCCGGCAGCAAATTATCCCAGCCGGCGACCATCGGCAGGCGCGTGTTGCCGGCAAAATAAATGCTCATCAAAGCGATCTGCCGCGCGGCTACGCCAAAAATGGTGAGCGAGATCAAAGTGGACACCCAGCCGAAAGAACCGAAACCCAGACTGAGCACCTGTGGAATCGGAGCAATCAAATCGACTTTGTCCGGCGAGACGAAGGCGAGCACGGATGCGGTTCCGAGAATAAACATCAGCGCGATAATCGGCGCGGAAATCAACACTGAGCGTGTGATGTTGCGCGCCGGCGCGCGGCACTCGCCGGCGAGAATCGCGATGTACTCAAAGCCTGACAACGCGCCCACGGCGAGTTTGCTGCACACGTTCAGATTGTGCGTCGTAATCTCCGGTAAGCTCAGCGAAATCGGATGATAATTTGCAAGCGTCCCACGGCTGGCCGTGATGAAGGGCATCAGGATCAGCGTCGCTACCGTGATGATCAGCATCGCGCCGCCAAAATTCTGCACCCACTTTCCGAGCGCGAGGCCTCGTCTCGAAGCCGCGACGAGAGAAGTCATCAACACGACACAGACAAGCGTCGTCATCCACTTGTTCTCGTGCATCCAGTCGGCGCGCGGGCCGATCGCGTAAGCGATATTCTTCTTGATGATCAGGCTGATCCCGGACATGACGAGGATGCCGAAGATCCAAAAATTCCATGCGACCAGAAACGCCAGACAATCGCCAAAGCCCACCTTGGCCCATTGATAGAGTCCGCCTTCCAACGGCGCGAGGCGATTGAGATAGATGACGACGGCCGCCAGCGGCAGATAGAAGGTCGCGATCGCAATCAACCAAAAGGCCATCTGCGATCGACCGAGTGTCGCGGCGAACCCCACCCACACCGTGCCGAAGACAAAGACGACTTGCGTCAACACCAGGTCACGTAAGCCCAGCTCTTTTTTGAGCGAGGCACTGCGCGATTCGACTTCGCGCTCGATGGTGGCGAGATTGGATGTGGTCGTGTCGGGCATGTGAACACCAAGAGGAGCGCGGGCATCTTGCCCGCAAACGCGAACGCAGTTCGCGTCACGTCCTTCTGTTTCGAAAACGTTGTTCGCGCTTCGCGCTCATGCGGGCAAGGATGCCCGCGCTCCGTTCATGCGCTCGATGAATGATCGTGAACGATGCGCCAGCCGGCTTTCTTCTTCCGAAACAGCAGCGTGAAGGTTCCGTGCGGTTCATCGTTTGCGCGCTTGAGGCGCCATCGGCCGAGAACAATCGCGGCGTCTTTGCTCAACATCGTGATTTCCAGATCTGAAAACGTGAGGACACCCATCTTCTGGCGCGTGTCATACTTTTTCTTGTAACGATCGAGCACTTCCTGCCAACCGCGCGTGATGCTGTCGCCGCCGACAAACTCAGCGTTCGGCGAGCGATCGTAACCGTCCATGTAGCCCTCCACGTCGCCGCGATTCCACGCCGCCGCTTGCGCATCGAGCACCGCGCGGATGGCGGCTCTTGAGCTTGAATTATTTTTGAGTTTCTGTTGCGCGATGGTGATTGGACCAGCCGTCGCCATGATCGAGAGGATGGCTAGAGTGCGAATGAGAGCCCCGCGCTGGCGCAAAAGCTCCGGAGGAGCGACATATTTGTAGACATACAAGACCATTGGGAATCCAAGTGCGAATCGGCGCGGCAATGTATCATGCCGCGTCGATTCGCACTAGACATTTTCAAAGGGATGCGGTTCTACAAATATTTCGCCCGTAGCCGGGCGAATACATTTCAGAAATATCGATAGTGGCCGGTGATCTTCCAGGCGAACAGCACATCTTCCATCTGCGCGCCCGCACCGATGTTGTGCACGATGAGGTAACGCTGCGAAGGCTTGTACCAGACGTTTGAAACGATGCCGACATGATCCGTTCCAAACCCGAGATCCCAGGTGACGATATCGCCCGGTAAAAAGTTTTCGCTATCCGTGTTGGTCGAGAGCGACTTTCCCTTGCGACTGAAGTAGGTCATGAGATTTGGCACGCGACGATGATCGATATTCGCATCCGGCGATTTCAATCCCCACTTTGTCGGATAGACCGAGAAGTTTGATTGCATATCCTCGTGAACGGTCTTTTGCAGATCGATCCCGCCCTTCCGGAAAGCTCGCACGATCACATCCGAGCAAACACCGGTTTCGATCGGCACATCACCGTTTGGGTAATCGAGCTTCTGATATGAAGGATCGTACCCGGTCGTCTTGCCGACTTGATCGACTGCGCCATCGATGATCGCTTTCAACGCGGGACTACTGTTTTGCGCCAGCGCATGAATCTCGGTTTGCTGCTCAGGCGGTCTGAGTGGCGGCCGTGTTCGCGCTGCTTGCCGCTGGCAGGATAACGAGAACACCAGCGCCGCAGCGATCAAAAGAATTGGAAGCCGTCGTTTCATCGGGTAGCTGTCCATTAGATGCGATTTTCCGGCTCAGGTTCCTTAAAATTCGAGGCGCAGCCCGTCTCGCGCGGCGATTGTCTCGCCCGGCCACAACTTCTTCGCTTCGCTTTCCAGATCGACCGCGTCCCATTCGGGATAGAGATGCGTCAGCAGTAGTTTGCGTGGCTCGGCAATCTGCGCCAGGCGCATCGCTTCGTCCAGTTGCAGATGCGTGGGCACCGGCTTGTTGCGATAAAACGAGCATTCGAGAATCAGCAGATCGGCTCCGTGAGCAAACCTCGCCAACTCTTCCGAGTAACCAGTATCCGACGTGTAAATTATTACCTTGCCGTGCGGCTGGATCAGACGTATGGCCAGGCTCTCGCGCCGGTGCGGTGTCGAAAAAGTTTCGGCGTTCAACTCCGGGACTACTCCAAACCGGCTTACTGCATCCGGTTCGACTTCTTGGATCTCAATCGGAAACTTCTGCTTGAATAATCGGTAGTTGTGCGCTTCGTCGATGGCGCGAAGCCATTTCTCGACTCCTTCGCATCCAAAGATTTTCAACGGCTTCGTGCGTCGCCCAACCCCCGGCGCGTACTTCATGCCAAAAAGAAATGGCGCCAGCCCGGCGCAGTGATCGAGATGCAGATGACTGATCCAGATCGCATCGAGATTGATCCAATCCAACCCCTCCTCTGCCATGCGATGCGGCGCGTCGGCACTGCAATCCAGCAAGATCGATCCGCTTTCAGTCTGCAACCAAAACCCCGCCGCCGCGCGCTGCGGATGAAATACCGAAGTGCCGGAACCGAGGACGATGAGCTTCATAAGAAGCAAACTAAATTGAAAAGTGAAAAATGCAAAGTTGTGCCGGTACCGCGAGCGATAGCGAGTGGATCAAAGCGATTTCGCAGAACACAATTGATCCGCTCGCTATCGCTCGCGGTAGTGACACACTGGTAAGTTAGCAACTTGCGCTACTCGTGTTGTATTCTGGCGCGCTCTTAACTTCAGACTCCAGACTTAATTCATGAGCATAAAATCAGACAAGTGGATCCGTCGCATGGCCGAGCAACACCGGATGATTGAGCCGTTCGAGCCCGGCCAGGTCAAGGAAGTCGATGGACGCCGCGTCGTTTCTTATGGCACGTCCAGCTATGGCTATGACGTCCGTTGCGCGGACGAGTTCAAACTGTTCACCAACGTGTACAGCGCCATCGTCGATCCAAAGAAGTTTGACGACAAGAGTTTTGTCGATATCAAAGCCGATCACGTCGTTATTCCGCCGAACAGTTTCGCGCTCGCGCGCACTGTCGAGTACTTTCGCATTCCTCGGAACGTGATGACTGTCTGCCTGGGAAAAAGCACCTACGCGCGATGCGGAATCATCGTGAACGTGACGCCGTTCGAGCCGGAATGGGAAGGCTATGTAACGTTGGAGTTCTCAAACACGACGCCAATGCCCGCAAAAATCTACGCCAACGAAGGCGTCGCGCAGGTGATCTTTTTTGAGGCCGATGAAGTGTGCGAAGTTTCTTACAAAGACCGCGGCGGAAAGTATCAAGGCCAACAAGGCGTGACTCCGCCGAAGCTCTAACAACATCATCGCCGTGTCTCTCAGATTCAAAAAGCTCGACGCGAATGCGACGCTTCCTACTCGCGGCAGTGCTGCAGCTGCGGGTCTTGATCTCTACTCGATCGAAACTGTAAAGCTCCCTTCAAAACAGCGCGCTCTGGTTCGCACGGGACTTGCGGTTGCAATACCCGAAGGTTATTACGGCCGCGTCGCGCCGCGCTCGGGATTGGCAACCAAAAATGGAATTGATGTGCTCGCCGGCGTAATCGACGCGGATTATCGTGGTGAGATTCAGGTTCTGCTCTACAACACCGGCGATGAGACGGTCGAACTCCCCGCGCAATCCAAAATCTGTCAGTTGATCATCGAGAAGATTGTGACCCCAGACGCTGAATGGGCTGATGAGTTAACCGGAACGGCTCGCGGAGCGAGCGGTTTTGGATCAACTGGAGGATAACTTTGTGACGTACTCGCGAGGGCGAACCTCGCAATGGTAAAATGATGCTTCGATCGATCGAACAAGCGGATGTCCCCCATGAAGCCGGAGCGTCAACTCAGCAACATCATCGAATCTGTTCTCTCCCGCCCTCCTGCCGATCGCATTTCCTACATCGACGAAGTTTGCGGCGACGATGAAGACCTGCGCCGGCAAATTCTTACTACGCTCGATTCAGAAGCGCCACACGGCTACACCACAAATCCGATGGAAACCCCCAACGTCACCGGCTTGACCGCGGGAGAATTCGTTGGGCCATACCGCATCGTGCGCGTGCTGGGGCGCGGCGGCATGGGCGATGTCTATCTCGCCGAACACACGGGACAAAACCGCGAAGTGGCTTTGAAAATTCTTCCGGAGGCATTCCTCGCCGACCAGCAACGCGTGCAGCGCTTTCAACAGGAAGCGCGCGCGGTGATGGCCTTAAATCATCCGAACATCGTCACGATTTACGACGTCGGCGTGTGGGAGAGCGGCTACTTCATCTCCACGGAATACGTCGAAGGCGAAACGCTGCGCACGCGGATGCTGCGCGAACATCTCACCACGATCGAGGCCGTGGAAATCGCGGAGCAACTTGCCAGCGCCGTCGCTTACGCGCACGAGAAGGGCGTGATTCATCGCGACATCAAGCCTGAGAACATCATGGTCCGGCCCGACGGTTACGTGAAGATTCTCGATTTCGGTCTCGCGAAACTAACTGAGCGGGGCGCGCCTTCAGCCGATGATATCGACGCGGCCTCAACCTGGACCGCGAACACTTCGCCCGGCATTGTCATGGGCACGGTGCAGTACATGTCGCCCGAGCAGGCGCGCGGTCTTATCGTCGATGAACGAACGGACATTTGGAGTTTGGGCGTCGTGCTGTACGAGATGATCGCGGGGCGCGCGGCATTCGAAGGCAATTCCAAAAACGAGATCGTGGCCGCGATTTTGGAGCGCGAAGCACTGCCGATCTTCCGTTTCGTGCCCGACGTGCCGCAGGAACTCGAGCGCATCATCGCGCGTGCGCTGCGGAAGGATCGCAACGAGCGTTATCAGGTGATTCGCGATTTGCTGCTTGATTTGAAGGGACTGCGGCACGATCTCGAAGTTGCCACTGAATTCGAGCGGACCGCCTGGAAAGATCGAACGAGTGGCCAACTTCCACCGCGCAACTTCGGCGCGCGCACCTCTGAAGTTTCGCTCGCGCCGGTGACGGGCGCGAATCGCGTTGCTAGTTCGAAGCGCTGGCTCGTCCCGGTCGTGGGATTTGCGCTACTGATTGGATTAGGAATTGTCTTCTACAAAGTTGTGCTGCAGCGATCGGTCAAGACCGCCGTGCCGTTCAGCTCGATCAACATCGCGCGACTGACCAGCACCGGAAAATCGAGACTCGCGGCCATCTCGCCCGACGGCAAGTACGTGGTCCATGTCGTCGAAGAGGCCGGCAAGCAAAGCCTCTGGATCAGGCAAGTCGCGACCACCAGCAATGTGCAGATCATCGCGCCCTCGGAAGTTTCTTATCAGGGACTGACGTTTTCGCCCGATGGTAACTTTGTCTTTTTCACGTCGCACGAAAAGGGCCAATCGGTGCGCGACCTCTTTCAGGTTTCGCCGCTGGGCGGCGGCGCGCGCAAAGTGATTTCCAACGTTGATAGCGCGGTGACGTTTTCTCCGGACGGAAAACAAGTTGCGTTCATGCGCAGGTTTTCCGAACGCGCGGAAGACTCGCTGATCGTGGCCAACATCGACGGCAACGGCGAGCGGCAAGTCATCACGCGCAAACAACCTGACTTCTATTCCATCGGCGGGCCATCGTGGTCGCCGGACGGAAAAACGATCGCCACCGGCGCCGGCACCTCAGACAAGGACGGGCGCTACATGACGGTGATGGGAATCGATATCGCCAGCGGAGCCGAGAAACCTCTGACGCAGCATCGTTGGACCGGAGTCGGTCGCGTGGCCTGGCACGGGACTGATGGAGACGATCTCTTCATCAACGCGTTGGAGCAGACGCTGGGCTTGTATCAAATTTGGGCGGTGACGCTCGCGCGCGGCGACGTGCGGCGCGTGACTAATGATTTGAGCGACTATCGCGATCTGACGCTGACGACTGACGCGAATATTCTGGCGGTCACGCAATCTGATCAAGTGGCGAGTCTATGGAGCGTCGATCCGGCAGCGCCCGACAGCGCGCGGCAAATCTCTTCGGGAAAGTTTGACGGCTTTTACGGATTGGATTGGCAGCCCGACGGGCAAATCATTTTCTCATCGAGTTCCGGCGGCAATCACGACATCTGGCAGATGAGTCCCGCGGGCGGCAACGCGAAGCAGTTGACCGTGAATAGCCGATCGAATGTTTGGCCGGCAGCTTCGAGCGACGGCCGCTACCTTGTTTTCTCTTCCGATCGAAACGGCACACTGCATCTCTGGCGCGCAGACAAAGACGGCGGCAACCCGACTCAACTGACGAACGGCAGCGGCGAAGACTGGCCTTCGATCTCGCCCGATGGACGCTCGGTTGTTTACACGGTGATTGGCGGAGCCGATCGATTCACGTTGTGGAAAGTTTCAATCGATGGGGGGCAGCCGGTGCGTCTGACTGATCGGCTGTCGTTGCAGCCGTCGATCTCGCCCGACGGAAAAACGATCGCGTGCGGTTATCGGCCTGACACCAAGTCTCCGTGGCGGCTCGCGCTGGTCAGCATCGATGGCGGCAAACCAACTCAGACATTCGACATCGCCCAGACCGTCGATCTCCCGATGGTCATGCGCTGGACGCCTGACGGCCGCGGCCTTACCTACATCAATACGACGAACGGCGTTTCGAATCTGTGGCTCCAACCGATCGGCGGCGGCCCGGCGAAGCAACTGAGCAACTGGCCCAATCAACAAGCTTTCGCGTTCGCCTGGTCGCGCGATGGAAAACGCCTGGTCGTCTCGCGTGGGACTCGGAACGACGACATCGTGCTGATCAAAGACGCGCGTTAAGTTTCACTTGGCCATCTCGCGCTTCAACTCATCGGGCAAAAGCGACCGATCGGCGGGAAAAGTTTTGGTGAACTTTGAATTGAATCGCAGCGCCACGTAAGGCTTGCCATCATTCGTATCGATGGCTAATAACGCCTCTTCCACAGTGCATGAGTGGGCCATGCAGCCGCGCGTGATGAGAAAGTCCCCTTGCTTTTCAAAAGGAACTTCCACCTGCATGCGATCGGTAAACGATTTGTAATTCACGCCCAGCAGATCGCGCAGCCGCCCTTTCATCGCCGGGACTTCGCGGAACAGTTCGCTCGGATATTTACCCACATATTTTTCCAAAGATGATGGATCGAGATTCGCTTGTCCTTTAGGCAGCGCCTCGACAATCGCGGTGACCGTACCGCGCCAAGCCTCGCCCATCAGGCTTTCGCCGACGGAAATTTTGTAGTCGCCGGTTTCGTCAACTTCGCCTTCGTAAATCACGCCACCCGGCCCGCCGTCCTGCTTGCCGGACGGCCAAATCAACACGCCGCGCGTTGATCCGCCACCGTCAATTTCCACGCGCACGTTCTGGCCCGCGGACAAGCGAATCACGAACTCAACATGATCGCGCATGCCGCGAATGTAAGCACTCGCGCGCCCAACCGTCGCGCCACGTGCAAAGACGATTCGTCGAGGTGCTTTTTCAGTCTGAGCGACGGCGATCGTCGCGACAGCGTAAATGGTCAAAGCCGCGAAGAATATTTTTCTGGTCTTCATGAGTGCCTCAAACGCGTCAGAAGCCCGACCGTGAGGGAGGGCTCGTCGCACAAGTTGCCCTCGCTTACGCTGGGGTTTCTGACGCAGCTAAGTCATTTGTGAGCAATTACAACGCGTTCAACTGTCGGCTGCAGGTCGTGCATCTCGCTGCGCGAGAATCCCGCGTTACGAAACATCTGATCAATTTCCGCAAAGGTATAAGCATCGCCACTTGGCGTGCTGCCCAACATCTGCATCGCGAAAGCAGCCGCTTGGGGCGGCGAAACGCGATCGTCGTTCGGCACAAATTCCAAAGCCACCGCGCGACCGCCATCTGCTAAAGCCCGATAGACCTTCCGCATCAAATTTTCGCACGTCTGCGCGTCGAAGTGGTGCAGAAAATTCGTCAGCAGCACCAAGTCATAGCCAGCCCCGTAATCAACGTCAAACGCGCTGCCCGGTTTGGTTTGATAACGTTCGGACACGCCGGCCTTTTGCGCATTCTCTTTCGCAACTTCCAGCACCGCAGGCCAATCAACCGCAGTGATTTCGGCTTGCGCGTTCTGCTTGGCGAAAGCAATTCCGTATAAGCCATGGCCGGCCGCGATGTCCAGCACACGCAGCTTCTGGTCTTTTTGCGGATCGACTAACTGCGCCATCAATTGCGAAGGCATCGCCATCATCGGAGCCATGGCGCGCGCAAACCTAACCCACATCGGATGGTCAGGTTCGAACGCGGTATCGCTGACAAATCCGCCGTTGCGAACAGTCTCAGTCAGCCGATCGTAGTTGTCCACGATATACGACGACAGGATGAATTCCGTCACGCTTCCCATGTAGCCCGGCGACCGCTTGTCGAGAAACGTCGCCGAGTCAGGTGTCAAAGCGTAGCTGCTTCCGTCCTTCGTCAGGAAACCAATGATCGTCAGAAAGTCGCAAAGAACGCGAGTGCCGCGTTCCGATGCGGCGCATCGTTCGGCGATCTCTTTTGCGGTAGTTTTTCCCTCGCCGATAGCGGTGAATATTTCCAGCTCGATTGCAGTCTTGATCGCCTGACTGCGTTGATAACCGTTCAGTGTTTCAAATAAGAGTGCCGGTGACGGCTGCTTTCCGGTTTGCGCTTCTGGAGCCATGAATTAATCCTTCCTTGAATGAATTTTGGGGAAGCGAGAGCGTAGCGAAGCGCGCAGGAAAAGTCTAACGCAGCCGATCAATTGAGCTTCAGCGACACAGGCTGGGCCAACCCTTCGATCGTCAGGACCAAATCTCGCGGCGAGGCGACCGGTTCCTTCTTCGCTGTCTGAAAAATAACGAGTCCTTGCCGTTTGCCATCGGCGTGAGCGAGCGGCGTTTTCAAATCCAATTCGTAGGCGCGGAATTCTTTCTCAAATGTCTTACGCGAATTTGGATTGTAGAGGAAGACTCCGTTCGCCTTGAGGATGCGTGAGATGGCTTGCTTCGCCGAAATCATTTTCCAATCGGCGTTCGACGCGTCGTGAAGATGAAAACGAAGCTTCCGCAGATCCATCACGTCGCCGCTGTTGTGCACAATCTCCACGCGCACGGGCATCAGTCCCGCGAGCTGCAGGTTTGCTTCGAACAACTCCTGCGTTTCTTCATCAGTCAGCAGCGGCGCCGCACGAAAAGTGAGCGTACCAACATTGGCGCTGGCCGCGGTCGCCGGTAAGGCCGGCAGTTCATTGGCCGGCTTCACCTTGAAAAGTGATTTGCTGCATGAAGAGAACAGCAGCAGACACAGCAAGGGCGCGAGCGAAGCAATTGATCGATACTTCGTCGCGCCCTTCATGTTATTTAATCGGAACTAGCTGGCGACCTGTACAGCTTCACCCGCGGCGGCTGATAAGCCCGACCCGATGTGGTGAAGTTGGCTCGCGTCGATCATGTTCAGTCCGTGCTCGCGAACCGTCTTGAAGCCCGGCAGGATTTCATCGACCGGCGCGCGCATCACGTCTTTGCTGCGCTTGTATCCGGTGAAATCGAGATAGAGATGCTTTCGCATAAACCGATCCGGCACGCCGGCGAAGCGGTACAACGGATACTTGATGCCGTCGCCGAACAGCTTGCGTCCCAGCATGTAGTAATAGAACGGCACGCCGAGCGAGAATTTCATCGACGACTTGGTGCCGCCGTGCCAGAAATGCAGGTTGTACTTCCAACAGGTGTAGAAGAACTCCCACTGGAGGTCAGTCATCTCGATCAGCTTCGCGCTCTCCTTCTTTTGCATGCGCGTGTCTTCGAGCGGCACGAAGAACGTCGGCACAAACGTGCCTTTCGCGTCGCGCAAGTCGTACAGGAGGTTCAGTGATTCCTTCGTGTCCGCATCGGTTTCGCCCGGCAGGCCGATGATGAAGGTGCAGAATGGAAACCAGTTGTGCTTATTCAGAGTTTCCATTCCCTTCAACACCACGTCGCGCCATTGCGTAGCTTTGTAAGGATAGGCTTTGCCCTTCATGAAGATGTCGAAGAGCCGCGAGCTGCCGGTCTCCAGGCCAATGATTGGATCGGTCATGCGGTGATCCGCATCGGTCGATTCTTTGTGCTGGACGTGCGAGAACGGAACGATGAGCGGCGTCAGTCGCTCGACGATGCTTGGATCTTTTACGACCGGCGCCATCGTGATGTGTGACATCTGCAGCGTCTCGATGCCGGGAACGCTCATGACGCTGTGCAACATATTTTCGAGCGCCGGAATGTTGGTTTCAAAGTTCGAATGCTGCTCGTAGAGGAACATGTCCTCAGTCGCCAGCATGATTTCCGTCGCGCCTTCGCGAGCGTTGACGCGAACGCTCTCCATGATGTGATCGAGCGGAAACGAGCGGCCAACTTTCGTCGCCGGGCCGCAGAACTGACAGCCGCGACCACAACCGCGCGTAATCTCAACCACGCCGAACGTCGAGCGGTGTTTCACCACCGGGATCTCTTCAACCGTGGGCTGCATCGACTTCGGAACTTTGATAATTCGCTCCAGCGTGGGATCGCCATCCATCATTCGCTTGAACAGATCGCTGAAGACGCGCTCGATCTCGCCGTCAATCAAATAATCGACATTGAACTCATCCAGGCGTTCGGCGCGTTCAAGCTGCCATGCTCCCGGACCGCCGATAACAATCTTCGGCCGGTACTTCGCGATGACCGGATGTTTGACAATCTTCAGAAACTCAGCGGCATTAAGCGGAATCAAATTCTCGCCCGCAATTTTTGAGTAAACATCCGTCGCATACGAGATGCCCAGCGGATTGTGGGCATGAATTGCCAGGACTTTCGTTTCTGGCCCGACGAATTTTTCCAGGTTCTCACCGTAACAGACTACGACGTCGTCCTCGGAAAATTCGCGCAGCAAAAGCGTCTCGACCATGCGCAACCCATTCGGGACATATTTCGCGCGGCCATCAGGCCAGGATTCGTTAACTAGCGACGTGGGATTAATCCACCGGTGTCCGTATTTCGCCGGGATGGTGGCAGAGAGCATCTGCTGCCAAATGCTATGCCGCCACTCGCTGGCTTCGCTTGACGACGCGGTCAGAACGATCTTTGGTGAAACCAATACAGGCCTCCGAACAAGCTCTTGAGTGAATTCAGTTTAGCTTGTCAATGCGGCGGATTCTAGCATCACCGGCGAGCCCTGCCAAGCATTATGTCTTTAGCTCCGCGAGCGGCATCGTGGCCGGCTCCCAACTCTGGCGGGGCATGCGTCAAACAGAACATATTTCGACTCCGCTATATACGCTGGCGGACTTATGTGGTATAGTCCGCCTCACTCAGAAACGCTGACTTGATTTTTGAATCGCTTTACTAACTGTTCTCAAATTTATTTCCCCGTCATTTTAGAAGCGGTTTACTAGGCTCTCTTGCAGAGACGCTTTCAGTTCTTTAACCAGTCCAGGAAAACAGTCAAATGAAAATACTTCTGTACAATCCGGATAACGGCGTAACCCGGAACTTCATGCCACATCTTTGGATGTTTTTGCTAAAGGCGCTCACCCCGCCGCAGCATGAAGTCATTCTTATCGACGGCAACTGCGAGCCGATGAACGATCAGGAACTGGTGCAGTTCATCAAAGACCAGGGCGTTGGACTGGTAGGTATTGGGGCGATGACGCGCATGATCCAAAAAGCGTATCGCGTTGCTGATGCCGTACGCGCCGCGGGCATTCCGGTTGTCATGGGCGGGCCGCACGTCACCGAAGAACCTGACGAAGCACTGGGCAAAGACGGCGGACCGCGCCACGTCGATGCGGTGGCCTTGGGTGAGGCAGACGAGACCTGGCCGCAGATTGTTGAAGACGTCGTGCGCGGCCAATTAAGAGAGACCTACGCGCCGGTCGATGAAACTGGAAAAGAAAGAAAGCCAAGTCTCGATCCATATCCCGTCATTCCGTGGGATACGATCGATCTCGATCAATTCAACTGGGTACCGAAGTTTGTCAGCCGCTTAACCGAGCGATACGGTTCGGGCGTCAGTTATTTCAATACCATTCCGATGGAGTCAGGCCGCGGTTGTCCCTACGGCTGCGAATTCTGCACCGTCACCGGGTTTTTTGGTGATTCGATTCGCTTCCGCTCCAACGAGAGCGTGGTGAATGAGTTACTGACACTGAAGCAGCGGGCCGAAAGAGATCGTGGCAAGATCACGATCTTCTTCATTGACGATAATTTCGCCATCAACAAAAACCGGACGAAGAGTTTGCTCCGCGACATCATCGCGGCCAACGCGCAGCTTCCCTGGATTGCGCAAATCAGTGCGAACCTTCTGCGCGATCAGGAACTGCTCGACCTGATGCAAGAGGCGGGATGCAAATGGGTATTCATCGGCATGGAGTCAATCGACGCGGAAAGTCTGGCCGGCGTCGCGAAGAGTTTTAATAAGCCGGAGGAGTACGCCACGGTCCTTAATAATCTGGCGCAGCGCGGCATCTATGCGATGACCTCGTTTATCTTCGGCCTCGATAACGATACGCCCGGCGTTGCGGAGCGCACGCTTAAGCACATCGAGTCATGGCCTCCGGGAATGCCGCTTTTCAGTCCGCTGGTTCCATTGCCCGGAACGCCGACCTATAAGAAGTTGGGAGCTGAAGGTCGTTTGACGCGGCCGAAGCACTGGCTGAACTTTGCGCACAACAAAATGGCACACACGCCCCTCAAGATTTCCAGCGAACAGGTGCAACGCGAGTTGGACAAGGCGTGGCGAATTTCCTATAGCCCGGAGAAAAATCAGCAAGCGATCGACTGGTTCGAAGGTCGTGATATCAACGACCAGATCATGCACTTTGTGATGCGCATGTTCTTCCGCGGAATCTACTTTCCCCAGCGCAACGCGCGCGTTTGGACCAAGCTGGTCGCCCAAAATCGCAAGCCGCTCCTTCGATTAATCAAAGGCGGCTACGGGAAATATCGCGAAGGACGGCGCGCGGCGTCGATTCAGACGGCAACGAATTCTGCCTAGTTTTGTTTGCGCAGGATTACTGTTCGCGGAATGTCTGCGAGGTCGTTTCTTATTTCGATCAACTCCCAGGTGGCCGGATCGATCAGTTCTTTCACTGCCTCACCCTGACCAAATCCAATTTCAAAAATGAAGTGGCCACTGCTAGGTAGAAATCGCGGAGCATCGTCTAATAGGCGACGGATAACAGCGAATCCGTCCCTCCCACCGGCGAGCGCGTTGGTGGGCTCATAACGAACCTCGCGCTGCAAGTCCTTCATCTCTTCGTCAGAAACATAAGGCGGGTTGGATACGATCAGATCGAACGTCTCGTTTGAATCGATCGCAGCAAACCCATCTGATGCGACCAGCCGAATCCTTTGCAACACGTGGTGACGTTCCGCGTTGCGTCTGGCAACTTGCAGCGCGCTCGCGGAAATATCGATCGCCACGGCGCGCGCATTCGGCAGTTCATTGAGCAGCGAAATCGCGATGCATCCTGAGCCGGTGCCTACGTCCGCAAAGTTGATCGCCCTCTGATCGGCTAATTCCAGAGCAGCCTCAACAATTAATTCCGTTTCCGGCCGCGGGATCAGCACGTCCGGCGTCACCTCAAAATCAAGCTTGAAAAATTGCTGACGGCCCATGATGTACTGCAGAGGCTCGCCCGCTGCGCGTCGCGCAACCCGAGATTGAAATTCCTCATGTTCAGCCGCCCTCAGTTCGCTGTCTGCATGCGCGATTAGGTACGCGCGATCTCGACGCAGCAAATCGGCAAGCAACAGACTCGCGTCTGTCTGCGGCTGATCGATGCCCGCGGTCCGCAGGGTTTGGGCCGCGCTCGCGAGCGCATAATCGATTGAGACACTCATCTTGCAATTCGATTCTGGTTCAAATCGCGGTCTTGCCGGGTTCGCAATTCTATATTAGGCTTGGGCCAAATTGATTGGTTAATGCAATTTGCCAACTTGCAGAGTTCAACCGCAAATTTGGCAATTTGCAGTACAGGTTCGCAGGAACTGTCGCGGGATTGAAACTTTTATTTGGGTAGTACGAAGCGAGTCTCGTTTCATCCCGTACGGACGGCGAAACCTCTGGGTCCTGCGCCCGGGGGTTTCGCAGTTCCAAGGCCGAGTTGTAAAACTTTTTTGGCAAAAGGAGAGTCACTCCAACAAGATGGGCGCCCTGGCAAAAAGCCTTCTCCTCTTCGCGCTGAATTGGCTTGACGCGCAACTCACCCTCTTCTGGGTTCACAACAAGTTTGCTTCCGAAGGAAATGGGTTGATGTGCGTCCTGCTGCGGATGGGTGACGGCTCGTTCATGTTTGCCAAAATTGCGGTGGGGGCCTTCGCTGCTTACACGCTTTATCGCTGTTCGCATCTCGCGCTGGCCCGGCACGGAATGAAGTTCGTGCTTACGATTTACGGCCTGCTGATGCTGGTCCACCTCGCCACCGGGATGTCCGCGCTCGGCTGGTCAACACCGCTCGCCGTCGTCAGCTACATCAGTAACGTACCCCATACGTTGATGACTCTGTTTTCGTAATCCAAACCCTCCAATCTTCAATCAAATTTCTGATCAAAATTTCGGAACCAGCGCCGCGTTCGCGCGTTTTGCAAATGCGCGTTGCGCAACCGTAAACTAGTATCGTCGCATCTCAGGCTTGTTGTTAAATCAGGAGTTTGAAAGACATGTACAGAATTAGCGCCCGTCAGATTTTAGTGATTGCGTTCGCCGCCGCAGTGATGTCAGCGGTCACAGTTCTGGGATTCCAGCAGTTGTCCAATCATTGGCAGCCGTTTGGTTCCGCGTTAACCATCAACCCGCCCGCGAACATCACGGATCCTTCCCTGGCCACCGACGAACAAAACAACATCGAAGTTTACAAGGCAGTTTCGCCCGGCGTCGTTTACATTCAATCGACGACGACGGTGCGCGATTTCTTTGGCATGTTCGCCCAGCAACGGGAAGGCGCGGGTTCAGGATCGGTGATTGATGAACAGGGCGACATCCTGACGAACTATCACGTCGTTGCAGACGCAGAAAAGCTTACCGTGAGTTTCGGATCAGGCAATACTTACGCGGCACGAGTGATCGGAAAAGATCCAGACACCGACCTCGCTGTGGTCCGCTTAGTCCAAACGCCGAAAGAAGCGCTCACCATCGTGCCGCTCGGCGATTCCGATAAGTTGATCGTCGGCCAGAAAGTTCTGGCGATCGGGAACCCGTTTGGACTCGATCGCACCTTGACTACCGGAGTCATCAGCGGATTGCAGCGGCCGATTCGCGCCGAGAACGGACGACAGATCGAAGGCGCGATTCAAACTGATGCATCAATCAATCCGGGGAATTCAGGCGGACCATTGCTTGATTCGCACGGGCGGATGATCGGGATCAACTCGCAAATCGAATCACCTACTGGCGCTTCTGCGGGTGTAGGTTTTGCGATTCCGGTCAACATCGCGAAGCGCATCGTGCCCGAACTGGTGCGGAATGGTTCAGTGCAGCGGCCGAAGTTGGGCATTACCCCGCGCGACGTTGAAGCGCTCGGACGCCAGGTCGATCTACCGGTCTCTGATGGCGTGTTGATTTGGTCTGTGGTACAGGGCGGCCCCGCGGCGAACGCCGGCCTCCGCGGGCTGGTGCAAACAGATGAAGGCGTTGAACTCGGCGACATCATCGTGGGCGTCGATGGCCAGAAAGTCGCGGACAACGATGACCTCTACAAGATCCTCGACAAGCACCAGATTGGCGACACGGTCAATGTTGAGATCATTCGGCGTGGCCGTCGTATGACCGTGCCGGTGAAACTTACTGACGTGCCGGCAACGCGTCGTCGTGGATTCGGAGAATAAACGTCGATAACTCCGTAAAAAGGAACGCGCGCCACGATATGCGGCGCGCGTTTTTTATTTTGGATCGCAACCGTTAACTTGCAACACGCAAATTCACAATTTGCGCTACATCAGCCGGGCGGCCAGGTCATTTCGCGTCCGCCCAGCACGTGGACATGCAAGTGAAAGACGGACTGGCCCGCGCCGCTACCGGTGTTGATTACCGTGCGATAGCCGCCACTCTCAGCCAAGCCGTGATCGTTGGCAACGCGCGCTGAAATTCGGAGCAAATGGCCCAGCATCGACTCGTCTTTCTGCGACGCGTCATCGAGCGAGTCCATGTGCTCGCGCGGAATTATTAGTACGTGAGTTGGAGCTTGCGGGTTGATATCACGAATCGCAATGCAACGGCCGTCTTGATAGACGACATCCGCCGCGGCAGTCCCCGCCAAAATTCTGCAAAAAAGGCAATCGGTCTCGCTCATATCGGAAATAATAACACAGACCCCGCTCGGTCAAGCCGTGGCCGCATCATCACGTGCGGACGATAAAGGGGCCGTCACTGATTCGCGAATTCGTTCGATGTCCGCGCCGACGGCTTTTAGTTTCGTTTCGATTTTCTCGTAGCCGCGATCGATGTGATAGACACGCTCGATCGTCGTCTCGCCATCAGCGACTAATCCGGCCAGCACCAACGAAGCCGAGGCGCGCAAATCAGAAGCCTGCACGCGCGCTCCGATCAACTTCCCCGGGCCGTCAACGATTGCCTTGTCGTGGCTGACCTGGATGCGCGCGCCCATCCGCTGCAGTTCCGACGCATGCATGTAGCGATTTTCGAAAACGGTTTCGGTGATTACCGAATGGCCAGTCGCCTGCGTCATCAAGGCCATGTACTGGGCCTGCATGTCTGTCGGAAAGGCTGGGTACGGCTCAGTCCTAAGATCGCCCGCGTGCAGTCCGCGCGGGCCGCGTCGAGCGTGCAGCGTGCTTTGATTAACCTCTTCGATCTCGACGCCGACTTCACGCAGCTTGCCGATTATCCGATTGCAGTGCTCTGGATTGCAGTCTTTGATTTCCAGTTCACCATTCGTGATCGCCGCTGCGACGATGAAAGTACCAGTCTCAATTCGATCCGGAATGATCGTGTGCTGCGCGCCTGACAAACCCTCGACGCCTTCGATCTGAATCGTCGGGGTTCCCGCGCCCCGCACCCGAGCACCCATTTTGTTCAAGAGTTCAGCAAGGTCTTTGACTTCGGGTTCTCGTGCGGCGTTGTTGATGACGGTCCGTCCATGCGCAAGCGTCGCCGCCATCATCAAGTTTTCAGTTCCAGTCACAGAAATTTTTTCGAAGCTAATCTCTGCGCCTTTCAATCCATCTTCGGGGGCGCGCGCGATGACGTCACCTGCTTCAAGAAAAACTTCCGCGCCCATCTTGGTCAATCCCGCGAGATGCAAATCGATTGGCCGCGCGCCGATCGCGCATCCACCGGGCAGCGAAACTCGCGCTTTGCCGAATCGGGCAATCAACGGCCCGAGCGCCAGCACGGATGCGCGCATAGTTTTGACTAGATCGTAAGGCGCAGCTTGCAACTCGATGTGAGCCGCGGAAATTTTGTGCGTGCGCAGTTCCGGCGTCAGCACGTGCGCGCCGATATCTTCGAGCAGCCGCCGCATCGTGATGATGTCGCGCACGTAAGGAAGGTTATGCAGCGTGACGTCTTCTGATGTCAGAATGGCCGCGGCCATACACGGCAGCGCAGAATTCTTGGCGCCACTGATCGTGACGCGACCCTTGAGGGGTTTGCCGCCGCGGATGCGAAATTTGTCCACGAAGTGAGATTAAAGGATTTGTTTCAGAACCGCGAGCGGTTGCGAGCGGATCAAAGCGCCACTTGCATTTTCGGCACACCTCGCGATGTCTTATCCAGGGTTCGCCAAAATTTCCCACAACTGGCTTCGGAAGGAATGAGAGTACGAAAGCTTCGCACTTGACTCGCCTGCGTTAAATTCCTTTGGCGATTTGTTCTGCGAGATCGGAAGGCGAGTCTGGCGAATTCACTTCGATTCTACGATCCGCGTGGGAATATTCTCCGCGCCTTAATTCATAACGAGAACGCGCCATCTCTTCCTCTGAAGCCAGCGGCCGAATCTGCTTGCTGGCGTCTATTCGTTGCCAACACAATTCAAACGCCGCATCCAGCCACACCGTTTCGCAATCATGCAGCGCGATCAGCGTCCGATTCGCCGGAATCGTCCAAGTGCCGCCACCCAACGCTATGACACGTGCGCTCTGATTCTGCAACGCGTCGCTGAGCGCTAAAGTCTCAAGTTCCCGAAACTTCGCTTCGCCATCTTGTTGAATTATTTCGGCGGGTGATCGGCCGTAACGGTCGGCGATGAAAGAGTCGAGATCGATGAAGTCGCAATCGAGTTGGCGCGCGAGTTCTTTTGCGACCGATGTCTTGCCGCAAGCCATGAACCCAAGAATGACGATTCGTCGATGCACGTATGTGGCGCAAATTGGCAATTTGCGTTACTCAACCACCGATTCAAGCAATTCAAAAAATTCCGGAAACGAGACGGCGACGCAGTCTTCGTTCGTGATTTCCGTTTCACCTTCAGCTAACAGTCCGGCGACGGCAAAGGCCATCGCAATCCGATGATCACCATGCGGATCAATCTTCGCTCCGTGCAGCTTGACTGGACCCTTCACGCGCAGGCCGTCATCGAACTCTTCAACTTCGGCGCCCATCGCGCGCACGTTCTCAACAGTCGTTGCGATCCGATCAGATTCCTTGACGCGCAGCTCGCGGGCATCGCGAATCTCGATGCCGCCAGAAAGTTGCGAGCCAATCACCGCGATCAGCGGCAGTTCATCAATCAGTTGCGGAATCGCGAGACCATTGATCGTAAATGTCGCCCCTTCATTCTGGATATTGGCCTGCGCTCGGCCGCGAACACGAACGATACCAAACGTTTCATTGTTTTCTTCGCGGACGTTATCGATCGAAATATCGCAGCCCAGCTTTTGCAAGGTTTGCAGAAACGCCGTACGTGTTGGATTCAATCCAACATCGGCGATCTCTACAGATGATTCCGGCAGCAACGCCGCGGCTGCGATGAAGTAGGCCGCCGAGGAAGCATCACCCGGAACGGCCACGTCGCGAGATTCCAATTGCGCCGGACCGAAGACGGAAGCAAAGCGCGCGTTCGCCGGCTCGCGTTCAGCTTTTCCAGATTCGACGCTCGCGCCAAACAAGTTCAGCATCCGCTCGGTGTGATCACGCGTCACTTCGTTTTCGATAACGGTCGTCTTGCCTTCTGCGTTCAATCCCGCGAGTAGAACGCACGACTTAACTTGCGCGCTGGAGACCAGCATTTCATAGTCGATTGCTTTCAAGTTTTTGCTACCACGAATGGTCAAAGGCGCGCGGCCATCCTTTGATGAGATTTGCGCTCCCATCATCTCAAGCGGCTCAATGACTCTTTGCATGGGACGCGAGCGCAGCGATTCATCACCCGTCAAAATCGACGCGAAATTCTGTCCCGCCAAAACACCCGCGAGCAGTCGCATCGTCGTGCCGCTGTTCGCGCAATCGAGCGGCGCGGCTGGCGCTCGCAATCCATCAACTCCCGCACCCTGGATCGTAACGTCCGTCCCAGAATGTTCGACCCGTACTCCGAGTTGTCGTAAGCAGGAAAGCGTGGCGGCACAATCGGCGCTGGTCGAAAAATTCCTGATGTGCGAGACGCCTTCGGCCAGCGCTGCGATCATCGCCGCGCGATGCGAGATCGATTTATCGCCAGGGACGCTAATGCGTCCGTGAACTCTTTTTGCCGGTCGAATCCGCACCTGAGAATCTTAGTTCACTTTCTTGACATGCGCCCAGCGCGCGTGTTACACGAACGTCCTCGTTCGCTATATTTAGCAGCAGCCGAACCGCGAATCCCGGCGAGAAAGGCCGCGCCTTTTGTGACCGATCAAACGACTCGACTCGTTTTGCCCAGCCACATTGAGGCGGTGGCGGATGTTGCTGCCGCCGCGACTGATTTTGTCAAGAATTGCGGCGCGACAGAAGAGACCGCGTTCGGAATCGAAATGGCCGTGCGCGAAGCAGTCACCAACGCGATGGTGCACGGCAATCAGGAAGACGAAGCAAAATCGGTTGAGGTTGTTTTCAACTGCCACGGCAACGAACTGGAAGTCGAAGTGAAGGACCAGGGCGAAGGGTTCGATCCAGCCGGCATTCCGGATCCAACCGATCCTTCGAACTTGATGAAGACTTCAGGCCGCGGCATCTTTCTGATGCGAACGTTTATGGATGACATCCAGTGGATCGCTCGGCCGGAAGGTGGCACAGCAGTGCGAATGACAAAGCGATTTTAGATTCTTGATTTCGGATTTTGCGTACTCAATCGAAAATCGGCAATCAAAAATCAAAAATCCTCGTAAGGGAGAAATCATGGCTGAACTAAACATTCGCGAACGGCAAGCCGGCGACATTACCGTTCTGGATATGGATGGTCGCATCACGATCGGTGAAGGCAGCGTCGCGCTGCGCAGTGCCGTACGTCGTTTGCTGGAAGAAGGCAAGAAGAAGATCCTCTTGAATCTGGCTGGCGTAGGCTATATCGATTCGAGCGGCATCGGCGAACTGGTGTCGAGCTACACCGCTATAAATAAGGAAGGCGGCCAGCTCAAGCTGCTCAGCTTAACGCAGAAGCTTCAGGACTTGCTGACGATCACCAAGCTTCTGACAGTTTTTGATGCATACGATAATGAAGCGGACGCGCTCAGCAGTTACAAATAACGCGGCACCGAACTTTTCACTTTTTGATTCGTAGAGTTTCCAGGAGGTCTCACCAATGGCAGGATTGACTATTAATAAAAGACAGGCAGGCGATGTCGCGATTCTCGATATGGACGGCGAAGTTCGTATCGGCGACAGCGCCACCGCCCTGCGCAGCGCTATTCGCGATTTAGTCGCGGGCGGCAGCAAGAACATTTTGTTGAATCTCGCGGGAGTGAAGTACATCGATTCGAGCGGCATCGGCGAATTGATCGCGAACTACACGACAGTTGGTCGCGCGGGCGGCCATCTTAAGCTGCTGAATTTGACTGAGAAGGTCCAGGACTTGCTCGTGATCACCAAGCTACTCACAGTGTTCGATGTTTACGAAAGCGAGTCGGAAGCGCTGAGTAGTTTCAAATAAGTTCACATCTGAAATGAAACCAAAGACGGCCCAGTGAATCTGCTGGGCCGTTCTTATTTACAGCACACCGCGCGTGTCAGAACCCCGGAGCGATAGCGACGGGATCAAGTGACCCGTCATTGGTACTTCGTCCGCTCGCTATTGCTCGCAGTATTGACGCCTTCCACGCAGTCTTCTGAAACCGACGTTTGAGTTTTAGCGTTTGTCCTTGTGTTAGACTTCGCCCTTCATGGCTTCAAAGACGTTCAATCAGGCAGCCAGCGATGCGATTGCCCAAGCCGTCGCGGACATTGAAAAGCAGAGTAACGCCGAGATTGTGGTCGTCGTGCGCGGGCGCTCCGGGACGTATCGGCATGCGGATTATTTGTTTGGCGCTCTCTTAGCTTTCATTGGACTAATCTTCGTCCTCTTCTCGCCCTGGGAATTTCACACGTTCTGGATTCCTTTCGATGTTATTGCGCTGTTTGTGGTGGGCGCGTGGATTGCTTCGCGCGGTGACTGGCTTCGGCGCTTGTTAACCACGAAAGCCTTTCAGCAGAAGGCTGCGCGAGCTGGCGCTGCGGCGATGTTCTATGAGGCCGGAATCGCAAACACCTCGACCGAGAATGGTGTGCTGATTTATCTCTCACTGCTGGAGCGGCAGATGGAAGTTATTGCTGATCGCGGAATTCTCAAATGCGTGCCTCCGCTTAAATGGAATCATGCGGTCTTCGAACTGAAGGAGATTGCCAAAGACGCCGATCCGGAGACGCTTGTGGCCGGACTGCAAAGTTTAGGGAAACTGCTGGCCGAACACGCGCCCGCGACTGGCGAGAATCCAAACGAACTCGCAGATGGACCGCGCATCGAACTGAAATGAAGCGTCTGAGGGAAATGAAGCGTCTGAAATTTGGAATCTGGAATCTGGAATTCAGCCGCTTGATGGCGCGCTTCGTCGTTCTGATCGTCGCGTGTTTAGGTCTCGGCGTATTCGCAACTGAAGTGTTCGCCCGCGTGGGTGGCGGCGGCTCTTACGGGGGCGGTGGTGGAGGCGACGGCGGTGGCGGCGGCGGTGGGGCTCTCGTTTATCTACTAATTCGGCTGCTGCTGTGGCTCACGATCGAGTATCCATACATCGGCATCCCGCTGGACATTATCGTTATCGGGCTGGTGATCTACTGGTTCGTGAAGCCTTCGAAGAAGAGCGTTTCGATCACCTCGACCTCGATCGCCGCGGCGCCTGACGCGGTCACCACGATTGCGCAACAGCAGCAGAGCGTTCAGCGCGCGTTCAATCAGCTGCGACGCTTCGATCCGAATTTCTCGGAAATTATTTTCGTCGATTTCTGTTACGCCCTTTACGGCCGGGCGCACGATGCGCGCGGTCGCGGGGTCAAGGCGCTCGACGACTTGTCACCGTACTTGAGTGACACCGCCCGGAACTCGCTGTTGCAGCTCAATGCTCCGAACCTGAAAGCTGTGCAGGGCATCATCGTCGGAGCCATGAACGTGGTGAACGTACGCGGGCTTGACGCGCAGATGGTTAACATCACGATCGAGTTCGAGTCGAACTATACCGAATTCACACCACGCGATAACGATCCGCGCGGCGAGATGGCCTACTACGTGCGCGAACGCTGGACGCTCGAGCGCAAACGCGAAGTGCTTTCGCCAACGCCGGAGACAGCCACCGCGCTTCACTGTCCACGCTGCGGCGCACCTTTGCAAAAAGACACGAATGGCGCGTGCGCTTTCTGCGGCACGCGAGTCGAAAGCGGAGAATTTCAATGGTTCGTGCGCAGCATTCAGACGCTCAGCCGCGAAGCCCGTGGTCCGCTGCTGACGTCCGACGTGCCTGAGGTGGGAACCAATTATCCCACCGTCATGCAACCGAATTTCCCGGCGGTGCGCGCCGCGTTCGAACAGAACAATCCCGATTTCAAATGGGCCGATTTTCAGGCGCGCGCGCGCCTGATTTTCAACGAACTGCAAACCGCCTGGTCAACTTTGCAGTGGGAGAAAGCTCGGCCTTTCGAAACCGATAACATTTTCCAGATGCATCGGTATTGGATCGATGCTTACAAAGCGCAGAAGTTGCGCAACGCTCTCGACCAGTGCCAGATCACCGCAATGCAGCCGGCGAAGATCAAAGTTGATGCTTTCTACAATTCGATCACGCTGCGAATCTTCGCCGAAGGGTACGATTACACTGTCGATCAAAATGGTCGCATCGTCGCCGGTTCAAATAGGAATCTGCGAAAATGGAGCGAATATTGGACCTTCGTCCGTTATTGCAAAGCCAAGCCCGTCGCGTCGCGAGCCGATCTGAATTGCCCAAATTGCGGCGCGCCCCTGAAGGTGAATGCCAGCGGCATCTGTGAGTTTTGCAGCGGAAAAATCACTTCAGGTGAATTCGATTGGGTGCTTTCGAAGATTGAACAGGATGAGAGCTATACGGGATGATCACGTGGCCCAGCGTTTGCTCACTAGTGTTTCACTTGGCCCATCCGTTTCTAAAAGCTTGACGCTTTGCAAAGTCGCTTGCTAGACTCGAATCAGTTCAAGGACAACCCGAACACCAATCTTCGCGAGAATAGCTTTTTGTCAATAGGCCGCAAGGTGCGACTTGCCTGGTGCTCGTAAAACTAGTCGGAGGTGTTAAGGTGGGCTTCAAGGTCGGCCAGAAAGTTGTTTACCCCAATCACGGTATCGGTACAATCGAACAGATCGAGCAGAAGCAAATCGGAGCGGTAGCGCTTCCGTTTTATACGCTTCGACTCGCCGCAACCAATTCCCTCGTTCTGGTTCCCGTCTCCAATGCAGTGGAAGTTGGTCTCCGTCGCCCCATCAGTGCGATTGAATGTGAGACCCTCTTTAAGGCTTTGGCAACTGATTTCGCCACGCCCCCCAGCGATTGGAAGGACCGGTTCAAAGATTTTTCCGACAAGATGCGAACCGGAAATATTTTTGAAGTAGCCGAGGTGCTGAAGCATTTGAGTTTTCTCAGCCAGATGAAACCGCTTTCGTTCCGTGAGCAGCGGATGCTTGAGCGGTCTCGTTATCTGGTCGTTTCCGAACTTGCCGCAGTTTGCCGCCAGCCCGAATGCAACATCGAACCCCGCGTCGATGCCGCACTGACGCAAGCTTGCTCAAGGCATAACCAGCGATCCAACGGTAACGGCCGCGTCCGCGTAGCTGTCGCCGGCGCGCACTAAATCAACAAATAAATAGGTTTGACTGCGACTTTGGGTGAATCTCACCGGCCGCCCGGTGATGTCTGTTCGCTGCCCGCCGTGTTAAGATACAGCGAATTTGCTCCCGCTCATTTAGCTAAGCAATGGATGACCCTGCTAGTAACTTGTTTGCTGTTCTCGCTGGCGATGGCCAGCATTCCATAACCGCAATAGGCGCGCTGATGAAGCTGTTGGCCGTTCTGTTTTTTGTGGTGGCAAATGGTTTTTTTGTTGGCGCTGAGTTCGCGTTAGTGTCTGTGCGGCGCACGCGTCTGGAAACGCGCGCTGCGGGCGGCAACCGGCGGGCCCTTGCGGCGCTTCGTTTGATCGACGATCCGACATTTTTTATTTCAGCGACGCAGTTGGGAGTTACGCTTTCGTCACTGGCATTGGGATGGATTGGCGAACCCACCCTCGCAGCGATGCTTGAGCCGCTGGCGGTGGCGATTGCGCCCGCCGGCCGAGGCGAGTATATCGCTCACATTCTCGCCATCGTCATTGCCTTTTCCGCGATCACGTTTCTGCACATCGTGCTCGGCGAATTGATGCCAAAGATGTTTGCGCTGGAACGCGCGGAAGCTTTGGCGCTCATCGTGGCGCGGCCGCTTGAACTATTCGCCAAAGTTTTTCGTGCCCCGATCTGGGTCTTCAACCGCACCGGCGCCGTGCTGGGCCGCTTAATCGGTTTGAAAGCCTCGCTGCAACACACTGCGGTGTATAGCGAAACCGAGCTGCGACAACTGATCGACATCTCGCGCGAGAGTGGTCACCTGCGCGCTGAGGAGCGGCGCTTAATTCATCGAGTGTTCGAATTTTCCGACACGCTGGTGCGCGAAGCGATGGTGCCGCGTCCGGCAATCGCCGCGTTGTCGGACAAGTGTACTCTCGAAGACATCAATAAAGCGTTCCAGCAGCATCGCTACTCGCGTCTGCCTGTCTATCGCGAGTCGCTCGATAACGTGATTGGCTTCATTCACAGCAAAGACATGATTCCGTACCTGCTGCGACCGGAAGAGTTCAACCTCGAATATGTGCTGCAACCGCCGATGTATGTCGTGGACACGGCGCGACTTGAAGACGTACTGCGGCAGATGCAAAAAGCGAAGTCGCACTTCGGTTTCGTCGTGGACGAGCACGGCGGCATCGAAGGCATCATCACGCTCGAGGATTTATTGGAAGAGATCGTTGGCGACATTTCCGACGAACACGATGAAGAGGTAAACGAGCAAATTACCTGCGTGAATGAGCGGGCCTATGTTTTGGACGGCGCGCTGGCCGTGCGCGATCTAAACCGCCGTTTGAAGACTTCCCTGCCCGAATCCGAGGCTTACACCACGATCGGCGGCTTTTTGATGAGCGTCGCCGGCCACATACTTCAGCCAGGCGAAGTGATCGAACACGATGGTTTGCGATTTATTGTTGAGCGCGTGGAAAAGCGTAGGCTGTTGCGGGTGCGTCTGGAAATTCCGGAGAAAAAGGCCGAAGAAGAGACCGCGGAAACTGTCAGCGCGGGCCACTGATCGCGGGAAACTTGCGTTAATCGACGCGGAATAGATTGCTGCTGAACTTTCCTTGCTGGTCCAACCAGGTCCTCTCCAAACTGAATCCTGTCTGCGCGCCAAGTTTGCGCAAATCTTCTGGATCAAACTTGTAGGCATTCTCCACGTGAATTCGCTCCCCAACCTGCAGACTGATCGTGAGATTCAAACCGCGAATAGTTACCGACTGGTCCCGCAAACTTTCCAGATACACCTCAACACGACCGAGCGATTCGTTATAAACCGATCGCAATCCAAACGCCCAAAGATCGAAGTTCGCGTTCAGTTCGCGATTGATGCGCTCCAGTTCGTTGATAATGAAAGAGCGCGTCACGCCCAGCGAATCGTTGTAAGCCGCTTCCAGTACGGCCCGATCCTTCTTCAAATCGGCGCCAAGCAACAGCGCGTCGCCACGATGCAAAACGCCGCGAATCCCGCGTAAGAAATCCGTGGCTTCATCCCGTTCAAAGTTTCCAATGTTGGACCCGAGGAACAAGACAAGTGCGGGAGCATCACGTTTGGGCAGCGCCGCCAACGCTTGAAAATAATCTGCGGCATAAGCGTCAATGCGCAGGTTGGGATACGAATCCAGCAGCGAGTGCGAACTTTCTTCCAGAGCCGACGCCGAAATATCGACCGGCACGAAGAGCAACTCGCCTCGCTGGCGGATGAGCGCTTCGATAATCTTGCGCGTCTTTTCCGCGCTCCCGCTACCGAGTTCGATCAGGGTTTCGCAACTCGGGACCGACGACACAATTTCACCTGCGTGGGTCGTGAGGATTTCATCTTCGGCGCGCGTCAAATAATATTCATCAACCTGGCAAATTGCCTCGAACAACCGCGAGCCCAATTCATCGTACAGATATTTTGGAAACAGGTGTTTGGGATTTGAAGTCAGGCCGCGATGAATGTCGCGCGCAAAATCCGCATGGCCATTCCGGCGCGCCAAATCATGAATGATTAAGCGCGAACGCGGTTGATTGGAATTTGTTTGAGATGCCAAGTCCTCTCCGCAACTTTATCGCACCGCAAAATGGGGTTGAATTTGGGAGAGGAATTATACGCGCTCGGTAATCCAGAACAAAAAGGGCAGCCCGAGCGAGACCGCTCGACTGCCCTGTTCATTCGCTTGTTGCTTCTGCGAAAGGCCCGATATGGTCAGGCTCAGATAATAACCACGCGCGCACGCCGCGCGCGCGGCGCCCGCGCTGGCACGGTGACATCGATCGGCGGAGTCGCCGGAACCGATATTCGCGGGATGCGAATGTTCATTTCCGGCACATCCGGAACCTGGATCGACGGAATTACGATCCGGCGCGTGCTGGTTCCCGGACGAATTAAGTTTCCATCAGGATTCTTTTCCGGCGTGATCGTAACAGTTCGGGTATTGTGATCGCGCACAATAGTCAGCGAAACGTCGCCGGTTTCCTTCTTGCCAATACCGCGGACCAGATCGCCGGGCGACGAAACTTTCTCGCCGTCGATCGCGGTGATGACGTCACCGGCTTTCAATCCAGCTTTAGCAGCGGGGCTGTTTTCAGTAACCGCGGTGACCAACACGCCGCCACTAACACCGAAATAATCGGCAAGCTGTTTCGTCAATGTTTGGGTGCTCACGCCGATGCGGCGACTAGCGCCCACTGACCAGATAAAGGGTCCTTCCCCGCCACCAACTGATGGTGGCCAGTTCGGCCCTGGAAATACACGCACGCCGTCTTCATTACCGTCGCGCAGAATCCGCGGCAACGATCCGCCAAAAATATTTTCCATTTTGTGCTTGCCCAGCGTCGCTGTTAACTCTTGCTCGGATCCGCCGCGACCGATCGTCAGGCGCACTGTCTGATCCGGCGCTGATTCATTCACCAGCCGCGTCAACTTTCGCACGCTCGTCACTGACTCGCCATCAAAGCGAATAATCACGTCGCCCTTGCGCAAACCGGCTTTTTCCGCCGGGCTGTCTTTGACGACTTCAGTCACTCCGACGCCGCGGACTTCGCGCATTCCGTACTGCGCCATGTTTTCCTGGCTGATGTCTTCGGCGCCGACGCCGAGGAACGCGCCGCCATCCAGAAAGATCGAAAAGTTACGATCGGTTTTGCCTGGTTCCTGATCGTCAATAAGCGTCATCGAGCCAGCCTCTTGCGCATAGACGATGCCGCCAACAATCGCGACCGCTGCAACGATAGCCAAGGGGATTATTAAGGCCAGTTTTTTGCGAGACATTCCTACACTCCTCCGGAAAGATTTTGCTGATTTCACGCGCGGGGATTGGGCAAGTTCCAAATGTTTTGACGGCGCTGGGACTCCCTACCGGCGAGCCGCCAGCATCCAGCTCGGATGTACGCGAAGGTCCCGCTCAGATGGCGCACTTGTGCGCCAATGAGGCCGGACAAGTCCGGCCTCTAAACGATTGGATGAATTGGTAAATTGATGGATGCGCTTTAATCGACGGAGAGCTTTCGATAAACCTCGCACCCGTCACTGATCTCAACCGCAATCTTCGCTTCAGATTGCGCGTAATCAAGATGCGCGACCGCTTCTGACACCGCGAGGAAACGATGTACGTCGTCAGCATCCGGAAACATTTTTCGGGAAACCTCCCAAGCTGTCGCTCCGTTCCCAGGAACGAATCCAATCACAGTTGCCTGCCGTTCGTTAATGGCGCGTAGGTAGCGATTGAATAATTCTTCGTAATCGTGAATTGGTTCACCGTGGCCGCCGTAAACGAGCGTCGGCGCGAAGCTGCGCACGCGCGCGAGGCTGACCAGGTATTCGGCCAACGATTTAAATCGGCGTGACGGATCGATGGGATCGGGAGAGATAACCGGATTCGGAGTGATGCGTTTCAAAACGCAATCGCCGGCGATGACTGTGCGATCAGCTTCCCGCAAAAACGAGCACGAGCCCGGAGTGTGTCCTGGCGTGTGAATCACGCGCAGCGTTCCCGCATCGAATTCCAATTCGTCGCCATCGACTAGTTCCGCGCAATGATCGTCCTCCAAAGAATCCGAGTACTGCCGCACATCTTCGTAAAGCCTGCGCATCAACTGAATCTCATCATCCGGAACGCCGGCGCGTTGCAGCAGTCTCAGGTTCTCTTCATGCTCGAGCCGCGCAGCGCGATGACCAGTTTCCCAGTCATGCACGAATACTTCCGCGTCTTTGGCTTCATCACGCAATGACCGCGCTAGCCCACAATGATCTTCATGCGCATGCGTCAGCACGATGCGACGAATGTCACCGGTCGTCAGTCCGTTTTGTCGCAGCCCCGCGCGCAACGCATCGACGGCTTCACGGGTCTTGGGACCAGTGTCGATGATCGTAATCGGATCTTCTTTGACGAGATAGACGTTGACCGCGCCAATATAGAACGGAGTTGGAAGTGAGATGGGAACGATTTTCATTGCCGATTTGTGATTGCCAATTGCCGATTGAATCACAATCGCGGCCGCCCGCAAATCGGCAATCGCTAATTGGCAATCGGCAATGAACTAATAGACATACTTATTCGCCTCAATCATCGCATTCGCGATGCGCTGGCGCGCGGCCACGGTATTGATCGGCGTCATCTTTGTGAAGCGACGCAGCGCCGCTAACAGCGTGCGCAGCTCATCACCTTCAGACATAGCCGCGAGTGTGTTCTTCGCGTTCATTTCGATGCGTTCGACTGCGTCGTTGCAAAACACGCGCGTCATATCGATGAAACGTTCCGCGGCCTTCTCACCCTGCGCGGCGGCGACTTTCTGCGTGCGCAGGATCGCCGACTCCATGGCGTAGCCGTCCATGATGATGTCGGCGATGCCCATCAGAATCTCCTGCTGATCGCCGAGGCCCATCATGTACTTCTGCGCCGCCGTGCCCAGCGTCATCAACGCAACTTTCTTCATATTCGTCGCCAGCTTCTGTTCAGCAGCCAGCAAACCTTCGTCAGTGTCGAACGAAGCCATGGAAGGATTAAGAATCTCGTCCATCAATCCCTGCGCCGCCGGCAGCAGAGCCAGACGTCCGCTCATCGCTGCCTTCATCAAGCGGCCGGGAATCAGCATGCGATTGATTTCGTTCGTGCCTTCGAAGATGCGATTGATGCGCGTGTCGCGATAAGCGCGCTCAGCCGGATAATCTGCCGAGTAACCATAGCCGCCAAAAATCTGCACCATCTCGTCGGTGATGTAGTTGCAATATTCCGACATCGCGACCTTGATGATCGAACATTCGGCGGCGTACTCCTCGATCGCCTTCAACCGCGCGTCCATATCATGCGAATCTGCGAGCGCGCCAAGGCCTTCTTCGATCATCCCCATCGTGCGATACGTCATCGCTTCGCCGACCCAGGTCCGAATCGCCATCTCGCCGAGTTTGTGCTTGATTGCGCCGAATGACGAGATTGATTTGCCGAACTGATGACGCTCGTTCGCGTACTTCACCGATTCAGTGACCGCGAGCTTCATTCCGCCGAGACACATCGCCCCCAATTTGAAGCGCCCCATGTTGAGAATGTTGAAAGCGATCTTGTGGCCCTTGCCGACTTCGCCCAAGAGATTTTCCACCGGACACTTTGCATCAGCGAGAATCAGCGGCGTCGTGCTCGACCCCTTAATGCCCATCTTGTGCTCTTCGGCACCGGGCTGGCAGCCTTCTTGCCGCTCGACAATGAACGCGGTGAACTTGTCACCATCGACTTTCGCGAAGACCACATAGATGTCCGCGAAACCGCCGTTCGTGATGAACATCTTCTCGCCGTTGAGAACGTACTCCTTGCCGTCGTCGCTCAGCTTCGCCGTAGCCTTCGCCGCCATTGCGTCGGAACCAGAGCCGGCTTCCGTCAAAGCGTAAGCCGTGATCAATTCGCCCGCGGCAATCTTCGGCAGATATTTTTTCTTGGCTGCTTCTGTGCCGAAGTAAACGATCGGCGCGAGACCGATGCCACTTTGTGCGCCCAGCGTCGTGGCGAACGATGCCGAGCGACCGAGGTTCTCAGCGATGAGCGCGCTACTCGTTTGATCGAGGCCGAGCCCGCCGTACTCTTCGGGAATATTCGCGCCGACGAGACCGAGATCAGCAGCCTGCTTCACCAGTTCACGCGCCAGCTTCCAATCCTTGGCTTCCAGCTCATTGACGCGCGGCAGAACTTCCGCATCCATGAACTGCCGCGTCGTGTCGGCGATCATGCGATGCTCTTCGTTGAAGTCTTCGGGCGTAAAGACCTCCGCGGGCGTGCGTTCTTCGATTAGAAAGCTGCCACCTTTAATGATTTCTTTTCTTTCGACTACGGCTGCCATTGAATTGCTCCTTTGGAGTGCGGCGGCTTGACGCCGCTTTATTAGGTTTTTGTCGAATGGTCTTGGCGATGAAACGGAAAGCGCCGTCAAGCCGGCGCAATCCAAATCACAATCTTTCGAATATTCCCGCGGCGCCCATGCCGCCGCCGACGCACATCGTCACCATGCCGTAACGCGCGTTGCGTCTTTCGAGTTCGCGTAAGATCGAGGCGGTCAATTTCGCTCCCGTGCATCCGAGCGGATGTCCGAGCGCGATCGCGCCGCCATTCACGTTCACCTTGTCAGGATTCAGTTCGAGCATCTTGATCACCGCCAGCGACTGCGCCGCGAATGCTTCATTCAGTTCGATGACCGCGATGTCGTCGAGCGTGAGGCCGGCAAGCTTCAAAGCCTTCGGAATCGCATAAACCGGCCCAATGCCCATCTCTTCCGGAGGACAACCGGCGGTGGCGTACGCGACCAGACGCGCAATCGGTTTCGCGCCGAGTTGCTTAGCTTTCTCCTCCGACATGACGATCGCCGCTGCCGCGCCATCAGACATTTGCGACGAGTTGCCGGCGGTGATTGTTCCTTTGAGTTGAAACGCTGGCTTCAATTTCGCCAGCGCCTCTGCGGTACTATCGCGACGCGGTCCTTCATCTTTCTCGAAAGTGATTTCGCGATGCTGCTTCTTGCCCTTCGCATCCAACTCTTCAACGGTGACCGTCAGCGGCACGGTTTCGTCCTTGAACTTGTCCGCATCGAGCGCCGCGATCGCGCGTTGATGCGAGCGCAGTGCGAACTCGTCCTGCTGTTCACGCGTGACTTCGTATTTGCGGGCGACATTCTCCGTCGCCAATCCCATGCTCAAATAAAAATCTGGATACGTGTCGATCAAAGTCGGATTCGGGCGAATGATGTGCCCACCCATCGGAATCATTGACATCGATTCCAGGCCCCCCGCGACGATCACTTCCGCGCCGTTGGTGCGAATGCGATCGCTGGCCATGGCAATTGTCTGCAATCCCGACGAGCAAAATCGATTAATGGTCATCGCGCTGGTTTCCACCGGCAGTCCGGCTCGAATCGCGGCGGCGCGCGCGACGTTCATCCCCTGTTCGGCTTCCGGCATGGCGCAGCCCATGATCACGTCGTCGACTTGCGCGCCATCCAATCCGGGAACGCGCGCGATGGCTTCCTTGATCGCCGCTGCCCCCAAGTCATCGGGTCGCGTGTCGCGGAGTGATCCCTTGGGCGCCTTGCCGACGGCGGTTCTGACGGCGGATACGATTACTGCTTCTTTCATTTTCACCCCAAACTACTATTCGTTTAGAGGCGGGCTACTGCCCGCCATTTCATGGGCCAACATCAAGGCGGGCGGTAGCCCGCCTCTAAACGATCGGTTGTCTAATTCCTCAGAGGCTTTCCAGTCTTCAACATGTGCGCAATTCGATCCTGCGTTTTCCGCGTGCCGATCAGCGACAGGAATGCTTCACGTTCGAGGTCAAGCAGGTACTGCTCGCTCACTCGGGTGGGGTGATTCAGATCGCCACCAGTGAGAATGCGCGCGAGTTTCTCGCCGATCAGCGCATCGTGATCGGAAATATAGCCCGCGCGTTTCATTAGATGCACGCCCAGTTTCAAAGTCGCCAGCGCCGGCTTGCCCAACGCGAGGATGTCGGTGCGCGGTTGCGACTGGACATATCCGCCGGCTGCCATCGCCAGCACCTGCTTCTTCGCATCGGCGATCAGCCGATCGCCGTTCATCGAGATCGAATCTTCATCGCGCAGGAAACCGAAGTCGCGCGCTTCTTCCGCTGAGGTCGCGACCTTTGCCATGGCAATCGTTTCAAACGCGCGCTTCACGAACGGAAACGGATCTGCATCTTTCATGTCCGCGGGAGTGGAATCCAGCGCGCGCACGAGCATCTCTTTCGTGCCGCAGCCGGCGGGGATAATACCGACGCCAACTTCGACCAGACCGATGTAGGTCTCCGCCGCGGCGCGCACGCGATCGGCATGCAAGACCATCTCGCAACCGCCACCAAAAACCATCTGGAACGGCGCGACGACGACTGGCTTCGACGAATAGCGCAGACTCATCACCGACGATTGGAAGTAGCGGCCGATCATCTCCAGTTCTTCCCAGTTCTCGTCCTGCGCTTCCATCAGCATCAGCATCAGGTTCGCGCCGACTGAGAAGTTCACCCCCTGATTGCCGACGACGAGACCGACAAAGTTCTTTTCAGTTTCCGCAATTGCGAAGCGCAGCATCTCAAGCGTGTCACCGCCGATCGAATTCATCTTCGAGTGAAATTCGACGCAGGCCACGCCATCGCCGAGATCGATCATCGACGCGCCGGAATTTTTCTTGATGACATCGGTACGATCCTTGAGCGATTTGAGGACAATGGTTCCCGGCGAATCGGCGAGCGGCCGGTACTCTTCAGAAGCGAAGTCGTAAAAGAATCGCTGGCCGTCCTTTTGTTTGTAGAAAGATTTGAAGCCCGCATCGAGCATCGCCTGCACATTCGCTGGAACGGCGCGGCCTTCCTCTTTCAGCTTCGCGACTGATTTCTCAACGCCGATTGCGTCCCAAACTTCGAACGGGCCCAACTCCCAATTGAAGCCCCACCGCATCGCACGATCGACCTCGACGACAGTGTCGGCAATTTCCGGGATGCGATCCGCAGTGTAGGTGAGCGTCTTCGAAATCGTCTTCCAAAGAAATGCTCCGACACGATCTTTCGACCACACCAGCATCTTCAAACGGTCACGCGTGTCTTCGACGTTCTTGGCCGCTTCGAGTGAAGGAAGCTTCACCTTCTGCGACGGCCGATATTCCAGAGTCGCAGTATCGAGGGTCCAAATCTCCCGCTTATCGCCTTCGCCCTTTTTCCGTTGATAGAAACCAGCTTTGGTCTTGTTACCAAGCAGCCCCCGCTCGATCATCTTCGTGACGAACTCAGGCATCACGAACATTTCGCGTTCCGGATCATCAGGGAGATTTTCGTGGAGGTTTTTGACGACGTGAGCGAAAACATCGAGACCGACTAGATCGAAAGTGCGGAACGTTGCGGTTTTCGGGCGCCCGGCGGCGGGCCCGGTGATCTTATCGACTTCTCCAATCGAGTAACCATCGTCGAGCATCGTGCGCATCGTGACGAGCGCGCCGTAAGTGCCGATGCGATTCGCGATGAAGTTCGGCCGATCCTTCGCGACGACTACACCTTTACCGAGACGCTCGTCGAGAAAGCCAAACATCGAGCACGAAACTTCCGGCTTCGTCCATTCGGTACGAATCAACTCGACGAGGTGCATGTAGCGCGGCGGGTTGAAAAAGTGCATGCCGAGGAAGTGCGCGCGGAAGTCATCCGAACGTCCTTCTGCAAGTTGCGCGAGCGGGATGCCGCTCGTGTTTGAAGCGACGACTGAGCCCGGCTTGCGATGCTGTTCGACTTTCTCGTAGAGGCTGCGTTTGATGTCGAGATTCTCGACGACTGCTTCGATAATTAGATCGCAGTCTTTGAGCTTCGGCAGATCGTCCTCGAAGTTTCCGATCGATACGAGCCCAGCGCGATTCGCGGTGAAGAAGGCGGCAGGCTTCGCCTTCTTCGCGCCTTCGAAACCGGCGCGCGCGATCTTGTTTAGATCGGCTGGCTCGTCCTTCGGAACGATGTCGAGCAGCAGCGTGGGAACTCCGGCATTAGCCAGGTGCGCGGCGATTTGCGCGCCCATGGTGCCCGCGCCTAGTACAGCAGCTTTTTTGACCTGAATCATGGCGGCTAATAATACTGAATGAGTATTCATTCAGCAAGCTTCTGCAACCGGTTTCTCGTTCGCTGCGGTTAAGGCTGGATAATGACAAAAGGCAGCAGGCAGGATGCCTGGGCACCGCACGGATGCATGCGCTCTCTCCTTACATCTCGTGACGATTCGCGAGCGCCTTGTCCATCGTCACTTCATCGACGTATTCCAAGTCGCTGCCGACGGGCATGCCCATCGCCAGACGCGTGACTCGCATGCCCAGCGGTTTCAGCAAGCGGCTGATGTAGTTTGCGGTGGCTTCGCCTTCGGTGTTCGGATTGGTGGCGAGAATCACTTCGCGAATCTCGACGCCTTCGTTGTTCTCGGGTTTCAGGCGAGTCAGCAGATTGTCGAGACGAAGGTCGCTCGGCCGAACGCCGCGAATCGGTGAGAGCGATCCATGCAGAACGTGGTAGAGACCTTTGTAACTGCGGGTCTTTTCAACGGCAATAAGATCATAGGGCTGCTCGACAACACATAGCAGCGAACGATCGCGTGACGGCACTGAGCAGAAGCGGCAGGGATTGACGTCAGTGAGGTTGTTGCAGACTGAGCACTCGGTGATTTTCTCTTTCACCTCATGCAGCGCCTGGATCAATCGCTCAACATCCACATCGGGCGAGCGCAGAATGTGAAAAGCAAGTCGCTGCGCCGACTTCTGACCGATGCTGGGCAGACGTTTGAATTCGTCGATTAACTTCGTTACCGGCTCCGCATAATCGAGCATGATTCTCTTTGTACTTTGAGCTTTGTATTTAGTGCTTTGACCTGTGTCAACAGCTTCGCGTTTAGCTTGAGAAGTATCTGCGGCAAACTGATCAAAGTACAAAGCACCAAGTACAAAGAACAGATAAAGGCAGCGTCTTAGAAAAGATTTCCTAACCCTGGCGGCAGCATCGATCCCAGCTTGCTCTTCATGGCTTCGTTGACTTTGCGGTTGGCTTCGTTCAACGCGGCGATGACCATGTCCTGGAGCATCTCGACATCGTTCTCTTTCACCAGTTCCGGATCGACCTTGAGCGAGAGAATTTCGTGATCACCTTTCATGGTGACGGTGACGACGCCGCCGCCGGCGGACGCTTCGACGCGCAACTCTTCCATCTCCTGCGCCATTTTTTCCTGCATCTGCTGCGCCTGCTTCATCATGCCTTGAATGTTAAGTCCGCCTGGAAATTTCATCTTGTGATCCTCGCTTTGATTGATTATCGATCCACACTGCGCGTTGACTGCATCGTAGCTTTCCATGAAGACGAATGCAAAGCGCGTGTAGCATCGACTTCAGTCTGTGTGACTCAGCCTGCACTACGGCTGGTCGCGAAAAACTCAGACTGAAGTCTAAGCTACTTTCGCTCGCTTACATGTAATGTTATAAAGCGTCCCTGACACCATGTCGGATCTTCACAACAATCAAGTCACGATCGAGCGCGCTGTAACCGCGCAAATCAAACTGTACTACGATGTAATTCCGGCAACATCGCAACCTGCGCCGCTGCTGATTGCGCTGCACGGCTATGGCGCGAGCAAGTGGCACGCGATGCGCGAAGCGAAGATGATCGCGCCGGGAGGCTTTGCGCTCGCCGCTTTACAAGGGCCGCATCAGCATCTGCGCGAAGCGAAAGAGAAGGGCGGGCCGTTGCGTTTCGGCTTCGGCTGGCTGACGAACTTTCGTCCAGAGGAATCGGTCGCCCTCCATCACCGCGCCGTGCTTGAGATGATCGATGCACTGGTTGATGAAGGAATCGCGGATCGAGACAAGATTTTTCTGCTCGGCTTTTCACAATCATGCGCGTTGAATTATCGCTTCGCGTTCACTCATCCGAATGTTTTGCGCGGCGTGATTGGAATTGCAGGCGGTTTGCCGGGCGATTGGGAAACGAATCCAGACTACAAACCAACGAATGCGTCAGTCTTTCATCTGTCAGGAAGCCGGGACGAATTCTATGGACCGGAACGCGTGGCGAATTATGCTAACCAACTGCGAACGCGCGCAGCAGACGTCAAGTTCCGCAGCTACGACGCGGGCCATGAAATCTCTGCCATGATGCGTGCGGATATTCGTGAGTGGCTCGCAGAGCGAAGGGCGCGGAGCTAAGAGCAAAGGGCCAGGCGGAAAGGGCGAAGAGTGAACCGGAGCGTTCCCGATTCTCTTCGCCCTCCGCTCTTTGCTCTTACCGCTTCGCCTGTTGCCCCTCACGGATTGCCAAATCGCGCTCGATACTCCGTCGAAGTAATGAACGCCTTCACCATTTCCGCGTTGATGTAATTGCCGCCAAAGGCGTTGAGCTTGTTCAGCCAGAACTGAAAGCCCTGGTAGTCACGCGTCGCCTCTGGCGCGGCGTCAGGATCCCTCTGCAAGTATCCGAAGTACTCCATCAGGACGAACGACTCATTGAAGAGCGCGTTCGACATAGAAGCGCTATCGACAACGCTGCGCAGCGCCGCCGCGCGTCCGGCATTGCCGCCTCCGGCAGCGTTGAAGGCATTGATCGCTGCGGTACGTTCGCCTGAAGTTGGGTTGACTCCGGCATTCGCAAACAGCGTGTTAACAAAGGTCGTCGCGTCATTACTCGTAGGGAATCCCGCGCGCTGCACGAATGCCAACGCGAACGCCTGCTTGTTAGCTTCCAACTGGTTGGCCCAGTCTCCCTGCCCCACGATAACCTGGTTTGGCGTGGTTTGAATCGTCTGCTTGTCGGTCAAGAAAGGCGCGCGACGGACAGCGACCGGCGTGCCCAGCGCGTTGCCGAATCCCGCCTTCCACATCTTGTAAACGAGATTCCCAGTTCCCTGAAACTCGATCGATAGGAAGAAAGCTGCCGACACATTGATGCGATGCACTTCATTGCATGGGCCATCGATGCCGCAATTAAAAATGTCATTGGTCCAGAAGGCAAAGCCGCTTGAGTCGGGAGCGCGTCCGAGAAAATCGAAGTAGTGCTGACGCACATAGAAAGCTGTGTCGCCAATCGGATTGTATGACCAGCCGACGTCTCGCAATTGCGAACCCGTCAGGTCAAGAGGAAAGGCGGCGCTGTGGAAAAGATCGCCACTGATATTCGGCTCCATCAGTTGATTGGGAAATTCAGAAGTGTCCCAGTGTGAAACCGACGAGCCGCTTTGGACCGGGCTGGGCGCGTACATCAACGGCCGGCCTTGACTGTCCGCTCCGCCCAACGTGCTTGTGTCGAGAAACAGAGTTGTATTCAAAGTCGCGAGCTGAGTTTTCAAGGTGGTTCCGTTATTAAACGAAATCATCAGCGAAGGGATCGTTATCGTTCCATCGCCACCACCCATTTGTATTACCGCGCTCGGATTTTGCGCGTCGTTATTCGCAATAATGACACCAGTCGCGCCGGCGTTCTGGGCATTCTTAACTTTCACCACAAACGCACAGTTGCCGCGATCGATTAACGCAATTCGTCCCGACACCGCGCCCGCGTTCGTAAGGGTTGTGCAACCATCGTTCGGAATCGCGTAAGTCACCGGGCCGGTCGTTCCGGACGAAGTCACATGCGGGCCAAAGTCGGCGGTGCCAACCATATAGTTCCCCGCAATCGGCATGGGAGCATTGACTCGCAAACGCGGAGTCCCCAACGTGCCGGCCGCGGCAGTCTTCACTTGCGACCCGGTCCAAACCAAATTGTTCGTGTTGATGGCCGATGCCTGGCGTTCCGCATCAGTCATTTGAATCCAGGTTTTCCCGCTCGTGTTATCCAGCAGGAAACGATCGTATACCGAGGGGAAGCCGCTATTCTGCGTTCCGCTGCTGCTACTCGTGAAGGTTTGAAACCCGAGGCCGTGCGCGAACTCATGCATCAACACCGTGACGAGATCGACATCGCCGCCATGATTGTTGTCCAGACCGAGATAGAAATGCGTACCATCGAGACAGCCGGTGTTACCGAGATTCACATTGAACTGCGCATTGATTTCCGGATTCGCACTAAGGTCGCTGCCGGCAATCGAATTCGCCAGCGCCGCTGAATACCAGGTCCCAGCCACGGGAGCATTTGGGAAATCTCGAAAGATCCCGACCGCGCCAGCCGAACCTAGCGTCGCCGAACTTGATGTGCAACTAAGTGCCGCCCAACTTGCCCGAATCGTGATCGTCACGCTGCTGTTAAGAGTCGCGCCCCACAGATTCGCCGCGAATTGGAAGGCGTTGAGTCGTTGTTGGCCCAAGGTTGTGCCGGAGTTGTTTCCCACCGGCGAAACCGGCGTGGTGTCATTGAAGCCAACGCCCGGCTGATCGTTGTTGAGAATGACAATCGTCGCTGTCGCCGCGGAGGACTTCGACGAAGCCGCCAGCAGCACCGCGCACGAGAAGATTATTAGCGCAAATTTCGAGGGAAAGGTTTGGCGTTTCATTGCTGCAGCGCCGCCTTTCTCGGCCCATCCGTCTTATTGGTGGTGTCCGCCGTCGTGGTCGTGTCCGCACCGTGGAGAAATGCTTTCGCGGCTTCGGGGTTATCGACGCAGGCTTGCGAGACGCTGCCGTCGTCATTCTTCTTCGCCAGCATCACGTTCTGAAATCGGCCCTGCAAATCCATCTCGACGGTGCCGTCGGCATGCTGAACCTGGACCAGCCCATCGGTTGACTTGTTGTTCTGCAGAGCATCGGCGATTTGCTGCGACTGTTCCTGCGTCAAAGGCCCTTGCTGTAACGCCAGCGCATTGACTTGGATCTTCTTGCCGTTGACTTCAACGGTCACATAGTTCGCCTGTTTTGCGGCCGCGGCCGGGGTGCTCTTCGAACCTGACGATCCGTACTTCGCCACGGCCACAACGGCGGCGGCCAAGACCAGCACCACCGCGAGTGCTGCTACGCTCAAAACGCGACGCCGTTTGGCAGACGCACGCTTACTAATCTGCTTGGTTTTCTTCATGATTCGATTCCTGACTATCCGCGAATTTACCGGGGCGAAAGCTTCCAACGACCTGTCACTTGCGGGTTTGAGGCGCGACCCTGATTTTGTTACTCCGTCAACGTAATGTCGGGCGCACGACGTGAGATGATTCAGCTTAGCAAATTGGCTGCCTCGGTTGCCAGCGTTTTCACCTGAGCTGTTTGCGAAATTGCCAGGCGCTGAGAGAGACCATCACAAAGGCTATCGCCGCCAGCGCGAGGAGTTCGGGAAAGAGCACCTCCACGCCGCTGCCTTTCAACAAGATGCCGCGGGAAATAATCGCGAAATGCTTGACCGGATTGATGGCGGTAACAGGCTGAAGCCAAGCCGGCATCGCCTCGATTGGCGTCGTCGCTCCAGATAGCAGAGCCAGGGGCGGATTGGTGAAGAAGCCCATCAACTGTGCCTGCTGCTGCGTGCGCGTGAACGTCGCGATCATCATCCCGAGCCCGATACCGCAGAGCACGCACAGCGAAGCCGAAAGAAAGAACAAGAGCAAGCTGCCACGCACCGGCACGCCGAAAACCACTCGCGCCACCCCCAGCGCGAGCCCGATGTCGATCGAAAGCAGCAGAAAGATGGGCGCGACTTTGGCGATGATGATTTCCGAATTGCTCGCCGGCGTCATCAACAATTGTTCGACGGTGCCGATTTCTTTCTCACGCACCAGCGAAGCCGAAGAAACGACCGAGCCCTGCAGCACCAGGAGCAATCCGATCATCCCGGTGGTAATGAACCAGGCGCTCTTCAATCCCGGATTGTAGAGCAGCGTCAGGTGCGGCACGACCGAAGCTCGCGCCGCCGGATTTGTCGTCACCGCGATCGCGCCACTCGTGGAATTTGGGTCGCGAATTTGTTGGCGGCGCGGCTGAGACATCGCAATCTTCTGATTGAAACTCGCGATGATGCGCGCGGCGTATCCGCCGGCGATCGTGGCGGTGTTGGCGTTGACCGCATCCACCAGCAACTGCACTTCGACCGTCTGGTGCTGCGCGCGCTTGTCCGAAAAATCGTGAGGTAGCACAAGGCCGGCATCCAACTCGCCGCGACTGATCGCCTGGCCCATCTCTTCCGTTGACGCGTAATAACCCTGCGTCTTGAAAACCAGACCTTCAGTAAATGCGGATACGAGTTCGCGACTCTCGGGCGTGCGATTGTAGTCAACGACGCCGAGCCGCAAATTCTCGAACGTCGGATTCAGGGCGAACCCGAACAGAATGATGTTGAGCGTCGGCGGAATGATCAAAAGGATCACCAGTCGCCGGTTGCGCCGAATCTGATGGAACTCTTTGATGAAGAGCGACCAGACTCTTGAATTGAAGATGTGACTTGCTGCTTTCACGATATTCGCGTCAGTTGTCAGTTGTCAGTTGTCAGTTGTCAGTTGTCAGTTGTCAGTTGTCAGTTGTCAGTTGTCAGTTGTCAGTTGTCAGTTGATTACGGACCTACATCGCCAGCGGTTTCTTCTACTGACCACTGACTACTGACCACTGACTTCCTATGCCTTCACCTGCATATCTTTCATCACGCTCCATGCGCGCCAGAAGAAGAACCCGCCCAGGAGTGCCAGAGCGATCGGCGCGTGCCAGACGCCGCCCCAACCACCGCCGCGCAAAAACGCATCGCGAATTACTTCCAGGTAGTAACGCATCGGCACGATGTAGGACAGCGAGCGCAGGGGCTGCGGAATGTTGCTCACCGGAAAGATGTACCCAGCGAGCAAGAACGAAGTCAGAAAGCCGCCGAGCTGCGTCGCCTGAATTGCCGCTGCCTGGTTCGGAATCGCCGCGCCCAACATCGCGCCAAAGCACGTGTTACAGAACAGATAGAAGAACGTGGTCACGAGCAGCGGCGTGGGATCGCCCGCGAGATTCAATCCAAAGACGAAGAACAGAACCAGCATTCCTGCGATCCATTCGCCCCACGCCACGATCGTGTAGGCGATCACTTTGCCCAGCAGATATTCGAACGCGGTGATGCTGGAAACATAAACTTGCAGGATCGTTTTCAACTCGCCTTCGCGTGAAAGAGCCAGCGCGGCAAGCAACGGCGGAAACATCGCCATGCCGAACGCGAGCACGCCGGGGCCAAAGTACTTCAAATCTTCGCGACCGGGATTGAACCAGTACCGAATCTGCGGCTTGATAGCGGGCTGAACTTCGTCGGGCTGAATTTGCGCGGTGAACGTCTGCGTGATCGCAGCGGCCTTGCCGCGCATTACGTTCGCCGTGTTCGCGTCGGTGCCATCGATCAGCCACTGCACCTCAGCAGCTTGTCCGCGGCGCAAGTCTCGTTCGAAGTTCGGTGGAATGATCAGCGCCGCACGCGCCTCGTTTTTCAGAAGCGACTGTTCCGGCGAAACATCTGTGGGCAAAGCCTTCAGCTTAAACGAAAGCGACGCGCCGACGGTCTCGAGGTACTGCCGCGACATCGGCGTCTTGTCCAAATCCTGCACGACGACCGGAATGTCTTTGACCGAGAGTGACGTCGCCTTGCTCAAAAGCAGGAGCAGCAGCACCGGAAGGACCAGCGCTAGCGCGAGCGTCAGCCGATCACGCCAAAGCTGCGTGAGTTCTTTTTTGACCTGGGCGATGATGCGCTTCATTCGAAGTTTCTAGTTTCGAGTTTCTGGTTTCTAGTTAAGTATGAAATCGATTTCAGTTAGACCTCGTACTTTCGTGACAGCAACTCGAAACTAGCAACTCTAAACTGCTTTATTCCTCCGCGCTCTTTCCTTCCCTTCTCATCTTCTCCACGATTGCGATGAAGACGTCTTCCAACGAGTAAGGCACTTTGTTCGCGCGTGTGACCTGAACACTGTCTCGCGCCAGGCGATCGGAAACGTGCTTGATCGCGGCGTCAGTTTCCTCATCCATGATCACGTGCAGACGATCGCCGAACAGTGACACGCGCCAACTTTCCATCTCGGTTTTCAGCAGATTGTTGGCGCGTTGCGGCGCGTCCGTGACGAATTCGACCACGTGGCCTTTCTGCTGAGCTTTCAATTCGGACGGCGAACCCTGCGCGACTAAATCGCCCGCGACCATCAGGCCAAGGCGGTTGCACTGTTCTGCTTCCTCGAGGTAGTGCGTCGTCACCAGAATCCCCATGCCGCGATCGGCGAAGCTATTGATCATTTTCCAGAACGCTCGGCGCGCCAGCGGATCGACGCCTGACGTTGGCTCATCAAGAAACAAAACACTCGGCTCATGCATCACGGCGGCGCCGAACGCCACGCGTTGTTTCCAACCACCGGGCAAGCTGCCGGTCATCTGCTTGCCGCGACCCTGCAAACCTGAAGATGAAAGTACCCAGCGCTTTTTCTCGGCGCGCTCCGCCAGCGGCACGCGGTAAACGCCGGCGAAGAAATCCAGATTCTCTTCAATCGTCAGATCGTCGTAGAGCGAAAATTTCTGCGACATGTAACCGACCCGTTGACGCACATCACTGGATCGCAGCGAACCGGTTTCTCCAGCGAGTTCCGCTTCGCCACCAGTCGGCTCAAGCAAGCCGCAGAGCATCTTGATCGTGGTCGTCTTGCCCGCCCCGTTCGCGCCGAGCAAGCCATAAATTTCGCCGTACTTAACTTCCAGATTGATGCTCTTGACCGCATCGAAGTTTCCGAACGACTTGCTCAAGTTGCGCGCGCCAATCGCAATCGCTCCTTCAGCCCGATCGCGAAACTGTCGTTTCACCGGAAACGGTGAGGCGCGCACTTCGTCTTCCAAATGGCGCAGCATCGCGACGAAAGAATTTTCCAGCGTCGGAGAAGCAACCTTGATCTCTTCAACGTTGATGCCTGCGTGCTGCAGAGTCTCGCGCGTCAACTTCTCGCCCGCATCTGCATCAGTGACCATCACGTCGAGGTGATCGCCGAATCGTTGCGCGTCATCGATCCCTTTCGTTTCATCAAGAATATCTTCCGCGCGACTCAGACTCTCAGCGCGCACGATCAATCGTTTCAGTCCGAGATGATCGCGCAGCTCGCGGGGCGTGCCCGTCTGATGAATCTGCCCCTCGTGCATCAGCGCGACGCGCGTGCACCGCTCGGCTTCGTCGAGATAAGGCGTCGCGATCACGATCGTGATTCCCTGGCTTGAAAGATCCGCCAGCGCATCCCAAAACTCTCGCCGCGAAACCGGATCGACGCCGGTCGTCGGTTCATCAAGCAGCAAAATTTTCGGTTCGATGATTAGCGCGCACGCCAGCGAAAGCTTCTGCTTCATGCCGCCGCTGAGCTTTCCCGCGAGCCGATCCCCAAACCGATCCATGCCGAACATGCGCAGGTAGCGATTTCCGCGACTCTCGATCTCTTTGTCCGATAAGCGACGCAACTCACCAACGTAACGAAGGTTCTCGGCGACCGTGAGATCGTGATAGAGACTGAAAACCTGCGTGAGATAACCGACGTACGAGCGCGCGTCGCGCGCGGAGCGGCCCAACATGATCGCTTCCCCGCTCGTCGCCGGCATGACGCCGCCGAGGATTTGAAATGTCGAAGTCTTGCCCGCGCCATCCGGCCCAATCAACCCGAAAATCTCGCCGCGCTGAACATCGAGATCGATACCGCGGACAGCTTCGATCGCGCCGTAGGATTTGCGCAGTGCGCTAACGTGAATGGCAGCGTCAGATGAATAAGTGGAAACGGGAAGGGGCGCAGCGCTGTTTACCGGAGGAGCGAACGTGTTTTGATTCGTGCTCATCTCTTCATTTGAGGTTTGCCGGAAAATGACAAATGGCAAATCTCAAATGCCAAATGTCAAACGATTCACCTTCGCCCGGTATCCTTCGGCCACGTACTGCCTTCAACCAGAATCTCGCCGTCCGCCGGCATGCCTGGTTTCGCGGCGCCGCTCGGATTCTTGATCAGCAGTTTCACGCCAACCACTTGCTTCACGCGCTCATCGCGAAAGTAAGTGTTCTCAGGTGTGAACGATGCTTCGGGATCGATGCGAGACACAACTGCGTCGATCGCGACTTTTGGATTTGAGTCGAGATAAACACGCGCTGGCTGGTCAAGTTTCACTCGGCCAATGTCGCCCTCGGGGACAAACCCGCGCAGATAAATCTTTTTCAGATCGATCATCGTTACAATTGCGGCGCCCGGCGCGACGACCTCGCCCGGCTCGGCTACGCGCGTCGCAATCGTGCCGTCGAACGGCGCAACGATAGTTAAGTCGGCGCGGTTCGCTTCAACTTCTTTTACCTGCGCACGCGCGCGGTCAGAGTCAGCCTGCGCGGCGGCAACATCGGTCTGCGCCTGATTGATCTGTTTTTGGATCGCGGCCGCTTGTGAAGATCGAATCGAGGGATTTTTCAGGTTCGCACGCGCAGCCGTAAGCGCGCCTCGAGCCGCCGCGACTTGCTTCTTCATTGATTCGACCACCGCGGCCTGGCTCTCTGCCGCAGTCTTCGCTTGTTCGCGCTGGCGATCGGAAACGTCACCAGTGCGCGCGAGTCGCGTGAACCTCTCAACGTCGTAACGTGCCTGTTCGTACGCGGCCTGCGCCTGCGAGAGATTCGCCTCGGCCGTGGCCACTTGCGCTTCAGCCTGATGCACGCGGCCTTCGGCATCCTGGCGTGCTTGATCGACGGTGATGTTCGCCTGTTTGAGTTGTTCACGCAGCACCGCGATTTGATCCTGCGCGCGCGTGATCCGCGTGTCTGCTTCCTGCGCTAAGGAGCGTGATTGCTGCTCGCGGGCGGCGGCCTGCTCCTCATCGAGCACAGCGATCACGTCGCCGGCTTTGACGATGTCGCCTTCGCGCACACGAATCTCGCGAATGCGGCCGGAGACTTTCGCGGCGATGGTTGAGTCGTCGCCTTCTATGCGGCCACTGAGCACGATGATGTTGTGTGGGACCGGGGGCTGGCGAATCAGAAACCACCACAGCAGGAACCCACCTGCGATCACGATCGCGAGGATCACGATGATTACGAGAATTCTGGAAAGTTTTCGGCGTGCCATCTGTTTAGTCGGGTCAGCGAGTCTATCGAACCGTGACGGTCACGTTGTTCGCGGTCAAAGAGTTGCCGGTCACGCGCTGCAACTCGGCGATCGCTTTATTCACGTCAGTCTGCGCGCGCAGCTCGTTGCCACGCGCAGTCGCCAACGCCGTCTGTCGCTCGAGCACGAGAAACACAGTCGATTGTCCCGCGTCGAGTTTTCGTTTCTCGCTTTCGTACTGCTGCTCAGCCGTCGAGCGTGCTACCGCCGCCGAGCGCAGACGCGCCTCCGCAGTCGTCAGCGACTGCAAAGCGTTGCGCACTTCAACCTGAATCAATTGCTCAAGCTGTTCGCGCTGAGTCGCGATGCGCTTGCCTTCGACCAACGCGTGCCCGAGCTGTCCCTCGGCCGTGCGATTTCGCAGCGGCAAACTGACCGAAACTCCGACGCGAAAGTTGTTATAGCGATTCGCCGCCAGGTTCAAAAACGACTGCGGGTATCCGCCGACAAGATTCGGATCAATGGTCGTGACCTGCGGCGCGGGCAAAGGCTGCAGACCTTCGATCACTGAAAGCTGATTCACGCGCGTGCGCAAGGCATCGGTGCTGGCAGTAATCGGGTTGGCGGTCGAACTTAATTTCCCGGCGTTGCCGGTTATGCCATAACTGCCAACCAGATCCACTTCCGGTTTTGATTGATCGCGATAGAGTTTCTGGTCGAGCTGATTGATCTCACGCGCGATGTCCGATTGTTTTAGCTCCTGCCGGTTCTGCATTGCCGCATTCATCGCATCGGGCAGTGCGACTTGCGGCACGGTGAGATCGACTTGGTCAGTCGGAATAATCGAGACACTCCAGAGTTTCGCGTTCTTGTTTTCGACAATTAGATTTTTCAGATTATTTTCCGTGCGCGTGACATCTTCGAGCGCCATGAATTCTGTTTGCTCGAAATTCGCCACCTGCGTTTCCGCGGCGACGACATCGATCGGGGCCAACGCGCCTTCCGTAACCATGCGCCGGTTGTGCTCGAGCTGCGCGCGCGCGTCCGTTAACGAGTCGCGCTGAATCTGTAAGTTGCGCAGAGCGAAAACCAAATCCCAGTACGCGCGCTGCACGTTCGTGATCACTTCGATGGCCCGCTGGCGAAACTGCGCGTCGGTCAACGAAAGATTCTTTTTTGCCACTTCGATCTGGCGCCGCGGCAAATCGAAGCGAAGCCCCCGCACGAGCGGTTGGGTGTAGCTCAAGGTCAGCGCGGCCGGGAACTGCGGGTTGAGCACGGCAAACTGGCTGTTACTTGTCTGTCTTATCGAGGTGAAATCGATGCGATAGTTTCCGCCGTACTTGTTGGTCAATCCCTCGAGTCGACCTGTTGATGTAAAGTCCGAAGTTTCAACGCGACTAGCGCCGCTGAGAAAACTCGTCGGTGCAGAGTTTATTTTTTCGAAGTAACTTTGCGCGCTGAGTTTCGGATCGTATGCGCCGTGCGCTGTTAACAGATCGTACTCGGCGATCTTCACGTTATCGCGCGCGACTTCGATGTCTTTGTTGTTCTGCAAAGCCATCGCGATCGCCTCACGCAAACTCAGCGGCTGCTGCTCGTTCGTGTCCACCCCGATGCGTGTGAGCGGCGGCAGCGGCTGACTCGGATTCGCGCGATAGTCGGTCGCAATCGTCGGAACTTTCAACGCTTGTTCCGCCGACACGCCGGGTGACTGAGTTGGAGTTGGCTTTTGAGCTTTAGTTCCAGTCGAAACAACCAGAATCAATGTCGCAGTGATGATGAGAATCTTAAACATAGGTCCTAACAAAGATGCCGCCGCAGCGGCGGCGCGGCGGCGCGCGCGACCGAAGACGGCTGAGAAGGTCGCGGCAATTCGCGACCAGATGCGGCTGCGCGCGAGATCGTCAAAGAGTGAATAGAAAACCGGCACCGCCAAAAGCGTCAACAGCAAACAGAGCGACTGTCCGCCGACCACCAGCACGCCAATCGATCGATTCGTGCCCGCGCCTGGCCCACTGGAAAGCGTCAGCGGCGTCATGCCCGCGACCAGTGCGATGGTCGTCATTAGGATCGGGCGCAGACGATCGCGGTTCGCTTGAATGATCGCTTCGTGACGTTCCATGCCTTGCCGCCGCAATCCGTTTGTGTGATCGATTTGCAGAATCGCGTTCTTCTTGACCACACCGAACAACAGCAACAAACCCAAACCCGAAAAGATGTTCACGGTCTGCCCCGTCACCAGCAGCGAGACGATGCCAAATGGAATCGCCAGCGGCAGCGTGAGCAGAATCGTGATCGGGTGAATAAACGATTCGAACTGCGCTGCCAGTACCATGTACATGAAAACAAACGACAGGATGATCGCGAGCAGAAAGTACTGCCCCGTGCGGCTCAGTTCGCGCGTGCGCCCGGCGAGAAATGTCCGGTAGGAACTGCCCATTTTTTCTTCAGCGGCAAATTGCTGAAGCTTGGAGATTACCGCTGCCTGTGAACCGCCCGGCTTCGTGTTCGCCACCAGCATCACCTGCCGCTGCCGGTTGTATCGATCGATCGAAGATGGCCCAGTGCCCGGCTCAACGCGCACCAAGTTATCCAAACTCACCCAACCGATCTTCTGCGATGCCACCAGCATGCGCTGCAATCCTTCGGCGCTGGCGCGGAACTCGCCAATCGCGCGCACGCGCACGTCGTACTGATCCGTGCCGGCGTTGAAGGTCGAGACTTTCTGGCCCGCGACCAGAGTATTCAGCGACTGCGCCACGTCTCCGATTCTCACCCCGAGATCGGCAGCGCGCGCTCGATCAACGACCACGCGCAACTCCGGCTTACCAGTTATCAGCGTCGAGTCCACGTCCACCACATCAGGCAAAGTCTTCAGCTTCGCCAATAGGTGATCGGAATAGGCCGTCAGCTTGTCGAGATCGGGACCGCTGATTACAAAGTTGATGTCCGCGTTGCGCTGTCCACCACCAGAAATCGCGGCTACAGGGTTTACGCTCGTTCGTAACGCGGGGACCTCTTTCAAATACTTGCCCACGATTTCGGAACGCGCGCGCAACATCAGATCCTGCTGCGAAACTGATCGCTCTTCGACGGGTGACATCTTGATGTAAATGTTCGCGAGATTGACGATCTGTTGTTGGCCGCTCCCGATCGTCACCAGCGTGTCGGTGACGCCGGGCAGTTTCCGCAAATCCGCGGCCATGCGCTCGGCCAGCGCCGAAGTCGTCGAAAGCGTTGCGCCCTCCGGCAAGCGTACGTTGATTTCGAATTGCGATTGATCGTCGACCGGCAAAAAGTTTTTGCCGACGAACATAAACAGCGGCACGGTGCTGACGATGACGAGCAGCGACAAAACCACGATCACCCAGCGATGCGCCATCGACCACCTCAGCATCCATGTGTAAGTGCGATCGATCGGGCGATAGAAGCGCGATGCTTTGGAACTTGCCTGTTCGTACTTGTCTTTGAATTCGGCTATTGATGTGCGCTTTTCGACGTCAGGAGTTTCGCTAACTTCTCTGTGAGGCTTCGCTTGGCCGGATTTCTTTCGCTTGATCATGCGCGCCGCCAGCATCGGTGTCAGCGTGAACGAAACGATCAGCGACACGGCAATCGCGAACGACGAAGTGAAGCCGAACGACGACATGAAGCGTCCGACGATGCCGGCCATGAATCCCACCGGCAGAAACACGGCCAGCAGCGACAGCGTCGTCGCGGTCACGGCCATGCCGATCTCTTTGGTGCCTTCGATGGCCGCCTGAAACGGCGGCACGCCTTTCTCTTCGATGAAGCGGAAAATATTTTCGAGCACGACAACCGCGTCGTCGATCACGATGCCGACCATCAGCGTCAGCGCGAGCATGGTGATTTGATTCAGCGTGAAGCCCATCGCCGCCATCAGCCCGAAGGTCGCAATGATCGAAGTCGGAATCGCAATCGCTGCGATGAACGTCGAGCGGACACTCCAAAGGAAAACGAAAACTACGATCGCCGCCAGGATCGATCCTTCAACCAGGTGCAGATTGATCGAATGCAGGGCGGCCTTGATAAAGATCGTCTGGTCGCCAACGATTTGCGTCTTCACATCGGGCGGCAGCGTAGTCTTCAGCTCTTCCAGACGTTCCTTGACCGCGTCGGCAACCGCCACCGTGTTCTGTCCGGATTGTTTCGACACGACCAGCGTCACCGCCGGCTGGCCATTCAAGCGAGCTTCAGTGCGCTGCTCTTCCGCGCCGTCTTCGACGTAACCAATGTCGCTGACTTTCACGGCGTAAGGCCCGCGACTGCCGACCACGAGATTGTTGAATTGCGTGGGATCGGGAATGCGGCCCATCGTGCGCACGGTCATTTCTTTTTGACCCTGCTCGACGCGGCCGCCGGGCAATTCCATGTTCTGCAACTTCACCGCATTCGCCACGTCCGCGGCCGAGACGTTGTAAGCGCGCATCTTGTCGGGATCGACCCAAACTTCGATTTCGCGTTGGCGGCCCCCGACGATCTCGACGTTACCGACACCGCTAATCGGTTCGATCAAGCGCTTGATTTGCTTGTCCGCGATGTCCGTGACTTCGCGCAAAGATCGCGGCGCTGAAACCGCGATGCGCAAAACCGGCGTCGCGTCCGTGTCGAGTTTCTGCACGATCGGAACTTCGGCAGTCTCAGGCAGGTCGTTGACGATCAGATCGACCTTGTTGCGAACTTCTTCAGCCGCAACATCGGCATTTTTTTCGAGGACGAAGTTGATGAAAACCTGCGACACGCCTTCGACGGAAGTCGAGCGCAGCTCATCGATGCCGCTGATCGTGTTGACTGCGCCTTCGACTTTGTCGGTGATTTCAGTTTCGATCTCCTGCGGCGATGCGCCGGGATTGACGACCGTCACCGTGATCGTCGGGAGATCGATTTTGGGAAAGAGATCGACGCCTAGCGATCGAAACGAGAAGAGGCCAACGACCGTGATGCTCAGGATGAGCATGGTCGCGAACACCGGACGACGAACACAAATTTCAGCAAGTTTTTGCATGACTATTGTCTGACCGCCGCTCCATCGCTTAATTGCTCGACATTGCTCGAAGCGATGACTTCATCGCCGGCGATGCCGCTCTTGATTTCGATCAGATCGCCTTCAGTCTGTCCGGTCTGGACCAGGCGCTGTTGCGCGAATCCGTTCTTGATCACAAACACATAAGTCGATCCGGAAATCGTGCGCACCGCCCTTTGCGGGACGAGCACCGCCGGTTCGCTCTGCGGCAGCAGAATTCGCACCGTCGCAAATTGTCCAGGCTTGAGTTCGGCGTTCGGGTTCTGCACGTCGGCTTCGATCGTCATCGTGCGAGAACTGGTGCTGACGCTCGGCGAAATACGGGCAATCCGGCCGGAAAAATTTCGATCGGGATAGGCGGAGACGGCAACGGAAACGCTCTCGCCCACGCGAATCTGTGGAATCGATTGCTCGGGAATGTCGATGCGCACGCGCAGCGGATTCAGATTTACAATCGTCGCGACTTTCTGCTGCTGCGAGACGTATTCACCCACATCGGCCGGACGATCGGAAATGTAACCCGTCATCGGCGCGGTTACGTTCGTGTAACTCAAGTTGCGCTTTGCCAGCGACAGATTCGTCTGCGCCGCATCAACGGCGGCTTGGGCGTTAGCCACCGCTGCATAATTTTGTTGCGCCTGATGAATCACTGCCTGATATTGTTCGGCGGCCTGGTCGCGCTGTGATTTTTGCTGATCGTAAATCGCGCGCGAAACGTCGCCGCTCTCAACCAGCTTTTCATAGCGCCGCAAGTTCTTGTCGGCTAAATCCAGCGCAGCTTTCGCGGCGCGCACCTCAGGCACGTTTTCCGGCGAGAACCTCTGGCCCGGACGCATCCCGATTTTTGCGAGGTTCTGTTGCAGCGTCGCCTTCGCCTGATCCAATTGTGCCTGCGCCTGAGCGACGCGATCTTTGAAGTCGGCGCTTTCAATCCTCACAATCATCTGGCCGCGCCTGACGGGACTGCCGATATCGACGCCGACGGCGGCGACACGGCCGGAAGTTTCCGGCGCTACATCAGTCTGTTCGTTCGCTGCCAGCGCGCCCTGCGCTTCGAAGTAACGCGGCAACTGGCGAACAATCGCGGCGCTCGTGCTGACCTGAATTGAAGCCGGGGTTGGACTCGCGGAGGCCGCCGCGTTCGTCTGGCCGTTTGATCGCTTGCAAGCGGCGAGGCCGGCGGCGGCAATTGCGGCGAGTAAAACTAGAAAAATAATTTTCAGAGATTTGGGAAGATTCATTTTTTCGATGGCTTCCTTTTCAGCGTGGCGCTCCGCGCACTCCCGTTGCGTCGGGCCTGCGGCTTGGCGGCCACGCCGTTCAAAAGAATGTTCGTAAAGGCGCGCGCGGCAGCCTGGTTTGAAATTTTGAGCAACTCTCGATCGCGGTCCCACAAATTATTGTTAAGCGAGTGATGAATGATCATGCCGATGAACGCGCGCACGACGACCAACGGGTCGAGCTGTTTCATCGCGCCGTCGCGCTGGCGCTGGCGAATGTAAGTGCGCAAAGAGTGATAGACGCGGCGCACAAATTTTTCCCAAAACATGTGGGCCAATTCATGCTCTTCGAGAGCCGAATGCAACAGCAGCCGCTGAAACTCCGGATCGCTTTCGTGATGATTCAAAGCATCGAGGGCGATGCCTTCAAAGACAGCGCGGTCGTCCTTGCGCTGAATCGCATCGGCGACTTTCTGCAACGGATCCAGATCGTCGTGCAGGCAGGCTTTGTGATCGAGAATCGCGCTGTACAGTTCTTCTTTCGTCGCGAAGTGACGAAACACCATGGCTTCCGAGACGCCGGCCGCCAGAGCGATCTCCTTGGTCGTGGTGCCGCGAAAACCGCGCTGCGAAAACAGTCGCATGGCGACGCGCAGGATTTGCAGACGCCGCTCGCCGCCCGCCATGCGCGCGGCGCTTCCGTTAGCATTAATTCGTTTTTGTGGCTCCAAAAGGGAATGTCCCGTCCAATGAAAGTAAGTGCTTACTTACCATCGAAGAACAATCGAAGTCAAGAATGGTGAAGGTGGAGACTGGAGGCTGGGGACTGGGCGTAAGAAGACAAGGCGCGGCGTCATAGCTTAACTAGCCTCTAGCCTCCAGCCTCTAGCCTCCGGCCTCCCGAAATTCTTCGCAACTCGCTTCGAAATTCCGTCGTATGGAAGATTTGTTCGCTTACAAAGGAGCAAACCATGGAAACAGCTATCGGAAACGGACAAGACAATTCGAATCAATCAATGATTCTGGGGAGTAAAACCAGCATGTCGGAATTTTCAGATTGCGCCCGCGAATACGGGAAGAAATTTACGGATGCCGCCTCGCGCGCCGGTGATTACATCGAAGAAAAAGCCGGCGTCGTCGGCGAGAAAATCAAAAACCTGCAAGGCAAGAACTTCAACGAGATTGCGGATGAGGCGAAGGATTATGCTCGCCGCAAACCAGGTCAGGCGATTTTGATTTCAGCAGCCGCGGGTTTGGTGTTGGGCCTTTTGCTGCGGAACAGCCGGCGAGTTTTCTAATACGAGGGCAGCAAAGCCAGCAACTGCAAGCCGACCCCGACATAGCCTTCGATGTCGGGCGGTTGCAATCGTTGATCGCTGCGAAAAAAGAACAACTGATTTCCGCCCGCGTCGGTGCAGGTGCCGGAGTAACTCTCATAGAACCCGAGCACGCGATCGTTGAAGGCTTGTCGAATCGACATCTCATCCTGCCCGCGCAACAGATAGTGCCGCGAGAACTCCGGGCGCTGGCCAAAATCGATATCCTGATAACCAAAGGCGCTGAGCATCTTGTAGATGAAATTCTCTGGCCGCAGAGAGAAAAAGGGGACGTTTAAGTTCGCCGGCTCGAAATAAACAACCGATTGAAAGTGGGTGTGACTGTTCTTGCCGCTGCCGACTGTGTATCTGTAATCGAAGACTGCCGCCTTGACGCCGCTTGCCTCGCCATACATGAAATTCTTTATCTGCTTCGCATGACCTTGATTGAAGAGCGGGAAACGCTCAAGGCCGGGAATCATATTCATCGGCGCCTCGGCCGAGAAATTCCAGCCGAGCTGCCCCGCCTTTACCGCTAAAGCCTGGGTTCGCTGCTTCTCTTTCTTGTTTTGATAAATCAGCAGAAAGATGATCAGCGGAATGATCAGAACCACAAAGAGGAGTGTGAATGCGACAGCCATTATTAAACGGTTACGGCCTCGCGATATTCACCCCAGACCAAGCGCAAGCGATTGCTGATTTCGCCTACGGTCGCGAACGCTTCCACGCATTTGAGGATGTGCGACAGGACGTTTTCAGTTCCCTTCGCGGCCTGTTCGAGATTCATCAGCGCGACTTCGGTCGCCGCTGCGTCACGACGATCGCGCAGTGCACGGACGCGTTCGATCTGAGCTTGCTCGATCGAAGGATCGACGCGCAGCGTCTTCATCTTTGACTCTTCATCGCTCTGGAATTGATTCACGCCAACGACGATCGCGTCTTTCGTTTCGACCGCGCGTTGATATTCGTAGGCTGAGTTCTGAATCTCGCGCTGAATGTAGCCCTGTTCGATCGCACGCAGCGTCCCACCCAAAGCATCGATCTTGTCGAGATATTCCACCACGCGCTGTTCGATCTCGGTGGTGAGCTGCTCAATCGCATACGAACCGGCCAGCGGATCAACCGTGTCGGCCACGCCTGACTCAAACGCGATCACTTGTTGCGTGCGCAGCGCCACCCGCGCCGCATCTTCAGTCGGCAGCGCCAGCGCTTCGTCCATAGCGTTGGTGTGCAGCGACTGCGTACCGCCAAAAACCGCAGCGAGCGCCTGCAAAGTCGTGCGCACGACATTTACCTCGGGTTGCTGCGCAGTCAAAGTCGAGCCGGCCGTCTGCGTGTGAAAACGCATCATAAGCGAGCGCGGATCGCGGGCATGAAATCGTTCCCGCATGATGCGCGCCCACAGGCGGCGCGCTGCGCGAAACTTCGCGACCTCTTCGAGCAGATTGTTGTGAGCGTTGAAAAAGAAAGAGATGCGCGGCGCGAACTCGTCAATTGCGAGCCCGGCATCGATTGCGGCTTGAACATAAGCGAGCGCGTCGGCGAAGGTGAAGGCGACTTCCTGGACCGCCGTCGAGCCGGCTTCGCGAATGTGATAGCCGCTAATCGAAATCGTGTTCCAGTTGGGAACTTCGCGCGCGCAGAAGGCGAACGTGTCGGTGATCAAACGCAGCGAAGGCTCAGGCGGAAAGATGTACGTGCCCCGCGCAATGTATTCTTTGAGGATGTCGTTCTGAATTGTGCCGTTAACTTTATCGAACGCGACATTTTGCTTCCGCGCAACCGCGAGATAAAGACACAACAGAATCGCCGCCGTCGCATTGATGGTCATTGAAGTTGAAACGCTGTCGAGCGGGATTCCATCAAAGAGCCGCAGCATGTCTTCGAGCGAATCGATCGCGACGCCGACCTTGCCAACTTCACCCGCGGCGAGCGGATCGTCTGAATCCAAACCAATCTGCGTCGGCAGATCGAACGCCACGGACAAACCGGTCGTGCCCTGCGACAAGAGATACTTGTAACGGGCGTTCGACTCTTCCGCAGTCGCATAACCCGCGTACTGCCGCATGGTCCACAGACGGCCGCGATAGAGGTTGCGCCGAATCCCTCGCGTATAAGGAAATTCGCCGGGGTCGCCAAGATCGCGATCGTATTCAACTTCTTCCGTGTTCGCCGGATTGAAATCAACGGGCAATTCAATTCCGGAAGAAGTCTTGAAATGCTCGCGGCGTTCTTCTTTGATTTTTGTGGCCATTGGGTGCTCGCGTCGCTGCGAGGCTAACAGAGCGACGTTGGAGAGTTCAACTTTTGGAGCGCACGCATCCTGCGTGCGGGTCGCGGGCATCCCTGCCCGCTCTTCTCAAGCACTCGCAGGCAGGATGCCTGCGAACCGCCTGCAAGATGCAGGCGCTCCCAGGAAGCGGGCTCCAACAAACTGCTTGAATCGCGGGCGCGGCTGGCTTAGCATCGCAGCATGGAAATGGACGAGGAGACGAAGCGGCTGGCCGAGGAAGTAGGGACGGCGATCAATGAATCGGTCCGCGACTCGCCGGCAGTGGCCGCAGCCATCGAACGTCTGCGCGAAGCGGGATTTGAGATGGAGTTGACGCTCAAGCTGGAAATTGGATTGCGCCCACAGAGCGATGATGAAGAAGAACAGCCGAGCGGCGAATCGTTCGAGTTAACCGAAGAGGATCTGCGAATTCTGAGATCGATGAAGATCAAGATCGACCATGAAGAATGATGTGTCAGAAGCCCGACCGTGAGGGAGGGCAGCTAACGCGAGATGCCCTTCGCTCACGCTCAGGCTTCTGACACTCTTCGTCCTATTCCGGCGCCTCTTTACTCCCTGTTAACGACTGTTGCCTCAGTGCCGCCGCGCCAATCAATCCACCCATGCCCATCGATTCGACCGCGCTGCTTGGCACAAGCATGAGCGCGCCTTTCTCTTTCAACCCTTCGTATAGCATGTTCATCGCGCGCAGGTGCAGCGCCGTAGGATTGTCGCGATACGATTCTGCGGCGTGAGCGAAGCGCGCGGCGATCTCAACTTCGGCTTCCGCGAGAATTACGCGCGCGGCTTTTTCACGAGCCGCCTGCGCTTCGCGCGACATCGCATCCTGCAACGCTGCGGGAATGATCACGTCGCGCATTTCGACCGACTGCACGGTCACCCCCCAGGGATTCGATCGCTCGTCGATTAGCTTCTGCAATTCGTCTTCGATTCGTTCACGACCGCGCAAAAGATCGCTTAACGAAGTTCGGCCGATGATGTCTCGCAAAGCAGTCTGGGCCGCCCAACTCACCGCCTGCGGATAATTTTGCACTTCGAGTGCGGCCTTCTCGGGATCGTAAACCACCCAAAACAAAACCGCGTCAACGTTTACCGGAACGGTGTCGCTGGTCAGGGTTTCTTCCGCGGCGAATCCGGTCGTGATCACGCGCTGATCGATCCAGGCGGAGACACTATCGACGAACGGCATGATCCAAAACAGGCCCGGCCCGCGCAGCCCGACGTACTTACCGAGGCGCAGCACGACAGCTCGCTCCCATTGCCGTGCGACTTTCGGAGATTGGGCCAGCAGCAAGCCGAGCAGCACGCCCAGAATTGCGCCGACCGGGCTCAAAGTGATTATGGTCGAGAGCGCGCCCAGCAGCACCGGCGCCAGGAATGCAGCGGCGGCAACGACATTGACTCTGGGGGCATTGGGCGCGGGTAGATTACTGCGCGATTCAATCAAACTCTGTTGAATGTTAGGCATTTTGTTTCTCCTCTTGTACCGCAAATTGTGGTAGCGCAAATTGGTAATTTGCGACGTTCATCCAAACTGAATTCGCAAGTTAACAACTTGCGTTACTTCCTCCGTCTCTTCTCGAGATGTTCGATCACGTCGTCGATGGAAAAGCCGTGCTTGTGAATCTCGGCGACGAAGTGATCGGACATTTCGCGCAGGCGCCGCTCGCGATCGCGCCGATTCGCGGCTTCGTTCGGCCTCGCTGTCACAAACGTGCCGACGCCACGCCGCGTTTCGACGACTCCGCTGCGCTCCAATTCCGTGTAAACCTTTGCCACCGTATTTGCGTTGATGCGCAGATCCACGGCGAGTTGCCGCACAGTCGGCAATTGGTCGCCGATGCCGAGCTTTCCCGTCGCAATGGCAAAGCGAATGGAGCGCTCAAGCTGGTGATAAAGCGGCGTTGGATGTTGCGTATCTACCTGAAACATCGTTGCACCATTGTACTACGACAATGGAACAAGTAAAGTTCCGTGGGAAGCTCCAGCGCCGGAGGGGCGACATTGAATAGCCACGGCTGTAAGGCCGTGGCTATTCGTTGCGACTTGAATGAGCGCCGAAGGTGCGACATGAACCTGAAGATGTCGGCCCTTCAGGCCTCACACTTCTTACAACGAGACCTCAACCACGGCCTCTCGGCCATGGCTATTAGATTCTGCGCCTTCGGCACTCTAGACGTTCAGCAGAGTATTGAGGCAAATGAGGATCAAGCCGTCCGGCAGTTCGCGATAATGGAGGGTGCCGGCTTCAATATCGGTAAAGATCGCCCGCAGCGTTCGACCGGAAACTGCCGCCGCTTGATCGGGCCTAATCATCAAAGCCAGCGCGCCACAGTCTTCGCACCAATCTTCGACGGCCTGATAGCGCCTCCTGATTACCAGGAGGCGCTCGGTCTCAACCGTAATTTCTTTGCACTGGCCCATCGTTTTCAGAGCTGATCAGTGAATGACGATGCCGACGCCCAGCGTGATATTGTCGGCGCGCTTTCCGGCCACCGTCAGATCGAAGTCGGCATTACCGGGAACGTGCCGGCCGCGCGCAAAGATCGGATTGTAGTTAATCTCGAAAACGCGCAGGTCGATTCTCTTCCCCAGTCGGATATCGGCGCCCCCGCCAATCTTCATGGCAAAGCTGGTGATGCTGTCGTCCAGATGAAAATTGAACGGCCCCGTCGATGTCTGCACGTCGTGAGAAGTCTGGTGCGCGAAGCCCGCGAGAAAATGAGCGAACGGCTTGAATCGTCTCGCCTTGTCGTTGTTCTTGATTTGCAAACCGCCCAGCGCCTGCCACGTGCGATCCTTGATCCGGTTGGTATCAACGTGCGCGCCGAAATCATCAACCGTAATGTCGTTCTTATAGAGCCAACTCACCTCGCCGGTCGCGCCGATGAATTTCGTGAAGTTGCGCGTGACCGAAGCAGCGAAGCCTTTGAAGCCGCGCCTGAGGCAGAAGACGTGTTGCAGATCGTGACCGAGGATGTCGGCGCCGTCAGGCGTACACGGTTGGAAGGTAAAAGAGTTTTTCCCTTCGACCACGGTTTGCGCGCCGGAGTTCGCTTCCTGCTTCGCGTAAACAAACGTACCGGCGAGGTCCCAACGATGGTAGTCGCTCTGCGCTGAAGCGGCCGTCGCTGCGCCCAGAATCAAGATCAACCCAAACCAAAATTTCTTTGTCATTGAAGCTCCTTTCAAATCGAATCCGTATTCGTGGTAATCAGTTGTTGGCGAATCAGACCTGATTTAGAATGACCGCCGCCTGGCTATCGTTACCGGCTGATTCCGCTCCAGCGCAGAATTGCTGAAGAGCTTCCAAAGAGTCCTAAAAGTCGCGCTAAAAATTTCTCAAAAGGTCTAAAACCCGCATGAATGGCCCGTCGCAGCGCTTTTTTGAGTTCGACAATTTCCTGTTGGATACGCAGCAACGCCTGCTGTTTCGCGATGGACAGCCGCTGGAATTGACTCCGAAAGTCTTCGACGTGCTGCTCGAGTTGGTTGAGAGCGGCGGCCGCGTGGTGGAGAAGAAAGAGTTGATGGAGAGCGTCTGGCCGGACAGCTTCGTGGAGGAATCGAATCTCACGCAGCACATTTCGACGCTGCGGAAAAAACTCGGACAGGACGCGAGTCAGCAACGATACATTCTGACTGTGCCGGGGCGCGGCTACCGGTTTGTGATGCCGGTGAAGAGTTGGGACGACGATGCGGTGGTGACGGTGCAAGAACGCGTCCGTAAGCGCATCAGCATCGGCGATCCGGACGAATCGATTGAGCGTCCTGGAATCAGTCCCGCGACACACCGGTTACTGCCAGAGGTCACACGGCCAAAAGGTTCGCGATGGAAATCGCCAATCGCGATCGGAATCGGCGTCATCCTGGTCGGTATCATCGGCTTCGTTTTGCTCAGAGCCTTCCGGCGTCCGCCTGTCACTTCGTTCAAGAATTTCCGTCTCTCGAAATTCACTACCGACGGCAAAGTTGCCAGCGCCGCAATTTCGCCGAACGGAAAGCAGGTCGCCTACGCGGAAGCTGCAGGTGGACAGCAAACTCTCTGGATCAGGCAAGTCGCCACCGCGAACACCGGAGTGGTGGTAGTTGGCCCATCCAACCTCAGATATCTGGGACTCACTTTCTCGCCCGACAACGATTACATCTACTACATCGCCTCGCCGCTGAATTCGCCCACCACGCTCTATCGCGTTCCTGCACTCGGCGGCAAACCAAGCGCGCTAGTCGAAGACGTTGACAGCCCGCCGACTTTTTCGCCCGATGGAAAACAGATGGCCTACGTGCGCGGCTACCCCGATGTTCACGAGACTGTGTTGATGATCGCCGGAGTTGACGGCACTGGCGAAAAGCGATTGAGCACGCTCAAAGCGCCGCAGTACACCTTCACGCTGGGCCCGGGGCAGAGCTGGTCTCCCGACGGCAAGCGCATCGCTTGTTCAGTTTCCACCACAGACGATCAGGGTCAGTACCAGGAGGTCTACATTGCCGATGTTTCCACGGGCGAACTCAAGCCGCTGACGAATCGTAAGTGGCGGCGCGTTTATCGCATGGCGTGGTTGAGCGATGGCAATGGTCTGCTGATGAGCGCAGCCGATTCCGAAAACACGCTGCTGCAGGTTTGGGAAGTCGCCTGTCCTTCCGGTGAACCAAGGCGCATCACGAACGACCTGAATGAGTATCTTGGTCTGACGCTTACTGCCGATTCGCAGACCGTAGCGGTGGTCCAATCAGATCGGCAGGCAAACCTTTGGATTTCGCCGGCGACGGATGGCCGCAACGCCGCGCAGATCACTTCAAACAACTACGATGGACTCGATGGTCTAGCCTGGACGCCCGACGGCAAGCTGCTCTACACCTTGGCTCGAAACGCAGCCAATGACATTTGGATCGTCGATGATAAAGGCAAACAGAAAACGCCGCTCACGGAGAACGCAGGCAACAACACTTCGCCGAGCATGTCGCCGGATGGCAAATCAATCGTCTTCGTTTCGACACGGGATGGGAAACAACATATTTGGCGGATGGATGCAGACGGCAGCCACGCGCAACGATTGACAGACGGCAAACAGGATCTGAGTCCGGTTTTTTCGACAGATGGTCAGTGGATCATTTACCGCTCGTATGTTGCCGGCAACCCGAATCTCTTCAAGTTGCCTGCGAGCGGCGGCGCTCCGATTCGGCTGACTGAAGTTATCTCCGGCGTACCGGCGATTTCGCCTGACGGGAAAACTCTCGCCTGCATTCAGCGGCCGGTCGCGTTAGCAAAAGTGAAGATCGCGCTCGTGCCCCTGGACGGAGGACCCGCCAAATTGATCGAACCTAAGGACGTTCCGCGCCAACTCTTTGTGGTTTGGGCCACCGATAGCAAATCGCTAATCTACATCAAGACCGAAGGCGGGGTTTCGAATCTCTGGTCGCTTCCGGTTGATGGCGGCGAGCCGAAACAACTCACGAGCTTTAGTTCCAATTTGATTTTCAACTTCGCGCTTTCGCGCGACGGTCGCCTGGCGCTTACTCGCGGTAATGAGAGAAACGATGTCGTGCTGATCAGTTCGACGAATTGAGGCTAGAGGGCTAGAGGCTAGAGGGCTAGAGGCTAGAGGCTAGAGGCTAGAGGCTAGAGGCTAGAGGCTAGAGGCTAGAGGCTAGAGGCTAGAGGCTAGAGGCTAGAGGCTAGAGAAGTTGACGCTTCAAACCTGCGAGGATTGCATTTTTGTTTAGTCGATTTCATTCTCCAGGCTCCAACCTCTAGCCTCTTATTTCTAGCCTCTTACCTCTTTCACAATCCCGACAGCGGTTCCATCTGCAAACCAAACGCCGACGGATTCTCACCTATGATCGCCGCGGCGAAAAAGCGCGGCACATAGTAAACGTTCTCGTTCTGAAAATTGGAGTCCATCTTGTCACGCTGATCAGTCAGCGCGCAGATGCTGCACGCGCGAGTGTTCTCGTTGACGAGATCGGCGACATCGCGTTCGACATTCGATGTGCCGCGGTTGTAAGCCAACAGCGCCAACGCTTCCTTCATAGGATCGTCGCGAAACTTCTTCAGACCGCCGTCGATGTAGCGCGCGGCAGCGTCGGCCGACTTCTCGACATCGAGCAGATCGGCTGTCGTCAATCCATACCGCGCGCCGGTGGGCGGCAGAAATTGAAACATCCCGATCGCGCCTACCGAATTTGGCGACTGGAGATTGATGTATTCCGACTCGACGAGCGGAATGTACAAGCCAATCAAAGGCGACACGTTGCGAGCTTTGAAGATGCGAATCAGCGTCGGTGCGACGGTTTGTCCACGCTGAAAGATCAAGCGGGCATCGCCTGAACCGAACTGCTCGCCGCCGTTGTTTCCGATGCGCTTCACGTATGCGTCCACCGCCTTCCGAATCGTGGCCTCGAACGCCGGCGTGAACTCATAATCTCGTCCCGACATCTGTCGCGCGACGCGACGCGCCTGTTCAGAAACGAATGCGCTTCGTTGTGCCTCGGTCATTGGTTGATAGTTCGCTCTTGCCTGTCCGGCCGATCGATTCGCGTTCGTCAGTAAGCAGATTACGATTGCCAATGCGCTCAATATCGTTCGTTGAGTTTTCATTCGATTAGTCTCCCTGGGTTTAGTTATGGGCCGCGCTGAGGCCCTTATTCTGATATGCGAGAATTCGGCAACGGACTGTTCATGCAAAATGCGCAAGCGAGAATTTCCATCAAAAGTGTTCACGTTTCACCAGAAAAAGTTTTCTCATTTTTCGCTCGCCCGCATCGCGTTCGATAGAAACAAAGATGATAAGATCGGTTCTTTGATGACCTCAGCCGGCAACATCACCGAGTTACTCGACAACTGGCGGCAAGGCGATGCGTCTGCGCTGCATAAACTCACGCCGATGATCTATGGAGAGCTGCGCCGCATCGCGCACCGCTACATGCAGCGCGAAGCTCCTAATCACACTCTGCAAACGACCGCGTTGGTAAACGAAGCGTATGCGCGACTCGCGAAGCAAGATAAGCCGAACTGGCAGGATCGCCGCCATTTCTTCATCGCGACGGCGCAAGTGATGCGACACATTCTGATCGACCACGCGCGGCGACGCCGCTATCTCAAACATGGCGGAGAGTTGCAGCGCGTCCCTTTCGAAGAAGCCGGGCAAATGTCGGCAGAGCGCGCCGCGGACCTGGTCGCGTTGGACGAAGCCTTGAGTGAATTGAAAGAACTTGACGCCCGCAAACATCAAGTCGTCGAGCTGCGATACTTCGGCGGATTGAGTCTGGAGGAGACGGCTACTGCTTTGGGAGTTTCGGAAATGACCGTGCGCCGAGATTGGCGCGCTGCGAAGGCCTGGCTGTACCGACGCGTGAATGGGTGAATCGTAAGTCGTGAATAGATCGCGGGTCATACGGTCTATTCACCATTTACGATTTACAGATTTACTTCCGTTATGACGCCTGAACGTTGGCAAAGAGTAGAAGAAGTGCTGCAAGCGGCGCTCGATCAGGAGCCGCCGGCGCGCGCTGCCTTCCTGGCAAACGAATGTTCCGGCGACCAGGAGCTTTGGCGCGAAACAAATTCGCTGATCGAGGCTTATGACGAGGCTCGTGAGTTCCTCGAAGAACCAGCAATCGCCAGCGATGCGCAAGTGATCGCAAACGAGGACAATCTAAGAATCACCGGCCTGGCGATCGGGCCGTACAAGATCATCCGGCGAATCGGCAGCGGCGGCATGGGCGAGATTTATCTGGCCCAGGACGTTCGTCTCGAACGATGCGCAGCTCTAAAACTTCTCCGTCCTCAGCTGCTTGCCGATGAGGAACGTGTGCGTCGATTCCAGATCGAAGCTCGCGCGGCTTCGGGGTTGAATCATACGAACATTCTGACGATGATGTCGGAGAGTTCGAGAACAACCTCTACATCGCCGCCGAATATGTTGAAGGACAGACGATCCGCGAATTGATAAGCGATAGAACGCTCACCTTGGGCCAGGTCCTGGATGTGTTCATGCAACTGTTGAGCGGTTTGCGCGCCGCACACGCCGCCGGCATCGTTCACCGCGACATTAAGCCGGAAAACATCATGCTGCGATCCGATGGCGTGCTGAAGATTCTCGACTTCGGGATCGCCAAGTTGTTAGAGCCAACGCCTGACGCGGCGATAAATCCAACTCGAACTGAAACCGGCTTGATGATGGGCACCGTTGGTTACATGTCGCCCGAGCAGGTCCGCGGTGTCGCCGTCGATGAACGAACCGACATCTGGAGTTGCGGTGTCGTGCTTTACGAAATGCTGACCTCTCGACAGCCGTTCCGCGGCGCGACTAACGCAGATACTCTCGTGGCCATGCTGGAACGCGAGCCGCAGCCGCTGTTTGGTAGCCAGGTTCCCGCGGATCGGGTCCTGCATCGAATTCAATCGGCCGTTATCATTGCGCTCAGCAAAGATCCTGCGATGCGTTATCAAAGCGCAGCGGACATGCTCGACGATCTCGATGAAATGCGGCGTGAACTTCAACGCAGCGCGGCGCTGGACGAAGTCAGCTCGGCGACACTTGTCAGTGAGCTTCCAGCGCTTGCCGCGCGGTCTCAATCAAAGTCTGATCGTCGGCAAAAGTTTTTCGCAGCGAGCGCGGCTGTGCTGGTGCTGTTTTTCATCGGTGCGTTGCTCATCAAACGTCCGTGGCAGAGCCGGCAAACGAATGCGCCGACGACTACGATCGTAACGAAACCTTATCTGCAATTGAACGAAGCGGAACGGCTCGCTTTCGTTGCGGCACAAGAGCAGCGCATCTCAGCGATGATGGGCGATCATCCGGTGAAGCTGAACGACGAAGCGGTCCAGGCGATCAAGCATCACATCGATCGTTACGCGGCTCGCTCGGAAGGATTAAACAAACCCAGCGAAGACAGTCTGCAAACTTCTTACGGCCGGGCGGCGCCGCAAATTCCCACGATTGCCCGCGCCTTTCACGCGCGTAAGATTCCGATCGTAATCGGTATTTATCTCCCGATGATTGAATCGGATTATCGGCCCTGCTTTGAAAATGAAATCGGCGCGAAGGGCCTGTTTCAGTTCTTACCGACGACCGCGGAACGATATGGCGTCAAGCGTTCTGAGATGTGCGACGTTGAGAAGGTCGCCCCGGCTGCGGCGCATTATCTCGCCGATCGCATGGCCGAATTGGGAGACGATTCGCAAAGCATGACTTTGGTTTTACTTAGTTACAATCGTGGCGCGGAAGCTGTGTTTGATGCCTTACGACGGTTGCGAGAAGCCGACGTGAACTACGAACGAAACTTCTGGACGCTGTTCGCGAATCGGCAGAAGCTTGATGCCACATTTCAGCGCGAAAGCGCCGGTTATGTGCCTAACTTTTTTGCGGCGGCGATTATCGGCGAGAACCCTGACGTGTTTGATTTGCACATGCCGCCGTTATCGACCCTGGCAACCAACCAATCCGCGTTTTGAGGCGCTATTGGCGATGTGTTATCTTCTCCGTCTTTAAAATCCTTCCGAATTTCTCCCGAGGTATCGGGATTCGGCAATCAAAATATCAGGAGTTGATTGATTAGATATGGCTACGCCTAACGGAACTGGCAACGGACACGTCGGAAAAGTCGTGCAAATTATCGGCCCGGTGGTCGATGTGGAATTTAGCGAAGGTTACCTGCCGCCGATTTATCAGGCGTTGCGCATTACTTCCGACGGTTTCGAAGTCCCGGATCGCATCGACGTGATCGCGGAAGTGCAGCAGCATCTGGGCGAAGGCCGCGTGCGCGCGGTTTCGATGCTGCCGACGGATGGAATGATTCGCGGCATGAAGGCGACGGACACCGGTGGCCCAATTTCAGTTCCGGTCGGAGAAGGCACGCTCGGTCGCGTCATGAATGTGATTGGCGAGCCGGTGGACAATCTCGGCACGATTCCGCATCAGCAGCGCTACCCGATTCATCGTCACGCGCCTTCGTTCGATGAACAATCAACCGAACTCCAGATGTTCGAAACGGGAATCAAGGTTATCGACTTGATTCAACCGTTTCTGCGCGGCGGCAAGATCGGCTTGTTCGGCGGCGCGGGCGTCGGCAAGACCGTCATCGTGATGGAACTCATCAACAACATCGCGAAGGCGCGCTCGGGCTTTTCGGTGTTCGCCGGCGTCGGCGAGCGCACGCGCGAAGGCAACGACCTGCTACGCGAAATGGTCGAGTCAAAGGTTATTGACTTTGGTGAATCGTTTTATCACAACATGGAAGAGACCGGCGCCTTCGACATGACCAAGGTCGATATGAAAGCGATCGAGAAATCAAAGGTCGCGCTTATCTACGGTCAGATGACGGAGCCGCCGGGCGCGCGTCTGCGCGTGGCTCTCTCGGGTTTGACCGTCGCTGAGTATTTCCGCGATCAGGGTCTGGACGTGCTGCTCTTCATCGACAACATTTTCCGATTCACGCAAGCAGGTTCCGAAGTGTCAGCGTTGCTCGGCCGCATGCCTTCGGCCGTGGGATATCAACCGAACCTCGCGACTGAAATGGGCGAGATGCAGGAGCGCATCACTTCGACCAAGACCGGATCGATCACTTCGATTCAAGCGGTTTACGTGCCGGCGGACGACTACACCGATCCGGCGCCGGCCACGACATTCGCGCACCTCGACGCGGTCACCGCGCTGTCACGGCAGATCGTCGAACTGGGAATTTATCCGGCAGTCGATCCGCTCGCGTCGTCATCGCGCATTCTCGATCCGCGCATCGTCGGTGAAGATCACTACAACACGACGCAGGCCGTGAAACAAATTCTGCAGCGCTACAAAGATCTGCAGGACATCATCGCGATTCTCGGTCTGGACGAATTATCTGACGAAGACAAGCTGGTGGTTTCGCGCGCGCGCAAGATTCAGCGTTTCTTTTCACAGCCGTTCCACGTGGCTTCGCAGTTCACCGGCCGCGAAGGCAAGTACGTCAAGCTCGAAGACACGATCAAAGGCTTCAAAGAGATCATCGACGGCAAGCACGACAACCTGCCCGAGCAGGCCTTCTACATGGTCGGCACAATCGAAGAAGCGGTGGAAGCCGGCAAGCAGTATCAGGAATAAGGTCAGAACCGCCTGCGGTAGCGGGCGGGCCTGATTGATAAAGCGAAGAGAACAACTTTGGCCCACCCGCTACCGCAGGTGGTTCTGACAAGATGGCTGATCAATTACAACTCGAAGTCGTCACCCCTGAACGCCGCGTCCTTTCGGAATCGGTGAACTCGGTCACCGTGCCAGGCCGCACCGGCGAGATGCAGATTCTACCTGGCCACGCTGCGCTGATTTCGGAACTGCAAACCGGCGTGCTCGCTTACAGCCTCGACGGCGCGACCCACCAACTGCACGTCTCGGGCGGCTTTGTCGAAGTTAACAACGATAAGGTTTCAGTCCTCGCGGAAATCGCCGAACGCCCCGAAGAGATCGACGCGGCCCGCGCTCGCCTCGCGCGCGAACATACCGAAAAGCAATTGAGTTCGTGGAGTGGAACTGAAGAAGATTTTGAAAAGGCGCGAGTCAGGCTGGAGAAATCAATGGTGAGGTTGCAGTTGGCATCGTCGCGCTAAGGCGGCTCTGCCGCAGCGCCAGTGCGGAAAGCATCAGGCTTTCCGAGACAGGGAGTTTTCAGTTCCCCAGGCTGAGCCTCCGGATTTTTTTGTTTGATGACTTGCCGGTAGGACCAAAGGCTTACCGCGGTGTGCGGCAGCAAAGCCGCGCGCTCATCCTAAGCCGTGGCGATCGCCTCGCGCATCTCTCGCACAGCTCGATCCAACCCAACAAACACCGCGCGCGAAACGATGTGGTGTCCGATGTTGAATTCGGAGACTTCGCTGATGCGCGCGACTGCGCCGACGTTTCGCGTCGTCAACCCATGACCCGCGGCAACGTGCAATCCATATTGAGCGGCGAGCGCCGCGCCTTCTCGCAGACGCCGCAATTCGTGACTTGCCTGTGCGGCGCCTTCGCCGTGAATGCCTAAAGCGCCCAAGGTGCTCTCCGCATAAGCCGCGGTGCACAACTCGACCTGCTGCGCATTCACTTCGCGAGCAGATTCAATCTGCATCGGATCGGGATCGATGAAGAGACTGGCCATGATGCCCGCTTCTCGCAAGCGATTCACCGCGGCGCGCACAATCGCGATGTTCGCACGCACATTCAATCCGCCCTCAGTGGTTATCTCGCCGGGATTTTCCGGCACGAGTGAAACTGCATCAGGCTTGACCTCGATCGCGATCTTCATCATCTCTTCGGTCGCGGCCATTTCGACATTCAGATAAGTCGTCACCGCTTCGCGCAGCAAGCGCACGTCGGCGTCCTGAATGTGCCGGCGATCGCCGCGCAAGTGAATTGTGATGCCGTCTGCGCCCGCTTGCTCGCAGGCCATGGCCGCGGCCACCACGCTCGGTTCAATCGTGCGTCGCGCCTGTCGCACTGTCGCGACGTGATCGATGTTGACGTTGAGTCTCGCTGTCATAAAGGCGCTAAATAGTAAATCGTGAATCGTAATGGAACAAGGCAATATTTCTATTCACGATTTACTATTTACCGTATTCTCTTCGCTTCAACCATGACGGCTGTGCGCGCGGCGCTGATGGCTTCGCTGTAATCGCCGGCCGCTACGCCGCCGCGAATGCGGCGGACTTCATTGATCATGCGCAGGCTGTCGCGCGAGTAGTTACTCGACGAAGCCAGCGCGCCGCCCTCGCTGTGGTCCCAACGCACGGGAACTTCACACAGCCGCAACTGCGCCAGGTGCGCAAGATAGATCAACTCGACATCAAAGCCGAACCGATCAATCTGCGCCGCTTCGATCAAAGGCCGGCAGACACTCATGCGAAAGGCCTTGAACCCGCACTGCGTGTCCCAGAACGGCAAGCCCGTCGCCAAACGCACAATCAAATTAAAGACGCGCCCACCCTGCTCGCGCCGCCATGGCTGGTGCACGCCGATTAGACTTCGATCCAAAGCGCGCGAGCCAAAAGCGAGGTCGCACTCGCCATTGCGAATCGCATCAACCAACTTTGGTGTCTCGGTGATTGGCGTGGAAAGATCGGCGTCGGAAAACAGTGCGATGTCCGCTTTTGCTTCCAGCAGTCCCACGCGGACTGCGTATCCCTTGCCGCGATTGGGTTCGTAGCGAACCACGCGCGCGTGTTGACATCCGGCCTCGCTGAGGGTCGCTTCGGCGACTTTCGCGGTGGCATCCGTCGAACCATCATCGACCACAATTAGCTCGATCCGATCGTGCTGCTGGTTAAGATACTTAATGATCTTTTCCAGCGACGGGTTGATGCGCTCTGCTTCATTGAACGCGGGGACAACGATGGACAAGGCCGGCTGCATCTTTCACATTCTCAATGAATTGCGGATGCCGTACAAGCGGCTAGACTTAGAACCACGACGCGGCTGTGCTATATTTCACGGCAACGCTCCTCAGGCTTGGTCCATGAATCGGAATTTCACCATCGTCGCCGCGCTCGTGATTGTCGCCGCCAGCGTCACCGGCGGAGTTCGCTCACGCGCCTCGCGTCGCTACGTTGCCAATTCAAACGCGACCGCCGCCGCGAGTGAAAAATACGAAGCCGATCGCATCGAAGCCGATTACCGCGAAGCGATTTCCACGGTCGAAGACAAGTACGCCGGCGAGATCGATTACGAAAAGGCCACGCAGGCCGCGATTCAGGGAATGCTGTTCACGCTCGATCCGCATTCGGTTTATTTTCCTGCGGCTGAATTCAAAAAGTTAAAGGAAGATCAGTCCTCGAGTTTCTACGGCATTGGCGTGCAGATTCGGCGACACGACGACGGTGTGTACGTTGAGTCTGTCGTCGAGAACACACCCGCGTCGCGCTCCGGATTGCGCGCCGGAGATCGTATCGTCGACGTTGACGGCAAGGACGCGCGCGATTGGTCCAGCGAAGAAGTTTCCAAGAACGTGCGCGGCGATCGTTTGCGGCCGGTCAACATCAAAGTCGAACGCGCCGGTGAACAAGTCGCGCTGAATTTCAAGATCATTCGCGACGCGGTGCCACTCCCGTCGATTCGCAACGCCTTCATGATCAACTCCGGGACTGGCTATATCGGATTGACTGGCGGTTTCCAACACACGACCGATGATGAGTTGCGCGACGCGATCACGAATCTGAAGAAAGACGGCGCGCGCCAACTGGTTTTGGATCTGCGAAATAATCCGGGCGGTTTGCTGGATCAGGCAATCGATGTCGCGAGCGAGTTTCTGCCGCGCGATAAAGTGATCGTCTCGGTCAAAGGCCGTAGCGAATATCGCGAACCGGCCGTGTACAAATCGAATGGCAGCGATCCTGAAGACATACCGCTGGTTGTTTTAATCAATCGCAACACGGCGTCGGCGTCAGAGATCGTTGCCGGCGCAATTCAGGATCACGGACGCGGATTGATTGTCGGCGAGACCAGCTTTGGCAAAGGCCTGGTGCAGCACGTGTTTCAATTGCCATTCGGTTTTGGCTTGACCTTGACGACCGCGCGCTATTACACGCCGTATGGCCGCTCGTTGCAGCGCGATTACTCCAGCGGATCGCTTTACGACTACTACGTGCGTCACGATGAGGACGAGAATCTAACGCCGACGCAACCGGGCCAGCCGTCGCCCAGCGAAACGATTAACCAAACGCGCGGTTCGAATGCGCCGGCATTTCGCACTGCAGCCGGTCGCGTTTTTTATGGTGGCGGCGGCATCACACCTGATATCGAAGCGCGCTCGCTGACCATCACGCCCGCGCGCGGTCGAATCATCGAAGCCGCGTTTCAGTTCACGCGGCAACTCGCCGCTGGTCAGATTGCGGGTCTCGAAAGCTACCGCGTCGAGAAAGTTGATTACGATCATTCGCCGAAAACGACGGATTACGCCATCAACGATCGCGTGCTCGAAGCGTTTCGGGCTTACGTGCGCAAGGAACAATCGCAAAAGCTGCAAGTCGCACAGATCGACAGCGACCTCGATTTCGTGAAGCTGCGATTGCGCCAGGAGATCGTCACCGCGGCTTATGGCGCCGACGCGGGCCAGCGCGTGCTGCTCGAAAGCGATCCGCAGGCGCTGCGCGCAATCAATGTGTTGCCCGACGCCAAGCGGCTCGCCGAAAGCGTGCGCAACGGCACTCCCGTGAGCCTCAACTTCAAATCGATTCGACCCACACCTGCATCCATCCTGCTTCCGCTGTATGAAGAACCGGACGAGTGGCTGATCTGAAGGTCAGCGCCACGCGCGTCACCGAGTGGATTCAAGTTCAAGATCGCACGTGAGCCCATCCGCTGATGCAGATGGAACTGACCCCTGTTTGACTTTTCCTCAGCCACAAATTAGAAGTGGCGTCGTTCAATCATCTTGTGCCAGTGGCGCAAATTGGCAATTTGCGCTACTGACGCTCTTAAAGGCTCCTATGAATCGTCGAACTTTTGTCCGCAATGCCACGGTTGCGAGTGTTGCGCTGGCTTCGGTGCGCAGTCTCGCTGAAAAAGAATCGTCAGCGGCTGCTGAATCATTCTCGCCGCCCGCGTTCGAACTAAACGAAGCCACAATTGATGAGCTTCAGCGCGCGATGGCCAGCGGTAAAGAGACTGCGCAATCGTTGACGCGGAAGTATCTGGATCGCATCGACGAGATCGACAAGCACGGGCCGGCGATTAACTCGGTGATCGAAACGAATCCCGATGCGCTGGCCATCGCGAGCGATCTCGACAAGGAGCGCAAGGCGGGCCGCACGCGCGGGCGACTGCACGGCATTCCCGTGCTCATTAAAGACAACATCGACACGCATGATCGCATGATGACGACCGCTGGTTCGCTGGCATTAGCTGGGTCGATTCCGCCACAGGACTCTTTCGTGGCGAGACGATTGCGCGATGCGGGCGCGGTAATCATCGGCAAGACAAACTTGAGCGAGTGGGCGAACTTTCGTTCCAGTCATTCGACCAGCGGCTGGAGCGGACGCGGCGGTCAAACCAGGAATCCTTACGTGCTCGATCGCAATCCATGCGGATCGAGTTCCGGCACCGGCGCGGCGATCGCGGCGAATCTCGCGACGATAGGTGTGGGAACTGAAACCGACGGCTCGGTTGTTTGTCCCTCGAATGCTAATTCGTTGGTGGGAATCAAACCGACGCTTGGTTTGATTAGCCGCGCAGGCATCGTGCCGATTTCACATAGCCAGGACACCGCCGGCCCGATGTGCCGCACGGTTGCGGACGCGGCAATTCTTTTGAGCGCGCTCACCGGAATTGATTCGCGCGACGAAGCCACGAAGGCCAGCGGCGGAAAGTTTCTCGTCAATTACACGCGATCGCTCGATGCGGATGGGCTGAAAGGCGCGCGCATCGGTGTGCATCGCAAAGCGTTCGGCTTCAATGACGCGGTGGACAAGCTGATGAACGATTGCCTCGACATCATCAAGCGACACGGCGCAACAATCGTCGATCCGGCGGACATTCCCACGCAAGGCAAGTTCGACGATTCTGAATTCGAGGTGCTGCTTTACGAATTCAAGGCGGACTTGAATGCGTATCTCGCATCGCTCGGCGCGCGCGCGCCGGTGAAATCTTTGAAAGAGATCATCGACTTCAACGAACAGTATCGCGACCGAGAAATGCCCTGGTTCGGACAGGACATCATGATCAAGGCGCAAGCAAAAGGCCCGCTCACTGAGAAGGCTTACAAGGACGCGCTCGCGAAGAACCTGCGGCTGTCGCGCAAAGAAGGCATCGATTTCGTGATGGACAAGAACAAGCTCGATGCGCTGATTGCACCGACGGGTGGACCACCGTGGCCAACCGATTGGGTGAATGGCGATCACTTCACGGGGGGCTACTCGACTGCGTCAGCCGTCGCCGGCTATCCGCATGTCACCGTGCCCGCGGGTTACCTGTTTGGCTTGCCGGTAGGACTTTCCTTCTTTGGCCGCGCGTGGAGTGAACCGACTCTGATCAAGTTTGCTTATGCTTTCGAGCAAGCAACAAAGTCGAGGCGTCCGCCGAATTTTTTGGCCACCGCGAAGTTGGGTTAGAAAGGCGTGTCAGCACCGCGAGCGATAGCGAGCGGATCAAGTGACCCTTAGTTTTCGTGTCGGCCCGAGCATTTATCAACCGCGGAGTCCTTCGATCCGCTCGCTATCGCTCGCGGTACCGACACGCAAGATGCTCGCGACCCGCACGCACGGATGCGTCCGCGCCAACCCTCAGGGCACCCAACGCTTTACCACCGACTTATCATCAACTCTTTCCAACAACTCTTCGCACGTGCATTGAAAAGTCGGGTGCGTGAGGTGCGGCGCAATCTCGACTAGCGGTTCCAGCACGAAGCGGCGCAAGTGCAGACGTGGATGCGGCAGCATCAAGAATTCAGTGTTGCTTTCGTGATCGCCGTACATCAAAAGATCCAGATCGATTGTCCGTGGCCCATCTTTCACATCGCGAATGCGGCCCAGCAGAAATTCAACTCTGAGCAGGCGCGCCATCATCTGTTCCGGCGCGGGCAGAGGGTTTCCGATTTCAGCGACCATGTTGAGAAACGGTGGCTGCTCGACCTCGCTAACTGGCTCAGTCTCGTAGATCGATGACACGCGACACACGCACATCGCAGCCTCCATCATGCCGCGTACGGCCAGCAAGAGATTGCCCGCTCGATCGCCGAGATTCGACCCGAGTGCGACGTAGGCTTTGGTGACGTGATTGCGATGGAACATGAAGTCGGTACATCCGCGTCAGCGGATGGAAAAAAGAGACCCTTAACCCTTAATGCAATGGGCAGCGCAGCCTCACAGCCGCGCTATGCTACACTGACAACGCACCCCGGTGAAGTACTAACTTGAAAATCCAGCGATGCGCGCGTGCATCCGGGCGGGTTTCCTGAGCCCCGCCACTACACAAATGGCTCGCAAACGATTCCGCAGTTCCCAACGCAACGAACCGGTCACTGATCGTTCCTTTCAGGAATACCTTTATCAAACCGCCGCGCCGTTGACGACGCGCACTGAGCTGATGCGGCTGGTGCGTGGCGGCGAAGATACCTACCTCGAACTAAAAGTTAAGCTGTCGAATCCCGAACGCATCGCACAAGGCATCGTCGCGCTGGCGAATACCGGCGGCGGTGTGATCGTCTTCGGCGTGAACGATCAACTGCGCGTCGAAGGCATCGATCATCCCGAAGAAGTGCAGGATGAACTGGTGCGGATCTGTCGCGAAGAAATTGTTCCTTCGATTATCCCGTACATTGATCGGATCGCTTTCGACAACGGCCGGAGAATAGTGGCAATCGAGATCGAGGGCAAAAGACGGCCTTATCGCACGCGTGACGGGCGCTTCTTTATTCGCATCGGCGCGGACAAACGCGAAACGTCACCGGAAGAGCTTTCCAAGTTACTCGATGACGCGCGGCCACTTTCGTACGAGAGTATTCCTGCTACCGGGGCCACGATTCGCGACATCGACGAAGCCCACCTGTGGAGTTTCATCCGCAGATTTCAAGGCGGCGCTTTCGATGAATCGGCTTTGAAAAATTATCCGACGGCGGAGATTCTCGAGAAACACTTGCTGCTGGCCACGCGAGTTGCTGATGACGCGGTGCCGACGATTGCCGGTCTGTTGTTATTCGGGCGAGACGAAAGTGTCGCTTCACTGCTTCCGCGCGCAAGTCTCATCGCCACGCGCTTCAGCGGCGACACCACGAAGTCACCCGTGGTCGAGCGGATTGAACTGCGCGGCAATCTGGCAACGCTCTACGAATCAGCACTGCGATTCGTGCAACGTTACTGCGACCTGTGGGACGCGCGGCCAACTCGCTTTGCGAACGAGACTGAGGAAGCACCGGTCGTCGCGCGCGCGAATTATCATCGGGTAGTTGTTTCGGAAGCAATTGCCAACGCTTTGATTCATCGCGATCTGGTGGTGCGCGACGTAACTACTCGGCTGCACGTTTTCGATCGCGCCATTGAAGTCGTGAATCCGCGACGCAGCGCGGACTTTGCTCCGCAAGCTTTGAAGGCGATCCGTTTTGGGGTGCAGCAGCGCTTGAGCCCGCAAACCGCCGCGATCTTTTCGAATTCAGCCTATGATTTGAAACTCGCGAGCGGCGGTCTGCCCATGCTTCTGCGCGAGGCGAAGTCTTTTTCAAACAAATTGCCTGAGATCGTTTCTTTTAATGACGAGTTTCGTTTGCGGATTTATGGAGTATAAACTAGCCGCAGCATCCGTCGGCTAACTACTTCCTCACGCGATAGCCAGCGAATGTTTCACTCCCGCTCGCTCAAAGAAGCGTTCAGCACACGCCACATCGCTATTGATTTGATCCTTTAGCTCATCGACGGAAGCGAATTTCTTTTCATCACGCAATCGGTGAAGAAAGCGCACGCGCACGACGTCGCCATACAAATCTCCCGACCAGTTCATCACAAATGTTTCGACTGACGGTTCGGTCGCATCGCCGAACGTAGGCCGCATCCCAATGTTCGTCACGCTGCGACGCCACTGTCCTTCGAGTAGGGTTGCCGTGACGTAAACACCACGCTTTGGAATGACGCGATTGTGTGGATGAAGGTTCGCGGTCGGAAAGCCGATTCCCTGCCCCCGCGCAGCGCCGCGCACCACCGGACCTTCGACGCCGTACGGCCGGCCCAACATGCGACGCGCGAGGTTCACGCGTCCTTCTAACAACAGCTCGCGAATTCGCGTTGAGCCAATGCGCCTCCCGCGCAAACGCACTTCGGGAACTTCGTCGGCGAAGAAACCGAGTCGTTCGCTGACGCGTCGCAGCAGATCGATATTCCCTTCACGATTGTGGCCAAAAAAGAAACCGCGGCCGAGATAAACCTCCTTTGCCTGCAAGCGATCGACGACGACATCACGGAGAAAGTCTTCGGCGCGAATCTGCGAAAAAGCTTGATCGAAGTGGATGACGATCGTCTGCTCGATGCCAAACGCGCCCATCGCTTCGATCTTTTGATCGAGCGTTTGCAAAAGCGGCGGGGCGGACTGCGGATGCAACACGGCGCGAGGATGCGGTTCAAACGTAATCACAGTTGGCACCGCGTTCGTCGCGCGCGCGCGTTCGACGACGGTCTTCATGATGAGCTGATGGCCAAGATGCAGCCCATCAAACACACCGAGGGTCAGCACCGTCGGGCGCTGAATCTCGGCGTTTTCGGTTCCGTGAAATAACCTCATTGGTCAGTAGTCAGTTGTCAGTGGTCAGTTGCAAAAGCGTGCTACTGACAACGGACAACTGACTAGTCACTTACTACCAATCCATCCCACGCCCATTCAACATTATCCGGCAGCAGCTTCGAATCGCGCGCATGCTTCACCTCATGCGTGATATGCGTGAGATATGTTTGCTTCGGCTTTAGCTCTTCGACGTATTCAAGCGCGCGTTCAAGCCACAGATGCGTTGCGTGCGGACGAATCCGCAGGCAGTCCAGCACTAGCACATTCAAATCGCGCAGGCCTTCGATTGTTGCTGGTGGAATCTCGCTGAGGTCGGTCGCATACGCGAAGTCGTTGAAGCGGTACGCGATCACTGGCAGACGTCCGTGTATTACTTCCAGCGGCGTGATCTGCAAATCGCGTCCGATGCAGAACGGTGCGCCATTGATGACGGTGTGCGGAACGATCTGCGGTAGCCCGCCGCCAAAATGCGAGGGCTCGAACACGTACTGAAAAATGCGGCGAATGTCTTTCCAGGCGCGTTCGTTCGCGTAAAGCCCCAGCGCCCCGTGACGAAAATTTAGCGGGCGAATGTCATCAAGGCCAAAGATATGATCAGCATGACAATGCGTGATCAGCACCGCGTCGAGGTGCTTTAATCCGATCTTCAACGCCTGTTGGCGAAAGTCGCTCGAAGTATCGACGATGATTGTTTGCCCCGCGTGTTCAATCAGAACCGAGACACGCAAGCGCTTGTCACGTGGATCGTCAGATGTGCATGTCTCGCATTCGCAGGCGATCGATGGCACGCCAGTCGAGGTGCCGGTGCCGAGAAAAGTGAGTCTCATAGTCTGGAGTCTGGAGTCCAAAAGTCATTAACTCCAGACTCCGCACTCCAGACTCAGAACTTTATTTCCCACCCGTGATATCGGTCGCGCTGAATTTCGACGGCGGCGGAGTCGGCGATTGCGCGAACGAAACGTACTGCATGCGCAAATCGGCCAGAAGATTTTCGAGCATCAGCGCTTCCTGCTGATCGAGATTGCCTTGGGTCTTCTGCTCGAGCATTCCCAGCACGTCGATCCAATGCTTGGCCGTTTGCAGATCGACTCCGGTTTCGCCCGTTACCGGATGCGGCATCATGCCCAGAGTCGCCGCAGCATTCGACGCCAACGACATGATCAGGCTGAGAAAACTCGCCGGATCGTCAAGCGGATCGCCTCCGCGTGCCGCCGGGCGCGGCCGTGATGAGGCCTGCGATCGCGGGGCCTCCTGCGGCTTTGGAACTGGTGGAGGCTCGGCGGCTGGCGCTTGAGTGGCTGCATCTTCAACGGCTGCGGTTGTCTTCGCGCTCTCCGCTGCTGCTTTTTCTTCCGGGGATAATTCGCGCGGCGTGCCGTCAGGATTGAAAGGGCGACGATCGACTACTTTTAATGTGGGTTGTTCTTCGCTCATGACTTTTCAGAAAGCGGTGCGCCCGCGGTGTTTCAATCCGCCAGCGCACCGATTAATTTAGAATTAATGACAAAGCGATGTTAGCAGAATGTAGCGCAAATTGTTAATTTGCGCGTGTGCGCAAGTCACCAACTTGCGCTACTCTAAAAACCAACACCATGTCGAAAACTTTTTCTGATCTTGTTGAGTTGATGGATCGACTGCGCTCGCCGGGCGGATGTCCGTGGGATCGCGAGCAGACTTATGCGACGTTGGCGCCGATGCTGCTCGAAGAAGCTTACGAAGCGTTCGACGCGATGGAAGAAGCGCAACACGGGCGCTTCGAGAATCTGCGCGAAGAGCTTGGCGATCTGCTCTTTCAAATAACCTTTTTTGCGCGCGTGGCGAAAGAGAAAGGGGCGTTCACGATCGATGACGTGATCGATCAGGTGCACGAGAAGATGGTGCGCCGGCATCCGCACGTCTTCGGCGATGTCGAAGCGGGCGACTCGGCCGAAGTTCTCAAGAATTGGGAAGCCATCAAAGCGGAAGAAAAACGCGCCAAAGCTAAAGACGAATCAGAGCTTATATCGATTCTCGACGGCGTTTCTACGAAAGCCCCAGCGCTGATGGAAGCGCACCAGATCTCAACCAAAGTTGCGCGCGTCGGGTTTGATTGGAAAAACGTCGAAGAGATTTTTGACAAGCTTCACGAGGAGCTGGATGAGTTGCGCGATGCCATCAGCATTCATGCCGACACGAATGACGAGGAAGATCACGCACACGTTCGCGAAGAGATCGGCGATCTGCTGTTCGTGATCACCAACATCGCGCGGCGTTTGAATGTCGAGCCCGAAGCTGCGTTGAAGCTTAGCAATCGCAAGTTCCGGCGCCGCTTCAACCACATCGAGAAGAGGCTGCACGAGCAGAACCTAAAATTCGAAGATACGACGATAGACGTTTTGGAGGAACTCTGGCAGGAGGCGAAGAAGAAGGATTAGCGTGAATAGAGCGCCGGCATCTTGCCCACAGGCGCCACGCTCATTTACTCACGCGCCGCTACGATGCGGCAAGGATGCCCGCGCTGGGTTAAGGTATCTTCCCAAACCCGGCCCAACTATTCCGGTTGTGCCACGTGATCTCGGCTTCATTCCCGCCAATCTCGCGCCACCAGTCAGCAAAGTCCTCACGTGAAATGTAGAACGCAGTCGGCGCCACCAGATGATCGAAGACGATGGTGTGCTGCTCGCGCCACCCAAACGAGGAAATCGCGTTTAGGTAATCGTTGTAGAAAAGGTGGCCCGCCAACGCCGCGCCTTTCTGTGATCGATTCAGCGGGCCATAAACCATCTTCGTCGCGGCAAACAAAAGCGCTGTGGGAATCTTCGAAAGTTGGAGCATCAAGCGCGGATTCAGGCGTGACGTCAAACGTTCGCGGACCGGATTTACGAAACGTGTGATCCATTCGTTGTTCTCCGCGCCGTAAACCCACGCCGAAATCGCTCCGCCCGGTTTCACTTTCGACGCGAGTGATTTAAAGCCATCGCGCGGATCGGGCAAGTGATGCAGCACGCCTACTGAAAATGCGTAATCAAACTCGCGTCTGAACGGTAAGTTATAAATATCAGCTTGCACGATGTGCGCATTCGGCAAATCGCGCGTCGCCGCGAAAGCAGTTTCCACCGCGGCGCTCAGATCGATGCCGATCACGTCGCGCGCGCCCCACTCTGCCGCGAGTTGCGTGTGGCGACCCTTGCCGCAGCCGCCTTCCAGGACGACTTTGCCTTTGAAGAATTCGGGTTTTACCGGCGCAATCCAACCGAGGAATTGCTGCTCGTACTTTTCATCCGCTTGGGTGAAATGCGTCCACTGCCAGCCGAAGTTCGCCGCGGTTGCGGCCTTCTCTGCTTCGACCGCGTCTAGCGAAGCAAACCGCGGCACGCCGCGCGTGATCGGCCAGGATTTTCCGCACGAGCGGCACGAGAGTTCGCCCTCGATAATTTCGCCGGCTTCTCGTTCGGCAACGGAGGCGAGGGTAAGCGCGCCGCGACACGCGGGACATGAGAGATACTGAAGCAGTTCCTCTTTCAAAGCTGTGTACTATCGCACAAATCGCGAACGAGACAGTAACGCAGATTACTCATCTATCGCACAAATCGCGAACGAGACAGTAAAGGAGATTACTCATGATTCTTTCACTCTTCATGTTATATTGCGCGGCGCATTGGAGCGCACGCATCGGAGCGCACGCATCCTGCGTGCGGGTCGCCGGCTTCCGAGCCGGCGCTCTCATATGATTGAACAAACATTAGCCGCATCCAACCCAGTGCAGTGGGCCAAGGTCATCGATCACACCCGCTGTATCGGATGTCATGCGTGCACGACGGCGTGCAAGTCTGAAAACGTTGTGCCCATCGGCGTCACGCGCACGTACGTCAAGCACGTCGATGTCGGCGTTTTTCCGCAAACCCGACGCGCGCATCAGGTGACGCGCTGCAACCAGTGTGCGCATGCGCCATGTGTCGTCGCGTGTCCGACGGCGGCGATGTTCAAGCGCTCCGACGGCATCGTCGATTTCGATAAATCGATCTGCATCGGCTGCAAAGCCTGCATGGCCGCGTGCCCTTATGACGCCATCTTCATCAATCCTGACGATCATTCGGCCGAGAAATGTAACTTCTGCGCGCACCGTATCGATGTTGGACTTGAGCCGGCGTGCGTGGTGGTCTGCCCCACGCAGGCGATTCTGATCGGCGACATGAACGATCAGACTTCGTACGTCGCGCAGATCGTCAATCGCGAAGCGGTGAATGTGCGCCGGCCCGAGAAAGAAACGCTGCCGAAACTTTTTTATAAAGGCGCGCATCAGGCGACGCTCGATCCGCTCGCGGCGCGGCGTCCCGAAGCAGGCCTCTTCATGTGGAGCGAGCAGCGCGAATCGAGCGAGCATGTCGTCTCCGGCAATCCAACTTACAACAACAGTTCAGCGGCAGCTTTGTTGACTTACGACGTGGCCCATTCGATTCCGTGGGACTGGCGCGTGAGTCTGTACACCTGGACCAAGGGAATAGCGAGTGGTGTCTATTTGGTCGCAGCGCTGCTGGTGCTGTTCGGATTCATTCAACCCGAGAGTCCGCTATGGCTCTGGGTGACGCCGGTCGTGTCGGGTGCGTTCCTGGGGATCACGGGCCTGCTTTTGATTTGGGATCTCGAACACCCTGCGCGGTTCTACATGATCTTTACCCGAGCGCAGTGGCGAAGTTGGCTGGTTAAGGGCGCTTTCATCATCGCGGGATACACTGTCGTGCTGGCTTTGCACTTCGTGGGAAGCATCGCCGGCACAACTTCGATACAGAGATGGTTGATGATCGCGGGAATTCCGTTAGCGTTACTGACGGCCATCTACACGGCATATCTTTTCGCGCAAGCGAAGGCGCGCGACCTTTGGCAGAATCCGTTGTTGCCACCACATCTTTTTGTGCAATCGATTCTGCTCGGATCAGTTGTACTGACGCCTTTTGCGATGATCGACAGACTCGATTCACCCATTCCTGATTTCTTTTCGCCTGCTTTCATCGCATTGATTTGGATTGTAGCGGCAACGACTTTGTTGCACGTCCTGATCATAGCCGGCGAAGTTTCGCTGACCCATGCGACAGCTCACGCGCGCGTCGCAATTTGGGAAATGATGCACGGGCGATATAAGAACCATTTTTGGCTGGGCCTGTTGCTGTCGATCTTGGGCGGCGTGCTGCCATTCGCTATTCTCTTCGGTCTGTTGCCGATCGGAATATTGGGTGTGCCGCTGGCGCTGGCCGGCATGATGCTTTACGAGCACGCTTACGTGCAGGCGGGACAATCGGTGCCGCTGGCCTGAAACGAGCTTTGAAGAATTCAAGTCCTAACTAAGATTACCGAAACCTGAAAAAGGAGAACCCAAAATGATCCGAAAAAATTTGAGTGCAGGTTTAGCTTTTCTACTTCTCATCGCCGCAGTGCTCGCATGCAGCAGCGGCGGGAACGAAACCGAAAAAGCAAACAAGCTCGTCGATGAAGGAAATGCCGCGGTCCAGGATGCGAAGAAGAGCATCACTGAAGCCGAAAGCTTGAAGCAGAAAATGCTGAAAACGGACGTGTCAGAACTTGCGGACGCACGCGCGACGGCGAAAGAAGCGATCGCCGCGTATGAGAAGGCGGAAACTAAGTGCAAGGAAGCTGCTTCGAAGTATGATGAAGCCAGCCGCATGAAACTGAACGATAAGTTCAAAGAATACCTGGCACTGAAAGTGAAGGAGTACAACAAACGCGGCGAAATGGTCGCCATGGCCAAAGGCGTGCCGCAAGCATTAATCGACAGCGAGAGCCGCGAAGGCTGGATCAAGAAGGCGAACGACGTTAACGAGAAAGTCGATAAGCTGCGCCAGGAAGCTGACGACTTCGCCACGCAGGCCGACAAGATCCAAAAAGACAACCCGGATATTTTTAAGTAAGAACTGCGGCTTGGTTGGTCGCACCATCATGGCGAGGCAACCGTAATTGGGCTGCCCCGTAAAGGTGCCATTGACCAGCCGTGTAACAAGCGATTTTCTACAATGAGCAGAACCCACTATCCCGGCCCATCACGCATCCATCTCTCAGCGTTCCCCCCAAAGGAGCGCTGGGATGATTGGACTGAGCTGGATTCGCAGGCGTGGCCGCGACGCAAGGAGCGGCACTATCAACTGGTGCCGACGACTTGCTTTAACTGTGAGTCGGCGTGCGGGCTGCTCGCCTACATCGACAAAGACACCCATCAGATTCAGAAGTTCGAAGGGAATCCAGAGAATCCGGGCTCGCGGGGACGCAACTGCGCAAAAGGCCCGGCAACGCTCAATCAGATAAACGATCCGGACCGAATTCTTTATCCGTTGAAGCGTGTCGGCAAACGCGGCGCCGGAAATTGGGAGCGAGTTAGTTGGGATGACGTACTGAATGATCTCGCCTCACGCATCCGCAAAGCTATCGTCGAAGATCGCAAAGACGAGATCATGTATCACGTCGGCCGTCCGGGCGAAGATGGATTCACCGAAAGAATTCTGGCTGCGTGGGGTGTCGACGGCCACAACTCGCACACAAACATTTGTTCGTCCGGCGCGCGCGAGGGTTATCAACTGTGGATGGGACTCGATCGCCCGAGCCCGGATCACGCAAACGCAAAAGTCATTTTGCTGATCAGCGCGCACCTCGAATCAGGTCACTACTTCAATCCGCACGCGCAGCGCGTCATGGACGGTAAGGCGAATGGCGCGAAGTTGATTGTGATGGACACGCGGCTGTCGAACACGGCGACGCATGCGGATTACTACATCGCGCCTTATCCGGGATCGGAAGCTGCGATCCTACTCGCGATTGCGAACTATTTGATTCAGAACGACCTCTACAATCGCGAGTTCGTCAGGAAGTGGTGGAACTGGGAAGAATATCTAAAAGCAGGAGTCGGGAGTCAGGTATCGGGAGCCGGGGAAAAGCAAAACCCTGCGTTCGGAGAATTCGAACACGTATTGAAGAATCTTTACGCCGAATACACCTTCGAATTTGCTGCGCAGGAATCCGGGGTTGACGCGAAAACGATCGAGGAGATCGCCAAACTCGTCTCAACTGCCGGGACAAGACTCAGCAGTCACAACTGGCGCAGCGTAACTTCAGGCGTCAGTCACGGCTGGTCGGTGGCGCGTTGCCTCTTCATGCTCAATGCGCTGCTCGGCGCGGTGGCCACTGAAGGCGGTGTGTTTCCCAACGCGTGGAACAAGTTCGTGCCGAAGCCGATTCACACGCCACCGCATCCGAAGATGTGGGGCGAGATCAATTGGCCGCAGGAGTTTCCGCTGTCGATGCACGAGATGTCTTTTCTCCTGCCGCATCTGCTCAAGGAAGGACGCGGCAAGCTCGATACGTACTTCACGCGCGTTTACAATCCGGTGTGGACCAATCCGGACGGCTTTTCCTGGATTGAAATGCTGACTGATGAAAATCTCGTCGGCTGTCACGCCGCGCTGACGCCGGTGTGGAACGAAACGGCTTACTTCGCCGATTACGTTTTACCGATGGGACTTGGGCCAGAGCGTCATGACATTCATTCATATGAAACGCACGATGCGCAGTGGCTTGGTTTTCGCCAGCCGGTGATGCGTGCGGCGCGACAGCGCAATGGCGATGATGTCGGCGACACGCGCGAGGTCAACCCGGGTGACGTGTGGGAAGAAAACGAATTCTGGATGGAGTTGACTTGGCGCATCGACGCAGATGGCAGTTTGGGAATTCGCCAGTTCGTCGAATCGAAGAAGAATCCCGGCACGCGACTCAGTGTCGATGAGTACTACGGCTGGATTTTTGAGAATTCAGTTCCCGGCTTGCCTGAGAAAGCGGCCGCGGAAAATTTGACCCCGCTCGATTTCATGCGACGCAACGGCGCATTTGAAATCAGCAGAAAGACCGGCGCGCTTTACGAGCAGGCCGTTCCCAGCGAAGAACTGGACGACGTTCGTGAAGATAGATGTGGTCGCGTGTTCACGCGCACAGCCAAACCGGCGTCGCCAAATGTTGTCCCCGTTCCCAGTCCGGATGGTGACAGCGAAGGACGCCGCCTCGTCGGCGTTCGCGTTGACGGCGAAGTCAAACGCGGCTTTCCCACGCCCAGCGGGAAGCTGGAATTCTTTTCGAAGACGCTCGCTGATTGGGGTTGGTATGAGTACGCAATCCCTACTTACATCCGAGGACACGCTCATCCGGAAAATCTCGAGCCGGATCAGACGATTCTGATCTCGACATTCCGTTTGCCGATTCAGATTCACACGCGCAGTGCGAATGCAAAGTGGCTGAATGAAATCGCGCACACCAATCCGCTCTGGCTGCACACGAGTCACGCGGCGAAACTCGGCGTGCGTACCGGAGACCTCGTCCGCGTCGAAACTGAAATTGGTTATTTCGTGGTGCGCGCGTGGGTGACTGAAGGAATTAAGCCGGGCATCGTTGCGTGCAGCCATCACATGGGCCGTTGGAAAACTCATGAGAGCGGCGAGCGACAGATGATGGCAACTGTTAAGCTCGATCAGAACGGATCGAATTGGAGTTTGCAACGCGAACGCGGCGTCTCCGCTTTCGAATCAAGCGACCGCGACACGCGACACATTTGGTGGAACGACGTAGGCGTGCATCAGAATCTAACTTTTCCCGTTCATCCCGATCCGATTTCGGGAATGCATTGCTGGCATCAAGTCGTGCGCGTGCGCAAAGCCGAACCGACCGACAAGTACGCAGACATTCACGTCGATACAGAAAAGTCGCACGAGGTCTATAAGAAGTGGCTGGCCCAAACGCGACCTGCTGATCGATATTCGCCCAACGGCGAGCGCCGGCCCTACTGGATGCTGCGGCCACTGAAGCCGGCGCGGGAGTTTTACAAACTGCCGAAAAAGTAGGACACACAGGTCCACGCGACCTATAATGCCGCCATGTACTTCAAGCAATTTTATCTCGGTTGTCTCGCGCATGCTTCCTACTTGATCGGTTCGGATGGTGAAGCCGCCGTTGTCGATCCACAGCGCGATGTCGATCAGTACATCGACGAAGCCGCAACGCAGAATCTAAAAATCAAATACATCATCGAAACGCATCTGCACGCAGACTTTGTCAGCGGCCATGGCGAACTTGCCGACCGAACGGGAGCGGAGATCGTTTTTGGCAAAGAGGCGGGTGCGGCGATTCCGCATCGCGCCGTGAAAGATGGAGATGAACTGGCGATTGGTCAGGTGAAGTTGCGGATCCTCGAAACGCCGGGTCACACGCCGGAGAGTATTTGTGTGTTGGTGAGTGAAACCGAAGATGCGGGCAAGGATGCCCGCGCTCCAAGCGAGAACGCTGGCGCACCGAAACTTCTGACGGGGGACACGCTGTTCATTGGTGATGTCGGACGGCCCGATCTTGCGGGCGGCCGCGGCTATACGTCGCAGGACATGGCCGCGATGATGTACGAGAGCTTGCACGAAAAAATTCTGAAGCTGGATGACTCGACCGAAGTTTATCCGGCGCATGGCGCAGGCTCGATGTGCGGCAAGAATCTTTCGACCGAGACATCTTCGACGATCGGTCAGCAACGCAAATTCAACTACGCGTTGCAGCCAATGACGAAAGATGAGTTCGTCAAAATGATGACGACTGATTTGCCGGAAGCCCCCGCGTACTTCCCGAAAGATGCGGAGATAAATCGCACGGGCGCCGCGCCTTTGGAAGACTTGCCGTCGCTCCGGTCGATGTCGCCTGCCGAAGTTGATGAATGCGCAAGACACGGCTCCGTGATTCTCGACGTGCGCACGGCCGATCAATTTGGCGCCGGCCATGTGCCGGGATCATTGAACATCGGCTTGGGTGGGCAGTTCGCATCGTGGGCAGGCACGTTGATTCCGATGACTGCGCCTATCGTGCTGGTTGCTGAATCGGAAGAGAAAGCCGACGAAGCGCGCATGCGTTTGGCGCGCGTCGGTTTGGAGAACATCAAGGGCTATCTCGCGGGTGGAATTGAAGCGTGGCAGCAGTCCTCATTCGATGTGGCAACCGTTCCGCAGATCAGCGTGGCCGATTTGAAGAAGATGATCGAATCGCGTTCCGATCTGCAAGTGCTCGATGTGCGCCGGCCCGCTGAATATGAAAGTGGTCATGCGCCGCGCGCGGTAACAGCGCCATTGTCAAAGCTGCGCGAAGCGTGGACATCACTGAACTTCGATCCTACGAAGACGACTGCGGTCATCTGCGCGGGCGGATATCGATCGAGCGCGGCCACGAGCATTCTGCAAGCCGCTGGATTCACGGATCTACTTAACGTGACTGGCGGAACGACTGCGTGGATCAAAGCCGGGTACGATGTCGAGATGCCGGCGAAAGCGGCGGCGCATTAAAGGAGCGCCGACATCCTTGTCGGCGGGTTGCGAGCATCCTTGCTCGCGTTTTGGCAAACTTCAAGGAGCAGGCAGGGATGCCGGCGCTCCGCAGGCAAGATGCCTGCGATCCATTCACATGAACACAACTCAATTCCCTAGGCGCAACTTTCTTTCGCTCGCCGGCAAAGGCCTCGGCTTGGCGGCGCTGTCATCATCGACGGTCGCCTCGCTGCTCAAAGAAATTCAGGCGGCGACGAAATCGATCGCTCATCTCACGCCCGAACAGGCGGCGATGGACGAAGACTATTGGTCCACGATTCAAAATTCCTTCACCGTCACGCGCGGCATTATCAATCTGAACAATGGCGGGGTCAGTCCCAGCCCGCGCATCGTTACCGAAGCGCTCGTCCGTTACATCTGGCAGCAGGAAGACGCAACCGCCTACACGATGTGGCAGATTCTCGAGCCGCAGTCGGAAACGATCCGCACCGGCCTCGCGGAAGTGTTCGGCTGCGATCGTGAAGAGATCGCCATCACGCGCGGCGCGTCAGAGGGACTCGAAACGTTGTTGCTCGGAATGGATCTCAAGTCCGGCGACGAAGTCTTGACCACGACGCAGGATTACGGGCGTATGCTGACGACGATTCGTCAGCGCGAACAGCGTGAAGGCATCAAGCTCAACCTTATCAAGATTCCGATTCCGCCGAAGGACATCAACGAAATCACCGCGGCCTTTGAACGGGCGATCACGCCGCGCACGCGACTGATTCAGATTGCTCATCAGATCAATCTCACCGGGCAGATCACTCCGGTCAAAGCCGTCTGCCAGATGGCGCGGCGTCACGGTGTCGAAACGATTGTCGATGGCGCGCATTCGTTTGCGCAGTTCTATTTCAAGCAGCCGGATCTCGATTGCGACTACTTTGCTACGAGTCTGCACAAATGGCTGTACTCGCCGAAAGGCACGGGACTGCTCTACATCAAGCGCGACAAGATCGCGAAGATTTGGCCGCTGTTCGCCGCGGAAGACAAACAGAAAGCCGACATCCGCAAGTTCGAAGAGATTGGTACGCATTCAGCTGCACCCAGGCTAGCGATCGGCGAATCGATTCTTTTTCACAACGCCATCGGCGGCAAACGAAAGGAGGCGCGCTTGCGTTATCTCTCGCGTTATTGGATGGACAAGCTGAAAGACGTGCCCAAGATTCGCTTCAACACTTCGTTCGATCCAAGCCAGATGTGCGCGATTGCGAATGTGCAAGTCGAAGGGCTCGATCAGGGAAAGATCGGCAGTTATCTGTTCAGCAAGCATCACATCTTCACGACCCCAATCGTTCACGAAGAGTTCGTCGGCATTCGCATCACGCCGAATGTCTATACCACGCTCTGGGAATTGGATCGCTTTTGCGAAGTGATGACGGACGTCGCGCGCAAAGGCTTGCCGGCTTAGTCACCTTCACTTCGAACTATGCCGCCCCGCTGGACGCACATCACGATTAACACTGCCGACATCGACGCGTCAGTTGATTTCTACACAAGCCTCTGCGGCCTTTCGATTGTTCGCGATCGCCGGCTTGAAGACCGCCACAACGTCTGGCTCGGTCCGGCCACGAATCCCGGTGAAGATCCAACCTTCGTTTTAGTGATCGTTCAGGACGAAGTTAAGTTCCGACTCGATCACTTCGGCTTTCAATGCGATTCGCGCGCAGAGGTCGATCGCATTGCGGAACTCGCCAGGCAAAAAGACTTTCTGGTCGAACCGCCCACAGATGTTGGCGGCGTCGTCGGCTACTTCGTGATGGTTCGCGATCCCGATGGGCATCTTGTCGAGTTCACTTTCGGACAGCCGCTGAAGGGGTTAAGCTGACGGCGAATGTCCACGAACCAATCTGATTTCCACGCCGGCTATGTCGCGCTCATCGGTCGTCCCAACGCCGGCAAATCAACTCTGCTTAACCGGCTGGTCGGCGAAAAGATCGCCGCCGTCTCAAACAAACCACAGACGACTCGCTTCAAGATTCTTGGCATTGTGACTCGACCGGACGGCCAGATCGTCCTGGTTGACACGCCGGGCGTGCACAAGCCGGGGTATGAGCTGAATCGGCGGATGATGGCGGCGGTGCACGATGCCTTGCTCAGCGTGGATTTGGTGTGCGTGATTCGCGATGCGTCCGTGTCCACCGGCAATGGCGATCGATTCGTGCTCGATTTGGTGAAGCAATCAGAGAAGCCGGCGCTGCTGCTGCTGAACAAGAGTGACAAGCTCAAAGAGAAATCAAAGTTGCTTCCGTTACTCGAATGGTATCAAGCCCAACACGAGTGGCAGGCGATCATCCCCGTGTCAGCTTTGAAGGGCGACCAACTTGATCAGCTCCTCTCAGAAATGATTCATGCGCTGCCGGAGAGCGAACCAATTTTTGCTGATGATGAACTAACCGATCAGCCGCTGCGCGCGATCGTCGCCGAGATCGTGCGCGAGAAAATTCTCGAATCAACCGGCGAAGAACTTCCTTATGTCACCGCCGTGGTCACGGAAAAATGGGAAGAGGTGCGCGCGGATTTCACGCGGATTTACTGCACGATTATTGTCGAACGCGAGTCGCAGAAGAAAATCATCATTGGCCATGGCGCACAACAGTTGAAGCAGGTCGGGATAAGGGCTCGCCACGAAATCGAGAAGCTTTTGGGCCATCGCTGTCATCTCGAACTATTCGTGAAAGTAGAAGCCGATTGGCGTGAGCGCGACCACTTGCTGGATGAAATGGGAATCCGATCGTGAACTCATCGTCGCCAAAGACGTGGTTCGTCGTCGCCGTGAGCGCGATCGGCGACGCAAATGAAGCAATCGAATATGGACTGATGGAAGCAGGCGCTCTCGGCACTGAAACCGACGACCGCGGCGAACCGGTGACGGTGCGTGGGTATTTCGAAAACAAGCCTAATCTCGAAGTGATGCGTGAGAACTTGAACCGCGCGCTGCGAATTTATGAATTCGCTTCATCGGCGATCCTCAATCTTGATTTGCAGGAGATTGCCAATCGCGATTGGCTGGCCGAGTGGAAAAAGTCGTGGCAGCCGGTTCAGGTCGGCCGCTTCGTTATTGCGCCGCCATGGTCAGAACCGCCTGCGGTAGCGGGCGGGCCAAACACTGAACCAATCCTAATTCGCATCAATCCCGGCATGGCCTTCGGCACCGGCACACATGAAACAACGCGTCTCTGCCTCAAGGCGATCGAAAAATATTTTCGCGGTGGAAGTTTTCTAGACGTGGGGACTGGCACGGGAATCCTCGCCATTGCGGCCGCGAAGATGCGCCAGAAACCCGACCGTGAGGGAGGGCCGCTTGAGATACGGGCACTCGACGTCGACGAGGACGCGATCACCATCGCCAAAGAAAACGCCGATTTGAATCGTGTCGCCGAGCAGATCGATTTTCGTATCGGCACCGTTGACGAGCAAACGCCTTCCGCAGATTTCGTTTGCGCGAATCTGACCGCGCCGGTGATTGTGGAGTTGTTACCCGCGCTGATCGCCGCAACCTGCGGCAGGTTGATCTTGTCCGGGATCCTGGACTCGCAGATTGAGATGGTCCGCTCCGGGTTAGCGAAACTTGGCGTTGCTGATGCTGAGATCGATCAGGACGGCGAATGGGTGGCGCTGATGATTTAGAAAGTTGATTAATCGTTTAGAGTCGGCACTTGTGCCGACCGGGCGGGACAAGTCCCGCCTCTAAACGAAACAAAGATAATGACTCGTCGCAGATTCTACGCACCACCGCCCGCCTTTTCGGACAATCGCCGAGACGTCACGCTGAGCCCGGATGAGACTCGGCATCTGCGCGACGTGCTGCGTCTCAAAGTTGGCGATGAAGTCTATGTGTTCGATGGAGAGGGCCGTGAGTTTCGCGGTGAGATCGCGGAAATCGATCGCTCTTCTGCGCACCTTACTATCGAAGCGGAAGTCGAGCCGGCGCGACCCGAGTCTCCGCTCCATCTCACCATTGCCGTCGCTTTGCTCAAAGGCGAGAAGTTTGATCTCGTGGTGCAAAAAGCCGTGGAACTCGGCGTCAGGTCGATTGTCCCAGTCGCTACGTCGCGAGCTGACGTGAAGATAAAGAGTAAAACGGACGCTGACCGAAAGCTGGCGCGCTGGCAACGCATCGCCCTGGAAGCCACGAAACAATGCGGGCGCGCGCGTTTGATGGAGATTGGTTCGCCGGTACTCTTCGCAGATTTGATTCAGCGATCGACGAACGATGATTCGTTAAGACTGATGTTTGCTGAACGCGCTGGCGACTCGCTTGATAGTGCTATCGAGAATCAATCAGAGCCGCGCAACGTGATTGCCTTGATTGGCCCAGAAGGCGGATTCGCAGACGAAGAAATCGAGCAGGCTCGCGAGGCCGGCTGGAAGATCGTCACGCTGGGCGGACGCATCATGCGCGCCGAGACTGCGGCGATTGCCTTGGCGGCGCTGCTGCAAAATCGATTTGGTGATCTGCGATGAATGGCGGGACGTAGCCCCGCCTCTAAGCGAAACCTACTTTTTCTGTAGCACTCCCACGATTGCGATTCGATTTCCGCTCGAACTCACTGTGATGCGCGTAATTTTTGTCACGCCGGCGATTGAAAAGTTCGCAATCTCCTGCCAACCGGCTCCCCGCAACGGTACCACCGCAAACATCCTCGAGTCCTTACCCATGAGCAACTTTCCCTCCGGCAACCATGCGTAGTCTTCGACGCCGGGCAGTGTCGCGATCAGCGATGAACTTGTATTGACGCGCGAGTCGTATTGTTTTATCTCCCAATGATCGTTTGCAATCTTGTGCACATAACTAAAGTTCTTCTGATTCGGAATCTTGCGAATGATGCGGCCCGGATTTTCGGTAACGAATTGCGACTTGCCGCTCTTCAGATCATAAATTTCGAGAAAATTCGGTTTGCCCGTTCCGCCCAGGATGAACAGCACCAGAGTGTGATCGTCAATCCAGTGGTGATAACCAACTGGCTGTACGTTCTCGAGAATCAACGAAGGCGCGCCGCCCGCGAGCGGAAACTTCCAGAGCCTTTGCGTCTTGCCATCAGCCTCGACGCGCACCACCGAAATATTTTTTCCGTCGGGCATCAGCGTCGGCGAGTATTCACTCTCGGGCGTATTGGTTACTTGCGTGGTCGCGCCGGTCTTGATGTCGTAGCGGTAAATGTCCGCCTGCTTATTTCTAATCGAAGTATAAAGAATCGAGTGGCCGTCCGGCATGAAGAAGGGTTGGTTGTTGTAGCCTTCGAAGTCGGTGATCTTCTTCGGCTGGCCCAGTTTCAGCTCGCCGCCTTCATGCCGCACATCGACGATGAAGATGTCGCTGGCGGGAGGCGCGGAGTTTGGCGTCGGCGAAGGCGAGGGCGTCTGAGCTTGATTCGCCGCGCAGGCCAGCACCAGCAATACGAAAATCGATGCGACTCGAAGCTTCACTTCTCTTATTTCGTCCATGCTGGCGATATAACATGCAAAGTGGCGGGCTTCAAGCGCGCCTGGAGCCTCGCCTTGCACCGTCGCCGCTCCCTGTGTGATTATTGCGTCAATGAATTCATCCATTCACAAAACCAAGTATACGAGGAGTCGATAAGAGTGAAAGCGGAGTTAGCGCAGTTAATCGCTTTGCAGAATGCAGACACCAATATAAGAAACCTACAGGCCGAAATTGAAAGCATCCCAGAGAGGCGCGCCGAGATCGAAAAAGAATTCGATCAGCGCGCCTTTGAAATTCGCACGCTGGAACAACAACGCGATGCAGCTTTCCACGAACGGGCCCGCCTGGAAAAAGAGATCTTCGATCAGAAGCAACGCGCCGAACGCGCGGACCGAAATTTGATGGCGGCGAAGAAGCCTGACGAATACACCGCCGCAATTCGCGAGGCCGACGCGGCGCGCAAACAAATTTCGGCGTTCGAGACGAACGTGCTCGAACAGATGGAAGCGTTCGAAACGGCCGAGAACCAGTTGAAAGAGCGCGCGCCGGAAGTTGAAAAGCTGCGGGTCGAAATGGAAGCGAGCTTCAAAGCATTCGATGAGCAGGTGCAACAACAGCAGAAAGAGTTGGAAGCCGCGCGGGCCGATCGCGAGCGCATTATCAATGAACTGCCAAAACCGATGGCCGCGATGTTCAAGCGCATCAGCGCGCGGATTCGCGACGGCGTCGCGGTGGCCGAAGCTCGCAACGGCGCCTGCACTGCTTGTTACATGGCTTTACGGCCGCAAATCATGGCCGATGTGCGGCGCGGCGACGAAGTAATCACCTGCGACAATTGCAACCGGATTTTGTATTACGCGCCGGACAAGAAAGCCGAACCGGTGGGAGTCTAGAGTTTCGAGTTCTGAGTTTCGAGTTTATAGTTGTGCGCGCCGTTAGGCGTGAACCGGGCGCACTTCAAATCATTTCCGGCTAAGTTTCACTGCTTTGTTGCTGTAATCCACCAGCGAATTAGATTTCAAATACGCGCGCGCTTTGGTGTCGTCCTTCAAATAAGCATCCCAGAACGCGATACTGGCAATCTTCACATAATCGAACACAGCTTTCTGATCTGTGCGCTGGGCCAAGCGAGAGATCAATGGCCGGCGCGGGCCTTGAGCTGCGGACGGCTGCGCCAGCGCGCCCGTGAACGACATGTGAAACGCGCCATCGAGCCACACGAGATATTTGTCCGGCGGCGGCGAATAGGTGTAAGGATCTTCACGCCAACTCGCCAATTGTCCCATCACACCGGCGTCGTTGCTGCCGGTCATCGACATCGTGGGCCGCGTCAAGCTCTTCCACGACGATTCGGTCAAGCCATTCTGGCTCTTCCCCTGCGGCGACAGCAGCAACAACGCCCGAGGTCGATTGTCGGCAAAGCTTTGCCCTTTCGGTTGATTCGGAATGTCGAGCGTGACACCGCCGATCATTTGCGTCGTGAAGGCGCCATAGGAATGGCCACCGACGCCGATGCGCTTCGAATCGATCTTGTTCTTTAACTGCGGCAAGCCCTTTGACAAATCGCCAACTGAATCAAGCACGAGCTTGATGTCATCCACGCGATTAATCCAATCGTCATAGTTGAATCGGTATTCTTCGACTAGTTCGCGGGCGCTACTTGGAGCCTGCTCGCCTCTTTCGCGTCGCAGAGCGATCGAATCGTTATGTGTCGGCTGAATGACGACGTAACCATGTGTGGCCCAGAACTCGGTCAACGGAAAATAGTTTTTGCCCGAGCCACCCGCGCCGTGCGAAAAGACAATCAATGGGAATGGTCCACCGGACTTGGGAACCAAAATACGAATCGGCAAGTCTTTGTTACGCCGCGAGTCGTGAATGACTTGATCGATCGTTTCGACGCTGAAACTTCCGCCAGCAAGTTTATAAGCCTCTCCTGAAGCTTTCGGCTTCTGCGCGCGCGCTTTGCGATAGAGCACTGCGCCGCCGACGCAAACCAGAATCAGAATCAAACTAACCAGAGCCCCAGTTTTGCGCTTGATGTTCATGTTGATTTAGACGCGCACAGAAACGAAAAGGGCGGACAAGTCCGCCCTTTAGATTCAACCAATTTTTCTGGAAGCTAATCTACTTTCGTTTCAGAATTACGCGTACCGGATCGCCTAGTTGCTCAGCCGGCACTTCGATTTCCTGGCTTTGGTAACCCTTCGCTTTGATCCTCAGCTTCAGCGTGCCCATGTGCAGCGGCGGCAGCACGGTGATGCCGCGCTCGTTGGTGTTGTCCCAGCTTTCGCAGAAAAACCCGTCCGTGCGCGTCGATTCTAGTTTGACGTACGCGTCTTTGATAGGATTTCCGTTTTCGTCACGAACCCGAACATCGGCGCGGCCGACACCATTCATGACTTTCGGCGCGATTCCCTGGCTGGGCGGATCGTCTTTTCTTGATTGCTCCTGCGCCGTTGCTACCGCAAACGCGGCGAGAATAACAAAGAGGATTGAAAGAACTTTCGACATTGGGTTAACTCCTAATTTTTGAACTTGTGATGCCGAAACGACGTTGTCAGGAATCCGCAACGGCTTTGTCAATCGATGGGCAAGAACTGTGGCTCGGGGGAGATTCCCACGACAGCGATCGGATTATACGATACGGCGGACGATCGTGGAAGAGGATTTGGGCTCGAAAAAAATCTGGAAAGCGCGCATTGTAGTTCCTGAAAGTAAATCGCTACGATCTCTGAGGAGGGGGCACTCATGCTGATTCAATTTTTATTGTTGCTGCTGATCGCCGGAGTTTGCGGAGCGATCGGACAAGCCATCGGCGGTTACTCGCACGGTGGCTGCCTGGTTTCAATCGCGCTGGGTTTCATCGGAGCGCTGTTGGGAAGCTGGCTCGCGGGCAAGCTTGGTCTTCCGGAAATTCTGGCGCTACCAGTGGGTGGCTGGCGCTTCCCGGTGATTTGGTCGATCATCGGCGCCGCGCTGTTTGTCGCGCTGATAAATTTAGTAAGCCGGCGGCGGGTGTGATTAGTGTCAGTACCGCGAACGATAGTGAGCGGATCAAGAAATCGTTAAGGTTATCTGATTCGGCTAACCCTCGCTGCCAGTATTATCACGGTGCGCATCAAACCACCACGCCCACACCATCGTTAGCCACGTCAGCAGCGAGAACGCCGCCAGCTTTTTGACGCTCGACGGAGGTGGGCCAAAGATAGTTCCCAGGTATCCGGCTAACAGGAACACAACGAACACGAGAAAAGCCCACAATCCGATTTTGTCTTTCGCGCGCGTCACACTCTGATAAATCAATGCGCCGGCAGCCAGCATCAAAACCTCGATGGCGATAGTCCACCAGCGATGATTCCACACGCTCAGACCGTACACGCGACCGTTCGCGATCAACGGCAAGTCAGGCACATGCACAATCCAATCGAGCACCCAATGACTGACGACCCCGATCCAAATCACAATCGCTCCCGCGACGTAACGCGTAAATCCAAAATAGATCGACGCGAACAACGTGGCCCAACCAACCACTGCCACCAAGCCGTGTGAAATTGGATACGAATCGAACTGCAGGCGAAGAAAAGGATTGTTGCTTGGCACGATCGAAACGTGTTCCCAACCAATCAAAACAAAAATCGGCCAAATTAGATCAAGCAGGATCGGCGCAGCAATCAACAAACCGAGTGAAGTACGTGGTGCGAATTTTTTCGCAGCCAAGCCAATAGCATAGTGTCCGACAAACATTCGCGCCACTCTAACATTTTATTTCATTCGTCGATTGAAAAAATCTTCACGTGCCGTTAAAGTAGGCAATCTGCAATTCATTCTGAGTTTAAGGAATGTCGTTTAGCTGCGGGTTACGACCCGCGTGCTCGCGAGGGGAGATGCGTTGTACTGCGCCTTCAATCGGGCACAAAGTCTGATTGGCGATGCCACAGATTTTTCGACACAGCACTAATTACTTAGCGCGAGCCACGATCTTTGGCGCGATCTTTATTTTGCTCGCCGCGCTTTGGGTAACTGCCGAGATTACTCGCTCTGGTTGGAACACCGGGCAGTACATCGAGCGGCAGCAACCAATTCAATTCAGCCACAAGCACCACGTGGGCGACGACGGCATCGATTGCCGTTACTGTCACACCACCGTCGAGACATCGGCCTCCGCCGGAATACCTTCGACGCAGATCTGCATGAATTGTCATAAACAGATCTGGGCGGACAGTCCTTATCTCGAACCTGTCCGCGCGAGTTTCAAGACCGGCAAGCCGCTCGAGTGGATTCGCGTGCATGACTTGCCGGACTTTGCGTACTTCAATCACTCGATTCACGTCGCCAAGGGTGTCGGCTGTTCGACTTGCCATGGCCGCATCGATCAGATGCCGGTCGTGTCGCAGACTCAGTCGCTGCAAATGGAATGGTGTCTGGAGTGTCATCGCGCGCCGGAAAAATTCATTAGACCTAAGGATCAGATTTTCAATATGGAATGGCGCGAGCGAAATAGTTCGAAGGACGAAATCGCGCAGGGTGTTGATTTGAAAGCGAAGTATCACATTCAAGGAGCGAATCTTTTGACAAGCTGTTCGACTTGTCATCGGTAGGCCTGGGTACGCAGGCCTCTGGCCTGCTCTTTTAGATGACCAACGATCGTCACATCAATTTCAAGCTGCTTCGTGACCGCATACTTGGCGGGCAGGATGCCCGCGCTCCAAAAGAGTATTGGCGCAATCTCGATGAACTCGCCGACTCGCCGGTGTTCGAAGAGTTCGTGCGCCGCGAATTCCCGCATGCCGCCGAAGAATGGAACAATCCGGTAGAGCGCCGCACGTTCTTGAAAATCATGGGTGCGTCGCTCGCGCTCGCAGGCTTAAGCGGCTGCGTCATTCAACCTCCCGAGAAAGTAATTCCTTACGTCAAACAGCCGGAAGAAGAAGTTCCCGGCAAAGGTTTATTCTTCGCGACGGCTTATTCGCTCGGCGGCATCGCGACGCCTTTGCTCGTGCGCAGCAATGAAGGCCGGCCTACGAAAGTCGAAGGCAATCCTGATCACCCCAGCAATCCCGGCGCAACCGCGACGGATATTTTTTCTCAAGCATCAATCCTCGGCCTTTACGATCCCGATCGTTCGCAGACGCCGCTTTATCGCGGCGAGACGCGGCCGTGGACAACTTTCGTCGCGGAGATTCGCGGAGCAATCGAAAAAGAGAACGATGGACTGAAAGCAAAGAAGGGCGCGGGCCTGCGCTTTCTGACTGAAACGATCACTTCCCCCTCGCTGGCGGCGCAGATGAAGCAAGTGCTCACGGACTTTCCCGAAGCGAAGTGGCATCAGTACGAGCCGGTAAATCGCGACAACGCACACGCGGGCGCGATCATGGCGTTCGGTCAGGACGTGCACACGACTTACGACTTCAGCAAAGCCGATCGAATCCTTTCGCTCGGCGCAGATTTCTTAAATGGATATCCGGGCAATCTGCGTTACGCGCGTGATTACGCCGCGAGACGACGCGTGGATGGAAACAAGGCAGAGATGAATCGGCTGTATGTCGTCGAGAGCACGCCGACCATAACGGGAGCGAATGCCGATCATCGGTTTGCAATTAAGCCAGGTGAAATGCTTGCTATCGCTCAGGGCGTCGCCGGCGCAGCTCAGGTCCAGGCGTCGACGGATATTGGAAAGTGGCTGCCAGCTCTCGCAAAAGATCTTCAGCTGAACAAAGGCGCATCGATCGTCATTGCTGGTAACGAACAGCCGCCGGAAATTCACGCGCTGGCGCACGCCGCGAACAATGCGCTCGGCAACGTCGGCAAGACCGTCTTCTATTCCGATCCAATCGAAGCCAACTCAGTCGATCAGACGCAGTCGCTGCGCGAACTCGTCACGGACATTGATGCCGGCAAAGTGGAAGTACTCATCATCATCGGCGGCAATCCGGCTTACAGCACGCCGGTCGATCTGCGGCTGGATTTCAATCGGCTGGAGAAAGTTAAGCTGCGGGCGCACCTGAATCTCTACAACAACGAAACATCCGAGATTTGTCACTGGCACATTCCGATGGCGCATTATCTTGAGTCTTGGGGCGACGCGCGTGCGTTCGACGGCACCGCGACGATCGTGCAGCCTTTGATCGCGCCACTTTACGAAGGCAAGACCGCGCACGAATTGTTGGCGGTCTTCAGCGATAACTACGATCAAAAGCCCTATGACATAGTTCGGAATTATTGGAGCGGACAAAAGTCGGGAGTCAGGAGTCAGGAGTCAGGAGTCAGCAAAAACAATTCATCCTCTGCTCCAGTTGCCTCCGCCTCCCCAACTCCAGCAACTTCGCCAACGCCGGCCGCGCCGATGGATTTCGATTCGTGGTGGCGAAAGTGCCTGCACGACGGATTCATCCCCAACACCGCGCTACCAACAAAAACAGTTTCGCTGAAATCGGACTGGGCCAGTTCGCTTAATTCTGCCGACTCCCGGCCCCCGGCTCCCGGCTCCTACGAAGTCATCTTCCTTCCCGATCCCTCGATCTATGATGGGCGCTTCGCCAACAATGGCTGGTTGCAGGAACTGCCGAAGCCGCTGACGAAGATCACCTGGGACAATGTTGCGCTGGTCAGTCCCGCGACGGCGAAGAAGATGGGTTGCCTGCCGCCGAATTATGAAGAGCGGCAGCGCGGCCGCGAGGCAATCGTCGATACGATCAAGTTGTCGCATCGCGATCGCTCGATCACCCAGGAGGTTCCCGTTTGGGTTTTGCCGGGTCAGCCCGATGACGTGATCACAATCCATCTCGGCTACGGAAGATTAAAAGCCGGCCGCGTCGGCACCCAGTATCAATATCAAACTGATCCGGATGGAGCGCTGCCTCACGGCGGCTTCAACGCTTACGACATTCGCTTTTCGGACGCGCCGTGGGTCAGCAGCGGCGCGGTCGTCAGCAAGACCGGCGGTCGTTTCGTCGTAGCTTCGACGCAGACGCACTTCACGATGGATGGCCGCGACATTCTCCGCGAAAGCTCGCTCGAAGAATTCGAGCACGAGAAAAATCAACTGGCGCAGGAACGGCAGACGCAGGAGAAAGAACTTCACGAACTCTCGCTGTATCAGGATTTCGATTACAAAAATCAGGGCAACGGCTACGCCTGGGGCATGTCGATCGACTTGAACAGTTGCATCGGCTGTAACGGCTGCATGATCGCCTGCCAGTCTGAAAACAACATTCCCATCGTCGGCAAAGAACAGGTCGCGCGCAGCCGCGAGATGCACTGGATTCGCATCGACGCTTACTACAAGGGCGACGAGACCAAACCCGAAGGGCCTTTCTTCCAGCCCGTGCCGTGCATGCACTGCGAGAACGCGCCGTGCGAGCCGGTCTGCCCAGTGCATGCGACTGTGCACAGCTCGGAAGGCCTGAACGACATGGTCTATAACCGCTGCGTCGGCACGAAATACTGTTCAAACAACTGTCCGTACAAAGTGCGCCGCTTTAACTTTTTCCTGTACCAGGATTGGGACACGCCGACTTATCAACTGATGCGCAACCCCGACGTGTCGGTGCGCAGCCGCGGCGTGATGGAGAAATGCACTTACTGCGTGCAGCGCATTCAGGCGGCCAAGATTCAGTCAGAAATCGAAGGACGGCCCGTGCGCGACGGCGAAATCGTCACGGCTTGCCAGTCGGTCTGTCCGACCGAAGCGATCGTGTTCGGCAACATCAACGATCCGAACAGCAAAGTTTCGAAATTAAAGGCCCGCGAGCGGGATTACTCGCTCCTGGGCGAATTGAATACGCGGCCAAGGACGACTTATTTGCAGGCGCTGAGAAATCCGAATCCGGAGATCAAGTCCTGATTACTTGATTCTGAGGTTAGCTTTTTTGATCTTTGTACTTTGTTCTTTGTGCTTAGTCGATCGCTAGTTCCGGGATGTTGACATAGCGAACAAAGTACAACGCTCAAAGTACTAAGCACGTTATTACTAATGGACGAACAGCGACACGACGAGCTTCATTCATCCGTTCACGCGACGCACCCGGTCGTGGGGACTGAGCTGACCTTTGGCTCGGTCACCGACAAGATCAGCGCGATCGTTTTGAAGCGCAAGACGCCGATTGGCTGGTTCATCGGCTTTGCGATTTCGTTCGCGCTGTTCCAGTTGATGATGCTGGCGATGGTGAAGCTCTTCTTCGTCGGCATCGGCGAATGGGGCGTCAATGTTCCGGTCGCCTGGGGCATGGACATCCTCAACTTCGTCTGGTGGATCGGCATCGGCCATGCGGGCACTTTGATCTCGGCGATTCTGCTGCTGCTGCGACAGAAGTGGCGCACGTCGATCAATCGATTCGCCGAAGCGATGACTTTGTTCGCGGTCGCGCAAGCCGGCATGTATCCGATCATGCACCTGGGCCGGCCGTGGCTCGCCTACTGGCTGTTCCCTTACCCAAACACGATGGGCATCTGGCCGCAATTTCGCAGCCCGCTCATGTGGGACGTGTTCGCGGTTTCGACTTATGCGACGGTGTCAGCGATGTTCTGGTTCGTCGGATTGATTCCGGATTTTGCGACGCTGCGCGATCGGGCGAACAGCAAAGCCTTCCGGTTGATCTACGGACTCTTGGCGATGGGTTGGCGCGGATCGGCCCGGCACTGGCATCGCTACGAAATGGCGTACCTGCTGCTCGCCGGACTGGCCACGCCGCTCGTGCTTTCAGTGCACACGATCGTCAGCTTCGACTTCGCAGTCGGCATCATTCCAGGTTGGCACGCAACGATCTTCCCGCCGTACTTCGTCGCCGGCGCGATCTATGCCGGCTTTGCGATGGTTTTGTTGCTGACGATTCCGCTGCGAAAGATTTATGGCCTCGAGAGCTTCATCACGATGCGCCACATGAACAACATGGCAAAGGTGATGCTGGCGACCGGTCTGATAGTTTTCTACGGCTACCTGATCGAAGCGTTCTTCGGTTGGTACAGCGGCAATCATTACGAACGCTTCATGATTTGGAACCGCATGCACGGCCCGTACGCGCCGTACTATTGGGCGCTCATTTTCTGTAACGGCCTGACGCCGCAGTTGCTGTGGTTCAAGAAGATTCGCGCAAACCTGGTGCTGTTGTGGATCATTTCGGTAATCGTGAGCATCGGCATGTGGCTTGAGCGGTTCGTAATTGTCGTGACGAGTTTGCATCGGGATTTTCTGCCCTCATCGTGGGGCATGTATCAGCCATCGCAATGGGATTGGGCAATGTATGTCGGCACCATCGGGTTTTTCTTTGCGCTCTTGTTCCTGTTCATTCGGTTCTTACCGATGATTTCGATCTTCGAGATGCGCACGATTTTGCCGGCTGCGGAAGTTGAAGAATAGTGTCAGAAGCCCGCGCGTAAGCAAGGGCTCGCTTACAAAGGTTGCCCTCCCTGACGGTCGGGCTTCTGACACGAACAGTCAATTGAGTTCATGAAGCAAGGCAAGCCACACAAATCTCTCTACGGCGTGATGGCCCAGTTCGATAACCCGAGCCAGTTGGTGGCGGCGGCGAAAGAGACTTATGCCGCGGGTTATCGACAGATTAATGGCTACTCGCCGTTTCCGATCGAAGAGCTGTCGGAAGCGATCGGTTTCCGGCGCACGGCGCTGCCCTTGATCGTTCTGATTGGCGGAATCCTCGGCGGGCTGGGCGGATTTTTCATGCAGTACTGGATGGAAGTGATCGACTATCCAATCAACGTCGGCGGCAAGCCGTTCAATAGTTGGCCGGCGTTCATTCCGATCACGTTTGAATGCACAGTCTTGGTGGCGGCATTTTCTGCCGTGCTCGGAATGCTTGCGCTGAACAAGCTGCCGCAACCGTATCATCCGGTTTTCAATGCGCCGCACTTTGCGCTGGCGACACGCGATAGTTTCTTTTTAGTGATCGAATCGAAAGATCCAAAGTTCGATCACGATGAAGCGGTTCGCTTCTTAAAGACTTTGGATCCGAGAGAAGTTGTTGATGTGGAACTCTAGAGAACAGAAGGCAGTTTGCAGAAATCAGAAAGCGGCATCAGCGGCTCGCCGCGTTGTTGTTTCCTGCCTCCTGCTTTTTGCCTTCTGCCTTCTGTCTTCCGGCTGCCGCCGCGACATGCAGGACCAGCCGAAGGCGATCGCCTATCGCGAGAATAAGTTCTACAAGGACGGCACGGGATCACGCCCGCTAGTTGAAGGCACTGTACCGCGTGGCTACTTGCGCGAAGATCGCGAGCTGTATCTCGGAAAGAAACTGACAGCGACTTCTTCGCAAACGGGCCCATTGATGACGCAACCTGCGGGCGGACAATCTACCGCGCCGCAGACGCAGCTGCCGACTTCGCCGGTGAATCAAGCGAGCGCGAATCCATATCCGGATGACGTCGATACATTCCCGTTTGCGATTACGAAAGACGACATGAAGCGCGGCGAAGAGCGCTACAACATTTACTGTTCCGTCTGTCACGGCATGACAGGTTATGGCGACGGCATGATCGCGCGGCGCGGATTCAACAAACCGGCGCCGGCCAATTATCACCAGGATCGTCTGCGACAAGCGCCGGTGGGCCATTTCTTTGACGTGATGACGAACGGCTGGGGCGCAATGCCGTCGTATGCATCGCAGGTTTCGGTGGAAGATCGTTGGCGCATCGCGGCGTACATTCGCGCGTTGCAGGTGAGCCAGATGAAGCCAGGCAGCAGCCCGACCGTTACGGAGGGCTCGAATACGCAGGCAGGAAAGACAAAGTAGGTTCAAGCGCGTTCCGCGCGCTTGGCGGGCAGGGATGCCCGCGCTCCGTTTATGAAGCAACTAGGTTACACACCGCCAACTGAACTGAAAGGCATCAGCATGCGCGCGCTGATCGTGGGTGTGGTGTTCCTAGTATTGCTCGCCATCGGCGCATTCGTCGATCGCGCCCAGTTCTTCCGCGCATACCTGGTCGGCTTTGTTTTCTGGAGCGGTATCACCCTCGGCAGTTTGGCGCTGCTGATGTTGCAGCATCTGACCGGCGGCGTTTGGGGATTGATCATTCGGCGCGTGCTCGAAGCCTCGACGCGAACGCTGCCGCTAATGGTGATTCTGTTTGTGCCCATCATCATTGGGCTGAAATCGCTCTATCCGTGGACCGACACCGCGTTCATGCATCAGACGGAAGCGCTGGCGCAGAAGATCAGTTTCCTAAATCCGGGCTTCTTCATCATTCGCGCCGCGATCTATTTTGCGTTCTGGTCGGCATGCGCCGGACTCTTGAATTGGTTCTCGCTGCTCCAGGATCGCACCGATCAAAAGAGACATCGCAAGCGCATGCAGATGGTCAGCGGTCCCGGCCTCGCGTTCTTGATCGTCTCAATCACGTTCGCGGCAATCGATTGGGTGATGTCGCTCGAACCGGGCTGGTCTTCAACGATCTTCGGTCTGATATTCGTCGCCGCGTGGAGCCTGAGCGCGCTGTCATTCACGATCCTGGTGATGTCGTGGCTAACGCGACGCGCGCCGATGAATGAAGTCGTGCAGCGATCGCATTTTCACGATTGGGGCAACCTGCTGCTGGCGCTCGTGATGCTGTGGACGTACTTCGCGTTCTCGCAATATTTGCTGATTTGGTCGGGTAACTTGCCCGAGGAGACGGCCTGGTATGTCGCGCGCAAGCACGATGGATGGGGCGTAATCGCGCTCGCCATCGTGATTCTGCAATTCGCGTTTCCGTTTTTGACTTTATTGTCGCGCGCAGCAAAAAAGAGCGCCGATCGTTTGGCGACGTTAGCGCTACTGATTCTGATCATGCGGGTCCTGGACGTAATTTGGTTGATCGAGCCCGCATATTATCGCGAACATTTTCATTTGAGTTGGATGGACATCGTCGCGCCCATCGCGATGGGTGGATTGTGGATTGCGACTTTCGCGTGGCAGTTGCAGAAGCGATCGCTGATGCCGATTAATGATCCGCAGATCGAGCAGGCGTTGGAGCCGGTTCATGAGCATTGACGTTTAGAGGCGGGCCTCTAAACGAAAATTAGGTTAATGGCGGAGAAACATCACACCACCGAAACGCCGGACACTTCTTACATCAAGAACATTGATGTGACGCACGAAGTGAGCGACGTGCACGTGCCGGCGATTGCCAAGTTCGTCGTTGCGCTGGCTGTTCTGATGGTCTTCTCGTTCTTTTTGGTCTGGGGAATCTTTCGGATGTTCGCGGCTCAGACCGTCGAGCCGCCGCGCTCGCCCATGGCGTTGAGTGAAAAGGATCGGCTGCCGCCCGAGCCTCGTCTGCAAAGCGCGCCGGGCTTCGCTGGGGAATTGGAGAAAGCCGCGCAGAGCGGAAAGGAAAAGCGCGGCGGGCAAGCGAATGAAGTAACCAACAGGGCGCCCGCGCCCAAAGGTCCGCTGTGGGAAATTCAGATTCTGCGCGAACAATGGAACGACGTGCTGAAGAATGGACCAACCGATCAGAATGGTCAGCGCTATGGCATGCCCATTGAGCAAGCGAAGGAAGAAGCGTTGAAGCAGTTGAAAGTGAGGAAGCAGTAGCAGTATGCAGAAAGCAGTAAGCAGAAAACCGAGTCTCTTAGTTTGGCGATGCGTCGTTTTCTGCCTTCTGCTTTCCGCCTTCTGCCTTCTGGCACACGCCCAGCCCGGAGTGCCGCAGCCGAACTCGCCCCTGTACGGCGGCGGGATGCGCTCGGGCGATGTGGCGACGGGGCTGCCGCCGGTGCTGAAGAAAGTTGGCATCGATCAGAAGTTGAACGGGCAGCTTCCGCTCGACGCCGTTTTCAAAGACGAGCAAGGTAATGAAGTTCGTCTGGGTCAGTACTTCAAAGGCAAGCCGGTAGTGATCGCGCTCGTCTATTACACGTGTCCGATGCTGTGCAATCAGGTGATGAACGGCATGCTCGGATCGTTTCGACAGATTTCTTTCAATGCCGGCGAACAGTTTGAAGTCGTAACCGTGAGTTTTGATACGAAAGACACACCGTCGATTGCGGCCGCCAAGAAAACGACGTACATCGCCGGCTATAACCGGCCGAGCGGGAACGCCGGCTGGCATTTCCTGACGGGCGACGATGCGAACATCAAGCGACTCGCGGAAGCAGTCGGTTTTCGCTACACGTGGGACGAACAGACGAAACAATATGCGCACGCCAGCGGCATCATGATCGCCACGCCCGGGGGAAAACTCGCGCGCTATTTTTACGGCATTGATTATCCGCCGCGCGATTTGCGGCTGGCGCTGGTCGAAGCTTCGGAAAACAAGATCGGCACGCCGGTCGATGCGCTGATGCTCTATTGCTATCACTACGATCCGGCAACGGGAAAATACGGTGCAGTGATAATGAACATCATTCGCGTCGCCGGCATCATGACTTTGATTGTGATGGGTTTAATGTTTTTGGTTTTGAGAAAGATCGCGGCCCGGCGACAGTTGGTTGCGTCAGCAGCCCGACCGTGAGGCAAATAGAATTTTAGAATGCAGTCCTGGTTACCAATTCCTGAAAGTGCTTCGACGCTATCTGGCGAAGTTGACGCCCTCTATTACTACATCTGGGGCGTGACGGTTTTCTTCACGCTGCTGATTTCCGCGGTCGTGATCTTCTTCGTCATTCGTTATCGTCGTCGCAATCCGTTTGAAATTCCACGTCCGATCGAAGGCTCGACGAAACTTGAGACGCTCTGGTCGGTGATTCCCCTGCTGATCGTCATTACGTTCTTTGCCTGGGGCGCGAAACTTTATTTTGCGCAATACCGGCCGGCGCAAAACGCGATCGAGGTTTACGTCGTCGGCAAGCAATGGATGTGGAAGTTTCAGCACGCTACCGGCCAGCGCGAAATCAACGAACTGCACGTCCCGGTCAACCGCAAGGTCAAGCTGATCATGACGACCGAAGACGTGATTCACGACGTTTTCGTTCCCGCATTTCGGATCAAAGCCGACGTCGTGCCCGGCAAGTACACGACGGAATGGTTCGAAGCGACGAAGCCGGGGACTTATAACTTTTTCTGCGCTGAGTATTGCGGCATGAATCATTCCGGCATGCGCGGCTATGTCGTCGTGATGGAGCCGACGGAATATGAAAACTGGTTAAGCGGAAACGCCGGCCAAACGTCGCCAGCCGCGGCGGGAAGAAATTTGTACGAGTCGCTCGGCTGCGTTTCGTGTCATGGCGCAAACGCTGAAGGCGGGCGCGGGCCGGCTTTGCTTGGCGTTTATGGCAGCAAAGTTGTGCTGAATAACAACGCATCAGTCACAGCCGATGAGGGCTACCTGCGTGAATCAGTTTTGAATCCGCAGGCAAAGCTGGTGACTGGCTTCGGTCCGATCATGCCTTCGTTCCAGGGCCAGATTAGCGAAGAGCAGTTGTTGCAAGTCGTCGCGTACATCAAGTCTTTATCGACGTCCAAACCGGAACAGGCCACCGCGAAACCGGCGCCGTCGGCGACGCCGAGCGCGGGAGCGAAACCGAGTCCGACGGCGAAAACAAGTTCGTCACCGAAATGATGTAATTCACATGGAAGAATTCGTAATACCAAAACAGCCAGGCTCGAATTATCTCAACGCTGAGTACGGGTTGAAGTCCTGGTTGCTGACGAAAGATCACAAGCGCATCGCACTGCTCTATCTCGGCGCGATCACCTTTTTCTTTTTCATCGGCAGCCTGTACGCAATGATGATCCGGCTCGAGTTGCTCACGCCGCAGGGCGACTTGATGCAGTCGAGCACTTACAACAAGACCTTCACGCAGCACGGCATCGTGATGGTCTTCTTCTTTTTGATCCCGGCCATTCCCGCGACGCTCGGAAACTTTTTGATTCCGATGATGATTGGCGCGAAAGACCTCGCCTTCCCGCGCATCAATTTGTTGAGCTGGTATATCTACATGGCCGGCGGCATCATCACGATTTACGCGCTGCTCGCCGGCGGCGTCGATACTGGCTGGACGTTTTACGTCCCCTACAGCACGACGTTCTCGAACTCGTACGTTATCGCCACCGGTGTCGGGATTTTCATCAACGGATTCTCGTCGATCCTCACGGGCCTGAATTTCATCGTCACGATTCACACGATGCGCGCGCCGGGCATGACGTGGTTCCGGATGCCGCTGTTCGTCTGGTCGCATTACGCGACGAGCTTGATCATGATTCTCGGCACGCCGGTCGTCGCGATCACGATTTTGTTGGTCGCGCTCGAACGTCTGGCGCACATCGGAATTTTCGATCCGGCCGCCGGCGGTGATCCCGTCTTGTTCCAGCACCTTTTCTGGTTTTATTCGCACCCGGCGGTGTACATCATGGTGCTGCCGGCGATGGGAGTCGTCAGCGAACTGATCGCGAACTTCTCGCGCAAGAACATTTTTGGCTACAAGTTTGTCGCGTTCTCGAGTCTGGCGATCGCCGTGCTCGGTTTCCTCGTCTGGGGCCATCACCTGTTCGTCGCGAGTCAATCGGTTTATGCGGGAATGATTTTTTCGTTCCTGAGTTTCACCGTTGCGATTCCTTCTGCAGTGAAAGTTTTCAATTGGACGGCGACGCTTCATAAGGCATCGATCTCGTATGACACGCCGATGCTTTATGGTCTCGGCTTCATCGGTTTGTTTACGATTGGCGGACTTACCGGAATGTTTCTGGCAACGCTCGCCGTGGACGTTCACGTAAGCGACACGTACTTCGTGGTCGCGCACTTTCACTACATCATGGTCGGCGGGACTTTGCTGGCCTATCTCGGTGGCCTGCATTACTGGTGGCCGAAGATCAGCGGGCGGATGTACCCGGAAGGTTGGGGCAGATTCTCAGCGCTGGTGGTTTTTGTCGGATTCAACCTGACGTTTGCGCCGCAGTTCCTGCTCGGCTACATGGGCATGCCGCGCCGCTACCACACTTACCCGGTCGAATTGGTGTCATGGCAAGTGCTTCACGTTTTATCGACGGCGGGAGCATCGATTCTTGGCGTGGGTTTGATGATTCCGTTGATTTATCTCGTATGGTCGATGCGCTACGGACGAATTGCCGAAGCCAACCCGTGGCACTTGCCGGGGCTCGAGTGGCAGACGCCTTCGCCACCGCCGACTGAGAATTTCTTGACGACCCCGATCGTCACGCATGAGGCGTATGAGTTTGCGCCACCGGAACACAAGGAAGTTGTAGGTAAGTTTGAAAGACAACAACCGGCTGAGAGTTGATACGGCGCCGGCACGATGCCGGCGAACCGCAGGCAATGATGCCTGCGCTCCAAAATTATGCCTGAGGGATTAGCAGCAACACACGAACACGCGTCGCATCCGGCGCTGCGGCATCATTTCGAAAACATGGAGCAGCAGCGCGAGGCCGGCACGCTCGGCATGTGGGTCTTTCTCGTCACCGAAATCATGTTCTTTGGCGGGATGTTCCTGGCCTACACGCTCTTTCGTTACGAGTATCCGGCGGCGTTCGTCAGCGCCAGCAACCACCTGGACATCAAGCTCGGCGCCCTCAACACAGGCGTCCTCATCGTCAGCAGTTTCACGATGGCGATGGCTGTCTATAGCACGCAGATCGGGCGACAAAAAGCGACGATCATCTGTCTGATCCTGACGATGATCTTGGGCGCGACGTTCCTCGGCGTGAAAGCAATCGAGTATCACGACAAGTACAACGACCAACTCATTCCAGGCCAGTTGATTCCGTGGCGACCCTTCAATCCGGAAGTTGCCAAACCCGGCGATACCGATCCGCACAAGCTGCACTTGATCGAAGGCGCCACGACACAAAATGTTCAGTTGTTCTACTGGATCTATTTTGCGATGACCGGCATGCACGCGCTGCACATGATTATCGGCTTGGGAATAATGACGGTGATTTTGATCATGGCGTGGCGCGGCAAGTTCAGTCCCGAATATCACGCGCCGGTGGAAATCTCAGGACTCTATTGGCACTTTGTCGATATCATTTGGATATTTCTCTTCCCGCTGCTGTATTTGTTGGGAAGGCATCTGGAACATGGCGGCTGATCTCTGATCTCAGACTGTTTTTATGAGCGAGCACATAGTCCAACCAAGAATTTACATCATGATTTTTCTGGCTCTAATGCTGGGGACGGGATTAACTGTGCTCGCAGCTTTCTATGATTTTCCCGGTCCGCTGAACGCGGTCGTAGCACTCACCATCGCCTGTCTGAAGGCGACCCTCGTCGTCCTTTACTTCATGCACGTGCGGTACAGCGGCCGTCTGATTTGGCTCGTGATCATCGCGGCGATCTTTTGGCTGGCAATCATGTTCGCCATCACGTTCAGCGATTACTGGACGCGCAACTGGCTCCCGATCAGTTAATAATCAGTAAAATTTTATTCCGCCAGAAACAACTGCCGATCGCGAACATTGATGATGTGCTCGCAGTTTTGGCATCTGAGCTGGAGCGTAGCATCTGAAGTTCTGATCGTAGCGCCGCAGCTCGGGCACGGGGCTTTGATCTCGGCTGGCTGAAAGAGGTCGCGCAACATGAAAACCGGAATGATCAGTCCCGCCACCAACAGCGGAATTCCGACGATCAATCCCAGGCTCGTACCTTGGCCGACCGTCAGGCTGATGATGAGCCCGGCGATAAACAGAACCAGGCCAACCGCGACGCTGAAAGAAAATCCGTAAGCACTGTCAAACGTGCGGCGCGGCCGCGCCTCGACCGTTTTGTTTGCTTCCATCGAGAACTTCTCCTGCTCGGTTTTCAATGATTTGAGGTGAATGATTTCTACTCCTGCGCGCGCGCGTTTGTCAATCCGGTCGAAACGTTTGAGTGAACGGCGTCGAGACTGCTAAACTCTCCGTTTCTATTTGAGCGAATTATCACGACAATCGACATGCAAAACGAAAATTCATTCGAACAATTCCTAAGCCAACAGGACGAAGAGGCCTGGTCGGCGGCGCTGGCAACCCTGCTGCGGTCGATCCACGAGGTCGATCGTAACGCTACGCAAATCTGGTTTGCGTTTTATCCGCTGTCGCTGTGGCGCGCGCTCGCGCACGCTGATGATCGCGTACGTCTAGCGCAGCAACTTCTGTTGCAGGGCGATTACGAACTAACCGATCAAATCGATAGCTCGCATGCGTTTCTTTATGGACATCGCTTTTGGCCGCAGGTGAAGAACGCTGTGGAGCAACATGCGGAACAGTGGCATAGACTTCAGTCTGTGTCAGCCGAGCAATCACAGACTAGAGTCTATGCTACGACTCTGGCCGATCAGATTCTTTCGGTAGCGCGCAGCGGCGCAGCGGAGTTAAAGCAGGACGAATCCTTACTCGTGGGCATCACCGCCGTCGCTTTCATGACCGTTCAGCAGGTGGGACTCGCCGCATTCAAAGCTGCGCCAGGTAAGATTCAAATCGATTCGAATCACGCAAACAAGTCTCCCGAGCAAATTCTGCGGGAACGCGCGAAAGATGACAGCCAGGGTTTGTTTGGCTTCCTGAAAACGGTGAACAAGGAATGGACCGTGACCTGGGACGAAAACGACAATCGCGCGAAGTACAAACTGCGCGAGGGTCAGGACTTGGCATGGGGCGCCGCCTCCGATCAGTCGCGTGATTGGCGAGCCATCGATCCGCGTCGTGTCGAAGGACCCATTCCGGTCGAATGCCGATCCGCGTCGTGCGGAACCTGCTGGGTTGGCGTGCTGGGCGGCGCCGAGAAACTTTCCGATGTTGGGGCGCGCGAAGGCAAAAAGATCAAAGAGTTCGGCTACATCGACACGGCTGAGCCGAAACCGCTGATTCGTCTTGCGTGCCAGGCGCAAGCGAATGGCGCCGTCTCGGTAGTCATCCCGCCATGGAACGGGCAGTTTGGAAAATATCTGAAGTCGCTCGACAAGGGCGAGCGCGAGAAACCGAGCCCGAAGCCAGAGGCGGATCGCATTGAGCAACACGAAGCCGTGAACTAGCCTCCGACCGTGGTCAAACACTTCGACTCGCTGAAAAGAAAAGCGCACGTTTCACCGCTGCTGCTCGTCCTCGGCGCCGCGATGCTCTGGAGCACGGGCGGCCTTTTCATCAAAGCCAGCAGTCTCTCTGCCTACGAACTCTCTTTCGGCCGATCCTTGCTGGCCGCGATCACGATCGCCATCTTCACCCGCCGCGAAGGCTTCGGCATCAACCGGATCAGCGCAATCACGTCGATTCTCTACGCGGCGCTGCTCATAATGTTCGTCCTCGCGACCAAGTTGACGACCGCCGCCAACGCGATCTTTCTGCAATACACCGCACCGGTTTATGTGCTGATCCTCGAACCGCTGTTCTACAAAGAAAAGTTTCGCGCGCGCGACTTTGTGACGGTCGCTGCCTGCATCGCCGGCATGTCGTTGTTTTTCGTCGGCAAGCTGCGCCCGCAGGACGTGAGCGGCAATCTCTTTGCGTTGGCTTCGGGAGTTTGTTTCGCGCTCTTCTTTTTGCTGCTGCGTCATGCAAAGGCGCGCAAGGTCAATCGCGCCTCATCAGCGATTTACGGCAACTTGATCGTCGTCGCGCTTTGCGCGCCGGCTTTCTTTGGCGCAGTGCAGCGAGGGATTAGCGCGGCGGACTTTGGGTGCATCACCTATCTTGGCGTCGTGCAGATCGGCTTCGCGTATCTACTGTTCACGCTCGCAATGGCGCGCGGCGTGCGGTCGCTTGATGCGGGCATCATTGGCTACATCGAACCGGTTTTGAATCCGGTCTGGGTGTTTCTCTTTATCGGTGAGCGGCCTGCGGGTTGGGCGATCATCGGTGGCGTGATCATTATCGCTTCGGTCATCGTGCACATGTTGCTCGAGACGCGCACGAGACCCGCCAATCTGCCGGCCGACGGAACGGTCATTCCGCACGAGTGAGATCCCAAACGAAACGTCACAACATCCACTGATGCCGGTTCGGATAATACGATGGCGAGCGATCGGGAAAGCGCTTCTTATATTTTTTGTAGCGCTCGTGCCAGTAATCATATCGCCGATCAGATGACTTCAGTTTCTGATGCGGCATGGCGCGGAGATGGTCTTCAATCTTGTGCATGTTGCGCGCGTTGAAACGCCAATCGTAGTTGCCGAGGTCATAAAGCGAAGTGAGGCCGCATCCTTTGATTCGACCAGTCATGTCGATGTATGGATCAAAGTAACTCCAAACCAGATCCCGCAAACTTCGAAAAACGGGTTTGCGGCCGTGGAGTCCAATGTCACGCGAGCGCGCAATCGAGCCCCACCTGCCTCGTTCCTGAAACACGAAGATCACATGATCGAGCAGATCGATCGATTCCAGATCGAGCAGCAGTGGCGGGTAACCATGCTGTTCGAGGATGACCGCAGCCGCGACGCAGGCCTCCAAACAATGCGCCTCGTTTCGTTTCACCACTTCCCGAAACGAACGCATCGTGCCGCCGCGACGCTCCCAGTTGTAAGGCATCTCAGTCAACCAGCGCTGCACCTTGGCGGGCGTATTCAAGCGCTGAATCAGCTTCCATTCTGTGGCGGTGAAAGCCGCGCGCGGCGACGGGTTCATGCGATTCAAGTAGCATATAACTTCGTGCTCTGTAAACTTGATTCTGCCACTTGCTGATGTCACACTTACGTTCAATTTACACCGCAATTAATAGATACAGATCGGAGTCACGATGAGTTCTCCTGTTACTCAGAAAACAATCACACGCGATCCGTCGAAGCCGCTCAGCACGAATGTTCACCTCTTGAATTGGGTCGAAAAGATGGCGAATTTGACCAAGCCGGCCGCGATCCATTGGGTCGATGGCTCAGTCGAAGAGGACGAAATGCTGAAGGCCCAAATGGTCGAAAGCGGCACCTTCATCAAGCTCAACGAGGAGCTTTGGCCGGGTTGCTACTACGCTCGCTCACACCCGAGCGACGTCGCGCGTGTGGAAGATCGGACGTTCATCTGCTCGCTGTCTAAGGATGCCGCCGGGCCGACCAACAATTGGGAAGAACCGTTTGCGATGCGCCGCAAGTTGAAGGAGCTGTTCGATGGATCGATGGCCGGCCGCACGATGTTCGTATTGCCGTTCAGCATGGGGCCAATTGGATCACCAATGTCGCAAATCGGCGTGCAGCTCACCGACTCTCCTTACGTTGTCGTCAACATGCGCATCATGGCGCGCATCGGCATGCCCGTCTATGCGGAAATCGACAAGGACTACAAGCGCGTCGTGCCGTGCATGCATTCGGTGGGCGCGCCTTTGGACCACGGACAAGCGGATGTTCCGTGGCCGTGCAACAACGAGAAATACATCGTGCACTTTCCCGAGACCCGCGAGATTTGGTCCTACGGATCGGGCTACGGCGGTAACGCACTACTCGGCAAGAAATGCTTCGCGCTACGCATCGCTTCGAATATTGCGCGCGACGAAGGCTGGATGGCCGAACACATGCTAATCGTCGGTGTGGAAAATCCGCAGGGCGAGAAAACTTACGTGACCGCCGCTTTCCCCAGCGCCTGCGGCAAAACCAATTTCGCAATGCTGATCCCACCCGCAGGTTTCGAAGGCTGGAAGGTTTATACCGTCGGAGACGATATCGCCTGGATCAAGCCGGATGCGAACGGCTGCCTGCGTGCGATTAATCCTGAATACGGATTCTTTGGGGTCGCGCCCGGCACTTCCGAAAAGACGAATCCAAACGCGATGAAGACGCTCGCGACTAATTCCATCTTCACGAATGTCGCGCTAACGCCGGAAGGCGGTGTCTGGTGGGAAGGCATGACCGACGAGCCGCCCGCGGAATGCACGGACTGGCAAGGCAACAAGTGGACGCCGGCGATCGCAAAAGAGACTGGCGCGAAGGCTGCGCATCCGAATGCCCGCTTTACTGCTCCGGCGTCGCAGTGTCCGACGATCGATCCTGATTGGGAAAACCCGAACGGCGTTCCGGTAAGCGCGATCATTTTCGGTGGCCGCCGCGCGACGACGATGCCGCTGGTCTATCAATCATTCAACTGGACGTCCGGCGTTTACACCGGCGCGACCATGGGATCGGAAATGACTGCGGCGGCGTTTGGCGCGATCGGCAAAGTGCGTCGCGACCCAATGGCCATGCTGCCCTTCTGCGGCTACCACATGGGCGATTATTTCCGTCATTGGATCAAGATGCAGCGCTCGTTGAGCGAAACTCCCAAGATTTTTCACGTGAACTGGTTTCGCAAAGACAAGGATGGAAACTTCATGTGGCCGGGCTTCAGCGAAAATATGCGCGTGCTGAAATGGGTCGTCGATCGCGCTCACGGCCGAACCCTCGGTAAAGAAACGCCTATAGGTTGGACGCCACACTACGACGACATTGAATGGCAAGGGCTGAATTTTTCGAAAGAGAACTTTGATGAGCTGCAAGCTTTCGACCTCAACGCGTGGCGCCAGGAAGTGCTCGGACACGAAGAGTTGTTCCTGGATCTTCACGACCGCTTGCCGCCTGAGATGGTCTATGAGCGCGAGTTATTGATTTGCAGGTTGTGAGATTTTGAGACTGCGCTGCAGCATAGGGCGGCGAGGCTAAGCCTCGCCGCTTTTTTGTTTGAGCGTACGCGGAGAGCCGATGACTTAACCTACCTGCGCCGCTTCCGCGGTGCCCAACATCCTTTCCAAAGCCGGCTCCATTACTTTCGTTCCGTATTCGCCCGCGGCGAATGCTTTCAACTTGTGCTGCTCATCGAACAGATAGTACGCGGGCACATATCCTTTCTCGTTCTGAAATGCGTCGCGCAACTTATGTTCGTTGTCGATCGCGAGCGCGTCGTTAATTTCGTATTTCGTCACCGCTTCGCGCACCGCATCAACGTTCGTGTCTTCAGGATAACGCGGCATGTGAACCGCAACTATGCGGAGTTGACCGCGGTGCTTCTCTCGCCATTCGGCAACGCGCGGCAGGTTGTCTTTGCACATGCCGCAGCTCACTGACCAAAAGTGAATCAGGATGGGATGGCCCTCGGCGTCTTGCAGAACTTCTTCGGCTGATCCGCTGAGCCATTCAGTCGCGCCTTCGAGCGAAGGCATGGGGGTTCCAATTCTCATGGACATGATAGATCTCCGAGAGAGAACTGTGTCAGAAGCCCGCCCGTTAGGGAGAGCACGCTCGATAAAGCTGCCCTGCCTTACGCGCGGGCTTCTGACACGACTTATTTACGCACCAATCGTCTTCTGACCCGGCCGCCACTCGGCCTGGCAAAGTCCGCCGGTTTGCAGCGCCTGGATCACACGCAGCGTCTCTTCTGCGCTGCGACCGATGTTCAGATCGTGCACAACCTTGTAACGCAGCACGCCTTCGGGATCGATCACGAACAGGCCGCGCAGCGCGATGCCCTTCTCATCGATCAGCACGCCATAGTCTTTCGACATTTGCTTGGTAATATCGGCTCCGAGCGGAAAACGCAGTCCTTCGACGCCCCCTTTTTCACGCGGCGTTTGCAGCCACGCGCGATGCGAATAAACCGAATCGGTCGAGATGCCGATGACTTCTGCGCCGATGCCCTCGAAGTCCTCGTAACGATCGCTGAACGTCGTCAATTCAGTCGGACACACGAACGTAAAATCTAACGGATAAAAAAGCAGAACGACCCACTTGCCCCGATAATCCGAAAGCTTGACCGGCTCGTTAAGTTTCTCAATGTTCTTGGTTGATGGAATTTCAAAATCGGGCGCGGGCTTGCCCACTTGCGCCGATTCGTATTGAGTTGCGATTGCTGTTCCTACTGCTGACATTCTTCCTCCTATTGGTTGTTAATGCCGCGCGGATTTACCAGCGCGACGTTTCAGAATTAAGACAAACTATTCTATTTACTGTCGCGACAATCGGGACACAGACCATAAAGCGTCAGATGCACCGACTCTGCCTGAAACCGCGACGCGCGCGCCGCCGCGCGTTGTAATGCGACCGTGCCCGGCAAATCAAAATCAACGAGTTTGCCGCACGAAGAGCAGACCGCGTGATCGTGACGGTAAGTCTCGCTGTCGTAACGGCTCGGGCTCTTGCCAAACGAAGCAATCTCGCGAATCAGCCCCGCGTCTTTCAAATACCGCAGTGAGTTGTAAACGGTGGCGAAGCTGATGCCTGGCATCTTCTCCTTGGCCCGCTCGAAAACTTCGGTGGCGGTCGGATGCTCGTCCCGCATCCGCACCAACTCCAGCACGAGGCTGCGCTGTCGCGTCAGACCCGGACTCCGCTGCTTTGTCTTCGTTGATTGTTTCCGATTAACCACGACTGATTAGATTTACAATAATTCTAAATAGTAAGTCAAGCGAAGCGGCGTGACTTTCGATGAGCGCGCCTAACCGAGAGCGATTCCCCGTCCCGTCTCCTCAACTCAAGACCAACCTTCTGAAACTCCGCAGTTTGAGTCTTGAATAGCACGGCAAAACGCGTTAGCCTTAACTCGTAAGCAATACAACTGAATCATCAACAGGAGGAATCGACATGCCTGAAGTTGGAGATATGGCTCCGGATTTCGAGCTGAAGAGTCACCTCGACAAAGACAAGAAGGTGAAGCTCTCGGATTTCCGTGGCAAGAAAAATGTAGTAATCGCGTTTTACCCGCTCGACTGGACGCCGGTCTGAACGGCGCAGATGCCCGCATACGAGGCCGACCTCGAACGCTTCGCGGGCTATGATGCTCAGGTTCTGGGCATTTCAATTGACAGCGTTCCCTGCCACATAGCCTGGGCCAAGAGCCTCGGCGGAATTTCCTACGATCTTCTCAGCGACTTTCATCCCAAAGGCGAAGTAGCCCGGAGCTTCGGCGCTTATCGTGAGAACGATGGCATTGCTGAACGCGCGCTTTTCATCGTCGATAAAGAAGGCAAACTCGCTTACAAAGACATTCACGACATTTCCGATCAGCCGGACAACGAAGAGTTGTTTGAGGTGCTGCGGAAGTTGTAAAAGCAGAAGTCAGAGATCAGATGTCAGATGTCGGAATCGACGTTCCGGCATCTGGCATTTTTCTTTCTCAAGCCCACTAAGCTAACATCTGGTTCATGACCATTTCCCGCAAATGCGTTCCGTTCACGCCATTCGATCGTGAACTTGCGAAGAGCACAATCGCTATCGTTACCGCCGGCGGTGTGCACCTGAAGGATCAGGAAGCCTTCAACATCGCTGACGAACTCGGCGACCTCACTTATCGCGAGATCCCGCCAGATGTTGATTCGGCCGATCTAATGGTGACGCATCACCATTACGATCATCGTGACGCCGATGAAGATATCAACGTCGTGTTCCCGATCGATGTGCTGCGCGATCTTCAAGCCGAGGGCTTCATCGGGGGCATCGCTAAAAAACACATCGGCTACATGGGTTACACGATGCAGTTGAAAGCAATGTACGAAGGCACGGCGCCGGAAATCGCCAACGAGATCGACAAAGGTTCGCGCGCTGATGCGGTCGTGCTCACGGGTGGTTGACCGAGCGTCTGTCACCGCACGGTCGTCGCGGTCCAACGCGAAATCGAAATGAAAGGGATCCCGACGGTTCTCATCACCGTCAGTCCGGAAGTGTCTGCGCAAATGCGTCCGCCGCGCGCGCTCTATCCGAAAGGATTTAAAATCGGGAACAGCCTGGGCCGGCCCGGCATGCGTGATTTGCAGAAGCAAGTTCTGCGCGACGCCTTGAATCTCATGACGCAGAACACGCGGCCCGGCGAGGCAGTCACGATCGAATATCCAGAATATGGAGAGCAATACGAACCGCCGCACGTGAAGAAGATCTGACGTGACGCACATCACAGCCAGACAATCATTCCACCAAAACTGCTCGACATGAGCGAATCAGGCGGCGTAGAATTGCCCACAGTGAGGGCTGCCGTTAACAAAATTATCCAACCTCGTTCGCTGCTGGCCATGGCGCTGATGTTCTGGTGCGCGGGCACGGGTTGCATGATGGTCAGTTACGCGCGTGCTTCAATGAGCGACGCTGACTCGTCGTCGGCGATCGCCAACGAACAGCCAATGGCGGGGATGTCCGCCGCGATGGATTCGCACGCGTGCTGCAAGGCGAAGCACAGGGCTCTGAAGCATTCAGCCGCCGCTAAAGAACCTTTCAATCGCGAGTTGACGCAAGTCATGCTGCCATCGCCGGCGCAGGGTGATGCGATGAGTTGCTGTCCGTTGACGAGCGGCTCGATAGTTGTCGCGTCACGCTCGCAAACCAACGACGGCGCGTCACAAGTAGCGCACACAAATTCTTCCTCACCGAAATTGGAAAACTCGAATCAAACACCGGTCGCAATTCCACCGCGACTACCTGACCAAGCGCATTCGTATTTACTCGGTTGTGCCTTCCTAATCTAGAAATCTGCCTGCAAATAACTTCGCACGCGGTCGATCGAAACTCGATTGACTGAACTACGCATCAGACCATTCTGATGCAGGCAGATATTTCTTTAACAGGAGAACTAGCTATGAATACTTTTAGACGTTTTATTCCCGCCCTCGTGCTGGGACTGACAATTGCGCTGGCCGGTGTTTCGGTGGCGCAGAACGCGAGCCAAACCAGCGGCGACAAGAAAGCCTCGTGCTGCAGTTGCTGTACTGATTCGTGTCCGATGATAAAAAAGGATGCGATGAAGAATCACACGATGGCCACTGACAAGGACGGCTGTTGCGGCGATTCATGCGACATGAAGAAGAAAGACAGCATGAAGAACCACACCATGGCGACTGACAAAGACGATTGCTGTGGTGATTCGTGTGACATGAAGAATCACGCGAAATCCGGCACGACAATGAAGATGTCTTCCGAAAAGCATGACTGCTGCGGCGATTCGTGCAATATGAAAGACATGAAGGAGATGAAACCAAAACCGTAGGTCCATCTCTTTGCACAAACTGGGCGCGGCGCTGCGTCAGGCCGCGCCCAGTTTGAAGTAAACCTTGACGCTGATTTAGAGTTGGTTCTAGAGTAGTTTTGGCGATGAAGCAACGTCTCGCATCATTGGTCCTTTTGCTCGTGCTTTTCGGCGGCGCGTTCGCCGGAGTGCCAATGAGCTTTGGCGAGAACCAATGCAGCATGGGCAACATGGACATGGAGTGCTGCAAGGCGATGCTCTTGCTGCAGAGCCGAACGAAGTTGACAAGCGATGAAGAGTTGCTGTGCCTGCTCAACTGCGCGCAGAACGGAACAACGTTGCCGGCGAGTGTCGTGCGCGTGACTGCACCGGCGCAAACGATTCAGCCTTTGCTTCCGGCTTTGACCCAACCTCTTTCGATTCCAATTTCAGTTTCAAGAGCCGCTACGCAAGCGCACAGTCCGCCCGGTTCGCCACCAACCTATCTCCGTAATCTCACCCTTCTAATCTGATTCCAACCAGGCCGTGGTGTGTCTTCTGTAGGTTTGAGAAAACCCTGCAGAGGTTGGTCTATTCGTGTGTGCCTTGACGCGCACAGAATCTGTTTGGAGGAATCAGATGAAGAAATCTCTCGTGGTAATCACAATCTTAGTCGCGGCGCTTGTATTCATCGCCGCCTGCACTAAGTCAACCACCGTTTCCAACGGCAAACCGATTGCCTCGACGACCGTCAACAACCTGACGGCGACGCTTTCGAATTCAAGCGGTCAACTCAAGACAGGCGATCAGGAAGTCACGCTCGCGTTCACTGATTCATCAGGTAAGAACGTCGACGTCGGCGCGGTGTCACTGAACTTTCACATGCCCGCGATGGGCGGCATGGCCGCGATGAATGATGCGGTGACGTTGACGACGACCGCGACGCCTGGTGTGTACAGCGGCAAGGTGAACATCTCGATGGCCGGTGAATGGCAAGGGCAACTTGCGTTCGAAGGGCCAGCCGGTAAAGGCAAAGCGACGTTCAGCGTGACGGCCAGGTAAAGATTTGTCCGTTGTCAGAGTTGTCCGTGGTGGTTGCATAGGCCACGGGAGAACCAGACTACTGACAACTGACTACTAACAACTGACGTGATTCAGAAGTTAATTGAAGTCGCAATGCGCAATCGCGGTCTGGTGATCGCGATCTATCTCGGGCTCGCCGCCTGGGGTTATTGGGCATTGCTGCGCACGCCGATCGATGCGATTCCCGACCTGTCTGAGAACCAGGTCATCGTCTTCACCGATTGGACGGGCCGTTCTCCGCAAGAGGTCGAAGATCAGGTGACCTATCCGCTGGTGACGAACCTGCAAGGTTTGCCCGGCGTGCGCGTGGTGCGCGCAAGTTCGGCGTTCGGCTTTTCGATGATCAATATCATCTTTGAAGACAACGTCGATCTTTACTGGGCGCGTACGCGCGTGCTGGAGCGTTTGAATCTTGTCACCGCGCAGTTGCCGCAAGGCGTCACTCCCACGCTCGGCCCGGATGCAACCGGCGTCGGTCAAATCTTCTGGTACACGTTGGAGAGCGATCAGATGAGCCTGCGCGACCTGCGCAGCTTGCAGGACTGGTTCGTTCGCTATCAGTTGAACTCAGTGCCCGGTGTCGCCGAAGTCGCCAGCGTCGGCGGCTACGTCCAGCAGTACCAGGTCGACGTAGATCCGAACAAGCTGCGCTCATACGGCCTGCCACTGTCGATGGTCGTCGAAGCTGTCGAACGATCGAACCGCAACGTCGGCGGCAACGTAGTCGAGCAGGCGGGCCAGTGGTCGGTCGTTCGGGGCGTCGGCCTAATCGAATCAAGTGCGGACATCGAGAACATCCCGCTGACGGCGCAGAATGGCATTCCGATTTACGTCAAGAACGTCGCGACAGTGAAACTCGGCAATGCGTTTCGTCAGGGAGCGCTGGACAAGAACGGCAAAGAGGCAGTCGGTGGGGTCGTCATCGCGCGATATGGCGTGAACACGCTGGCAGTCATCGATGCGATTAAACAGAAGATCGCAGCCATTCAAAGCGGCCTGCCAAAAGGCGTTCAGGTCGTTCCCTTCTACGATCGCACGCAACTGATTCAACGCGCCACGCACACTTTGAAGCGCGCGCTGATTGAAGAGCTGATCCTCGTCACGCTCGCGCACATCCTGTTTCTCGCGCACTTCCGCTCGATTCTGATCGTCACGATTCCTTTGCCGCTCGCAGTACTGCTCGCGTTTCTGTTCATGTACTACGCCGGAATCAGCTCGAATCTAATGTCGCTGTCGGGTATTGCGATCGCGATTGGCGTGCTGGTTGACGCGGGAATTGTCGTCACGGAAAACGCTTTTCGCTTCATCGAAAAGCGAAAGATCGACACGAGGGATCGGCCGCTGGTCTGGCAAACGGTTCTGGAGTCAACGCGTTTGGTTGGTCGTCCGATTTTCTTCTCGATGGCGATCATTATCCTCGCCTTCGTGCCCGTGTTCGCGCTGACGGGCGAAGAAGGAAAGCTGTTTCATCCGCTGGCATTCACCAAGACGTTCGCGATGGTGGGCGCGACGATCATCGCCGTGACGTTGGTGCCGGTGCTCTGCACTCTGCTTTTGCGCGGCAAATTCCATGCAGAGCAAGCCAATCCGGTGATGCGCGCGCTGCACTTCATTTATCGCCCGGTGTTGCGATTTGCATTGAACCATCGGCTTATCACAGTGGCGCTCGCCGTGCTGCTGTTCGCCGGTGCGTTGTTTCTCGCCACGGGCATCGGCAAAGAGTTCATGCCGCCGCTCAACGAAGGCGACTTAATGTTTATGCCGGTGACCGATCCAGCGATCTCGATCGATGAAGCGCTGAAGATCACGCAACGTCAGGACGAAATTCTCAAGACCGTTCCCGAAGTCGAATGGGCCGTCGGCAAAGCCGGCCGCGCGGAAACTTCAACCGATCCGTCGCCGATCAATATGACGGAAACGGTGATCCACTTGAAAGATCCGGCGCAGTGGCGAGCAGGCATGACGCGCGAATCGCTGATCGCTGAGCTGGACGAGAAGTTGCGCATGCCCGGCGTCACAAACATTTGGACGCAGCCGATTAAGAACCGGATCGACATGCTTTCAACCGGCATTCGTTCGCAGGTTGGCATCAAGATCTTCGGAAACGATCTGAAGACGCTCGAAGACTTATCACGCCGCACTGCCGAACTTTTACGCAATGTTCCTGGCGCGAAAGACGTGTACCCGGAACAAATCAGCGGCGCGCCTTACATCGACATCAAAATCAATCGCACCGCCGCCGCGCGCTACGGTATCGACCAGCAAACCATCAACGAGGCCATCGAAAAAGGCATTGGCGAAACAAACCTGACGGTGACGATTGAAGGCCGGCGTCGCTTCCCAGTGCGCGTGCGTTTCGCGCCGGAGTTTCGTGGCAACGTGCCGGCGATCGGAGAAATTCCGGTTACTTCGCCGACAGGCCAGCCGATTCCGCTTTCACAACTCACCGAGATTACCCAAGTGCAAGGGCCGACGATGATTTCAAGCGAGAACGGACTGCTGCGCGGCACGGTTCTGTTGAACGTGCGCGGTCGCGATGTCGGCGGGTTTGTTGACGAAGCCAAAGCCGCAATCGCGCGGCAAGTGCAGATGCCGACCGGTTATTACGTCGAATGGAGCGGCGAATACGAAAACCAACAACGCGCGCGCAGCCGTCTGCTTCTGGTTGTCCCGATCGTGCTGATTGTGATCTTCGCGTTGCTTTACATCACTTATCACTCGGCGCTCGAAGCAGCGCACGTGCTGATGGCCGTTCCTTTCGCTTTGACCGGCGGCATCTATTTGCTCTGGGCACTGGGTTACAACTTCTCAGTCGCGGTGTGGGTTGGCTTCATCGCGCTATTCGGCACGGCAGTGCAGACGGCGGTGGTTATGGTGATCTATTTGGAAGAGGCAGTCGAGCGAAAGAAGGCCGAAGTCGGTCAATTGGATCGATCTTCACTGATCGAAGCGGTAATGGAAGGCGCGCTGCTGCGTTTGCGGCCAAAGGTAATGACGGTTTCGACCGTGGTCGCTTCGCTGCTTCCAATTATGTGGAGCACGAGCGCAGGCGCGGAAGTCATGAAGCCGCTGGCGACGCCAGTCCTGGGCGGAATGGTTTCCAGCCTGCTGCATGTCTTGGTGGTGACGCCGGTGATTTTTTTCTGGTTGCGGGAGCGTGAGTTGAAGCGAGAGATCGGGACCTGAATTCAAGATGAGAAGTTCGCGCCAACCAGCCCACCAAGTGGGCGGCAAAGTAATAGCCCCGGGCGTCAGCCCGGGGTTAGGGGTTTTGTTTTTGTCTGAGCCCGCAAAGCGGGCGACAGATCTCTGCAACGGTGTCAATAAACGACTATTGGTCTGTCGCCCCTTCGGGGCTCGCAATGTCTATTCAATCGGCTACCCCGGGCTTACGCTCGGGGCTATATTCTGCCACCTGCTTCGCAGGCTCGTTGTCGCGTTTCTGCTGACCAGCCTCAATGGAACAACAGTTTCTGCGCAACTTATTAAGATCCCGGAGGTCCCAGTCCCTGCAGTAGCCGTCACGCAAAACTCAAACGGTTCGCAACCGCAATCACCACTCTCTGGTTATCTCGATCAAACCAACGGCATGACTGCGGATGAGGCGGTTGCCTACGCGCTCGCTCACAACGCTGAACTCGAGGCCGCTCGCAAGGAAATCGATGCGGCGCGCGCCATGGTCAAACAAGCGCGCCTGCGCGCGAACCCGATGCTGGACGTGGAAGGCACGCGCCAAATTCCGCCGGGCAAAGACAACAGCATCATGGCCGGCGTGACGCTGCCGCTCGAACGCGGGGGCCGCGTGCCGGCGCGCATCGCGGTGGCCGAACGCGAAGTGGAAGTGCGCGAGCGTGAAGTTGCGAATCGCGAGCGCGTGTTGGCAGGCGACGTGCGAATGAAGTTTGGTGAAGCTCTAGCCGAAGCCTTGAAGCTTTCGTTCACCAATCAACTGATCGAAGCGAACCAACAGAGTCTTAATCTTATTGCCGCACGTGTTAACGAAGGCGCAACGCCACCGCTGGAACAGAACATGGCGCTCGTTGAGTTGAATCGATTGAAGTCGAAGCGCGAAACCGCGGAAGGCAAAGTCGAAGTAGCCATGCTCGAACTGCGGAACTTGATCGGCATGCCGCCGGAACAGGCGCTGCGTCTGCGCGGCGACTTCGATCACTTGATCGACCAATTGCCGCCGGTCAGTGATGCAACTGTGCAATCGGTGCGCGAGCGTCCGGACATTCAGGGATTTCGCGCGATTGAGAGTCTCGCGGCGGCGCGCATCGAACAAGCGCGGGCGGAAGGCCGCTGGGACGCGAGCATCACCGCCGGCTATCAACGGATGAATTCGAGTTTTCCGGTCTTTGGTGTTGACGAGCACCGCGGATTGCAGCCGGTGCAGGACGTGTTTCATTTTCTCAAGCTCGGCGTCTCGATCAATTTGCCGGTGCGCAACAAGAACCACGGAGCGATCGAGGCTGCTGGCGCTGAATCCGAAGCAGCAAAGTCGCGACGCGAATTCGCCGAGCTGACTGTGCGCCGCGAAGTCGCATCCGCTTACGCGCAATACGATCGCGCGGTCAAGGCCGAAGAGATCTTTCGCGTCGGCGTGCGCGACGCCGCCAAAGCTAATCTTGATGTCGTGCGGCAGACCTATGAACTTGGATCGAAGAGTTTGATCGATTACATCGGCGAGCAGCGTCGCTTCATCGAGTTGGAAAATGATTTCATCGACGCACAGCTTGCGGTTTACAACGCCCGCGTCGAAATCATGCGCGCCACCGCTTCACCGGAGTTAATAAAGAAATGAGCGAAGAACCTAAACAAGTTTCCCCAACCAGTGAATCGCCACCAAAGCGCGGTTCACGGCGAACCGGAATCATCGTTGCAATCGTTGCCCTGGTCGCCATCGTCGCGATTGTTGTTGTCTGGCTGCTGTGGCCTAAGCCAACCGGCAAACCTGTCGCCGCGCCGCGCACAGTTTCTTTTGAGCAATCATCCGAGACACCGGCGCCAACGGGGGAACAGAAGCTAACGCTGACGGCTGAGCAACTTCGCAGCGTGCAACTGAAGATCGAAACCGTTGGTGAAGCGCCGGCAACAGAAGCCGCCGGCCAGATGGCCACCGGCGTCGTGCAGGCGAACAGTTACAAAGAAACGCCCGTCATATCACTCGTGGCCGGCATCGTGCGCAGCGTCAGCGCGGAACTCGGACAAAACGTGCGGCGCGGTCAACGTGTCGCGGTTGTCTTTAGTAATGAACTCGCTGATGCGCAATCGCGTTACTTAACGGCGGTTGCGGTCTTGGATGAACATCATCGGCATCACATGCGCACGGCGAAGCTCGTCGAGATTGGCGCGGCCAGCCGACAGGAACTCGAGATGGCCACGTCGCAACTGAGCGATGCTGAGTCGAACCTTGCGAACCTTCGTCAGAAACTGATGCTGCTTGGATTGTCGGCTCAACGAATCGACGCGTTGAAGTCTGTTTCGCAAATCAGTTCTGAAGTCGCCGTGAACGCACCGAACTCAGGGACAATCACCAGCCGCACCGTCAACCCAGGTGAAGTGATCGAAGCGAACAAAGAACTGATGCGCGTGACAGATTTGTCGACCGTTTGGGTCGTCGGACAGGTTTACGAAAAGGACCTTGCGACGGTGCGTGTCGGCAGTGGGGCGAACGTAAGTTCAGACGCTTATCCGGGGCAGCTGTTTCGCGGGCGCGTGACGTACGTCGATCCGAAGATCGATCCGGCGACGCGCACCGCTCAAGTCAGAATCGAACTGGCGAATCCGCGTCAGATATTCAAGATTGGCATGTTCGTTAACGTCGCATTCGGCGCGCTCGGTGTGGCCGAGAAAACGATGCCGATGGTCTCGAAAGATGCGGTCCAGACGATTAACAATCAGCAGATTGTGTTTGTCGCAACCGAGAAGCCGAACGAGTTTCTCGTACGACCAGTTCGCGTCGGCACTGAGACGAACGGGTTTTATCCCGTGATTGAAGGACTGCATCCAAGAGAGCGCGTCGTGACGCAGGGAAGCTTCTTACTGCGGGCTGAATGGTTAAAGACGCGCGCATAAGATAGTATGTTTGTACTGGCCTCCAACCATTTCAACTCGCGTTCCGCGGAAAGCCGCGGGATCCAATTTACATTTTTGAAAGGCAAAGCGATGCATTGTGGTGTGTGTTTGAGAATTCTAGTGTTGATAACTGTGATGGTCTCTGCGATACAAGCGCAACATAAGCACACAATGCCGATGCCTTCGCCGGCGCCAAAAGCCTCGCCTTCACCGACACCCGCGCAAACACAGATGCCTGAGATGCAGATGCCCGCGGCCTCGCCGACTCCGGCTGCATCTCCGCAAATGCAGACGAACCCGCCGGGAATGAACATGCCGATGCCTGCGGCGAGTCCCTCCCCCAGTCCGATGGAGCAAATGCCCGGCATGAATATGGGCGGAACCAGCAGCACCATGAACTTGGGACCGTTGCTCGTGATGAATGGCGATGACATGGGCATTCGCATCGGCTCGAGTGAAAAGAATTCGATGTCGATGGGCGCGATGGGGTCGGGAACGTCGTGGCAGCCTTCATCCGCGCCGATGTACATGCAGCATTGGAACAAGAATGACTGGCTGCTGATGTTTCACTACAACGTCTTTGTCGATGTAAATCATCAAGGCGGTCCGCGCGGCGTGACGAAATTCGAATCGGCGAACTGGTTTATGCCGATGGCCTATCACAAGCTTGGCCCCGGCACGATTCAGTTACGCGGTATGTTTAGCGCTGAGCCTTTCACCTTTCCCCGTGGCGGATCACCGCTGCTGTTTCAGACTGGCGAGACTTACAAAGGCCGGCCATTGATCGATCGACAGCACCCGCACGATCTCTTCATGGAGTTGTCAGCGCAGTACACTCTGCCGCTTGGCGAGCGCAGCACGTGGTTCGCGTACTTTGGTTATCCGGGCGAGCCGGCGCTCGGACCGGTCGCTTTCATGCATCGCGCGTCGGCTTCCGAGAATCCATCCGCGACGCTGTCGCATCACTTGCAGGATTCGACACACATCAGCTTTGGCCTGTTGACGACGGGGCTCACTTATCGTTGGTTCAAGTTGGAAGGGTCGATCTTCAACGGGCGCGAGCCCGACGAGAATCGTTACAACTTTGACGCGCACAAATGGAACTCGCGTTCGGCGCGGGTTTGGTTTATGCCAAACAAGAATTGGGCGCTGCAGATCAGCCACGGCTTCCTCCGCAGCCCGGAAGCCCAGGAACCCAACGCCGACATTCGACGCACGACGGCGTCGCTTCAATACAATCGCAAAATCAATCGCGGCAACTGGGCGGCGGCTCTGGTTTGGGGACGCAATCATGTTAGCGAGCCCGGCGAGATCAAGAACCTCAATGGCTACACCGCAGAATCAACGGTTCAGTTTCTCGACAAGAATTATTTGTACACGCGACTCGAGCTGGTGGACAAAGACGACCTTCTGCGTGCGTCAGATCGCGCGTTGCTCGGCATCACTCAACGTCATCCGTCGTTTCGCATCGGCGCGTACACGTTCGGAGGCGCGCGGGATATTTGGAATAATGACAAAGTCTCAATGGCGATCGGCGGTGATGTGACTTTCTATTCGACGCCGAGCATTCTGGACCGCATTTACGGAAATAATCCGGTGTCGTGGAAACTCTTCGTGCGACTAAGACCTGCGAAGATGGATATGACTTCCCACACAACTCATGGCAACATGAAGATGCCATAGACCAGTGTCCGAACAAGTAAACCAAAACCCCTCCATCGATCCTGTCTGCGGGATGAAGGTCGAGCCGCAAAAGGCCGCGGGTTCCTTCGACTACAAAGGGCAAACCTACTACTTCTGCGCCTTGGGTTGTCGCGAAAAGTTCAAAGCTGATCCGGAGAAGTACTTAGCACCAAGACCAATCAATCCGATTGGGATAAGCCGCGCGAGACATGCGCCAGTCGCAACTTCGCGAGACGCGGACGCAAGGGAAAGCGGCCAGGGATGGCCGCGCTCCACTGACTACACCTGTCCGATGCATCCGGAAGTAAAGCAAGTCGGGCCCGGCTCGTGTCCAAAGTGCGGTATGGCTTTGGAACCTGCCACGATTGCCGCACCACAAGAGAAGATCGAATACACCTGCCCGATGCATCCTGAAATCGTGCGCGACGCGCCCGGCAGTTGTCCGATCTGCGGGATGGCGCTTGAGCCGCGCACGGTAACGCTGGAAGAAGAAAGGAATCCTGAACTCGTCGAGATGACGCGGCGATTCTGGGTGGGTGTCGTGCTATCACTTCCCCTTCTACTGATTGCGATGAGCGAAATGCTGCCGGGCAATCCGGTTATGCGAATTCTGCCAATGCGTTCGGTCATCTGGATTCAGTTGGCGCTGGCTACGCCGGTGGTTCTTTGGGGCGGCTGGCCTTTCTTCGTGCGGTTCTGGCAATCGCTCGTCAATCGCAGCCTGAACATGTTCACGTTGATCGGGCTCGGCGTTGCGGTCGCCTATGTGTATAGCCTGATCGCCACGCTTGCTCCCGGAATTTTCCCTGCTTCATTTCGCGATCACATGGGCAATGTGCCGGTTTACTACGAAGCGGCGGCAGTAATTACGACGCTCGTGTTGCTCGGACAAGTACTAGAATTGAAAGCGCGCAGCGCGACGAGCACCGCGCTTAAGTCTTTGCTTGGCCTAGCGCCGAAAACTGCGCGTCGCATTTCACAAAACGGCTCGGAACATGACGTGCCGTTGGATCAAGTTCAAGTCGGCGATCGCCTGCGCGTGCGTCCCGGCGAGAAGGTGCCGGTCGATGGTGTCGTTGTAGAAGGCCGAAGTTCGATCGATGAATCGATGGTTACAGGCGAACCGATTCCGGTTGAGAAGCACGAAAACGATCAAGTTATCGGCGGCACGATCAATGGCAACGGCTCGTTCGTAATGCACGCAGAACGTGTCGGCGCGGAGACATTGCTGTCACAGATCGTGCAGATGGTGGCTGACGCGCAACGCAGCCGGGCGCCGATTCAAAAGCTCGCCGATATCGTGTCGGGTTATTTCGTGCCGATCGTGGTTCTGATTGCCTTGGTTACACTTGCAGCCTGGGCGACATTTGGGCCTGAGCCACGCGCGGCGTATGCGATCGTTAACGCGGTTGCGGTTCTCATCATCGCGTGCCCGTGCGCGCTAGGGTTGGCGACGCCGATGTCGATCATGGTGGCGACCGGAAAAGGCGCGCAGGCCGGCGTGCTGTTCCGAAACGCCGAAGCGATCGAAGTGCTTCGGCAGATCGACACTCTGGTAGTTGATAAGACGGGAACGCTGACTGAGGGCAAACCGAAATTGGTTTCGGTTTCGGCTGCAAATGGATTCGATGAACGCCAACTGCTGCGGCTGGCGGCGAGTCTTGAGCGTGGCAGCGAACATCCTCTCGCCGCGGCCATCGTTAATGGCGCAAACGAACGCGGGATTGAACTATCCAAAACTGAATCGTTCGAATCGCTAACGGGCAAAGGGGTGAAAGGGAAGATCAACGGACGATCGGTCGCGCTCGGTAATCGCGCTTTGCTGGATGAATTGAAGATCGATGCGACTGAGTTCATCGATCAGGCTGAGAAATTTCGAGCCGACGGCCAAACGGTCATGTTCGTCGTCGTCGATAACCAGGTTGCGGGACTGTTGGGCGTCGCCGATCCAATCAAGCAAAGCACGCCCGAAGCAATCAAAGAACTGCACGCCAACGGCATCCGCATCGTGATGCTGACGGGTGACAGCCGCACCACCGCGCAAGCCGTCGCCAAGAAACTCAACATCGATGAAGTCGTCGCCGAAATTCTTCCAAATGAAAAAGCAGAGGCTGTGAAGCGTTTTCAAAGTGAAGGTCACAAGGTGGCGATGGCCGGCGACGGAATCAACGACGCGCCGGCGTTAGCCCAAGCGGGAGTCGGCATCGCGATGGGCACGGGCACCGACGTCGCGATGCAAAGCGCGGGCGTGACTTTGGTGAAGGGCGATTTGCGCGGCATCGTGCGCGCGATCAAACTGAGCCGCGCGACCATGCGCAACATCAAACAGAATCTATTCTGGGCTTTCGTTTACAACTCAGTGGGAGTACCGGTTGCCGCGGGCGTGCTGTATCCAGTCTTCGGAATTCTGCTGAGCCCAATGATCGCGGCCGCCGCGATGAGCTTCAGCTCAGTATCCGTAATAGGTAATGCTCTCCGCCTGCGCAGCACGAGACTGGATTAGTGCCGCAGCTCGAAAGTGCGCAGTTAGCCTGCCGCTACGGACAACTCCAACTTTCATTTCTTGTCCTCCCGCGATGCAAAAGCCACCAGCTTCTTGAGACTGCTCCAATTTCTGGTGGTAGCGGCGATGCCAAATTCCTTTTCGATAAAATTGTTGGGAAAACCAAACCAGCCGGTTCGCTTGCGACGGCCGACAATGAACGCCGCGCGATCGCGCAACGCCACCACTTCGAGATTTTCCGTTGTGGACAGGATGGGCAGCTTCTTGCGAACGCTTTTCGCCAGCAAGGTGACGAATAGGATCACGTCCGATTCGCCTTCGACTTGCTTGAAAGGATTTCGTTTGATCAGCGACGCGATCTCGTCAAGCGTAAACACTACAACGGCGATGTCGTGACCGAAGGTCTTTTCCAGGCTGCGCTCGATCTTCTTCGCGAGCGCCTTGCGATCGCTGGAACGCGTATCGAAGAGCACGTTGCCGCTGGCGATGTAAGTTCTGACGTTGCGAAAACCCGCCGACCTGAACACGTCCGCCAGGGCATCCATCTTGATCAGCTTGTTGCCGCCGACATTGATGCCCCGAAGAAATGCGACGTGTCGGGTCAGGTCAGCCATCGTCTATTTTGCAGAAGTGGTCTTTAAGCCACGTTCTTCCAGCAATGGCTCAACGATTGGATCACGGCCACGGAAATTTCTGAAAGTTGTCGCGACGTCCTGCGTCCCACCTTTGGACAGCACCAGATCGCGGAAGCGCTGGCCGTTCGCGCGCGTCAGCCCGCCGTGTTCTTTGAACCAGTAGAAAGCGTCGTCGTCCAACACTTCGCTCCAGAGGTAAGCGTAGTAGCCCGCCGAATACCCCCCATCCCAAATATGCGAGAAGTAAGTTGTGTGATAACGCGGCGGCACCTGCGGCAAATCGATCTTGTAACGCTTGAGTGCATCAGCTTCGAACTTGTTCACGTCCTGTGGCGGCGCGTCGGGCGGCAACGAATGCCAGGCCATGTCGAGCAAAGCTGCAGCGACATATTCGGTCACGTCGTAGCCCTGATTGAATTTTCGTGACTGCTTGATCTTATCGACCAGTGCCTGCGGCATCGGCTTGCCGGTTTGAAAATGCTTTGCGTAATTCGCAAATACAGTCGGCTCGAGCGCCCAATGCTCATTGAACTGCGACGGGAACTCGACAAAGTCGCGCGACACCCCGCTAAGCATCGGATAACGAATGTTCGAAAACATAGCGTGCAGCGCGTGACCGAACTCGTGGAACATGGTGGTCACGTCATCAAAGCTCAGCAGCGCCGGCTGGCCCGCGCTCGGCTTCGAAAAGTTGCAGACGTTGATGACGACTGGCTTTGTGCCCAGCAAGTTGCTCTGATCGACGAAGCTGTCCTGCCACGCGCCGCCATCCTTGTTCGGCCGCTGAAAGTAGTCAGCGTAAAAGAGCGCCAGCGATTTTCCATTCGCCTCGAAGACTTCAAACACGCGGACGTCCGAGTTGTAAACCGGAATGTCTTTGCGCTCTTTGAACGTGATGCCGTAAAGCTTGTTAGCCGCAAAGAACACGCCGTCATGCAGCACATGATCGAGTTCGAAATAAGGCTTGATTTGCGATTCGTCCAGATTGTATTCGGCCTTGCGAACCTTCTCGGCGTAGTACTCCCAATCCTGCGGTCCAAGCTTAAAGCCGCCCTTTTCGGCATCAATAATCTTCTGGATGCGCGCGGCTTCGTCGCGAGCTTTCGCGGTTGCCGCGGGCACGATTCCCGTCAAGAGCTGTTCAGCATTCTGCGGCGTCTTGGCCATCTGATCGTCGAGAATGAACGTCGCGTGATCGGGATAACCCAGCAGCTTCGCGTGCTGCGCGCGGAGTTGCGCCAGACGCGCGATGATTGCTTTCGTGTCGTTTTCACCACCGTGATTGCCGCGATTCACTGACGCGTTGAAGAGCCGCTCGCGCACGGCGCGATTCTTCAGGTAAGTCAGCGCCGGTTGTTGTGTGGTGTTCTGAAGCGCGATCACCCACTTGCCATCGAGCTTCATCTCCTTCGCCCGTTCAGCGGCGGCGGCGATGTCCGCCTCGCTCAACCCATCAAGGTCCGCTTTGTTCTCGATGACCAGCGCGCCGTTGTTTGTTTCGGCAAGCACGTCATCTTCAAATTTGGTGGTGAGCTTCGCCTCTTCCTGATTCAAACCGCGGAGAGTTTCCTTGTCTGCTTCTGACAAAAGCGCGCCGGCGCGAACGAATGATTTGTAATAACGCTCAACCAGAAACTTCGATTCAGGATCGAGCTTTAACGAATTGCGTTTGTCATAAATCGCTTTCACGCGCGCGAACAATTTGGCATTGAGAAAGATCGCGTCAGAATGCGCGGCCAGCTTCGGCGCTTCGTCGGACTTAATCTTTTGCAGTGTGTCGTTCGTGTTCGACTGCGTGAGATTGAAGAAAACTTTCGTCACCCGCGTGAGCAGCGCGCCGGAGCGCTCCATCGCCTCAAGAGTGTTCCCGAAGGTTGGCGGAGCGGGATCGTTGGCGATCTTTTCGATCTCGGCCAACTGATCCTTCATGCCCGCTTCAATCGCTGGCGCGTAATCGCTGTCCGTGATCTTGTCGAACGGCGGCGCGTGAAACGGCAGCGTGCTTTCGCTGAAAAAAGGGTTCGTGGCCGGCGGGGCCGCCGCGCTGGTTGGTTGTGGCGAGTAATCAACAGTCACGATACACAAAACCAAAAGTAATAAAGTTGTCGCGATAAAACTCACTCTCATCGATGTCAACTCCGGTCATAGATTGCAAGTCTTTCTGATGTCAGATTCCATTGCGCGGTTGCAGGGTTATGTCGCCATGCGCTGCCTAGCCTAATACCGCCAGCAGTGCCGTCTCAAGTTTTCCTCAACCGCAAAAACCTGCCATTTTCCGCGGAAAACTGCTGCTTTTACGAATGCCGAGAGGCTCAAGTTTCTCTCAAGGCGGATTCCCGATAATTCAGAAAACAATGCGTGAATTCGCAGACACTTTTGGAAGATCGAGAGGAGCAAGAGCCATGTCCCGAAACCTGAAGAGATGCATCTTTGGATTGATTCTGATCGCGATTGTCGCGACCGTGATTATCGGCGGAAGATTCGCCGTCCACACGTTGGCCGCGCCGCAGGCTGTGATTGTCGAACTGCAATCCGACCCCGTCGTGGTCGCGAAGGCGAAGGCCGAAGCCGGCAAACAGAATTTTGATCCGATCGCCTATCGGCAGCAAATCCTGACGGAACAAAACAATTTCCTTAATCAACTCAGCGCGGCCGGGATTCAATTCTCGACGGTGGGTGTTAATGCTCCCAACGGGCCCAACGGCGAAGTTACGAACATCCAGTTTCGTTACAACTACGTCTTCAACGGAATTACTTTGGCCGTTGATCCGGCGGCGGTCGATACGATCCGTTCGATGAGCGCCGTCAAGTCGGTGCACAACGACGAACCGATCACGATGTTCCTCGATCACGCAGTTGACTATGTGCGCGCTCCATCATTGTATGGAAATCCGCCGCAGGTTCACATGGGCGACTCTTTGAACTCCGGCGGCGTCGAGGGCCAGGGCATCTACATCGCGATTATCGATACCGGAATTGATTGGACGCATCCGATGTTCGGTGGCGACCCGACGCCGCCGCGTTTTGGCGTCGGTCCGGCAGTCGCCGCAGCCGGCACGAATCAAAAAGTCGCCTACTACCTAAATCTGACTGCGGGCGCGGTGCAGGATGATTTTGGACACGGCACGCACGTTTCTGCGATCACGTCGGGGTACTACGCGATGGCCCCCGGCGCCGATGGATTGCCGATGACGGCCGATGACGTGGCGATTCACGGTGTCGCGCCGCAAGCGAAGTTGATGGGCTACAAAGTCCTCTCGACCGTTGGTTCCGGAGTTTCGTCTTCGATCATCATGGCGATTGAGGACGCGGTGCAACCATTCACGCTCGCGGGTTCGCCAAAGCCGATTGCGCAAGTAATCAATCTCAGCCTCGGCAATACGACGAATGACCCGAACTATCCCACGTCGGTCGCTTGCGACAATGCCACGCTGGCCGGTACGACGGTTGTCGTGGCCGCAGGCAACAGTGGCGCGCCGACGCCGACGAATCTAACCGGCGAAGGCACGATTGGATCTCCGGGAACGGGCCGCAGAGTACTGACTGTCGGCGCAACGCTCGATCCGGGATCGGCGCCAAACAAGCTCGACGAAATTGGCGGTGGCAATCGCACGGGAATGAAGGCGTTCCCACTCGATGGTGGCGCGGGGATTTCGTCGGACATCACCAGCAACTATGTCTATTGCGGGATGGCCGAAACACCTGACCAGGTGCCTGACTCTGTGAACGGAAAGATTGCCTTGATCGTGCGCGGCGGGACGGTCAACACACCGGCGGCGTCGCCGGTATCGGCGGGCACGGGCCTGTTTTCAAACAAGGCTGCATTCGCAGTCGCAAAGGGCGCCATCGCGGTCATCATCTACAACAACGTCGATGGCGAGCTCACGTCCGCGACCGTTCGCAAGTCAACAGTTCCCGTTGTGGGCCTCTCAAAAGCCAACGGCGAGTATTTGAACGCGGCGATTGGATCGACTGCATTTGGCGCGGTCTCAGTCAACAAGATCAGCTTGCGTAAAGCGCTCTTGTTCGATCCGGCTATGGCTGATTTCAGCTCTAAAGGGCCGGTCACTGGCTACGGACAAATAAAACCTGACGTGGGCGCACCGGGCGTTTCGATTCTATCGGCCACAGTTCGCGTCGGCGGCGCTGAGACGAACACCGCGACAATGTTTGATGCCACAGGGTATATCTCGGCATCGGGAACTTCGATGGCGACCCCGATGACGGCTGGCGTAGTCGCGCTGGTCAAGCAAAGGAATCCGAGCTGGACGCCATCGATGATTCGCGCCGCACTGATGAACACGGGCACGAATTTGCGGCAGGCCAACGGAACTCCGATCGCCGATGGCAGCGTGACTCTGAATCAACAAGGCGCGGGATTGATCGATGCGTTTTCAGCGGCCAGCGCCAAGGCGCTGATGGGTGTGGGCGCGATCAATCAGGACATGGGTTCAGCCCCGATAGCTCGGCCAAACAACTTGTGTCCAAATTATGGTGGCAGCCCGTCGCCTCTGTGCGGAACATCGCCGGGCGATCCTGATTTTCTCGCGAGTTGGAGTTTCGCGACCGTGCCGATCGCTGGCGTGATTGGCAGCACGACCAAAACTCAAACAGTGACGATCTCAGATATTCGCAACGGAGCGGGCGCCGGCGTCTATCAACTGAGTTCGAGCATGGTTCGCAATCTGCCGGCGGGCGTCTCGGTGAGTTTCACTGACGCAGGCGGAGCGCCGATCAGCCAAGTCGAAGTTCCGTCCGGAGGAAGTGCAAACTTCAACGTCAGTATTTCGATCAATGGCGAAGCGGTTCCGAATAATCCGACGCAGATCGAATGGTACGTGACTGCTGCACGCACCGATGGCGGTCAAACGCTGCGCATGCCGTTCCAGCTTCGCGCGATCGCGCCAACCGTTTCGATGTCTGCGCCGGCGCTGAACAACGTCAACAATGTAGAGTTCAGCGGCAATCCGGCAACGGACATCGATGGTAATTACCAGTTGAGCTTCGCGGCCACCGGCGGGAATGCTCCGGCGAAACTTCGCGTCGAAGAATCCGCGGACAATGGCGCGACTTGGGCGGTACTTGGCGACGTCCCGGGTGCGCAGACAACCTACGACATCAGCAATCACGGCAACGGCAGTTTGCAGTATCGCGTGCGCGGCCTTTACACCGTGGATAACGGACTGATGCCCGGACCCACGAGCGCCGTCAAATCTGTCGTCGTCGATCGACGCATGCAAGCCGACGTCACGTCGATGATCGACGCAAAGATTGTCGATGGCTCGTTGACTCTCTCGGGTGGTGTCTGGCAATTCGATCAGGTACTGCGGAACAACTCGACAAGTACGTCGATCTTCGCGCCGCTGAAGTTCACGATTACTTCGATCAGCTCTAACAGTGGAACGGTCCGCGTGAAGAACGCTGACGACGGCGGAAACGGCGTGACGACGCCGGCGAACTTCGACTACACCCCGCAGGTCGGAGCCGATCAGCAGCTTTCGCCCGGCGAGAGCACTGCCTCGCGTCGGATTCAATTCAACGATCCGGCTTCCGAAATGTTCACGGTGACGGTAATGGTGAAAGGATACTTCCCGGATACTGCAGGCGCGGCGTCGAGCGGTGGGGCATCCGGCGGATCCAGTGGTGGGTCTGGCGGCAGCTCGTCGAGTGGTTCGACTAGTTCTGGGTTAACTCTCCCCACTACCAAAGTCATGCAGATTACGGTGAATCCACTGACGAAGTCCGTTACGACTAAACTGCTCTAATAGTTTGTCGAACGGAGAATTCGAGCGCGTGAGGATGATAACTCCTCACGCGCTTTTTTTTGATTCACATCGAAGTGTCGGCGAGATTCGATTTGTACTTTGTGTTGGTTTGGCGATCAGTCATTTCGATATAGACCCAACTGGGTGGGACTATTCCCTGTTCAATCGAAAACCAAATCTGGTTGAGATCGCCCGGTTTGGTCAGGGCGCAGAAGCCGTAGAGACGCTTACCACTCTGGTCGAAAAAATCTACCCAGGTGCGTGAAGCTTTCGTGTTTGCTCCGCACGGCGGCAGGGCCGGCGCAGCGGCAAACATCGCCGCGGGGTAAGCATCTTTATTGAACACATCATACTTGTACCGAATGAAACTCTTGCCGCCAGCTTGATACAGTTCGTAACCAGTCAAATAAAGCACTGGATTCGGAATTGCCGGCGTCGGAGCTGAAGATACGCTCTGATTGAGAAACGAAATCGCGATCAGAACAGGAATCAGCAACAGCGTCGATTTTTGTTTGGAGATCATCTGGAGAAAGCTCCTTCGGTCTGGGGATTTGCGGGCCTAGGTCTCGTAGGCCCGCAATTCTATTCTCAGAGGCGCAAAAGTCAAACAAAAACTATCGTTTCGGGCGCACGCCCCACGTGGGCGGTGGCGGTTCTTTGGTGGCCCGATCGACGGGATGAAGTTTCAGCAACCGCATCGCTTCTTCGACCGCGCGCTCGAGTTGCGGGTCGTGACCGGCGATCACGTCCTTGGGCCAATTCTCAACGTCGATGTCCGGCGCCACGCCTTCATTTTCGACGGCCCATTTGTCGTTGCGCGCAAAGAAACCTCCGCGTGGTGCGATCGCCGATCCGCCATCGACGAAAGTTGGCGTGTCAGCCGTATGAACTAAGCCACCCCAAGTGCGCTTGCCGACGAGTGTGCCAATCTTTCGATAATGAAACATGTAAGGCATGAGGTCGCCGCCCGAGCCGGCCATCTCGTTAATGATCATCACCTTCGGCCCCCAAATGCCTGCCGAGGGACTCGTGAACGGATAGCGATCGCCGGCGACGTTGTTGAAGTAGCCGTCAAAGTCTCGCTGTAACACGTCGATGATGTAGTCAGCCGCTGAGCCGCCGCCGTTGTAACGCTCATCGATGATCGCGCCCTTCTTGTCCTGCTGCGAAAAGTAGTAGCGATTGAAGCTCGTGTAGCCGGGCTGGCCAGTGTTCGGCAGATAAACGTAAGCGAGCTGGCCGTTTGAAAGCTTCTCCACGAGCCGTCGATTCGATTCAACCCAAGCGCGCGTACGCAAGCCTTGTTCGTTTGCCACGGGAACGACGACGACATGGCGCGCGCCATCCATGGTTGGCTTGTCATTTATGGTCAGCGACGTTTGTCGATTCGCGGTGCCATCGAGCAGGCGATGTATATTGTCCGGCGCTTTCAACTCGACGCCATTGATCGCGAGGATGTAATCGCCGACGTTCACGTTCACACCAGGCACCGCCAGCGGTGAACGGAGATCTGGATTCCAATTTTCGTTGTCGTAGATGCGCGTGATCTTGTAACGACCGTTATCGATCGCGAAATCCGCGCCGAGCAATCCGCCTTGCACCTGTGGCACCTCGGGCATGTCACCGCCACGCACATACGAGTGACCGATGGCAATCTCAGCGCCCATCATGTCCATCAGGTAATTGAGATCGGCTCGATGCATCACGTAGGGCAGCATCGCCCCGTACATCTCTTTGTCTTTATTCCAATCCGTGCCATGCAGGGTCGGCACATACAGATAATCACGCTGGTTGCGCCACATCTCGTTGAAGATCTGCTTGAACTCTTCCTTCGGATCGAGATACATGCGCAGCGTGTAATTGACGCGTCCGCTACCCGGTTGCGGCGGCGTGCGGTCCGCATCGACGATGAAAAGCGACGGGTTCGGCGGGCGTCCGCCAAAAGCGCCAGGACCGCCTGCGCCTCCACCGCCACCACCGGCGCGATAGACGAGCTTGCGACCATCAGCGCTTACTTCGAAGGCCGCCACGCCACTTACGAAAGTTGTCGCGCGTCGATCGCAGAGACGATAGCGAATCAGTTCGTTGCTGGCACCGCCGCCCGGACCTCCGCCGCCTGCGCCTTGCGCGCGCGTGGATTCGAGGTAGTAGACGATGCCGTCGGCGCCGGATTGCAGCGCTGAATACTGGCGTTCAGGAACACCGGGAACGGCGATAATGCGCTGTCGCAATCCATCAAAATCGATCTGTACCGTGATCGGTTGTCTGGGACCACGAGGAGCCTGAGGTTGTTCACCCGTTGCGGCATCGGCTCCTCCTCCTCCTCCGGCTGGTGTATCGCCAACGCATTGTCCGGGAATTGTGCGACGGCCTGTGCCGACGCCGCGATCTTCATCGCTTTCCGGAAGCAGCGGACTGGCGTCGCTCCTCTTAAGCACCGCAAAATACAAACCGAAGTTCTCGTCGTGATCATACGAAGTCATGTCGAGCCACTGCGACCGCAAACCAAAATCCGTCGAAGCCAGAAACCAGAGATATTTCCCGCTCGCGTCCCAAGCGGGCCAGACCGCATCTGCGAGGCCGTCAGTGACTTGTTTGCTTTCGCCGGTCTCGGCATTGGCGACAAAGATCGCGTGGTAGAGGGAGCGCAAGCGGCTCGAGTAAGCGACCCACTTCGAATCCGGACTCCAAACCGGATTCAGCGTGCGGTTTGGTACCATCCACGGATCGTTGCCGACGATTTTTGCTTTGCCGCTCGCAACGTCGAGTACCCAAACATGCAAACCCGTATCAGTGAAGACGAGCTTTTTAGAATCAGGCGACCACGACGGTGTGTAGTAGTGCGTGGGCTTGTCGAGAGTAATTTCGCGCGGCGGCGTCAGACCGTCCTGCGCTTCGATGTAAAGCCGATACTCGCCTGAGCGATCGCTGAAATAGGAAATCCATTTGCCGTCCGGTGACCAGGCGGGATCGCGATCAGCGGCGCCGGTGGAGTTGGTTAGATTGCGAACGTCGCCTTTCTCTGCGGGTATCGTAAAGATTTCTCCGCGGGCCTCGACCACAATGCGTTTACCGGTCGGCGACAACGCCATGTTCGTGATTCGGTTACCCACATCTTCCCAGCGCGGCATCATCCACGGGAAATCGCCGGTGGCGGTGATGTTGACGATGTGCTCTTTACCGTTCTTGGGATCGAGTTCGTGAATGTAGCCGGCTTGTTCGAAAACGACAGCGCCGGGGCCGGAGTCCATCGTCTTCACGTCGTAATCGGTGAACTTGGTAACTTGCGTCAGCTTCTTGCTGCCGGTGTCGTACGACCAAACGTTTTCCACACCATCGCGATCAGAAATGAAGTAAACCGTGTTGCCGACCCACACCGGATCGATGTCCTTCGAATCGGTCCACGGCGGCGAGACCAGATCGTACGTCTTCAGATCGACAATCCAGATCGGACGATTCTGACCGCCGCGATAGTTGCGCCGCTCATCGTCCCACGAGTTGTTCATACGATAAGCGATGTGTGATCCGTCGGCGGAAATCTTTCCCTGAAATCCTCGCGGCAACGCCATCGGTTCTTCCACACCACCTTCTACCGGCACCGTCCAAAAGCGCGGCGCGCCACTGGGCGACCAGGTCGCGCGCGTCGTGGAAAACATGATCGCTTTGCCGTCAGGCGTCCAACCCTGGACCGTGTCTGCCCCCGGATGCCAGGTTAAGCGTTTCGGCTCGCCGCCTTCTGCAGGCACGACGTACACGTCGAGATTGCCGGCGTACTCTCCACTGAACGCGATCCATTTCCCATCGGGCGAAAAATGCGGATTCGAAGTTTGCCCCTGAAAGCTGGTGATGCGACGCGCCATCCCTCCGGCACGCGGCACTGTCCAAATATTCTGCGCATAGGCGAAAGCAATCTGAGTTGCGCTCACGGTTGGCGTTCGCAACATGCGCGTACCGCCACCCTGGGCGTGCGCATGTTCGTTGAATTGAACGAGGGCGATTGTGATTGCGAAAGCGACGATCAGAAGAATTAAAGTAAGGCGAACGAACTTCGCCCGAGGGAAACCATGTCTCATGAATTGTCCTCCAGAAAAATGGATGGTGCGGGAGCATCTTGTAACACGAAGCAAGCGGCGTCGCAAAGAAAATTAGCCGCATATTAACGCGGATGACACAGATAGTATTCTTCTTATCCGCAAAATCTGCATTCATCCGCGGCTAAATCTCTGTGGCTAACTCAACCATGACCGCCAGCGAATCAACCTCTCCGACCACCCGCGACGTGTGACCCTTGCCGTGCGTGTCCTCAACTAACAGCGCGCTGCCAGATCCAAAACTTCGCGTCTCGCCATCGCTCGCCGTTACCTCCCATTCGCCGCTCAGCACGACGAAGAAGTTGCGCGCAGCCGATGGGTGCCAGTCGCTCGACCAAGCGGCCGGCGCTCGCATGAAACCAATCTGCTTCGCATCCGTAACATTAGAAAGATCCAAAGGCGGCGCCGGCGGTGCATAGTCCGTTGATGCGAATTCGATTTCGACATCTTCGAAATGCGATTCGCCGGCGTCGTCCGAAAATAAGCGCGTGTACTTAGGCATAGTCGTTCGTCGCTGTATAATCCAACGCCAATTCAAATTCAACTGATTCGATAACGGAGTTTTCGCGATGCCAAATCCAATTCAGATCGATGTTCAAGCGGGTGACAATCTTCTGCTGATCGGCACGACGAAAGGCGCGTTCTTGTTTCGCTCAGATTCATCGCGATCAAATTGGGAAGAAGCTGGGCCATATTTTCCCGGGCGCAGCGTCTACGCGCTTTCATTCGACGGCCGTCACGGCAGGCAGAAGTTGTGGGCAGCCGTGAACAGTCCGTACTGGGGATCGTTTCTGAGTTCATCGAACGACTTTGGCAAGACGTGGAGCGATCCGGAAAGCTACAACATCAAGTTTCCGGAAGGATCGGACGTTTCGCTCAAACAGATTTGGCAAATCGCCAACGATCCACACGAGAAAGACGCACTCTACTGCGGAGTCGAGCCGGCCGCGCTTTTCAAATCGACCGACGGGGGCGAAACATGGAATCTTAATCGCGGCCTATTTGATCATCCGCATCGCGCGCAGTGGCAACCGGGCGGCGGCGGACTTTGCCTGCATACGATCCTTCTCGATCCAGCGAACGCCAAGCGAATCTGGATCGCGATCTCCACTGGAGGCGTTTATCGCAGCGATGACGGCGGAGAAACCTGGGCGCCGCACAACAAAGGGATTCGAGCGCCCTATATGCCGCCCGACCAGCAATATCCTGAGTGGGGCCAGTGCGTGCATAAGGCTGTGAGCCATCCGTCGAATCCTTCGCGCTTGTTCCTGCAACATCATTGGGGCGTTTATCGATCTGACGATGCGGGCGATTCATGGCAGGACATCGGCAAAGACAAGCTGCCATCCGATTTTGGTTTCGCCATGGAGATCGATCCACACGACGCGAACACGGTTTACATTCTTCCGATAGAATCGGATGAGTTTCGCTGCACGCCTGAGGGTAAGCTGCGCGTCTATCGCACGAAGAATGGTGGCGAATCGTGGGAAGCTTTGACGAACGGCTTGCCCCAGCAGGATGCGCTGGAAACGATCCTGCGCGACAACATGCAGGCGGACAAGAACAATCCGACTGGCCTCTATTTTGGCACGCGCAGCGGCAAAGTTTTCGGATCGGCGGATGCGGGTGAGTCGTGGTCAATGATTCGCGAAGGCTTGCCGCCGATCACTTGCGTGAAAACCGCAGTCGTAAATTAACAACTCTTAACATCTAAGCATGAACCTAATCGCTCGCTCATCCGTTTAAGCGCACGAAGTCTGAGCTCCCGCATCATTCTGAAAGGACACCGATGAAAATCAAGGTCGCCTCGATCGCCATCATCATTCTCTTCGCTTCCGCCTTCGCAAACGGCCAAAACAAATTGGTCCAATTTCAAATGGCCATCATGAAAAAGGGCCCGAAGTGGGACACGACCAAAGCAACAGATCGCGACTCAATCCTGAAACAGCATGTCGCCCACGCGATCTCGCTGCTCACTTCCGGAAAGGCCGTAATCGCAGGACCATTCGGTGACGACAGCGAAATGGCAGGCATCTTCATTCTGCGGGCGAACTCAGCAACTGAGGCCCAAGCCTGGGTTGATGAAGATCCATCTGTGAAAGCAGGCTTGCTCACGTCTGAAATGCATCCATGGTTTTCAGAAGACATATACAAAAAGGCCGACACTTCGGCTTTGAAGTTCGAAAAAATTTATTTCGGCTTTTTGAAGCGAGGTCCTAACCGCAAAGAAGGCGACGGCAACACGCCTGAGATTCAAGAGCTGCAAAAGGCGCACATCGCGAATATCGTTCGTCTCGCTAACTCGAAGAAGATGGTGATGGCCGGACCGTTTGGTGATGACGGCGACCTGCGCGGCATCTTTGTCTTTCGCGTGGCTTCACTGAAAGAGGCGCAGGACTTGGCCGCCACCGATCCGATGATCAAAATCGATCGTCTGCGAATCGAGTTGCATCCGTGGAACGTGCCCGTGGGTGTGTTGCGGTAGCTGGTGCGCTTGGAGCGCCGACATCCCTGTCGGCGGGCCGCGAGCATCCTGCTCGCTTTGTTAAGTTGAGAAAACACCGGCACGGATGCCGGTGACCCGCACGCAAGGATGCGTGCGTTCCTACCTTTGATAAGTTCCCAATAGCTGCCCCTGCGCGACGATGTGGCCTTCCATCGCTTTTTCCACCTGGGCCTTCGTTGAAGCAACTTTCAGCGGGAGAAAATTGTCGAGCGCATAGACTTTGAAGAAGTAGCGGTGCGTTCCCGAAGGCGGGCACGGCCCGCCGTAACCAATCTTGCCAAAGTCGTTCGTGCCTTGAAATCCGCCGGCCTTGAGTTGTTCGTCGGCCGGCAAGTTCTCAACCATTCCGATGTTTTCCGCCGGCATATCGTAAACGACCCAATGCACAAAGGTTCCCGACGGTGCGTCGGGATCATCGGCGATTATAGCGATCGACTTTGCGGTTTTCGGCACGCCGCTCCACTCGAGCGGCGGCGAAACGTTTACGCCGTCGCACGTGTACTGCCGCGGAATCGGTTGGCCTTCATTGAAAGCTGCACTGGTGACTTTGAGTTCGGCTTTAGTTTCTCTCGGCGTCGCGGGAGTTGGTGATTGCGATGGCGTTTGCGGCACGCGCGCGCACGAAATCAGCAGCAACATCAAGAACGGCAGCGCAGAAACGTGCTTTCGCAACCTCATTCGAGTCAGCCCGGGGTGACGGTTGGTGCGGGTATCGCCATTCCCTTCTTCACAATATCGACGACATCCTGGTGGGCCATCGTTAATTTGAAGACGACCTTGTTCTTATCGGCTGAAACCTTCGTGCTCTTCAACAGCACTTCTTCATCGTGACCTTTGCGCGAGGCGGCGCCGGCTAGCAGCATCACGCCGAATCCGCGCGCGAGTTTGTCCGCGCTGTCAGGTGACGACACTTCTGTTTCAACCGTGGCCACAACATCTTTCCCATCCTGCTTGATCGTGAAAGTGACTTTTGTGCCCGGCTTGTCCTCGTTTATTTTTTTCAGATAGAACAGCACGCCGCTATCGTTCATCGCGGCAACTAAACGCTTGCCAAGATCAATCAGCGTTTCATCGCCGGATTTCTTTAACACCGTCGGATTGACTAACTTCCCATTTTTATCGAGTGTCGTGTCGATGGCGATCTCGAAGGGCTTGTCGAAATCGAGTTTCTTCTGATCGCGCAAAGTGGTTGCGTAAGCCGCCAAATCCTTGAAGGGCGCTTTGTTGATCTCGCCTTCCTGCGGGAGATCGATCCCAGTCTTCTTCGATGCTGCTTCCAGATCCTTCTGCGCTTGCTCAGTCGCTTTCGGATCTGGCGTTGTGGCCGGCGACGGTGACGCGGCTGCTTTCTTGGCATCGTTAGCGCCAGTATTTGAAGCAATCACCGGCGAAGGGGACCCGTTCGGCGTAGTCACTGGAGTCGGCGCCGGCGTCGGCGATACTCCCGGAGTCACCGTCGCGGGCTGTGGATTGAAAGGCAGCGGCGTAGGAAGCGGCATTGGCGGCATGCCTTGTTGGTCCATCAAAAAATAGCCTTCGGGATAATGGAATTTTTCGGTCGTGAAATCGATGATATTGACGTCATCACCGATCTCGGTTCGGTTGTAGGGCTTATCGACAAACCCGGCGCCGTGAAACAGTGCCGTGATGCTGAACGCATCGCGCACCGGCGGAATCAACATCACCAATGCGATTACCACCAGATGCCAGGCGCCTGAGCCGGCCACGAGCCAAAGAATCTTTGGCCAAAAAGGTTCGGCGTTGACTTCGAAATGATCGAAAAGGCCGCCAGTCTCAGCAAAATCAAAGGTCTTCATAATTACGCAGCCGTTTGACGCAAAGCCTGCGAAAATCGTTGCGAAGGCGTCCTCGTCGTCATGTTCGGTAATAAAGATAGTAAGTCAGCCAAACAAACGTCGCAACCACGTCACTAAACCGCGGAATTGTTGTCTCCATCGAACTTGCTGTACGCGTGTTACTTCCGATTTGTTGCCCTACAATGACCGCATGAGGCGATCGCGCAGATTTAACCAACCCGAGAGGAAACGCCGCGGCAAAGGCTCCGGCCGCCGCGGCGAGATTACGCCAACTAGTAAGCGCGATGAAAAGCCGGCGCCGACTTCCGGCAATAACAGTCGTGAGTTGCGCGCCCTGCTCGCGGGCATCGGCACGCCGGCATCGGCGCCGTTCACTCCCGACGCGTTTCAGTTGGAGGCATTGGCGGCGCTGGAGTTTGAAGACGTGCTCGTCACCGCGCCAACCGGCAGCGGCAAGACCTGGATTGCGCGAGAAGAGATTCGCCGGCTGCTCGAACAAGGTAAGCGCGCCTGGTACACGACTCCGCTAAAGGCCCTGACGAATTCAAAGTACCAGGAGTTCGGCGCCGAGTTTGGAAGCGAGCGCGTCGGCATCCTTACCGGTGATCGCAAAGAGAATTCTGATGCCCCGCTGATCGTCGGCACCACTGAGATTTTTCGCAATCAATTGTTCGACGCCCTCCGCGGCGGCGAAGACGTGAACGTCGATTTGGTGATCTTCGATGAAGCGCACTACCTCGCTGATGAAGACCGCGGACACGTCTGGGAAGAAGCGATCATCCTGACACCGCCGCGAATTCGCATGCTGCTGTTGTCGGCAACGATCGGCAACGCGCGCGAATTCGCAAAATGGATCGAGGAATTGCGCGGCGTGCGTTGCGGTGTCGTCACGCGACCGGGCGCGCGGCCGGTGCCTTTGCGTGCCGCGTTTCTGTTGCCGGACAAAAGATTAGTGCCGCTGTTTGGTGAAAACGGAAAGCTCAATCGAGAGATTGCGGGGATGATTGAACAACAGGACGAATCGCGGCGATCCCGAAGAGATTGGAATCGACGAAGATGAAGATGTGTCAGAAGCCCGACCGTCAGGGAGGGCAGCTCGCCTGATTAGCGACGCGGGTGTCATTCGTTGCTTGCCCTCGCTTACGCTCGGGCTTCTAACACGCAATCGACCGGCAGGATGCCGGTGAACCGCAGGCAAGGATGCCCGCGCTCCGATCATGAAACTTCGCATGCCAGAAATGCCGCCCGCGAATCTGCTCGCCGCGCTCGGCTCATACAATCTGCTGCCGGCAATCATTTTTCTGCCGACACGCCGGCGTTGTGATGAAGCCGCGTCCGAGGCCGCGCTCAGTCGTCGGACTCTGAAGGACGATCGGCGCGAGGCCCGCCGCGACTTCATGCGCACCTTTGTCGAAGAGAATCCTGAGATTCGTAAACATCGCCACTGGGACACAATTGTGCGCGGCGGCGTCGCTTCGCATCATGCGGGCCACTTGCCCGCCTGGAAACTCGTAATCGAGAAAATGATGAGCGCAGGGTTGCTCGATGCGATCTTCGCAACGGCCACGGTCGCAGCGGGCGTCGATTTTCCCGCGCGCACGGTGGTGATCACCGTTGCCGATAGACGCAGCAACCGCGGCTGGGAGTCACTAACTGCTTCTGAGCTACAACAGATGACGGGTCGCGCCGGTCGTCGCGGCAAGGATCGCGTCGGATTCATCGTCACCGCGCCCGGACCTCATCAAAATCCTCAACGCATCGCCGAGTTACTCAACGCTAAGCCTGACGATCTCGAAAGCCAGTTTCGCGCAACTTACACATCGCTGCTGAATCTGCTCGACGCGTTCAAGAGCTTTGCGCAGGTGCGCGCCATCGCCGAGCGCAGCTTCGCCTATCGAAATTTGCTGCCACGTATTCATGAGTTGGAACGACAACGAGACGAAAATCGGCTGCACATTCGTGAGCGGCTGCAAACGGATGGCCTCGAGTTATCAATCAACTCGGTTCTTGGACTTGAGCGTTTAGCGAGCGCGCGGGCGCGTCTGCTGGAAGGCACGCCGCATACGAGGCGCGAGATGCGTCAGCGCTGGCTTAATAAAGTGGCGCAGCCGGGACGCGTCGTCGCGATTGGTCGCAGTGGCCGGCGTCTCGCGCTGGTGATTACTCGGACGCATGATGGCGTGACGGCGCTGCGCGAAGATGGACGCTTTTCGTCGTTTCCGCTGGCGCGTGTCGGCCGCGTTTTTGCGCCAACTTTCTCAACGCGCCCCGAAAGAGCGGAAGAAGCGTTCGACGAGATTCACGATCGAGGAGATCAACTCGCGCTGCCCCAACCGAAGTTGCGCGATGCGCAATCAGGCGAGCAGGATTCGATCAAGCTTATCAACGACGCGATCGATTCCCTCACACCGCCAGAAATCAAGGATGACGATCGCGAACGCGTGGTGCAGTTGCTTTGGTCTCTGCAATCCGAAGCCGCGGAGATAGAAAAGGCCAATCGCCAGATCGAATCACTCCGCACCGAAATCTGGGAGCCGTTCCAGCGCTGCGCGCGCGTCCTCGATCATTTTGGCTACCTCGACTTCGGCAATGAGAAAGTGACCGAACGCGGCAAGTGGCTCGCCGACTTGCGCGTCGATCGGCCACTGCTGATCGGCGAAGCGTTGCAGCGAAATCTTTTCGCGCCGCTCGACACGACGCAGGCCGCCGCTTTGATCGCCGCGCTTGCGGCCGATGAAGATCGAGATTACGGCGAGCTGGAACTCGACGATTCCATTGTCAGCTTGCTGGTTAAGTTTGAAGAGATATCTTTCGAGGTCTCGACGGAAGAATGGAAGCAAGGCATCGAAGCCACGCCCGAGATCAACTTCTCTGCCGCCGCCGCCGCGGCACATTGGGCCAGCGGCATCGATTGGAAGGAACTGGTCCAGGAAACGCGTGCCGAAGAAGGCGACCTCGTGCGTTTGCTGTCCCGAACGGGCGAAGCGCTTTTGCAAATTGCCGGGTTGCGCGGCACGCACGCTCAAGCGGCAGAATTAGCCGGGAAAACCGCCGAAATCATTCTCCGCGAGCCCATACGCTGAACACCCTGCGCCTCTGGTCTGATCGCGCCCTGTGTTAGAATTCGAAATGAACATGCAAGCCTTAGAGACTTTACCAATCGCAACGCCAGTATCGTTTTCACCGCTGGTGAAGAACTATACGCTGGACGAGTTTTGGGCGTTGCCCGAACCGCGCGATCGTTCTCACTACGAACTCATCGGAGGATATTTGTTCATGGTTCCCCCACCGGAATGGCCCCATGGCGATTTTGATGCTCGTTTGAAACGATCTTTAATTCTTTTCCTTGCTCAACATGGAGATCCCGGAAACGTCTATCATCCACGCGAATCGATTTACACCGACGCAACCTACCTCGAACCCGACATGATGTACGTCTCGAACGAACTGGCGGCACAAATGGGGAAGCGTCGCACCTCGGCCGATATCGTTTTTGAATACGTTTCCAAATCCAACGCAACGTACGATTACACCACTAAGGCGGATACGTATTTGGCTCTGGGCGTCCGCGAGCTTTGGCTGGTTGACGCCGACAACCAGTGGATTGAAATTCGCTACCGGACCATGCGGGATGATTTTCCAGAGTGGCAGATTATTCGATACGAAAAAAGCGACCACACCGAGTCGCGCGTGCTGCCCAACTGGAAAGTGTCGGTTGATGAATTATTCGAAGGCTTAGTTTAAGAAGACAATTTGATTATGGAAGTCCTTTTAGCTAACGAATACGGATTTTGTTTCGGCGTTGAACGCGCCGTGGAAATGGTTGAAGACGCGCTCGGAGTGGGCGCGCCGGTGCGCACCCTCGGTCCGCTGATTCACAACACGCAGGAAATGCAAAGGCTGGAGTGCGAAGGCGTCGCGACGATTCAGGATCCTGAACAGGTCAAGCCGGACGAAATCGCTGTGATTCGCGCTCACGGGGTGACGCCGCTGGTGCAGCTCGAACTCGAGAAGCGCGCCGCGCAAGTTGTGGACGCAACTTGTCCGTTCGTTACTCGTGTTCAGCGTCTGGCCGAACGTGCCGCCACGGAAGGCCGCCACGTCGTGGTCGCTGGCAATCCGGATCATCCGGAGATGATTGGCGTCGTTGGCTACGCGCCGGACAACACGTTTGTGGTTCGTGACGCTGAGGAAGTGGCGAACTTGCCATCGCTGCACGCGCCGCTCGTCGTTTCGCAAACAACGCTCAAGCTACAAACTTTTTTGGAAGTTGCCGAAGCGGTCAGGTCGAAAGCAGACGCTGAGCCTCAGGTTGTGAATACGATCTGCTCGGCGACGCGTGATCGTCAAGATGCCGCGCGCGCGCTGGCGGGCATGGTGGATGCTTTCTATGTCATCGGCGGCAAGCACTCATCGAACAGCATCAAGTTGCTCGCAGTTTGTCAGGAACAATGCGCCAAAAGTTTCTTGATTGAAACGCAGGATGAAATCAATCCTTCAGACTTGAGCGACGCTAAGCGCGTCGGCGTCACGGCCGGCGCGTCAACTCCGAACTGGCTCATCGATCAAGTCATCAAGCGCCTACGTGAACTCGGCAATCCAGGCAACGGCAACAACGGGCACGCAAATTAGCTGGAGCTTTCATGCTCGGCCCCCTGCTGAAAGATCTCGACTCTCAAATCCTCAGCGATCCTAATCTCGTCCCGTCTGTTTTCGATAAGTTAATCAAGACCCAGCGCGAACTCGGTCTCGTCTTTGGCGACCGGCCAACCTGTCCTTTTCTGCGCCCACACATCATCGCTCGTTCACAATACGACGAAGTCGCGCGGGCAGCGCGCACGATTGCGATCGCGTTCGAAAAAGTTGCCGAGAGGGCGCTAATCGACGACACATTGCTCGGCGTGCTCGGCGTTACCAATCGCGCGGCAGAAATGGCTCGCATCGATCCAGGGTATTCGCGGCTTTGTGTTTCGAGCCGTCTTGATGCCTACCTATCGGATTCCGGCTTTCAGTTTCTCGAATACAACGCTGAGACTCCTGCTGGTGTTGGCGATCAGATGCAAATCGAGAAAGCACTGTTCGGATTAAGCCACTTGCAAAGGTTATTTGCGGAGCATTCGCATTGGCGTCCCGAGCCGCATCGGCGTTTGCTGCTATCGCTGCTTGATGCTTATCGCGAATGGGGCGGTAGGGAAGAGTTTCCGCAGATTGCGATTGTGGATTGGAAAGGCGTCGCCACGGAAAGTGAGTTCGTCGTCCTGCGCGATTATTTTTCCGCTGGTGGCTACTCAACGATAATCGCCGATCCGCGTGATTTGTCATACGACCGGGATTATTTGAAGGCTGACGACTTCAGGATCGATATTGTCTATAAGCGCGTCGTCATCCACGAATTCTTCGAACGCTGCAAGGAAGACCATCCCCTCGCGCGTGCATACGCAGATGGCCGCATCTGCATGGCAAATTCATTTCGCACAAAACTAGCTCACACGAAGGCGGGTTTCGCGATTCTCAGCGATCCGAAATATTCAGACTTGTTCACACCTGAAGAGATCGAAGTCCTGCATCGTCACATTCCATGGACGCGGCGGGTCGAACAGACAATGACCGAATTCGAGAATTGCAAGCACGATCTAGTCGATTTGATTCGCCGCGAGCGCGAGCGTCTGGTCCTGAAACCGAACGATGATTACGGCGGTCACGGAGTATTCATCGGTTGGGAAACTTCGGACACCGAGTGGAACGACGCAATAGACCTTGCTCTGAAACGACCTTATGTTGTCCAACAGCGAGTTCCGCTGAAAAAGATCGCCATTCCCATGTTCAGCGATCGCGTAACCCTGGAAGAGATGTACGTTGATTTCAATCCATTTCTGTTTCATAACGAAGTTGAGGGCGCGTTGATTCGCCTTTCGAATTCTTCGCTGCTGAATGTGACGTCAGGCGGCGGCCAAACTGCGTTGCTGGTTTTGGAGGGAATGTAACTTGGATATTGAATCAGTTCGGGAATATTGCTTGTCGTTTCCGCACGCCACTGAAAACGTTCAGTGGGGAAACGATCTGGTCTTCAAGATCGCGGGCAAGATGTTCGCGGTGATGGCGCTCGACGCCCCCGCGAAATACATCATGTCCTGCAAATGTACTGAAGAAAAATTCAACGAGTTAATTGAAGAGGATGGGATCGATCCGGCGCCCTACATGGCGCGGAACAAATGGGTTGCGCTGCAATCGTTTGACGCGCTCAGCGATAAGGAACTGAAAGCGCTGCTGCGAAATTCTTACGACCTGGTATTTGAAAAGTTGCCTAAGAAAACTCAGGCGGAACTTGGTAAGAAGGCAGGCATGATCCGCGCAGCCCGGAAGCGCCGTTAGGCGCAGAATATCTATAGCGCCGCCGCTTATGTCTAACGAAGCTGGGAGGGAGCGACGGAATGTCGCTCCTTCCCAGCTAAATCATATAGGACAGAGTGACTACAGATATTACGATGGCATCTACTTCGCATCTTCGCGTTCGCGCTTCTGTTCTTTCCTAAAGGCGCTCGGCTCGATTGGATCCGCATCGGCCCATAGCCCGCGACGCGCGCTGCGAGCTTCATCTTCCGCGCGCGCGTAAATCTCCCGATCCTGCGGCGACTGCTCTCGCTGATATTCCTTGTAATGCCACGCCATCCCAGCTTTGACCTGCTCCAGGTTGATGTCTTTTCCGTCCAGCAAAATCTTTCCGACGATGCGTCCATACTGATCCGTCTTGTCGAATTCAACCGTCACTTCGCGATCGAAAATCAGATTGGAAAGACTCTTCTTTGACTGCGTGCCGAAGGCCTGGTGCGACTCCGGCGCATCGATTCCTTGAAGGCGAATGCGGTGCTGTGCGTTCTGCGCGTCGAGAACTGTTACGGTATCGCCATCTGCGATGCGCACGACTCGGCCGGTGAGAGTTTGTATTCCGGGCCTATTGCTCGCGGCGGGTGAAGAATTAGTTTCTGGCGCGCGCCGACTGCAGGCAGACGCAAATAGCAGCAGTGCAAGAACCAGCGCCGAGAGATTTCGATAATTCTTCAGTCTCAAAGGGTGTTACAGATTCGCGATAATCGCATCCGCAAACTCATTCGTGCCGGCACTGCCGCCGATATCGCGCGTGCGAACTTTGCCTTCGGCGAAGACTTTCAGCATTGCGGCTTCGATCTTCTCTGCGGCCGCGCGCTCTTCAATGTGACGCAGCATCAAGATCGCCGACTGCAACAACGCAGTTGGATTGGCGATTCCCTTCCCGGCGATGTCTGGCGCCGAACCGTGGACGGCTTCGAAAACCGCGCCCTTCTCGCCGATGTTTGCCCCGGGCACTAAACCCAGGCCGCCGATTAGTCCCGCGCACAAATCAGAAACGATGTCGCCGTAGAGATTCTCGCAAAGCAGAATGTCGAATTGCTCAGGCCGCATCACGAGCTGCATCGAGGCGTTATCGACAATCATGCTCTGCAGTTCAATGTCAGGATAAAGTTTGCCGACGTCTTCAAAGCAACGCAGGAACAGACCATCGGAAAGCTTCATGATGTTCGCTTTGTGAATCGCCGTGATCTTCTTGCGCTTCTCGTTGCGGGCATAGGCAAACGCGAATCGGGCGATGCGCGTCGAAGCTTTCTCAGTGATGATCTTGAGGCTCTCAACCACGCCGGCGACGACTTCGTGCTCGAGACCTGAATACAAACTCTCGGTGTTTTCGCGCACCACCACCAAATCGAGATTTGGATTACGGCAAGGAACATTCGGCAGCGCGCGCACGGGCCGGAGGTTCGCGAATAAGTCGAGCGCTTTGCGCAAGCCGACATTGACTGACGTGAAGCCTTTGCCGACGGGCGTCGTGATCGGACCTTTTAATCCAACCTTGTTGCGCTGAATCGATTCGATCAGTTCATCCGGAAGAGTTTTGCCGTACTTATCGAGCGCGGCCTGGCCGGCAATGTGTTCTTCCCAGTCGACTTCGACGCCGGAAGCTTCGATGATGCGGACAACCGCGGAGGCGACTTCTGGGCCAATGCCGTCGCCGGGAATCAGTGTGATACGATGCATAAAATCAGTCGGCAGTAAGCAGTGGGCAGCAGGCAGGATGTGACGCCAACCTCTTCTTCACCGCTTTGAAATTTAACTTAGCAGCATAAAGGTTCGAATCGGAACTGACAACCGGCAAACGTCTGTGCGATCCGCGGGAAGAATTACATCGAGCAAATCAAAAAAAGTCGTGATCATCGGCGGAGGTGTAATCGGCCTGGCGATCGCGCGCGCGCTGAAGCAGCGCGGCCTTGACGCAGTAACCGTGATCGAACGAAGCAATTTCGGCCGCGAAGCGTCGTGGGCTGCGGGCGGAATTTTGGCGCCACAAGTTGAAGCGGACGCGGCGGATGATTTCTTTCAACTCGCGTGCGCCAGCCGAGACATGTATCCGCGCTTTGCTGCCGAGCTGAAGTCTGAGAGTGGCGTCGATGTTGACCTCGATGTGACGGGCACGTTGTATGTGGCTTTCAGCGAAACGGAAGAATCTGCGTTGCGCGAACGGCTTGCCTGGCAAAAGCGCGAGCAGTTACGGGTCGAGTGGCTCAACGCTGATGCGGCACGTCAGCTGGAACCTTGCTTGTCTGAGAATGTCGGCTGCGCGCTTCGTTTTCCTAGCGACTACCAAATCGACAATCGAAAGCTCGTGCAAGCTCTCGCGATCGCGAACGAGAAAGCCGGCGTGCGCTTGATTTCAGATTGCGAAGCTCTGCGTTTGAAAATTGAAGACGGAGCCGTATTCGGCGTTGAGACTTCGAAAGGATTTATTGGGGCAGACACAGTAGCTGTCGCTGCGGGCGCGTGGAGTTCGAGCTTCATTTCAACAGAAGCATCGGCGGACATCGACGTCGAACCCGTCCGCGGCCAAATGCTTTGCTTCGAGTCGAAACCGCAAATCGCGCGACACGTTATCTATAGTTCGCATGGCTATTTGATTCCGCGACACGATGGCCGCCTGCTCGCCGGCTCAACCACGGAACACGTCGGCTTTGAGAGAAGCGTCACCGACGACGCCATCGCGAAAATCAAAGCGATGGCGATTGAGATTGCTCCCGCGACGCAAACTCTTCCGCTGATCGATTCATGGGCAGGCTTTCGCCCGAGAGCAAAAGACGGCTTGCCGGTGCTCGGCGCATCGGATGCGGTTCAGGGACTGATTTACGCAACCGGCCATTATCGCAATGGGATTCTGTTAGCGCCGATCACTGGAGATTTGATCGCTGATGTGATTGCCGAAGAGACTGAACCGCCCTTGCTAAAACCCTTCTCGCCAAATCGGTTTGCGAAGATACGCGAAATGCATACTTCGCGTTTCAGCCAACCGACGCTCACCGAATTTTGACAGCACAATGGTCGTGTCCTACGATTCTCACAGTCTCGTCCCAGACACACCCAGTCGAGCTTTCATGAAAAGTTTTCTTCTAATCGGATTAGCAATTTTCACCGCGCTTGTCCTTGTCCTACCAGCGTCCGGTCAATCCGGCCGCGTAAAAGATTCAACCCCGCAGAATGCTGTCTCGTCCGCGACGCCCGTCGCGTCGTCAGATGCGCCCGAATCGCGCAGCGCCGCTGGTCTTTACGAGGAAGCCAACGATTACACGCGCAAGAAATTTGCTGAATTCGAAAAGCTAAAGATGCCGTACGACGAGCGGATCGAAGGCAAGGTCAAGCAGGAGCAGCGCGAATTGGCGGCACGTTATGGGGCGATTCTGGCGAATCGGAAGCTATCGCCGGATGACGTTTATTATCTCGGGCTGCTTTACAACCTCGCGCGCGACTTCGACCACGCTATGGAGTCGATGCAGCGTTACTTGAAAGAAAAGCCCGACGCGACCGGTGAACCGGCGCAGAACGCTCGGGCGATCATTGTCATTCAGGCTGCGAAGAAAGGGTTGATGCCCGAAGCCGAAAGCCGTTTGGCGGATTACGCGCGAAATCAACCGCAAGTCGCCGAGGATCGTTACACGCTCGAGAATTGGGTGGCCGCCGGCTATTTCAAATCGCAGAATTATGAAGCGGCGCAGTCACACGCGAACCAAATGTGGATCGCGGCCAAGGAAACTGCGAAATCAAAACCTCCCTACACGCGCGACGATATTTTGAACGACGCGGCAGTCATGCTTTCTGAAATCGATCTCAAGCTGAAGAAGAAAGACGACGCATTCGCGGTCTTGCAGGAATTGCGCGGCTTGGCGCTGTCGCTGCCGTCCGGCAATTTGTACAAGCTGGCTTTGCTGCGCCAGGTTCAAATTGATCCAAATATTGATCCGTTCAAGTTCGACGGTGGATTGCCTTCGACGGCCACCCCTCCTGAGATTACTGCGAACGAATGGATCGATCAGTCGCCCACCAAGCTCGCCGATTTGCGAGGCCGCGTGGTGCTGCTCGATTTTTGGGCGACCTGGTGCGGCCCGTGTCGCGTGACGTTACCGCGTTTGCAGAAGCTTCATGAAACTTACAAAGATCGCGGTCTCGTAATATTGGGTTTGACGACCTTTGAAGGCGAGGCTGAAGGCCGTCGCCTGACACACCCGCAGGAATTGGATTATCTGCGTCAGTTCAAGAAGAAAATGAATCTTTCGTACGGGTTTGCCGTATCCGAAACGAAAAGCAACGATCGCAACTATTCGGTGTCCAGCATCCCAACGACTTTCTTGATTGATCGACGCGGCGTCGTGCGCTTCATCAGTGTCGGTGCCAGCGAGTTCGAGGCCGCGGCATTGAATAAGATGATTAAGAAGCTGATCGATGAACCGCAGCCGAAGATAGCGGCGGCTCCGCAGAAGCTCTCGAATAGCAGCTTAGATTGAATTTGGCCGCGGCCTCTGGGAAACTGTAGCTGGTAAACATGCGCGTATCTCTCGTCAACATCCTGATTGCTTTCGCCGGTGGATTGTTATCGTTTCTTTCGCCGTGCGTGCTGCCGCTCGTCCCGGGGTACATCTCGCTGATGTCCGGTGTCAGCATCGATCATCTGAAGAGCGAAGGTGCATCGAGTTCACGCCGCGCCGTCATCGCGAATTCGCTGGCATTCAATGCCGGCTTGTCCGTGATTTTCCTGGCGTTGGGTGGAACCGCCGGCCTGGTTGGAGCAGCCATCATCAACAACGTCTGGGTGCGAGTGATTGGCGGGCTGGTGATTATCGTTTTCGGTTTGCACCTGATCGGTCTGCTGAAAATCAAGTATCTCTACAAAGACACGCGACAATTTTCGAACGAGAAGCCGCGCGGCATTTTGGGATCATTGACCCTGGGGATCGCGTTCGCCGCAGGTTGGACGCCCTGCATCGGCCCAATCCTGGGCGGCATCATCGGACTGGCAGCGACCAGCGGCGGCTGGAAAGGCGGCTTATTACTGTCTGCGTTTTATTCCGCGGGATTGGCGGTTCCGTTTCTGCTGACAGGTTTGGGAATCAACCAGTTCCTCAGCTTCTATTCAAAATTTCGCCAGCACCTGCACAAGGTCGAAGTTGTTTCCGGCATCATCCTGATCCTGATCGGGATCCTGGTGATGAGCAATCGCGTGACGCTGCTAACCAGCTCCTGGCTCGCCGGCTTACTGCCAAATTGGGAAAGCAAACTTGCAGTAAATACGCCGCCTCCGCCAACTGTTACGAAGGATCTTGGAGCGGCGCCCGACGTTCAATTTACAAAACTCGACGGTAGCCCATTGAAGCTAAAGGACCTTCGTGGCCGGGTCGTGCTGTTGAATTTCTGGGCGACGTGGTGCATTCCATGTCGTTCCGAAATTCCGTCACTGAGCGCGATGCAAAAAGACTTCGACGCGCGCGGCCTGAGCGTGATCGGAGTTTCCTATGACGATACCGCCGATCTCATTCAGCGCTTTCAGAAAGATATTCCCCAGAGTTATCAAATCGTCTTGGGCGGTCGCGAAGTTGGGGCGCAGCTTCCCGCTTCGCCTCTGCCAACGACGTATATCATCGATCGTCAGGGTCGAGTTCGCGATAAGCTAATCGGCGAACGAACCCGCGAGGCATTTGAAGCATCGATCAAACCGTTACTCGACGAAGCGCAACCGACAGCGCAGAAGTAATCTCATCGGAGAAAACGAATGAAGAAGTTAGTGCTGCTTTTTATCGTTCTGGTGTTCGCGCCCGCGACGTTGCGCGCGCAGAGCCATGAATACTCCCCGCTCGTCGAGAAGACTGTCAATTACAAGAATTGGACGCTGAACGATCTCGCCAACAACAAACCGGTCGATCTTCGTTCGCTGATGCAAGGCAAGAAGCTGGTCATGGTGCTTTACTTCGCGCCGTGGTGTCCGAACTGGCGCAACGAGGCGCCGGTCGCGGCTTCGCTCTACGACAAGTACAAAGCGCAGGGTTTCGAAATCGTCGGCGTGAGCGAGTACGGCCCGCGTGATGATGTAAAGAATTTCTTTGGCCCGAGCGGTGCACCTTATCCAGTCGTCACTGAATCAGAGTCGCGCGAGGATCGCGACAAGACCCCCCATTACGGCTATCGCCAGTTGACCGGCGATACGCGCAAGTGGGGCTCGCCGTGGAACATTTTCCTCGAACCCGTGAAGTGTAATGCGACTGGCGACGTGCTAACCGAAAAGGCTTGGGTCGTCAATGGCGAACTGATCGAAGCCGACGTGGACAAATTTATTCATGACCGTCTGGCCGCAAATGCGGTCATCACTCCGTGCAAGCAATAGAGTGTCAGAGGCCCGAGCCTAAGCAAGGGCTTCTAAGCACGCTTCAACTTTGGAAGCACATCTCGAAACTCCGCCGCTAACTCTTTTGATAACTGAAGCCGAAGCCGGTCAACGTCTCGACGCATACCTGGCGTCGCACATCGACGGCTGGAGTCGTGCGCGTCTGCAACGCGTGATCGAAGACGGTGACGTTGTCGTTAATCAGCGCGAGGTCAAACCTTCGTACAAGCTGCGCGCGGGCGACCAAATCGAAGTTGAGCTAACTGCCGCAACAACCGCAGAGTTCGTTCCGGAAAACATCCCCCTTCATGTGATTCACGAGGACGAAGACCTTATCGTCGTCGACAAACCCGCGGGCATGGTGGTGCATCCGGCAGCGGGAGTTTCTTCGGGGACATTGGCCAACGCGCTCGCGTTTCATTTTCAACAGCTCTCGACCACAGGGGGCGCCGCGCGTCCCGGAATTGTGCATCGACTTGATAAGGGCACTTCCGGATTGCTGGTCGTAGCAAAGACCGAAGCGGCGCACGAGAATCTGGCCGATCAGTTTCGCGCGCGCGAAGTCTTCAAGTCTTACCTGGCTCTTGTTCACGGCCAGGTCGAGAAGAAGACCGGACAGATCGATGAGCCAATCGCGCGCGATCCAGGGCATCGCACCCGCATGGCCGTGGTACGGGGTGGCAGACCGGCATTGTCATTGTATCGAGTTCGTGAAGCGTTCGATCGATTCACCCTGCTTGACGTCGAACTGAAGACGGGACGCACGCACCAGATTCGCGTGCATCTCGCGTGGCTCAAGCACCCAGTAGTTGGCGATGAAGTTTACGGTAGCGGTCGTGACAAAACAGTTTCCGATCCCAAACTTCGCGGCGCCATTGGGAAGCTGATCCGCCAGTTTCTGCATTCAGCGGAACTTGGATTTGCTCACCCTCGAACCACGGAAAGAATGCTTTTCCGCGTCGCGCTTCCAAATGAGCTTGAGGAATTACTCACCTTAATTCGCGCGCAAAACCGCAAGATAATCGCATGATCAGATGAGCGCACGTTTCCATTCGGACGTTTGACACTGCTTCACGGATACCGCAAGATACGGACATCCCCTAAAACCCGGCGAACTAAATCGGCAGACCTCCCCGTTTGCCTTCCCCCGTATTTACAAGCTTGTCGAACATTTTCAGATGACGGAGGAAATATGTCGAAGACTTTTGTTACTGGACTCTTTAAGACACGCACCGCGGCTGAGGCTGCCCTCGACGCGATTATCAAACGAGGCTACACGCGCGACGACATCAGTGTGTTGATGTCTGATTCGACCAAGAGCAAAGAGTTCGCCGTGCAAACGCGATCGCACGCGGCTGATGGATTAGGTGTGGGCGGCGCTATCGGTGGAACGGTTGGCGCCGTGCTGGCGGCGATCGCAGCCGTGGGCACATCCATCGCGATACCTGGCATTGGGTTGATGGTAGCAGGCCCGATTGCCGCGGCGTTGGCCGGAGCCGGCGCAGGCGGCGCGACCGGCGGACTGATTGGATTGCTGATCGGAACCGGAATTCCCGAACATCGCGCCAAAGTTTACGAAACGGGTGTGCGAGGCGGCGGGATTCTGCTCGGCGTCGATGCTAAAGACAGTGAAGAGGTGGACAAGCTCGAAACTTTGCTTGAAGACATTGGAGCTGAGTACGTGCGCGCGGAATAAAGCGTGAACACACGTATCACTAAAACAAATCGGGCTGGAAATAGTCATTACCAGCCCGAGACGTGTCAAAGACATCTAACATCGTCACATAGCTTTCTGTTTGTCCGTCAAAGCGATTCCCATCTTCTCCAGTGTGGTCTTGTTCAATGTGCCGGTCACTTTCAGACCTTCCGCCTTCTGATACTCTTTGAGACCCGCACGCGTCGCCGTGTCCAGCTTTCCTGTCTGTTCTCCAGCGTAGAAGTTGCGCGTCTTTAGAATCGCCTGCGCTTGTTTGATCTGATCAGCATTCGCCCGAAAGATCGGTTTGCGGTTCGCGTTGCTGTTCTTGTTTGTGTTTGTCTTGCCGGCGTTCGAATTCATGTTGGAGTTCTGAGCAATTCCAACCACCGACAACACGAGCAACAAAGAGAGGGCTACCCAAGGGAGTTTCTTCATTTTCTTCTCCTGTTTTCCTGGCGCTTTGGCCGCGCCGAATTAGATAAAGCCGGCTTGAGATCGGTTGCGACTGTTGGCGCAACCTCAATAAAGATGTTTGGGACGCGGCGTACCTTACACTATTTACAGGGGGTTAGCTAGTATTACTTTTGATTTTGCGAATCTCGACTTGCTTGCGGCAAAAATGGTTGGCAAGTATTAAACACCTCTGGTATTATTGGATTGGTTGCAGACGCCAAGCTTGTCTGCGCATGAGCCTGCCCGCGAGAACACCCGCCTGAAATTCATGACAAAACTCCTCGGTATCGCTATCCTAACCCTCTTCGTGACGGTGCCCGCTTTGGCGCAGTCCGGCACCTATTCAATCGATAATTTCGATATTCGCAATGGCGTTCAAGTCCAACAGCCGCCCGCAACTCCTGGCTTGCCTGCTGCCAAACAAGGGCGCACAAAGAGAAGTCCATTGTCGAAAGCCAGTCAGAATATCTCTGACAGCAGCCCTTCACTGGTAAAGCCCACAGTGATGCTAATGGGTTCGACTCCGAATCTGATCAGCAATGTGAATCTCACATCTCTGCGTGGCTACACCACGGGCAGCTCGCAGGTTGATGGTTACTTGATTCAGTCAGGAACGAACAACGGCGTCGATCCACTGTTGCTCTATTCCGTGATGCACCAGGAATCGAGTTTCAAATCTCGCGCAATTTCGCCGAAGGGCGCGCGTGGCTTAATGCAACTGATGCCTGGCACGGCGGCGCGTTATGGCGTCACCAACATTTTCGATCCAAAGCAGAACATCGAAGGCGGCGCAAGGTATCTTCGTTTTCTGCTCGATCGTTTTGACGGAGATCTGAATTTAGCACTGGCCGGCTATAACGCCGGCGAAGGCGCCGTTGAGAAGTACGGTTGGCGCATTCCGCCTTATGCCGAAACTCAGGAATATGTGCGCCGCATTTCGCGACGCTATTCGCTGCTGCAAGATCCAAACGCTGCTTTGTATGCGCCGAGGTTGAGTCGCGCTCAGGTTGCACGATTGCAAACGCAATCACCTACGCCGCTCGCTTTGTATGAGAGGACGGTTTCGACTGTGCGTTTGCCAGATGGACGTTTGCAGCTGATGAGCCAATAAACTCGATCAGATTTGGTTAGAAACGACGAGGCGGCTTTAATATAGAGTCGCCTCGTTTTGTTTTTGATGGCGAGCGATTCTACGAATTCAAAATTCTTAACGCTGCGTTTACCATCGGTCGCAACTCAGCATCCTTGAAAGTCGCACCGCCGGATCTAAACAAATCCGCGCCGGACGTACTCGACGACGTGATTGGCTCGGAAGCTAATGTCGATTTTACGTTTTTGACTTTCTCTTCCAACGCCTCGGTGGTCTGCTGAGCTTGCTCCTTAGCAGCTTGGGCTGCGTCGGCGCGCTGAACCTGCCGATTGATTTCCGACTTCAGCGTGCGCTCGTTTTGCTGCCCCGGCAGCCGGCCGAAATAGTAACCAATAATGGCGAAGATGATCGGTTCGAGCCTGATGACCATCTTATCGTCCGCCAGGGGCTTGAGCCAACCGAGCAAAGCCGCCGCATATAACCCCACAAAAACAAGTGTGAGGACCACCATGATCCAGTTTCTGAGACCGTCGGCGAGTACTGGTGGGGACGTGGGGTGAGTGGTTCCGGATGGCATCGTCTTGCCGTAACTGTTAGTAGGAAAGAAGAAATATTGCGCTTGCAAAACCCAGCAGCAGCCGCTATATAAAAGCCACGCTTTCGCGTGAAGGCTGCTGGACTGAAATCAACTCAATAACGAGATTTCAGCCAAGCCGTATCTCATTCGGCCACCCGTTAACGCACCGCAGAGCAAGACAAACTATCAGATGGGTGGAAACTTTTTTTGCAGCGCTGGATTAGATCGGAGTCTGCGTAAGACGACCCTATCGTAATGTCTTCCCCTAATGACATTACCGACCTGCTGGTTGACTGGAACAACGGCGACGAGCTAGCTCTAGAAAAGTTGTTGCCCCTGGTCGAGCGGGAACTGCATCGCCTCGCGCACAGCTACATGCGGCGCGAGAATCCCGATCACACGCTCCAAACAACGGCGCTAATCAACGAAACCTACCTGCGGCTCGTCGATCAGAAAAAAGTGCGCTGGCAGAATCGCGCCCATTTCTTTGGGATTGCCGCCCAAATCATGCGGCGGATTTTGTTGAACTATGCGCGCGATCAGAACCGGCAGAAGCGCGGCGGGCGCGCGATTCACGTGTCGCTTTCCGAAGCCGTCGTCATGCCGGCTGAAAAAGATAGAGAGTTAATCTCGCTAAATGACGCGTTAAATAGGTTAGAGGCCCTCGATGAGCGAAAAGCCAAAGTAGTCGAATTGCGATACTTCGGCGGGTTGAGCGTCGAGGAAGTCGCCGAAGTCCTGAAGGTCTCTCCCATAACCGTGATGCGAGATTGGCAGTTTGCCAAAGCCTGGCTGGCCCGCGAGATGCAAAATGGCAGTTGATCTAAGAAAACTCGAAGAGATCTTCCACGGCGCCGTCACGGTCGAGCCTGACAGCCGGGCAGACTACCTGGATAGCGCCTGCCATGACGACGATGATCTGCGTCACGAAGTCGAATCGCTGGTTGCCGCCTATGAAAGCGGCGGCGGTTTGTTGGAAGAAAATGCGGTGACGTTGGCGCTGGAGGTGCTGGGGAAATCGAGCAACGACTCGATGATCGGCCAGGAGATTGGGCCTTACAAGATTCTCAGCGCGCTCGGCCAGGGAGGCATGGGTTCAGTCTATTTGGCACAGGACAGCCGGTTGGATCGCAAGGTTGCCTTGAAGTTCCTTTCCGGCGAATTCGTGATGGACAACTGGGCCAAGCGCCAACTGATCAAGGAAGCGCAGGCAGTCGCGCGTCTGGATCATCCGAACATTTGCGCGGTCTATGGCTTCGATGAGATCGGCGATCACAGCTTCATCGTGATGCAGCACATCGAAGGACAGACACTCGCCGATCTGATTCGAACTCATGCGCTCAAGCCTGATCGCATAGTTCCCCTCGCACAGCAAATTGTCAGCGCGCTGGCCGAAGCTCACGCCCACGGAATCATCCATCGCGACATCAAGCCCAAGAACATCATGGTCACGCCGAGTGAGCAGGTGAAAGTGTTGGACTTTGGTTTGGCGAAGACAGTTCCGAAGACGTTAGACGACGCGACTGAGAGCATTAGCCAACTATCGAAAAGCGGATTGCTGGTCGGGACTATTGCTTACATGTCCCCGGAACAACTGCGCGGCGAGAAGCTCGACTATCGCAGCGATATTTTCAGCATGGGCACCGTTTTGTACGAGATGGCCTGCGGCAGAAATCCCTACGTGCACAAGACCAATGCAGAGATCATTTCAGCGATCATGAGCCGCGAGCCGGAATCGCTGCGCGAGGTTTCGCTTAACTGTCCCAGAGATCTCGAACGTATCGTTGACAAGTGTCTGCGCAAGGACCGCGCTGAGCGGTACCAGTCTGCGGTCGAGCTGTTGATCGATCTCGATAACGTGCAAAAAGGTATTACGCTGCCGCTGCCAATTCACAAATATGTGAATGTGCGATACGCCGGGCTGGCGGCAATGCTGCTGCTGATCTTCGCGGTGATCATGGCTGTGTATCGAAGCTGGCCGAGGTCCGATCACACGCTGGCTATTCTGCCGATAGTCTGCGAAGGCCTCGATCCATCAACGCAATGCATGGGTCCGGCAATGACTCAGAATCTGGTGCGGGCGTTCTCTCACCGCAGCGGCCTGCGCGTCACGTCTTCGCGAATCGAACCTTCACTGTGGGGACCTCAGGCGGCGAGCCCGGAAAAAGTTGGACGCGACTTGAACGCCGACACGGTTCTTTATGGGCGCATCCGCCGCGGCGAAAAGGGACTAATCCTTACGACGCGGTTGCAGAGTGTGAAAGATGGTTCGCGCATCGCCGAAGAGAGTTACGCGCTGAATCCCGATCAGACTTCGATGCTCGAGCAGCAACTGTCGCTAGACACGGCTTATTATCTTCATCTGCCAATCAATGAAGACGACAAGAATCTTCTTTCAGCCCTGGCGGTACAGCAAAATCGCAACGCCGAAGCAATGCAGCTCTATGCAACCGGCCGGATGTACTGGAGCAAGCGAGACGGCGAGAACATTCAATCCGCCATCAACAATTTCCGACAGGCCACGGAAAAGGATCCGCTGTTCGCGCGCGCGTGGGCGGGACTCGCCGATTGCTACGTGTTCATGAACAGTCCCGCGTATGGAGAACTCACCAGTAAAGATGCGATGGTCAAAGCCGAGTTTGCCGCCAAACAGGCACTGGCAATTGACGATGGCCTGGCTGAAGCACACAGCGCTTACGCAACCGTCTTGATGAAGGGGCGTTGGGACTGGGAAAACGCCGAGAAGGAGTTTAAGAAGGCGATTGCCGTCAATCCTGATTACTCACCGGCCCACTGGGGCTATTCGAATTTGCTGAGTCACACGGGTCGGATGCCGGAAGCACTCGCTGAGAGCGAATTAGCAATGAATCTGGATCCGTTTTACCCGGCCGCTACCATGAACCACTGCCGAACTTTGTATTATGCGCGACAGTTCGATCAGGCAAACACCTGTCTGGATCGATTAGCCGCCGAACACCCAACTTACGCGGGCGGAAAATACATGCACGGCATGGTCTATATCGAACTGGGAAAGCTCCAGGAAGCAACGCAAATTTACGAAGAGATTTACGCCAGGGATAAACTCTACGGCGGCGCGATGCTCGGATTCTGCTACGGGATTGCCAATCGTCGGAGCGAAGCAGAAAGAGTTTTGGCCGAGATGCGAGAACTCGCCAAGACGCGTTGGGTGCCGGATCAGGAATTGGGAATTATCTATCTTGGCCTGAATGATCTCGATCGGGCGCTGCCGCTGTTGAAGAAATCGATCGAGGAGAAGTTCCCACCATCGCAGGCGCTGTCCGTCTCTCCGATGTTCGATCGATTTCGTTCGGATCGGCGATTCGCTGCGCTGGCCCGTCCGTTCAGGCCGCCTTCGAATTCTGTGCCCTCATCAGCTTCGGTGAGTACTTCAACGAAATAGCAGTGAGTTTGATGCGCGCCGCGGCCGCCGTGAGTCTGGTCCGCTGGTCAACCGACAGCAACGACTCTACTAATCGACAGAGTTCCGGATAGACGTTGCGCCGCAGCTTTTGGACCGGCACGGGTTTCTCGTGATCGAACGTGCGACCCGTCAGCAACGAATAGATCAACGCGCCCAACGCATAACAATCTTCCGACACACCCGTTGTGTTTTTGGTCCGCCACTCTGGAGGCGTGTAACCCGGCGTCCCCCATAGCGTTCGATCAGGTCGGCGAATGGGCGTAGCGCCCTCGAAATCGATGGGAACGACACGGTTCTGGCGAGTGATAAGAATGTTCTTCGGCTTACAGTCTCGCCACGACCAACCGGCGCTATGCATGTGCGAAAGAAAAGTCGCGAGCTGAATTCCAAACTCGACGACCTGCCGCAGATCAAAACGCCGACGGCGGTGTAATAACAAATCATAGAGGTTCTCGCCGTTGACGTGTTCTATCACGAGATAATAGTTTCCATCCAACTCAAACGAATCGAGCACCTTCGGAATCGGCAGGTCACAACTCGACAGCCGCGAGAGCACTCGCTGCTCGTGCTTCACTCGCCACGCGCCATCGCGCCCATCCCAGGCGAGTTCCCCGTTTTTTCGACCCTCTTTTAGTAAACAAAGTTTGGGAATGCCATCGCCGTACTCAACCGCTTCATAGACCCCGCCTTTACCGCGCTGCGTCAGAACTCTGATGACTCGCATGGATCGATCAGGCATCATCTTCGATCTTGTCTGCGGTTTGTGAAGTTCAAAGGGATCAGCAATTGAATCGGGTTTGGCTTTTTCGCGAATGTCCGGGATCAGGCTGCCGTCCGCCGTACACATACCCAACGCCCGCTGGCCTTGATGCTCAATTTCAATCTGCTGATATGCTCCAAACCGGTAATACACGTTGCCAGGTTCAGCAAACTTCAAATCGAATGGCACCGTAGGTCCCGCCAAACGTCTCGTCAGTTGATGCAATTTTTTCGCCAGCGCAACCGCTTCACGATCAGTGGCGGGATAAACCGTGAATATCTTTCCGACTTGGGTGTAGCCGTAGTAGAGCCCAGAGTTGAGTTTGAGAACTTCTTGCAAACAACCTGGAGCTTTGAATGGGACGCCTCGTTGGACCAGCAACGGTCCGATCTTCTTCAGGATCGTGGGGGCGTTGAGGACGGTAGCCGAAACGTGCAGCTTCCAACCTGACTTTGGTTGCACACGCCGGCGCTGGCCGTCGTAGTGACGCCAAAGCGAACCCTGCGGAGCGCGCGGCAGATAAGTGGCACAAAGCCTCTGCCAACGCGCTTCGAGGGCATTCGCGCGCGCGGGAAACGACACGGTTCGACGACTCGGACGTCTCGCTGACATCTGCTGAACTTGAACCTAACGTTTCTTCCTGGGCCTCGGCGGCTTCATGGTCCCATTGTCCGGAGGAGGCGTAGGATCTCCACACCCACCCTCGAGACCAGCGTCAATGGTGTAAACCGTGAAAGCCAATTCACTCGGCGTGTCACCGTTGCAGGTCGAATTACCTACCAGGTAGCACCGCTTCCGAGATAGATCCAGATCCCCGAGCGTATTGTCAGCGCCCATCAATCGATCCAACCTTTTCTTGTCAATCGGTTCCCCTGGAGGATCCTGCTCGACAAACTGCATCATGTAGTTCTTCCATTCGCGCGAACCGATGCCGCCTTGCATTGCCGCAACGCCCAGTACCATATTGGCAGCACCAAGACTGGGGTTCTTAACCATCCTGGCTCTCTTCTCGCGAACCATATCGATAATTCGTTTCGACATCATCATTCTCCTTCGAAAGTTTTCACTGAGGGTTAATTGAGGACGCCGGCCAAACCAAGCAAATCTTCCAGAGTGAATTCGCCTGGTGTTGGTCCGAGCGTAGGTTTCCAATCCTTCTTTCTCAGAATGGAATCTTTGCTGCCACGTATTAGGCCGATTAAGACTTCGGCAACGATGGTGCTGCCAACCGGGCCAAGCCGACCCAGCGACTGGGTCGCAGCCTCCGCCAGAATGTAGTACCAGAGCGGCGTGCGCTCAGCGAAGCCACCCGCTCTGACAGCCTCGAGCTGTCCGGCGCTGATGCTCTGCGCGATTCGCTCAATCTCAGCGGGACTCATTACCGGCAAACCGAGCGCTTTAGCTACGGCTTGTCCGGTTGGCAGCCTCAGCATGTAGCCGCGCAAGAGATTGCGCACCGGCAACCTGGCTTCAACAGGGACGGGCATGGGTTTGCCGAAAGCGTGCAAATCAAACAAATCTTCCGTCAGCGCGGTGTCAATCGGTCGCGCGCGGTTCGGTCCGCCGTCAAGAAAGTTCTTCCAGTCGATGATCCAAACCTCAGGTAATCGATCGAAATTCCTGAGATTCCCGCTAAACGCGGTGAAGGTGAACAAGTCTTGCAGACCGGCGCGCGGAAAGTTCGAGTTGAAATCATAGACTCCGCGAATCATGCTGTGACCAAAACGATAAGCAGCCACGCTGAACTCGAAGGGCATAAACAGATCATCGAGTTCCGGCCGAAAGAATTTGTTTCCACCGAACAAGATGTCGTTGACGATGAATGGATCGCAGATTCGCGGCAGGAAATCCTTGATGACGATCCATTGATAATGGCGCCGCAGGATTCTTCGAGCTTCGTCAAACGTCTGACCGCGCGCGGCAATAGCGTTGTGCGCGCGCAGGAAGGCGACGTGCAATTGGGCGATCACAAGATTTTCATCGTTGCGCTTGTCTCCGATTAACGCAGCTCGATCTTCGCTCGGGTCTTTCGCATTACGACCCTTTCGCGGCAAATCGTTGGCTTTGCCGGGATGCCTTCCGCCACTCCCCTCGACATAACCAACCACCATCCTTGAGCCATCGCGGGGCGCCGGTTTGTAGTAAACGTTATCGAGATCGAGCGCCGGGGTGCGGCCGTTCTCGATCTTGGTTCCGATCTCTTCCCGCGTCAGGACCCTAAAGTCCTGATCGCTCAGCTTGACCAGCGTTTCCGACTTTGCCTCAAAAGTAATGTCGTGATCGACGAACTGTCCGAAATAGGTATAAGCCGAAGGAATTGACGAGTCTGCACGGGTGTCGTGCCGAGACTCGACCATGGTGTTGCCGAGCTCGACCAACCAGCCCCGCATCTCCGCAACTTCCGGCAAAAGCGCCTCTCTCGTTTGCAATTGCGGCAGCAAATAATCGAAGCGCGTCGTGTCGCCAACAACCGCAAACGAGAACGGAAGATTAATCTCTTCGTTGAGATCGCGAACCTGAATGGTCGCGCTCGTCAACTTTTCGAGCTTCGGAATTACGCCATGCGAAACAGGAGTCTTTTCGGGATAACTCATGCCTATTGATCTTTTCCGAGGCGGAATTCTCTTGAACGGCTTTAGAGATTCTGCGTGAGCCAACTAACGATGTGAATTCGGTCGCAAGCGTGGGCTGGTGCCGACGGCGCGGGCCGAGTGTTTGGTCTTCACACCCAAACGAACTCTATGCCGCGTAGATCTATCATGTTGGGGACCGAAGGAAAAGAATTTTGCGCGCACAGGCCATCGGCAACGAGGCCTCTGGCATTTATCTCCTGACCGGCTGAATCAACACGCAAGAAGATTCTGCTTCCCCGTTCCTACTACAACCGTAACTTCGCAAGCTCGATCGCGGAGTGGAGTTTTGGACTGCCGGCGATCTCTCCAGCGCGCGCAGAATTTGCTTCAGTTTGAAGGGAGAAAAGTTATGAAATCGAATGGAATCGGTTGGGTGCTTGGGCTGGTGTTGATGATCGCAATGCCGGCGGCAATGCTGGCGGGTGGCTGGAGCGGTCACGCGGGACAGAAGCCTGAGAAAGATCAGTACCGTTTGGAAGGCCCGTTCACGCACGGCAATCTTTCGGTGTTCCTCATTCATGGTCAGGACAAAATCAAAGGCACTTTCATCACGCTGCAGGAAGCGCTGGTGCAAAGGAAAGTCATCGTGCGTGAAACGCGCGAAGTCAATGAGCTATCGATCGAAAATGTTTCGGGCGAAGAGGTTTACGTCCAATCTGGCGACATCGTGAAAGGTGGTCAGCAGGATCGGATGATGGCCGTCGATCTGATTCTCCCGCCGCGCTCTGGCAAGATTCCGATCTCGGCTTTTTGTGTTGAGAACGGCCGCTGGAGTCAGCGCGGTAGCGAAGCCGTGACAACTTTCAATTCATCCGGCAACGCCGTGGCAAGCCGCGAAGTGAAACTGGCCGCCAAGATGAAGAGTTCGCAGAGTGAAGTTTGGAAAGAAGTCAGTGTCGCGCAGGACAAGCTCAGCGCGAACACGGGCGGAAATGTGCGCTCAGATGCGTCGCCGACAAGTTTTCAGCTAGCGTTGGAAAACAAAGATGTGCAAGCGAATGCGGACAGCTATGTGAAGGATTTGGGCGGCCTGCTCGATTCGCGGTCGGATGTAATCGGTTACGTCTTCGCTATCAACGGCAAGATCAACAGCGCGGATGTCTATGCTTCGAGTGCGCTTTTCAAAAAACTCTGGCCCAAGCTTTTGAAGGCCAGTGCGATCGAAGCGGTGGCCGAGTTGCGAGGCGGCGAGAAATTCGACGCGCCCAAACCAGCCGAAGTGCAGGGTTTCATTGATGACGGATCGAAGGGCACCGAACAAGAAAAAGACGTTTCCGGGAGAGTTCAGATGGTGACCAGAGACTCGAAGGATAACGTTTCGTTCGATACTCGCGACCGCGCCAAATCGGGAGTCGTCGTTCACCGAAACATTATCAAGAAGAACTGAGGCGGCAAAGAGCAAAGGGCAAAGAGGTAAGGGCGAAGGGCTAATCATCCTTTGCCCTTCAACTTTTCAAACTTCGCGAGAAGTTCGTAATCTTGCGGCTTAGTAAATCGCAATCGACCAACGGTTCGTCTATCTCGGCGGACGTGAACAGACCAAGCGTTTCAAAGACAAGCAGCATCGAAGCATCCTCAAACAAAGACCTTCTCGAGATATTTAGGAACTGTCTGAATTCTTGTGCATGTATGCTTCCTGATCGCTCAGCGATGTTGTTTGTCAGAGATAGTCCAGCCGCGCGAAGCTGTTCTAACGATACAAGTGGCGCTTCTCAAGTTTATCCGCGAGGATGTGAAACTTAACGGCCAAGGCCTTTGCGCGTTGCCATATCTCCAGATCTTCAAACCTGTAGTGAGGTCGCATAATTTTCTCCTATATGGAAGTAGTAGGTGCCGTCTTCTTGGCTCTTTGCCCTTAGCCCTTTGCCTTCCTAGTGCACAATCTTCGTCGAATACAAAATTCCGTAAAGCTCGTCTTCGTGCTTCGGGAAATTGCCGCTGTCGCTCGACAGAATCAGCGTGATCATTTGCGTTGAGCCGGCGTACTTGCGATAGGCTTGCCACTCGAGCCGGCGAATATCTCCGGCCATCTCCTGTTTCGATTCGCGGAAACCGACGCCGCGCACGCCATCGATCTCCAGCCATCGCACTTCGTCGTACTTGCCGATCTTCTGTTGCGTCTTCGCGCTTTCATACATGGCTTTCAGGCTTGTATCGACCAGATTCTCCATCTGCGGCAGCGGTGAAATCGCCACGGTCAGAAAAGCACCATTGCCGTTGGCGTTGAAGCCCTCGTTGCGCACGTCGCCTTTCTTCCAATTGGCGGGCAGCGTCCAGGTGATGCCCTGCTGATCCCATCTCGCCTCCTGGCCATTCGCAATCGCCGCCTGCTGCGCAGCCGTCGGGTTGGGTTTCTCGACCGGCTCGTTGTCGATCTTCGAAGGATTGCCGGAAGACGAGGAAGAAGATGAGTTGTTGTTGTTGCTGTTACTTTTCAGCTTGCTGGTCAAATTGCAGGCCGCCACTACAAAGAACAGAAGAACGAGGGCCGAAAGTTTTTTCATCGGGATTCACCAATGTTTTGAAGTCGGAAAGCAATCGCCTTTTACGCTAGCCAGCGCAGACTGTCAAATTTTTTGCCTATCGTTACAAGCGATCGGTGTTTCGCCACGTCAACCGTCCGTGCTATCCTGCTGGTGCACAACCCCCCTTCAAATTGATCTTAAACTTGCGGCTTCTCTGAGAGAAACTGCTCTTTGAGGGATTCTATGTCTAATAGCAAAAGTCCGAAGCTAATTATCGTTTGCGCACTGACGTTGGTTTTTGCGCTGGGCGCTTGTCAACCGGCGGCGAACACCAATTCAAACGCAAATCTGAACGCAAACACGAATGCAAATTCTAATATCGCGGTCAGTAACACGAACACGAGTTCTGAAAACTCCAGCCCGATAATCAATACGCGCGAACCCGATAAATACAGTTCGACGCTGGTCTTCAGCGTTCAAACTCAAGGCGGCGAAAAAGCGATCGGCATACCGCCGCTATCAATCGGCGTAGCTCGAAACGGCGACGACCGCCGCGTGGAATTTAAGCTGCCCGACGGCACGCCTTTGGTTTATCTCGATCATAACAATCATCATTACGTAATCGTTCCGAGCCGGAAGCAATACGCCGAGCTGACGCCGGAGGCGACCGGATTTCAAATGCACAAAATGCTGACGCCCGGTCAACTGGTCGAGAGCCTGAAGAACGTCAAAGGCATCGAACGGGCCGGCGATGAAACCTTCAATGGCCGCGCCGCCGAGAAATATCAATACAGCAAGACCGCGAACACAAACACGAAGGCCGGCGAGGTGCAGGCGAACGCCTACATTTATGTTGATAAGGAAACCGGCCTGCCGTTGCACGCCGAAATCCTCGCTGAGAGTTCCGGTGACGTGAAGGGCGTCAAAGCCGCGCACGTGGTCGCCGAGATGCAGAACATCGCGACGAATATCGACCCTGCGATATTCGAAGTGCCCGCGGGATATTCACAAGTGCCGCCGGAAAAAATTCGACAGCAGATTGACGCGCTCACCGGCGCGGTGACGACAATTCTGAAAGCGATGATCGCGAATGTGAACACCGGACAACCGGCCACTTCACCGTCAACGGCGCCGTCCGTAAAACCATAACTATGAGATACGTTCTTGCGGTCCTCGGCGGAGTAATCATCGGCATGCTCGCGGCCGGATATTTTCTCGGCGCCAGACATGGCCAGTCGCTGCCGGGGACGCCCCTCAGGGCGCCCGACAAAAATGAAACGTCCGCGACTGTTGCCGTGTCAATAGACGAAAAATTCTTTGACGCGCTGCTGGGAACGGTGTTTCAGAAACTCGGGCCACCACAACTGAAGCTTTCGCAGTCGCAGCCGCAACCTGAATCGTTAATGCAACCCGTAGTTTTCCAGGCAGGTTGCAACAACGTTCTCACCTTGAATCAACAGGGCAATAACGTGAAGACTGGCGTCCGCTTCACCGGCGGCAAAATCATCGCGCCGCTGGCTTTCACCGGCAGCTACAACATTGTCGGCAAGTGCGTCCAGTTCAACGGCACCGCGCGGGCGTCGGTCGATCTCTCTTTCGATGCGTCCAAACAAACCGTGTTCGGCGCATTGAACGTTGATGAAGTTGCACTCGACAATGTCTCTCCATTTTTCAGCGCGCTAGTCACGACGTTTGTCCGCACCGCGATTAACGATCGCGTCAATCCCTTCGAAGTCCTGCGCGTGTCGCAACTCTCTCTGTCGCTGCCAATCCAGGCAACCGGCGGAACTCTCAAAGCGCAGGTGAAAGATGTCCGCTCCGAAGTCCAGGAAGGTTCGCTGCGCCTGTTTCTGAACTACGAGTTCGACGCCAGCAAATAGCAGTGGGGTTGAGCGCCGAAAGCGCGTCGTTCAATAGCCACGGCCGTCAGGCCGTGGAACCAAAGCAAAACAAATCCAGCACCGAAGGTGCGACATTTGGATCGACTTGAGAATTACGGCCCTGGCGGGCCTCGGGTTGTCTTGGCGCCACTTACCACGGCCTGGCGGCCGCGGCTATTGAATGCTGCGCCTTCGGCGCTTAGCTAACGCCTCATTGCCGCAAGGATTCTCAACAATTTTCATCGGGCCATGAAACGTTTTGGTCTGTTGCGCCATTCACCGGCGAACACAGACGCTCTCAGCAATCGAGAGCACAACCAAACGGAGGACACGATGAAGAAAATTCTTGCGATTGCACTTTTGTCATTTGCCATTTCGGCATGTGAGCCGAACACCACAGACAATTCAAACGCTGCGAAACCGGCAGCCACGCCGGCCGCGGCTACACCCGCCGCAGCAACACCTGAGGCAAGCCCGGCTGCGAAAGTCGAAATCAAAGCCGGCGACAAGGTCAAAGCCATGATCAATGGCGTCGCCACCGAAGCCACCGTCGTCAGCGTCGATGAAAAAGCTGGTAAAGCCACGGTGAAGATCGCCGGTCAGAAGGACGACAAGAACGTCGCGCTCACCGATATCGTAAAGCAGTAAGCATGACGAGCTGAGAATGAGGGCAACGCGAATCCGTTGCCCTCATCAAAGTTGGGACAGAACCGCGGGCGGTAGCGAGCGGGATAAAGGACCGGTAACTGACGATTCATACAGTCCGTCTATGTCACCTGCGCGAAAACTCAACGAGCTAAGACAGGACGATTTCGATCGGCTATTGGCTTGGCTTGATTCGAATCGAGAGCGCGCCGCAATTCGCTATGAACAGATCCGCTGGCGGTTGATTGCGATACTCGCTTCGCGCGGTTGTGCTGATGCCGAAGAACTTGCCGACGAAACAATCGATCGCGTTTCGCGCCGCGTTGCCGATATTCAAGCGACTTATGTTGGTGATCCGGCGATCTACTTTCTCGGCGTCATGAATAACGTTCATCACGAATATTTGAAGCGACCACCGCTGCCGCGGCTCGTCGAGCATCGTGAGGACGTTGAAGTGACGGAGCGCCTGCATCACTGTTTGGAAATTTGCTTGAGCAAACTGGCGCCGCACGCGCGTGAGATCATCGAGCAATATTACGCGGAAGATAAACGCGCGAAGATCAACTTGCGCAAGCGCATTGCCGCGAAGCTCGGCGTCACCAACAGCAATCTTCGTCTGCGTGCGCTGCGGATTCGCGCGAAGCTGCAACAGTGCATTCAGCAGTGCGTTGAAGTGTCAGAAGCCCGACCGTAAGGGAGAGCTAACGTAACGAGCATGATTGAGGAACGTAAGAGTTCAATAACTTTTTCCGACGATGCGATTCGCCGCTTCCTACTCAGACGACTAGCGGCGCGCGAGCAATCCGCGTTCGAGCAAACTCTGATGGCTGACGATGACTTAGAGTCGCGCGTGCGATTGGCCGAGGTCGCTTTGGCTGATGACTATGCGCGTGGACTATTGACTGGAAACGAGGAACGACAGTTTCGCGAATCGTTCTTAGTAACGGATGAACGCAAACAAATGCTCGGCGTGTCAGAGACTCTTAACCGGCGATTTAGATCAAGCGTCGAAAGTGCAAGCCTTATTCAAAATGTAAAGACCATTTTTGACTTCAGACAGCCAGTCTGGCGCTACGCTTTTGCGGCGTTGATTCTCCTGCTGGTGTTTTCGACTGTGTGGCGCAAAATTAAAGAGCCAATCGTGGTCGGGCCCATCACTCCGAAGCGCGTGGTTGTGCCGAAACCGTCGGCGACACAATCTCCGATCGTCGCGCACCATCCGACCACATCGCCGATTCCAAACCACGTTGAGGAGAGCACGTCGCCACCGGATCATCAGATCGCGACGCCGGCGGTTGTGCTTGACGGAAATAACAGCGTCGGAAATCCGTTTGAATTGAAATTAAGAGACGGCAACATTGATTCGCTGCGAGCTCAGATTGTTTTGGGGGAAAATCATTCGACGAGCTATCGCGTCGAGCTTTGGGATTCCAAGGGAGAGTCGCTCTTCACCATCAATGCAGTCGCGGCGCGGGATGGCAAAGTAATCTTCGACATCCCTTCACGCAATTTGTCTGCGGGCGAATATTTGATTCGGCTAAAAGCTGTCGAGGGTTTCACGTCAGAAGAGACTCAAAGTTATTACTTCAGAATTACCCGGTAGGACGCAGCCAATTACTTCACGCGGCTCTTTCGCCGGCGCAGAAAATCAATCAGCACAAATTGTGAAAGATTATTGGGATTGGCGAAGTAGGCTTTGCCATTCGTCATCGCCGTCATCTGCTTCACGAATTCAACGAGATAATAATCGCTCGCCAGCATGAAAGTATTGATCATGATGCCGCTCTTGCGGCAGGCCTGCACTTCGCGAAACGTTGCTTCCATCACCCACGGATCGCCACCCATCGAATTCTTGTAGAGCCGCCTGTCAGAACCGCCTGCGGTAGCGGGCGGGCCACCGCCGGCAGGGTGCCGGCGACCCGCGTGCACGGATGTAGGCGCTCCGACAGCACCTTCAATAAAACACGCGGTCGGTTTCCCATCCGTCACCATCACGATCTGCTTCATATCCTTGCGCTGCGCTTGCAGGATGCGCCGCGCCAGCCGCAGACCTTCCGCAGTGTTCGTGTGGTAAGGCCCGACTTGCGTGGTCGCGAGTTTGGCCATCGGCAGTTCTTCTGCCGAATCATGGAAGAGAACTACTTTCAGCGAGTCGCCGGGATACTGCGTCCGAATCAGGTGCGCCAGAGCGAGCGCGACTTTCTTCGCCGGCGTGAATCGATCTTCGCCGTAGAGAATCATCGAATGCGAGCAATCCAGCATCACCACGGTCGCGCACGACGATTGATAATCGCATTGATGCACGTGCAGGTCTTTGTACTCCAGATTAAGCGGCACTGACAGACCCTCGCGTTGAATTGCCGACAACAGCGTCGTATTCACATCAAGATTGATCGTGTCGCCGAACTCATAAGGCTTGCTCGCGGCTTCGGCTTCGATCCCGGTGGCGAGATGAGCAGTATCGTGGCGCCCCATCGAACTCTTGCCTAAACTGCCCAGAAGGTTTCGCAGAGTCTTGTAGCCGAGAAAATCCAAGCCTTTCTCAGTCACTTCGAATTTGATGTTGCGCGGCAGCGGATCTTCGATGCGCCCTTCACCATTCCCACCCCTCATCTCGCGTCGCTGTTCCGAAGTGAGCGACTCTTCACGAAGGTTGAGGTAACCCTCTTCGACCAGGCGCTCAATCAACTGATTCAGCATTTCCTGGAGCTGAGAGCCTTCGTACTTGCCTTCGTTTTCATCCAGCATCTGCTTAATCTGATGCTGACTCAACAATCCTTTGTCCATTAACGCTTCGAGCAATGCACGACGCAGGGCATCGAGTGACGTGTCCTGCGGCATGCGCTGACGCGTCCAGTAATAATCATCGTCGTAGCCCGAGTCGAGCAGAGTATCTGACAGACCTTCCATCAGGTCGCCGAGATTGATCCCGTAGACATCGAGGCCGTTGAATTTTGAGTAGCGAGTGAACTTCATTAGCTGAAGCGACTGGATTCGCTCAGGTCGTCGTAGATCATTCCTTTTCGATCCTTCTTCGCTTTAGTAACTGCTGTATAGCCGCCCTCTTCGTTGCGACTGATCTTATTCTCTGCATACAAACCTTCGAGCGCGAACTCGCAGGCGGCCACCACTTGCGATTGGTCGGCGCGTTTGAAATCAAACGGAATCAGCGCGGTATCAATCAGGTCGGGAACTGATTCAAGCAGCAACATGCACTCTTCCGCGGAAGCTGAATCGGCGAGCCGGACGTTGTTGCCTTCGTCAAACCATGCGACGGTGCGCGCGAAATCAATGCCGACGAAGTAGCCTTCGAAGATCTCACCAGCGGCGCGCTTAATTAAGCCCTTTGCTATTCGATTCGCACCAATTTGTTCACCTTCATATTCGAGCTCCATCTTGCCGGTCATTGAGGGAATTGCCGCGTAAATGTCGGCGATGCGCGGCACGACGTGCGGTTCGTCAGTCATCAATGAGCGACGTTCGGCATTCGACACGACTGATTCCATCACGGTAATAGGCAGACGCTGCGAAACGCCGGAATGCTTGTCGATCCGCTGATCATCGCGGGCCTCGAAAGCGATCTGCTCGATCGATTCGCGAATGAAATCTGGAATCAGCAGGCGCTCTTTCAAACCATCGCGCGCAGTCCAGGCTTCTTGTTTCGTGATCTCGACGCCGAGCGAAATCTCTTTGGGATAATGCGTAGTGATTTCGGCTCCGATGCGATCTTTCAGCGGCGAGATGATCTTGCCGCGCGCCGTGTAGTCTTCCGGGTTCGCCGAAAATACCAGCATTACGTCGAGCGGCAGTCGCACCGGATAGCCCTTAATCTGCACGTCGCCTTCCTGCATGATGTTGAAGAGGCCAACCTGGATTTTGCCGGCGAGATCGGGCAACTCGTTGATCGCGAAGACACCGCGATTCGCGCGCGGCAGAAGGCCGTAGTGAATCGTGAGTTCGTCGCTGAGCAGATGCCCGCCCTTAGCCGCCTTGATCGGATCGACGTCGCCGATGATGTCGGCAATGGTCACGTCGGGTGTCGCGAGCTTCTCGACAAATCGCGCGTCGCGACTCACCCAATCGATGTGCGTGGCATCGCCGTGCAGCTCGATCGTCTGACGGCCGTAGGCGCTGATCGGATTGAACGGATCGTCGTTGATTTCTGAGCCGGCGATGATCGGAATGTAATCGTCGAGCAGATTGGTGAGTTGACGAATGATGCGGCTCTTCGCCTGCCCGCGCAGGCCGAGCAGAATCAAGTTGTGACGCGCGAGGACCGCATTCACGAGTTGTGGCACAACCGTCTCGTCGTATCCGACGATGCCGGGAAAAAGTTTCTCGCGCCGTTTCAGTTTGCAGATCAGATTCGCGCGCATCTCGTCTTTGACGGATTGCCCGCGGTAACCGCTCGCTTTAAGTTCGCCTAGAGTCCTTGCTCGTTCCATGATCCGATTGTAATCGCCATGCGGCGCAATCAGAAACGCGGAGCGATTTGGAGTGCGGCGGCTCGACGCCGCTTTTCATTACGTTGATGAATTTTGCGAGAATACAACGGCGATCGCAACAAGGCGCCGTGAAGCCGGCGGACTTCCAAATTAGACGCGTCTACTCCAGCGCAAATGTTTCTTGACCTGCGCGCACTACGAGTCCATCCGCCACCAATTTCTCGAGATGCGCCAGCACCGCGCGTTCCGCCATCGGCAGCGCTTTCGGATTCACGTCCGTGTAAACGCGCGCAACAATATCGGTCGGGGTGGAAGCGCCGTCACGAACGGCTTCCAGAATCTTCGCTTCGCGTTCGAGTCGGTGCGCGATGTACTCATCGATCTTGTCGTACGGATTCGCTATAGCCGGCCCATGGCCGGGAAGCATCACCGTCACGTTCGGCAACGCGCGCATGCGACGCAGCGAGTCGAGATACTGAGTCATATTGCCATCGCTCGGATCGATTAGAACTGAGCCAAAGCCGACTACGTTATCGCCGCTAATCAAGACGCCACGCGCTTCGTCGTAAAAACACAAGTGTCCGCGGGCGTGGCCTGGAGTGAACAACGCACGCAATTTGATCGAAGGTTCGCCATCAAGCGCGATGACTTCATCGTCTTCGATGAAGCGGTCAACCGGGAACTGATGCTTCAGTGACTCAGCAGTCAATCGATGCGCGGCGACGGGAATGCGTCGTCCATGATTGTTTTCGAGAAAGGCATTCAGAGATTCGACACCAGCAACGTGATCAGGATGGACGTGAGTGAGTACAATCTCGCGGACGGTTCGACCTTCCGCAATGAGATCATCGACGCATTCGGCCAGCGCGGCTTGTTCATCTTCATAAGGCGATCCGGAGTCGATGACCAAAATCTCGCGCGACGTGTAAATGATGTAGGCGTTCGTGTGCGTCGCGGGCGGTTTTGTCGGCGTGCGCACGGGGAAGCAGATGTAGTTCTGCCGAAACTCAATGCGTCGGGTATGTTCGCGATGCGCACCTGGTGCGGAGAGAAATCGCTCAACCAGATCGTCCGTCAGACCACCAGAGAGAGTCTTCAGCGAATGCAAAACTGGCGGCGGCGCCAGGACCTCGTTGCGTTCCCATTTTTCGTGGGCCTTACGCGCGCTGATCCATTCGCCACTTGCCAGCTCTGCGTCGCCCGTGACATGGGGCTCCTGTTTCGCCGGACAGCGTACGAGAAAAAACCAGGTATCAAATCTCCGCGGCGCAAACGGCGGTGTCACCCAGCGACCGACAAAGGTGAAATCATTCGCGTCCAAATGCAAACCGTAATGCTTCAGCAGCTCTGGCCAAGACATTCTTCCCGATTCCAGATCATCGAGCAGGGAAGTGCGCTGTCCCACGGTCAACGCATCTGCCCCTCGCGCCAGTAGCAACCCCGTCTCTTCAAACATCTCGCGGGCAGCGCAACTAATCATCGCCGCGCGCTCGTGATCCTCACCGCAATTTTCGATCTTAGCTTCTACGTCGGTAGGTTCAGCCTGGCCCCCGGGAAACGCATAGAAGCCGCCGAGGAAGACGAGCTTCGGACTTCGTTTGACCCAGAAAACCTCCGGGCTGTTTGGATCGGTATTGTGGCGGAGGAGAATTACAGCGGCGGCGTCTTTCGGTTGAACTGAAGACATGTCCACAGATTACGCAGATTCAAAAACGTTAGCCACGAAAATGCACAAAAGGCTCAACGTCATATCGAATTTCCTTATGTGCTTTTTGTCCCTTTTTGTGGCTGAAATTCCTTCTGCGTAATCACTGTAATCTGCGGATAATTCTACGACCAGCGAAATCTTTCACCATCGCGCCCTTCCCACGGATTGCCGCGCATGTGATAGCCGCCTTCTTCCCAGAATCCGGCCTGATCTTCGGCGAGAAAGCGCACACCCCTGACCCACTTCGCAGATTTCCAAGCGTAGAGTTGCGGAATGATCAGGCGCACCGGACCGCCGTGTTCCGCAGGAATTGGTTCGCCGTCATGAAGAAACGCGAACAGCGAATCTTCTTTAAGGAAGTATTCGATCGGAACGTTGGTGGTCCAGCCGTAGTCGTAAGCGAGCGCTAAAACAAACTTGGCTTCAGGCCTCACGTCCGCGCGCTGCGCGATTTCGCGCGTCGAAACGCCGGTCCAGATATTGTCGAGCCGCGACCAGCGCGTCACGCAATGAAAGTCTGCATAGACTTTCACCGCCGGCAGTTGCATGAACTCGTCGAGTGAAAAGCTCAGATTGTTCACAACCAGACCTTCGACCTCGAATTTCCACGTCGCGAGATCAATCGGCGGCGTGCCGTGCGCGTCGAGTACCGGCCATTTCTTGGTGCGCGATTGACCTTGCGGAATCCGATCCTCGCGCCGCGTGTCGGGCGAAATGATCACATCGGGTTCAGCAATCTCGTCCGGCTGGCGCGGCTCGTGCGATTGATATTTCGGGTCTTTGATTAGGCTATCCAGAAAACTCATAAAGTTTAGAGGCAGGCTAACGGCCCGCATGGAAATCGTTTAGACACCGGACTTCTCCGGCTCTCATGAAACTAGCGAACAGGGTTCGCCGGATAAGATTGATCGTAGAGGTGATGGCGCGCGGCAGCCCGCCTGAAACAATCCTACGTTGTTGCGCCTTCACTCTTCGTCAACGTATCAACTAACTCACGCTCTTTATCAACCAAAGTGCGCAGCGTCTGTCGAAAGATGCGTTGTGCCAGCGAGCGATCTCGCAGCAGCAAAGTCCGCAACGTTTCGTCGCTCCACTCAAGCACCGTCGAATCTTCTTTCGCGCGCGCGGACGCCGACCGGGGAATGCCGCACAGCAGTGAAAGTTCGCCGAGGATCGTTCCTGGCGTCGCTTCAGTCAGCACAAAATCTTTGCCGTTACGTTCGACGAACACTTCGATCTTTCCCGTCAGCACCAGCACGGCAAATTCCGCCTCTTCGCCTTCCTTCAACAGGAGATCGCCGGCGGCCAGTTGTTTCACCTCGCCACTTTCAAGCAACCTCTTCGTGCCGTTCGCGGTGAATCCCTGAAACAAGGGGAAGGTTGTCATCAGCTCAGCGTAGTTTTCATTCATGGTTAGATAACAGGAGCAACTAGTCGTTAATCTGATACTCCAGCGTCATCCACTGTGAGACTTTCTCTCCGCTTTTTTCCGCGGGGTGGAACTTGATCGTCTTCGCAGTGTTAACGGCCTCCCGATCAAGGTTCGCAGAGGCACCTCGCTGCACTTTGATATCAGTAACTTTTCCCGAACCACAGAAGATGGCCCGCAAGACAATAACTGAGCCCGAGTGCTCTTGCATTTCACGGTCGTCGAAGTGCGGAGAGGGATAAGTCAGCACTTTGACTTTGCGATCCACTTCGGTGCCTTTATACACCGCTCCAGAGCAGTCCTGTGATTGCGGCGTGGGACTCGGAGTTTGTGCCCGAGTGACAGATAAGGACATCAAAATGAAAACCGAGACCACGAGCAGCCACTTAATGGTCTTCATTATTTATTTGTAGCACTCCTCTCAGCCAGCTTCACCAACTCTTCAGGCATCCATTTGCCGACGCCTTTTTCCACTGCCCCTTCGATCCCTTTCGATCGATCGTGCCAATCATCGCGTGTACCTTCGCCGCCGCGCTGACTTTCATAGTTCTCAGTCTGCTCGAGCGACAGTACGATTCCTTGCGCGACGCCGTTCCAATCTTTCTGTTGGATGCCGCGCAGCACCAGCGGCAACCCGGCCGACCAATCCTCTTCCGGCGCGCGCGCGTCCTGCTCCGGGATCGTCAAATTGTACGTCGGCGGAAACGGCCCGCCGGAAAACTCGCGCACCAGTTGCTTGGCGATGTCTCGGCAGGGTATCTGCGCGTTCTCTTGCCGAATTGCCTGCGCGCGTCGAAAAATGTCGGCCACAGTTGGCCCAGTCTGAGTCTCAGCCACGGCGTTCTCCTGTTAGTCTGTTTTTGATAAGGATAACTTACACGCGCGAATGATGAAGTACAACCTGACTAGATTCGCTCAAGATTCGGCCGCGTGAAGGCGTCTTCGACGTTGCCCGTGTTGAGCGTCGATGCAGGTTCGAACAACATCACTTCGCATTCCTCTTCCGCGAACGGACGATGCTCTACGCCGCGCGGGACGACGATGAATTCACCAGGCTCGATCCACTCAGAGTGCTCATTTCCATCTTCGCGATAGTCCATGCGGAAGCGGCCTCTCACCACCAGAAACATCTCGTCTTCATTTTCGTGATGATGCCAGGTGAATGGCCCTTCGAACTTTACGAGCTTGATGAGTTGGCCGTTGAGTTTGCCGGCGATGCGCGGATTCCAATGATCGTGGATGAGCGAAAGCTTTTCGGCGAGATTAACTTTGTGCATGGTCTCGATCGGCTCCAGTGTCAGTACCGCGTGCGATAGCGAGCGGATCAAGCGGTGTCAGAATCCGGTGCGGTAGCGACGGGATCGAGTGAGTCTCAGGGCTTGGATGATCCGCTCGCTATCGCACGCGGCACTGACACACGCAAAATATGCCGTGGACCGCACGCAGGATGCCTGCGCTCCTAATTCATCTTCCCCACCTGCCACAGCACGAACGCGTAATCGAAAGCCGTTTCGCGGATCGCATCATAGCGGCCTGACGCGCCGCCATGGCCCGCACCCATGTTCACTTTCAAAATAAGTGGATTGTTGTCGGTCTTGAAGTCACGCAGCTTGGCGACGAACTTCGAGCCTTCCCAGTACGGCACCTGACTGTCATTCAGCGAGACCTTCACCAGCATCGCCGGATAAGCAGCCTTGTGAATGTTGTCGTAGGGCGAATACTTCTTCATGTAATCGTAGGCAGCCTTCTCGTTCGGGTTGCCCCATTCGATGTATTCGCTCGTCGTCAAGGGCAGCGACGCATCGAGCATCGTGTTGAGCACATCGACGAATGGCACCTGTGCAATGACCGCTTTGAAGAGATCGGGACGCATGTTTGTGACTGCGCCCATCAACAAACCGCCGGCGCTGCCGCCCTGAATCACGATGCGATCTTTCGACGTATATTTGTTGTTGACGAGATGTTCCGCGCAGGCGATGAAATCCGTGAAGGTATTTATCTTGTTCATCATGCGCCCCGCGTCGCGCCAAGGCTCGCCGAGTTCCCCGCCCCCGCGGATGTGCGCGATCACATAGACCACCCCGCGATCGAGCAGCGCGAGCCGGCTGGCTGAGAACGATGGCGGAATCGAGATGCCATACGAGCCGTAGCCGTAAAGTAACAGCGGGGCTGAACCGTCAAGCTTCACCGTCTTGCGATAGACCACGGACATCGGAATCTTCGTACCATCAGAAGCCGTTGCGAAAACCCTCTCCGTCTTGTAGTTGTTCTTGTCGAAGCCGCCGGGAACTTCCGTCTGTTTGAGCAGCGTCGCCTTCTTCGTGTTCATGTCGTAGTCGAAGACGGAACTCGGCGTCGAAAGCGATTGGTAGTTGTAACGCACGACCGTCGTGTTGAATTCGCGATTGTTGCTAATGCCGGCCGAATATACCGGCTCGGGGAACGCGATGCGATGACGTTGATTGTTCTTGAAGTTAACGATCTCGATCTGCTCGAGTCCGTTTTCCCATTCCGAGAGCACCGCGTGATCAGAGAATAGATCGACGCCTTCGACCTTCACGGCCGGGCGATGCGCGACGAATTCTTTCCAATTCTTCTCGGACGGATCGGAGACCGGCGCCGTCACCACGCGGAAGTTCTTCGCGCCTTTGTTCGTGCGAATGTAGAAAAGATCGCTACGATGATCGACGTCATATTCGTGATCGGCCTGGCGCGGCAGGATAACTTTCCAAGTCGCGTTGGGATCGTTGGCGGGAATGTACTGGAACTCGGTTGACGTTTTGCTGTACGCGCCGAGCAGGATCACCGCTTTGTCACGCGTCCGGCCAACCCCAATGTCGAACAGCTCGTCCTTTTCGTTGTAGAGCAATTCGTATTTGTCTGTGCCGAGCACGTGCCGAAACATTTTGTCGTTGCGTTTGGTCACGTCATCCTCAGTCACGTAGAAGAGAGTTTTGTTGTCAGTCGCCCAAGCGACGTTATCGACGCGCTCAATCTTTTCCGGAAGTAGTTCGCCAGTCTTCAGGTTCTTGACCTGCAAAGTGTACTGGCGATAACCGGTGTTATCGGTTGAGAACGCGAGGAGGTTGCCATCATCGCTCGGCGCGAAGCTGCCGACCGACATGAACTTCTGGCCCTTCGCCATCTCGTTCAAGTCGAGCAGGATCTGCTCGGGCGCATCGACGCTCTTCACCTTGCGACAGAAAATCGGATACTGCTGACCTTCAACTGTGCGCGTGTAATAGAAGTAATCGCCCCAACGATAGGGAACGCTGTTGTCGGTTTGTTTGATGTGACTGAGAATTTCGTTGTAGAGCTTTTCCTGCAACGCCTCGGTCGGTTTCATCACCGACGCCGCATACGCATTCTCGGCTTCGAGGTGCGCAATGACCGCGGGATTGGTTTTCTCGCGTAGCCAAAAATAATTATCGACCAGCCGGTCGCCGTTGATTTCCGTGACCTTCGGTTTCTTGTCGGTCACCGGTGGCTGGGGCATAGAAGGATTGCCGTCCTGGGCCATGATTTTCATAGACGCAAAGGTTGAGATTAGAAGAAACGCGAGCGAAAGCACAATGCGAGAATTCATAGTTGTCTCCAATTTTCGAGAAGCGATCTCGATCTCGTGAAGGCGATCGTTGTTATCACGAATAAGTAGTCGCGAAAGTTTCGTTGGACTTGGCGAAGCGGGTGTCAATTCTTCTTAATGAAGATAGCTTCAACCGGTTCGGGTTCTTTCTTGATCAAATCCTGGTTGTAACTTCGCATCGTCAGGCCTTTAACCTGAAGCTGGTTTTTCTCGTCCAGGCGAATCGTGACTTCACGCTGGTAATAGGAAAAGGACCAACTGTTGTTGCCGGTCTCCTTCACTGGGTAAGGCTGTGACCAGGTGCGTTCGTGCTTGAATGGATCTTCAAACAAGCTGACAAACACGACGGCCTTTCGATCCTGTTGTTCGAATCTGAGCGCGCCCGTCCCATTTGATTTGACGAATTTGGGATTGTCCGCGGGCCAGCCCTCTTTCACCATGTCTTCCGTCCAAACTCCCAACAAGGATGCCGGCAACTTGGTTGTTGAGCAGCTCGCGCATAACGCGATGATGCAGGCCGTAACGAACGCTAGGGGGAAATGTCTGAGTTTCATTTTTTTGAACGTCTTGACGAGCGACCGCTCGTCAGTCATGCACCGTTCAACCACGCAAAGGATCGCCCCAGCCGGACTGCACGTACTGGCCGTCTTTGACGATGCATGGCACGGTGGGATCGCCGCCGGAATATTTGAACATTTCAGCGCGGAATTCTTTATTGGTTTGCGCGTCGCGATCTATGAAGGAAATTCCTTTTGAGTTGTAGTAATCGCGCGCCTGCTGGCAATAAGGACAGCCGGGTTTCGTGTAAATGACGAGAGCCACGTAATCACCTCCGAGAGAGTGGGAGAATTTTAGCAGCGATCGTGGTAGTACCGCGAGTGGTATGGGCGGATCTAAAGTGTGTCAGTACCGCGAGCGATAGCGAGCGGATCAAGAGGTCCCTGGAATCCAACGAGCGCAATGATCCCGTCGCTCCGCTCCGGGCTCTGACACGAACAACATGATCCGCTCGCTATCGCTCGCGGTACCGACAGGCGCGCTCCAAACAAAAAAAGGGACGAGCGTGCCTCTTCGCTCGTCCCTGGCAGCGTGACAAGTTTCCGGATTCAGCCCCTCCGGGTTAAGTACCAAAGTCACGCTGATCCCTGTAACGCAAATTGACAATTTGCGGTACTAATCTCTCCACGCGTCTCGTCGATCGCGTCGATAATCACGAACGTCGCCACGTCGATCTCGAAAGTCCGCGCGAATATCGCGACGATCACTGCGAATGTCGCCGGCATCCGATCGAATCTCGCGACGATCGGCCCGCAGCTCTTCCTGTGATGCGCCTTCACGCCTGTCCTGACGGTACTCGCGCGCGTCCGCGCGCCGCTCGATCACATCATTGTGAATATCGCGGCGATCTCCACGAATGTCTCTGGTGTCCGCGCGGACCTCGTGTCGATCGGCGCGCAGTTCGCGGCGTTCGCCTCGATCGAATCGTCTCTGTGCGCTGGCGGTGCCAAGCAGCGCCAGGACTGAAACTGCCAACAGTACGAGGTGGAAAAACTTCACTTTCATCTTTGTTGTCCTCCTGTAATTCGAATCTTCAATCGCAGAGTTTCTGCAAATTCAAGGTCCGCCTCCGAAGAGGCAGGAGGAGAATAACGTTGACTCGAAAACACCAGCCGAATCCGCGTCCTTTCGCGGCGAACCACTTTGTCAACCTATTAGACGCGGCGTGGTCGTGCATGGACGAAAATTCTTGCGAGCTTGGTTGCGCCCATTTACTATGCACCGCATGAGATGTAGACCGTTCGGCCGAACCGATTGGCAGGTAAGCGAGATTGGTTACGGCATGTGGGGCATGGGCAGTTGGTCAAACTCGGATGACCAGCAGTCGCTGGAATCCCTGCAAGCCGCGGTCGATCATGGCTGCAACTTCTTTGATACCGCGTATGCCTATGGCGAAGGGCATAGTGAGGGCTTGCTTGGTCAGATCGTGCGCGCAAATTCGGGCAAACGGCTTTACACGGCGACTAAAATTCCGCCGATGAGTAAGCAATGGCCCGCGCCGACGGACTCTACATTGATGGAGTCCTATCCACCGGATCACGTCGAAGAGTATGTTCATCGCAGTTTGAAGAATGCCGATCTGCATAGCTTCGACCTGATTCAGTTGCATACCTGGAATGACGCTTGGCTGCGCGATGATCGATGGTTCTATAAGCTCGACGACTTGCGCAGTCAGAAGCTGATCAATGCAATCGGCATCAGCCTTAATCGTTGGGAACCATGGAACGGCGTGCGCGCCGTCAGGACCGGACAGATCGACTCGGTCCAGGTCATCTACAACATTTTCGATCAGAATCCGGAGGATGATTTATTTCCAGCGTGTGAAGAATTGAAGGTGGCCGTGATTGCGCGAGTGCCGTTTGATGAGGGCACGCTGACGGGCACGCTCACTAAAGAGAGTCGGTGGCCCGAAGGTGACTGGCGCAACACCTACTTTGTTGCGGACAACTTAATTCCGAGCGTAGAACGCGCCGACGCTTTAAAGGCACTACTGCGTGAGTGGAATCAAGCGCACTCCACGGCGATCACAATGCCTGAGCTGGCCCTGCGCTTCATTCTTTCCAATACAGCCGTCAGCACGATCATTCCTGGCATGCGTAAACTTCATCACGTCGAATCAAACATCGCTGCCAGCGACGCCGGACCCCTGCCTGCTGAATTGCTCGAACAACTAAAGGCGCATCGCTGGGTTCGCAAACCCACGCCGTGGTCGCAGTGAGGCTGCTTACATGTCAGATAGCAAAGACGCATAACCGACAATCGATGATCTAACTCCAGAAGTTGGAGCTGCTACCGACATCGCGCCGGAGGGGCTGAAAGAAAAACCGGCGCACGAATTGACCGCGGCCGAAGACAGTCAGCCCGTCGATTGGGTCGGCATCGGCGCCGAAAGAGCGGGTGGGTTGTGAAGAATGATCAACGATGAGTATGTTGCGACTTATTATAGAATGCGCACTAACAGCAAAAGGCAGCAGGCAGAACGCACCGAGGTCAAGTAGAATCCGCGACTGCATTAGCCCTTCAGTCTCTCATGGAGCAGCAAATTCATTTTTGCACCACCAAGGACGGTGTCCGCATCGCTTATGCGACCGTAGGCCAGGGACCGCCGATCCTCAAAGCTGCGAATTGGCTGAGCCATCTCGAATACGATTGGCAGAGCCCGATTTGGCGTCACATGTTGCGCGAGTTTTCGCGCGATCACACCTTCATCCGCTACGACGAGCGTGGCAACGGTTTGTCTGATTGGAACTGCGCGGACCTTTCATTCAATGCCTGGGTCGATGATCTGGAATCAGTCGTCGAGGCGGCGAAACTCGATCGCTTTCCGTTACTCGGAATTTCGCAGGGCGGAGCGGTGGCCATCGCTTACGCGGTGCGCCATCCTGAAAAAGTTTCCCATCTGATTCTGTACGGCGCCTACGCTCGCGGCTGGGCCAAACGCGACTCCCCGGAAGAGATCGAACAGCGGCAAGCGCAACTTACGCTCGTTCGTTTGGGTTGGGGCAAGGACAATCCGGCGTTTCGCCAGCTTTGGACTTCGCTCTACGCGCCGGATGCAACGCAGGAGCAGGCGCAGTCATTCAACGATCTTCAGCGCGTCTCAACTTCGCCCAAGAACGCGGTCCAGCTCTTGACCGAGATGGGCGATGTCGATGTCGTCGATTTGTTGCCGCAGGTGAAAGTGCCAACGCTCGTGTTGCATTGTCGCGACGAGGCCGGCGTTCCGTTTGAAGAAGGACGCAAGCTTGCCGGCACAATTCCGGGCGCGCGTTTTGTGCCCCTCGAAGGCCGCAATCACCTATTGCTGGAAGGCGCGCCGTCGTGGGGCAACTTCGTCAAAGAGATTCGCCGCTTTATCGGCAGCGAGATAACTTCCGCGATAACTCAAACGTCCGATTCATCGATCAAGGCGAAGCCTGATCTGCATCGCACCGACTTACCCGAACGCTACTCGATTATTTCGTTTCTCGGCGTGGGCGGGATGGGCGAAGTCTATCTGGCCGAAGATACAAAGCTCGGCCGCAAGGTCGCGATCAAAACGCTGCCCGCCGAATTCACGAACGACAAAGAACGCCTGCGCCGATTTCATCATGAGGCCCGCGCCGCTTCGGCTCTAAATCATCCGAACCTGCTGACGATTCATGAGATTGGTTCGGAAGCCGGCGCGCATTTCATCGCCGCGGAATATATCGATGGCGAGACCCTGCGCATGATGCTCAAGAGCGGCAAATTGAAAGTCGATGAAGCGCTCGACATCGCGCAGCAGAGCGCGTTTGCGCTGACCGCCGCGCATGGCGCGGGGATCGTGCATCGGGACATCAAGCCTGAAAACATCATGGTGCGCAAAGACGGCATCGTGAAGGTGCTCGACTTTGGCCTGGCCAAGCTGCTCGAAGATCACGCGCGCGACATGGTCGATCAGGAAGCTGACACGCGCGCCCTCGTCTTGACTGATCCGGGCCGGGTCCTCGGCACGCCGCAATACATGTCGCCGGAACAGGCGCGCGGCTTGGACCTCGACGCGCGCACAGACATCTGGAGCTTGGGCGTGGTGCTCTATGAAATCGTCGCCGGGCGGCCACCTTTTGGTGGTGAGACGAAGAGCCACACAGTCGTCTCGATCCTGGAGGAGGAACCGCTGCCACTAACGGAATTCGCTCCGAATATCCCGGCCGAGTTGCAGCGAATTGTGCGGAAGGCGCTCACGAAAGATCGTGACAACCGCTACCAAACCGCGCGTGACCTCATGATCGATTTGAAGAACCTGCGGCGTGAGCTGGATATTTAAGGTGAACTCGCGCGATCTCGCAGCTAACACCAAGCAGGACTAAGTCGCAAACCAGTAATGAATCGCATCCTCATCATCGGCGACGCCGTAGCGCCCACCGGCTTCGCGCGCGTCATTCGCAGCATCTTCGAGCCGCTGAAAAACGATTTCGAACTGCATCAACTTGCAACGCGTTATAACGGCCAGCCGCACGACTATCCCTGGAAACTTTACCCGGCGAGCAAGGGCAAGAGTGCTTACGGCTATGATCAAATCGGCCCGTTGATCGCTGCAATTAAGCCCGACCTCGTCTTTCTGCTGTATGACATCGCTTTTCAAGTGCGATACCTGGAGGAACTGGGGAAGGCGTCACCACTACCGAAGATCGTGATCTACTCGCCGGTCGAAGCAGGTCCGATTGCTCCTGAAATTACGCATTCGCTTGCCGGCGTGTCGCGCTATGTCTTGTACACGGACTATGGCTGCCGCGAAATCGCATCGTCCGTCGCCAAGGTGCGTGCAGATTTCCCCGATTTTGCCTTCCCGGAATTGGAAGTCATTCCGCACGGAGTGGACACGCATCGGTTTTATCCGTTGAGCGATGATGAGGGGGACATTCCCGCGCGCAGATTGGGAGCGCGCCGGGCAATGCGACTGGACGATGATGAGCATCTGAGCGCTTTCATTGTGCTGAACGCCAACCGCAACATGCCACGCAAGCGCATCGACATCACGATGCAGGGCTTTGCCGAGTTTGCGAACGACAAACCCGCGAACGTGAAACTCTATTTGCACATGGCGACGGAAGATACCGGGTGGAATGTTTTGCTTCTCGCAAAGCGCTACGGAATTTACGATCGGCTGATCATGACGCAGGCAGACAACTCGCGGCCGCAGTTTGGGGATGAGCAGCTCAACCTGCTTTACAACGCCTGCGATGTTGGAATCACAACCACTACCGGTGAAGGTTGGGGCATGGTTAGCTTCGAGCACGCAGCGACGCGCGCCGCGCAAATTATTCCGCGTCACACTTCCCTGGCCGAACTGTGGCAAGGGGCGGCAGAGTTCGTTGAGCCCGGCTACAAACTAACTTATCCGGGAAATTTAACGGAAGGCTACTACGTCACCGCCGAAGGAGTTGCAGCCGCCCTCGAACGAGTCTATCGCAGCCGCGATTACAGGCAATCGCTGGCGGAAGCTGCTTATCGAAACGCGACGCGACCTGAGTTCAACTGGAGTCAGATCGCGTCGCGTTGGCAGCGGCTGTTTACAGAATTGATCGATATCTAATCAGCCGGATTTCGTCTCATTCAAAATAAATTCCGATCGTCACGGCCATGCCAGTGTTTGTCTCTGGAATTGTAATATCGAACGGACCGCCCCCGTTCCGCGAGAAGTCAACCACGACATTGTTTTGTTTGTCGAAGTATGGCTCGTCAGCGGTCTGCCCGGGATCGATCGTCCCGCAGTTGTCTGAGGTAGAACAGGAAATAGTATAAAGCGCCTCGTTAGGTGTGTTGTTGTAGAGTTTCATTTGCGATCTCTCCGTTTGCGTGGGTGCATATCCAATAGCTCGCCCGTACCTCTAAGCGGCAACCAGCGCCATCTCCGCCTGTTCCCCGGTGTGGGTATCGTCAACCGTAATCTGAAAAGACTGGGGGTTGCCGGTGGGAGCAAAACTCACCGTAACATTCGTTTGGTTGTCATAAGCAGGCAGATCTACATAATCGTTGGGGCCGAGAGTGCCGCAATCGCCCATGTTGGCGCACGCAATCCCGTAAAACACCTCTTGCTGCGTTTCATTGATAAGTCTCATTTGTCCGCTCCTGAGTCTGGATCAGCCCTGGGCTGTATCCCGTTCTGAACACAACGCCATCCAGGCTGTAGTAAAAGATCTTTGCGGCGCGCATCCTACTAGATGCTTTTCAGGATGGCAAGAAAATTCGCAAAGCCGCACGATCCCTTTTGTTTCAATTAGATTACCCAAGCCTGTTTGAATGGAATTCACTCTTGACCGAAAGACTTTGGTACACCACATTGACTCCTCGAATTCGACACAGATTGAGCAACTTGTCGGGACGCGGTTCCATCTGAAATTCGGTCTCTCTGATTGCAAGTGCTTTTCAAGTTCTTTGTAAATCGGTTCGGCCATGCGCAGCCAAGCGTTATCACTGATGACCCTGGGTCATCGCTCACATGGAGAATACCGAATGAAGTTTCCTCGATTACCTCACTTGCGGACTGTGAAGTTCGCGCCCGTTGCTGTTTTCCTTCTTTTCTTCGTTACCAACTTAACTGGGTTTTATTTCAGTCCGGCGCTGGCCCCGACGTCAGTCCAGGCGGCTGCGCCGGATGATTTCATTCCGCTGGATATCCCGCAGTCAGGCGATTGCGATCTCGATTTGATCATCTTTCGCACGGGCGAGCGCGAGGGCGTCGATCCCCGTTTGATTCACGCCGTCATTCAGCAAGAGTCGCGATACGATCCGAAGGCTACGTCGCCGGTCGGCGCGAAGGGCCTGATGCAATTAATGCCGGATACCGGAAAGCGTTTCGATTGCCAGGACCTGAAAGATCAAGCGTGCAACGTCGAAGCCGGAACGAAGTATCTCGCCTGGTTGTTGAAGCGATTCAATGGCGATGTATCGCTGGCGCTGGCGGGATACAACGCTGGCGAAGGCGCGGTCGATAAGTACAAAGGCATTCCGCCGTATCACGAAACCGAAAATTACGTGAAGAAGATTATCTCAAACTACGGCAAGACCTATCATCCGATTCTTTCACCGGACGATGCCAGCATCGCGTTTGGATTGAAGAGTGGTCAGTCAGAATCCGGTTCAGAGTGAATCGCCTATGCGTTCGTGCAGGCAGCAACCTTCCTGCCACCAACGCGGTCGCAACTCCCAAATCTCTCGGATCGATTGTGACCTGATGTTGCCGATTGGTTCTTTTGACGTGCACGGTCTCACGTCGCCGTTGGCCTGAATTTGCAACGTCGTCATCGCGCTGCAGAGCAATTGAGTTTCGTGCGCTGAATGCGACTGCACTGCCACGCGTGAAGCGGCTGGATTTTGGAAATAAGGAATCATCAGCTCGAGTTGATTAACGGTGTTCGCGATCGGGAGTCCTTGTCGTTCCAATTCAAGTAGCTCTCGCACGGCCCCGATCGCCTTCTCAGGATCGTCGGGCCAGGTGTTGCTGTGCGCGAACCAGTTTGGATCTTCAGAAGTGTTGTAGTTCTGTTCAATCGGTTGATAGAACACTTCAAGGCCATGCTCGTTTGCGAATTCGGCGACGCGCGCAACATCGTCAAGGTTCTGCCGCATAATGACGGTCTTCAAACGAATCGCCATCTTCAACGAGTGCTCTGCGCGCATTCGCTTCAGCGTTTGAATCGTTCGTTCAGTTTTGATCGCGAAGCCTGCGCGCCCGCGAATCAGGCTGTGCGTCTCTCCAACGCCGTCGAGCGAAATAGTGACGCGAGCCGGCCGCGCCGCCGCGAGCTTTTCAATTTTCGCTTGATCCTCCCAGAAGCCATGCGTCAGCAACTCAATGAAGAGGCCGATCGAACCGCCATGCGCAACCAAATCGATCGTGTCCTGATTCAGCAGTGCCTCGCCCCCAGTGAGCACCACGTGAACTGGCCCAAGCCAGCGGCGCAACTCGCTGAGCACCGTCTTCCATTCCGTCAACGCCGGCCGATCTTCCTGTCCGCGATTCTTCCAAATGTCGCAGTGAATGCAGCGCGCGTTACAACGTTCGGTCATCAACAGCGCGATCGAAGCCGGCCGGCAAAACCCGGCCAGGCGGCCGCCGGCGACGGTGCGCAGCCGGTAATTGATACCTTGATAGGCGCGACGATAGTTGAAGAGGGCTGACATATTCGGCGGCGGAATTCCGTCTCGCTTCACAGCGAGACGGGTGAATCTCAGCAAGCCGCACGCCAGCCGCGCCGAGGCTTCTTCTCGCTTCTGCCGATTCGAAATTGCTCGGATTAATTCCGTAGGGGGCCGCCCTTGCGAAATACTTCGCGAAGACGCCCGAAAAATACCCACAAGCTGGCAGAGACCAAAGTGTTCACAGTGTTGGCGCGTTCTTTGAGCTTCCTTTATAATCGCCGCGCTTTCGGAATCGACCGTTTGTCACAAGCAAAGAAGAACTCCGCATTCACTCTCTCCATTCGGAGGAAGTTATGTCAGAACCCAAGTGTCGCATCCTTTATGTCGATGACCACGAAGACAGCGCCGAGATGCTGAAGCTGTTACTGGGCCCGATGAACTACGAAGTCCAACCTGCGCATTCCGTCGAGCAAGCGCTCGAACTCGCGCGCGCGGTGAAATTCGATCTCTACGTGCTGGACAAACGACTGCCTGACGGGTCGGGGCTGGAATTGTGTACGCAGCTAAACAAGTTGACGCCGGGCGTGCCCTGCATCTTCTACAGCGGTGACGCCTACAGCGTTCATCGCGAAGAAGCTGTCGCCGCCGGCGCCGACGCGTACGTGCCCAAGCCCGATATCGATCAGCTAATCGAAACCGTCAATCGTTTTCTCGCTGAGAGTGAATGTGCTGCTGCGTAGCTTAGTGAAGACTGAACCTGCCTCAGCGATATCTTACAACCGCAAATCTTGAAGAGGAGAATCGAATGTTGCCCCGTAGCCTGCGAACCCTGACGCTTGCCGTTTTTCTGATTCCAACTGTTGCTTCGATCGCCTTATCACAGCCCGAGCCGTCGCCGACGCCGGCCGCGCCACAGGCGTCTCCGCAACCGAGTCGCCAACCCGGCACGGGTGAAGAAGAAGGCCGTCCGCGCGATCCCATGTCCACGCCGACATTCAACGGCTTGCGCTTTCGGTCGATTGGTCCCGCGTTCACTTCGGGACGCGTGATTGGATTCGCCGTCGAGCCGAACAATCCCTCGCACTATTTCGTCGCAAGCGCTTCAGGTGGAGTTTGGAAGACCGTCAACAACGGCACAACGTGGACTCCCGTGTTCGATCGCGAGGGCTCGTATTCGATCGGCTGCATCGCGCTTGATCCGAAAAATCCTTTGACGGTTTGGGTGGGGACGGGCGAGAACAACAGCCAGCGCAGCGTGTCGTACGGCAGCGGTCTTTATAAGTCAGATGACGGCGGTAAGACCTGGCGCAATGTTGGTCTCAAGAATTCGGAGCACATCGGCCGCATCGCGATCGATCCGAAAGATTCGAACATCGTTTACGTCGCGGCGCAGGGACCGCTGTGGGGTCCGGGCGGCGATCGCGGACTCTACAAAACGACTGATGGCGGCAAGACCTGGAACCAGATTCTGAAGATTAGCGAGAACACCGGCGTCACCGACGTCGTTGTCGATCCGAACAACCCGGAAACGGTTTACGCTGCGTCGTATCAACGCCGCCGACACATGTTTACGTTGATTGACGGCGGCCCAGAAAGCGCGATCTACAAATCGACGGACGCGGGCGCGACGTGGAACAAAGTGCGCGCCGGCTTGCCGACGACGGACATGGGTCGCATTGGCTTGGCGATCTCGCCGGTTGATTCGAACGTGGTTTACGCAACAGTCGAAGCGGCCGATCGAAAGGGCGGCATCTTCCGCTCCAGTGATCGCGGCGGAAGCTGGGAGAAGCGCAACGACTTTGACGCCGGCGCGATGTACTACGCTCGCATAGTCGCCGATCCGAAAGACGTCGATCGCATTTACGTAATGAATGTCTTTCTCATGGTCTCGGACGACGGCGGAAGAACGCTGCGTCGTCTCGGCGAGAAGTCGAAGCACGTTGACAATCACGAGATCTGGATCGATCCGAATAACAACGATCATTATCTGGTCGGCTGCGACGGCGGCGTTTATGAAAGCTGGGATCGCGGATCGAATTGGCACTTCAAAGCGAATCTGCCGGTGACGCAACTTTATGACGTGACGACCGACAACGCGACGCCCTTCTACAACGTGTTCGGCGGGGCGCAGGACAACTTTGCGTTTGGCGGTCCCTCGCGCACGCGCAACGCGTCCGGCATTGTGAACAGCGATTGGTGGGTCACGCAGGGCGGCGACGGTTTCCGCACGCAAGTCGATCCGGAAGATCCGAATACCATCTACGCCGAACTTCAAAACGGAAATCTGGTGCGCGACGACAAGCGCACCGGCGAACGTCACGGCATCACGCCAGAAGTCGGCCGCAACGAGGATCCTTTGCGTTGGAACTGGGACTCCCCTTTCATCATCAGCCCGCATTCGCACACGCGGCTCTACTTTGCGGCTGACAGACTTTTCCGCAGCGACGATCGCGGCGACAGTTGGAAAGTCGTTAGCGGTCAGCTTTCGCGCGCGCTTGATCGCGACAAGCTGCCGGTGATGGGCAAGGTTTGGAGCATGGACGCCGTCGCGAAGAACCAATCGACGGCGTTCTTTGGCAACGCGTCGGCGTTGGCTGAATCGCCGAAGAAAGAAGGATTGATCTACGTCGGCACGGACGATGGCTTAATTCAAATCACCGAAGACGGCGGCAAGAACTGGCGCAAGGTTGAAAAGATCGGCGATGTGCCCGAACTCGCCTACGTCAGCCGCATTGTCGCCTCCGTTAACGATCCGAACACCGTCTATGTCGCGTTTGAGAATCACCAGAACGCTGACTTCAAACCTTATCTTTTCAAGAGTACGGATGCCGGTCGTACCTGGACTTCGATCAAGAGCAATCTACCGGCGAACCAACCCGTCTGGGGCATCGCCGAAGATCACGTGAATCCGAATCTGGTGTTCGTCGGCACTGAATACGGTTTGTTCTTCACCGTCGATGGCGGACAGAAATGGATTCAACTGCGCGGCGGTTTGCCGACGATTCAGGTGCGCGACATCGCGATTCAACGTCGCGAAAATGACCTCGTGTTAGGTACGTTTGGACGCGGCTTTTACATTCTCGACAACTACACGCCGCTGCGGTCGGTAACGCCGGCGATGTTGAATCAGGAAGCGTCGCTGTTACCCGTGAAAGACGCGCTGATGTACATCCAGGCGCAGCCCATCGGCGGGCGCGGCAAATCGTTCCAGGGCGAGTCTTACTTCACCGCAGAGAACCCGCCGTTCGGCGCAACGTTCACTTACTACTTGAAAGAAGAATTGAAGACGAGGAAAGCGAAGCGGCAGGACGCTGAACGCGCCGCGCAACGCAGCAACCAGCCGGTTCGTTTGCCCAGCGCCGCCGAGTTGAGCGCGGAAGAACAGGAAGAAGCGCCGAGCGTTATCTTCGTCATCACAGATTCACAAGGGAAAGTCATTCGACGTTTGACTGGACCCGTAACAGCGGGATTCCAGCGTGTCACGTGGGACCTGCGTTATCCCGCAGCGTCTTTGCCGCCGCCGCCAAATCCGGACGGCGAAGATCCGTTCGCAGATCCTCCCGGAGGTCCGCTGGTGATGCCCGGCACGTACAAAGTCTCGATGATGAAGCGCGTCGATGGGGTGACAACTCCAATCGCGCAATCGCAGGAATTCCAGGTCACAGTCGAAGGACTCGATCGCATGGCGCCTGCTGATCGCATCGCGCTGGTTGAGTTTCAGCAGAAGGCTGCACGACTGCAGCGCGCAGTATCAGGTGCCACACAGGCCGCGAATGCTTTGACACCACGATTTGCGGCCATTCGCCGCGCGTTGATCGAGACGCCGAACGCGCCTGAATCGTTGCTGAACGACGCGGCTGCGCTGGAGAAACGAAAGAACGAAATCCTGCGAGCGTTGAGCGGAGATTCGGCTCTACGTCAGCGCAACTTCAATCTACCTCCATCAATCAATGAACGCGTCGGTTCGGTCGTCGGTTCTTCACGCATGTCCACGGCCCGTCCGACACAAACGCAAATCGATCAGTACACACACGCTGCCGCGGAATTCGAAGGCGTGCTCAATCAGCTTCGTCAATTAATCGAAGTCGATCTGCAGAAGCTGGAGAAGCAGATGGAAGCCGCCGGCGCGCCCTGGACGCCGGGACGAATTCCGGAGTGGAGGGATCAGTAAGCGGTCGGTCTCACAGAAACGAAACGAGGAACTGAATCATGGCAAAGCCTTCGAAGTTCGCGCACGTTGTTTACAGCACGCGCCGGTACGAGGAGATGGTTGACTGGTATTTGAAAGTTTTCGAGGCGACCGTCGCCTACAAAAATCCGGCGTTCGCTTTTCTCACCTACGATGACGAGCATCATCGCTTCGCTTTCGCTAACTTGGATTTGCTGAGTCCGAACGGTGCCTCCGAGGCGCGCGGCAAGGAAGGCGTTAACCACGTCGCTTACACTTACGCGAATCTCGGCGATCTGTTGGCGACTTACGCGCGGCTCAAAGCGATGGGCATCCATCCCTACTGGCGCATTCATCACGGGATCACCTTGTCGCTGTATTACCGCGACCCCGATGGCAATCGCATGGAGTTCCAGGTTGATGCTTGCAGCGTCGAGGAAGCGAATGCCTACATGCGCACCGAAGAATTTGCGGCGAATCCCGCCGGAGTGGATATCGATCCGGAGATTCTGCTGGCCCAATACCGCAGCGGCGTGCCCGAGGAGCAATTACTGATGATGCCGCACGGCGCGCCATCAGCAATTCCGGAAGCGCATGGGATGAGCTAAGCAACTGACCGGATGGAGGAATCCAGGTCACATAGAAGACAAATTCATGCCGAAGGCGAACTTCCACGCATCGCCTTCTTTCACAAAAAGTGACACGCCCCAGATCGGAATTTCCCCGATCTGCTGACCGCCGCAAGTCCCTTCAGCACTACCCTTGCGAGTGAGCATCTCGACGTTTGGTGAAAGCGCCGTAGCGAAGCCATCAGTGACGCTGACGCTTTTGACCTGGCAACCGTTCCCGGTCCAATCCTTCATGGCATCCGCCCGATTTGCGAGTGCAGTTCCGAAGATATTCACGAACGAAACGTCCTTTGCCAGCATTGCATCGAGCTTCTTTGCGTCGTGTTCCTTCCATGCTTCCCATAAAGCGAGTTCGGTTTTCATAAGAGCGTCGGTGTTGGCATCGCTGGTCGCTTTGGCGAGTGCCGCTTTGTTGGAATTCCCAGCAGTCTTGTCATCCTTCTTCAGCTCTTCTTTTTTGGCTGACGGTGCAGGTGGCGGAGGCGCGGCTTTCGGATCGACAATCAAGTTCTCGCCGTGGAAGACCGCCTGCCATTTGTCGCCGTTGCGCACCCAGACGCTGGCCGAACGGATCGGACCGGGCACTTTCATAGGCTTGCCGTCGGGGCCGTTGCAGGTGCCGTCCCAGGCGGCCTTATAGCTGAGGGCATACGTGTCCGAGTCGACCATCGACATCGCAGGTTCAGTCAGGTCCATTGACTTGATGTCGCACTTGACTGACGCGATCATCTTGACGGTGGCGGCCTTGTCCATGCGGTGGCCACCATCGGTGAGAATGACGAATTTGTCACTCAGCATTTCCTCGAAGAACTTCGAATTCCCTTTGACGTAGGCCTCATTGGCCTGTTTGTCGAGGGCCATAAGCGCGTCGGCTGTCGGTGCGGCCGCAGACGGCTTGGTCGTATTTGCGTTTGCATTATTTGCGCCAGTGTTGGCGCCCGGGCCTCCGCATGATGCGAAGAACGTCAACGCAGCAGCCAATAAGATAAGCAGAGTGATCTTTTTCATCACAAGTCTCCTAAGCATTCGATTTCGAAGTTGGATTCAATTTCGCGCCGGAGGAGCGAGATGTTTATGGCACCAGCAATCCTATTAGTCTTCGCTCCGTTAGGAGCGAAACATTGGCGGGTTGGCGGAACCAATCAAACATTGCGCTCCTCCGGAGCGCCGAACAATAGGGAAAGGACTATAAACATTTCGCCCCTCAGGGGCGAAGCGACACGTCCGGATGCTAACCAACGTCTCGACAGGCTGGTAAGGGGCCGTCCCTTACTTCTGAACGGCCGTACCTTGCGTCGCGAGTACTTGCCAGCGTCCGTCGCGCTTGACGAACACGTCCGTAAAGCGCGTCCATCGGTCAATCGCCTGTCCCTTGTCGTCGCGTCCTTTCACATGGTTGACTCCCGTCACGACCGCAGTGTTTCCTTCAACTCGCACGTTCAGATCAGAAAGTTCAAGCGAATCGAGCACAGCCTTGTCGGTCTTCATCTCGGCGAGCACTTCGTTCTTTGATTGTACCGCGCCGGTGCGACTGCTGATGTCTGTAGCATCCTCGGCATAGTTGCGCTCAAACCACGCGATATCCTTGTTCTTGTCGGCATCGTTCCATTCGCGCTCGATGTAGAGCAATTGCCCACCGTCATTCAGCGGGCCACCGGCGTCGCTCACCACTCGCCAAGCACTGCCGCGCTTTTCCAGGAAATGTACACTGCGCGTGTAAAACGTCTGGTCCTTACCGTCAACCTTCGCCACAATGACGTTGCGGTGGGTGATGGTGGCTGAGTTCGCCGAACAGGTAATTATGTAGTAATCGTGACCAACTCTGTCAGGATTCGGATTGGTCTTGTTCCGCTCTGCTGCCTTAACGGCGTTCTCAATCGCCTGCGCCTTCGTCAACGTACCCGCCGGGCTTAAATTCAGATATTCGTCGGCGTAAACGTTTTGCAAAAAGGCCTGGTCACCGCGTTGCCCGGCATCGCCCCAGGCTCTATCGAACGCTTCCAGCTTCTTTTTGTCGGCGTCGCTGCACTGCCCAAAGGCCACGGTAGCTGCGGCAATTACTAACACTGATACTGCGATAAATCTTTTCATGTAGGCTCCTTTGAAGGTTTGAAAACTAGGTTTGAAGAAGCCAGACGGGCTTCCACGCATTTCGTGGCTACGACTTCGGCCGCGAATCCGAATTTGACTGAATCAACAAGCTCTTGTTGGTTAGTGCCTCGTGGCGCTAATCAGGCAGGGTAACGGTGTCACCACCTTAACACATGAACGGGCATTAACATATGAATGGCCCATCCCAAGGTTCGAAGGCACGGAATGCTTGCAGCTGCGAATCGTTCTGGGTTTTGTTTTAGATCATTTATGGACGACAGGATGTACCGATCCTCCAGAGCTGGGATTCACCAGGCATCACGGTTCTACAAATATATCGCCGCTACGGCTCGTTAACACCCATCTTGTCACTAGTCACTCGTCACTGTTAACGATGTCAGCGCGTACACTCCTCGACTGATTCGCGCCGCATATCCTTCCTCTACGAGCTGATGATTTCCAAGCCCGGCTTCAACGCGGCTCAAACCCGAAGCGCGCGCAGTTTCGCCGAGCAGAGTCATCCCGGCACTCGCCAGATATGCGCGCGCGATCTCTCGCAAAGCAGTCTTGCGCGCGATACGCTTTTTTAGTTGCTCTGGCCAACGATCTTCGGCCAGCATCCAGATGTAAGAGAACGGTTGATAGATGACGTCCTGAGGGATCACCTTCATCGTGCGTTGTAACTCGTCGAGGGCGCGCGTGAATGCCGCCCGCTCGTTGACGCCGCTTTCGGCGCGCAGGTCCGCGGTAGCCAGTTCGTGTTCGCGCCGGAGTACTTTTAGCACGCGTTGCGCGGGTACGGACAAAACTTCGCGCTCGTGTTTCCGCCGAGGCATCCACACCGTAGCGAAATGGCTAATCAAACGCGGCGCGACAAACATCGAACGACCGCCCGCGAGCTTCGCGTAGTAAACGCGACCACGGCGCATGACTTCGTCCTTGAGGTACCAGGTGAGCCGCGTCTCTTCGTCCTTCTGCACATTCCGCGGGAGACTCACATCGCGGCGACCGCACACGGCGATGTAGAGCGAAGGACCACTGCGACGAGTATCGGTCAGCGTGTTCGCAAAGCCCACATCTTCGATGAAACGTTCTGCGTCGAGAGCTGATTCAACGCGAAGCTCTTCCTCGCGTCGCCACATTCGGTCGCGATGTGCTTCGATCTGTTCGGGAAGAGATGAAGTGGTCACGGGCTTAATTCAGTGAGGTCAATAAACTCTGCCGCAAACAAACATTTTCTCCTGGCCCGAAGTTATCGGATGATGAGCGAATTAATTGATGATCTCTCCTTTGACGTTTGCCAGCCTCTCTCGCCATTCTTGAAGTTCCTCAGGTGTTTGTCTCGCCCAATCTGTTGCTTCGCCGACGATCTTCAATGGTGCGAGGCTTCGATACGAGCGGGTGGGATTGCCGGGGAATTTTCTGTCGGTAACGTTCGGGTCATTTTCAAAGCTCCCGGTCGGCTCAACGATATAGACACGTTCACGTCCATCGCCTTTAGCTAATGCCGCAGCAAGTCCGGCCCCGTAGGCCGAGGCCGTGAAGTAAATGTGATTCATGATGAGGTCCGGCTGGTAATTAGAACTGCCGCCGGGTGTCAGCAGATCGCCAACTGACAAATCCGCTTTCGTTCCGTGATAGAAGGGACCTTTGTCGGACGGATCGCCCCTGAACGATTTTGCTAATTCGAAATTCCTTTTGGCGTTGTCGACATCGCCTAAGTCCTCATAGCATTTGGCGATACTTGAATACAGACCGAGAAAGGCACTGACAGTAGCTTCGTTATTTACTCTTAACGCAAACTGCAAAGCTGTCTCGAGCCATTTCAATTTGTCGGCGACATTATCCTGATGCCGGGCGACATAGTAAGCGGCAATGTATTTTTCGAAGTCGTTTGTCGCTTCGTTCCATGCTTGAAGAAACAGTCTGCTGGCTTCGTCAGGCTCGCCTTTCTCTTCCGCACCCATGCCTTGAATGCAGAGTTTGATTATGGGGTTACTTGGGCTGAATTCCATTTTCTAAGTTCCAATCGGTAAGGTATGTGGTCCGCGTGTCCTGTTATTTGATCAGCCCATCTTGTCATTCTGAGCCTCGACTCGATTTCGTATTGCCGCTTCGAGAATTTCAATGTTTATGTCTTTTAGAGTTTTGAACTTGATGCAATACCCGGTAACGCTGGCCTTGCCTATCGCTTCCCCATACGTCTTGGCTAAGTATTTCTTATCTTCGATACCAAGGATATAGACAGAGATCCCGGTTTTGTTTGCGCTCAAACCAATTTGATAAAACTCTCTGGTTGTTCCGTCGGCATATCTTATGGGGTAAGACCCATATCCGACATTAGGGTTAGAAACAGTTTTGCCTTTGTCGTCTTTACCATCGAGGAACCATAATTTGCATGCCGGCATTACGTCGAGAATGATGTCGTGCAACTCTTGCATGTCGCCGCGTTTTGGTTCAGGTTGACTCGCAATATACTTCTTGATCTGTTCTTGCACGTTCATTTCAAATTCTCATTTATTGCTTCGGGGGCTTGGCATCGAGAAAGTCGTTCACCATTGGGACGATTGTTGTCATGCGGTTCATCAGCATGACGTGCGTTGTGTCGGGCAGAATGGCCAATCTCGATTCCGAGCGCGGCCCCAAATCGCCCGAGACCCCGCCGCCTTTCAGGCTGAACATTTCCGCGATGTGTTCGGGCCGCACGCCGTCGGCATCGCCGAAGATCAAGAACATCGGCGCTTTGGTGGCCTTGAATTTATCGGCGCCGAAGTCGTACGGTTTCGCAGCCATCGCGACGACGTGCTTGACGAAGTCGGCGAACTTGTCGGGCGTCGGGCTCAGTTTCTTGTACTCGGCCTCGATAGGTGAGCCTTTGAAGGCTTCTGCCGTCAGCTTGGGCATTGCGTCGTTCTTTTCCTTGACCCAACCGTCGCTGCGAAAAGCCATTGAAAGGATGACAACCTTACGCACTTTTTCCGGATGCCGGATCGCGCACTGCATTGCCGCGCCGCCGCCGAGGCTATAACCGAGGACGTCTGCCTTTGGGATCTTTAGATAATCGAGCAACGCGGCCACATCGTCGGCGAGGTTTTCAGGACTCATATCGCGATCAATGTCGGCCGTGCGACCGTGGCCCTGCATTTCGACGGCGATCACTTTCCGCGTTTTGGAAAGTTCGGCGATCCAGTCATTCGCTGGGTTACCCCATGGAGCTGTCCAGTTGCTGGCGATCGTCATGAACGCTCCATGCAGCAAGACAACGGGCTCGCCTTCGCCGTGAATTTCGTAATACATTTTGAGTCCATTGACTGGCGCATAACCCGTAACCGGTTTTTGCTGTCCCGCCGCGACCCCCGCCGCGAGCATCGTCATAAGCATCGAAACGAAAAAGACTGTCGTCTTCATAGTTGGATTCATATTAATGACTTTTTCTCACGCGGCGCTGGTCTTAATCTGTGTAATCTGTGGATAAACTTTCGTGCGCGCCGCGCCCGGGCTATTCCGTTGCTTCATCCGGGGCCGGTTGGAAATAAATCTCGCGCACCTCGATCGGGAAACGGCACGCCTTGGCGCCCTTGCGCACCCACGACATCACCTCGTCCATGTCAGCGCATTCCAAAATCCAAAAACCGCCGATGTGCTCTTTGGTCTCCAGAAACGGCCCGTCGGTGAGCAGCAGTTCGCCATTCGGTTGAGGGCGCAGTGTGTGCGTCGGGCCCAGGCCGCCGGCAAACCTTCTGACACCAGCTGCGATCATCTCGCGATTGAGCGCGTGAATCTCTTCCATCACCGCCGGGTCCTGTGCGGACGGATCAAAGTCGTCGGGTAGATAACCAGCAACCAAATATTGCGGCATGATTTCTTAATCTCCTTTGTAGCAGTTTGCGGTCGGACTTCGGACTTTGCAGTCAATCTCCTGCGTTCTGCCTTCTGCCCCGTGCCTTCTGCCTTCTGTTTTTCTAGTCTCTAGTCTCTACTTTCACTCTATAGTCGAACGGCCGGATCGGAAATCGACAGGTGGTCCAAAGAAATTTTCCATGAGCGCCAAAGGCGCGCAATGTAATAGCCCAGACCAACGGTCGGCGTTACGCGACAAAACAAATTCACGAAGGCCAACGGCGCGAAGTAAATCTTGATTCAGGATTTACTCGAGCTGCCGTCCCGATTTCCCTTTACGACTTAAGATTGACTTCGCCGCTAAACTGTCTCGACCACTGCGTCGGCCAAGTTCTGATTTGTCGCGACTCGTGATCTCGCGCGCGCAGACACAGCTGCCCTCATTTCCATCCAGTTGTTGGCGATGTCGGCAAACAGAATCGAAAGAGCGAGACAAGACCAGATAATTGCCTGCACGATCTCGATGCTAATCAGTTCCCAACCCGTCACTCCCATCACAAATCGTCCGGTGATGAAGACCAGCGCCACACAATAACTACGAGTCATCCACTGCCGGTGCAGCGCAATCTTACGTTTGTAGGCGAACAGAAACGCGATGGCGGTTGTAGTGATCAGCATCGCCGCATCAATGATGCCCAGGACCGTAAACGAACGAGGAGCCCCGATGCGTTCCTGGAAGTACTGGATGTAGGCGCCCATCGGCGCCAAACAAAGTGCCCCGACGACGTACACGCGACCCACAATGCGGTGTAGTCTGGTGAATCGCCGGCGCAAGCGCTCTGAAAATTGCATCGGCGCCAGCAGCAGCGTACATGCGCCGAACAAACCGTGCGGCAGCAACCACCACTTAAAGGTTTCGATGTGTTGCCAGAACGGGTCCGACGGCACGATCAGGAATCTTTCGTTGTGATAGAGCACATAGCTCATCATCACCGCGATTCCGCCAAACGCAACATACTTTGCCTTGAGTTTCATCGGGTAACTCCTTGAGTTGTGAATGTCATCACGCTGCGTCTCGCGAGCGTTTCAACCAGCAGGTTTTTTTCGAGAATCAAACAAGAAACTGAGATTTGGCAGCGGAAAAAATCCTTTTCCGCCGGCGCGGCGGCAAAACTAGGCCGGATGCGAGTGAAAGTCAAATGCCCGCGTCGCTCGCGCCGCCGGCGTGAAATTGAATAGCCGTGGGCATCGCCCACGGATCAGCACCGCCACGATTTGGATTCACGCCGCAGGCGTGAAATTGAATAGCCGTGGGTATCGCCCACGGATCAGCACCGCCACGATTTGGATTCACGCCGCAGGCGTGAAATTGAATAGCCGTGGGCATCGCCCACGGATCAGCACCGCCACGATTTGGATTCACGCCGCAGGCGTGAAATTGAATAGCCGTGGGCATCGCCCACGGTATAGAATCGCCCACCATTCCGACCCTGAAAGGGTCGAAGAAAGGAACTCCCATGGCCCAAACTCTCGTCTCGCTCATGGCGCATGTAATCTTCTCAACGAAGAATCGCGAACCGTTTATCACGCCGGACATCGAGCCTGAACTATTCGCTTATCTGGGTGGGATTCTAAAGAATCACGGATCGCGCCTACTCGATGCAGGCGGCACGGCTGATCATGTCCATCTACTCATCTCGCAATCGAAGAATGTTTCGCTTAGTTCTTTAATGAAGGATGTTAAGAAGGACAGTTCTTCCTGGATCAAAACGAAAGGTCGGCAATTTCGGAATTTCCATTGGCAGGATGGATACGGCGCATTCTCGATTGGGCGGTCGGAAATTCCGGCACTCAAGAAATACATTTCCGGTCAGAAAGAGCATCATCGCAAGCGTACGTTTCAGGAAGAACTGATTGCTTTCTTTGACGAATATGGCATTGCCTACGACGAACGTTATTTGTGGAAATGAAATGGGGCTTTCAGCCAACAGGCGATTTGTTAGTCGCAACCGCGCAGCGGTTGAATTGAATAGCCGTGGGCACCGCCCACGGATCGCGCATCGCAACGTCGTTTTTCACGCCGCAGGCGATTTGTTGGTCGCAACCGCGCAGCGGTTGAATTGAATAGCTGTGGGTATCGCCCACGGACCGCGCATCGCAACGTTGTTTTTCACGCCGCAGGCGATTTGTTGGTCGCAACCGCGCAGCGGTTGAACTGAATAGCCGTGGGCAACGCCCACGGACCACGTATCCCAAAATTCATTTTTCACCCTGAAGGCGTGAAATTATCTGACCCTTTCAGGGTCGAATAGCCAAATTGATTTCGTGATCCGTGGATTTTCATCGACGGCTATTGAATTCGTTCGTCGCGAACGGGCTGGTTGGTCGTCTTTCACGCCACAGGCGTGAAATTCACTAGCCGTGGGCAACGCCCACGGATCCAACGGCAAAACATGACCGCGACCCTGAAGGGGTCGCACATCAGTCCGACCCTTACAGGGTCGATGAATCATATCGACGATTGCCGGTGGCGTTGCCACCGGCTATTGAATTCGTTCGCTTCGCGAACGGCTTTCATTCACTCACACAACCTGACCGGCGGCGAAAGCCGACGACCAGGCCCACTGAAAATTGTAGCCACCCAGTTGGCCCGTCACATCCACCACTTCGCCGATAAAGTAGAGCCCGGGAACGCGCCGGGCTTCCATTGTTTGGGACGAGAGTTCCGCGGTCGAGACGCCTCCGACTGTCACTTCAGCTTTTCCGAAACCTTCGGTTCCGGCCGGCGTCAGCTGGAGCCGGTGAATGTTATCCGCAATTTTCTGCAGTTCCCTGCCCTGGTACTGTTTGAGCGGCCGCGACGCTGCGTAAAGATCGCACCAGGCCTGCGCGAACCGTCGCGGCAAGTAACGTGATAAGAGATTGACTAATTCAATCCGGGAGCTGTGTCCTCCTGTCTTTGTCACGCCCTGTGCCGCGCCTGATGCTGAAGTTGGGGCAGAACCTGTTGCTGAATCGCTCTCGATTATTCGTGCCGCCGAAATGATCTCCAGAACGTCTTCATCCGGTAGAAGGTTGATCGCGATCGACTCGCCGGGGCGCCAGTAGTTTGAAACTTGCAGTATCGCCGGCCCACTCAAGCCGCGATGGGTAATCAAAATGTTTTCCCGAAACGATGGAGACTCGGGAGAAGTGATCACGGCGTCAATCGAGACTCCGCTTAACGCCGCCAAAGCTTTCAGAATCTCTGCCGGCAAAGTCAAAGGCACCAGGCCGGCGCGTGTTTCTTCAATGCGCAGCCCAAATTGTCGCGCAATGCGATAACCGAAGTCGGTCGCTCCCAGCGGCGCGATAGATAACCCGCCAGTGGCAATCACCAGGGACGAGGAGTGGAAAGTGCCTTGATTGGTTTGCAGCACGAACGATCGCTCTTTGGAGTGCGGCGGCTTGACGCCGCTTTGGAGTGATTGGGTTGATCGCACTTCGCAGCCGCAGCGAATCTCGACTCGACCGTCGCCAGCGTCTCGGCACTCCCGCAGCAGCATCTCGATGATCTGTTGCGAGCTGCCGTCACAGAAGAGTTGGCCCAGCTTCTTCTCGTGATAAGCGATGTCGTGTTTTTCCACCAGTGAAATAAAGTCCGCGGGTGTGTAGCGGGCGAGCGCTGACTTGCAGAAGTGTGGGTTCCGGGAAACGAAGTTATCGGCGCTGACCGAGGTATTGGTGAAGTTGCAACGCCCGCCGCCGGAGATGGCAATCTTTTTCCCGACCCGGTCGGCGTGTTCAATTACTAAGACTCTGCGCCCGCGTTTGCCCGCCTCGATTGCGCAAAAAAGACCCGCCGCCCCGGCGCCAATGACAATAACGTCCCACTCGTTCATTAAAGACGATCCAAGAATTGCCAGGCTCGCGAATCTGCATTCTCATTCTGCACTGATATGTTGCTCTTGAATAGGCCGCAAACCCGAAGGTCATTAATGCACCCCGAAGGGGTGCAAGCAAGTAGCCGGTGGTCGGAGTCCGCGGAGACCACCGGAAAAGTCGTTAGTTATGAACGCACCCTGAAGGGGTGCCAGCCTAATTCTGTGACCCTTCCAGGGTCAAACGCAATCCCCTTCTGATCCGGGGGTATCGCTAAGCTCAACCCCCGGCTAATATCTCCCAGCCTTACGGGCTGCCTACCGAAGACGGATCAAGGAATACGCCAGGCTTGCGTTGTTGCGATTCTCAGATCGATACGGTGTCAGTACCCCCAAGCGCGTAGACATTCAATCCACGCGTCCTACAACATGATAGTTGACTTACATTATCGCACATGTTATACACTGCGTTGACAGTTGGAGAGGAAGCTCGGCGATGGAAACTACAGCGACGTCCAAAGGGCAAATAGTTATTCCTTCTTCGATCCGGCGCAGGCTCGGAATCAAAGAAGGAACTCGCATAAAGATTGAAGAGAACGGCAACGAGATCATTCTCAAGCCAATCACTCGTGAATACGTTCATAGCTTGCGCGGAAAGTTCAGAGGCAAGGGATTGATGAAGGCGCTTATGGCCGACAAGAAACGAGAGCGAGAACTCTAATGGCCAAGAAGGCAAAAGCGATGGTTCTCGATTCGTGGGCGGTGATCGCGTATTTGGAAGATGAAGCTGCCGCAGAAAAAGTTGCCGATATCATTGCCGACGCACACGACGACGACATTCCGCTACTAATGACCGTTGTTAACGCCGCTGAAGTTTGGTACATCGTGGCGCGCGAAGCCTCGGCCTCAGATGCGGACGCGAGCATCAAGCAATTGCGCGATCTCGGTATTCAATTCGTTGACGCGGATTGGGAGTTGGCGAAGGCCGCGGGCTACTTCAAATCCCGAAACAAGATGTCATTTGCGGATTGCTTTGCAGCGGCGTTAGCGCGGGATCGGAAAGCACAATTGGCGACCGGCGATCCCGAATTCAAACAAGTAGAAGCGGAAATAACTGTAAATTGGCTTACAACCACCTAGGCGACGAACTAGACCGATGACGGACCTAAACAAAACAAATATTGGTAACGATCTCAAGAGCATGCACGTTGCGGTCTACGCGTTGTCTCTACTGGGCGGGGCACACAAGAAGGTCCATACCGAGGACATAGCGATGAAGTGTGTGGAGATTGCCCCCGACCGCTTTCGTTGGGAGCGTTACGACTACCCAGATAAGGAAAGGGTCCGCAAAGCACTGGTCCATGCAAGCGAGAAAAAAAACGGGTCGCTCGTGACCGGTCGGTCAGGAATGGAACAACGCAGTAAATCAAGAGATGGGTGGCAGATAACCCCATCAGGCGCGGAATGGCTCAGAGTTCACGAGTCAATTTTCGAAGGTGCGTTCACGCGCTCATCTGGAGCCGCCCCTCCCACAATTCCTCGCAGGGAAGCGCAAAGATTCTTAAAAACGATTCGCTCCGACCCCGCCTTCCTGATGTACCAATCAAAGCGAAGTCTCGCCGACGTGTCGCGATACATGTTTACCGATTTGCTGAATTGCAGCCCCGACTCTCCGTCCGAAACAATCAAAGTGAAGTTCGATCGTCTCAGTTCAATCGCTGAAATAGTGAATGATAAGCAAGTGCTTGATTTTCTGGCTGCGTGCAAGGAGCAGTTTGGAGTCTTACTGAACGAATCAGCACGTGTGAAAGGAAATACACCGTCATGAAACTTGGGCAGCCCATCGACATTCACCTCTCGACTCGTTACTACCAATTCAATCGATCGTTTGCCATTCGTGATGTGTTCGACGCGCTGGTAGAACTGATTACAAATTCGGACGATAGTTACCATCGCCTGTTCAAGAAGGGACTGCGTCCAGACGACGGCGGTCAAATTTTGATCGAATATCTTCGGCAACTTCGCGCGAATTCAGCGATCATTGTTCACGACCGTGCCGAAGGAATGACGCTTGAAGAAATGAGAGCTCGGTTGGGAGATGTGGGTACTCGTCGTAGTGAAGAGGGTGATCGAGGATTCATGGCCAGAGGTGCGAAGGATTGTACAGAGCTTGGCCCGTTGACGATTGAATCAATAAGAGATGACCGGTACTACAAATGCCAACTGACGACGAAGCCGCAGTTCATTCCCTTGGAAGACAGAAAGGCTACTGGCGATATTCGTCAACGGCTGAACATCAAACGAGGAAATGGAACGGTTGTCACCTTAGAGGTCGAACCCAAACACACAATGCCGTTATTCGAGAGCATCACCCGTGACCTGCCTTGGCATTTTGCGCTCAGAGACATCCTCGCCGAAGACTCTCCGGCGAAAGTGCTGATTAAGAACATGAATCAGCCACATAGTTCTGCTGAAAAATTACGCTACATCCAACCAGCTGGGAATCTCGTTTGTGACGAGACTTTCGAGGTCCCAGGATATCCCGGAGTTAAGGCGATACTAAGAATCTGGCAGTCGCGAGAGCCTTTTGAGGATACGGCCGCCCGCTTCCGTCGGGCGGGAATTCTAATCAAAGCGCAACGTGCGATTCATGAGTGCAGCCTTCTTCTCCCTGAGTTCGAACGCGATCAACTTGCCAAGAAGTACTTCGGTCGCCTTGAGTGTTCCTACATTGACACGCTACTCAGAGAATACGATGAGCGACGCGAACAACAACTGGCCCATCCTCCAGATAATCCGTCCCTTTTGATCGATCCGAGTCGACAGCAAGGACTAATGCCTGAACATCCATTTACTAAGGCATTATTCCTGCTTCCAAGTGAGCAGCTTCGTGCGTTAATTGCAAAGGATCGAGAGGCTGAACGCTCCAAACAGAAACACATAGCGAATGAGCAGACTCAAAATCGGCTGGATAAGCTTGCTAAGAAAGCGAGCGAGTTTCTTAAGCGGCAACTGGACGAATTGGAAGATATCTCTAAGGATGACGACGTTGACAAGTCTGCCTTCGCGAAACACGGCGTCCTTATTTTTCCGACCTACTTGAACGTTGGTATCGGTCAGGAGCGAGTGTTGACCTATTACGTCAAGAGAAACCTCATTCATGAGCAATCCAAGCAGGTCAGCATCGAAGTAGACGACGGGGCCTTGACTGTATCGGGTTCGCCATTCGAGTTAAAACCTCATCGAACTAAAGAGGACCGCCTTGTTGGAACCTTCACCGTCCGAGGAGAAAGCCTGAAGGATGGAGTAATTATCAGAGCGATCTGCGACGAGCTACCCACGGCAGAGGCGATTGCGTGCGTGGTGGACACGACGATCGAAGAAAGGGCGTTTGAGAGTCCACTCGAATTCGAGTACGAAAACTATCGGGTTCGTGAAGGCAGCAAGAGGTCGCTCGAATTATTCGCGAAGTATCCTGAGGTAGTGTCGGGGCCAACTTCAGTCAGTGTTACATCTTCTGACACCGCCGCGCTGCCTATTCGCGGAACGTGCGAGCTTGTCCCAGTCGCGGGATCTAACTACGCGCGGGGTATCGTCACCGTGCAGGGTCGAAAACTAAATGCGAAAGCGAACGTTAAAGCGACCGCAAATGGGCGTGAGGCCGTTACACACGTAAAGGTGGTTCAGAAGCCTGACGAACAAGGTGTAGCCTTTAAGTTCGAACTGCGTGACGAAGACTTCGGCAACTTTCGTGCGATGTGGGCCGATCACGAAGGCAAGCCAAATCTATTGCTGATCTCAACGCGACATCCGTCGATTCAGCGGTACCTGGGTCCTGCACCGACCTACGAAGGCCAAAACGAACTGCATTTTCGCGTCTTGTTGGCTGAGATTATTGCCGAAGCCGTTTGTTCAAAATCGCTCGAACTTGAAAGCAAGGAACGAACGTGGGAATTTCGATGGGCGGATCTGAAGGAAGATCATCTTATCGCAAACAGTGTGCGTGCCAGCTTGCAACAGCGTCTCAGAACTTTTGTCGGCGATGCGCACGCTATTATGTTATCCACCGTTGAGGTCGCAAAAGCAGCCAAAGCGTAACTGCGACGTGGTAAGGCCTATCTAAATAGTCGATTGATTTTGGCCGGCACGTTGACTCTTTGACGCGTTCCGGGTTCTTTCAGGATTCTCTTTCGCGCGTGTGCTGTTGAGGCAATCTCAGAACCAACCCAATACCGTCCATGATGTTGAGCCATGCTCAAGCTACTTCCGCCACCAACGAATAAATCCATGACGACATCGTCCTTTTTCGTAACCATGCGAATGACCCTGTCGGAAATGACGTCCGGCAATTCATTGATACTTTTTGGTCTATTCTTCCGATGAATGTTGGGATTAATGTCATCCCAAACATCTGCGAGTCGTATTAAGGGAACGTTGTCGTCGTTTTTCTTGTACTTGTCGATGTACCCGCCATAGTCCCGAAGCAGGCGATGGCAGTGACGGCAGGTTGGGGAAGGCTCCCGAAGAACGCGGAATTTCGCTCTTCGACCTCGCTTCACGTAATAGAGCATTCCATAATGAGCTGCGTGCAAGCGATTCGTAAACGGGAATCCATTCTTCATTTTGATCGCAATCCAGTTTCTAAACTCCATTTCGTCGAAGTTGTTTAAGTCCCCGGCGATCTCAATTAGCGTCTTTGGTATGTGGTAAATGAACAGACTGCCGCCAGGTTTCAAGACCCTGACGGATTCTGCCAGCCATCTTCTGGTCCAGTGTCTATAATCTATCTTGGGTCTTTCGTCTTTAGCCTTCTGAGACCCATAGTGTTTTCCGAGATTGAATGGCGGGTCAGCAAAAATGCAGTCTACTGATTTGTCCTTCGTTGCGGCGAGCAGGTCCAAACAATCCGCATGATAGAGGGCACCTCTCGGGGTGGCCAGTCGTAAACTTGCTTGTCGCGATTCCAGGGTTCTCATACTAAATGCCGCGCGAAGCGTAAGAATATGCCACAACTACTTATCAAACCGTAATCGACAGAACCCTACCCGGGTTCATCCCTTTGAGATTCACAGGTCATTGGTTGATGTTGATCTCCGGCAGGACAGTGTGCGTGGCTGATGAGTGGTTTACAACGTTTTCGCCTTCAAACACGTTGAATGCGCAAGGAGCCAAGCGGAAAAGGATAAAGGGTAAGACCTATGAAACTCTAAAACGGGGTCAGGCTTGCGATTTGTGCGATTCTTCATCAACCCAGGTTGAGTTTTTCACTGAGGCCGGACGAGGAGTCATAAGACGCGCTTGAACCAGTCTGTTAAATTGCGAATCGCGGAACCGGAGGATGCCGAAAGGATCACGGAGGTTATCAACTCGGCCTTTCGCAAGGCTGAGGAGTTTTTCATAGACGAGGATCGGATCGACACGGCGAGCGTCCTGAACTTCCTCGATTCCGGAACGTTCCTGCTGGCGGAACGCGGGGCTCTGCTCCAGGGTTGCGTATACGTCGAGCGGCGCGAGCAAGGTCGAGCGTACCTGGGGCTGCTCGCAGTCGATCCCGCCACCCAGCAATCCGGTTTGGGCTCTCTACTCATGCGTGGGGCCGAAGACTACTGCCGCCGTCTGGGACTTGGCTTTATAGATATAAAGATCGTCAACCTCCGAACGGAGTTGACTGGCTTTTATCGCCGGCGAGGATACATCGAGACTGGAACTTCCCCATTTCCGAGTGACGTACCGACGAAGCTGGCCGTGCACTTCATCGATATGTCGAAGCCTCTAACGTCGTAGCCTTCTGAGCCAACGGACCGCGCTGCTTGAAGTTCGACCGGCGACTCTAATTACGTTAACGACATACTTGACGCATCAACCCGATCTTCCCAACCCGAAGGGTTGCCAGAAAGTAGCCGGGGGTCGAAGCGTAGAGCAGACCCCCGGAACCGAGCGATCGGGATTCGCACCCTGAAGGGGTGCCAGCGAACTCTGTGACCCTTTCAGGGTCAAAACGGAATTGCCTTCGGATCCGGGGGTATCGCTACGCTCAACCCCCGGCTACTATCTCGCAGCCCTACGGGCTGCCTCGCGGTTCTCCAGCGAATGTATTATGGAAGCACGAGAAGGTTGAAATTGCAGATTCGTAGACCTGGCCCCGATCTTCACTTCATTTCAAAACTAGAAGCCAAATGAAGTTGACAAAGGATCTCATTGCCCATACTGTGGTTTAGCCAGGTAGTAAAGAATCGAAATTCCTTACAAGTACCTTTCCCCGATTAAGGCATCAGATCGTACATACCGATGAGGCAAGTTGTCAGGATTTGCAAATGATGTAGTGTGCGCAAATTCCATCTATCGCTGAAAGGAACTAATGAAAACGCCAAAAACTTACCGAACAATATTAGCTATGGGACTTGCCGTCCTGTCGCTGACCGTATTGGTTTCATCATTCGCCCGCACCTCGCGGGCTTTTACGACTACCGCCGTCTCGAGCGCAACTCAGAATGAGAAGCTCGACTTCAATCTCGCGAACGAGACCGGCTATAGCATTAAGAAGGTTTACATCGGCCCCAGCAACAACCCTGATTGGACCGATGATATGGAAGTGCTTCACGGGAGGACGTTCAAAAGCGGAGCGGATCTGGACATCACCTTTAGTCCTAAGACTCGGGCTGCTAAGTGGGACCTCCGGGTAGAATGGGCAGCTCCTTATGAAAAGGATGCACCGGTGAACTGGTACGGGCTGGATCTAACCCAGATTGAACAAATCACCTTGCTCTATGACGAAAAGACCGGCAAGACTTCCATCCGCAAGAGATAACAAATGATGTAAGCATAACGGCGCAAGTCGGGGGGATGATTCCCTAAAAGTGAAGGTGGCGAGGCATCGACCTCGCCACCTTTATTTGTCCCAATAGCGAAATGCCCGCGAAGCATCCTCAACTCAGCATCAACCGGCTGGCGCGTCAAGACTCTCAATCTCCTGAGTGGAAGTTACCAACTTATATGTCGAGTCTTTGACTGACCGAGTGGCACGCATTAAGAAACAAGACCATGACCCAGGGGTAGAGCAGCAACTCCAGGCGAATCGACTGGTCAAAGAACCTGGGCATGGCCATCGACAAAAGGTCGCTGAGAGACATCCCCACTAAGGTGCCCACTAATCCGCACCCGATGGCTGCCACACCAATGAAGAAGAGAGCCCGAGGCCCGCTCAAGCTTTTGCCGATCAGCGGCAGATGAACCACGGTGGCGCCGGATTGATCCTCGGGGAGCAGTTTAATCGCGGTCCAAATTTTCAGCACGGTGTGACATACGCCCAGGCTAACCAGCGTTAATATTACCGCGCGCCCGGTCGTGCCGGAGTAACGCCAGATACGAGGCCGGATTAGCGCCACACAGAACGCGGCGAATAGAAACGCCACAATGGGAAAGACCGCTTGTCGCAGCGCGCGTGCCTCTCTGCGTTCGACGCTCAGGAAGTTCTCGAGATTCTGCCTTATGCGCACATCAGACCGGGCGCGTCGCAAATAATCCTCGCCCTTTGGTTTCAGGACTGGAGCATAAGCACCCGGGCCAGGTGCGGCGGCGTGGCGCTGCGCGTCATACTCGGCGCGGCGCTTTGGGTCAATCAAAATATCCCGGGCATGCGAGAGTTGCACAAAGGCTTCGGCCGAGCCACCGTTGAGATCCGGATGCTGCAGGCGCGCGAGCCGCTTGTATGCCGCCTTGATCTCTTTTGTTGAGGCAGTGTGCTTGACCCCGAGAACTTGATAATAATCGACCATAGTCTTTCGCCGCAGTCTGCGCCTTATCTCACGCCGCAGGCGTGAAATTCAATAGCCGTGGGCACCGCCCACGGATCAGAATCGCCTAACATCCGTGACCCTGAAAGGGTCGAATAGAAGAAATGTCACCGAGACAAGTTCGACCCTGACACGGTCGGACGATCATCTGGCGCGAGATCTGGTGGCGTTGCCACCGGCTATTGAATTCGTCCCCTGCGGGGACGCGCGTCGCACAAACAATCTTCAGGAGACGAGACGATCCCCGCGCTCAAATAGCCTTCACGACACCGCGTGATCTGTTAGCTCGAGTGCCTCCTCGATTGCGAACCGGCTCGAATAATACCAACAACCGAAGGATGAGAAAATAGTCAGTAGGTCAGAAGATCAGAACCCGGGATCAGGTTGCGACTTCCCGCTGTGGCTTTAGCCAGCCGCCGCATCCATCCGCTCAATCTCCTCGCCCAATCCCAAATATTCCCAACGCAACAACGCAATCGGCACGTTGCCGTTCTTCCACAAATAGTCATGGAAGGCGCGCAGGCTGAATTTCTCTTTCTGATGAAGGCGCGCGTCGGCGAGGAATTTCACAATTTGCAGTTTGCCGATTTGATAAGTGATGGCCTGGCCGGGTGAAGAAGCGAAAAACACGGCTTCCTGACGGGCGGTGGCGCGATCGACGGGGACAATCTTCTCTAGATAATCCGCCGCCTGATCGATCGGGAAGAGGCCCGTGGCCAGCTTCACGTCCACCTCTACGCGCAGCGCCCTCAGGCGCATGAAGTTGTACATGATCTCGCGCAGCTTGGGACGATCGTCAAAGAAACCAAACTGCAGCATCATCTCTTCGGCATAGAAGCCGATGCCTTCGTTCGCGCCGGAATCGTAATACCGCCGTCTCAGGTGATTTTCGTGCGCCCACGAAAGCGTCATTTGAAAGTAATGGCCGGGCACACCTTCGTGCACGATCAAGGGTCTAGGATCTTTGGCAATCGACAGAGAGAAGTAATCCAGATCAGGAGACGGCTGCTTGATGTAACTAACGCCATCCTCATCCAGCCGGTTGTCGGATGTCAGATCGTCAGTCACACCCATGAATGACAGCGGCTCGACGTACGGCGGGAGCGGCAGGTTGCGATAGTGCTTCATCCAATCCGGCACCGTGAGAATGTTCTTCGCTTCGAGAAAGCGTCGTGCCTCTCCTTCCCAGAATTCTTCCTGCGCCATCTGTGTCGCTTGATCGGGATACAAGTCGAGTTCCGGCAAACCCTGATTGCGTGTTTGTTCGCAGGTTTCGAATGCCACCGACCGCTCCCATTCGTGCGCACCCATCACCAGCAGTTGCTCCGGCGTAAAGGGCATGAGCGCGACCTGCTTCAGGAAATAAACATAAGCCTCGCGGCCGACGGCCGTCTCTTCCGTCATGCCGTCAAGTTCACCAGTCAACCAATCGTGAAAAGATTCGAGGGCAGTGATTGCGTCGGTGATCGACTGGTTGAATTCTTTTGGATCGACGCCTGACAGGAATGGGCCAAGTTCAGTCCCGACTTTTGTGAGGCGCGGCCTGATGTCCACTAACTTTTCAAGCGCGGCGACGGCGAACGGCTTGATTGCTTTGCCGGTGAGATTCTCTTTTGCATTTATGACTGTCGCCGGGAAACTTTGCAGGTAACGGACGATTGTGCGGCTGCGTTTCTCAGTAAACGGCGGCGGTTGCAGCACTGAGAGAAAGAGCAAACCAAGTGTCTGATCGACATAGAAGCCGGGGTTGCGCTCCTGTCCGCAGGTAACATTCAACTCCCAATGGACGCGGGCGATCGCCGATCCAATCAGGCGGTAATCAACTTGCTGCGGCACCGACCACGACGTCGCGTTCATGTCCTGATGTCGTTTGGCGAAATCCGTCAACTCCGCGCGACGCCGCGCAATCGCGTTACGCGACCAATCAGGCACCCAATCATCCGGACGTTCAATACGCGGGATGTCGTCGCTTGAGATTGGTTGATTGGCGGCGCGCCAGGTCCAGAAGTCTTTGGCGAGTTGTTGCAGTTGATCGTAGGTGGATGTGGTCATGTTGGTTCCTCGAATATTATTCGGAGCAAACGTAAGCATAAAGCCAGTGAGCAGTCGTGCCTTCAGCTGGCGGTTAGGACGCGCGCAGCCGTCGAATTCATCCGCAGATTTCGCAGATTACGCAGATGGGAATTTGATAAGGAAGCTTCTTTGACTCGGTGCCTGCGGGCGATAACGCTTAACTTGACGACGCGGCGCCGGCAGGTGGTGGGTACAGGCGCTCGAATTCGGGTTCGCCGTGCAACAGAGCGAGGTCGGGATCCTGACGCGTCCAAATCGCATCGCGGTAGCCCGACTCCCAGGCTTTCCGGATCGCGTTCAAGGCATCCGGCGCGTTGTTCATCGCGCAGAACGCGCAGGCGACGTTGTAAAGAATCATCGAATCGTCAGGCCGCAGAATCATCGCCATCTCAGCCTCGCGCTTGGCCTCTTCAAAGCGACCCTGAATCGCATAGTCGCCGGCAAGCAAGACGCGCACGCGCGCATCCTCAGGCACTTTCTTTACTTGCTCTTCGTACATCGCGAGTTCGCGATGCAGGTAGTTCTTGAGCGCATCGGTCTTGCCGAGCGCGCCGAGTGAGTTATGGATCGGAATCGTGGTGTTGTAGTTCTCGCCCGCGTGGGCCATGGCTTCTTCGGCCATGTCCACCACTTCCTGATAGCGCCCCGCGGAAAAGAGCGCGCGTCCCAGCAGATAGTATCCGCCGTCGAGATCCGGGTCCCGCTTGAGCGCGGCCCGCAGTTTTTCGACGGTGGCGTCGTAACGGCCTTCGGCAAACATCACCCACGCTTCGGCGCACTGAATTTCCGGCGCGTCGTGGCCGCGGGCGCTCGCCTTTTGCGTCGCGGATATCGCGCGATCAATCCACTGCTGTTTCCGCTCGAAGTGGTAGTAGTACTCAGCGCAAACTTTGCCCAGGCCCGCGTGCGCCAGCGTAAAGTCAGGATCGAGCGCGACCGCGTTCTCATACATCTGCAGGGCAAACTGCAAATCCTGCCGGCCCACGCGGCGCGCGTAGTTTCGACCGCGCAAGTAAAGATCGTAAGCCTGAAGGTTCTCAGTAGGCTTGGCTGACAGCGCTTGCTGTTCCTGCGGCGAGAGCGTGATGCGCAGGGCGGCGGCAATCTTTTGCGCGATCTCGTCCTGCACTTCGAACACGTCGGCCATCTCGCGATCGTATCTCTCTGACCAGAGCGGAAAATCCGTGGCTGCATCGACGAGTTGCGCATTGATGCGAAGGCGCGCGCCCGCGCGGCGCAGACTTCCGGTTAGCACGTACGACGCGCCGAGTTCTTTCCCGATTTGTCCGGCGGTGACTGATTTGTCACGATAGGTCAGCACCATCGCGCGCGAAAAAGTCTTTAGGTTCTTGATCTTCGACAGTTCCGTGGTGATGTCTTCGGTGATGCCGTCGCGCAGATACTCGTCCTCTTTCATGCCGCTGAGATTTTCAAAATAGAGCACGGCGATCGAGTGATCGGTCGACGCTGCGCGTCGCGATCCAGTGCCGGAATCAGCCGCCGCTTGCCGCGAAGATGAGTCGAGGTCGCGCTTCAAACGCTTCAATCCGGTCTTCAGATCGGTGGCGCTCTGAAAGCGCAGGTCGCGATCTTTCTCGAGGGCCTGTCCGATGATGCGGCCGAATTCCGGTGGCAGCGAGACATTTAGTTGCTGCGGCGGTGGTGGCTCGCGATTGAGGATCGCGTCGAAGATCATTGCTGAAGTGTCGCCCTGAAAAGGAAGAAAGCCGGTGGCCATCTGATAGAGCACTGTGCCGAGCGAAAACAGATCCGTGCGCGCGTCGGTGATTTCTCCGCGCGCCTGTTCGGGTGACATGTAGGCGATGGTGCCGATGGTTTGACCGGCTGAGGTTAGTTGGTCTCTGCGCACCGTGGCGACCATTGAATTATTGTCGGTAGCCGCGCGCCCGTCGATCTTCGCTACACCAAAATCCAGAATCTTTGCCTGTCCGCGTGAAGTGATAAAGATGTTCGCCGGCTTCAGATCGCGATGCACGATGCCTTTCGAATGCGCGGACTCAAGCGCGTCCGCGAGTTGCACGCCAAGTGTCAGCACGGTCTCGAGGTCTATCGACCCGCGACGGATGCGATCGCCGAGCGACTCGCCGTCGAGCAGTTCCATCACAATGAAGTGTTGCGAGTCGTGTTGCTCGATGCCATGAATCGTGCAGATGTTCGGATGATTGAGCGCGGAAGCGGCGCGTGCTTCACGCTGAAAGCGCTGCAAGAGGTTCGCATCGTTCTCCATCGCGGGCGTCAGAAATTTGAGCGCGACGTGCCGGCCGAGGTTGGTGTCTTCGGCTTCATAGACGATACCCATGCCGCCTTGGCCGAGTTGTGACGTAATGCGATAGTGCGAGATTGTCTGACCGATCACCGGTGAACTCCTTGACAGGGGATGATGAAATAGTGGGCGGCCATAGTATTACAGGCGGTGAAGGGCGGCAAGGCGATCGAAAACTCGCGCGCCTTCGAACCGGTATCCAATCGCGCGCGCGCGAAAACAATATGCAACGCAACGACGACCAATTGCGACGCGACATTCGTTTAAGTTAAACTCGCGGTGCAGCAGCAGTTCCCTCGTAGTAATACTTCCCCAAAATTTCAATATTTAGACTGGCCCCTGATCGCGGCGCGGTGCGCGTTTGCATAGAAAAAATCCCCGACAACCATCGAACAATTTATGACTGAGACAAAATTGCAGACTGGTACTCACGATGAGCGATGTCCGAGCGGGATTCCCGGCCTGGACGATATTCTCGCCGGAGGTTTGCCGGCGAAATGCTTTTATCTGATTCAGGGTGATCCCGGTTCAGGAAAGACGACCTTAGCGTTGCAGTTCCTGCTTGAAGGAGTGCGACGCGGCGAACGCGTTTTCTACATCACGCTTTCCGAGACCAGAGCCGAGTTGTTGCAGGTCGCGGATTCTCATGGCTGGTCGCTGGATGAAATTCCGTTGTTGGAATTATCGTCGATCGAAACTCTGCTACGGCCGGAAGCACAGACAACCGTCTTTCATCCATCGGAAGTCGAGCTGAACAAGATCACCAAACTGTTGCTGGATGAAACGGAGAGACTCAAGCCGGCGCGCATCGTGTTTGATTCGCTCTCTGAGTTTCGTCTGGTGGCCGAGACGCCGCTGCGTTATCGCCGCCAGCTGCTCAATCTCAAGCAGGCTTTTGCGGCACACCGCGCAACCGTGCTGCTGCTTGATGACAAGATGGACAAGCCGGGAGTCAGTCTCGATCCGCATGTGCTCAGCCTGACGCATGGCGTGATCGAGATGGAACAACTCTCGCCGGATTATGGGAAGTCGCGACGGCGACTGCGCATATCAAAGATGCGCGGCGTGAAGTTTCGCGAGGGCTATCACGATTACACAATTGCTACTGGTGGCCTGGAAATTTTCCCGCGCCTGGTAGCCGCCGAACATCATTTGGATTTTCATCGCGAAGCGGTTTCCAGCGGAGTCGAAGGCCTCGATCGTTTGTTGGGCGGTGGACTCGATCGCGGTACTACCACCCTCTTGATTGGACCAGCCGGCAGCGGCAAGTCGAGCGTGGCGATTCAATACGCAGTGCAGATGGCAGAGAAGGGCGAGCCATCGATGCTCTTCGCTTTCGATGAAACCCTCGGCATCATGACGGCGCGCTCGGAAGCGTTAGGCCTGCCTCTAAAGAAGCACATCGACAGCGGAATTATTAAGGCCAGACAAGTCGATCCGGCGGAAATCTCACCGGGCGAATTTGCTTACCTGGTGCGCCGCAGTGTTGAGGACGGCGCGAAGCTGGTCGTCATCGACAGTCTCAACGGCTATCTGAATGCAATGCCGGGAGAAAAATATCTCAATAATCAATTGCACGAGTTGGCATCGTATCTAAACCAGCAGGGCGTCCTGACTATTCTGGTGATGGCCCAGCATGGAATGGTGACTGCGTTGGAAGCTCCAGTCGATTTGAGCTACTTGTGCGACACGGTCATCAACATGCGTTACTTCGAAGCCGCCGGCGAGGTGAAGCAGTTGATAGCAGTAATCAAGAAGCGCAGCGGCCATCATGAGAAAGCTATCAGGGAATTCAGTCTCAATGGCGGCCAGGGGCTGCGCATCGGCGAGCCGCTAACTCACTTTGCAGGCATTCTGACGGGCGCGCCAAAATTTGAAGGAAGTCAGGACGAGATATTGAAAAGCTTGAGATGAAAACTGCAGACAAAGGCAATTCGATCGTGGTTGCGCGTAGCGAAAACGCGCTGCTTCGAAACCAGAGCGACGAGCGCGTCATGGTCATGGCTCCGGTTGGAGCAGATGCCAGCGCGATCGCCACATTGCTCAACGAACGCGGTTTTTACTGCTGCGTTTGCGACGAGGCGGAACAGGTGATTGACGAAATCGCCAACGCCGGCGCATTGGTGATGACTGAAGAAGCTCTGTTGCTGCCCTCGACTTCCACGCTGATTGCCGCACTCGAGAATCAACCGCCGTGGTCGGAATTGCCGGTGGTGATCCTTACGAGTAGCGTCTCGCAGTCAACCGATCTGCTCAATTCGACCGCCAAAGCGGCGGGCAGCGTCACCTTACTCGAACGTCCGATTGGCACTGACACTCTGGCGCGGACAGTTCACGTTGCGCTGCGGTCGCGGCGTCGTCAATACCAGGTACGCGATCTCTTAGCTGAGCAGGAGCGGAACCGAAAGCACCTCGAAGAGAGCGAAGAGCAACTGCGGGCACTGCTTTCGCGCGAGCAGGGATTGCGACAAGCGGCCGACGACGCCAATCGTTTGAAAGATGAATTCCTCGCGACGATGTCGCATGAACTTCGGAATCCGTTGAATGTGATTCTGGGTTACTCCGAATTGCTGTTGCGCAGCGAAGAGGTCAAGCAATCGCCGCATCTGCTTCATTTGAGCGAGGCGCTGCGGCGGAATGCGCTGGCCCAATCCTATTTGATTCGCGACTTGCTCGAGTTGTCGCGTTTGCGTAGCGGCAAGATGACCATCAATCGCGAGATTGTCTCGGTCATAACCGCGATCAATAACGCGATCGAAACGGTGAGCGCCGATGCTGAAGCCAAGCAGATCAAGATTCAAGTCGATGCCCCACCCGAGCCGCTGTTTGTTCTCGGTGATTTATTGCGGCTGGAACAAATCGTCTGGAACCTTTTGGCGAATGCCGTGAAATTTACGCCGGTGGGCGGGTCGGTACTGGTGCGGGTCGAACAAATGAACGATGAAGTTGTCCTGATCGTCAAAGATACCGGACAGGGCATTGAGAAATCTTTTCTCCCAAAAGTGTTCGAGATGTTTCGCCAGGGCGACGCGAGCGCCAGCCGCGAACACACCGGCATGGGAATCGGCCTGGCGCTGGTCCAACAATTGGTGCGACTGCATCACGGGTCAGTCACGGCGGATTCAGAAGGCCCCGGAAAAGGCACGACCATTACTCTGCGCCTACCCGCGAAAGCCGAAGCGAAAACCAGGGCGCCGCGCGTGCGCAAAACGGCGCCGGCGAAACTCGACCGAGTCACTGTGCTCGCGGTCGATGACGATCCCGACACGACGGATTTGTTGCGCTACCTTCTTGAAATGAATGGCGCAAAGGTGATTACTGCGAACAGCGGCGCCGAAGCCCTAAAGCTCGTCGGCGAGCAAGTAGTGGACGTCGTCGTGTCCGACATTTCGATGCCGTCCATGGACGGTTTTGAATTTGTGCGTCGACTGCGGTCGCTGCCGGGAAAAGAGAACGTGCGCGTTATCGCGCTGACCGGGTTTGGCCGCGAAGAAGATATTCAACAGGTGCGCAACGAAGGTTTCGTCGCGCACGTTACTAAGCCACTCGATGTTGACGCACTCCTGGGATTCGTACACGCACTGTCCGCCAGCGGCCACTCCAATCATCAAACAGTTCAATAGCCCGGTCCTGCCTCGATCCTGCGGCCATTGTTTCCCCTCCGCATAAACGAAGGTCAGGCGGGCCGCAATTCGGCACTTTTTGCCGCCGAAAACTCTAGCCCAATAACCCTCACAACCTGTAGAATTCGCGAGTTCCTTTGCAGTTAGATTAGCCAGCCGGGATTCATTAGATCCAAATGAAACGCTGCCCCCAATGTAATCGCGTCGAAGCCGACGACGCGCTCGCGTTCTGTCGCGCGGACGGTACGGCTCTCGTCAATGACTCGGGTGCAATTAGCGGCGAGGCGGGAACAGCGAAGTTTGGTTCCGGCTCACTATCCAGCGAGATTGAAACGAGTGTGCTCCCGCATCGCACCGATGCCAGCATCAATCGTCCGACCGCGCCGACGACTGTCCTTCACGCAACCGCGACTTCCAATACGACCCGAGAATTCACGAAGCCCAGGAGCCGCGGAATTGTCTTCGGCTTGATCGCGTTGGTGATCCTCGGCGTCGCGATTGGCGCGTACTTTTATTTCTCGCGAAAGACCACAGCGGCCATTCAATCAATCGCCGTGATGCCGTTTGTTAATGCCAGCGGCAACGCTGATCTGGACTATCTCTCGGACGGAATGACTGAGACGCTGATCAAAAGCCTGTCCCAGTTGCCGAACCTGAATGTGAAGGCGCGCTCGACGGTTTTTCGCTACAAAGGAACGGGCAAAGACGCAAAGACCATCGGCAAAGAGTTAGGCGTTCCGGCGATCTTAAATGGAGTGATGAAGCAGCGCGGCGATCAACTAACGCTGAGTCTGGAACTCATGGACACGCAAACTGAGAACGTGATCTGGACCGACCAATACGACCGCAAACTGTCTGACCTGCTTACGCTTCAAAGTGAGATCGCCCGCGACGTTTCCAGCAAGTTGAAGCTTAAGCTGTCGGGCGTGGATGCGCAGAAGATAGCCCAGACTTACACCACAAATCCGGAAGCCTACCGGCTTTATCTGCAGGGTCGCTTCTACTGGAACAAACGCGAAGAGAAGGATTTCAGAAAAGCCGTCGAATATTTCAACCAGGCGATCGCGCTCGACCAAAATTATGCACTGGCTTATGCAGGCCTGGCCGATTCCTATGCTCTGCTGGCCACGTTTGGTTTCATGCCTTCAGCCGACGGAGTGCCAAAGGCGCGCGAATTCGCCAACCGAACTTTGTCGTTGGACGCCAGCATGGCGGAACCGCACGCCACGCTCGCTTACGTTTCATTAACTTACGATTACGATTTTGCGGCGGCTGAACGCGAATACAAACGCGCCATCGAACTTAATCCGAATTACGCGACTGCGCATCAATGGTATGCGGAAATGTTGCTCAATGCGGGACGGTTCGACGAAGCCGCAGTTGAGTATCGTCGCGCGCTGGAACTCGAGCCGCTTTCCCTTCCCATCAACTGGGATTACGGACGCTTTCTTTACATGAGCCGAAGGTATGACGAATCGCTGGTCCAGCATAAAAAGACAATCGATTTGGATCCGGGTTTTGCGCGCGCGCATCGCACGTTGGCTGAGGTTTATCGCGTCAAAGGCGACTACGCGAACGCTGTCGAAGAAAGAGCTAAGTTCTTCGATCTGATCGGCCAATCGCAAAACGCGGCGCTGATCAGAGCGACCTTCAAGAAGGACGGCTGGATCGGTTTCGAGCGATTGGTGACCGCGGAAGACTCGCCGCTAAGGGACAGCAATAATAACTGGGTGATTGCCAAAGCTTATGTGGACCTTGGCGATAATGACAAAGCATTTGCAGAATTGAACAAAGCCTACGAGGTTCGTCTGGCGAGTCTGTGCTGGCTCAAGATCGAGCCGCAGTTGGATCCGCTCCGCTCCGATCCGCGCTACCAGGAATTATTGAATAAGATGCACTTCCCGCAGTGACGTCGAAGAGATGAGCGAAATTATTTCCCCCAACTCGACGATTGCCTTTGCAGAGCTTGGCAGGTCAGCGCTATTCCGGGGAAACTACCGAACGACTGAATTCGGATTACACTCTTTGCGGCGCACTCAAACAATGCGAATTGCTCTGGTCATGGACTGTTAGCATGACTCTTACGCCCGGCGCCAAACTCGGTCGCTATGAAATCCGCGCCAAGATCGGCGAGGGCGGAATGGGCGAGGTGTATCTGGCGCAGGACACTTCGGAACTCGGGCGCACGGTTGCACTCAAAATTGTTTCGGCTGAGGTTGCGAAGGACAAGGATCGTTTGCAACGGTTCACCCAGGAAGCGCGCACCGTCTCGAATCTAAATCATCCGAACATCCTTACGATTTATGAGTTCGGCCAGACCGACGCAGTCTCGTTCATCGCCACGGAATTCGTTGACGGCGTGACGCTGCGCGAACATCTCTCCAGCCGGCGCCTGAAATTGATCGATGTGCTCGATGTGGCGATTCAAATCGTAGGAGCGTTGAATGCCGCGCATGAAGCCGGCGTTACTCATCGCGATCTCAAACCTGAAAACATTATGGTTCGCAAGGACCACATCGTGAAGGTGCTCGACTTCGGACTCGCCAAGCTAGCGCCACCTCCCGCGGCAACAGGCGGATCATCCGGCAGCGAGGATGCCACTCGGCTCCAGGTCAATACCACGCCCGGCCTAATCATGGGCACGGTCAGTTACATGTCGCCCGAGCAATCAGCCGGCGGCGCGATTGATCACCGCACGGACATCTGGAGCGCAGGCGTTGTGCTGTACGAAATGCTCGCCGGATGCGTGCCCTTTCAAGGCAAGGATATTCACCGACAGATCATCGCGATTCAGGAACAGGAGCCACCGCCGCTGTCCCAGCAAGTCGAAGGCGTACCCGAGCGCCTGGAAGAGATCGTCACGAAGTGTCTGGCAAAAGAGAAAGACGAACGCTATCAGACTGCGAAGGATTTGCTGATCGACTTGCGCAGCCTAAGACGGAAGCTCGACGTTGACGCCGAGATCGAGCGGACCGTCGCGCTCGCATTTCGCAGTACCAGCGCTGGTCACCCGCCGAGCACGCAAAGCGCGCAGATGAACGCCGGCACGACTGCGAGTTCAGCGCAAGTCAGTACGGCTTCAAGTGCCGAGTACGTGGTGACCGGGATCAAGCGTCACAAAGTTGCGATCGCGTTAGCGGTCCTCGTGATAGCTGCGAGTACAACCTTTCTTTGGTGGTATCTCCACGCGCGCAACACCGAGGCGGCGATTGACTCGATCGCAGTCCTGCCATTTCAAAATCAAAGCGGCAATCCGGGTGATGAATGGCTGGCCGACGGCGTCACGGAGAGCATCATCAACAGCCTCACTCAGCTTCCTAATTTGAAAGTGATCGCCCGCAGTTCAGTCTTTCGGTACAAAGGCAAGGAAAGCGATCCGTTCGTGGTCGGAAAGGAATTAGGTGTGCGCGCCGTCCTCGTCGGCCGAATGATTCAGCGCGGCGACACGGTGAGCATCAGCACTGAATTGGTTGACGTGCGCGACAACAAACAGCTTTGGGGTGAGCAGTACAACGAAAAGGTCTCCGACCTGATGTCGCTGCCGCGCGATATCGCTTCAAAAATTACCAGCAACCTGCGCTTGACGATCTCGGGCGAAGATCGTAATCGCATGATGAAGCATGAAACTGAGAATGCTGAGGCGTATCAGCTTTATCTGAAGGGTCGCTATTTCTGGAACAAGCGCGGCACGGATTCAATCAGGCAGGCAGCGCAGTATTACAACCAGGCGATCGAAAAAGATCCCGCGTATGCACTCGCTTATGCCGGACTCGCCGAAACCTATTCGCTCTATCCCGATTACAACATCGCGACGCCGCAGGATAGCTTTCCAAAATCCAAAGCCGCAGCCCAGCGGGCGCTGGAGTTGGACGATTCATTGGCCGAACCGCATACGGCTTTGGGTCGCTACTATAACTATTGGGAATGGAATCGGGTTGAAGCCGAAAAACAGTATCGTCGCGCGATCGAGCTGAGGCCCAATTACGCGACCGCCCACCACTGGCTGGGTGACGACGTTCTGACGCAACTCAAGCGTTTTGATGAAGCAATCGTCGAAGGGAAACGGGCGCAGGAACTTGATCCGTTGTCGGCCGTGATTGCCACCAATCTCGGCGATGTCCTTTTGTTTGCGCGCCGGTATGACGAAGCCATCGCGCAGTACAAACAGTCGCTTTCCGTCGATTCAAATTTCTATTACACCTACAGCGCCCTGGGCGAAGTCTATGCACTCAAAGGGATGCACCAGGAAGCGATCACTGCACTGCGAAAAGGTCTCGAAATTAAGAAGGATGACCCGCAAAGTAAGGCCTATCTCGGCTACGTACTCGCCAAATCAGGTCAACGGGAAGAAGCAATGAAGCTACTCGACGAGTTGCAGAAGGATTCGCTGACTCAATATGTCCCTCCCTACTCAATGGCCGTCGTCTATATTGCCCTGAACAATAAGGACCAGGCTTTTACCTTCTTGATGAAGAATGCCGAAGTCCACGACACGTTGGCTGCGTTCGTTGGGGTGGATCCATTACTCGATGACTTGCGTTCAGATCCACGATTCGCCGAGTTGTTGAAGCGCGTTGGTCTGAATCCGTAACACGATGCTTACGGCCGGCACAAAACTCGGTCGCTATGAGATCCGCTCAAAGATTGGCGAGGGCGGCATGGGCGAGGTGTATCTGGCGCAGGACACGAAACTTGATCGCAAAGTCGCATTAAAGATCCTGCCCGCTGATGTGGCGGCTGAGGCGGATCGAATGAAGCGCTTTGTGCAGGAAGCAAAAGCTGCTTCCGCGTTGAATCATCCCAACATCATCACGATCTACGAGATTGACGAAACGGATTCAGGCCACTTCATTGCGACTGAATTCATTGAGGGAATGACGCTGCGCGAGCGTGAATTGAAAGAGCCGCTGCAGCTTGCTGAATCACTGGACATTGCAGCGCAGATCGCGAGTGCTCTCTCTGCAGCGCACGCCGCTGGCATCGTGCATCGCGACATCAAGCCTGAGAACGTCATGATTCGCCGGGACGGCATTGTGAAAGTGCTGGATTTTGGTTTAGCGAAGTTGACGGCGCCGTCGCCTGATTCGGTTGATGGTGAAGCGTCCACGCGCGCAAACATCAAAACTGATCCCGGCGTGGTGATGGGCACGGCCATCTACATGTCGCCTGAGCAAGCGCGCGGACTTCCGGTCGATGCGCGGACGGACATCTTCAGTCTCGGTGTGGTGTTGTACGAGATGGTCGCCGGACGCCTGCCCTTCGAAGGCTCAAATCTCAACGAGATCATGGCTTCGGTTCTCAGCGACAAAGAGCCGCAACCGTTGACGCGTTATTCGTCAGAAGCTCCCGACGAACTTGGCCGCATTGTCCTGAAGGCGCTGCGCAAAAATCGTGACGAGCGATATCAAACGATCAAGGACATGCTGCTCGATTTGACGAGTCTTAAGCACGAGTTGGAATTCGCGCGGAAACTCGAACGCTCTGCGCCGCCGAAATCGGAGAGTGCGACGGAGACAACAGAACGGCCCGATACTGCGGCCAAGACGTTTGCCCAAACTGCGGAGGTTCAGTCGCAGAGGTTTTTTTCTCGTCGCGTGCTCATTACGATTGCTGCGCTGCTGATACTGATGGTGGGTGTGACGTTGACGTATGTGCTGGTTTCTCGTCGGAGTGCGGCGACTGCTTCTGCGCCGGAAATCAAATCGCTCGCAGTTCTGCCGCTCAAATCCCTCAACGCCGGCGACGATTATCTCGGGCTGGGAATCGCGGATGCCGCGATTCGCAAAATAAGTCAGACGGGTAAGGTGATCGTGCGTCCGACCAGCGCTGTCAGCAAATATACAAAACAAGACATCGATGCGTTATCAGTCGCCAAAGAGCTGGGTGTCGATTCTGTACTTGAGGGTTCGTTTCAGCGCGCGGGCGAACGCCTGCGTGTCAGCGTGAATCTCTGGCGCACCAGTGACGGGCAGTCACTGTGGTCCGATCAATATGATTTGCAGACGACCGATATCTTCTCTATTGAGGATACCGTCGCGCAACAAGTCGCGTCGCATTTGCGCTTGCAGCTCGACGCTTCGCAGCAGGCACAATTGACGAAGCGCTACACTTCAAACCCGATCGCGTACGAACTTTATCTGAAAGGCGTCTATGGCTTTGATCAGCGCGTATCGGCTACCAGGACCTCGATGGAAGGCACCATCGACCTTTTCAAACAAGCCATTCAGGTCGACCCGAACTTTGCTTTGGCACATGCGCAACTCGCTTACGCATACGCCACGTTGTCCACTTTTTTTGAGCCCAACCAGCCGGCTTGGGCAGACCGCGCCAGAGAAGAGATCGATCGCGCGCAGCAACTCGACCCCCAACTGGCTGAAACCCACCTCGCGCGTTTTATGCTTCTGTTCAGCGCAGCGGAAGGTTATCAATCGGAGGCTGCTATTCGTGAGGTACTGCTGGCTCAGCAACTCAATCCGAACGTCGGTCATGCCGAGCTGGGTTACCTCTTCCTACATGTAGGGCCGGTGGACGCCGGCGAACGTGAACTTCGACGCGCATCCGAGATCGATCCCACGAGTGGTTTCGTTAGGGATCTGGCGATTCTAAAGTATGCGGCCGGATGTAGATATGACGAATACTTTGCCGCTCGTTCGACACTTTTCTCTGATACCCCTCCCCCGATCATTGAGTCATGGTATCTCATGAGCAAAGGTCGCTGGGATGAGGCGGGGAAAGAGCTCGACCGGATGGCAGGAAGCTCTGACGCAATTCAGTTGTTGCCCAAGAGGGCGCTGTTGACTGCGTTGAGAGGAGATTTTCGTACTGCTGAGGCGTCCGTGCCGGCTATTCTCAAACTGCATCCAGCCAAGGATCCTCTGTATCATCACGCGACCTACGACATCGCCAGCATCTACGCGCTGGAAGGCAAGACTGCCGAGGCCGTCGAATGGTTGAGAGAAACTGCAGCTAATGGGTTTCACCCCTACGGTTTGTTCGAGTGTGACGCGAACTTGAATCGCATTAGGCAAGCACCTGAATTCATCCAGTTCATGAGCGAGATGAAGTTGCTGGATGAAAAATATAGGCGTGAGTTCGGCGTGACTTCAACACGATGAGGGAAGCGGCTTTCTGCGAACGGCGATAGCGCATAACCAGTTATGACGACGTTGGTTAACGGCACAAAACTCGGTCTTTATGAAATCCGCTCAAAGATTGGCGCGGGCGGATTCGGTGAAGAGACAAGATGATGCTTCGAAGACTTATTCTCTCGCTAGCGTTAGCGGGGAGCGCATTCGCTCAGAATGCGGCGCTGACTTTCACGCACTCTTACGGCTCTCTGGAATCAAGAACAACGGGCGCGCTCGCGCAACAACCGGCGCGCGCGGCGTCGGGTTTTGACAGCCGTTACAAGCTGTCACTGCCCCATCCGGTTCAGGACAAGAACTTTTTCTTGTTGAGTTTGTTTGAGCGAAGGCCACAAGTTCGACGACTGTTAGGCAACAACAGCGTCTTGAGCCAGTTGGCAAATGAAAAGGTTAAGGCTTTGAAGAAAGCCGTGGACTGCAGCGACGTGAATTGTTTCGACGAGTTGATGCGCCTGAATCCGGCGACGATTGAAGCAGTCGCCGACGAACTTCAGAAGTTGGCGAACAGAAATGAGTTCAAACTCCTGGCTCGAAGAGATCTCCGGCCCTCAGGCGTCTTCATCAAATATGACGATCGATCCGACGCGCAGATGTTGGTTGCGGCGTGGAAGGACGCGGCGAATGGCATGAATCGGATTCTGAGTGTCTATGGCCTGGGCAAAGATCCGCGCTACAGAGATATCGATCGCGTGAGCTATGACGTCAACACGGAAGCCTACCGCAAGTTGGTGAAAGCGAAGATCAAGGAAATCAAATTCGCGAAAGCGCCGCTCTTCTTCGAGCCAACGCTAAACTTCGCGCTCAAGCTTATGGAAATCAATCGACGTGACGAAGCCGGCCGCTACGAACCACTCGAAAAAGGCGAGAACAAGGCTGCGGTCCAGAATCTCAAGAACATCAAGTGGAGTGATTATCCTTACTCATTCATATTAGTTTTGGGTTCCGGTGGGCGCGACTTATCGACGAGGATTAGCCCAATCGGAGCGCAGCGCACCGATGTCGCCGCGCAATTGTTCCTTCAACACAAAGCGCCGCTGATTATAGTGTCTGGTGGTTTCGTTCATCCGATGCAGACCCCATATTGCGAAGCGATCGAGATGAAGAAGTATCTAATGGAAAAGTACAAGATTCCCGAGTCGGCCATCTTGGTTGAACCACACGCGCGCCACACCACGACAAATTTTCGCAACGCTGCGCGGCTCGCGTTTCGTTATGGAATACCAACGGATCGCTCGGCGCTGGTCACCTCAAGCGAGGATCACATCACTTCGAGCGTGCATGACGATTTTCGCAAGCGAAATCTAAATGAACTCGGGTATGTGCCTTTTGACTTCATCAAGCGAATATCTCCGACGGAAGCAGAGTTCAAACCGTCAGTCACTTCCCTTTTTTTTGATGCCAATGATCCGTTAGATCCTTAAGAACAATTTGCGCCAAAGCTCTTAATCTTCCGGCGCAGGAGAAAATTATGTTTCGCTTTCGACAAATAACGCTCGCGCTGCTCTTATGCTTCTATGCCTTCGCGGTCTATGCGCAGCAACCAGCGACCCAAACCGATCAGGCAACGCTCACGCTCGATAACGTTTTCAGCTATCGAGCACAATCGCCTAACGCGCTGCGTTGGCGGGCCGATGGAAAGAGCTATCTCGTCCTCGAACCTTCCGGCAAAGGCGAGGCCCAGGACATCGTCAGCTATGACGCGGAGACGGGCCAGAAGACGATTCTGGTTTCGGCTGACAAGCTCACGCCGACTGGTGCATCGACGCCGCTCGTCGTCGAATCGTTCGAGGTCAGCTCCGATTCGCGCAAGCTCTTATTGTTTACGAACACTGAACGCGTCTGGCGCAGCAACACGCGCGGCGACTATTGGGTCATCGATCTCGCCAGCGGAAAGTTGCAGAAGCTCGGCGGCAACGCGCCTGCGTCGAGTTTGATGTTTGCGAAGTTCTCGCCCGACAACGATCGCGTCGGCTATGTGCGCGGCAACAACATCTATGTGGAAAACCTCGCCGATGCGAGTATCAAGCAGTTAACCACCGACGGCACTTTTCATCTCATCAACGGGACCTTCGATTGGGTTTACGAAGAAGAACTTTTTTGCCGCGACGGCTGGCGCTGGAGTCCTGACGGAAAAAAGATCGCGTACTGGCAGCTTAATTCAGAAGGCGTCAAACAATTCACGCTCATCAATGACACCGCCGGGCTGTATCCGGTGCTCACGACCTTTCCCTATCCGAAAGCCGGCGAGACGAATTCGGCCGCGCGCGTCGGCGTCATCAGCGCCAACGGCGGCGCGACTACCTGGTTCGAAGTACCGGGCGATCCGCGGAACAGTTACTTGCCACGCATGGAATGGGCCGCCAACTCAGACGAGGTGACGATTCAACAACTCAATCGCTTGCAGAACACGGACACGTTAATGATCGGCGATGCGGGCACGGGCAAAGTTCGCACCCTGCTGGTTGAAAAAGATGATGCGTGGCTCGACCTCGGTTTCTTCGATGTCGATTGGGACCGGCACGGCCTGGCGCGGGGTGACCTTGAGTGGATCGACGGCGGCAAAAGATTTCTTTGGGCCAGCGAACGCAATGGCTGGCACCACGTGTACTCGATCGCTCGCGACGGTAGCGATGTGCGCGACATAACGCCTGGAGACTTTGATGTCATCAGCGTCAACACAATCGACCCGGCGAAAGGCTGGATTTACTTTGACGCGTCGCCTGAGAATCCTACGCAGCGATATCTGTTTCGCGCGCGGCTCGACGGCGCGGGCAAGCCCGAGAGGATCTCGCCGGCGAATCAACCCGGCACGCATAACTACAATGTTTCGCCTTCTGGCGATCTCGCGATTCACACCTATTCGCGCTTTGACTCGCCGCCAGTTTTCGAGGTCGTGCGATTGCCCGATCACGCAATGGTTCGCTCATTGACTGACAATCGAGAACTACGCGAGCGCCTGGCGAAACTGCGGCAAAGTCCAAAAGAGTTCTTCCGCGTAGATATCGGCGACGGCGTGCAACTGGATGGCTGGATGATCAAGCCGCCCGACTTTGACGCCAGCAAACATTATCCGGTGCTGTTTTATGTTTACAGCGAGCCGGCCGCGCAAACCGTTGTTGACGAATGGGGCGGCGGCACTCTCATGTGGCATCTGATGCTCGCGCAGCACGGCTACATCGTCGTGAGCGTGGACAATCGTGGCACGCCCGCGCCGCGAGGACGCGCCTGGCGCAAAATCATTTATCGCAAAATGGGAATTGTGAATTCCGGAGACCAGGCGAGTGCCGTGCGCGCGATCAGCAAATGGCCATTCGTTGACACGACGCGCATCGGTATTTGGGGATGGAGCGGTGGCGGATCGGCCACGCTGAACGCGATGTTTCGCTATCCCGATCTTTATCGCACAGGAATGTCGGTCGCGCCGGTGCCGGACATTCGGCTCTACGACACGATCTATCAGGAGCGCTATTGCGCGCTGCCGCAAGATCATCCGGATGAGTACAAACAGAGTTCGCCCGTTACTTTTGCCGGACAGCTAAAAGGTAAACTGCTGGTCGTACATGGCTCAGGTGACGACAACGTTCACTATCAGGGAACTGAAGAGTTGATTAATGCGCTGGTTGCTGCGAACAAACCATTCACGATGATGGTTTATCCCAACCGTTCACACCGTATTTACGAAGGACCGGGAACAAGGCGTCATCTCTTTGAATTGTTGACGCGCTTTCTGGAAGAGAATCTGCCGGCGGGTGGTCGCTGAGATGCGACGATGTTGGGATGACGACGCCGCAGATTAAGCTCGGGATGCTTCCGGGGTAAACTGAGAAAATGAGATTTGAATTTTACAGCGACGCAATCGCTGGCCTGCCGAAACTTTCGGTCGATGGCACGGTCGATAACGCGATTCACTTTTCGCACTGGCACGGGAATCAAACGCCTGAGTCGGTCAAGGCCGACACTTCGACTGAAACAGTTCTGAATGTCGTTGCCGCGGCGAATCGCGCAGAACTCACGCACAGCATCGATCTCGTCACGAACAATCACTTCGACACGGACGGCGTGCTGTCGGTATGGACGATGTTGACAGGCGAACGTGCGCTGGATTTGCGTGATCGTATGATCGCTGCGGCTGAGGCTGGAGATTTTTCCGAGTTGAGTTCGGTTGATGGCGTACGTGCCAGCATTGTCATTCAAGGTTCGGATTCGCCGACGGACAAAGCTGGATCGCCTTTGGCGCAACAACTCGCGGGAGCGCCGGTCACCGACGAAGCCCAGCAGTATGTCCTGGTGCTGCCGCACATCGAACACGTCATTAAGCACACTGATCAATACGAAAATCTCTGGCGCGAATCGTGGACGCGGGTCGAAACAGCGCTCGACAGTTTTGCGAAAGGCGAATCACGCGTCGAAGAATTCGACGATGCAAAGCTCTCTTTGGTAGCGCTGGCGCCGGGCATTTTCGGTTCGGCAGGCTTCGATCCTCAGAAGCACTCGGTGCCGTTCACGGCAATCTCGCATCACGCGCGCGGCGAACTTTTCTTAATCTCAACGCCGATGAACGGGGGCTGGGCCTATCGCATCGACTATCCATACTACTCGTGGGCTGAGACAGTGGTGCGACCGAGGATTCAGCGACTAGATTTGTCGGCTTTGATCTCGCGACTCAATGACCTGGAGGCCAATCTCTCCGGAAGCTGGCAAACCGATTCATCAGAACTAGCGTCAGCGGCTAAGTTCGTCGACCGAAGTGGAATGTTGGCGGCGTCAACCCTTGAACCTGAAGTTCTCGCAGACACATTGTCTGACTGCTTAGATGCGGGACGAGCCTGCGAAGCAGGCGGCAGCATATAGCCCCGGGGTGGAGCTCGCGCAGCGAGCGGAACCCGGGGATCTCAATCTCTAAAGACGCGAGCCCGCAGAGCGGGCGGCAGAATCTTGACCATTCTGTCGCCCGCTTCGCGGGCTCTAACGTGTGAGGGAGACCAATCCCCGGGCTCACGCCCCGGGGCTACATGCTACCGCCTGCTCCGCAGGCTGGTCACGCGCTTCGACAAGAGGTTGCAGCTTCCGCCACAATCTCGATCATGCGCGCACTTCGCGACATTCGCGTCGGCCCGGCCGGTTGGTCTTATGCCGACTGGCGTGGTCGCGTCTATCCCGAAGGCGCGGGCACGAAGTTCGACACGCTGGCGCTCGTCTCCAAGTATTTCGACACGGCCGAAATCAATAGCAGCTTCTATCATCCGCCGTCACCGGAAACCGCGGGTTCGTGGCTGCGACGTATCGAACACAATCCAAACTTTACTTTCACCGCGAAACTCTTTCGCGCGTTCACGCATGAACGCGGCAAGGCGACAGCGGAAGATGAGAAGCTGTATCGCAAAGGGATCGATCCATTGATGGAAGCTGGGAAACTGGGCGCGGTGCTGATTCAGTTTCCGTGGTCGTTCAAAAACGAAATCGACGAACGCGATTACCTAAACCAACTTGTCACACGATTCAGAGACTATCCGCTCGTGGTCGAGCTGCGTCACGAATCGTGGAACAATCCGCGCTTGCTTCAAACGCTCGAAGATCTGAACGTCGGTTTATGCGACATCGACCAGCCGCTGTTCCACGATTCGATCAAACCGTCCGCGGAAGTGACGTCATCAATTGGCTACATTCGTTTGCATGGCCGCAATTACCAGAACTGGTTTCGCGAGGAAGCGAACGTCGTCGAGCGCTACGATTATCTTTATTCGCGTGACGAACTCGATCCATGGATTAGTCGGATTAAGGAAGTTTCCGACAAAGCGAAGCAGACGTTTGTGATTACGAATAATCACGCGCGCGGACAGAGCCTGGTGAATGCCTTCGAAATTCTCGCTGAGCTAGAAGAAGAGAAGGTGCCGGGACCAGCGAAGTTAATCGAGACCTATCCGCGACTGGCCGAATCGATTGAGCCGGGTGATGAGGACGAGCAGGGAAGGTTGTTTTGAATTTGGAGTACGGCGGCTTGATGCCGGTTTTTTCATCAGCTTCCCTCAATGCCGACTGAATAACAAAGCGCCGTCAAGCCGGCGCACTCCAAGTTACTTCGCCATCGGAAACACCGGCTCGATATCCACCGGCACATCTTTCAACTTGTCCAAGGCGTTTCGCATCGCGGGTCGAATGACCGCATACTTCACTAAGATAGCGCGCGCCTTATCGTACGAACCTTCGGCTTCCAGCGTCAGCAGCTCGTTGGTCAGCTTACGCACGGCATCGCGAATCTTCGATTCATCGACGCTGAATTTCCCAGTGCGCTCGTCGTACTTGATGCCGCCTTCGTCAGTGAAGTAGTTGAACTGCATCGCAACGCCGCGGCCGTGCGCTTCATTGATGCCGAAGCGCACCGAACGAAACATGCTCGCGAGGTACGTCGTGTAGAGCGTGCGCTGCATAGTCCTCGGCACCACGCCCTTGTCGATTAGATACTGCAACGCCCAGAGCCCCGTCACGTCAGCTTTCGCCTCTTCAATCGCTGAATAAAGTTCTTTCAACGACTTTCGCACGGTCGTCTGCTCGCCGTTAACCGTGATGTTGTGCGGCCCAAGGCCATGCATCAACTCATGCGTCAGAATGTGCGTGAAGAAGGAATCGAAAGAGAGCTTCGCTTGATCGGCAGGCGTTAGCACCACGCGCGAAATCGGAATCAAGGTCTTATTGAACTTCGCATCCTGCACGTTCTTGAGCATGATGCGCTTCGATCCTTTTTCTTTCACGACGCGCTCGTCGTTGGGCAGATTGAATGCCGCGGTTTGCACGCCGCTGTTCCCTTCACCCGAGCTGAATACTTCGTTGACGACGCGAATTGGTGATGCCGCGCCCAGCTTTGGATTGCGATATTTCGGATCTATCGGCAGGTGGTCTTCGAGTTCCTGGAGGTACGAACTGAATCTCTTTAGCTTCTGAGACTCGGCATCGTCGCGCAGCGTCACGTAAGCTTCGAACGCAGCCTTGTAGCCGAACAACTCATCTTCATAAGTTTCGTAAGGGCCAATTGTTAGGTCGATCGGCGAATCGAGATCCATCCAAGCGACATCACTATCGTAATAATCATTCGACATGAACGCCGCGGCGCGTTTCTCCAGGAAATTCTTTAGCGTCGCGTTCGTTGTTAACGCCGCCGCTTCTCGCAAGAGCTTCGCCGCGGGTTCGAGAAACTCGCGATACTCTTCGCTGTACGGAACAGTCTTCAACTTACCGCCGGCGTCGCGACGAATCGTGTAGAAATATCCCGTCGCCTTCTCTTTTTCGTCCGCAGACAAAGTCTTCAGCCACGAGTTGAACTCATCCTTAGTCATGTCGTCAGGATAGAAGTTCGCCTGGGGCGGCCGCTTCGGCACGCCTTCAATGAACGGTTCGTTGTCATCGAGCTGCGACCACGGCCCTTGATTGATCTTGAAGTAATGCAGCCGCATGCGGCCGAGCGGCGTCTTGTCGGCTTGCAGCTTTTTCCAAAGCGGTTCATTGCCGCTCCAAATCTGTCGCAGGTAAAGCTGGTCGTAGAGCTTTGCAGCCGCGATGATCTTCTGCAGAGCTTTGCGATCACCGGGCGACAGGCGCGCGGTGTTCGCGGTCATCACGGTCGGCGCAAAACGGCGAATCTTCTTCGCCAGTTCGGCGGTTTCACCTGACGCAGCCGGCTGTGACGATCGTTTCTGTGGATTTCCGATGACGCTCATTGCCAAAGCCAACAAGGCAATTACAGTTACGAATCGGTTCATGTTCGACATGGATTGTCCCTTTACAAATTCTGTCGGTTTTTCAAAATCTTCACGAAAGACGCTGAAACCAATTCATCATGCGTCAACGTCGTAAGTTGCATCGCCTCTTCTTCAGTGACGGCGCCGCAATTGATCGCGCGGAGAAAATAATTCAGCAACCCCTGGCCTGTCGCGGCATCGTCAAACACATCGCCGACGAGCGTGGCCTTCGCCGCTTTCTCGACAAAGTTGCGCAAACGTTCTGACGCCGCGTCGAGGCTTTCGAGAAAAAATGCGTACACCGCCGCGTAGCGCGTCGGCAGTTGTGCCGGATGCAAATCCCAACCTTGATAGAAACCGCCGACGAGCGAATGCTGAATATGATCGTAGTGCAGTTTCCACGCGCGATGAACGATGGCGCGGTTCTCGTCGATTTGATCCTGAGTCAGCGGCGCACCTTCAGTGGCGCGGTGCGGGCTAACCGGCATGATGTTCGTCGCACCATCCGACAACCAAATGCCAGTCCCTGCGAACGAGACCTGCATCATGTGCTTCGCAAAGTCACATGATGGATGCATCATGTGTTGATGCGCGGCGGTGATGCTGCAACTCGCCGTGTAATCATAAGTACCGAAGTGCGCGGCGACGCACCGACCGCGTGCGGCCTGCAACAGCAGCGGCAGATTGATGCGCCCTTCCGAGTTGATGATCGATTGCGTCGTCTCGATCATCATCTCCATTTTCAGCGAACCCTCAGCGAGTCCAGTTTGCCTCTCAAGCAGATCGAAAATGTCAGCAAGTACTGCGACTTGTTCGGGCGTCGTGATCTTAGGCAGCGTCACGACGAAATTGTCCGGCAACTTCCCGCTGGCTTCTCCTAACAGCGTCGAAACGAAAATGTCGAGCGTGCGGCAGCTTCTGGCGCGCAGCTCTTCATTGAAAGGCTTGATGCGAATGCCGATGAATGGCGGGAGTGTGCCGGCTTTCATTCCCTTTACAACTTCCTGAGCAGCCGACTCAGCGTGCCCGTCCTCTTCCGCGTCGGGTCGATTGCCATAACCATCTTCGAAATCGATCCGGAAGTCTTCGACCGGCTCGCGCTTCAATCTTTCCTGCACGCGCGTGTAAATCGTATGTGCCAGCCACGCAGCTTTGTTCTCCTCGCGCACCGCATCCGCATCTGCTTCCAGTCGATGCTTCAAACCCGTCGCATAATCGAGCACATCGGGCAAATCATGTGACAGCGGTAATCCAATCGCGCGTGCAAACACCACAAAGTCCGGCGCGTTTTCCGTCAGCGCGCGCTCCGCCACTTTGCCTAGTCGCATCGCCGAATCAGATTTGAAAAGATGCGCGCCACCGTAAACCGTATGCACCGGCTGGCGACGACCGGTTTCGCCCGGATAGCGCGTGTTGAATTCCGCGTTGGAAGAAGTTAACAACTTGCTTATTTCACTGAGCGAGGCTTCAGACAAAGAGATTCGCATTCGATGATCCAATCAACCTGGTTTGGTAATAGTTCAGTGACTTTAGTACCAATCTCTGTTGCGTCGCAACCGACGAATCGCGTCCTGCCAGAGCATCGGCAAAAATTGCCTACAAGTAAATCTTGACCGCTTGGATCTCAATCGATAGTATGGCGTGCCCAGCTCATTTTTTTCGTTAACCAGATCAAGTTTCCAAAGCGACCCGCAAACCGCAATCAGAAAGCGATCAATATATGAAAGCCAGAAACAGAAAAGCCCAAACGCCAGGTCGAAGTTCACAAGGACGCTCAAGCCGAAATCGCTTCTTTGCCCCCCGCGTGGCGGCGGCGTTCGGATTGGTTTTTCTTTTGGCTCTGGCGTGCGGGTCAGCTTACTACTCGCGACGGGTCAAGGCGCAGGACGCGCGGACGCGCTTTCAGCAGGATCTAAGTCAGGTCTTCATATCGCACGAAGAGCTGAGCATCGATCCGCACGCGGTCGCTGAACAGGTGCGCGCTACCGGACGCATGTCGCTGCAAACGAGTGCGCACGATTTTGAAGTGCAACTGATTCCGAACGATCTCCGGGCGCCGAATTATCGCGCGGAAGAAGTCGGCGTCGATGGAATTTCGCGTCAGGTCGTCATGCCCGCCGCGGCCACCTACAAAGGGAGTCTTCGGGACGAATGGGGGACCAACGCTCGCTTCACCGTTCAGGAAGATAAGATCGAAGGCATGATTCTCACCTCCGACGAGTCGTTCTTTGTCGAGCCCGCGCAGAAATATTCCACCGCGGCTCAATCTACCGACTATGTGATCTACAAAGGGTCAGACGTTCGCCCCGACATCGTGCGCACCTGCGGCACGACGCTGGATGAACGAGTCAGCGCCGCCGCCAAGGACGTTATGTCTGGGGCTACCACTGGCATTGCGCCAGCGGTCTTCTCACCCTTCAAGGTGGTCGAGATGGCGACTGAATCCGACTTTGAATACACCAGCGCGCTGGGCGGCACGACGAACGCAAACAACGACATCATCAGCATTATGAATCAGATTCAGGGGATTTATGAACGAGATATCGGGCTCACCTTCACGATAACTTTTCAGCATACCTGGACCACTGCGGATCCTTTCGGCGGCGCCGACGCAGTCGCCATCCTGAATGCATTCACAAACTATTGGAATGCGAACTTCGCAGCGACTCAACGCGATGTCGCCCACCTGTGGAGCGGCAAGAACCTTAATGGGCCCAACGGTTTGGCCTGGACGGGAGTGGTTTGTCTGGATGGCGCGCACTCGTATGGCATTTCCGATCGAGAAACGATTGCGCCATTTCGCGTGACGATTCCCGCGCATGAAATCGGACACAACTTCAACGCGAGCCACTGCGACGCCCAGGCAGGCTGCACCAACACGATCATGGTGGCGACGCAGAACCAGTCGAACACTTCGACGTTCTGCGCCTTCTCGGTTAACGAAATCACCAACTTCGTCAATGCGAATTCAAGTTGTCTGACCAATGCACCTACCGGCAACCCGATCGATCAAACTGATTTCTTCGTCCGGCAGCATTACTCCGACTTTCTCGGGCGAACTCCGGATCAATCCGGCCTTGATTTCTGGAAAAACCAGATAACCTCTTGCGGAGCAGTCGCATCATGCATCGAAGTACGGCGCATAAATGTCTCTGCGTCGTTCTTCCTCTCGATCGAATTTCAACAAACCGGCTATCTGGTCGAGCGCGCTTACAAGACGGCCTACGGTGATGCTAACGGCACTTCGACATTCCAGGGAACGCATCAGATCAAGGTGCCGATAATTACCTTCGCTCAGTTTCTTAACGACACGCGTGTGATTGCAAACGGCGTAATCGTCGGCCAAGGCGACTGGCAGACTCAGCTTGAGAACAACAAGGTCTCTTACTTTAACGAGTTCGTGAAGACCACGCGCTTCACGTCCGCTTATCCCTCGGCGATGCTGCCGGCCACGTACGTGCAGACGCTGAACACAAATGCCGGCAGCCCGTTATCAACCGCGGAGCAAACGCAGTTGATTGCGGAACACACCGCCGGTACGAAGAACCGCGCGCAAGTGCTTCGGCAAATTTCAGAGCATCCGAATCTGGCCAGTTCTGAATTCAACCGGGCGTTTGTGTTGATGGAGTATTTTGGTTACTTGCGACGTAATCCCTACGATCCGCCGGAGAATACGCTGGACTACACCGGGTTTGATTTCTGGTTGACGAAGTTGAATCAATTCAACGGCAACTATATCAATGCCGAAATGGTCAAAGCGTTTCTTTCGTCAGCGGAATATCGGCGACGTTTCGGAGCGCAGTAAGCGAAGAGGCGAGAGGCTAGAGGTTAGAGGTTAGAGGTTAGAGGTTAGAGGTTAGTGAGCGGGGAAATTGGTTTCTGTACTCACCCGTGCCGCCTTGTCTGGGACTGTGTTTGGAATCTCCGCTACATCTAGCCTCAAGCCTCTAGCCTCTAATCTCTAGTCTGCTCTTCCCCGTTTTCTCTTTGCGCTCTAGAATACGCCCGCGATGATCGGGCAGATTTTTGGCAGCTACAAAATCACTCACAAGCTGGGCGCCGGCGGCCAGGGCACAGTTTACAAGGCCGTCGATCAGAAACTGGGCCGCACCGTAGTCATCAAAGTTCTGCCCGCCGAACTCACCGTCAAAGAAACCAATCTTAAGAGGTTCGAACGCGAAGCTCGCTTAGCATCGGCTTTGGACCATCCCAACATCTGCACGATCTTCGACATGGATGAAACTAACGGGCTGCATTACATCGCCATGCAGTACGTCGAGGGCAAAAATGTAAGGCAGCTTTGCAACGGACGTCCGCTGGAACTCGACAGCGCCTTGCGCATCGCGATTCAAGTCACGGACGCGCTGGCAGCGGCGCACGCGCGCGGCATAATTCATCGCGACATCAAATCAGGCAACGTGATGGTGACCGATAATGGTCAGGTCAAAATTCTCGATTTCGGTTTGGCAAAGTTACTGGATGAAGAAGAAGCTGCGAACGCCGGAATTCATCGAACTGAGTTGACCGAAGTCGGTGTGCCGTACGGCACTGCAACTTACGCGGCGCCGGAGCAAGCCCGCGGCGACAAGGTCGATGCGCGCGCCGATATTTTTTCGACCGGCGTTTTGCTTTACGAAATGCTGACCGGCACCTGGCCGTTCCGCGGCAAATCCACCGTCGATGTACGTCACGCGGTGATTCACGATCAGGCAAAGCCCCTCGCTGAAATGCGACCGGGCGCAACGCCCGCGCGCTTGCAGCAGATTCTTGATAAGACACTGCAGAAGGAGCCGCGCAATCGCTACCAGAAAGTTAGCGAGCTGGGCGACGAACTGCGCAAAGTCCTGCGTGATGTTTCGTCAGGGCTTTCGATGGATGTCGCAGCCGCGCCGAAACACCTGGGCGGAGCGACGCCCGTGGGACGCGCAATGCGCTGGCTGAGAAAGTTGAGCGGAGGCAAAGAAACGCCGACCAGCTCACCCCAATTCACCTCGAAGCCGCTGACCGACGCGCCGGACATCACCTCAATCACGGTAACTGATCGGGACAAGAAGAGTCTCGCCGTACTTCCCTTCAAAAATCTCAATAACGATGCGGCCACAAGTTTCTACGAATTCGCTTTGGCTGATGCCGTGATCACCGAACTCGCGCGGATTCGTTCGCTCGTAGTGCGGCCATCTTCGGTGATGTCAAAGTATCAGGGTCAGGTCGTCGATCCCGCCGACGTCGGACGCGAATTGAGCGTCGATGCCGTTTTGTCCGCGGGATTCATAGCTGTCGGCGAGCGCTTTCGCGTCAATGCGCAGCTGCTTGACGTGAAGAGCGGCGAAATTATTTGGAGCGATCGCGTCGATGCTTCGGCTGAAGACATCATCGCGGTCCAGGACGAAATCACGAAACGAATCGTCGATGGTTTGCGCCTTGAGTTGAGCCCCGACGAGGAGCGAGTTCTCGCGCAACCCAAAACGGTCAATGCCGAAGCCTACGAGGAATATCTGCGCGGCCGCGATCGGTTCGCGCGATTCATCTTTCGCACAGTCGCGGAAGAAGACTGCAACGCGGCGATTAGGCATTTTTCGCGCGCCATCGAATTGGATCCGGAGTTCGGTTTGGCGTACGACGGACTCGGCGCCTGTCACGTGAATCGCGTCTTCAAAGGACTGGGTGGCGCCGAAGATTTCGAAAAGGCCCAAGCCGCGTTCAAGCAGGCGCTGACGCATGACTCCAAAATCATTGAAGCGCGCATGTTGATGGTTTTTTGTTACTTGTGGCGCGGCCAAAAGGCGAAAGCGCTTGAGGAAGTCGCCCGCATGCGTCGCGAAGCGCCAAACGAAGCGGTGGTGCATTTCGTCAAGGCATCGCTACACCGTTTGGATGGCGAGTACGATCGCGCGCTCCGCAGCTACGACCGGTTGGTTCATCTCGATCCGGCCGCGTTTGTAGTCGTCAGCTACAATCGCGCGCTCATCTTTCTTTACGAGCACAAAATTGAAGATGCGCAGCGCGAATTGGATCGCGCTGGCTCAGTCGAACCCAACAATCCCCTGCTCCGCGGCGTGCGCGCGCTGCTGCTCTACTACCGTGGCGACGTCGATCTCGCCACCAATTTACTGCGCGAAGTTCTGGCCGCGCATCCGCATTTGCACGGCGTGCGGCCGACGCTCGCGATGTGCTTAATCAAGCAAGGCAAGCCGGAAGAGGCGCGCGCCGCGTTGAATGACGATGTAAAGCGCACCGCGTCAGTCGATCCTGATATCGCGTACGCAGTAGGATCCGTCCATGCGTTACTTCACGAAAACGACGAGGCCTTCGACTGGCTCAAGCGATCGACGTCGCTGGGAAATGAAAACAAATCCTGGTTTGAGAATGATCCGAATCTCGCTCGGTTGCGCACCGATGCGAGGTGGCAGGAGTTATTAACGAGTCTCACGCGCTGAACCAACCTCTTGATAAGATCGCGAACCGTTAACTACCGCAGGCGTCTCTGACATTGTACTATCAGCGACAGTGCTCCATGGCAAATCAATCATCTGTTTTGGCGGCGAAGATTGGTGGTATCACCATCCGCATTCGAAGAACCATCTGATGCGCCGGTTCGCCCGCGCCGGCAACAACGTCATCTTCGTCAATTCGATTTCGATGGGCCTGGCGCCGATCAAAAGCGGCGAGCTGCTGCCGCGCGTGACTCGCAAACTAAAAAGTTACGCGAAGCTGGCGCGCACGACCGACGAAGGCATTACGGTGGTTTCACCTGCGGTGATTCCCTTCTTTGGAAGCCGCGCTGCGACGACGACAAACCGGCGGTTGTTGACGGCGCAGATTTCAACTTTGGCAAAGCGGCGCGGATTGTCGAAACCTATCCTGTGGATTGCAATTCCTACCGCGGTTGATGTGATTGGTCATTTGGACGAATCGCTGATCGTCTATCACGTCTCAGACAAGTACGATGCGAATACGATGGATCACGCGACTGATCCTGAATTCATTCGCAAACTTCATGAACGCGCGATCGATGCAGCGAATCTCGTTTTCTATTCGAGCCGCAAACTTTTTTCCGAAGCAACGCGTGGGCGCGAAAAGTCTTTCCTGCTCGAGCAAGCCGTCGATTTCGATCATTGGTCGCGAATCAGCACGCACGAACTTCCCATCGCCGAAGCAGTCGCGCGAATTCCGCAACCGCGCATCGGATACTTTGGCGCCATCGAACCCTGGTTGATCGATCAGGATTTGATCAAGCGCGCTTCACGTGAGCGTCCAGACTGGAATTGGATCTTTATCGGAAACAAATCGCGCGGACTGGAAATCGAAAACCTCCCTAACGTTCATTTCCTGCCGCCAGTTTCTTATGAAGAGTTGCCGAACTACGCCGCGGGCTTTGATGTCTGCGTGCTGCCTTGGAATATCGAGCTTCCGTTCACCAGCTACGGTTCGGCCATCAAAGTGCGTGAATATCTCGCATCCGGAAAACCCGTCGTGATTTCACCTTTGCCGGAATATGAATCGATGAGCAACGTGCTGCGCATCGCCCGAAGCCATGAGGATTTCTTGCGGCTGGTCGAAGACGCGTTGCAAGAGTCTGGAACTCAAAAATTGAAAGCACGTCAGGACGCGGTGCGCGACGGTACCTGGGACGCGCGCGCCGAGTGGGTCAGCGAGTTGGTTGAGAAGGCGCTGCGCGGAGAGACTTCAACCTCTCACTCTTCGGAGAGGGGATAATCTTTTTGATCAAGAAACTGACCAGGTAACCCACCGCCACCGCTGCAAACGCGAACAGAAAATAGACCACGGCCAGCACGTAGCGATATTCCGTGTGCACGATCGATTGCACCGTGAAGAAATAGATCGGGACCACGGACAGGATCACCATTGCCGCGCTCTTCTTCTGAAAGATCACCATCAGCAATCCAATAATCGCCAGCGGCAACATGACTGCGGTAATGAAAATCTTCTGGATCGCATGGATTACAAATCGCGGATAACGCGTCCAGAGGAAGCGAGCAGGGCCGAGTTCGAAGATTTTTGGGGCGCCGACTGTCGCAATCGGGACAGGAACATCGGATGGTTCGTTGCTCAACACGATTCGGACCGGTGAACTCGTCGCGACGAAAGGAAGTTGTACTCGGCTGAGCGTGGACTTGCTCCCCACGTTGCTCTCAATCGCATCAACCACGGCTGTCGATAATTGTCTGCCCTGGTTGTCAATGATCGACAGCCGCAATCTTCCGCGATCTATCGTAACCGGAATCTCGATGATGTAATCCTCATTGGGTTTAAGCTCGAGTGGGGAGCTTAACTGCGATGGCTCAATCGTGATTGGAGCGATTTCTGCCGTCATCGTATGACTGATTGCCGGTTGCGTTGAGATCCGGCGCGAACGTTCCAAACGCATCATCATCGATGCGCGCTTCGCCATTACTCCCGCAAACCAAACCGGATGCGAGCGGATGATCGCAAAGCCACGCGACAAGCGCTCGCGCTCGCGCTCAACTCCGTCCGGATTGAAGAGCGTGCCGTAATAGTCCGGGCGCTGATACATTTCGGATTCCTGTTTCATAATGCCCATGTCGGTGGGAGGCACTCCGAAGCGGCCCTGCGGATCATAGTCGGCGATGCCTTCCAGCAGAGTCTGGCCCGCTCCCAGCGAAAGCGGAATGAAACGATGAAAGACGATCGTGTTTCTAATCGTCAGCGGCAACACGATCAAAAGCGTTCCGGCGATAACCGCTAACGTGAAACGCCAGACTGAAGCGTTCAGCGAAGCGTCTATCGGAGCGCCGGCATCCTGTGGGCGGGTCGCGATCATTTTGTTCGCGTCTTTCTTCGCCCACATCAACAACGGCACGGCGGCTGCGACGAACAGCGCCAGCAGCATCGCATTGGCTCTAAGCCAACACGAAACCCCAATCAAGGCTCCAATGATGATGAAATTGAGCAGTCGCGGTTTCTTGAACGCGCGCGCCAACAAAAGAATCGCGATCAGAATAGGCAGCACAAAGATTGAGTCGGGCAACAGCAGCACTGAATTCCAGGCCAATTGTGGCGAGAGCGCTGCCAGCAACCCGGCAATGACCGCTGCACTGAAGGGAAAAAGTTCCGCGATGATCAAAAGCACCACGATGGCCGCGAGGGCATCAGCGATAATTTGCACAAATTGGACGGCCGTGTCGGACTCGCCAAATAGTCGGTAAGTTAATGCGAGCAGAATCGAATATCCCGGTGGATGGCCCATCGTATTCAAATCCGTCAGCGGAGATGCGGAGCTGAAAAAAGATCGAATGCCGCCATCGCGTAACAATTGTGCGACGTGCTTGTAATCAGCCGCTACGACGGTTTGTACTTTTCCTACTTCGAGACGTGTATCATGCCAGCTGAGCACGCGCACGCCGAAAGCGAGCAGGAAGATCGCGGTGCACGCTAGTGGTTTGAAGTAGCGCCGGATTCTTCGGGGCCGATCCATTCGCTTGAGAGTTTATTATAGGACGTGAAGTTGAGCGACTAATCAGATGTGCGGCATCGCCGGATTAATCAGCACGAATCCTGACACGCGCATCGGCGCGATGCTGAAATCAATCGAGCATCGCGGGCGCGACGATGAAGGTGTGTGGACCTCATCAGCGATCAATGACACAAATCAGAAAGTTTGCCTCGGCCATCGCCGCCTCTCAATCATCGACACGAGCCGCGCCGGTCATCAGCCAATGCTCTCGCATGACGGGCGGTTCGTCGTCATCCTGAATGGCGAGATTTACAACTATCGCGAGTTGCGCGAACGGCTTGCGAGCAAGGGCCAGGTCTTTCGCACGCAAACAGATACTGAGGTTTTGCTCGTGGCTTGGGCTGAGTGGGGCAGCGGTTGCCTGGCGAAGCTCAAGGGGATGTTCGCGTTTGCGCTCTGGGATGATCAAGAGCGGTCGTTATTTCTCGTGCGCGATCACGTTGGGATTAAGCCGCTTTATTACGCATCTTCACAGGCCGGCATGGATGCCGGCGCCCCGCAGGCAGGATGCCTGCGCTCCGTAGCTTTTGCCTCCGAGATCAAATCGATCCTCGCCAGCGGATTGATCAAGCCAGAACTTGATCATGAATCGCTGCATCAGTTCCTCACTTTTCTCTGGTCGCCTGATCCGAACACCTTATTCAAAGGAATCAAGACGGTGCCGCCCGGGCATTTTGTGAAGTGGCACGATGGCGAACTCTCGCAGCATGAATGGTGGGACATTTCATTCGATGAAATCGAAGAAGGTCGCAGTGAAGAGTGGTGGCAGGAACACGTTCTGGAGACGCTCGATCGAGTCGTCAAGCTCGAGATGGTTGCCGACGTGCCGCTCGGAGCATTTCTTTCTGGAGGCATCGACTCTTCTTCGATCGTCGCGATGATGAAAAATCATAGCAACGGTCGCCGGATTGGGACCTACACGATCGGCATGGCCGCGCAGGATTTGCGCTACGACATAATTCCCGACGATGTCGAATGGGCGCGCAAAGTGAATCAGCAACTCGACACCAACTATCACGAAATCATTTTGCAGCCGGACGTGACGGAGCTGCTGCCGAAACTCGTCTATCACATGGACGAGCCGGCGATTGACATGGCCATTCCGACTTATCTGGTTTCCAGAGCGGCGCGCGAAACTATGACCGTGATGCTGTCCGGAATGGGCGGTGACGAAGTCTTCGCCGGCTATCCGCGACAGATGGCGATGCAGATCGCGAGTGCTCTCGATCCCGTTCCGCAGCTCTTGCGGCGGCCGGCGATGAAAACACTCGCCGCGGTCTTGCCCGGCGGAATGCCCGGCCGACTGACAGCGCCGCTGCGAAATGCAAAAAAGTTTGCGCGCAGCGCGGCACTCGATTTCGAAAACCGTTATCTGGGGTTTGGAACCTACTTCACCGATGAAATGAAGCAACGCCTCTACACCAAAGATTTGCGCGAACGGGTGAATGGGGTCGATGCTTACGCCGCGCATCGCCGTTATTTTTCGCGGGCGAAAGACTGGGCGCCGCTGAATCAGATTCTGTATGTCGATCTTAAGACCTTTCTGCCGTGCTTGAATCTAATGACGACGGACAAGACTTCAATGGCGGCAAACCTGGAAGTGCGCGTTCCGTTTCTCAATCAAGAGATGCTGAAACTCACGGCGCGAATACCGCCGGAGCTAAAGCTGAAGGGCTTGAAGCGCAAATACATTTTGAAAAAGGCGACCGAGAAACTTCTGCCTCATGACATTGTTTGGCGAAAGAAGGCCGGGTTCGGCGCGCCGATTCGTTCATGGCTGCGCGGTGCGCTGCGGCCGATGGTGAATGATTTGTTGTCGGAAGAAACGGTGAGCCGGCGCGGTTTGTTTGAACCCACCGAGGTGCGAAGAATTATCGACGCGAATCTCTCAGGCAGAGAAGACTACAACCTTCAGGTCTTTCAATTGCTGAATTTGGAGTTGTGGATGCGGGAGTTTATTGATCCTTAATGGAGCGCGGGCATCTCTGCCCGCACTGAACACGAAGGGCGAAAGCTTGCGGGCAAGGATGTCCGCGCTCCAATCACAGTCGAATTATCCGCGCCACGCTCTTGCTCCTCACGTCCCCGTTCAGCGCGTTGCGCGTGTCCACCACTAACGGCGCCAACTCGGTGACGCGCCCATAATCAACCTGGCTGTGGTCGGTGACGATGACGATGCAATCAGCCGATTTGATTTCCTGGTCCGTCAAGTCAACTGACGCTAGTGGAGCGCCGTCTCCCTGGGTGTGCGCGTCGTCAAAGCTCACTTCGCGCACAAACGGATCGTGATAGCGCACGTCGCAGCCTTTCTCGCGCAGCCGGTCGATGATCGAAAGCGCCGGGCTCTCGCGCACGTCATCAACATCTTTCTTGTAAGCGACACCCAGCAACAGGATGCGCGCGCCGTTCATCGCCTTGCGATCGTCATTCAAACCATCGGCGACAAGTTGCACGACGTGTTCCGGCATGCGCGAATTAACTTCTTCGGCCAGACCAATGAAGCGCGAGTCAAATCCATGTTGCCGAGCTTTCCACGAAAGATAGTGCGGGTCGAGCGGAATGCAGTGTCCCCCGATGCCCGGACCCGGATAAAAAGGCATGAAGCCGAACGGCTTGGTCGCAGCCGCGCGAATCACTTCCCATGTGTCGATGTTCAGCGCATAACATAACCGCGCCATCTCGTTCGCCATGCCGATGTTGACCGCGCGAAAAGTGTTCTCGAGCAGCTTCGCGGCTTCTGCCACGCGCGCCGAACTCACCGCGTGCACGGCGTTGACGATTTGCGAATAGAGAGCAGCGGCGGCTTCAGTCGAATCGGCCGTCACGCCGCCGACGACTTTCGGGATATTGTGCGTTTTGAACTGCGGGTTGCCAGGGTCAACGCGCTCCGGCGAAAACGCGATCAGAAAGTCTTCGTCGAGTTTCAAACCGGTCTCTTCCAGCATCGGCAACAAAACTTCGTCGGTGGTTCCGGGATAAGTCGTCGATTCGAGGATGACGAGTTGGCCGCGGCGCAGGCGTTTCTGGATCTGTTCAGCAGCCGCAAGGATGTACGAAACGTCCGGCTCCTTAGTTTTTCGAAGCGGCGTCGGGACGCAAATAATAATCGCATCACATTCTTTCAAGTGATCGAAATCCGTGGTCGCTTTCAACCGACCCGCATCGACAGATTTTTGGATTGCGTCGGATGTGACATCGCCTATGTATGACTTGCCGGAATTAATCTGCTCGACTTTATTTGCATCAACTTCGAACCCGACGGCGTTGAATCCTTTGGCCGCAAATTCAGTGGCCAGCGGCAAGCCAACGTATCCAAGTCCGATCACCCCAACGCGCGCGCGCTTGTCCCCAATAAGATTTATTAGTTCGTTTTTAATCATGCCAGTTTCAATTGTTTTTGAGTCATAGGGAGGCAACACAAGTTGCCAATTTGGAAGAACCACAGCCTAATTGCCTGCGCCGCGCAGTGTCAAGGAAGCCCTCCAAATCGCAGCGGCGATCACGCGCAAGCGTCTGTGCTAGAGTCTCTGATTCCAAGAACAGTCGGCCATGAACACTGACTCGAAAAAGACTTACGACGTGGCGGTGGTAGGCGCCGGAGTGTTCGGCGCGTGGACGGCATGTCAGCTTCGGCGCGGCGGATCGCGAGTCATCCTGATTGATGCCTACGGATCGGGAAACAGCCGCTCCAGCTCAGGCGATGAATCGCGAATTATTCGCATGGGCTATGGCGCCGACGAGATTTACACGCGCTCGGCCGCGCGCTCGCTGCAACTGTGGAAGAGTTTGTTTGCTGAAGCCAAAGAAGAATTATTTCAACCAACCGGCGTTCTGTGGCTGGCCCATGCGAATGATCCTTATTCGGTGAGCTCCCGAGAAACTCTGACACGACTAAACATTCCGCATGAAGCGTTGACCGTTGACGAACTGAGGCGCCTTTATCCGCAGATTGGATTAGACGACATTTCATGGGGAATGCTGGAGCCCGAAAGCGGAGTGCTGATGGCTCGCCGCGCGGTGCAGGCTGTCGTTAGCGCGGCGATTCGGAAGGGGGTCGATGTTCTGATCGATGCTGTGAAGCCACCTGACTCGCAAGAGCAAATCGATTCCCTCACTACACAACAGGGTCGGCGAATCTCAGCGCAAGTTTACGCCTTCGCCTGCGGTCCGTGGCTGCCGAAAATGTTTCCTGATTTGCTGTCGGATCGAATTCGGCCCACACGCCAGGAAGTCTTTTACTTCGGCGCTCCCCCGGGTGATTCGCAATTCAAGCCTCAGGCAATGCCGGCTTGGATCGATTTCAACGACGAAGCCTATGGCATTCCTGATATAGACGGCAGAAACGTGAAGGTCGCCATCGATCGCCATGGTGAGCACTTTGATCCTGATACTGGAAATCGGATTGCAACGAACGAAGGTCTGGCCGAAGCACGGCGTTGTCTGGCGCGCCGCCTGCCGCTATTGAAAGACGCGCCGGTAATCGAATCACGCGTCTGTCAGTACGAGAATACTTGCAACGGCGACTTTCTCATCGATCGGCATCCTGATTGGAAGAACGTGTGGTTGGTCGGCGGCGGCTCGGGACATGGATTCAAGCATGGCCCACTTGTCGGCGAGTACGTCGCTGCGAGAATCCTTGGGAGTGACGACCAAATCGAACCACGATTTAGCTTGGCCACCAAAGCTCGCGAGCACCGCCGCGCGGTCTATTGATCAGCTGCTAGAGCTTCCCTGATTGAGCGGGTTTCGTGGTCAATAGCAAGCTTTAGGATGCGGCCGAAGCAGAAACGGCTTCCGCCTGGCGCTTCACGATTACCAGTGTGATGTCGTCGGCGGCGGGTGTGCCCTGGCAGAATTTTGTGAGTGCGGATTCGATGCGATCGCGAATGCCGCCGGCGGAAGCGTCCATGTTGCGCGCGACGGTTTCGTATAGACGCGTAGGCCCAAACTCTTCGCCGCTCGGATTGACGGCTTCGGACACGCCGTCGGAATAAATCACGAGTACGTCGCCGGGATGAAGTTTGGTGTGGCCTTCGCGAAATTCGGCATCGCTCATGATGCCGAGCGGCAGACCGCCTGAAGCGAGTTGCTCCATCGTGCCGCCGGTGTGAACGATCAGCGGCGGATTATGTCCCGCGTTGAGAAACGTCAGCGACCCAATCTTCGGATCGAGTTCAGCATAGAACAACGTAACGAAGCGGTTTGGTGGAATGCTCTCGACCAGGTAACGATTAACCGCGGCGATCGTATCCACGATCGAATCATGGGTGTCGGCTTGCGCGTGAACGGCCGCGTGCAGCGACGACATCAACAGCGCGGCGGCAGTCCCTTTGCCAGACACGTCGCCCAGCGCGACAACCAGTTTGCCATCTTCGCGCTGGATAAAATCGTAATAGTCCCCTCCAATTTCGTAGCACGGAAAGCTGATGCCCTGCAGCTCATAGCCATCGACTTGCGGCGCGGTCGCCGGCAGAAAGCGTTGCTGAATCTCGCTGGCTACCTGCTGCTCGCGCTCCAAACGCTCGCGCTCCATCTGCTCTTCAGTCAAGCGGGCGTTCTCTACCCGAATGGCGGCAACCGAAGAGAGTGTAGTCAACACCTTGAGATGATCTTCGGTGAAGCGATTGTCCGACAGTGGCGAGTCGGCATAGATGATTCCAAAAACGTTGGCACCGACGCCAAGCGGAACGGCCAGCACTGAACGAACGCCTTGCAGCATCACGGTGCCGCCCATGAAGCGCGGATCGGCCTGCGCGTCAGAAGTCAAAACTGATTTGCCGTTGGCGACAACTTCGTCGATGACGGATCGGCTGATGCGAATCTCGCCGACTTCACCCACGCGATCGCGCAAACGCGCCACCGCAACTTTCAGTTCAGGGCTTTTCGCATCGCGCATCATGATCATGCAGCGATCGGCGGGCACAGCTTCAAATACCAGCGAGACGATTTGCTCGAGAGTTTCGTTCAGTGTCACCGAAGCGAGCAGTGCGACACCGACCTTGCCAATCAAAGCGAGGAGGTCGCTCTGCTTCGCCTGGCGCGGCGCTGAATCGTCTTTTGTGCGCGCGCCCTCGATGGCTTCGAACAAACCTGAAGTCGTGCGATCGGCCGACGAGAGCGCAATGGTCGCTTCGGGAATCGACGACGAGTTATCGGTGATCATCGTCGCGCCGCTGCTCAGCGGGAACGAACTGTCGTTAAAGACAATTTCCGTTTCACCAATCTGAATGCGGCCGCCGCGCGAGAGTGTCACCGGCGCTTCCACCACCGAACCGTTGTAGAGCGTGCCGTTCGCCGAACCGAGATCTTGCAGGAAGAATTCGTCCCCTTCGCTGCGCACTTCCGCGTGCACCCGCGAGGCGAACGGATCGGGAATGCAGAGATCGTTGCGCGCTGAGCGGCCAATGGTGACGCGCAGACGATTGATCTGAAAATGCTCGGCCGCGCGATCCGGATATTTGACGATTAACTCAGCCATGCAATCCTAACTAGTCCGAGGTTTTCTCACCGGCGCTGTGCCATGCGCGATGTACCTGCGCACGACGACCGTGCCGGAAATCAAATCGTGCAAAGCCTTACCGCTGGTACCAACCGTCGCCATCAGAAATCCCAAACCGAAAGTCAGAAACGAAAGTGGGTATCCGATGAAATGACGCAGCAAGGCGCGGGGAATTCCCGGGGGCCCACCGCCGGTGCGTTCGATGCGCAATCCGGTAGTGAACTTTCCGACGGACTTCCCGGTCAGGCCCGCAAGAATTCCAAGGTCAAGCACGGCTGCGATTAGCGTCAGGACAATCCCAACTTTTTCCGCAGTGCCGCCGGCCATGCGCGCTCCGCCACCCATCAGCCGCGCGATCATTGTGCTGAAAGTTAGAATCAGCACCAACAGAATGTAATCGATCAAGAGCGCTCCGCAGCGCAACGCGAAAGGCGCGCGATAGCGAACGCGCAGATGTGATTCGTGACGGTGAACCGTGCTCATGGAAGGCAGTCTCGCAGTTTCAGTCATCAGAGAATTTTTGTTTTGTTGATTTGCGATTGCGCGCCAGCGTAGCAGACAAAGAGTTACCCGACCAGAAAATGCAGCGTCGTCTCGCCCAATTTTATTCGATCGCCGCTGTCGAGCGGGCGCGGCTGTCGCGGTTGCAGGCGAATAATATCATTGATTACGGTTCCGTTGACTGAACCGAGGTCTTCCACCAGGAACGCATCGCCTTCGCGCCAGATACGCGCATGGCGCCGCGAAACTTTCGTGTTTGGATCAAAGCGCGAAAGATCGACTTCCGGAAAAATATTCGAGAGCGGATCCGTGCGACCTACGAGATTGCTGTCCCTCGGCAAATTGAAAGACGCGTCGAGTTCGGTCGTGCCCGCCACAATCAGTTTCGCCGTTGGTCGCACCGGTAGCCGCGGGCTGGAATCCGTGCCGGCCAGCGGCTGCCGCGATCCGCAATGAGCGCAAAAGACATCATCGGCCGCAATCCGCCCGCCGCAGAATCCGCAGAAGACCATCGCGACTTGCATGGTCTCGCCGCCAAGTTCGTGGGCCGGCGCACCGAAACTGACCTGACCAGAGCGCAACTTCTCTAAATGGCCCAGCAGCGCGTCGCGCATCTGTGCGCCTGATTGAAAACGTTGCTCAGGTTTGTATTCGACGGCGCGGGTCAGCAGTTGTTCCATCTCGCTGGAAAGCGCGGGATTGATTTGTCTCGGTCGCGGGTTCTTTGTGAAATCGAAAATTAACAGCGGATTGTCCTGCGGATCCGATCCTGTCAGCAGATGAAACATGGTCGCGCCGAGACTGTAGATATCAACGCGCGCATCGGCCTGGCCGCTGAAAAGTTCCGGTGGCGCATAGCCCATCGTGCCGACTGCAGTCACGCCTTTTTCCTTCTTGTTCACCCAGCGCGCGATGCCGAAGTCGATCAGCATGATGCGGTTAACATTGCTGTCGAGCATCAAATTCGCCGGCTTCAAATCGCGATAGATGATCGGTTGCGGGCGAGTGTGCAGATAATGCAGAACGTCTGCGACCTGAATTCCCCATTCCGTGACCGACAACTCGTCGATGCGGCCACCCGGCGAGGCGCGCAAGCGCGACGCGAGATCGCTGCCGGGAATAAACTTCATCACGAGGTAAAATCGTTCGGATGCTTCTTCGTAAAAATAATCGTAAACGGTGGGAATCGACGGGTGCTCGAGTTCAGTCAGCAATAGCGACTCGCGTTTGAAATCAGCGACGGCTTTTTCGTGCTGCGAGTCGTCGATGTGCGACTCGATCATTTCCTTGACCGCGCGCGGCGCATCGCCGAGGTTGCGATCCTTCGCCAGATAAACCGCGCCCATGCCACCGCCGCCAATGCGACGCACGATCTCGTAACGATTGTTAAGAACTTTGCCTGCGGTGAGTGCTTTGGGCTTGGGACGTCGATCCGGAACCTCACCCGATCGGGAAGTCTCTCCGGGAGATTGCGAGTCTTCCGCTAATTCGCCGGTGCCTTTGCCGCGCGACGGCATTTCATCTTCAGGAGGAGCGATCGTGCTGTTGCCATCCGCGAGTTTTTCAGAATAGTGAGAGACCATGCCCTGCTGACTGTCGGTCGGCACGCCGCCGGTCGCAGACAGCGATCCGTCACCGCGCGTCTGCCGTGCACCGCAAACGCCGCAAAAATTTTCTTCCGGGCCGATGTCGGCACTGCAAGTGGTACAGAGAGCCATTTCAGTACTTGCGATGCAATCTCACAGCTTTCATACGACCGCAAATTAACAATTTGCGCTACTTCGAGACTCGAAACCTCAAGAAAGTTTTGCCCACGATAATTTCGTCGCCATCTTTCAGTGGATAGCGATCCCCGGGTGCCAATCGCCTTCCGCGATTTATGAACGTTCCGTTAGTCGAGCCTAAATCTTCAATCAAGTAACCACCATCGCGCCGCGAGATTCGCGCATGACGACGCGAGACTTTCGCCTCTGGATCGTCTGTGTCCAGGTCAACGTCGGGAAAGACGCCGCCGTCGGCGTCCCAGCGCCCGATGTTCGCTTCGGTACCGCTGATCGGGAATTTCTTTCCGGCAGAGGTTCCTCTTTCAATCACCAGCGTCGCGTGAACGCTGCTTTGTAGATCGAGATTGGGAATGGCCGTGACTTCATCGGCCAGCAGCGGCCCACTCTGCCTTAGTGCCGTTGCGTCTTTGCGGCTGCTGCCGTTCGGGCCGCTGTCCAGGGGATTTCGCATATTTCGCTCAGACCGTCCCGCCATCCAAAGGGCGGCCCCACACGCATCGCAATACCGCGATCCGTCGTCGTTTTCTGTGCTGCACTTCTCGCAAAGTAACATCAGCGAACGCTGGCCGCGCGAGGATCTTCTCCGCGAAAACATCTTATCGCGAAAGCATTAACCGCGCCAACGGGCTTCATTGTGCCCGAATCGCGCCAAAAGCAAAGAGATTTTTGCGCCTTGGGTCAGCCAAGACTGAAGTAACAATCAAGCGACGAAACTCGTCTATAATTCGGGGCACGACCGAGATTTCTTTGAAACCGGGCACAGAAATTCTTCGTAAAAACATGCGAACCGTGAACTATTTACGGCGATTGGCATCTAAGGACTAAGCTATCAACCCGGCCGAAATCAAACTTAAGGAATTGAAACTCAATGGCCCTCAGTAGAAAAAAGAAGATCATTATTGGTGTGTCAGCGCTCGTCCTGCTTTCGCTGATTGTCATCATCAGCGTGATTGCGACCCGCAGAGACGAGCCGGAAGTGACTACCGTCAAGGTCGATGTGCGACCGGAATTGAAATCCACAGTTACGGCTTCGGGCGAGGTTCGCCCGGTGCGCTACATCAAACTAACCAGTGAAGTGCCGGGCCGTATTTTGGAAATCTACGTCAACCCGGGCGACCAGGTTAACAAAGGCCAGGCGTTGGTGCGCGTGGATCCGACCCAATTGCAGTCGAGTCAGGAAGCTCAATGGGCAGCCACCCAGGCATCGCTCAACGATGTCGCCAACGCGCGCAACGCTGTTACCTCGGCCCAGCAGGGTCTGGCCGTCACCGAGGCTTCCATCGCCTCCGCGCGTCAGCAAGTGATCGCGCAGCAGACCGCGGTTGATCGAGCCATGGTTGATTTGAATGCTGCGCAACGCGAACTGAAACGCACCACCGAACTGATAGAGAAAGGCGTGGCCTCCCGGTTCGATTATGATGCCGCGCACGATCGTTACGAACAGACCAAGATCGCGCTCGAAACTGCGAAGTCCAATCTGGAATCGCAAAAGCTCGCAGTCAAAGAGGCTCAGGAACGCGCCAACCAACAACGAGTTGCCATCAAGGAAGCGCAGACCAGCATCAAGTCGAGTGAAATGCGCGCTAGTCAACAGCAGGCTTTTTTGCGCGGTCAGTCGAGCCAGCGCGAGAAAGCGACGCAGTACTCACCTTTGAATGGCGTCGTCGCAGACATTCCAACCCGCGTCGGCGAGTTCGCAGTCTCGCAACTTTCATCGACGCCCTTGATGACGATCGCTGACATGTCCACCATCAACGTCGAAGTGAACGTCGATGAGACTGAAATCGCCAGCGTAGATGTCGGCCAGGAAGCAAAAGTAAAAGTTGACGCGCTTGGCGAAAAAGAGATCAAGGCCGTCGTCACGCAGAAGAATCCGCTGGCGATTGCTAAGTCCGACACACAAGGCGGACTGTCGAATCGCGTGAACGTTCAGGAAGCTAAAGAATTCAAGGTAACCTTGGAACTTCGTGATCTGACAGACGACGTACGTGCCAAACTTCGCCCGGGCATGAGCGCGACCGCCACGGTTACCACGAAAACTAAGAACAATGTGATTGCAGTTCCGCTGCAAGCGATCGTGGAAAAGGCTGCGCCCACGCCGACACCGGGCGCCACAATCGCGAGCAGCGGGCCCACACCAGTTGGCGAAAAGGCGAAGGAGCAGAAGGGCGTGTACCTGCTCGACAAAGATAACAAGGTGAAGTTCGTCGAGGTAACGACCGGCATCACCGGCGAGTCAGATATTGAGATCACGAGTGGCTTGTCTTCCGGAGTCGAAGTCATTACGGGGCCAAGTCGCGTACTCAAGACTCTAAAGGCTGGGGACAAAGTTAAGAAGCAAAGCAAAGCGGCTGGCGCTAACGCGAACGCGGGCCAGTGATTCAGCTCATAACGCAGGAACAAGAAAAACTAATGACTGAGACACCAATCGCGACCGCTACTGCAACATCAGTTGTGACGAAGCCTAATCTTGTGTCGCCCGACGGCAAAATCCAGGTGCTCATCGCGATGCAGAACATCTGGAAAACCTATGACATGGGCGCCGAGAAAGTGCACGCGTTGCATGGTGTCTCGTTCGAAGTACATCGCGGCGAGTACGTCGCGATCACCGGCCCGTCCGGCTCGGGCAAATCGACTCTGATGAATTTGATCGGCTGTCTCGATACACCGTCGCAGGGCGATTACTGGCTTAACGGCAAGAACGTTTCCGAAATGGATGACGACGAGCTGGCGCGTATTCGCAATCAGGAAGTCGGATTCGTCTTTCAGACGTTCAACCTGCTGGCCCGCGCCACGGCCCTACATAACGTCGAGTTACCGCTGATCTACGGAGGCATTCCCAGCGCCAAACGACACGAGATGGCGAAACAGGCTTTGGGCGAGGTCGATCTCACAGATCGCATGATGCACCGGCCCAACGAGCTTTCCGGCGGACAGCGGCAGCGCGTCGCGATTGCGCGCGCGCTGGTGAATCACCCTTCAATCCTTCTGGCCGACGAACCGACCGGCGCACTCGACACCGCCACCAGCTATGACATCATGAACCTCTTCGAGAAGCTTCACGAAGACGGCAACACGATAATTCTAGTGACGCACGAACACGACATCGCGGCCCGCGCGCATCGCGTCATTTCGATCCGCGACGGATTGATCGAAAAAGACGAGCAGATCAAGTAGGATGCGTTTGCGATGTTCCCCCGCAACGCATCCGAAACCATTCCACCATCCGATTCCGGATTCACTAGTCGAATTTCGCTTCCCGCCAGAATTCGCGCTAATCCATTTGTCAGACTCGCCGCGATTTGGGAGGCGTTCTTTGTCGCGCTTGGCAGTCTGCGCCAGAACAAACTGCGCACTGCGCTCACGCTGATCGGAATTATCGTCGGAGTCACGGCGGTGATCGCGGTGGTGACGATCATCAAAGGTCTGGATCAGACGGTCGCGCAAACTTTTTCTTCACAAGGTTCGACCGTCTTCACGATTTCAAAGCGCCCTCAGGTAATCACGTCGCGCGAAGACTTCATCAAGTACAACCGCCGCAAACCGGTGACGCAGGAAGACGCCGAGGCCATCACCCGCTTATGTACTGCCTGCTGGCGAACCGGCGTGTCGGTCAACTCGATTCAACCGGCCAAGCGTGGCGATCAAAAAGTTGACGCGATCCAGGTTCGCGGCGTCTCTCCGCCGTCGATGTTTGAAATCGATGGCGTCACGATCGACGCCGGACGTTTTTGGACTGAGAGCGAAGGCGCGGCCGGCGGTGATGTGTGCGTAGTCGGTCCGGACGTCGTTACGAACTTGTTCCCGAACGAGTCCATCGATCGCGCCGTCGGCCAGGACATATGGGTCGGCGGGCATCGCTACACGATTCTCGGTGTGCATCAGGCGTTGGGAAAGATTCTCGGATTGTCACGCGACAATCGTGTGTACATTCCCTTCGCGACTTACAAGAAACGGTTCGGCGTGGACTTCAGTGGCCAATCGTTCAGCCCGAGCGGCGTTCTCGTTGTTTTCATTCAGACCCAAAGCGCGGATCAATTGGAAGCCGCCCAGGATCAAGTGCGCACGATCATGCGCAATCGTCGCGGCAAGACTTTCAAAGACGATGATGACGGGTTCGCGCTCGAAACGCAGGAGGTCTTCCTGAAACTTTACTCCAGTGCGACCTCGAACATTTATCTGGTCACGATTGGGGTGGCCGCGATTTCGCTGGTGGTCGGCGGCATCGTCGTCATGAACATCATGCTGGTCTCGGTAACCGAACGAACTAAGGAGATCGGCATTCGCAAAGCTGTCGGCGCGCGACGGAACGATATCCTCACGCAGTTTCTGATCGAAGCCGTCATGGTTACTGCCATCGGCGGTGTCTTCGGCGTCTTAACTGGTTTCGGAACAGCGTGGCTGATCGCTTTAGCCATCGGCTTTCCTTTATTGTTCAGCGCGTGGTCGGCGGTGCTGGGCGTCGGCGTGTCATCGATAGTCGGCGTGGTAAGCGGTCTGTGGCCGGCGTGGCGCGCGGCCCGGTTGGATCCGATTGAAGCGCTGCGGGCCGAATAGTTTATGACTTTCATCGACATACGAGAATCCGCGTTCATGGCGTTCGACACCGTGCGCACGAACAAGCTGCGCTCGTCGCTGACGATTCTCGGCGTCAGTGTCGGCGTAATCACCGTCGTCTTCATGGTTTCGATCATTCAAGGCTTGAACAAAGCCTTCGCGGCGCAGATCGAATCGCTGGGCTCCAACACTATCTGGGCCACGAAATTCGATCCCAGCATTGGCCATCAGCCCACTTCGGAAGAAATTCATCGCAAGGAACTAACGCTCGCAGACGCCGATGCCATTCGCCGGGAAGCGTCGTCGGTCGTCGGCGTCTCGCCCTTCTATCGAAAGATCAACGAAACGGTTCGCTACGGCGACAAACAGAGCGACACTCCGATTCTAATCGGCGTCACGCCTTATCACGAATTCACCGTTTCGAGTTACGTCGATCGCGGCCGGTTCATCAGCGACATCGACGTGACCGCGCGCACGAACGTGTGTGTGCTGGGTCAGGATTTAGTGAAAGCTCTGTTTACCAACAACGAAGATCCTCTCGACAAGGACGTCAAGATTTCCGGCCATCAGTTTCATGTCGTCGGAATTATGGAACCGCTCGGCAGCATCCTGGGCCAGTCGCGCGACAATTCGATCTTCATTCCAATCACGACATTTGAAAAGTATTATCCGGAAATCGAATTCCCCGAAATCATTTCTGCGATCATCGTGCGGCCAATTTCACGCGCGTACGTAAAGTCCGCCATCGACGAGATGACGGACATCCTGCGCAAGCAGCGTCGCGTCCCGCCCGGCGAGCCGAATAATTTTGGTATCTCGTCACAGGACGCGCTGCTCGATGTTTACAATCAACTGACCGGGGCGACTTATCTTGTCCTGACCGCGATCTCGTTTGTCGCATTGATGATCGGCGGGATCGGCGTGATGAACATCATGCTGGTGTCGGTGACCGAGCGAACCAAAGAGATCGGTTTGCGCAAAGCTGTCGGCGCGACGCGCACGAACATTCTTTCGCAATTCTTGATTGAGGCGGTGGTGCTTACCGCTATCGGCGGCTTGCTGGGTTTGATGGTCGGTGAGTTGGCGAGCCTCCTGATGAACAAGTATTCGCCGCTTCCCGCGTATGTGCCCGCCTGGGCCATCGTCGTCGGCATCGGCATTTCGGCGGCTGTCGGCATCGTGTTCGGATTGTGGCCGGCCTGGAAAGCTGCACGCATGGATCCCATTGAAAGCTTGCGGTGGGAATAGCGCATCAGTACCGCGAGCGATAGCGAGCGGATCCCGTGATACTCACAGCAATTGTGAAAAGTTGTTAATTTGTTTTCCAGAATCCCATGATCCCGTCGCTATCGCTCCGGGTCTGACACGCATCGGTAACTAAATCCGTCCGCTGCCCGTATAATTAACCTAGTGAAGTTAATCGAAATTTTGAAGGTGGCCCTCGCCGCGATTTGGGCGCATAAGCTGCGCTCCGCGCTGACTTTGCTCGGCATGATCGTGGGCGTCACCGCCTTCGTAACCGTGGTTTCGCTCATTCAGGGCTTCAACGTTTATATCGACGAAAAGATCGCCAACATCGGCGCCAAGTCTTTTTCGATTCAGCGCTTCAATCCGTTCGAAGACTTCAAAGATACCGACACCATTGCGGCGGCCCAGCGACGCAATAAGGAACTGACCCTAGATGATTACGAATACTTGAAAGAGCGCGCCACCCTGATTGCAAAGCTTGGCGCGAAAGCGCGCGGCACGCCATCGCAGATCAAGCGCAACGATCAAGTGCTGGACGATGTTTTCGTCACGGGCGCCACGGCCAACACCGTTGACATCGAAAATCGTAATGTAGAAAACGGCCGCTTCTTTGGCGACACCGAAGCCGAGGGTGCAGCTCGCGTCGCTTACGTTGGTGCCGATATCGCCACGAAACTTTTTCCCGCCGGCAATCCGATTGGTGGCGAGATCGATATTCGCGGTTTGCCCTATCGCGTAGTCGGGGTCGAGGCCGTCAAGGGAACGGTCTTCGGCGTGCCTCAGGACAGCTTCGTGGTTATTCCGCTGAAGACCTATCAACTGGATTTCGGGCCGCTGATTCGGCAACGGTCGCTCTATTTTCTCGCCACGTCGAAGACTGATCAGGGATTCAGTGATGCAGTTGAGGAGGCGAGATTCCTTCTGCGCGCGCGTCGCAAACTTGGGCCGAACGAGAAAGACAATTTCGGCATCGTGACGCCGGATGCTATTACCGGGCTGCGCGATCGAATTTTCGGGACCTTCTTCATCGTAGCGATGGTGGTCCCAAGCATCGCGCTGGTGGTCGGCGCGATCGTCATCATGAACATCATGCTCGTTTCCGTGACTGAGCGGACCAAGGAAATAGGCTTACGCAAGTCACTGGGCGCACGACGTGTCGATATCCTGAAGCAATTCCTGACGGAAGCCGTCACGCTCGCGACCATTGGCGGCATGATCGGCGTCTTCCTGGCATGGATTGTGGGAAAGATAATGACTGTGATCTTTATGCAGACTTATCTTTCGGTGTTTGCGATCGCGGGCGCGATTGGAGTCTCCGCGCTGGCGGGAGTCATCTCGGGTTTGTTCCCGGCGTGGAAAGCCGCGGGATTGGATCCAATCGAAGCATTACGCGCTGATACATAGTTGTTAGCTGAAAGCTGAGAACTGAAAGCATGAAACTTGTTCGCTCAGATATTCTCGAAAATTTATGGATGGCGCTGGCTACGCTGCGCGCCAACAAGTTGCGCTCGTTTTTGACCGTCGTGGGCGTGATTATCGGCGTGGTCACGGTGATGGTGATTGCGTCAGCGATCGCCGGTATTGACGTCGCCATCACCCGGGAAGTCGAATCGTTAGGCACGCGCTCGATGTACATCAGCAAGTTCAATCCCGGGATTCACGTGGGCCGCTTGTCGCGCGAAGAACGCATGCGCAAGCCGCTAACTTACGACGATGCAATTGCGCTATCGAAGTTGCCGGCGCTGGACACCGCCGTCCCTTTTATCGACGTCGGCAGCAACTTCTTCGGACAGAAGATCCAGGTGAGCAGCTCCGGCAAGACGTCGGCTTCTGTCGGCCTGCAAGGCACGCTACCGGATTTCGAAAAGGCCGGGACGCAGGTGGTCGCCGAAGGTCGCTTCTTCTCGCAATTTGAAAACGACACCAATCAAAACGTTTGCGTGATTGGCGCAAAAGTCGCGGACGACTTTTTCAGGTTTGGGAGTCCCGTCGGTGACACCCTTAAGATCGGAGAGCAGGAATTTCGCGTCGTCGGCGTTCTGCAAAAGCGCGAACAGTTCTTGTTCAGCGGTGGCAGTGACGATCAGAACAATGTGATCTACATGCCCTACAACGTGGCGCGCAAACTGAAGCCAAATTCTGACGACATCTACCTGCTCGCTGTGGCCAAGCCGGGGCAAATGCAGGCTGCCATGGATCAAGTCACTGACACGTTGCGGATCCGCCGCCAGGTCCCCTTTGGCAAGCCTGACAACTTCGGCATCGAAACCACTGAGTCGCTTATCAGTTCGTTCCATGCCATCACTGGCGGGATCGCAATCGGCATGGTGGTGATCTCTTCAGTCGGTCTAATGGTCGGCGGAATAGGCGTGATGAACATCATGCTGGTCTCAGTCACCGAGCGCACGCGCGAGATCGGTGTCCGCAAAGCAATCGGCGCGCGCCGCCGGGACATCATGTGGCAATTTCTAATCGAGGCGATGACGCTGACCGGATTCGGTGGGCTCGTAGGCCTAATTATCGGCTGGCTCGGCACGCTGCTCGTCAAATTAGTTATGCCGTCGTATGTGCCTTTGTGGGCGCCCGCAGCCGGATTCATCGCCAGCGTCGGCATCGGCATGATCTTTGGATTGTGGCCGGCGTGGAAAGCTGCGCGACTCGATCCGATTGAATCGCTGCGATATGAATAAATCGCAAAGGGCAAAGAGGTAAGAGCAAAGCGACATCCTAGAGGCTTTGCCTGTGACTCTTTGCCCTTCGCTCCTTGCCCTTGGCCGCCCTCACCCAAACATACTTCCAAACACGGCCGCCGCGGCTATTCCCAATAACAGGAACAGTAGGAAGATCGTGATCGCCGTGCCCCACGCAGCACCGGAGCTGACTTTGTATCCGCCTTCGCGCAATCCCGTCGCCGTCAACCACAGGCGATAAAACGAAAGCACGCCAATCGTGGTCGCGATCACAAATATAACTGGATGGTCCTTGGCGGCGACCAGCAAACCAAGGTTGTCGTAAACCAGAGTTTCCTGGCCCAGCAGCGGATGGATATCATCCGGCGATTTGAGAAAGAGAATGATGAAGCTGATCGCTTTCTGGATCAGCGTGAATGGATAACTGACGTAAGCAACCACCGCAAAAGTTTGCCAGTAGTGCATCCGCCCGCCGAAAATCAAAACTCCCAGCAAACAAAGCGCAGCCACAAACGCTACGGCGAAGAACGCGCCGACAACCTTCTTGATGAAATCGCCAATCTGGAAGAGTGTTGTCTTTGCTTGCGCGACGCCTTCGGTACGCGCCTTGGCCATTGCTTCCGGCGGCGGCTTGATCGGACTGTCCTCGAGCTTGTCCATCGTGAAGTTGATGATCCGCTCAGGAGTTAGCCGATGATAGAACGCGACGCTGTAGGCGCCATTCAGCGCGCCGGCAATCAGAATCGCCCCGAGAAATTGCGGATGCGCGCGCAAGTTGCGAAAGACATTGCTCGGCTCAAAGAAGATTCCGGTCAAGGTCGCGATGGCGGACATCTTCGGCGGCGGGTTTGGCACCGCCGGCATCCGCATGAAGCTAAAAGCAAAGAGCAAAATTCCGAGCGCGCAAATAGCTCCGGCCGTACCGGCATGAGTCGCTATTCCGGGCACGCCGGCTACCGCAATGACGATCCCAACGAAAATAATTCCGAGCACGAATAAACCAATACCGGCATACATTAAGTTCGCCGGCCGGCGTCGTTCAGGCTCGGTCGGAAGCGGCGGTGGAGGTGGTGGTTGAAATTCCTGATTTGGATCCATGACTTCTTATCCTCTCGGTTTTAGAAGACGGGGAGACTGCAATCCGTCTGTGTCAGAAGCCCGCGCGTGAGCAAGGGCATGGTTGATTAGAATGCCTGTTACGGTTTTGAGCGGCGCAATGTTTCATCGGGCGGTTCAATGCAAACGCGCCTGCCTTACGGTCGGGCTTCTGACGGCGGTGCGCTCGCGTAACCTTCCACGCGAATGCAGGCCGCGCTGTGGCCCGGCGAAATTTCGCGTAACTCTGGATCGATTCGGGCACAGTCGTCAATCGCGATAGGACAGCGTGTGCGAAAGCGACAGCCCGACGGCGGATTGCGCGCTGTGGGGACATCGCCTTTCAGGATGACTCGCTCGCGCTGCTCTTTTGGATCGGGAATCGGAATCGCTGAGAGCAACGCTTGCGTGTACGGATGCAGCGGGTTCAGATAAAGATCTTTGGCATCGGCGATCTCGACAATTCTTCCCAAGTACATCACCGCGACGCGCGTCGAGATGTGTTCGACCACGGCCAGCCCATGCGAGATGAAAAGATAAGTTAGTCCAAACTCCTTCTGCAGATCCTGAAGCAGGTTCACCACTTGCGCCTGCACCGAAACGTCCAGCGCTGAGACCGGCTCGTCCGCGACGATCAGCTTCGGATTCAAAGCCAGCGCGCGGGCCACGCCGATGCGCTGCAATTGACCACCGGAAAATTCGTGGCTGTAGCGCTTCATGTAGTCCGGATCGAGACCAACTTTTCCCAGCAGCCACGCGACACGCTCGCGTTGCTCTTTTCGATTTCCGATTTTATGAATGACGAGCGGCTCAGCAATGATGTCGCCGATTTTCATGCGCGGGTTCAGCGAGGCGTTCGGGTCCTGAAAGATGATCTGCATCTCGCGCCGCAGCTCGCGCAGCTCGCGCTTGCCCATCGCGGTCACGTCACGCCCTTCGAATTCGACATCGCCACGCGTCGGTTCAATTAAGCGCAGCAGACATCGGCCCGCAGTCGATTTACCACAGCCCGATTCACCGACCAACCCGAGCGTCTCGCCGCGCTTGATGTCGAAGGTCACCCCATCGACCGCACGCCAAAAATCGCCAGTGCCCTCAACGGGAAAGTGTTTGTACAGTTCGCGGACGCGAACCAACGTTGGGTTGTTGATTTGATTGTTAGCATTCACCACAGAGGACACAGAGGAAGAAGAACTATTCAATGCGGTTTCCTCTGTGTCCTCTGTGGTTAATAATTTCTGCATCGCTGACGGTTGCCGGATCGAACAGCACGCATCGCACAGTGACGCTCTCACCTGTCGAATACAAGGGAATTTCTCCTTCGCGACAGCGTGGCATGCGATACGGACATCGAGGTTCAAAGTGACAACCGGGCGGCAGGGCCGTCGCTCGCGGCACAGTGCCTTCGATCGTTTGCAGCCGCTCGGCCTTCACCACATCCTTCGCAGTGAGCTTCGGGACTGAACGCAGCAGGCCTTCCGTGTACGGATGCTTTGGACGCGCGAACAATTCATCCACGGGCGACTCTTCGACAATCTTTCCCGTGTACATCACCGCGACGCGATCGGCGACCTCGGCGACCACGCCAAGATCGTGCGTAATCAAAAGCACCCCCAGCTCACGTGTCTTTCTCAGGTTGTTAAGTAGTTCAAGAATTTGAGCCTGAATCGTCACATCCAACGCCGTCGTCGGCTCATCCGCAATCAGAAGTTTCGGGTCGCACGCCAGCGCCATCGCGATCATTACGCGCTGTCGCATGCCGCCGGAGAGCTGATGCGGGTAATCGTTCGCGCGCATCTCAGGATCAGGGATCGAAACTTCGCGCATCGCGTCGATGGCTGTCTGGCGCGCGTCTTTGCGCGAGAGTTTGCGGTGCAGCCGCAGCGCTTCAGCAATCTGCTCGCCGACAGTAAATACCGGATTGAGCGAGGTCATCGGATCCTGAAAAATCATGGCCACGTCGTTGCCGCGCACCGCGCGCATCTCGGCGTTTGAGAGCTTGAGCAAATCACGCCCATCGAACAGAATTTCGCCGCTGACGATCTTTCCGGGCGGCGCGATCAGTCTCATGATCGACAGCGCGGTCATCGATTTACCGCAGCCGCTTTCGCCGACCAGAGCCAGCAACTCGCCGCTGTCGATATAAAAGCTCACGCCGTCAACCGCGCGCACTAAACCGGCGCGCGTTGGGAAATGCGTGCTGAGATTTTTTACCTCGAGTAGATGCGGCATTTCAGGAACTTATTCTTTGAAAGTGAACTAAAATTGCGTTGACACTATTCTGAACTCAGCCATAGACTGGCGTAGTCCGCCCGGCACCACTCGCAACCCCCGAGGTCATTATGTTCAATTCCACTTTAATCACCAAAAGAATCGCGCTGATTTCCCTCGTAGCTCTCGTAGCGTTCGCGACCCTCACGACAGCCACAGCTCAAACCCAGGATCCCGCTGAGCGTCAACGGGCGATCGACCTTTATGAATCACAAAACATGGTCGCGGCATTGCCACTGCTGGAAAAAGTCGCGCTGGCTTATCCCAATGATCGAGTAGTTCTGTCGCGGCTTGGGTTTGCGCTTTACGCAAATTCGCTCGATCAGAAAGACCCAGCGATGCGCCAGAAGATGCGTGATCGCGCTCGTGCTGTTTTGCAAAAGTCGCAATCGCTGGGCGACGACAGCAATCTGACGCAGATGGTTTTGGACGGCTTGTCCGCGCCGGACGCCAGCCAGGTCGCATTCTCAAACATCAAGACCGCCGAAACTGCGATTCGGGAAGGCGAAGCCGCGTTCATGCGTGGCGACATGGACAAAGCGATCGCCGCTTACAAGCGCGCGCTCGATGCCGATCCGAATCTCTATGACGCAGCTCTGTACGCCGGCGACGCGGAATTCAAGAAGGGATACAACTCGACTGATCCGCAGTTTCGCAACGATCATTTCAATGCGGCCGGCGTTTGGTTTGCGAAAGCGATCGCGATCAATCCAAATCGCGAAACCGCTTACCGCTATTGGGGCGACGCGCTCAATGCGCAAGGGAAATCAAACGAAGCTTGCGAAAAATTCGTCGAAGCGATCGTCGCCGAACCTTACAGCCGCAATCCTTACGTTGGTCTTCAGCAATGGGCGCAGGCGCACAAAGTTCCGGTGGGCCATCCGCGCATCGTGCCGCCGAATACGACTACGACGCAGGGCCAGACCACGACGCTCAACATCGATCCGCGCACCCTCAACAGCAACGATGGATCAAGTAACTGGTTGATGTACAACCTGACACGGATGGCATGGCAAAAAGGTGACTTCTTCAAGAATTATCCGAATGAAAAAGAGTACCGGCACAGCCTGAAAGAAGAAGCCGCGGCCTTGCGCGTGGTGGCCGAAGCTGCATCGAAAGATTTGAAATCCGGAAAAGTAAAAGCGCTCGAAGCCTCGCTCGATTCGCTCGTCCAATTGAACGACGCCGGCTTGATTGAAGCTTTCGTTCTGTTCGCGCGGCCCGACCAGGGCATCGCCCGCGACTACAACGCTTATCGCGCTGCCAACAGAGATAAGTTGAAGAAGTATTGGTTAGAGGTTGCGATCATCAGATAATCTCTCCGCTTCGTTCCAACAAAAAGGCGAGCGCCAAAGGGCACTCGCCTTTTTTTCTGCCTACTGCTTACCGCCTACTGCCTACTTGTTTTTCTTCGGCAGCTTCTCGTCGCGCATCGCCGTGTTGTAAACGAACGCGGCCATGATCGTCGCCGCCTGCTTCATGTCGTCCGCCTGAATGCGATCGAACACGTCCATGTTCGAGTGGTGCGTGCGCGTGTCGTATTCAATGTCATCCTGGATGAACTGAAATCCCGGCAGACCTATCGCATCGAACGAAAGGTGATCTGTTCCACCCGTGTTTGAAAGCGACAGCGTCTGAGCTTGCCAGGTTGTCTCATTCGGACGATCTTGGAATGCCAGCAGCCACTGTCGAAAGATCGGCGCAACCGCATCATTGCCTTGCAGGTAAACGCCGCGAATCTTTCCCGTGCCGTTGTCGAGATTGAAATAGCCCGCGAGCTTGTCGTACTCAGGTCCCTTCACCAGCACCGGCGCGGGCGGCGTCGCCGTCGCACCCTCGCCACCGCCGGGCGTTCCCGCCGCCGCAGGCGTTTCCATTTTGCCAAAGTGCTGTGTGACATACGCGCGTGAACCGAGCAAGCCTTCTTCTTCACCAGTCCACAGTCCAACGCGAATCGTGCGCTTCGGCTTCAGGCCGAGCGTCTGAATGATGCGCACCGCTTCCATCGCCACGGCGACGCCGGCGCCGTTGTCCGTCGCGCCAGTGCCCGAGTGCCACGAATCCATGTGCCCGCCAAGCATCACGATCTCATCTTTCAAAGTCGGATCGCTGCCGGGAATTTCCGCGATGGTGTTATAGCCATTTAAGTCTTTGTCCTGGAATTCAACCGCGAGGTTCACTTCCATCTTCACTTTTTCGCCGGCCTGAATCATGCGGACGATCCGATTGTAGTGTTCCGTAGCGACGACCATCTGCGGCACCATCTTCGCATCTTTGTCCCACGGATTGATGCGGCGTGGAGCGTTCGGCTGCGGTGGCCCAAACGCATTCGGATTGAACGGTTGAGGCACGGTCGCCGACTGCACGAAGATCGTCCCGCCATCTCCGCGACTTGAATCAACGAGCAACGCAGCGCCTTCGTCGAGAAAGAACTGGTTCTTCTTCGCGGTGAACTGAAGTTGAGCGAGAAGATCCGCGTTGCGATTGCCACCGCCGAATCCGCCGCGGGCCTGCGGCCGAGGCATCGGCGCATTGGCCAGCGCCAGCAAACGCTTCTCGTCCAGTCGCGTTCCCTGCGTTTCAAAATGCGCTTTGACTTCGCGCAGCGGCTGCGTCAGAACGATCTTGCCTTTGAGTTGTCCTTTGAAGCGCGCCATGTCCGCTTCGTCCTTCGCGTCGAAGTAAACGACGTCGGCTGTGATTGGCCCATTCGTTCCCGGCGACCAGGCCTTCGGATAAGAGATGAGCGGAAAGTCCTGTGGGTCGGTGACCTGCGCGCTAAATCTCTTCAAAGTCCAACCGCGGCCGAAAGGTCCCCACGGCTCAAGGTGCGCGTTCTGCAGTCCCCACTTGGCCATCGTGTCGCGCGTCCACTCGCACGCGCGCATCATGTTGGGCGACGCAGTCAGGCGCGGCCCGATGACGTCGCTCAGGTATGAGAGCGTTTGCATGACTTGCGAGCGATTCATTCCTTCATCGCGAATCTTCGCGATCGGATCGTTGGGATCGAGTTGCGGTTGTTGGGGCTGCTGCGCGAGCGCGATGGTTGGCACGAGCAGCGCAAAGAGCAGCAGTAAAGCAGCGAATTGACGACGGATCATGATGGACTCCTCTGCAAAAATTGGCGTTGAATTGTCGGTTCAGTTGCCCCGGAACAAAAGGGCGCGAACGTTTGACTGAATTGACGCTGCTTATACGCGGAAAGTTACAAGGAAATCAAGGGAGAAGTTATCCGCAGATTACGCAGATTACACAGATGAAAAAAGAGATGGCCGCGAAAAGGCACAACAAGCACAAAAGGAATCCCAATCGCCTTGGGTGACGAGTTTGGACGCAAACATCCTTGAGAGTTGATCTGATCCGGTTCTGTTTTTGAGCGCTTTGTGCCTTTTTGCGGCTATCATTTTCAGTCTGTGTAATCTGCGTAATCTGTGGACGGTTCTGCTATCATTGCCCGCTAATGCCTTCACCAAAGACCCAACCCACGCGCGGCATGCGCGACTTTCTGCCGGCCGACGTGCGCAAGCGCGAATACGTCATCGGCGTCATCAAGCAGGTTTACGAGCGCTACGGTTTTGAGCCGCTGGAAACTCCCGCCGTCGAAAATATCGAGACCTTGATGGGCAAGTATGGTGAAGAAGGCAATCAACTCATCTTCAAAATTCTCAAGCGCGGCGAGCATGAAAAGACCGGCGAAGCCGATCTCGCGCTGCGTTACGATCTGACTGTCCCGCTGGCGCGCGTAGTCGCGCAGTATCAAAACGAGTTGCCCAAGTTTTTCAGGCGTTACCAGATTCAGCCCGTCTGGCGCGCCGATCGTCCCGCGCGCGGACGCTTCCGCGAATTCTATCAGTGCGATGTTGATGTGCTGGGTTCGCGTTCGATGGTCGTCGAAGCTGAATTGATCGCGGCGGCAAGCGATGCGCTGGTCGCGCTGGGCTTCAACGATTTCACGATTCGGGTGAATCATCGACAAGTACTGACCGGCATCCTCGATCAAGCCGGCGTCCCACGCGACAAACATAACGATGCGCTAATGTCGCTCGATAAAATGGACAAGGCCGGACCCGAAGGCGTCGCGAAGGAATTGAGTGACCGTGGAGTTTTGAATGATTCAGCGGTGAAGCTGATGTGTTTCTTTCAAGGGCTGGCGGGCGTCGAGCACGCGATGGGCATGGTCGATCTAGGTGATGCATCAAATTCTCGTGCTGCTTACAATGCGGACGTTTTGGGCCGGCTGGTTGAATTCATCGGCGGTCACGAGATCGGCGCGAGCGGCGTCGACGATCTGCGACAGATTCTGCAATTCGCCAAAGCGAGTGGAGTCGATCAGCGAATCAAGCTCGATCCGACGCTGGCGCGCGGGCTGGCGTACTACACCGGCGCAATCATCGAAATCAATGTTGCCGATCTGGCGGGCTCGCTCGGCGGCGGCGGGCGTTATGACAACCTCGTCGGCATGTTTCTCGGCAAAGACGTCCCGGCCTGCGGCTTCTCGCTGGGTCTCGAACGCATCATCGTGGTAATGAGTGAGCGCGGGATGTTTCCGCCCGCGCTGGTTTCATCGTCCGCCGACCTAATGGTGACGATTTGGAACGAAGATTCCATCGGCGAATCGATCGCGCTTGGGAATGAATTGCGAAGTCACGGCTTGCGCGTTGATGTTTATCCCGAAGCCGACAAAATGGGAAAGCAATTCAAGTTCGCTTCATCGCGCGGCATTCCGTTCGTCGCGATCATCGGCGACGATGAACGCGCGAAAGGCGAAGTGGCGATCAAGAATATGTCGAGCGGAGAACAACAATCAGTAAAACGGAATGCCGTTGCAGACACTCTTCGCCAGGCATTTGGTCAACCAGTCGGCGAAGCCGACGACAGCATAAAGCCTGGGGCGTAAGCCCCAGGGACGCCCATGAAAAATAAGGTAGCACGCGAAGCGAGCGGCAGCCCTGAATGTTACGCGACCGAATCAACGAGAGTTCTGCCGCCCGCTTCGCGGGCTGAGCTTCAAATCTGATCCTGGTTCCTGGGGCTTTACGCCCGAGGCTTTATGCTATTGCCTGCTCCGCAGGCTAAACACTGTGCGGCGGCGAAGCCGCGATGAGTCCAATGACCACTCAATCACTCGGCCAACACTATCTCGAAGACGCGCTCAAGACGTTTCGCGATTATAAGAAACTCGGCGAACGCGCGCTCGCGCAACTCAACGACGAAGATCTCTTTCGCACGATTGACGAAGAGTCGAACAGCATCGCCGTGATCATGAAGCATCTGGCCGGCAACATGATCTCGCGCTGGACTGATTTCCTAACGACTGACGGCGAGAAACCCGATCGCAATCGCGATATGGAGTTCGAGATGCTGCCCAGCACAACACGAGGCGACATGCTCGCGTATTGGGAAAGGGGTTGGACCTGCGTATTCGCGGCCATCGAGCCGCTCACGCCTGACGATCTAATGCGCATCGTGCAAATTCGCGGTCAGGATCACACCGTACTTCAGGCGATCAATCGCCAGCTGTCGCATTACGCGAATCATATCGGCCAAATTATTTATCTCGCGAAGCACTTCAAAGCGGCCGACTGGCAGACATTGAGCGTGCCGAAGAACCGTTCGGCAGAGTTCAACAATTATCTGAAAGAGAAGCTGGCCGCGTCTGGCGGCGCGACGAAGAGCCAGTTGGACGAAGTAATGGATTTCGCCGCGAAAAACAGAAATTAGAATGAAAGAAGCGCGAGCAGCGATGCTCGCGAACCGCCGACAAGATGTCGGCGCTCCAACATGGTCACAGCTCTCCATCACGTGAACGTGACGGTACCGCCCGAGCTCGAGGCGGCGACGAAACATTTCTACGGTGAAGTTGTTGGCTTGAAACAGGTGCCGAAGCCCGTGACTGCTCGGCAGAGCGGCGCGTGGTATCAAATCGGAGCGAACCAACTGCATCTTTCAGTAGAGGACGAAGAGCGCGGGCAGCTGAGTTCGCGCCACATCTGCTTTCATGTTTCGGATTTGGCCGAGGCCGAGGAAAGATTTAAGAGCGCAGGAGTTGAAATAATTCCCGACACCCGGCCGATTGCGGAAACGTTGCGGTTCTACGTTCGCGACCCGGGCGGTAATCAATTGGAGATTGTCCAAACCAAATGAGCTTAACTTTCATCAATCCTGAATCACTCGGCGCCCCGCGCGGATATTCAAATGGCGTTGTCGCTGGACCTTTAAGCCGGCTACTTTTCATAGCCGGACAAGTAGGATGGGATGAGCAACAGCAAATCGTCAGCGACGACTTGGTAGAGCAATTCGATCGCGCGCTGGCCAATTTGATTGCCATCGTCAATGAGGCCGGCGAGGGACCAGATCGAATTGCGCGGCTCGTCATCTATGTCACCGACAAGAACGAGTATCGCGATCGCATGAAAGAAATCGGTGAACGCTATCGCGCGAGGATGGGCAAACACTTTCCGGCGATGGTTCTGGTCGAGGTGGCGGGTTTGTTAGAGGATCGGGCGAAGATCGAGATTGAAGCGACGGCGGTTTTGTAACGCAAGTTGTTAACTTGCGCATTCTCGTCAACAGACCGAGAACCCGCAAATTGGCAATTTGCGCTACATGAAACCCAAATCATTTCTCTACGAACAGCGAGATGGCATTGGCACGATCACTCTGAATCGTCCCGAGCGGCTCAATGCGATCACGTTCGAGGTCTATCACGAGTTGACCGATTTCATCGCGCAGCTCCGCGATGAAAAAGATCTGCGCGTCGTCGTCATTACCGGCGCCGGCCGCGCTTTCTGTTCTGGCGGTGACGTGCGCGACATCATCGGCGCGCTGACCGGGCGTGACGCGGAAGGCTTGCTCGAGTTCACGAGGCTGACGTGCGAATTGATCACAAATATGCGCGCGTTGCCGAAACCGATCATTGCCAGCTTGAACGGAACAGTCGCGGGCGCGGGCGCGTGCATCGCGCTCGCATCCGACATTCGCATCGCCGCCGAGGAAGCAAAAATCGCTTTCATCTTTGTGAAGGTCGGGCTCGCGGGCACAGACATGGGCGCGACTTACCTCTTGCCGCGCGTCGTCGGTTTGGCGAAAGCGACTGAGCTGTTGATGACGGGAGACTTCGTCGAAGCTGGCGAGGCAGGACGTATCGGACTTTACAATCGCGTGGTGCCGCGCGAGCAACTGGAAGGTGCGACGCGTGAATTCGCTGAGAAGCTGGCGCGCGGGCCGTCGCTGGGAATTGCCAAGACGAAAGAGATGCTAAATCGCGAGATGCACATGGGATTTGATTCTGCTCTCGAAGCCGAAGCCGTCGCGCAAGCACTGTGCATGCAGACGCCGGACTTCAAAGAAGCGCACGCGGCCTTCTTAGAGAAACGTCCGGCGAAGTTCGAGTGATGGATTCTTTCATCGCCACAACTCCATTCTTCACCACCCAGCAACGCTCGCTCGCAGAGCGTGTCTCCGAACTCGTCGAACGCGAGATCGAAGTGCGCGCAGCCGATGACGAGGGCGACGCGGACGAGGCACTACGCGCTTACGTCATGCTGCTGGCGGAAAATGATTTGCTGAAGTATGCGATCGCGACTCCGGGCCAACCCTTCGACCTTCGTTCCTTCTGCATTATTCGCGAGACGCTGTCGTATTCATCTTCGCTGGCCGATCTGGCGTTCGTGATGCAGGGGCTCGGCACTTACGCGATCAGCATCGCGGCGACTGATCACGTACGCGATTTCTGGTTGGCGCGCGCGCGCAACGGACAAGCCATTGCGGCATTTGCTTTGACGGAGCCGGACGCCGGCTCGGATGTCGCCGCTTTGAAAACGACGGCGCGGCCTGAAGACGACGCGTACATCCTTAACGGCCGCAAGCGATTCATCTCGAATGCGGGCGTCGCTGATTTCTATGCGGTGTTTGCTCGCACGGGCACGCGCGAAGACGGCCGCGCCGAACTGTCCGCGTTCATCGTCAGCGCGCGCATGCCCGGTTTCAGCGTCGCGGAAAAGACTGAGATGATGGCGCCGCATCCAATCGGCGAACTTGAATTCAAAGATTGCCGCGTCCCCGCCGAAGACATGATTGGCAATCGAGGCGACGGGTTGCGTCTGAGTTTGCAGACGCTCGACATGTTTCGCGCGAGTGTCGGCGCGGCCGCGTGTGGCATGGCGCGGCGGGCGCTCGACGAGAGTTTGCTGCACGCAAAGTCGCGACAACAGTTCGGTAAACCAATTTCAGGTCACCAACTGATTCAGGGGAAACTTGCGGACATGGCGACCGACTTAGACGCAGCGCGCCTGTTGGTTTATCGCGCAGCATACTTGAAAGACGCAGGCGCGCAACATTCAACTCGCGAAGCCAGCGAAGCAAAACTCTTCGCGACTGAAGCCGCCGATCGCATCATCGATCAAGCCGTGCAGATTCACGGTGGGACTGGTCTGGTACGCGGCACAGTCGTCGAGCGACTGTATCGTGACGTGCGCGCGCTGCGAATTTATGAAGGCACGTCGGAAATTCAAAAACTCGTGATTGCCAATCAACTCTTGAAAGAGTGAACGCCAATCTCAAATCACACGCAAAATGAATCACACCTGGCTCGTCGTCTCGGGCTCTTCGACGCGACGATGATCGTGATGGGCGGGATCATCGGCGCCGGCATCTTCACCAATCCTTACGTAGTCGCGCAACAAGTTCACACTCCGGTTTTGATTCTCGGAGCGTGGGCGGTGGGCGGGCTGATCGCGCTGGCGGGCGCGTTCATCTACGCCGAGCTTTCATCGCAGGTAACCGAGTCCGGCGGGCAATATGTTTACCTGCGCGAGGCGATGCATCCGGCAGTGGGCTTCGTTTATGGTTGGAGTCTGCTGTTCGTGATTCAGACCGGAGGCATGGCCGCAGTCGCGCTGATCTTCGCTAATCATGTTTTCGAATTGGCCGGTGTGACCGCGAGTGAGTTCAGCGCGGCTTTGTTGGGATGCGCGGCGTTGGCGGTGCTGACGATCATCAACTGCATCGGCGTGCGCGCGGGCACAGTCACTCAAAATGTATTCATGATTTTGAAGCTGGTCGCGATCGCCCTGCTGGTGATTTTTGGTTTGATGATCAGCAAAGCAACGCCGGCTACCGTGGTGCCGGCGACCGCAGCCTCGACCACCACCTGGCAAGCCTTGATCGCGTTCGGCGCGGCTTTGATCCCGGCGCAGTTCGCTTACGGCGGATGGCAGACAGCGTGTTTTGTCGCAGGCGAAGTGCGCGAGCCAAAGAAGACGCTGCCGCGCGGATTGTTACTGGGCGTGCTCGGCGTGATCGTGGTTTACCTGTCAGTCAATTATGTCTGCGTGCATGCGCTCGGCGCGGATGGCTTGGCGCAGACGAAGACGCCTGCATCCGCCGTGATGCGTCTGGCTTTGGGAAGCAAAGGCGGAAGACTACTTGCCGCAGGCATAGCGATTTCGACGATTGGTTTTTTGAGCCAGAGCATGCTGACGGCGCCGCGCGTCTATTTCGCAATGGCTGACGATGGCCTGTTTTTCCAGCAACTCGGCCGATTGAATCGCGCACGCGTGCCGGCGTTCGCAATCGGTTTACAAGGAGCGTTGGCGATATTAATCGCGCTCGTCGCCAGCAAGTACGAACAGATTCTGAATTACGTCGTTTCGGTTGACGTGATCTTTTTCGCGCTTTCGGCTGTCTGCGTGTTTGTGTTTCGTAAGCGTCGCGCGTCGGCCGCCGACGTGTTTCGGATCCCGCTGCATCCGTTCACGACGTTGTTCTTCATCGCGGCATGCGCTGTGATAACTTTCAGTCTGCTTTACAAGTTTCCGCTGAATAGCGCGATTAGTTTCGGCATTATGCTTCTAGGCGTGCCGGCATATTTTGTTTGGGCTGGGCGTAGAGGCCAGCGTATCTAACGCAGGCAGGGATGCCTGCGAACCGCCCGCAGGATGCGGGCGCTCCAACTTATGGACACGCAATCAACTTACATGCAATGGGCCAAGAAACGCCCGAAGGTGAAATACGATCTCGCGTTGAGCGGGATTCTCAATCTTCCCTTTCCGGAGCTTGAGGCAACCATCGAAGACATCGATCTGAACGGCGACAATTCATACGGATACGCGCCGTTGGTTGAGGCGCTGGCGCAACATTGCCAAGTGCCGCCTGAGAACGTCGTAACGATTTCGGGTGGCACTTCGATGGCCAATCACCTAGCGATGGCCACGGCGATCGAGCACGGCGACGAAGTTCTAATCGAAGAACCGACGTACGAACCGCTGCTAGCTCTCGCAGAATATTTCGGCGCAAACGTCAAACGGTTCGCGCGGCCTTTCGAAAACCAATTCCGTATCGACGTCGATGAGTTGGAATCGAAAGTCAGCAATAGCACGAAGCTAATCGTAGTTACGAACCTGCATAATCCCAGCAGCACTTGGATTGATGAAGACACCATGCGCCGCGTTGGCGAAATTGCTGACAAAGTCGGCGCGCGCGTTCTGGTCGACGAAGTTTATCTCGAAGCGATGTTCGAGCAGGCTCCGCGGTCCGCGGTTCACCTTGGCCCGCAATTCATTTCCACCAGCAGCCTGACGAAAGGTTACGGCTTGAGCGGTCTGCGCTGCGGTTGGATTCTCGCGGAGCCGGAACTCGCTGAGCGCATGCGGCTCTTGCACGACATTTTTGGAGCGCTGGCGCCGCATCCCGTGGAAAGACTGAGCGTAGTCGCTCTGCAAAAGTTGCCGAAGTTCGTCGCGCGGGCGAAAAACATTCTGGAGACAAATCGCGCCGTTCTGAACGATTTTCTTAATTCACGCGAAGAACTTAGCGGGCCGCGATCTGAGAGAGGAACGACGACGTTTCCGCGATTGATGAAAGGCAGCGTCGAAGATTTGTGGGATGTGCTTTATGAAAAGTACGACACGTCATTTGTGCCCGGCCGCTTCTTTGAGTTGCCGCAGCATTTGCGCATCGGCATGTGCGCCGAGCCGGAGTTGGTCGCGGAGGGCGTGAATCGCATGGCCGCGGCGTTGGATGAAATATCAGGATAGAGTAATCTGACTTTTATGAAGCCATTGTCCAGCGATACTTCACCCGAGGCTCAACGAATGATGTATCAGCTTCTCCGGGACGTACCCTCAGGCAAGAAAATCGAGTTAACTTTTGATCTGATCGAAACGACCCGTTTGCTGGTGCTCGCAGGCCTGCGACAACGGTTTCCCGATGCAGACAGTGATGAACTGCGGCGTCGATTCATCTCCAAACTCTTGCCACGCACCGCCGTAATCGAAGCGTACGGTTTCGACCCCGACAAGCTAGCCTAATCATTCCATGGAACGCCCATTGATTGCATTGTTCCGGCTGATTGATGGATTTGAGTCAGTTGGTATCGAATATGTTGTTGTCGGTTCGATTGCCAGCTCGGTACATGGCGAATATCGCGCGAGTGCGGACGTGGACGTAGTCGCGAATGTAGTCGGGAAGCAAGTTGAACCTCTGCTTAATAATCTGCGGCCTGACTTTTATGTTGATGATTTGGCGGTAACGAAGGCGATAGAACACGGCAGATCTTTCAATGCCATCCATTCGGAAGCCATTTTTAAGATAGATGTTTTCATTCCCGCCAGTGACCTCGCGCGACAAGAACTCAAAAGGCGAGAAATCCATGAGATCGTTGGGCATCGAATATGGATAGCATCCGCCGAAGACACCATTCTGTCGAAACTTGATTGGTATCGCAGGGGCAATGAAGTTTCGGAGCAGCAATGGCGAGATGTCAAAGGAATTCTGGGAACGCAGGGTTCCAGATTAGATTTTCAGTATTTGCGGCTTTGGGCAGCGCGCGCAAATGTTTTGGATTTGCTTGAGCGAGCTCATCGCGAAATTACTTAGTCGCTGCATGAAGATTAACATCATTGGTGGCGGGCCGGCGGGCATGTACTTCGCCATTCTCATGAAGAAAGCGGACGCCGCGCACGAAATAAAGATCTACGAGCGCAATGGGCCGGACGACACTTTTGGCTGGGGAGTCGTTTTCTCGGGAAAGACGCTGCGGAATTTGCGCCAGGCTGATGAAGCTACGCACGCGGAAATCACGCGCGACTTCGAAGCCTGGGACAACGTCGATGTCGTGCATCGCGACGAGAAGATTTCGATTCACGGCAACAGCTTTTCGGGAATCGCGCGTCTGCGGCTCTTGAAAATCCTGCAACGGCGATGTGAAGAACTCGGGATTCGAATCAATTTCAAGACAGAAATCAACGACCTGGAAACCCTGCGCGCCGATTGCGATCTACTGGTCGGCGCGGATGGCGTTAACAGCACGGTGCGGCAGACGTTCGCGGAACAATTCGAGCCCAGCCTCAGCACGCGCCCCAACAAATACATTTGGTTTGGAACAAATCAATTGTTTCACGGCCTGACGCTGACTTTTCGCGAAACGCCGGCCGGAGTTTTCGCCGCGCATTCATACAAATTCAATCAGACTACGAGCACCTTCATTGTCGAATGCGATGCGCAGACCTGGATCAACGCCGGTTTCGCGGACCGATCGGATGAAGACACGCGGGCTTATCTCGGTGATGTCTTCGCGCGCGATCTTAAGGGACGTGCTCTGCTTTCTAATAATTCGAAGTGGATCAATTTTCTGCTCGTGAAGAACGCTCATTGGCATTTCAAAAACACGGTGTTGCTGGGCGATGCTCTGCACACCGCGCACTTCTCGATTGGCTCGGGAACAAAGCTGGCGATGGAAGATGCAATTGCCCTGGCTGAATGTTTCAGAAAGACATCAACAGTTAATCAAGCTCTAACGGATTTTGAGAACACGAGAAAGCCGGTAATCGCCGACTATCAGGCGGCCGCATACGAGAGCATGCAATGGTTTGAGAACGCGAGCGACTACATGGAATTGTCGCCGATCGAACTGGCGTATTCGTTAATGACGCGCAGCGGCAGAGTTGACCGTGAAAGTTTGAAGCGGCGCGATCCGGCGTTCATTGCGGCTTACGAGAACGCATAACCATCCAGAGATGCAACCTTCCCTAAATCTTCAAGAGTGGTTTGGCTCCATCGACATTTACCTGTTCGATCAGCTTTTGAAGGGACGACTTGTTCCCGGGATGCGAGTGCTCGATGCCGGTTGTGGCGCGGGTCGCAACCTGGTTTATTTGCTCAGGAGCGGCTTTGAAGTTTTTGGTGTTGACGAATCGAGCGCGGCGATTACGCAAACCCGCCAGCTGGCTGCGGAGTTAGCGCCGCACCTGCCTCAGAACAACTTTCGCGTTGAACCGGTCGAGCAGATGTCGTTTGCGGATGCGGCCTTCGACGTCGTGTTGAGTAGCGCCGTTCTACATTTCGCTATGGACGAAGCGCAGTGGATGGCGATGGTCAAAGAGATGTGGCGAGTGCTGCAGCCCGGTGGAATTTTCTTTGCGCGTCTGGCATCGAGCATCGGGATGGAAGATCAGGTGAAACAGATCGCCGGCAGACGTTACGACTTGCCCGATGGCAGCCAGCGTTTACTGGTGGACGAAGCGATGCTGCTGAGTGTGACGGCGGCGCTCGGCGGCGAATTTATTGAGCCGATCAAAACCACAGTCGTGCAGAATATGAGAGCTATGACTACCTGGTGTTTGCGGAAACATTAGATACAAACTTTGCGCGACTCATGCCCTGGTTATCTTGTCCATGCCACTCATGTAGGGACGCAGAACTTCCGGGATAATCACCGAGCCGTCTGCCTGCTGAAAATTCTCCAACACTGCAATCCACGTGCGTCCAATGGCGAGGCCTGAGCCATTCAGCGTGTGCACGTATTCCGGCTTAGCTCCGCCCGCGCGGCGAAAACGAATGTTGGCGCGACGCGCCTGGAACGCTTCGTAATTCGAACAGGAAGAAATTTCGCGAAAAGTATTTTGCGAAGGCAGCCAGACTTCGATGTCATAGGTCTTGGCGCTGCCGAATCCAAGGTCACCGGTCGAGAGCGCCACGACGCGGTAGTGAATGCCGAGCAGTTGCAAAACCTTCTCAGCGTCGCGCGTCAAAGCTTCAAGTTCATCATAAGAATTTTCCGGCAGCGAGTACTTAACCAACTCGACTTTCTCGAATTGATGCTGGCGAATCACGCCGCGCGTGTCCTTGCCATAGCTACCCGCTTCAGATCGAAAGCAGGGCGTGTAGGCCGTCCACTTCATCGGCAAGTGCGCGGCGTCAAGAATCTCGTCGCGATAATAATTGGTGACCGGGACTTCCGCGGTCGGCACCAGATAAAAACCGCGCTCGTCTTCCAACTTGAAAAGATCCTGTTCGAATTTCGGCAGCTGACCGGTCCCAAACAGCGAGTCGCGGTTGACGATGAAGGGCGGTAGCGTCTCCAGGTAACCGTGTTCGCGCGTGTGCAAATCAAGCATGAAGTCGATCAGCGCACGCTCGAGTCGCGCGCCCGCGCCGTAAAGAATTGCGAAACGCGCGCCGGTGATTTTGGTGGCTCGTTCGAGATCGAGAATCCCGAGTGAGGTTCCGAGATCGACGTGGTCCTTTGGCTCGAAATCCAATTCGGGCTTCGTACCCCAGCGGTGAATCTCAACGTTCGTTGATTCGTCTTTGCCGACAGGGACTGTCTCGTGCGGAATGTTGGGAAGCGTCGAAAGGAGATCGCGCATCTGCCGTTCCGAAGTTTCACGCTTCGCATCGAGTTCGCCGATTCGTTCCTTCAATTCGTTGACAGCCTTGCGGCGCGCCTCGGCTTCGTCGCGCTTGCCCTCTTTCATCAGCGCGCCGATTTCGCGGCTCGCGGTGTTGCGTTCGGCGTTGAGTTGATCCGATTCGGCGATCACCTGACGGCGTTCGCTATCGGCGGCGGCGAATTTGTCCAGCACTTCGCCGCCCATACCGCGCTTTTCCAGCGCCGCGCGCACGGCGTCCAGGTTCTCGCGTACGTAATTGAGATCAAGCATTAATCTGTTCTTTCGTTATCTCGCGAATATTTGGCCGCGAGAAGATGCGATTCGCTTCTTCCAAAGTTTCCTTCGCGCCCACGTCAAACCAGATTCCGGGTACGCGCCAAACGTAAAATGGCGTTCGTTGGTACATCCACTGCACGAGCCGGCCGGGCTGATCGGAATTGTTGCCTTCGGCGACGTACTGATGAATCAGTGCCAGCGCGGCCCTTGGATAGTAATACAACGCGATGCCCGTCAGAGTCGATTTGGGATGCGCCGGTTTTTCTTCGAAGAAGGTGATGCGATCCTGTTCGTCAATTTCGATCGCATTGTACTTCTTGATCTCTTCGAGGTTTCCCACGTCGTAAACTCCCAGCACCGGCGCGTTCTTTGCGCGGCAGAAGCCGGCGAATGCTTCGAGACTTTGACTGAAGAGATTATCGCCGCCGACCACCACGATATCGTCGTCGATCTCCGCGTGCTCGATCACCAGCTTCATGTCACCAATCGCGCCCAACTTATTTGTATCGTCAGTCGAGCGGTCGTTGATGATCGTGATTTGACGCGCTTTCCGGCCCGTCTGGTACGTGTCGGCCCAGCGCTGAAAATGATCAGCAAACTTGGCGTTGGTGACGATATGAATCGCGTCAATCTCGTCAATCGGCATCAGGTTGTCGAGGACATGCTCCATCATCGGCTTGCCCGCCACGGGCAGCAGAGGCTTCGGCTGATTCAACGTCAATGGATAGAGGCGCGTCGCGTAACCCGCGCCCAGAACGATTAGTTTCACCAGTTGCTCCCTGAAATTCTCGCGAACAGCGAATCGCCTGTCCGACAGTTGCTTGAGAGTTAGTCTGAATCTTTACAAAAAATCAGGCGGCGGGCAAACGCCACCGCGGGTGCAACTTCCGCGCGCGATCCAACCTCTGTTATAGTCCGTCCGATTTCACGTTCACTTTTCATCTTTTGTTCAAGGAGAAAGAGTTTGGGTTCTGAAGAGAAACAGTTTGCGGGCCGGGTCGCGATCGTCACCGGCGCCACCCGCGGCATCGGCCGGGCGATTGCGCTCGAATTGGCCCAACGCGGCGCTGACGTCGCGTTCAATTACGCAAAGAGCGCGGACGCCGCGGAAGGTTTGAAGGCTGAGCTTGAAGCATTCGGAGTCCGCACCTTAGCTTCGCAATGCGACGTCGCCAGCACGGAAGCTGCAGCCGAAATGGTGAAGCAAACCAAAGACGCTTTTGGCCGCATTGACTTTCTGGTTAACAACGCCGGGATCGTGCGAGACACGCTGATCCTGCGGATGAAAGAAGAGGATTGGGATGCGGTGATCGATACAAATCTCAAGGGGGCCTGGAACTTCGCTAAGGCCGCACTCCGGGTGATCCTGCGACAGGAAGACGGCGGTTCGATTCTCAACATCACGTCGATTAGCGGCGTGGTCGGCATGGCCGGCCAATCAAATTACTCAGCCTCGAAGGCCGGCCTGATTGGCTTGACCAAAGCGCTGGCGCGCGAGGTTGCCAGTCGCAAAGTCACGGTCAATGCATTGGCGCTCGGGATGGTCGCTACTGATATGGCGAGCGCCCTCGACGAAACTTATCAGGCGAAGTTGATCGAGCAGATTCCGCTGGCTCGTTTCGCCGAAGCTGATGAGGTCGCGCGCATTGCCTGCTTCCTGTTGTCCAACGACGCTCGCTACATCACTGGCCAGGTGATTCAGGTTGATGGCGGACTGGCGATGTGAAGTCATTTTCGATTGCCAATTGCCGATTGCCAATTGGCAAAATTTCTCCGGCGAACTTGTTAGTTTGTTAACCGCGGTTCCCTCTTGACCACGCCAATCGACAATTGGCAATCAAAAATCGGCAATGCAAAGAGATTCGCCCCGCTGATCTTTTGAATCAGCGAGGCGATAATATCAGGGTAGGTTCGGGTAAAAACAGGGTGGCTAGGCCAGACTTGAGAATCGACTCTTATGTGCGATCCCGTACTTCAAAGGTGGTGCTTATTGACGGCGGTATGAAGTCAGCGGACGAAAGAAAAGAAAAATCTGCCGCATTCCGCGTTACGGTTGACGACCTCCGTCTTGAAGCTCTCGCCTCAACCATCACTGTTTTCAAACACCTGATCGAGTTCCTGCAAAGTACACCCGCAAGGACTTTCCGTCAAGGGAAAATCAGAGAAATGTGACAGGTCTGTGACAGACGGAGCTAAGCGACGGGGCCGCGCATCTCGGTGAGCCGGTAAGCCTGACGGCGAACTGCTTCCGAAACGTTTCGGTTTTGCGAGATCGATTTCAGATCTTTCGTGCGAATACGTGGGAGGACGCTGACGGCCGTCGCCATCGGCGTGCGCGGGTTGCGCGCCAGGTTGTGGATAATCGGATAAGACCTGGCCCACGCGCGACTCATTCCGATCAGACGCAGCACTTCGTCAGAGACGGTGCGCATGGCGGCAATCTTTTCGACTTCCTGATCCGTGATGCGCGGATTATGAATTACGCCCGTAGCGACGATTTTGTTTGAGTCGCGCACCAGAATCCCTCGCGCTTCGCGATCGCCCTTCATGGCCAGCTTCACGCGGTCCTTCACCGACATAAACATAATGCGCCGAATCATGGAAATGCGCTCAGGCGAAACGTCGCCTTCCATTCGCTCGGCGTTGATCACGGCTTGCAAGTTGGCGGCGAGCTGCTCCGGTGTTTCGACGAGAAGCTCTTCGAAGAACTCTCGCGCGAGCCAGGTGTCGTCGATATCGACATCGGACACTTCGATGTGCTGAGCAATGGCCCAAGCGTCATCCAACGAAAAGTCGCTCGATAATTCGGCACTTTCAAAAAATTCAGCCGCGGCTGAGTTCCCACGGGCGCGCAACTCCTGCGCGACCTGACGAGCGCCGCGTTCCTTTTCGAAAAATTCCCGGCGAATTTCTTTGACGCGCCGCTCGGCGTCAGGCGAGCGCGCCGGATTCTCCAGCACGGCGTCGATGATTTCGGGCGAACGAATCAGGCGCTGCTGATTCATCGTGATCAATTCGATCAGTGAAGGATTCGACGTCGTGCGGGCGAGCGAGGCAATCGCCTCGTTGGGAGTGTTCGCGTTCGCGGCGACCGTTTCGTAAAGCTCGCCACTGGCATCAGGCAGCCCGGCAAAGTATCCGAGCACCGCGGGCGCGGTCGATTCGCTGCGCGCCGCTTCGACGAGGTCGGTTGCCGTTTGCGAGCTAAGTGTCTGTCGGGCGGCGTCGGCAATCGCCGAATCATTGTCGGCCGTCAAATGGACCAGCGCTTCCAGCAGATCGTTCTGTGGCAGCGGTAGCAGGCCGCGCGCGGCGGCGGAACGAGCCGCGGGCGGAGCGTTCCCAGCAATTATCGATTTGACGACAGGATTGGTTGACGTGGATTCAGCCATCGATCGTGATGCTAGAACTCAGTCTGTGGAATGTAGGGTGGACGCCCTTTGCCTTTGTCGAATTCGTAAACCAGCGTGATGAACTGCGAGGCCGGTTTTCCCTTGCGCACGGCTGGCTCGAATTTGATCTGCTGCGCCGCCTTCATTGCAGATTCGGTAAGCCCATGGCCCAGAGGCTTGATTGGAAAAATATTTTTGACCGTGCCGTCGGCTGCCAGCACCAGCCGCAAGCGGACTTCGCCTTTCGCTTTCTCGGCGCGCGCCTCGTCCGTGTATTCAGCCGCCGGAGAATCAACGATCCGCGCCGACTTTTGCATCTCGCTCGCTCCGAAAACCTTCCGCTCGTCGGGACTGGAAACCGGTTGTCCGTAGAGCCGCAGCGTCTCAAGCCGCTCGCGCCAGTACTCAGAATTCGGAGGATTCAGCCTGAGTATCTCTTCGATTGTATGCGCCGCGGCGAGGAAGCTTTGGGCCAGATCATCCTGCCACTCGCGCATCTTCCGCTTGTGTTCGGTTGTGTATTGCGCGCGGCTCGGCGGCGAATAGATCACTTTTTGGATCCTGGCATATTGCGAATTGAGTTTGACTTGCAGTTGATCAGCGGGAGATTGGGCTGACACGCTTTGGCAATTTGCCAAAAAAAGAAAGCCGGAAACGGCGACGAAGGCTCTGATGCGAGCCACCCGGTTCGAGCTATGAGTCGAAGGCAAACCTGAGAATGGCCCGCTCATTTGGACGTTTCGCATTGCTCCCTGCCAATACGTTTCGTGTTTGCTTCGCGGATCGGCGCTAGTGCACGCGAAACCTCCTGAAGCTGCTTCACGATTTCTATTTTTTCTTCGAATGAAAGATCGGCGAGCCGCTTCCGCCGAGCTTCTTTCGCTCGAAACAAATCTTCTACGGTCATCTTGGAAAGATCAAAATCCCGTGTCTCCATTACTCCTCCAACTTACTTAGAAAACGATTCCATTTGTCCTCAAGTCCATGCTTCTTGACGATCCCGCTAAGGGCATTCATATCGAGCTTTCCCGACTTAATCAACGCATCAACTCTCGCATAATCCTTAAGCCGACCAGACCGCAAAAGCTCCGCGGCCAAATGTTCAGGTGAGAAAATCTTCGTTTCCGTCTCCCCATACTTGGCTGTTCTCGCATTGTCGAGCGCATCCACCTGAGTACTTTCGGATGCCGGAATAAATTGTACGAGCCAGTCTTCAACCAAGACTCCTTCTTTGACCGCGCGGTAACCTAGTCTCTCGAGGTAAGAATAGACAGGGTCAAGCGAGAGCAATCCCGCCGTACCGACCGCAACAGCGGAAACCGGGATAAAGACATCGAGGTCATTAGTGTCATAAGGTTCGATGTAATAAATCGCCGCGATTCCGCCGCCGATGGCATAGTCATCAACAACGCCATCGGCTTTCATTTGATTGATTACTTGAAGAACTCGCTCCATGCAGAACTAGCCTACTTCGCCATCAGCGCTTCAATCTCTTCGCGCTCCTTCGGCACTTTGTGCGTCAGCACGCGCGCACCTTTCTCGGTCACCAGCACGTCGTCTTCGATGCGCACGCCGATGCCGAGATACTTCGCGGGAATGTCTTTGTTGAAGCCTTCCGGGATGCGGCTCGTGTCAGGCGAGATGTAAAGTCCCGGCTCGATCGTCATCACCATACCGGCTTCCGCCGGGCGCGATTCGCCGTTGAAGTAATACTTGCCCGCGTCGTGCACGTCGATGCCAAGGTAGTGACCGAGGTTATGCATGTAGAACTGCATGTACTTCTTTTCTTCGATCAGTTTTTTCGGATCGCCTTTGAGCAAACCCAGTTCCACCATTCCTTCAGTCAATATTTCGATCGAATGAGTCTTGAGATCTTCCAGACGCACACCCGGCCGCACCATATCCACGCATGATTTCTGGCACTTCAAGACGAGATCATAAATGTCGCGTTGCGCATCGGTGAACTTTCCGTTGATCGGAAATGTTCGAGTGATGTCCGAAGCGTATCCCTTGTATTCCGCGCCCGCATCAACCAGCAGCAGATCGCCATCCTTCAACTGATCCTTGTTGTCGATGTAATGAAGGATCGTCGCGTTTCCACCACCGCCGACGATCGATGTGTATGACGAACCGACCGCGCCGGCCTTGCGAAAGTAAGCTTCGACCATGGCCTCGACTTCATATTCCCACATGCCTGGGCGCACAGACTTCATCACTTCGACGTGGGCTTCGGCGGCGATATCCGCGGCGCGCTGCATAATTTCGACTTCTTCGGATGACTTGAGCACGCGCATTTCGTGCAGAATCGTGCTCGGATCGATGATTGTTCTCGGGGGCTCGAACGGTTTGCGATTACTCTCACGCATCATCGTTAACTGCTGAATGATCTTCTGATCGATGCCTGAGTCCGTGTGCCCGAAAGCGTAGTAGAGCACGCGCGGACCGTCGAGAATCTCGGTTAATTTTTCGTCGAATTGATCGATGGTGAAAGCTTCATCGGCGCTGTAATCGCGTTGAGCGCCTTCAACACCTGCGCGGTAGCCGTACCAAATCTCCTGATCCAAATCGCGTGGCCGGACGAACATCGTGAACTTTTTTTCCTTCGACGGTGCGATCACGGCGATCGCTTCCGGCTCTTCGAAGCCGGTCAGGTAAAAGAAATCCGAGTTCTGGCGATAACGATAATTCGTGTCGTGCGAGCGCACGGCTTCGCGGGCGGCGGGAATGATGGCGACTGAATCCTTGTCCATGCGACGCATGAACTCTGCAAGCTGCGGTTTAATCATTCAACTCTCCTCAGGGAATAAAATTGAAGCGATATTGTAGCTGACTCTGCGTGACTCTGCGAAAACCTCGGCGGACTCTGCGGTTTCTCCCATCCGGGGGCAAAGCTTTCAACCGCAGAGGAAGGGAGGATCGCGCAGAGGCGCGCAGAGAATTGTTCTTCCGTTGCGCTGACTTCTAGGCGATAATCTCCCTCAATGGCTCAGAGCATTCCGGCCAAATCCCCTGGCGCTGAAATCATCTGTCACGATCCGGCTACCGGTGAAGAGATTGGTCGCGCGCCGCTGACGATGCCCGAAGAAGTAGCGCGCGCAGTCGATCGAGCGCGCGAAGCTTCAGCTTCCTGGGCGACTAAGTCTTATCGCGAGCGAGGCCGCATCATCATGGCCGCGCGTGAAATCATCCTGAAAGAAATGGAAGAGATCGCGTTTCTGATCTCGCTGGAAACCGGGAAGGTGGTTGCTGAAGCGATCTCGTTGGAGATCGCTCCGGCGCTTGATCTGATGCAGTACTTTGCGCGCAAGACCGCGAGTCTGCTCGCACCGCGCCGCATCAGCATCGGCCAGTACGGGCTCATGGGCCGCTCGTCTTATGAGATTTACAAGCCGCGCGGCGTCGTCGGAATTATCTCGCCGTGGAACTTCCCTTTTTCGACGCCGCTGGGTGAAGTCGTGATGGCGCTGATGGCCGGTAATACGGTCGTACTCAAGCCAAGCGAACTGACGCCGCTAATCGGATTAAAGATTAAAGAATTGCTCACGCGTGCAGGTTTGCCCGATGGTGCCTTGCAGGTCGTCACGGGCGATGGGTCAACCGGCGCGGCGCTGGTTGCCGCCGGCACGAACAAAATCATGTTCACCGGCAGCGTGGCCACGGGCAAGCGCGTCGCTGAAGCGGCAGCGAAATATCTGATTCCGGTAGTGCTCGAACTCGGCGGGAAGGATCCGATGATCGTGCTCGACGATGCGCATATTGCGAACGCCGCGCGCGGGGCCGTCTGGGGCGCGTTCGCGAACAGCGGCCAGTCATGCTCTTCAGTCGAGCGCTGTTACGTGCATGAAAGTGTCGCCGAGCTCTTCATCGCGGAAGTGGTGAAAGAGACCGAGCGCCTGCGCCAGGGAAACGGCACCGAGAAATCGATCGATATCGGATCGATGTCCAGCGAGCGGCAATTGCGCACGGTTGAACGGCACGTGAATCAAGCGATCGAGCACGGCGCGACTGCGTTGACCGGAGGCGAGCGGCTGCGCGACGTCGCCGGCGCGTTTTATCCACCGACGATTTTGACGAACGTCAATCACGACATGGACGTGATGCGCGAAGAGACGTTCGGGCCGGTGCTGCCGATCATGACATTCCGCACCGAAGATGAAGCCGTGCGGCTCGCGAACGATAGCGAATTCGGACTGACCGCCAGCATCTGGTCCAAAAGCATTCCGCGCGCGCAACGCCTCGCGGCGAGAATCGACGCGGGCACCGTGATGATCAACGAAGTGCTCTACACGCACGGCATCGCCCAGGCGCCCTGGGGTGGAATCAAGCAGAGCGGCCTGGGCCGCACGCATGGACGCGCGGGGTTGCTCGAACTGGTAAATGCGCAGCACATTCACGTCAATCGCTTGCCGTTCATTGCGGACCTTTGGTGGTTCAAGTACAGCGAAGATGCCGGCCAACTTTTCCGCGGATTCGCGCGGCGTTTTGCCTCAGGTTCAATCGCTCAAACCTTGCTCCTTCTTCCGCAGATGATTCGTCGCTGGCGCGAGCGCAGCCGTAACTAAAACGCAAGAAATAGCCGAAGAGAAAACTGTTTTCAGCGCGCTGGCTTAAGTGCTATAGTCCCTCTCCTTGCTCCCGGCAAACGCACTCGGTCAACAGATGAATAGTTATTTTGAGGAGGAGCCAAACGCATGAAGAGGTTTATTGCGGCTTTCGCGGGAATCAGCCTGCTTGCTTTGATTTCCGTTTTCAGTGTCGCTTTCTCGCAAGGCCAGTCTGAGCTTGCGGATCAAAAGAAGATTCAACACCGCTTGCGCGATGATAAAGATGAGGACAAGAACAAAGACGCGCATCCGCCTGAAGCTAAAGCCAGACCGCGACCGGGCGGCAACGGAATTTCTTATCACGGCGGTCCGTTGATTCTGAACACCACGAATGTCTATTACATTTGGTACGGCAACTGGAGCGGCAATTCCGCGACGACCATCCTGACGGATTTTGCGCGCAGCATCGGCGGCTCACCGTACTTCAATATAAACACTACCTACTACAACGGCAGCAACGTGCACGTAAGTAATTCGGTGAATTACGTGACGAGCACGACCGACAACTATTCGCAGGGAACGTCGTTGAGTGACTCAGCCATTCAAGCCGTCGTCGCCAGCGCAGTCAGTAGTGGTCGCTTGCCTTACGATACGAACGCCGTTTACTTCGTGCTGACTTCTGCCGACGTTAACGCCAGCAGTGGCTTCTGCACGCAATACTGCGGATGGCACACGCACGGCACGATTAATGGCTTTGACATCAAGTATTCATTCGTCGGGAATCCGGATCGTTGTCCATCGTCATGCGCCGCGCAGACTGTTGGTCCGAACGGCAACGCCGGCGCAGACGGAATGGCTTCGATCATCGCGCACGAACTGGAAGAAGCTGTTACCGATCCGGATTTGAACGCCTGGTATGACAGCCGCGGCGCAGAGAACGCCGACAAGTGCGCGTGGACGTTTGGCACCACGTTCACAGCCGGAAACGGCTCGAAATACAACGTCACGCTCGGCACGCGGAACTACCTGATTCAGCGCAACTGGGTGAACGCCTCGGGCGGCTACTGCTCGATGTCCTATCCGTGAGTTCGGGTTGCTAATCTCGAAACAAAAACCACCGGCGGATCGCGAGGTTCGCCGGTGGTTTTCTATTTCATTACTTCATAACTTAATTCGCCACGTCGAGCCAATGATGTTGAGGTCGCCCGGCCGCGTATGCCCATCGTTCTGCCGCATGTAGTACAACTCCAGCGTCAGGTGTTTGTTGAAGGGATGCGTTAACCCCAGGCTCGCGCGATTCCGCGGCCAAACGTGCAAACTCCAATCGTAGAAAACTTCGTCCGACACAATCCAGGTGAACTTCTGCTTGTTGATTTGAAATGGATGCTCGAATTGAAGGCGATTGCGATAGCGCCAGGCATCGACCTGCGGTTCGCGCCAGCGCCGCTCGAAGTAGTTCCGATCTGAGACGGTAAATTTGCCGACAGGAAATCTGACCGTCGCTCCCAGCGTCGCGCGATCTTCGCGCTCATGTCGTCCGTTCGGTGGTCGCGCTTCACGATGAAAATAGAATGGATTCAGCGAGAGATATTTATTTACTTTGATGACGAACCCGATGCCCCAACGCTGGTCCGCGGTTTGAGTGGCGTTGTCGCCGAAACGCAGAGTCACCTGAGTCGTGAAGTCCACCACCTTGCTCAACGGCACCGTGAGCTGCACATCATTCCAACTTTGATTGTCGGATTTCGGAATGCGCGACTGCGCCAATGTGCCAATGCTCGCGCCGGCGACCAGCGCGCTCATCAACGCTAACTTCAGAAGTGTCATCTTTGTCTCGCCAGAGTGTAGTTCGGCAGAACGCTGAACGACTTTAGCCCGATGGCCACGCGATCGCCGGTGCGATATTTTCTCGCCGCGGCTTCGGGCTTTAGTTGCGTGACCATGATGGGCACGCCTGTCATTCGTTGAGGGGTGTTGATGGTGACTTCGTAGAGGGCTTCGGTGTCGCCTTTGCGATGCGTGAGATCGAGCCGCACTGTCAAACGTTCGTAGGCGCCTACAAAATTCACTTCCTCGATTACACCATTGGCGAGCCGGCGACAACCTTCCGGAAGATTCGCGTCCTGACTGAGGCAGACATCTTCCGGGCGAAAGACGAGCTTAACTGATTGGCCGTCGCGAAAGCGCTTCGTTTCTTTCTCCGCCGGCAGCTTCGCCGTGCCAATCTCGACAAACCCCTGCGTCGCGACGCCAAGCAGAAGATTCGCCGCGCCGAGAAAGGTCGCCACGTACTCAGTTGCCGGATGATTGTAAACGTCATCGGGCGTGCCAATCTGTTCGAGCTTGCCCTGGTTAAGCACCGCAATGCGATCGCCCAACTCCAGCGCTTCTTCCTGATCGTGCGTGATGAAAATCGACGGCACGCGGACCTGTTTCAGCAGCGCACGTATTTCGCGCCGCAGGTGAACGCGCGTCTGCGCATCGAGCGCGCCGAAGGGCTCGTCGAACAGCAGCACCTGCGGTTTGTAAGCCAGAGTACGGGCGATCGCGACGCGCTGCTGCTGCCCGCCAGAAAGTTGCCACGGATATTTCTTGCGATGCTCTTCCAGTTGGACGAGCTTGATCAACCGATTGACCGTCTCTCTTCGTTCCTTGCGCGGCCGGTGGCGAATCTTCAATCCGTAGGCGATGTTCTTTTCGACAGTCATGCGCGGAAAGAGCGCATACGATTGAAAAATCACGCCGACACCACGCTCGCGCGCCGGCAAGTCAGTCACGTCCTTGCCATGCAGAATCACGTAACCGTTGTCAGGTTGCTCCAGCCCCGCGATGATGCGCAGGATGGTGGTTTTGCCGCTGCCCGATGCGCCCAGCAGCACCAACGATTCGCCTTCCGCAACATCAAACGTGACGTCTTCGAGCACGCGCGATTTCTTGAAGCGCTTGCTGATGCTTTGCACACTGGCGGCGACGCCCGGCGATTGGCGATCGGGGGCCCACGATACGTGCGGATCATTGTCGGGCGCTAAGGCCATCTTGGCGATCATACTTCGGCTCCGACTTCCAACCAATCACGCGCAAAAAAGAGCACGCTGAAGATGACAAACGAAAGCAGGGCCAGCACGATGGCGATCGCGTTGGCGGCTTCGATCTGTCCTTCATTGAATTTCGCAAAGATATAAAGCGGGGCCGTTTGAGTTCGTCCCGCGAGATTTCCAGACACGAGGATCGTCGATCCGAATTCGCCAACCGCGCGGGCAAAAGTCAGCAGCGCGCCGGAGACGATCGCGCCGCGCAAACTCGGCAGCGTCACGTGCCAAAAAGTTTGCCACCGCGTCGCACCAATCGTCGCCGAGGCTTCTTCCAAAGAGCGGCTCATCGTGTCGAATACCGGTTTGATGACGCCGAACGCCAGCGGAAAAGTGACAAAGATGTTCGCCAGAATGATCGCGTAGGGCGTGAACATGATCTGCTGATCTTCGGAAAGGAATTGGCCAATCATGCCGTACTTGCCCCACAGCAGCAGCAAAGCGAAGCCGGCGACCGCGGTCGGAATCGCCGTGGGCAGAGAGATCGTTACGATCACGGCGTTGCGCCCCCAAAAGTCGTAACGCGACAGCACGTAGGCCGCGAACAAGCCAAAGATGACATTGAAGACGGTGGCCCAGAAGCTGGTCGCGATCGAAAGTTTCAGCGCGAAGATGGCTTCAGGTGCGACCAGCGATGCCCAGAAAACTCCCGGGCCTTTGCCGAACCCATAAACAAAGATCGACAGCAGCGGCAACAGTACGAGCGGCAGCATGATGCCGAGCATTACCCCGATGCTCAGCGGACGCGCGACGTCAAAACCGCGAACGTGTCTGATGGATGTTGTGATCTTCATTTTGAGATCGTGTCGGTACCGCGAGCGATAGCGAGCGGGCCGACCAGGTTCTGAGATTCACTTGATCCCATCGCTACCGCTCCGGGTTCTGACACCGGCCGCCTGATCCGCTCGCTATCGCTCGCGGTACTGACACAGACCATCACTTTCGCTTTTGCACCTGATCGCGAAAGATACCTTCGATAACGTCCGGATAGGCCTTGTCCCAGCCTCCGAAATAATCCACGGTAAACGGATACTTAATGGTTGCGAGTTCCTTGTTTTCCAGACTTAGTGCGTCACTGATGCTCGATCGAAAATTTGATTTCACAAAAGCGCGCTGCGCTTCGTCGCTCCACAGGTATTGCATGAACGCATCAATCACCGGCCGATCGACTGCCGAAACATTTCGATCAATAACCACCGCGGGGTGCTCGCTGAATATGGTCGATTCGGGAATGACGATCTCGGCATCAGCTTTCGCATTCGCCTGCTTCATCAGCAATGCGTCGAGTTCATAAGTGACCAGCGCATCGCCATTGCCCAGCTCGAAAGTCGTGCGCGCTTCCCGCGCCGAGGCCGGCGTCGAAATCACGTTGGCCCAAATCGCCTGGAGCGTTTGCAGCGCGCGCGAACTGTCGGCACCACCGGTCTGCTTCTCAGACTTCACCAGCTCTGATCCGTACATCGCGAGCAGCGACCATTGCGCGCCACCCGAGCTGATCGGATCGGGATGAATTAATTTGATTCCCGGCCTGGCCAGATCAGCGAAGTCATGAATGCCCTTCGGATTTCCCTTGCGCACCAAAATCACGAAGGGCGTTTTGTTGACGATGCCTTTCTGCGGGAGGTTGTGCCAATCAGAAGTGACGAATCCCGCCTGTTTCAATCGCTGCGCATCGCGCTCAATCGAGAGAATGGCGATTTGCGCTTTCACGCCCTGAAGAATCTGATTCGTGATTGTTTCTGATCCGGCGAAGGACGACGTGAAATGAATGTCGATGTTGTGTTCGGCTTTGGCCTTGGCGATGAAGGCCGGATAGATCGATCTCTCGAGCGGCTCTTTCATGATCGAAAAACCGTAGACCGTGATGTTCACGCCGCCGCGGCCTTCCGAAAGCGGTTTGGGCAGGCAAGCATGACCGACCAGCAGAGAGATGAGCGCGAAGATCGCCGCCACGGCTTTCGATCTGAAGAATGATTTTCGCTTGGTCACGCGAAAACACTTCCTTTGCAAAACTGCACCGACACAGTCCGGGGAAGATTGAAATTTTAGGGGCCTGATTAAGCTGGATCGTCTATAGCACATTTCGCGATTTTGCGGAATGTTTTGGGATTCTATTTACGCCGATTGGGAATTGGAATCTCCTCAGGCTCTTCTGCGACATCCTCCGTGTCAGCTCTGCGGTTAGCTTTACATGAAGGACGTTGACCGCAGAGAAACAACCGAGTTCTTCGCAGAGGACGCAAGAGGAACTGAAACCAGGACTTACGCGACTTGTTAATAAGGTAGGTGGATGATAAATATGGGCGGCATTCCGTAATCTAACTTAATAGACGCAATAGTTTTCTGGAGGTCCAATGATCAATCAGGAACGCATCAAGAATCTTCTGCTCGAATTCGTGCAGATCGACAGTCACTCGCGCAAAGAGCGTGACATCGCCGAGCGCATCAAGAAGTACTGCGAAGAGATGGGCGCGCAGGTCGAGATCGATGACGCCGGCGAGAAAGTCGGCGGCAACAGCGGCAACGTCATCGCGCGCTTTCCGGGAACGATTCCGAACGCACCGTCGATCATGATGAGCGCGCACATGGACACCGTGGTGCCCGGCGAAGGCGTCAAGCCGATCATCGAAGGCGACATCATTCGCACCGACGAATCGACCGTGCTGGGCGGCGATGACAAGAGTGGCTGCGCGGTGATCATCGAAGTCATTCGCTGCCTCCAGGAGCAGAACATTCCGCACACTCCCATCGAAGCGATCTTTTCGATCTGCGAAGAAGTTGGTCTGCTTGGCGCGAAGAACGTCGATGTCTCGAAATTGAAAGCGAAGTACGGCATCGTCTTCGATTCCGACGATCCGGGATTTCTGTTCACCAAGGGCCCTTCGTCGAATCACATGGAGTTCAAGATTCACGGGCTTGAGTCGCATGCGGGCGTGGCGCCCGAAGAAGGCATCTCAGCGATCAAGATCGCCGCGGAAGGCTTGGTGAACATGAAGTTGGGCCGCATCGATGAAGAAACGACGGCGAACATCGGGTTGATCAGCGGCGGCATGGCGACCAACATCATTCCCAATCTGGTCGTTCTCAACGGCGAGGCGCGCTCGCACAGCGAAGAGAAACTCGAAGCGCAAACTCAGCACATGAAGAAATGCCTGGAAGACGCGGCGGCGAAATACGAAGTTACAGTCGCGGGCAAGACCACCAAGGCTTCCGTCGAATCGCACATCGAACGCGATTACTCTTCGATGGACGTTCCCGATTCATCGCATGTGGTGCAGTTGGTGATTCAAGCGGCGAAGCGCATGGGACTCGACGTGAAAACGATGGCCAGCGGTGGTGGCTGCGACGCGAACGTCTTCAATCGCAAAGGAATTGAATGCGCGAACCTCGGCACCGGCATGCGCGCGATTCACACGGTCAAGGAATGGCTTGACGTGAAGGACATGTACGCGGCGGCGGAGATGACCCTCGAAATTATGAAGCTCAACGGCGAGTTGGCGGGGAAGTAGCTGGGAGCGCACGCATCCTTGCGTGCGGTTCACCGGCATCCTTGCCGGTTCTTTCTCTGAATCGCGAGCAGGATGCTCGCGGCCCGCCGACAAGATGTCGGCCCGCCAAAAAACCTTCTTGACGCCTCTTCGCACCGGCCTCCATAATCGAATTCAGTAGCATCGACTTTGGTCTGCGACCGCCATCCTAGCGATACAGACCAATGTCTATGCTACGAATGTCTTTGAGGGACGGTATCAGTGAGCGAAGAACTTGAACACAGCCTGCAACAAGCCGTTGAGACTTACGTCAACGAGCGCCTGCGCAACATCGACGACCAACTTGCGAAACTTCAGTCCGATGTCAACGAAGCTCTGAATCAGCTTCGCGAGAAATCCGGCGCGGAGTCTCTCGACGGCACGGCGCTGTCCGCGTCGATCTTTGCGCATCTGCAAACGGCGCGCGGCCAGAAGTTGAGCGGCGTCACGCTCACGCCGCCTGAAGTAAAAGATTCGCGAGCGATTCGGCGCGCCACGGAAGAGATCGAGCAGCAGAGTTCGCAGTCCGAGATCCTCCGATCGTTGCTGATGGGCGCAGTTCAATTCGCTGAACGGGTGGCGCTGTTTGTCATCAAAGGCGATCAAGCCATCGGCTGGCGCATCATTCGCGCGAGCGATCCGCAGAACCTCGAGATGATTGGCGGCGTGTCGCTGCCGCTGTCCGCGCAAACCATCGTGACGCGCGCCGCGCATTCCCGGTCTTCGCAAGCGAGCGACATGCGATCCGACGCCGACGATCACTTGCTTGTCGATCAACTCGGCGGCCAACCGCAATTTGGATCGGCGGTGCCATTGATCGTGCGCAACAAAGTCGTCGCCGTGCTTTATGCTGATTCAACTTCGGCTGACGCGAGCGCGATCAACGAAGACGCGCTGCAAGTTCTGGCGCGCGTCGCCGCGACGGCCGTCGGTCTGGCTTCATTCCAGCGCGCGCCGGCAACCAAGCCTGAGGCATCGGTGGTCGCACGACCAGCCGAACCAACCGCCGCGCCAGAGCCTTACGCGGCTCCGGAACCCGAACCTGCGTACACTCCGCAAGTCGAATCTCAAGCGGCGGAAACTCAACCGGAAGTTGCTGCTGAAGCGGAAGCGCCGACTCAAGAATTTGTCGCGGCGCCGACGACGGAATCCGGCCCGAGCACAACAGAATCAACTACCGAGGTTGAGCCTCCGCAAACTGTCTGGTCGCCTGAAGTGCAGGCAGCCTCCGAAGCGCCCGAGCAACCCGCTCAAACCGAAACAGCGCCCGCGATCGAAACCGCTCCGGCTCCTCAGGTTCAGGAGCCAGCGCCGGCGCCCGAAGTCGCGTCATCGCCTTTCATTTCTGAATACGTGGCGCCGCTCGGAGGCGCGCGGCGTTACGGCGTGAGCGAACCGGAACTCCCGATCGATGTCAGCGAAGAAGAGCGCCGCTTGCACAACGATGCGCGTCGCTATGCGCGTCTCCTGGTTTCCGAAATCAAGCTGTACAACGAAGCGAAGGTCAAAGAAGGCCGCAGCGCCGCCGACCTTTACGATCGTTTGCGCGAAGATATCGATCGCTCGCGCCAGATGTACGACAAGCGCGTCGCTCCGCCCGTCGCTGCCCGCCACGATTATTTTCATCAGGAGTTGGTAAACCTGCTGGCCGAAGGAGACGCGGCCAAGTTGGGTGGGAATTATCAGAGCGGCTAGAGTCAGTACCACCTGCACGCAACCTCAAATCCCCTGCTTTCCATTGACTTTCCCTCATCTGGGAATTAATCTTCGCGCACATTTTTTACAGAGAAGCGCGCGGCCTTTCTCCGCTCGTTGTGTCGAGCTGAAATATTGATTTCTCGTCGCGCGGCACCCCGCTTCTTTCAAATTTCGATTTGTGGAGGAGTAGAGAGTCAACAGTAGCGAGTAGTGCCATTTCACTAATACTTGCTCACTACGATTTCTACTGCCATAGGGAGCTCGCCCCGGACAATGCCGCACGCTTCACGCTCGACGTCTTTGACAGCCTCACGCGAAGCGCGTTCAAGCAAGTTCGCGACCCACAAAACTCATGACTCTTTCGTGGCTTGGCCACCGCCCATGGCGGTAAGCCTCCGGCTTACCGATCAAGAGTTTATTAACGAGAGTTCCGAGGCTGCGTCTCAGGAAATCGGAAGCATGGCCTCCGGAATGTTTTCAGAGAGCGCGCACGGTGAGCCGCAGGCTTACCGCAGTGGGCGGCGCCACAGGCGCTCTGCTCCACGGACGACGCTGAAGGCGTCGAAGGTAATAGCCGTGGGCGACGCCCACGGTGCCAAGCCTCCGACGATTCCTGACCCTGAAAGGGTCAAACAAAACATGGTGCGACCCCTTCAGGGTCGAAACAATTCCAACGGCGCGATTCCGGGGGCATTGCCCCCGGCTATTGAATCGCAGCCTTGCAGGCTGCTGGCCGCCCATCACTCATCACCCATCACTCATCACTCTCAGTCCGGTCGCATTCGCCTCGCTTCGCTCCTGGCCCTTGGCGCTTTGCTCGTCGCTCTTGGCGCGTTGCCGTTCGCGGGACGAGCAACAGGAATTAGCTCTACTAGCTACCAATTATTTTCTAATGTCTATGCGAAAGTCTTTGGAAGTGGAACCGCGCGAACTGTAATTCCTTTGGAGCCCTTTGCGGGTACTACATATTACTCTCAAGCTTCCGGCGATCCGGCTACATTAACCAACTGGAATTCGGTCAGAGGCGGTGGAGGCACTGCACCAGCAAACTTCACATCCGGGGATACGTTTGTAATTCAGAACGGTCATAATATAAGCACCGCATCATCGTGGGCTCTCTCGGGTACGGGAAACAAAATTCAAATCGAAAGCGGGGGAACGTTAACCGCTAACAACCTCGTCACAACCACGACGTTCCAAATTGACAACGGGGGAACGTACGTCCATAACGCGTCAACGACTGCTAATGGGAGTGCAAATGACATCCCTGGCTCGAGTGCTGCAAATCGAATTTTTGGTGTGTCGAGCACTGTGGAAATTCAGAGGTGGGGGGATGGCACAGGTACTTCTCCCGCGTCATTGCCATCGGGAGTCAGTTGGGGAAATTTGAAAATAAACGTAACGACGCTTGGAGGATCCTGGCAACAAGGTGGAAACGTAACAACAATTAATGGCAATTTCACCGTTGCCTCGACGGGGGGTGCAACGAGAATATTTCGTTTGTCGTCAAGTCAAACAATCACGCTTGCGATTGCCGGTGATCTAAATCTTTCTGGAGGGTCATTAGATCTTTCAAGCACGACGGGCGTTATTACCCTAAACCTCGGGGGCAACTTCAATCAATCAGGAGGAACGTTTACAGCGTCTGGGTCTGTTGCGGATGCGGTCAATTTTACCGGGAGCGCTAAGACTTTCACTCAATCCGCAGGTACTCTCACAAACACCAATATCAATTGGACCGTGAACAGCGGTGCCTCCCTGACTCTAAATAACAATCTGCCTGTAGCGACCGGTCGAACAGCTACAGTTAATGGCACACTTAATTGCGGAACGAGTGCAGTAACAGGCGCCGGCGGATTCACCCTTAATTCCGGCGCCACGCTGGGAATTGGATCCACGGCTGGAATTTCATCGACCGCGGCCACCGGAAACATTCAGGTTACCGGCACGCGCACTTATGATGCGGGAGCGACTTACGTTTACAACGGGACGGCTAATCAGTCTGTTGGAAATCAATTGCCGTCTTCCGTCTCGAAACTGACGATCGCCAACACCGGAAGTAGTGGCAACAAAACAGTCACCGGCAACTCGAACCAGACGGTCACCGGCACGCTAGAAGTTCAGTCGGGCATCTACGACAGCCACAGCACCTACAACCACGTTCAGATCGATTCCGGCGCGACCCTATCGCTCAGCGGCGACATCACCGTCAGCGGCAACTGGACCAACAACAACGGCTCGCAGGGAAGCGGCCTGACCGCGAACGGCTTCAAAGTCACATTCAACGGCGCCGCGAACCAGACAATCGGCGGCACAACTTCAACTACTTTCGCGGGACTCGAGATCGCGAATACCGGATCGGCGAGCAATAACATGGTCTCGCTCTACGGAACTGATGGCGCTTCGACTCCCGTCGCGAGTTCGCTCACCGTTACGAGCGGCATCTTCGATCAAGGAACCGGCGCGGCCTCCTGCGACTTCAGAACCACGGGGAGCGGCACAGTCGCCACCGTTGCTTCCGGCGCGACCTGGCAAAACCTCGGCAACGGCGACGTGAAACTTTCCGGTGACGTTTCGAATGCCGGCACGATTGTCTTCAACGCGAACGGCACGGCTTGCGGCGATACGCCCAGCAACGACGACATTCTGATTCGCTCAGTCGATAGCAGCGGTACGCTAATCACGACGCAACGCACCTGGTCGGGAACGGGAACGTTCTCGATGACCGACGTCAACGTCAGAGATCAAAAGGTGCCGGGTGGCGTGACTGCTCCGATCTTTATCCTGGTTAACAGTGGTACCAACGCCGGGAACAACACTGGATGGACCTTCGTCGATCAATGCACGTCGGGAACCTACACTTGGATCGGCGGCACAGCGGGCGCGGCCACTGATTGGACGGTCGGCACCAATTGGAACCCAACGCGCGCCACGCCGGCTACCGGCGACATCTTGTACTTCGATGGAACTTCGACGCCCTCGCCAACTGTGACCAATGTCGCGACCCAGACGATTACTGCGCTGCGGCTAATCAACAACGTCAACGGAGTGACCCTGAGCGCCGGCGCAGACGGAAACCGGCTCACGATTTCCGGATCGACCGGCACCGATTTTTCCGTGCCGAGCGGAAGCGTGCTCACTTTGAGTGGCAGCAACGCTTTGAAGATTCAGGTCAGCGGCGCGAACCAGGGTTCGGTGGGCGGACAAGTCATCATGCAGGGTGGCGCGCATCAGTTGATCGGCGCCGCGGGCAGCGCAATCACTTTCAGCAACGGTTCGACTTTCACCACCACGACGGGACACAGCGGCATGCCCTTTGGCTCGGGCGGCGGTGGCGCGAACGGCGCCGACAGTTCGATCGCGTTTCAAAGCGGCTCGGCGGCGAACTTTGGCGGCAGCACCGGCGATCCATTCGGCAATTCGGCGAATCCGGTTACCACCTTCGCGAGCGGCAGCACGCAAACCTTCTTCACCTCGACGGCGCTTTCGTACGGCGGTCGCAGTTACGGAAATCTGGTGCTGGACGGAAGCCAAACCTACGACGGCGGATCAACTAGCAGCGCTTTGACTGTGCAAAACAGTTTCACGCTGCAGGATGGAAGCACCTTCAAGTTGTCGAGCGCCGCGGATCTTAATCTCCTCGGAAATTTCATCGACAACAGCACTTCGTCGAGCGCGTTTAATCCGAACAGCCGCGCCGTAAACTTCAATGGCGGCAACACCACGCAAACGATCACGAAAGCCAGTGGCGCCGAGACGTTCTTTGACCTCACTATTTCGGAAACATCAGGTGGCAAAGTTCAGTTGCTGAGCGCAGTCACGATCAACGGTCAATTGAATCTCAGCACAGCTGCTTCAGTGCTCGAACTGAATGGCAAGACGTTGACGTTGAATGGCACTGTCACCGGCACCGGAAATCTGAAGGGCGACTCGAGCGCGACGCTGGCGATGACGGGCACCGGCGCGCTGGGCACGCTGACTTTCCTGGGTAGTTTCCAAACGCTCTCGTCCATGACGATGAATCGCACGAGCTCCGGCTCGGCGATCTTTGGCAACAACATGAGCGTCGGCAGCGTCACGCTGACCAACGGCGTGGTGAATATGGGATCGTTCACCTTGTCGATCACCGGCGCCGTATCGCGAACCGGCGGCTGGATCATCGGCAACGAACAACTGACCAGAAGCTGTTCTTCGGGTCCCGGCTGCGCCTTCACCTTTGACGTGGGCACGGCGAACGGCTATTCGCCGGTGCAGGAAAGTTTGGATGTCGGGACGGCCGGCAGCTACACGCAGACGATCAAAGCCGTACAGGGCCAACATCCGAGCATTCACGGCGTGAGCGTCAATGCGCTGCAGCGTTACTGGACGCTTTCGACTCCGACCGGAGCGGGCTCGGTGTCGAGCGCAGATGTGACTTTCAACTATCTCGCCGGCGACGTCGTCGGCACGGAAAGCAACTACAAGATCTTTCGCTATGACGGCGCGTTCACCCAACTCAATCCCGACACGCTGAACACCACCAGTCACTTCGCAAAAAAGAATGGCGTAATCCAGTTCAGTGATTGGACGCTGGCCGAGGCTGGGGCCGTGACCTCGGGCACGATTTCATTCGTCAGCGCACCTTACACCGACAGCGAGACCAACGCGAATCATGACGTGACGATCACTGTGCGTCGCAGCGGCGGTTCGGACGGCGCCGTCTCAGTCAACTTCGCGGTCACCGATGGCACAGCGACAATCGCCGACAACGATTACTCGGTCAGCCCGGCGAGCGGCACTTTCAATTGGGCCGACAACGACACTGCCGACAAGACGATCACGATCAATGTCAAAGGCGATCAGAAATACGAAAACAACGAAACCGTCAATCTCGCGCTCAGCAGTGCGACCGGCGGCGCGACGATAGGTACGCCAAATCCCACTACGCTGACGATCACAAATGATGATACGTGCGCGCAGCCGCCCCTGAATCTGCGCGCGTGGTGGAAGGGCGAGAACGATGCCAACGACAGCGCCGGCCCCAACAACGGCCAGATGGTAAATGGCGCGACCTTCGCCGCCGGCAAAGTCGGCCAGGCGATGAGCTTCTCCGGCCCGTTCCAATACATGAAGGCCAACGGTAATTCATCGCTGGTCGCAACCGGACAATTCAGCATTGACCTGTGGGCAAACTTTAACAGCGTGCCGCGGACCGGCAATGCCAGCGACAACATGCGGCTGGTCGAGAATATCCAAAACTATCAGCTTACCTGGCGCGCCGACACTCAGGTGATGGAATTCGATATCGCGGACGCTTGCGATGGTGATTTTCACCTGGGCTTCACGGCGCCGTTGCCGGCGCTGGCGGCGGGAGCCTGGCATCACTATGCCGTAACCGCGGTTGACGGCGGCTCAGGTGGGCCAACTTTCCACTTCTATTTCGACGGTGTCGAACAGACGATTACTGCAACTCCGAGCAGCGGCCATTCGGCTTGCGGCTGGTATCAAAATGGCGGCGACGAATTCCACCTCGGCCTGAGTCCGACCACGTTCCCACTTTTGGCATACAACGGCCTGCTCGACGAAATCGAGATCTTCAGTCGCGCGCTTACCAGCAGTGAGGTCACATCGATTTATAACGCCGACTTTGCCGGCAAGTGCGCAGCCAGCACTGTGTCGGTTGCGGTGGCGCCGGCCTCTGTCGCCGAGGATCAGTCGAACAATCTGGTTTACACGTTCACGCGTGACGGCGACATCAGCGTGCCGGTCACCGTCAATTTCAATGTCGGCGGTGACGCCCAGTTCAGCACTGATTACACGCAATCCGGCGCCGCGACGTTCACGGCTACGAACGGAACAGTGACCTTCGCGGCCGGCAATTCGACGACGACTATCACAGTCGATCCGGCTGTGGACGGAACCGTCGAGCCTAACGAGACGGTGACGCTCACGCTCGCTTCCGGAGTCGGCTACTACGTCGGCAGCCCGAACGCGGCCACCGGCACGATTCTGAATGACGACAGTCAACCCGATCTCGTGCTGAACAAAACTGACTCAGTCGATCCCGCGACTGAGGGAAATCTGCTCACATACTCGTTGGCAATTCAGAACAACGGCGGCAACGCGACCAACGTCGTGATTACTGACACGCTGCCGACAAATGTGACGTTCGTGACGGCGTCAGCGGGGTGCACCAATTCGAGCGGCACAGTCACCTGCAATGTTGGCAGCGTCCCGTTCCAAACCAGCGCCACCCGGACCATAACTGTGATTCCCACTCATGCCGCGGCATTGGCCGGTTCCATCTCGAACACCGCGACGGTGACCGAGACAGAGACGGACGTGAATACGGCCGACAACACTGATGCTGAGACTACGACGGTGGTTTCGGCGACGTGCACTGCGCAGCCTTCCGGCATGACGAACTGGTGGATGGCCGACAGCAATGCGAAGGATTTCATCGGCGGACAGAACGGGACTTTCACTAATGGCGTGAGTCTCGCGGCGGGCAAAGTCGGCAATGCGTTTAGCTTCAACGGCGTGAACCAGTATGTCGCCATCAGCAACAGCGATGTGCTGCCCGGAAACTTCAGCATGGATGCGTGGATTTATCCGACCACGGTGGCAAATGACGCATGGATCTTTTCCAAGGAACTGGCGAATCCCATTAACACGCCGGTCGGCTTCTATGTTGAGGCTGGCGGCAAGGTCGTCGCCGGCACGCGCGGCAGCAGCGGTCACACGCAGTACCGCACCAATGACGTGGTGATTGTGCCGAACCAGTGGCAGCACATCGTTGTGACTTACAACGGCAGCGCCGGGCAAGGAACGGGGCAAAGCTTCAAGATTTATGTGAACGGCATAAATTATCCGTCGTCTCCAACCGGTCAATTTACTGACCAGAGCGGCGGAACAATCGGCACGCCGTACAGCAACGGCAACGCCAAGATTGGCAGTCACTACAACGGAATCAGCGGATTCTTCCCGGGTCTGATCGATGAACTGGAAATCTTCAACCGCATCCTGACGCCGACGGAAGTGGTTAACCTGTTTGACTCAGGCACGGCGGGCAAGTGCGTCACTAACCTGTCAGTACAAAAGAGCGATTCGGCAGATCCGATCGCCATCGGCAACGATCTGATTTACACGATCACGGTTGCTTATCGCGGTTCATCGCCCGGGACCAACATCGTGGCCACGGACACGTTGCCGGCGAACGTCGCGTTCGTAAATGCGTCAGCGGGCTGTAGCAACTCAAGCGGCACCGTCACCTGCAATATCGGCACGCTCAATAACGCTGAGACTTCCGTTAAGACGATCACCGTAACGCCGGCGGCTTCGACCTACGGCACGACGTTGTCGAATACCGTAAGCGTTACTTCCGACGCAGTCGAAACTGATACCAGCGACAACTCCGCCACTGAGACGACTGATGTTGGTTGTATTGCGAAACCCACAGGCATGACGGCATGGTGGCGGGCGAATAACACGGCCGCCGATATCATCGGGGGACAAAACGGCACGCTCACAAACGGCGCGACCTACGCTGCGGGCAAGGTGAATCAAGCGTTCAGCTTCAATGGCACGAATCAATTCGTGAGCATCAGCAACATGGCGAACGCGACTTCGAACTTCAGTATCGATGCCTGGATCAATCCCACGAGTGTGGGCAGCGACGCCTGGATCTTCTCGCAGGAACTTCCGGCTACCAGCACGCCGCTGGGAATCTATGTCGATGCCGGTGGCAAGTTAATCGGATGGACCCGCGTCTCAGGCGGCAATTCGCAGTACCGGACCGATAGCGTGGCCATCGTGCCGAACCAGTGGCAACACGTGGTCGCCACCTATAACGGCAGCGCCGGCACTAACTCGGGTCAGAGCTGGAAATTCTATGTGAACGGCGTGTTCTTCCCTTCGGCGACGACGGGCCAGTTCAACGACCAGGGCGGCGCATCGATCAGCGGTAACGGCAACGCTAAGATCGGCAGTCATTATTCCGGATCGAGCGGATTCTTCCCCGGACTAATCGACGAAGTCGAAATCTTTAATCGCATCCTGACGCAGGCGGATGTGACGCGGCTCTTCAACGCTGACTCGCTGGGCAAGTGCGCGTTGACCGATCTATCGCTGAGCAAGAGCGATGCGCCCGATCCCGTCGCGGAAGCGAACAATCTGGTTTACACGCTGACCGCTCACAATAGTGGGCCGGACCACGCCAGTGGCGTCACGATTACGGATACCTTGCCCGCCAATGTCAGTTTCGTCACAGCTTCCGCCGGTTGCGTGGAGAGCAGCGGCACGGTTACCTGTAGCGTCGGGACACTGGCCAACGGCGCTGACGCCGTCAGAACAATCACCGTCACGCCAACGCACGCGGCCGCCGGCACAACGCTGACGAACAACGCCAGCGTTACCGGTGCTGAGACCGATAAAAACACTTCCAATAATTCAGCTTCAGCAACCACTTCGGTGGCGGCGACGCCGGATGTCAGCGTGGCTGTGTCGCCAGCGTCGAGAGCAGAAGACAGTGGCCTCGCGCTGGTTTACACCTTTACTCGCACGGTCACGGTCGGCACGTTAACAGTCAATTTCTCAGTTGGCGGATCGGCAGATTTCAGCACTGACTACAACCAGAGCGGGGCCACTTCGTTTACGGCCAGCAGCGGCACTGTCACCTTCGCCGACGGAAGTGCGACCGCCAGCGTCAGCGTTACTCCCATCGCCGACACTGACTTCGAGCCCAATGAAACTGTGGTCCTGACCGTGACCTCAGGCACGGCTTACAACGTGGCGGCCAATCCAAATAATGCCGCGACGGGCACGATCACGAACGATGACCCGCAGGTTGAAACCAGCGTCGCAGTCTCTTCGGGAGATCTCGTCATTACCGACATCAACGGCGGCGCCAGTGATGACACGCTGACCATCACCAAAAACGGAACGAATATTCGCATCTCTGATCCGAACAATAGGTTGAGTGCCGGCGCGGGAGCTACGCAGGTCGATTTACATACCGTTGATGTTCCGATCTCTTCAATCACCGGCAGCATTCAGGTCAACACGCTGGCGGGGAACGACACGCTGACGTTGAATTTCGCGAATGGCAACTTCATCCCGTCGGGTGGAGTGAGCTACGCGGGCGGCGATCCGACGACGGGGCCAGGCGACAAGCTCATCATCAATGGCGGCAGCCAGGGCACGGTCACTTACAGTTACACGAATGCGCATGATGGCAGCGTCGTGATGAGCAACTTCGGCACGGTAAGTTTCACCGGCCTCGAACCGCTCACGAACACCGGCGATTCAACCGACACGATCTTCAATCTGCCAAGCGGGCCGAACGCGGTGACGCTGGCGGATGATGGAACGAGCAATACTTTGTCGCGTTTGAGCGGCGCTACCATCGAGACGACTGACTTTGCGAATCCAAGTAACTCGCTGAAGATCAATCGCGGTAATACGGCGGACACGATCGCCGTCAATGCCCTTCCCGATTTCAATGCGAGCCTCACGATCGGATCGGCGGGCAGCGAATTCAGCACGATCACCTTCGGCGGCGCGGTCACGCTCGCTGCGAATAAGAACCTCGCCGGCAACGCGAGCAGCACGATTAGCTTCTCCGGCTCTTCATCAGACATTGCCACCAGCGGCACCGGCACCGTCACGTTAACCACGGCCCGCAATATCACGATGGCGTCGGGATCGAGTATCGGGGTGGTCAATGGTGATCTCACGCTCAATGCCAATCAACAGGCTTCTGCTACCAGTGGAGATTTCAGGGGCATCCTGCTCACGAACGCGGCACTAACGACGACCGGGACAGGCAAGATCATTTTGAACGGCAAGGGCGGAGCGCAGTCAGGGACGCCTAATCACATGGGCATCCAGATCACTTCCGGGTCTTTGGTGAGTTCAACCCAAGCGACGGCTGGCGCGGGAACGATAACGCTGAAAGGCGACGGCGCGTCGGGCACCCAAAACAACAGAGGCGTAGAGGTTGCTGCAACTGGAACCGTTACATCAGTGACTGGCGACATTCTGTTCACCGGTACGGGCGGAGCCGGCGGCAGCTTTGATTTAGGAGTAAGCATTCTGAACGGTGGCGTCGTTAGTTCGACGGGGGCAGCGAAGATTACCTTCAACGGTACCGGCGGCAACGGAACGAGTAGCGGTGTGGGCGTGCGCGTCAGCGGTGAGGATACGAAAGTCACGTCGGCCGGCGGTGACATTTCGTTCACGGGCTTTGGTGGCAACGGCACGGCTGACAGCAATCACGGCGTATCCATTGCTCTAGGCGCGCGCGTAAGCGCCACCGGCGGAGCGAAGATAACAGTCGAGGGCACTGGAGGCTCGGGTACCTTCCAAAATTCCGGCATCATTGTCAGCCGAACCGGGCCCGTCAATCTTGTGGCAACCAAGGTTACCTCTGACTCAGGAGATATTCTTTTCACTGGACAAGGCGGCAGCGGAGGTCTCGGTAACGTCGGCTGGAATATTGACAGCGGCGCGACAGTCGTCGCTACCGGAGCGGCCAAGATCACGATCAACGGAACCGGCGGAAGCGGAACAACGGACAACTACGGAGTTGGCTTTGACGCAGGCAACATCGTCGGTACCGGCGTCTCTGCCGTAAACGGAAATATCAACATTACCGGCGTGTCGACCGACACTACGGGCACTGATCAGGACGGCGTGCGTTTCGAAGATACCGTGGGCGCGCAAGCAGTTTCGGTCAGCACCACTGGAACGGGAACTGTGACGATTACCGGCACGGCCGGCGACGCCGATGCGACCAGCTCCGGAATCCAGATAGTCGATGATTGCAGCATGGCGTTCACGGGCGCCAGCAATTCGTTTATCGCGGACACGATGGATTTCGGCACTTCCAATGTGTCAATAAATGCTAACGCGAATGCGGTGACGTTGCGGCAAAAAACGAACACGCAGGCAATCAATCTCGGTGGTGCGGATTCTGCGACCCAACTCGGATTGACTGATACAGAGCTCGATCTGATCACCTGCGGCACGCTGAACATCGGCAACACCAACAGCGGCGCGATCACCGTGAGCGCGGATATCACGCGTGGCGCCAGCACGGCGATGGCCCTCACCAGCGGTGGCGATGTCGTGGTCAGCGGTGGCCAAATCAACACCGGCGGCGGCACGTTGCTGCTCCATCCGGGCGCTTCGCCGGCGGCGGTCAAGCCAACCAAATCCGGTGTCGATACCACGGTGAGTACGCTGTCGTTTGCGAGCGACCTGGCGATCGTCATCAACGGTACGACGGTCGATACGCAATACACGCAATTGAATGTAGCTGGTGCCGTGGATTTGACCGGTGTGGATTTGAAATTGAGCGGCTCTTACACGCCGGTTAATGGCGACACGTTCACGATCGTCAACAATGACGGGAGTGACGCGATCACGGGAACCTTCAACGGACTCGCTGAAGGCGCAAGCATTCCCAACTTCCTCGGATCATCTTTGAGCGCGACGATCACTTACACCGGTGGCAGCGGCAACGACGTGGTTCTCACCGTGGTCGGCACTCCTGAGATCGATGTGAAGGGTAACGGCAATTCGATTCCGGATGGCAGCACAACGGTGCAAGCCTCAGACGGAACAGATTTCGGCACCGCGAGCGTCGGCAACTCGGTTACCCATACGTTCACGATTCTGAATACCGGCACCGCACCGTTGACTTTATCGGGAACCCCGAAGGTCCAAGTGAGCGGGGCGAATGCGGCGGACTTTGTCGTGACGGCTCAGCCGGGTTCGCCGGTGGCCGCAAGCGGCAGCACCACCTTCATCGTGCAGTTCACGCCGTCAGCCTCGGGTGTGCGAACCGCGACCATCAGCATCGCCAATGACGACCCCAACGAAAATCCATACGACTTCAAGATTCAGGGCACTGGTGTGGATCCGACGTGCGCGCCGCCGCCGGCTGGAATGGTGGCGTGGTGGCCGGGTGATGGCAATCCCGATGATGTTAGCGGGAATGGAAACAACGCGACACTTGTCAATGGCGCAACCTTCGGGACGGGAAAGGTGAATCAGGCATTCAGCTTCGACGGCGACAACGACGACATTTCCATTCCGAATAATGCTTCGCTCCAACTGCAGAATTTCACTATTGATGCCTGGATCAAACAGACGCGTCAGGATGAAGCTGGAATAGTTCAGTTCCTTTCGGGTGGATATGACTTTGGCATTTTCGGGAGCGCAGGTTTTCCAGGCGGGAACGTCGGCGGTGGCGCGCAACAGGTTGGTGGCATCTTCCTTTCGAAGCAGGGCGTCAACCACGTTCATTCAGGAAATCTCGTGGTGCCGTTCGACGGTAATTTCCATCACGTCGCCGTAACCAAATCCGGGACCACCGTGATCTTTTACGTTGACGGCGCGGCCAGCGCTTCGGTCAGTTACGGCGAAACGTTTACGTTTGGAGGTACCGGTCACATCGGCGGGCCTGGAGTTTACCAGGGCTTCATCGACGAAGTTGAGATCTTCAATACCGCGCTGGACGCATCGGCAATCCAGGCAATTTATAATGCCAGCTTCAAAAGCAAGTGCCGCACCTGCACGACGCCGCCAACCGGCATGATGAGTTGGTGGGACGGCAGTGGAAGCGGTTCGACTGCGAATGATATCGCCGGAACCAATCCTGGAACGTTACATGACGGCGTCACCTTCGCACCTGGAAAAGTTGGTCAGGCGTTCAGCTTTACTGGCGGAACGCAAAATGTAGAAGTCGCAGATAGTCCGTCGGTCAGCATTACGGGGGCGCTAAGTATCGATGCCTGGATCAATCCGGCCAATCTCAACACCCAGGTGATCGCGTCTAAGTACAACTCCGTAACCAACCAAGTCAGCTATAACCTCGACATCACGACGGGTGGGCATGTCTTGTTTACCGTGTACCAGGATGCATCCGGGACAATCTTCGAGCAGGCTCTCTCCGACGATACGATACCGGCAGGAATATTTAGTCACATCGCCGCGACCTTTGATCCCGTTTCTCATGCTCTGAAGATCTATCTCAATGGGCATGAGGTGAATGCCCCATTGCAATCGGGCTCGCAGAACGTATCTTCAATCGCCGATACGCCCACAGCTTTCCGCATCGGCGCCGTCGAGAATTCTGGTGGCGGGGTCATTGGGTTCAACGGGCTTATCGACGAAGTCGAACTTTTGGCGCGAGTCCTGACGCCAACAGAAATCGCCGCCATCGCCAATGCCGGCAATGCGGGCAAGTGCGCGCCCGCGCCCGAGATCGATTTGAAGGGTAATGCGCAGCCGATTGCGGACGGCAGCACTTCTCCATCGGCGACGAATGACACCGACTTTGGCAACGTCACCGTGGGCAGCAACTCGACTCACACGTTCACGATCTACAACCTTGGCAGCTCCAAATTGGACATCACCGGCATCACCAAGTCGGGCGGCGACACCGGCGACTTTACGTTGGGAAGCTTGACGCCGGCGAGTCCGATTCTGAGTGGCGGGTCAGCGACGTTCACCGTGACTTTTGCGCCGAGCGCCACGGGACAACGCAGCACCACGATTCACATCGCTAACAGTGATAGCAACGAGGGTGATTACGACTTCGCCATTCAGGGGAATGGGCTTTGCAATACACCCGCCACACCGACGGCGACTAATGGTGGGCCATACTGCGAGGGCGCGACGATTCAACTCAACACGCCGACGGTTGCAGGCGCTAGTTATTCCTGGACCGGACCAAATAGCTTCACTTCAACGTTGCAGAATCCCACGCGGGCAAATGCGACGACCAATGATGCGGGAAGTTACTCAGTAACTATTACGGTTGACGGTTGCCCGTCGGCACCGGGGAGTACCAGTGTGGTCGTCAACGCCACGCCTGCGACGCCTACCGCGACCAACGGTGGACCATATTGCCAAGGCGCGACGATTCAACTCAACACGCCAACCGTAAGCGGCGCGACTTACGCCTGGACCGGCCCGGGTGGATTTACTTCGGCGCTGCAAAATCCGACGCGAACGAATGCCGCAGTTGCGGACGGTGGAACTTATTCAGTAACTGTTACGGTCAATGGCTGCACTTCGGCGGCAGGTTCAACGAACGTAGTAGTAAATGCGACGCCCGCAACCCCGACGGCGACCAATACTGGACCGTACTGCCAGGGCGCGACGATTCAACTCAACACGCCAACGGTAAGCGGTGCGACTTATGCGTGGACGGGACCGAATGGATTTACATCGTCACTGCAGAATCCCACACGCGCGAATTCCACCGTTGCTGATGGCGGGACTTACTCGGTGACGGTAACTGTTAATGGATGTACTTCAGCCGCGGGGAGCACGAACGTCGTGGTTAACGCCTGCGCTGCCGAGATAGCCGTCGAACAACCAGCCGGAACGGATCTGACGAGTGGCTCGCCGACGCCCATCAATTTTGGCAGTTCTGATTCTGGCGTGGCGACGCCGTCCAAGACATTCACGATTAAGAACAAAGGCACTGGCGATCTAAGCATCACCGGCATCACCAGCGACAGCCCCGAATTCGCGGTCGATACGACCGGCATGTCCACCACGGTCAATCCGAATAACAGCACAACCTTCAAGGTCACCTTCACGCCGGCGGCGCCCGGACCGCGCAACAGCGCAATTCATATCGCCAATAACGATAGCGACGAGAGTTCCTTCGACATCAACGTTACCGGCACGGGCAATTGCCCGACCGGCTTTGTGGTGAACTCAACCGGCGATGGCGACGACGCAAATACCGGCGATGGCATCTGCAATGACGGCAACGGCAAGTGCACTTTACGCGCGGCAATCAGCGAAGCGAATTCGTTGAGTGGCAGTTGCGGCGCGCTCACCATCACCTTCAACATTCCGGCGAACGATCCCGGCCACGTTTACTACAAGGATGACGGTGTCGAAAATAGCGTGACGAATGACGCCATGCATGTCGCCTTCACCACGCTCGCCGATGATACGGCGATTGGCGACATCGATCCGGACTATCCACACAGTTGGTGGCGGATAAGCCCGCAGAGTTCGCTCCCGGATCTTAACGTTGGCCTGACCATAAATGGATATTCTCAGGGAGCCAACACCCTACAAGCCGCGTCGCCGAACACCAGGGATCTGAATCGGGGTGACGATGCAATTCTGCGCGTCGAAATTGATGGCTCGCTGATCAGCGGTGGCACCGGCGACGGCTTTGAGTTCTTTGCGAATGACGGCATCACCATCCGCGGTCTGGTCATCAATCATTTCCAGAACAACGACATCTACATTGAAGATGGGGGTGGCGACACGATTGCCGGGAACTTTATTGGCATCGATGTTTCCGGAACTTTGGTTGACGGTACCAACAGCGAAGGCATTTTCATCGATAGCGGAGATGGCTCACTGATCGGCGGCGACACACCGGCGGATCGAAATGTCATCTCTGGACGGGGCGGCGAAGGCGGCGCGGCGATCTCAATTAATACTGACTTCACCACGGTCGAGGGCAACTATATCGGAACGGATCGAAATGCCGTGGTCGCGCTACCGAATACTGTTGGCGTCTCGATAGACGGTGGCCGCAACAATACGATCGGTTGCGAGGTCTTGAACGGCGACAACGTCATTTCTGGCAACTCTGACGCCGGCGTCAGGATCTCTTTCGGCACCGGAAACTTCGTCCAGGGCAACTTCATCGGAACTGATAAGACCGGCCAAACCGCGATCCCGAATAGTGACGGCGTAACGGTTTTTGGCGGCCAATCGAACTACATCGGAGTCCCAGGATTCGGCAATGTTATTTCCGGAAATACGGGCGAAGGTGTCGAACTGACTAATTCAACCACCGGGAATCTGGTCCAAAGCAACCTGATCGGGATTGCCGCCGATAAGATTACGCCACTAGGCAACGGCGCAAACGGCGTCGAGGTTTACACCAGCTCTGCGGATAATGCCATCGGCGTTGCTCCGAACCTCCGTCGTACTGAACGACCTGCGAAACAGGGTAAAGCAAACAAATTGGCGACCCGTTCAGCGGGAGTTTCGCCATCCGATGCAGACACTGGCGCCAATACGATTGCCTACAACTCAGTGGACGGCGTGCGTGTCACAGGTTTAGGCGACGTAAACAACCGCATCAGTCAGAACTCGATCTACTCGAATGGCGGGCTCGGCATAAATCTCGGAACTGACGGCGTCACCCCGAACGACAGTGGCGATGGAGATACGGGCCCGAATGAAAAACAAAACTTCCCGGTAATCCTGAGTGTGACGACGGGCGCCTCCGGAGTGGTGCACTTTTCGCTTGATGCATGTGATAGCTGCGAGGCAACCCCCTACACTGTCGAGTTCTTTGCCAGCCAGCAGTGCGACGGCTCAGGCAATGGCGAAGGCAAAACTTATCTTGGTTCGAAAGAAGTCCCCGGCAGCGGCACGTATGATTCGGATCCGATGACGATAAATTCGGGTGTCGTCATTACAGCCACGGCTACTGATTCGAACGGCAACACCTCAGAGTTCTCCCCGTGCAAGAGCACTGCGACACCGACGGCGACTAATGCAACCGTGTCCGGTCAGGTTGTTGACATCAACGGTCATCCGATCGAGGGCGCGACTGTGCGCATGAGCGGGACGCAAAACCGGCTGACAATCACCGACGCGCTTGGCAACTACCACTTCGATAATGTCGAGACTAACGGCCTGTATGTCGTTACGCCGTCGCGCGCGAACTTCATCTTCAACCCTTCACAGCGCAGCTTCAGTCAATTGGGTGCGCATACCGAAGCAACCTTTACCGGCGCGGCCAGTGGTGGCACGTTGAATCCGCTCGACACGACTGAATACTTTGTCAGGCAGCAATATCTTGATTTTCTCGGGCGCGAACCCGACGAATCAGGATTCAACTTCTGGGTGAACAACATCGAGTCGTGCAGCAACGATGTGGGCTGTCGCGAGGTGAAACGCATCGATACTTCAGCCGCGTTCTTCCTTTCAATCGAATTCCAGCAGACGGGCTATTTGGTTTATCGAACGTACCAAGCGGCCTACGATGATTTGCCGAATACGCCAGTGCCGATCAGGCTGGGCGAATTCAAACCTGATACGCAGCAGATCAGCAATGGCGTCGTCGTGCTGCAGGACGGCTGGCAGAAGAAGATCGAAGATAACAAGCAGGCTTTCTTTGCCGCGTTCGTAAAACGGTCGCGATTTACTTTGGCACTTCCCACAACGTTGACCCCGACCGAGTTTGTTGACCGGTTGTTCGCCAATGCGCACGTGCCGCTGACGGATTCTGATCACACCGCGGCGATCGCGGAGTTCGGCGCTGCCGCTGACTCGTCCGACAACGCCGCGCGCGCACGCGCCTTGCGGCGGGCGGCTGAGAATTCAACATTGACGCGCCAGCAGTTCAATCAGGCGTTCGTGTTAATGGAATACTTTGGCTACTTGCGGCGTGATCCCAACTCAGGCCAGGATATCGACTTCGCCGGATACAACTTCTGGCTGGACAAGCTGAATCGCTTCAACGGCAACTTCCAAAATGCCGAAATGGTCAAGGCTTTCCTTAGCTCGATTGAGTATCGCGCAAGATTCCCGCGCTAACGCGGCGAGAGGCGGTCACAAGAAAAGGCGCGGCGAGCACTGCTCCCGCGCCTTCTTCATTTTTCGTGCAACTTCTATCAGTTCACGAACCGGCGTAGTTGCACGCTGATCGCGAATCCAATTGCGATAAAGGTAGCGAGCACAGACGAAAGCCCGGAACTCATTAAAGGCAACGGCACGCCGATCACCGGTAACATTCCCAGAGCCATTCCCACGTTGATAAATATCTGAAAGATCAGCCCACCAACGATTGCCATGATCACTAGCATGCCGGTGCGATCGCGTGAACGGCGCGCATCCGTAATCAAGCGCGTCAGCAACAACGCATAGGAAGCCAACAACAGAATGCATCCGATGAAACCAGTAGTCTCTGCCGTCACGGCAAAAATGAAATCGGTGTGAGGTTCAGGTAGAAACTTCAAGCTGCTTTGCGAATACTCACGACCGCGCGCGCCGACCAGGCCTCCCTCACCAACGGTTACGATCGATTGCCACGTGTGATAGCCGAAGCCGCGCTTGTCGGCATTTTCCGGATCGAGAATCACGTTGATGCGTTCGAGCTTGTATCCATGCAACAGCCCTGTCTTGACGCCAACGGTGTACGCGAGTGGCGCTCCGAGGATGCAACCAACCAGAGCCGCTGCCACGATCCACATGCGAACCGACGAGAGGAACAGCACCACGGCGAGCAACGGCAGATAAGTGATTGCCTGGCCGACATCGGGCTCAAGCAGGATCAGAGCGATGGGCAAACCAAGGATTGCGCACCCCATGAACAGTTCTTTCCAGCTAAGAGTTCCGCTGCGATGCTTGCCGAAATATCGCGCCAGCATCAACACCACCGGTATTTTTACGAACTCAGACGGCTGGAACTGCCCCACGCCAGGAAGCTTGATCCAACAACGCTGGCCGTTGATCTTCATGCCAATCCCCGGAACTAAAACCACTACGAGCAGGATGAGACCGAAGACATAAAGGATCGGCGCAATCTCAACCAGCCAGCGATAGTCACTAAACGCGATCGCCAGCATGAAGACGAAGGCGATCGCCAATCCGATCAGTTGCTTCTGCCAGAATGTTTCAGTCGGCTGGGCGTTGCGAATCTCCCACGCGCCAAAACACACGATGGCGATCGCCAGCACCGCGACCAGCCAATCGAAATCTCTAAACTGGCGTTTTTGCAGAATGGCAACCATAAATCAGTTAACAGTGGGCAGTTATCGAATTTTCAGGGCGACGTTGTTGGTCGCAGTCTCTGGCGACTTCCGCGTCTTGTTGTAGTAAACGTCGTACACGGCGCGTACCGACGGCGCGCCAAAGCGCGAGCCCAGCCCCGCGTTTTCGATCAAGGCCACACAGGAAATTTCCGGCTTGTACGCCGGCGCGTAAGAAACGAACCACGAGTGGTCCTTATGCTCGCTTCCTTCTTTGCCCAGGCTCACTACTTGGGCCGTTCCGGTTTTGCCGGCGATGTCAAAACCTACCAACTTGATTCCGGTGGCCGTGCCGGCTTCGTTAACTACGGACCACATGGCTTGCACTACCACGTCGCTTTGATCGCGAGGAATGCCCAGTTCTTTTGGTTGCGGATGATCGAAAGTCCGCGCGGGCCGTTCGGGAAAGATGGGCGCGTTCTTATTCGGATCGTAACCGACTGCCCCAATGGTATGAATTTCCTTCAACAAGTGCGGCACGAACATCTTGCCGCGCATACCGATCGCGGAATGCGCGCGCAGCAAAGCGATCGGCGTCAGAACATCTTCGCCTTGACCGAACGAAGAATAAACCGTGTCGATGTCTTTCCACTCAGGCTCTTTCGGATAAAGTTTGGCTTTCAATTCGCGCGAAGGCGTCGTGCTAATAACTTCATGAGGCAGATCGATTCCGGTTCGTTTATCGAGATCGAACATATCGACCATCGCCTGAATGCCTTCCAATTTCATCTTCAGGCCAAGCCGGTAGAAATAGCCGTCGCAGGATTTTTCGATCGCGATGTGCACATTGGGCGAACCGTGATTGCCGCCCATGCAGCGCGTGAACTTGTTGCCGATGGTGATGCCGCCGCCGCACACCAGATTCGAATCGTCGATCGAGATGGCGCCCTGCTTCAATCCGGCCGTAGCCATCAGCGGCTTCCATGTCGAACCGGGCGGATATTTTCCCTGAACCGCGCGATTGATCAGCGGCTTGTCCGGATCGTTGAGCAACTTCTGGTATTCCGCGCGGCCTTCCTTTGAGGTGATGCGTTGCGAAAAAAGATTTGGATCGAAAGTCGGAGCAGAAGCCAGCGCGAGAATTTCGCCGTTGTTGGGATCCATCGCGATAATCACCCCACGACCCTGCGGTGATTTCTTGAGCTGATCCTCGGCAGCTTGTTGGAGATCGAGGTCGATTGTCGTAACGATGTCCTGGCCCGACTGTGGTTCCACGCGCTCGACTTCGTTCTGAATGTGACCGCGACTATCGACGATAACCTTCCGGTAACCGTCGCGACCTCGCAAATACTCGTCGTAAACCTTCTCGAGTCCTTCTTGTCCGATAATGTCGCCGGGCTTGTAGCCTTTGTCGTGGTATTCCTCCTGCTTCAGTTGCTCCTGGCTGATCTCGCCGACGTATCCGAGCACATGTGCGAGCTGTCCATTCGCTGGATAGCGACGTTGCGGAATCTGCTCGATGCGCAGCGCGGGCAATTCGAGTTGATGCGCATCGACCCAGGCGATGTCCGCCGGCGTCGCGCCATCTTTGATTAGAATCGATTCGAATGCCGGTTGGTTCTTAACCTCGTCGAAGCGTTCGCGCAGGATTTCCGGATCAATCTTCAATCCGTCCGCGAGCGGCTTGACGAGCGTCAAGCGATCGATTCCTTTCGTGTCCTCGCGCGAAAGCAGCACGCTATAAATCGGCCGCGAGTCAACCAGCAAGTTGCCGTTGCGATCTAAAATGACGCCGCGCGGCGCGGGAATCGGCAACAGACGAATGCGCTGGTTCTCGGCAACTTCTGCGTAGCGCTTGCCGTCGATGATTTGCAGCACGTAGAGCCGGACGCAAAGAATCCCCAGCAGCACCAGGATCGCCACCTGAATCAGCCTCAGGCGAATACGCAAATTCTGAGAGTCATCGACGAATTTCATTATCTTCTTCTCAACGCACCTGACGGCCGCCGCGCCACGCGCCGACGTAGGGTAAATTGCCGTCGCTGACGTGCTTTACCGCTGAAATACGAATCATAAAAATAAAGCAGCAGCGTTCCGATAATCGTCGTCGCGAGCACTTTGAACGACAGAGATTGAATGAAAGGCACTGGCGGCGTCTGTCCTAACAACTTGTGCATTCCCACATAAACCAAATTGTCGATGATGCTCGCTCCGAACAATACCGGAATTCGCAGCAGCGTAGTATCGAGCATGACTCGCGACGCCACAAAATAAACTGCATACGCCGTCAGCACTTTGGCGAATCCGCCCGCTCCCAATAACGCCGGCGGTCCACTGATTAGGTCCATTGCGAGTCCGGCGATCGCGGCAACGATCAGCGCTTGCAGAGGTTCGCGCTGCAGGGCGAAGTAAACGACGAGAATGAGCGTCAGATCGACAAACGCGAGCGGTTGCCAGATAGCGCGCAGGGCTGATTGCAGCGCGATAGCGACGATCAGGAGAATGGCAATCGTGAGCTGACGCATGAAAACCAGAAGGCAGTAGGCAGATGTCAGAAGGCAGCCATCGAATTAACGGATTATTGCACAAGCTTCATGATGGCTGGCATCGCTGCCTACTGCTTACTGCCTACTGCCTTCTTCTCAACATTGGGGAGAGACTGATCTGCTTCAACCTTTTCCGGACTGCGGTAAATCAACACCGCCACTTCTTTCAATCGGTCCAGACCCGCGGTGGGCCGAATGTGAATCACCTGCGCTTGCGTGGCAGACCCAGGTCGCACTTCAACAATCTCGCCGACTTTGTAGCCCGGTGGATAGATTGCGTCTTGTCCAGTGGTAAAGACTGAATCACCGGTTTGCACTTTCTCAAGGCCGGACACGTAACGCATCTCAAGCAATCCGTTCTCGCCCATTCCTTTTATTGATCCCAGCGCGTTCGACTGGCCCAGTTGTCCGATCACCGCGCCGGCCCCTGATTTTTCGTCAGTGAGCAGCATGACCTGCGCACTGAATGGGCTGGTCGAAACGACTCGCCCGACGATCCCTCCCGGTGTGACCACGGGCATGTTCACTTCGATGCCCGAGAGACGACCTTTGTTAATGGTGACGCTGTCGAACCACATCGATGGATCGCGAGCGATAACTTCCGCCACCACGGTCTTGAACTCACTCGCGGAAGTCAGCTTATAGAGTTGCTCGAGCCGCTCAGCTTGCGAAGCACGCGCCCGAGTTTCACGCAACTCGGCCTGCATCTGATCGACCTGTTGGCGAAGCTGCTGGTTTTCGGAAGCGGCCCGACGCAATTCGCCCAGGTTGCCGAACAAACCGCCGACCCAATTCACCGCGCCGGACGCGCCCCGCTGCACGGGATACATGACCGTCTGCGCGATTGAACGGACCTTGCGCTGCTTCGTATTCGGATCGCGCGCGTCGTAACTCATCAAAGCAAAATTCACTACGAGCAGGCCGAACAAATACCAGGGCGCCCGTTGGCGAATCTCTCTTTGCGTGCGAATGGCAGCCATTTGCTGGTAAATCGTGAATCGTAAATCGTAAATGGATGCTGCCGTAACCGACAATTCACCATTTTACGATTGACGATTGACTTGGTTTAGGTGCCTGTCGTCAGACTATTGTCCCACTTCACGCGTTTGAGTAAATCGAAATCGGAAAGCATCTTGCCGGTGCCGAGCACCACGGATGCGAGCGGATCTTCAGCCAGCGAAACCGGCAAACCGGTTTCGATTGAAAGTCGCTTGTCGAGGTTCTTCAGCAGTGCGCCGCCGCCGGTGAGTACGATGCCGCGCTCAACGATGTCGGCCGAAAGTTCGGGCGGGGTGCGCTCGAGCGCGACGCGCACGGCGTTAATTATGGTCGAGACAGAATCAGCCAGGGCTTCGCGAATTTCTTCATCGCTAATCGTGATCGTCTTCGGAATGCCTTCGATCAAATTACGTCCGCGAACTTCATAAGACAATTCTTCATCGAGCGGAAATGCCGAACCCAGTTCAATCTTGATCGCTTCCGCGGTCCGTTCGCCGATCAGCAAGTTGTATTTACGTTTGATGTACTGCGTGATCGCTTCGTCCATTTCGTTGCCCGCGACGCGCACTGAACGCGAATACACAATGCCGCTCAAACTGATGACTGCGATGTCCGTCGTGCCGCCGCCGATATCAACGACCATGTTGCCGTGAGGTTCGGTAATCGGCAGGCCGGCGCCGATGGCCGCGGCCATCGCTTCTTCGACCAGATAAACTTCCGATGCCTTCGCGCGATACGCCGAGTCTTCGACCGCGCGGCGCTCGACTTGAGTAATCTCCGAAGGAATTCCGATTACGACTCGGGGGCTGACCCAGGTCTTGCCGTTGTGCGCCTTGCGAATAAAGTGCTGAAGCATTTTTTCAGTCACTTCGAAGTTCGCGATCACGCCGTCCTTCATGGGGCGTATCGCGACGATGTTGCCCGGCGTGCGGCCCAACATCTCTTTCGCATCGCGGCCAACCGCTTCCACCGCATTGGTAACTTTATTAATTGCGACGATCGAGGGCTCCGAAACAACGATGCCACGGCCCTTCGCGTACACGAGCGTGTTGGCGGTGCCGAGATCGATTGCAAGGTCGCTGGAGAATAAACTAAAGATCGATTTGAGAGCCATCTGAACTAGATTTCCCTAACTGAAAATTGAATTTTGCGGAAGGGTGAGCGGTTAATCCGAGTGCAGGCTAGAAGGCGCGAAGGGCGCGAGCGGCCTGGCAAATTAGTAAAACAACTCACCGAAGCAGAAACCTAACGAACAAAGATACAACGATTCGCCTAGTAACGCTATTAAGAAATGCGGCCGCGCGAGGAAAATTCTTCCAACGAGACCGACACGCTACTTTTCATCTCAACGCCAACGGTTGAGATGCGTCATCCAGAGCCGTCGAGGCTCAACTTGTACTGACCGGAATTTCCCTGCGTATCCAATATCTGAATCGTAACTTCGCGACTGTTGGGCGGCGCGCTGATCTGAATTTGGAAGGCGCCGTTGCCCGCTGCGGTCCCTTCGCGTCCGGCAACTCTGACGTTCGAACCGGGGTTCGTGGTTCCCCGGATGATGTAAACATCGCCGCCAAGATGCACGGCCGTTAGATTAGAAACTCGGACCGTCGAAGAGTTTGCGCCAGACGCCGCAATGATGAACTTGAGAGGCTCGCTCCAATCGCTCGTTTGACCCGAAGCAGCCGTTGCTCTCACGCGCCAAAAGTAAGCGCCCGGTCGCAGGTCGGTGGCGTCAAATTGCATCACCGACAGCTGATCGCGCTCCATTACTTTTCCTTCGGGCACGAAGAAAGGCGACGTCGCAACTTCGATGCGATAATAAGCAGGCAATCCGGATTGCGGCTTCTGCCAACGCAGTGTCACCGTCGCCGATCCATTTGTCGCGGTGAATTTCTCCATGTCACGCGGCTGAAGCGGTTGCGGAACATCCAGCAGTCGCTGAGGTTTTGAAATTGTTCCCGATTGGTTCACCGAAACATACTCGCCACCCTTCAACACGAGTTGCTCGCCGAGTCGATTCGCGCTTTGCACGGCGCCGCTGTTGACACGAATCTCTTCAGTGCCTTCCGGGTTGACTCCGAAGCTCGCGTTGGTCTCGCCGTTAATTCGGTTTTGTGTCTTCGGCGTCTCGATCACGTTCTTGTTGTCTTCGCTTTGCTGAGGCGTCCGCACGAGCATTTGTCCGCTGTCAACAACGACGTGAACGTTAGATCGCTTACCGTTGTCGGCGCTCTCGTTGTCGCGGATTATGATCGTACTATTCGGACGGACTACAACCGTCGAACCATCTGCCATCGTGATGCGCGCGCGGCCGTCGGCCTGCGTCTGCACCGTATCGCCGGGATAAAGTTGGATGTCGCTATTGGCGATCAGGACTTGTCGGGTGGTGGCGCGCATCACGCGCACGTCGCCTTCGAATGACATGAAACGCGCTCCGGGGACGTTCTCAGATCTGTCGGCGACATTCTTGAACGGATTCCCGTATTTCCAGACATAGATCGCGCCGCCACCCGCAACGATGGCGAGCGCCAGCAACAACGCGCCGATATACACCGCGCGCTTCTGGATAACCCACCAGTCGATGTCGAAGTGATTAACTTTTGTGGCCATTTCCCGAGAAGGTGAAGCGGGGCAGGTCGAGAGGCCAAAGCGGCCAAACACAGATTAACACACGCGGAGAACCGCTTCAATACTCGATTTTTGTTGAGCTTTCCACGATTGAAGCGGTCGCATTAGCGAACATAAATTGGATTCGAGATGATCCAGGGCTTTCCCGTAGCGGGTGAGGGCAGCCCGTCCAGATACACCTCAACGCGATATGCACCGACGCCGTCCGGCGAGAATTCCATCGAGGTGCCTGACTTTTGATCGACGGCTATGCCGTTCTGGAGAAGGACTGCGCGGCCCGGCAGCGGGGTCAACACAGCGAACCGCGGTTGAGAACTGAACGCCACGTCGTCTCCCGTCGTTCGATCTGACTGCTTCACGCCGAAGTAAAAACCACTCGCATCGCCAAACAGATCGAACGAGACGTAACAGTGGCCCAGCGATAGTGCTTCGATGAGCGATTCGCGCGTGAGCGGCTTGCCTTGTTTGATCAGCACATGAGTTCGCACGGTGCGAAAGCTGCGCTCGTAAGGATCGAGTTTGATTCCAATCAGTTGATTGCCGGAGGAATCATTCAAGCTAACCCCGACGTTCGAATGCGCATCGTTGCCGGCGATCGCGACCAGTTTGCGATTGCTGCCGGCGATTGTCTGATCCCAGCGCGTGATGTTTTCCGTCGGTCTGGCAAAGAAGTTCCCGAACATCAGATCGGGATAAGCACCATACGACCAGAGCCCATCAAAGAACGTGACAACCCGATTGATTGAGCGCGCATTCGTGAACAAGTTGTAAACCTCGACGCCATCAACGTTCGTTGACTGCCAGTTGGTCGATTCGCTTGGGTACGCATCGAAAGCCAGACCGCCCGTCGCTTTCTGCTGATCGATGATCTGCTGCGTCGATTGCGTGTTCATGGTGGCTGCGTTCGACGATCCGGGAATCAGCAACAGCCGATCGCCGTTTGCGGTGGCGACTTCGTTCCCGTTGATGAAGAGAACCCCGGCATGTGAACCGTTCAGCGTCATCGCGGATGTGTCGAATTCCGCCTGCGGATGCTCAGTCATAATTACAAAGTCGAGCTGGTTTGCTTTTGCCGCAGCGATCAATTCACTAAAGCTCCCAGTGCTGTGACCGCCCAGGAACGAGTGAACATGAATGACGCCTTTGTAATCGACGTATTCAGTCGCATCAAATTTGACGACGCGTTGCGATGCGTATTGCTGAATGGTGTTTTTGAGTCGTCGCAGTCGATAGCGGCGAAAGGCAAACGGGATTTGGGAGACGACGGCAAGGACCAGAATCGCGAGTAGGATCTTACGCTTCATGAAAAGACGGCCCGCGAGACGCGTGCGCACTTGTCTCAGTCCTCGAAATCAACCTTCGCCATCGTCTCAATTATCGGGTCGCCGAATTTCACGACACTGACATGCTCGGGATGGACGGTGTAGGCGTCGAGAACTGAACGATCTCGAAAGAGCGCGATGAGTCCCGTGTCATACGATTTCGGGGAGTGCAGAAAGTCGGAACCGACCGAGAAACTTTCGATGCCGGGCACAATATTGCTTAACGAGCGCAGCCGCGCGCGATGTTCTTCGCGGGTGGCGCTGTCTATTTCGGCGCGATATTTCCAAACAACGATGTGAGTCACCATAGCTTTATGAAGTGTGCTGCCTTAACTGTTCATTCAGAATGTCCCAAACTTGCTTTACATGGCGCTTGGTCGTGCGAATGTTGCCGATCGAGAGACGCAGCGTCAGCTTGTCGTTTAGTTTAGTGTGCGACAGAAAAGCCTTACCAGTCGCGTTCACGCCATGCATAATAGCTTCATTCAACTCATCAAGATTTGCTTGTTTATCTGCGTGAATAGCTCTAAAGCAAACCAGAGCGAACGGAGTCGGCGCCATCAATTCCCAATCTGGTGATTCATTAACCCAGGATGCAAACATTTGCGCCAGACGGCAGTGCTCGCGAATGCGCGCCACCAACCCCTCATGACCGAAGTAACGAATAATCATCCAGAGTTTCAGCGCGCGAAAACGACGACCGAGTTGTACTCCATAATCCGATCCGCTGCGCACTTTCTCTTGTTCCGGCGTGCGCAGATACTCGGGCACCAGCGAGAACGCGCGTCGCAGCAAATCAAGGTGCCGGCAATAAAGCACCGAACAATCAAACGGCGTGAACAGCCATTTGTGCGGATTGAGCACGACCGAGTCCGCGCGTTCACAGCCGTCCAGCACGTAACGCATCTCAGGAACGATCGCGGCAGAACCTCCATAGGCAGCATCCACGTGCAGCCACATCACGTGTTGCTCACCAATCTCCACAAGCTCCCGCACCGGATCGATGCTTGACGTTGACGTCGTGCCAACCGTCGCGACTATACAGAAAGGAATAATTCCGTTGCGCTTGTCTTCGTCGATCGCTTCGGCCAGCGCTTTCGCATTCATACGAAACTGATTGTCAACCGGAATTTTTCGCAAGCTCTTCTGGCCGAGTCCGAGCGTGATGATGCCTTTGTCGATCGAAGAGTGAGCTTGCTCGGACGCATAGACGCGCAGCAGCGGTAAATCCTTTCTGCCACTCATGCCTTCTTCGCGGATGCGCAACTCGACACCTTCGCGCGCGGCGGCGATGGCATGCATGCTCGAAACCGAAGCTGTGTCGTAAATGAATCCGCTCATGCCGGCGTCAAGTCCAAGCATTTGTCGCAGCCAATCAAGCGTGACTTCTTCCAATTCAGTCGAAGCCGGCGACGTGCGCCACAACATCGATTTCACATCGAAGGCGGCGCTAAGCAATTCACCAAAAATGCCCGGCGCGGAAGTCGAAGTGGCGAAGTAAGCGAAGAAAGATGGATGACTCCAGTGCGTGAGCGCCGGAACGATCAGGCGATCGATGTCGGCGAGGATCGCTTCCATCGATTCGCCGCGCGCAGGCGGAGTCGCAGGCAGTTGGGCTTTGAGATCGCCCGGTTCGACTTGCGCGAGCACGGGCAAGTCTTCGATGTGTTGGAAGTAATCGGCAATCCAGTCGATCAGCTCGTGGCCGTGCCGGCGAAACTCTTCGGCAGGCATGTCGCCGAGATTTTGGACTTCAGTTTTCTCAATTGGCTGAGACATCGATTCAAAACCCGAGCGGTTGAAGTGGTCGCGGTTGTGTTCCTTCGAAGAACCAGCTCGCGCCAACTTTCAATCGATGATGCCATGTGGGCAAGCGCGCCGTGTACAAAGCGAAACGCGCCTGGCGGGCCAATGGACCACCGATGACTTTGCCGCCGGTCAATACGGCAGCATGCTCAGTTCCCAGGCTGACGGCCTCGCCCAATTCCGCGAAATGCTTTGATTTCAATTCACCGCCTGAGATGAATGCGCGAATGTTCTGCGCGCAGAGATGTGCCTGCTGCAAGGCGAGTTGTGCAGTGCCGGCTAAAGTCGGGACGACATCAGGATAGAAAGCGATGTCGCCCAGAGCGAAGACATTCGGATGTCCGCGCACCTGGAGAGTTGGCTCAACCAGAAGCAAACCCCGGCGATCTGTTTCGAGGTGCAGAGTTTGAATCAAAGGATTGGGCCGCACCCCGGCGACCCAGACGACGGCTGCCGTTTTCAACTCTTCGCGATCGCCATTGTGTTCGAGCGTGATGCTGTTTTGTGTCACGCGCACAACGCGAGTTTTCGTATAAGTTTCGACGCGGGTTTGTTCCAGTGCGTCCTCGACAAACTTGCGAATCTCTTCGCCCATGCCCGGCACAAGCCGATCCGCCAATTCAACGATCACCACGCGAGGCTCGCCACGCAACGCGCGTCGCTTCACCGCATCGCGCAACAGGTCAGCCATCTTTGTCGATAACTCGACGCCGCTCGCGCCGCCGCCGACCACGGCGAACGTCAACGCCGCACGCGTATCCTGGGGCGCCGCGTCGGGCTGGATTCCATCGAGCGCTTCGGTCATTCGGCGTCGCAGGTTCGCAGCATCGTCAAGCGCTCGAAACGGCAGAGCGAATTCTTCCGCGCCTTGGACTCCGGCGTAATTCGTCACCGCGCCCGGCGAGAAAACCAGCACGTCGTAATCAAGCGTCCGCCTGGCTAACTCAACCGTCTCCTCTGCGAGATTAATATTCTTGACGGTATCTCGAATGAAGGTCGCCTCATCGTTAAGCAACTCTTTGAAGTTTGGCGCGATGTGCCAGGCCTCGACTTCGCCGCTTAGGTATTCATAGAGCATTGGCTTGAAGAGAAAGTGGTCCTGGTCGCTGATGAGCGTAACTTCACCGGCACCGCTCAAATCCAGAGCGGTAAACAGTCCTCCGAAACCACCGCCAATGATCAGAATTTTCGGGCTTTTCTCAGCCATTTTTGCCACCTTTTGCAGATTGCGCGAGATGTTACCAGACAAAGCTTAAACTCGCACGGAGCAAATCTGAGGAGTTCGGGTCGGCTGGACAGCGGCGCGACCAGATGTTAACTTCTGTGCGTTATTCAACTTTTTGCGGTTTGATGCTGGCTTCACGGCGCTTACTGCAGTCGAGGAGGGCCATCCCAAGTAGTGGCATTAGCAAGAGAAGCAAAAGAAAAGATTGTTTCAGATTATCGAGCACACGAGTCAGACACAGGTTCAGCTCCCGTTCAGATCGCGCTGTTGAGTCAGCGAATCAACGAACTCCAAGAGCATTTCAAAACGCACAAGAAGGACAATCATTCGCGGCGCGGACTACTGAAGATGGTCCAACAGCGTCGTAGCCTGCTCGAATATTTGAAGAAGACGAACATCCAGCGCTACCACGAAGTCGTGGGAAGTTTAGGATTGCGTCGGTAACAATTCGAAACATTTAACGAGAGAATCTTCGAGTCTCTATCACAAGCACGCGTTATCGAAGAGCTTGAGCCGAGCCGAACGTGACGGCGATAAAGGTAATCAGGCGACGCGCGCAGCCTACAGGATTGAAGGCGGCAAGAGCTTCACGGCCAGGCTCTGCCGCCTTCTTTTTTTGGTACGCACGCCTCCGGCGGGCTTAGCACGCGAGACGCGTGCGTACCCTAAAATCGCAGTGGATGAGACGCTGCGTGCCGGCGCTTCCCGCCGGTATCGTCAAAAGGAGACGAACAATGACAGTTAAGAAATATTTGAAAGAATCAATCAGAGTCGGCGACCGCGACCTGACCGTGGAAGTCGGACGCGTCGCCAAGCAAGCAGACGGATCCTGTGTGATTCGTTATGGAGACACGATGGTCTTGTGCGCCGCGGTTGGCGCATCATCCCCGCGAGAAGGAATCGATTTCTTTCCGCTGACGGTCGAGTATCGCGAAGCGAACTATGCGGCGGGCCGCATCCCCGGAAATTATTTTCGCCGTGAAGGACGGCCCAACGAGAAGGAAGTTCTGACCAGCCGCTTGATCGATCGACCCTGCCGTCCGCTATTCACTGAAGGTTACAAGAACGAAACGCAAGTGATTGCCACGGTAGTCTCAGCGGATCCTGACAACAATCCCGATGTGGTTGCGATCACCGGCGCGTCCTGCGCGCTTTATCTCTCCGACATTCCCTTTCCGAATCCGATTGCCGGCGTTCGCATCGGCCTGATCGACGGGCGATATGTAGTCAACCCAACTTACGATGAAGTCCGCGACTCGCGTTTGAATCTGATCGTCGCCGGAACCGAAGAAGCCATCGTGATGGTTGAAGCCGGGGCGCAGGGTGTGACCGAACCGATCATGGTTGAGGCGTTGATGCTGGCGCACAAGGAAATCAATCGCCTGTGTCGCTGGCAGAAAGAGCTTTACAAAGCCCTGGAAATTGAGAAGCGAGCGGTCGAGCCGCCGGTTTTGAACGAAGAGATCGTTGGCGAGATTGAGCGGAATTACTCGGAAAGACTGCGGGCCGCGCTCGACACGACGGGGCAGGAGAAACGCGCGAGCTATGCCGCCGTCGATGCTCTAAAGAAGGAAGTCGTCGAAGGCTATCCCGAAGATCAGCCTGAACGGCGCGCGATGGCAAAGACCGTTTTCGATCATCTGAAAGAAAAGATTTTCCGCGACGACATTCTGAATCGACGACGCCGTCCTGACGGGCGCCGTTTCTCCGAGATCAGAGCAATCAACTGCGAAGTTGGTTGGCTGCCGCGTACGCACGGCTCGGCGCTGTTCACGCGTGGCGAGACGCAGGCGATGGTGACCGCTACGCTCGGCACCAAAGAAGATGAGCAGTTCATGGACGATCTCGAAAAGGGCGAAGTGAAGCGCAAGTTTCTGCTTCACTACAACTTCCCGCAATACTCGGTCGGCGAAGTCGGACGCTTCGGATCGTCATCGCGGCGCGAGATTGGTCACGGAGCTTTGGCGCGCCGCGCGCTCGAAGCTGCACTGCCCGATGACACCGAATTTCCTTACACCATCCGCATCGTTTCGGACATCACCGAATCAAACGGTTCGTCGTCGATGGCCAGCGTCTGTGGCGGAACGCTCGCGATGATGGATGCGGGAGTGCCGATGAAGGCAGCGGTCGCGGGTGTCGCGATGGGCCTGGTGATGGAAGGCAACAAGTACGCGATTCTGACGGACATCGCGGGCGCCGAAGATCACTACGGCGACATGGACTTTAAGGTCGCCGGCACGCGCGAAGGAATCACGGCGCTGCAAATGGACATAAAGATCGCCGGCGTCAACGCGCAAATCATGGCTGAGGCTCTGGAGCAGGCAAAGAAAGGCCGCTTGTTCATCCTCGACACGATGGAACAAACCCTGCCGAACGCGCGCGAAGCTATCTCGCCGCACGCGCCGCGCATCATCAAAATCAAGATCAACCCGGACAAGATTCGCGACGTCATTGGACCAGGCGGCAAAGTCATTCGCGCGCTGGTTGAAGAAACCGGAGCGAAGATCGACGTCGAAGATGACGGCACAGTCTCGATCGCTACCGCGGACGGCGCAGCTGCCGAAGCAGCGGTTGCGAAGATTCGCGGACTGACGGCGGAAGCCGAAATCGGGCAGACATACGTCGGCACGGTCAGCCGTATAGTTGACTTTGGCGCGTTCGTCGAAATCTTTCCGGGCACGGATGGATTGCTGCACATCTCGGAGATCGCCGATCGTCGCATTCGCGATGTTCGTGATGAACTGAAGGAAGGTCAGCAGATTCTCGTCAAATGCATCGGCAAGGAAGGCAACAAGATCAAGCTTTCGCGCAAGGCCGTGCTCCGCGACGAAAATCGCGACGCTGAAGCCGCAGCCACACCGGAGTAAGACCAAGACTGCGAGTGGGCGGCCCACAAACCGCCCACTTTTTCTTGCCACAAATCCCGCTAAATCCTTCTCTGAAATTGGAATACCCCGCGGATTACGTCTGTTTCCCATTCAGGTAATAGAAGCCAATAGATAGCGAAACGCTTGTACCCACGGCAAGCTATCTGGTTTTGTCTGCAAAATTCGCAAGACACCGGGCAAAACATGGGAATAAGCGCAGGATTGTTGCTTTGAAAGAATCAGAGGAGGGAGTTCCTAAGCAAATGAGAACTCGGATATTCCGAACTTTATCCACGGCGTTGAGCCTTTTGCTGTTGGTCGCAGTGCCGACGCAAGCCAGCCCCATAAAGTTCGTCGATGTTATTAACGTGATGGGCGACCTGCAAGGCAGTGGTCAGATTCAGCAGCTTCGCCTGCGAGCTACGCTGCAAGATCCGACCGTGGCCCCAGCCAGCACGCAGTCACCTTCGGTTGCCGCGACCACTGCAGTTGATCCGCAACTGCCATCCTCGGTTACCGCGACAACTGCCGACGCAACTGCGCCGGCGTTGACTGCCGGAACCGAAGTCGCCGCGCAAAGACCAACTGGTGACGTGCAGGTGTTCCAACAGGATTCAGTCGATGGCACAATCTGCGACTGCGGCGAGATACCGGCTGTGGGTGGTGGATTTCCCAAGTGGCCTTTCCTGGCGCTGATTCCGCTCATTTGCGTAACCGGCATTTGCAGTCATCATCACAAAGTGCCGCCACCGCCTGAGAACACTCCGACTCCTCCGATTCCGGAGCCGACTTCGCTCTTGTTGTTCGGCAGCGGCATCGTAGCTTTGAGTGCGGGCGCGCGTCGTCGCTACGCTAAGATGCGCGCGGACAAACAGACAGCAGCCACGAAGGAGGCCTAATCATGAACCGACAAACTTCAATGGTTGCCATGCGCCCAAATCTTATCAAGTTCGCGATCACGTTTTTGATCGCTGCGTCGTTTGCTCTGGTGTGCACTTCGAGCACTGCTTATGCCGGCGGCAAGAAGAAACCGGTTAAGTACGGCCTGATTGAAATCACCACTAACCCCGGCGGATTCCCGCTGCGCATCGATGGTCAGCCGCAAGGCGACACCTCGACGACAGTGCGCGAGATCCAGCTTCAACCGGGACATCACAACATAGAAATTTTGTTGCCGAACGGTGGACGCTGGGTTCGCGATTTCGATATTGAGCGCGGACGAAAAGTTTGCGTCAACCTGAACTATCGGCCGAAGGAATACTCGATCACCAAGTCTCCATGCCCCTATCCGGTCAACATCTCGGCGCCGGTCAGCGTCAACGATGGCGACCTTATTACGTTCGCGTCTGATGTTTCGTACAGCGGCACGGCTCCATTGAATTACACGTGGACCATCTCGCCGGCTGAAGCGCGACTTGTCAGCGGCGCAGGCACGCCGACGATCACTGTTGACTCAACCGGTCTCGGCAATCAAAGGGTTACCGCGACGCTGGTAGTTGACGATGGCTCGGGCGATGCGATGTGCCGTCAGCGCGCGCAAGCTTCGACCAGCATTACGCCGAAGACTCCGCCGCCAGTTGAATGCCGCAAGTTCGACGAGTTCCAGTCAGTGGCATTCGACGACGACAAAGCGCGGTTCGACAATCTCGCGATCGAGTTGCAGAACACGCCTGATACGACTGCTTACATCCTCATCTACGCAGGTCGCGTCAGCCGCATGGGACAGGCCGATGCGCTTGGCCGTCGCACGATGGATTACATGACGACGGCGCGTGGTGTCGATAGTCGCCGCGTGGTAATCATCAATGGTGGCTATCGCGATGCGGACTTTTTCGAGATTTGGGTCTGTCCGCCGGGAGCAAAACCGCCGGCAGCATCGCCGACCGTTCAGGAAAGCGAAGTGCAACCCGCTCGGGAACGCACGCGGCCGCGCAAGCCACGCCGGCGCGGATAAGAGTAAAGCGCCCTTGAACGTGGGCCTTAACCGAAGGCAGGTGACAACGCCCCAAATGTTGTCACCTGCTTTTGCTTTGTCGCATAGACTTCAGTCTGTGTCTTAGCTCTGGAACGCTCACGGACTGAGGTCCATACCATGTTGGTTGACCTCGTCTTCGGCGCTGTGCAAGAATCTGAACGTTCCTCGAATTTCCCTCATTACCCCTCGGCAGTTGGTTTTCCCAAGCCCCTGAATTTTCAACCTAAGACTTTATCCTCTGAAGGGATCAAAATGGCTGACAACGGTAATGGCGGCAGCAGCACTGGTATTGTGGCAGTGCTCGTGATTTTCATAATTGTCGTCGTGCTGGCAGTACTTGCCTGGCGCGGCGGATTGTTTGGAGGCAGAAGCACGAAGATCAACGTGAACGTGGCCGTGCCTCAATCATCGGCAAAGCCTGCGGCGCCGCAAAGTTCGCCGTGAAGATCGCCTCAGAGCTTACACAGGAGGATTAGAACAATGGGTGACAATGGTGGTGGCGGCGGCGCCACGGGAGTAGTGGCCGTGCTCGTCATTTTCTTGATTGTGATCGTTGCGGCGTTCTTTGCGTGGCGCGGCGGATTGTTTGGCGGGAAGAATACCAAGGTTGACGTAAACGTCACGACCCCGCAGCGATAGCAGTTAAGTTTTGGAAGTCGTCTGTTCGGAAGAACTCCCACTCTTCAACAGGCGATTTGTGTTTGCCGGTCCGGTTAGGTCGTCGAGATTCAGCCGGATCGACCCGCCCGCATCTGAATACAGCGCGGCTCGTTGCGCGCGTCGATGCCGAAACATCATCGTGCCAATTAACGCGCCCGCCGCCAGACAAAGCAGCAGAGACAACCCTGAACTCTTCAAGACTGCTACCAGCACTCCAGCCGAAGTCTGCGTGAAATATCTTTGCAGTCGCTCGTAAAGATGCGGATCGTCTCCGAGCCACTGCACGACCTGTTCGTACTTGACCTGATCGACCAACGCATTCGCCGTCTTCTCGTCAGGAGCATTGAAAACAAAAACTGAGTAGTTGCCCACGCGGCGATAAGCGCTCGGGATTGGCTGCCCCTGACTCTTCAGTTCAGCTATCTTCGTCCAGATTCGCGAGTCGTTGTCGATTGAAAATTGCGGCGTCGTGAATTCCACGATCACTAGCTGCGATTGACCGTAGTTGGCGACGACGGCTTCGGAGCCACCTTCGAAATCAAGTACATCGAGGATTGGTTGGCCATTAACGACGCTCTTCAGTTGATTCAGAGAAACAGCGTAGCTGGGGTGTGCGCTTGTGGATCCGATCGGCAGGTGCTTCACGAGCACGGGAAAGTCGTCGTCGCCAGCGGGAAGCGTGGCGGCAAACAGCCGAGCTGCGTTGAGGATCGCCTCGTGAGTTTGGTTACCGCTCCACTGAAATTGAACCAGGTTAGCGCCTTGATAGAAAAGAATTCGCTCAGGCGAATCGAGGCTCGCGACGCCAATCTTTCCCACGTCGAGTTTCTGATCGTTTTTCGCAAGCAGCGTCAGCGTCGCGTATGCGCTTGCGTCCCTGTCTGTATGGATAACATCGATCGTAAACGACGTCCCGCTATCACTTTTGTACGAACGCGATGCCACTGATGGGTTCAAGTCGCCGAACTTGACCGGCGCCGTGGCGCGAAATGATTGGAACTGATCGGGCAACAGCTTGGCGGCTTCCGTCGCCGGCGCCTCTTTTGCCAGTCCGATGCCAACGAAGAAGCAGATAACCGCGATTGAAATGAAGAAGCGGACGTGATTGAACAAATTTCTCATCTGACCCGGCTGCGACCTTATTAGAAACCATCGCCAGGTGCGATGTTCCCAACGCGCGAAACGTTGTGATTAATTTAATGCCACTTACGCAGCTCGCGCAAAATCAGGTCGGCGTATTGACGAGGATTGTTGATGTTGTGAAGCACGGTCGTGCCGCCGAGTTCGCTGGCGTTGTCCACGACGACATCGCCGAATCCGAGTATTCGCTGAGGAATTGAAGCGGAAACGGTCACGTCCTGAATCTTTGCCAGCGGAATGTTGCGCGTGGTCCGCGCAATCAAACCGTAATCAATCTCGATCTTGGAATCGGTCAATGTGTAGCGCACCATGTTTCGCTTCAGATGGTAGTACGCCGGAATCAAGAGCAAGGCCAAGCCGACGGGCACGGAGATGTAGAGCGGAATGTCGATGAACTTTATCAGGCTTAACGCAATCACGAGTAGGATTGCCCCAACGATTGCCAGGCCATAGCCGATCTTAATGAACAGCATCGTCGGGCGTACGCTGAAAATATCTCTTTCGATATCGTCATCATCGTCGTAACGCGCCGGCGTCGCAGATTGTCGACGCGCAACTCTGGTCTCTTCGTCGCGGGAAGCGCCACACTGATCACAGAAGCGGCTGTTTGGATTTAGCGTGGCACCGCAGTTAGCACATTGCATCGTTTTAGACCTCTCACTGCTTTGTACGTGGAAGTCAGGAGCCAGGATGCGCAAACTTTCGCGTCATTACAGCTCACAGATCGCGACTCCCAATGCAAGCGGCTCACTCGTCATGCACGGTCGGCGCATCGGCGTGCGGCACGAAGCAGGTTCGGCAGCGGGCTTCATACATACCCGCGCCGCCCACCGCGACGCGCTCTTCTGATTCAAAGGTGCGCTGCGTGTAGTTGGCCGGCTGGCCGCACTTCATGCAGATGGCGTGAGTCTTGGTGATGTATTCAGCGACCGCGAGCAGTTGCGGCATCGGCTCCCAGGGCTTGCCGGTGTAATCCTGATCCAAGCCGGCGATAATCACGCGCATGCCACGCTCAGCCAATTCATTCGCCACGCCAATCAGATCGTTATCAAAGAACTGGGCTTCGTCGATGCCGACAACTTCGGTATCAGGCTCGACGTTGCGGCGAATTTCTTCCGCGGTGCGCACGTTCGATGACTCGTGCTTCATCTCGGAATGCGAAACGATGTGATCGTTTGAGAAACGCGCATCGATCTCAGGTTTGAAAACCTGAACCTTCTGACGCGCGATTTTCGCGCGGCGCAGGCGGCGAATTAATTCTTCCGACTTGCCTGAAAACATCGAGCCGGCAATCACTTCGACCCATCCGGCGCGGGCAACAGTCGTGTGTTCCCTGGGCGCCGGCACTTCATTTTCATCTGGTTCAATACTGCGAATCATCGTGGCGGTTGCGTTCATTGTTTCGTTTGTATTTGTTTGAAGATTCCCTCTCCAGTTGGGAGAGAAAGCAGCGACGCGGCAGTCTAAATCAAAGCGATCGATTTCCCAAATGGTCGTGTCGGCACCGCGAGCGATAGCGAGCGGATCAAGTAACCCGCATCAGTACCGCGAGTGATAACGAGCGGATCAAAGGTTACGATTGATGAAACACGGACGATCCGCTCGCTATCACTCGCGGTACTGACACGCTACGGCTTCCCAAATCCGCCGCCGCTCGGAGTTTCAATCCGCACGCGATCGCCGGCTTCCAGTAGCCAGCTTCCTTTCGAGGCTAACTCTTCGCGCGCGGCGTTGCGACGAACAATGAAAGCACGGCCGCGCTCTCCGTCTTTGCCGCCGCGCAAGCCGTAAGGCGCGCGCTTGCGCCGATCCGAAAGCAGCGACATGCGCGCCGGCGCGAGCGTTTCGATTTCGCGAACCGTCCCGTCGCCACCTTTCTGTCTTCCCTTCCCGCCGGAATCTTTGCGAATGCGGTACTCGCGCACGCGCAGCGGATAAGCGTACTCGAGCGCTTCCGCGGGTGTGTTGAGACTGTTCGTCATGTGCGTATGGGTCGCGCTCATGCCGTCCAGCTTTGGCCGCGCACCCATTCCACCGGCGACTGTTTCGTAATAAGAGAATTCCAAACCGGTGCGCGGATCGATTCCGCCGATCGTCAAGTTATTCATCGTGCCCTGGCTCGCGGCGGGAATGCGATCGGGAATCGCCTGTGATAGCGCTTTGAAAACCGTATCGACAATTCGTTGTGAAGTCTCGACGTTGCCGCCCGCTACTGAAGCGGGATGATTCGCGTTGACCACGGTTCCCGGCGGCGCGATGACTTCAATCGGTTCCATCAAGCCCGCGCTCGCGGGCACGTCGCCGCCAATCAAGCAACGAAAGCAGTACGACACGGCCGAGACAGTGATGGCTTCGACGGCGTTGATAGAGCCAACCACCTGAGGCGACGTGCCGTGGAAATCGACGCGTGCGCGATCGCCTTTGATTTTGATCGCGACGCGAATCGGAATCTCCTGCTCGCTGATGCCATCGTCGTCGAGCGCGTCTTCCGCGCGATAGCTGCCGTCCGGGATTGCCGCGATCGCTTGTCGCATCATGCGCGCCGAATAGGAAATTAAGTGCGCGGCGTAATTCCGCGCTTCGCGTTCTCCACGCCGCTCGACGATCTCAAGCAAGCGCATCTCCCCGGTTTTGAGCGATCCGATTTGCGCTTCGAAGTCCGCGCGGCGTTCATCGCTGCTGCGCACATTGGTGAGAATCAGCTTCATCACGTCGTCGCAGACTTCGCCGCCCCGCACGATGCGAATCGGTGGAATGCGCACGCCTTCGCCATAAACGTCGGTGGCCAGTCCCATCGAGCCCGGCGTCGCGCCACCAATGTCGGCGTGATGCGCGCGGTTGGCTACGTAGAATAGAGGGTGTTGGGATTTGGGTGTAGGGTGTCGCAGTTTCTTTTTTGCTGCTTTCTGCGTTCTGCCTTCTGCCTTCTCGGCAAAAACTCCCATCACCAAAGTCACATCCGGCAGGTGCGTCCCTCCGGCGAATGGATCGTTGAGAGCAACCACATCACCGGGTCCGATCTTGATCGCGCGCAGCGCCGCGGCCACGGCCATCGGCATCGATCCGAGATGCACCGGCATGTGGTCGCCCTGGGCAATGACTCGTCCTGCGGAATCAAAAACGGCGCAAGAATAATCGCGACGCTCTTTGATGTTCGGCGAGAACGAAGTGCGGCGCAGCGTCACACCCATCTCTTCCGCAACTGAGGTGTACAGCGCGCGATAAATTTCGAGTGTAGTTGGATCCAACTTGCTCATCTCAGTCAGGACAAAATCTGATGCAAGACCTCAGGGTCCGGAAGAGGCGCTGCGCCCGCTCGCAAATCCAAACAAGTAGTGACGCGGGGGCGAGCTCCCTTCCTGACCCGTGAGGTTATGTAACTTGAACCATCAAATTCCCATGTTTATCCACAACAACTTTTGCTCCGGCCGGCACGAGCGTCGTCGCCGAATATTCCGTGACAATGCACGGAGTGTCCAGGCGCGCGCCGGCGATGAGTTCTTCGCGTCGATAGACCGCGGCTTTCACTTTGTTTCGATCAAAATAGGTTTCCGCGATTCCGTGCGGCTTGATCCGTTTGGCTGCGACTTGAGTTGATCGCATCTTTATCTTCTCGACCACTCCAGATGAGCGCACTCGCGCGCTGACGATTTCGACCGCATTCTTCGGTTGCGCATAGCCGTAGCGCGCCCGATGTGCCCGATGAAACGCAGTCGCGATGTTACCGCTCGTCTGCTTGATCGAAAGCTCGAACGATTGTCCTTTGTAGCGAACGGCCAGCGAACGCTCGTGTCTCTGCTGCAATTCAGCGAATCCTTCACGCCGCAGCGTCGCGCGCGCCTGTTGTTCCATCTCACGGAAAATCGGTTCGAGACTCGCATCAACGTCCGCGCTGGCTTCAATCATCACGGTGCGACTCTGCTCTTTGATTACGTCCGCGACCAGAACGCCGAGGGCCGAGAGCGCACCGGGCGACGGCGGTACCAGCACGTGCGGAATACGGAGAGCCCGAGCCAAGGCAACGGCATGCAAACCGCCGGCGCCACCGAACGGCACCAGCGCAAAGTCGCGCGCATCGTGGCCGCGTTCGATCGAGATGTGACGCAGCGCGCGCTCCATGTTCGCGGTGACGACATCGAGGACCCCGTGTGCGGCTTCGATCGGCGTCACGTTGCGCTGCGCGGCGGCGCTCATTTCGCTCGCGAGTTTTGTCAGTGCGGCGCGCGCGCGTCGCTCGTTCAACTTGAATTCGCCGTTCAGCAAGGCAGCGCCCGGAAAATGGCCCAGCACCGCGTGCGCATCAGTCACAGTCGGGAGGAGCGATCGGCCATAACACGCCGGCCCGGGCGAAGCGCCCGCCGACTCAGGCCCGACGCGCAGCGAACCGCCTTCATCGACGCGCGCGATCGATCCGCCGCCCGCGCCAACCGTGTGAATGTCCATCATGGGAATCGCAACCGGCACACCTGCAACGATTGATTCATTCGTCAGGCGCATTCCTTCGCGATCGCACAGCGCGACGTCGGTCGATGTGCCGCCCATGTCGAACGTGATGATCGTCGATACGCAGGCTGCGCGTGATGCGCGCATCGCGCCGACAACGCCACCGGCGGGACCGGAGAGGATCGTGCGCACCGGTTCATTCGCCGCAGCTTCTGCCGAGATGCTGCCGCCAGACGATTGCATGACGCGAAGATTGAGGCTTGAGGCTTGAGACTTGAGACTTGTTCGCGTCTTCGACAAACGCGAGAGATACCTGCCCATCAAAGGCTGTAGATAAGCGTTCACGGCGACCGTCGAAGTGCGTTCGTACTCGCGATATTCGGGCAAGATTTGCGAAGAGACCGAAAGCGGCACATCCAATTTTGCCAGCGCCTTAGCGATCTTTTTTTCGTGTTGCGGATGCAGAAACGAAAATAGCAGCGAGATCGCGATCGACTCGCAGTTCGCGCGGAGTAGCTTTTCGATCAGCTCTTCGACTTCGCTATCGCGCAGTGGTTCGAGAATTTCGCGCGTCGCCGTCACTCGTGCATTGATTCCGAATCGCAGCTCGCGCGGCACGAGCGGAAGCGGCTTGACCGCGTTCAAGTTATAGAGTTCGGGCCGCGCCTGGCGCCCGATTTCGATCACATCTTCGAAACCCGCAGTCGTCACCAGCGCGGTGCGCGCACCGCGGCGTTGCAGCAAAGCATTCGTCCCGACAGTCGTGCCGTGAACTACTTCGATCGAACTCACGGGCACGCCTGATTCATCAGCCACGCGTCGCAGACCGTCACTGATCGCGCGCGAAGGATCATCCGGCGTCGAGGCAACTTTGAAGATTCGCAGATCACCGTCGCTTTGATAGACAAAGTCGGTAAACGTGCCGCCAGTATCAACGCCTACGCGCACCGCATCATTCTTCTTTTTAGCTGTCGTCACGGATTGAAGTCGCCGAGGAGAACCCGCCCCCTACCGCAGGCGGTTCTGACAAGAGCAGCCAACTATAGACACTGCCGAAATCGTTGACAAGAACAATCAACAGCTATATAAGCGCCGCTATTCACACCGTTTGACAGATTGGAGAAGCCATGAAGAGAGATTCCGAAAGACTAGCTTTGTTCGCGTTCATTTTGCTGTTCGCTTTCGTCATCGGATGCAAGATGAGCAGCACGACGAATTCCAACAACTCAAACTCAAACTCGAACTCAAACAATCAATCGAAGAACTCGAACAGCACGTCATCAACTACGAAGCCTAATACACCTCCGCCGAACATCGCGGGCAAGTACAACATCACCGGCAGCAATCCGACCGGTAGCAACTACAAAGGCACGCTGGAAGTAATCGCCCACGGCGATGTCTATCAATTTCGCTGGAATGCCGGCGCGCAGTATGACGGTGTCGGAATTCAAAACGGAAACATCGTCGCAGTTTCTTACACCACCGGCGAGAATGGCCAAGGCTGTGGCGTAGTCGATTACGACATCAAGGGCGACGGCGCGCTCGAAGGCAAGTGGGGTTATTGGGGCGTCAACGAGGCCGGCACCGAGAGCGCGACGCGCACCAGCGGTTCAAGTCTCGAAGGCGAGTATGACGCTACGGGCAAGAATCCGAACGGCAAAGAATACAAAGCGAAGCTGACGGTCGAGCCTGCCGGCAATCTCTATAGATTTGTCTGGAGCAACAACACTGACGGAGTCGGGATCAAGCGTGGCAGCAACGTTGCGGTCGGCATCGGCGGCAATCGTTGCGGCTTCGTCACGTACGAAGTGCAATCGGACGGCGCGCTCGATGGAATTTGGGGCGGCGGCGGCAGCGATAAGACCGGAACGGAGAGAGCAGTGAAGCAATAAAGCATTGCAAATTGAAAAGTGAAAAATGCAAATTGATGACTGAAGACTGAAAGTATTCAATTTCAAGCGAAAGGAACTCCCACATGAACTCTGAAAAATTGTCGGAGCGATCCCCGAGCATTGGATGGGCGAACTGCTCGATGAGTGTAATCAACTATGCAACATAATTGGGAGATCGATAGTGACCGCGAGACGTAACCATCCGCGAACCGGGAAATCTGCGACACACGCCGGAGTTCGTCACCCGTAATTTGCAGTTTTCATTTTTCATTTTTCAATTTTCACTGCTTTATACGCCAGGACGCTCTACGCATCTGGATTCAGCTGACTTGCGCGCCGCATCCAGAACTTGCTGCGTACGATAGCCATCCGCGAACGTCGCCGCGCCATCCACTGTTGTCCGACCTTCGCGCACAGCGTCGATGATCTTCTGCGAGAAGACAGTGAAGCCGCGCGCCCAGCCGCTATCACGCAAACCCGGAGCGATTGTGATTTGATCAGTTTCGACGCGACGCCACTTACCTTCACCAACGTCTGATTGCCATAAGTCGCCGTTCTCTTCGATCATCAGCGCGCCGCGCGAGCCAAAGATTTCCTGACGATGTTCCGGCTTCCCTGCTTCAACCATCGACAACGAAACATTTCCAGTCGCTCCGTCAGTCAGTTCGCTGTCCGCGAATCGCAAAAGCATGTTGGCTTCGTCATCTGTAGTTACTTCGCGCAACTCTCCGGCGTCGTCCTTACGTTGATGCACGTGGGTCGCCAGATTGCACGACACTTCAGAGACTTCTGAGGCTAACAGCCAGCGAAAGCCATCAATCACGTGCGAGCCAATGGCGCCGAGTGTGCCGCCGCCTTTCTTGATGTCCGACCACCAGGTCCACGGCCGATCAACGTCGGCGCGTGAATCCGATCGAAATGTCAGTTGCACATGCTTAATTTTCCCGAGGTCGCCACGTCGCATGATTTCGCGCGCTTTGATTCGTCCGGGCAGAAACCGCAGCTCGTGATCGATCAGCGCCAGCACGCCTTGGTCATGTGCGCGATCGGTCATGCGCCGCGCTTCGTCGGCGTTCATGGCCATTGGCTTTTCGCAAAGCACATGCTTGCCGTGATCGAGCGCCGCCAGGGCCATGTCGCAATGCGTGACTACCGGCGTGACGATGCTTACGAGGTCAACATCCTCGCGCGAGACCACTCCGCGCCAATCGTCTTCAATGTGCTCGATGCCAAATTCGCGCGCGACGGCTTCGGCATTTTCACGATGGCCGCTGGCGATCGAAACCAGCCGCGCACCGTGGCAGTTCTTGAACGCCGGAAGCTGGGTTGAACGCGCGAACCCCGTCCCGATAATTCCGATGCGAACTTCATGTTTGCTCACATCGAAATTATGGGCGCGGTGAACTCGCGCTGTCCATCTATTTAGATTGAATTTCTGTGGAAATTTCCTGCGCTCAGGCCGCCACCGGCACCGCTCGATTCGCTCGTTCGCGCTGAAACACCTCACGCGCTGACGCGAAGGCCGCATCCAGTTTCGCCAATAGATCCACCAACTTCACAGACCCGATCTGCTCCTGTTCGATTTCCTGGCAAATTCCGCCGATGTCTCGCGCGCCGATCGTCAGACTGCTTCCTTTCAGCGCGTGCGCCGTCTGTTTGAGAAGCTGCGGCTTCTTTGTTTCGATCGCGTTCTTGATCTCTGAAATATGACTCGTCGTGTTTTCTAAGAAGAGATCAATCAATTCGACTACCAAATTGTCGTCGCTATCGCGCGTTCCTGCCAGATCATCGAGGATTGAAAGATCGACTGCCTGATTCACAGCCGGGTTGTCATCATTAGCCTCGCTGGCCGATTGGCGCGCGGCCCAATTTGAGAGACTCTTGCGAGATGTGCACGAAGCCGTCTCTTCCTGCAGCCGTTTACCGATCGAGCTGTCATTCAACATCATGCGCAGCGTTTGCTGAAGCCTTTGTTTGGTGAATGGCTTCGGCAAGACGATCGTCGCACCCGCGCTGAAGCACGCAGTGATGGCGTTGATGGCAGTTTCTGCCGTGATGATCAGCACGGGAATTTTCATCAAGCGCTTTTCAGTTCGCATGTAGCGAATCAAGTCCGGTCCCTCGAGATAAGGCATCGACAGGTCAAGGACGGCGCCGACGAAATCAGCGTCGTCCTTCATGATGCGAAAGGCAGCACGTCCATCGCTTATCGACACAACAGTGTAATGATCGCTTTCCAGGATCGTGGTCAGCCAATGCCTAACCACTGGATCGTCGTCGGCGATTAGAACGCGACGAATAGCTTTATTGCCGAGTGATTGCATCATGATTTCTCGTTCATATCGGAAGGACAGAATGGCCTGAAGCGAAGCGGCCTGCCGCGCTCGCTGCGTCTGCATCAATCAAGAAACGTGCCAACTGATCCGTCGCGCGTGAGATGGATTCGCATCGAGACTTTCGCTCGAAATGGCGACGCGGCACGCGATGTGCCGACTAACCGATAACTTCGTCGCTCGACATTTGAGCGGCGATTTGAGTTGCATTTCGGCTCGTCACGTTCCATTTCGCCGGGGCAAATCGCCCTGGCCTCTCGCTGCTGCATTTGCCCCGGTCTCCGACTATGAAAACTAAACGAGACTTTACCTCGACTTACACACATTTGGTTCTCCTGGCAAGGTTCAGCGCCTTGGTCGCAATCGCCGTCGGCTTCCTGGTGCTCGTCGGCTGGGCTTTGGACATCGCCATTTTGAAGAGCGTCCTGCCGGGAAAGATCGGCATGCGGCCGAGCACCGCCATCTGCTTCATCTGTTCCGGCGTTGCGTTGGGGCTGCTGGCTGGCGACGGCGAGCCGTCGGCGTTAACGAAGACTCGCAAGTTTCTGTCGCGGGTTCTTTCTGGCTTGGTGATCTTGGGTGGATTGGCGAGTCTTGTCGAATATTTTTTTGAGGTCGATCTGAGATTTGATTCAGTGTTGTTCCGAACTGCGCTGCTCGCAGAGGGCCACGGCGCTTCCGCCGGACGCATGGCGGGAGCGACCGCGTTCGGATTCATTCTCCTGGGAAGCGCGTTTTTCTTTCGCGACGTGGCGCGTCCAGCAATCAGAAACCTGGCTGAGACCGCCTCTTTCCTTACAATATTTATCGGTCTCGTATCGTTGATCGGATACGTGTACAAAACGGCATCGCTCTATGATCTTCAGGGCTTTGGCTCTATCGCCGTCCATACCGCAGCGCTTTTCTGCATTCTCGGTCTTGGTTTGCTCGCGGCCCGTCCTGGCTCAGGAAGCATCGCGCAAATCGCCACCTCTCTCGTGGGAGGGCGTCTCGCGCAAAGACTGCTGCCGCTCGCTATTTTCATCCCTTTTGCCACCGGCTTTGTTCGGCTCAAAGGACAAGAACTTGGTCTTTATGGAACTGAGGTCGGCGCAGCGATTTTTGCGGTCATCAACATAGCGGTTTTCAGTCTGCTGATTTGGTTTTCGGCGCGCGCCCTAAATCGCATCGACATTAAGCAGCGCAGTGTTGCGGATCGCCTGCGTGCAGGTGAAGCGCGTTATCGCCAGTTGGCCGTTTCTCTCGGCGAAACACGCAATGAACTCGAGATGCGAGTCGTCGAGCGCACGGCTGATTTGGTGGCAGCCAACGCGGAGTTGACGCGCCAGATTTCTGAACGCGATCGAATGGAGAAGATCGCGCGCGAGAGCGAAGAACGGCTGCGCGATTTGTTCGACAATGCGAATGATCTAATCCAGAGCATCGCAATGGACGGATCTATTCTGTTCGTTAACCGTGCCTGGCGCGAGACGCTCGGCTACACAGAAGATGAGATTAAGACGCTCAACGTCTTTGATGTAATTCATCCAGACAGCCACGAGCACTGCCGGGAGTTATTCGCGCGCATTCAGCAGGGCGAATCGATCGGTTTTGTCGAAGCGAAATTCATCACCAAAGATCGTCGCGCGATTCACCTTGAAGGCAACTCCAACGTGGTCATCAAAGATGGCAAGCCCTGCGCGACACGGGCGATCTATCGGGATGTTACCAACAGCAAACGGGCCGAGGAGGCCCTGCGCCAATCGGAATCGAAATTCCGCTCGGTGATGCAGTCAGCCAATGACGCCATCGTGGCCATTAATAGCCAGGGTCTGGTGATCTCATGGAACAAAGGCGCTCATCGCATCTTCGGTTACACGGAAGAAGAGATGCTGGGTCAGCCGCTGAACCTACTCATGCCCGAAGCAAGTCGCGTGGCACATCAAACCGGACTTGAACGTCATGGCAGGACAGGCGAAGCACATGTCATAGGGAAAACCGTCGAACTGAACGGAGTGAGAAAAGGCGGAGAAGAATTCCCGATTGAGCTTTCGCTTTCGACTTGGAAATCAGGAACGGAAGTTTTCTACAGCGGTGTACTGCGCGACATATCCGAACGCCGCCAACTGTCGGAGCGCCTCAAACTTCAGAGCGCGGCCCTCGAATCGACCGCCAACGGTGTCGCCATCGTCTCGCGCGACGGCATCATCCAGTGGATCAATCCAGCGTTCACCAGTCTCACGGGATATGAGGCCAGCGAGGCAGTTGGACAAAATCCGAGAGTGCTGAAATCCGGCAAACATCCGCGGGAGTTCTATCAGCAACTGTGGGCCACCATCACGAGCGGAAATGTATGGCATGGCGAACTGGCCAATCGACGTAAAGACGGCAGCCTGTACGAGGAAGAGATGACGATCACGCCGGTGTTCGATACCAACGGGCAGATCACCTCGTTTGTCGCGATTAAGCAGGACATTACGGCGCGCAAACGCGCGGAACTTGAGCAGCAGGTCGTATCTGAGATTGTCCAGAGTGTGATCACAACCTCAAACCTCGAGGAGGTGTTTGCTCTTACTCACCGCCTCATCAGCCAGTGCCTTTACGCCGAGAATTGTTTTATCACGCTGCACGACGACGCGACGGGAATGATGGATTACCCGTATTGGGTGGATCAGCGAGACGGCGTTCCCGCGCCGCGTCCGGCAGGTGGAGGCTTTGCAGGTCATGTGCTAACCACGGGCAAGCCGCTACTTTTGACTGACGAACTGGAAGACCAGATTTGTCAACAGGCCGGTATCCAAAGGATCGGAACTAAAGCCCGTTCGTGGCTGGGCGTTCCTTTGCGCACGCGATCACGCACCATCGGCGCGCTCGTAGTGCAAAACTACGAGCGGGACAACGCTTACGATAAGCGGGACGTGGCCTTCCTGACTGCGGTCGGAGACCAACTTGCGCTGGCCATTGAGCGCAAACGAATAGAAGCAGAGCTTAAAATTAATGAACAGTTGATGTCCGAAGCGCAGAGAATTGCTCGGCTGGGAAGTTGGGAGCACGACGCTGCCTCGGGAAAGGTCAGATGGTCGCCGGAGGAATGGCGCATCTTTGGTCTGGAGCCTCGCGACTTCGGACCGACTTTTGAAGAATTCCTGGCGATGGTGCATCCGGACGATCGCCACATCATCAAGAAGATCACGGATCGGTCGGAACAATCAGAAGCGGACGCTGATTATCGGATCATTCGCCCGGACGGGAGCGTGCGGGTGCTACGGCCCAATACCAGCATCGAATGCGACGAAAATGGTCACGTCACCAGAATCACCGGAACAGATCAGGACGTTACCGAGCAGAAGCAAATAGAAAATGAACTACAGCAGGCACGCGATGCGGCGCTGGAATCCGCGCGGCTCAAATCAGAGTTCCTCGCCAACATGAGCCACGAAATTCGCACGCCGATGAATGGCGTGATCGGCATGGCCGGTTTGCTGCTCGAGACGAGTCTTGATGAAGAGCAGCGCGACTGTGCCGAGACGATTCGATCGAGCGGCGAAGCGCTGCTGACTATCATCAATGACATTCTCGACTTCTCGAAGATCGAAGCTGGCAAGCTGCAATTCGACGAGGTCGATTTCGATTTGCGCAACGCCGTCGAAGGCACGATCGAAATGCTCGCAGATCGCGCCCGTGAGAAAAACCTGGAGCTGGCTTTGTTTATGGATAGCCAAGTACCCACCGGCTTGCGGGGCGACCCGGGCCGTCTGCGTCAGGTGCTGACAAATCTTACGGGCAACGCTCTGAAATTTACCGATCAGGGTGAAGTTGTAGTCGGCGCCGAGACCGTTTCCGAAACCGCCGACAGTGTCGTAATTCGTTTTTCGATCACCGATACCGGCATCGGCATTAGCCAGAAGAGCCAGGACATTCTCTTTCAACCTTTCACCCAGGCTGACGGATCGACCACGCGAAGATACGGCGGGACCGGCTTGGGTCTTTCCATTTCGAAACAACTCGTCGAGTTGATGGGCGGCGAGATTGGCGTGGACAGCAAGCCGGGCAAGGGCTCGACATTCTGGTTCACCGCGAAGTTTCACAAGCAGCCCGCGGGCAGCCATCCTGTGTTGCTTCATATAGAGAGTCTCGAAGGTTTGCGCGCACTAGTCGTGGATGACAACGCGACCAATCGCAAAATCCTCACCTCACAGTTGAAATCGTGGGGAATGATCCAAAGCGAAGCCCATAGTGCAGCCCGCGCTCTGGAATTAATGCGCAAGGCAGCATCCAGTGGCAACCCGTACGACTTAGTAATTCTCGATTTTCAGATGCCCGAGATGGATGGGCTGCAATTAGCTCGCGCGATTAAGGCCAATCCGGGTTTGGCGCCCTCGCGCTTGATCATGCTGACGTCGTTGGGGCAACGCGGCGACGCGGCGGACGCACGCGCGGCGGGCATCGAAGCTTATCTGACGAAACCGGTTAAGCAGTCGCAATTGTTCGACTGTGTAATAACGATATTCAGTAAGTCGCGGCCGATTTCGACGCCAACCCGGCCGGCGAAACTGATCACCCAGCATTCATTAACGGAGGCGCGCAAGATGTCACTAAATCGAATCCTGCTTGCGGAAGATAACGTCGTGAATCAGAAGGTCGCGATTCGGCAGCTACAAAAGTTAGGACACCGCGTGGATGCCGTCGCGAATGGACGCGAGGCCATCGAAGCGCTCGATCGCATTCGTTACGATCTCGTGCTGATGGACTGCCAGATGCCTGAGATGGACGGCTATGAGGCGACGGCGGAAATTCGCCGGATCGAGCGCGGCCAGCGGCACACGCCGATCGTGGCTATGACCGCGCACGCGCTTGAAGGCGATCGCGAAAAATGTCTAGCGGCCGGCATGGACGATTACATCAGCAAGCCAGTTCGTCCGGAAGCTTTGAAAGACGTGCTGGCGCGATTTCTGATCGACATCAAACCTTTCGCAAAGGATGCTACCGTGAAAAGCGAGGAAGCCGCACCGATCGACCTGCCACGCTTGCATGAAGCTTTCGGTGAAGAAGACACCGGTGAATTCGCTGAGTTGGTAGATCTTTACGTCGCGGACACGTCGAAAAATCTCGACCGGCTGGAGACGGCGATTTATCTTTCGGATTACGAAGGCGTGTTTCACATCAGTCACAATCTCGCCGGCGCGAGCGCGAATTGCGGCATGACGGCGATTGTTGATTCGCTGCGTCAACTAGAAGCAGCCGGCCAGAAAGAAGATTTGCATGAGGCTGAAACGCTGCTGAGAAAAGCACGCGAAGAGTTTGCCCGAATTGAAGCGTGCCTGAGCGAACACGTGATGCAAACTGCATGAGGAAAAATCGATGAAGAAAATTGTTGTAGTTGATGATCAGCCGGTGCTGGCGAGTATTTACCGGTCGAAATTTACCGCCGAAGGCTTTCACGTTGACGTCGCCGTTGATGGTGAAGCTGCGCTGGAAGTAATCCAACGCTCTCGTCCCGATTTGGTCCTGCTCGATCTAATGCTCCCCAAAATTAAGGGCATCGACGTGCTCAAGACTCTTCGTGCCCAGCCGTCTTTCAAGACTCTGCCGATCCTGGTCTTTTCCAGTTCAGCCCAACCCGGCTTAGTCGAAGAGGCCTGGGCGGCCGGTGCGACGATGGTCCTTTCCAAGTCGCGCACCAGTCCCAAGCAATTGATCGAAACCGTCCTTTCCACGCTTGCTGGAACCTCAGATGAGGAGGTTCTGCCTGAATCGTCCGAGATGATCGAGAAGGCGAGCCACCGGAAGATCGACGATCGCTTTCTCAAGAGAATTCTGCTCGTTGAAACGAGCCCGGAGGTTCGCGCGATGCTCGCTTTGGTCACTTCACGCGAAGCGTTTCAGATCACGAACGCCGAAGGCTGCGCCCACGCGGCGATGCTCACTGAAGTTACACACTTTGATTTGGTGATGGTAAATGAAGCAGTGTGCGCGGAACCCGTTGACCGATTTTGTCAGCAAATGCGGCGGCGCTCGGCGAAGTTGCCGGTGATTATGTATTCGGCCAATGCAACACCCGCCAAAGCCAGACAAGCCTTGGATCAAGGTGTATCGGAATTCATCACAAGTGCGGAAGCCTTACTCGACGTGGGAGTAATCGCCCGCCGGTTGCTCGAAGCAAATCGCAAGGCTGCCTGATCATTCGGTCGCAAGTATCATCACGCTGCCGCAGTCATAGAGTTGTCCCACTTAACCCGCTTCAACAAGTCAAAGTCCGAAAGCATCTGCCCGGTGCCGCGTACGACGGAGTAGAGTGGCTCGTCTGCGACTGTTACCGGCAAGCCCGTTTCAATCGACAAGCGCTTGTCAATGTTCTTAATTAAGGCGCCACCACCGGTCAACACGATCCCACGATCAAAAATATCCGCGGACAATTCGGGCGGCGTTTTTTCGAGCGCAACGCGTACTGCGTTAACAATCGAGACGATTGAATCCGCCAGCGCTTCGCGAATCTCTTCGTCCGAAACTGTGATCGTTTTGGGGATGCCCTCGATCAGATTTCGGCCGCGCACCTCGCGCGTCAACGGTTCTTCCAACGGGAACGCCGAACCAATGTCGATCTTGATGGATTCGGCGGTGCGCTCGCCAATCAGCAGATTGTATTTGCGCTTGATGTAATTGATGATCGCCTCGTCCATTTCATTGCCGGCGACGCGTAGCGAACGTGAGTAAACAATTCCGCTCAAACTAATCACAGCGATATCCGTCGTGCCGCCACCAATATCGACGACCATATTGCCGCCTGGTTCGGTGATGGGAAGGCCGGCGCCAATGGCCGCCGCTACCGCCTCTTCAACCAAATAGACTTCCGACGCTTTGGCTCGGTGCGCTGAGTCTTCGACGGCGCGCCGCTCGACTTGCGTGACTTCGGACGGAATGCCGATCACGACGCGCGGGCTGACCCAGCTCTTGCCGTTATGCGCCTGCCTAATGAAATGCTGGAGCATCTTTTCGGCGACTTCAAAATTTGCGATGACGCCATCTTTCATCGGCCGAATTGCCACGATGCTGCCGGGCGTGCGGCCGAGCATCTCTTTCGCTTCACGTCCCACGGCCTCGACCTGATTGGTGACGCGATTGATCGCCACAATGGACGGCTCAGACACGACAATGCCGCGGCCTTTGGCGTAAACCAGCGTATTCGCTGTGCCGAGGTCGATCGCTAAGTCGCTGGAGAATAGATTGAAAATTTTGGACATGTTGAGAGTTGGTCCTTTCCCGAGTTAACTAAGACTGAAAGTCGATTAGCCGCGAACATATCGCGACCGTGAAAAAAGCTTGCCAGCATTTCAATTCCGCGGCGCGTTCAGAGCTTCGATCTCTGATTTGATCTTTACCTCAGTCTGCGCGCGCTCTTCGGCTGCCTTTCTCGCCTTCGCGAGCGCAGTTCGCAACTTTTCAAGTTGCTTCTCTTCTTCGTCGGCGCGGAGCCGCAGTTCATCGATCTCTTTGTGCGTCTCGGCGGTCCGATCGCGCGCCTCCTTCAAGCGCTCCTGTTCCTTCTGGGCGCGCAATCGCACTTCAGCTTCGAAACGAAGCCGTTCATTTTCGGCTATGCGCCGGCTGGTCTCGGTGGCTGCGATGCGCTCTTGAATATCGGAGAGCCGGCGCGCTTCCTCTTCGGCCTTAGCGCGCGCGAGTTCGACTTCCGCCCGGCGCTTGGCGAGTTCTTCGTTTCGCATGCGCAAGCCGCGCTCCTCAGCCTCAATTCGGGTCCGCTTCTCCTCGGCGCGGCGCTCGGCTTCTTCTTTGGCGCGCCGAAGAGCTTCTTCTTCGATCCGCACCAGCGCGGCTTGTTCAGCCTTGCGCTGCTCTTCCTCCTGCTCGGCACGCGCGCGCGCTGCTTCCTCGGCTTTCGCCAGAGCGGCTTTCGCCTGGCGCAGCTTTTCCTCCTGCAGCGCTCGCTCGGTTTCAGCGTCCTCGATCAACTTCGCATGTTCAGCATTAGCGAGTCTTAAGACTTCGATATCAGCGAGGAGCTTAGCTTCACGTTCAGAATCAACACGCGCTACATCATTAAGCTTGGCCAACTCGAATTCCAGCTTCTGCAGTTGCTCTTTTTGTAATTCGGCTTGCGCACGAGACGATTCGATCGCGCGGGCGCGTTCTTCCTCGGCCTGGCGCAGACTCTCCTGCTCTGCGTCGCGGCGCGTTTCGATTTCTGCAATGGCCGCCCTTTGAGTTGCCAGCGACTGTCGCGCGATTTCGATGTCAGCGCGCAATCCCAACTCCTTCGCGGCAAGCTGCTGGGCCTGCTCTGCGATTTGACCGCGGCTGGTTTCAAGTTCGATGACAGTGCTCACAATCTCTGCGACGCGAAGTCGCAACGCATTCAGTTCGTTCTCTCTCTCGGCAATCTGCTGTTGCGCCTTCTCCTGCTCCGCTCTTAGCGCCAGTTCCGCAGCTTCCAGCCGCTCTTTCTCTGCGGCTAATTGCTTTGCGGCTTCGGCAATTCTGGATTGCGCCTGATCGTGCTTTTCCTTAATCGAGGCGACTTCTGAAAGCTTCAAAGCCTCAGCTTCCGCGAGCGTTCTCGTTTGCGCTTCGGCGGCTTCTCGCAACGAATCAATTTCGGTCTTCAGATCTTCTTCTCTGTTCGCCAGTTGTTGGAGCTCATTCGCATGATTACGTCGCAGCGTTTCTAATTCAGAATGCCGACGCTGGCCTTCTTCGATCCGCTGCCGCGCATCTTCGTCAAATCTAGCGCGCGCTTCGTTCGCGCTGCGACGCATCTCTTCCAGCCTTTGACGTTCTTCATTGCCCAGAACTCTGATTTCCGCTTCGAGCGCCAGCCGTTCCTGCTCGGCCTCGGCCCGCATTTCTTCTTCGAGAGCGATTCGATCGGCCGATTGCTTCAACTTGGCGATTTCATCTTCAGCTGCGATGCGGGCAGCTTCGACTTGCGCGCGCAAATTCACGACCTGCTCGCGAGCGCTGTCCAACTTTTGGCGTTCCGTATCGAGCCGCGCTTCTTCTGCGCGATGTTTGGCCTCCGCTTCCGTGCGAAGTTCTTCGGCGCGTTGGAGAGCCCGCTCGTGCTCTTCGTTGCGCTGTTGTTGGGCGGCAAGCTGCGCGTGCAACTCGGCAACCCGGGTGCGCTCGGCCTCGAGTAACTCGTGAATCTCAGCTTGCAAGCGCAAGCTCTCTTGCTCCAACACGCGGCGGGCCGTCTCTTTACTCTTGGTCTGCTCCTGAATCTCTTTGATCCGCCGCTCGTCTTCTTCGGCCAGCGTTCGCGCTTGCTCGATCTGCACACGACGTTGTTCGAGTTCCGCCTTCGCTTTCGTGAGCGACTCCTCTTCAGCCTCAAGCCGAAGTCGATCTTGTTCAATCCGGCGATTCGCTTCGTCAATCGATTGACGTCGCGCTTTCTCGATCATTTGCCGCTGCGCCGCGGCACGACGATAGGTCTCTTCCAATCGTTGACGTGTTTCTTCAGCACGCAGTCCGGCGGCCGTCGCATCGAAAGCCTTCTCGAAAGATTCGGGCAAAGAGAGATCGCTCGACTCCACATGGGTTTTGCCTTGCAAAGGTGGCTCAACCGCCGATGGCCCGGCGCTGCCGGCAAAACCATTCGCATGGGTCGCGGGTGCGCCGCTCCGAATTCTGGCGATGGCATCCAAAATTGTTTTTGATTCGACCAGGGGACTGGTTTCCTTTTCAAGCAAAGAACGAAGCGGTGCAATCGCCGATGCGTGACCGATTTCGCCGAGAGCCTCAACCGAGGCTCGTCGCACATCAGAAGAACTATCAGAGAGTCCTTCGACGAGGTAACTGACGGCGAGCGGACTGCGAGCGCTTCCGAGCCGGCGCGCCGCCTCGACGCGCTTGCTTTCGGTGTCACCAATCCGCAGATCACGGACAGCCGTAACCAGCAGATCAGTAAGGTTGTCTGTTCCGAGTTCGGTCATTCCCGAGACTAAGTAAATGGGGCGGGAGTTAACGTCGCCGCCGCAGCCGAAACAATCGCCCGCTTCACTATGAAGGAGCATTTAGGGACGCGTCGGGTGCGTCAGTATAAGTTGTTCTACAGTATAGAGAAAGGGCGATTAGGCGAATAGTCCCACAGATTAGACGGAGTTTTCCTGGGTTTTGATCGCCGGCGGTGGATCGCCGAGGAGCGAGGAACTGGGCGCAAAGCTTTTAATTGGTGCCCCCGCAGGGATTCGAACCCCGAACCAACAGATTATGAGTCTGCTGCTCTAACCGTTGAGCTACAGGGGCACAGCTTCGCGCGCGCTTTGTCGGCTCATTGTACCGAGGTGCGCCAAAAGGTGAAAACAGCCCACCTTGATTGTCTCCCTCTCTGGCTTCTCAAATTCAATATTGATTCCCATCCGAATGAAAACAAATTGCAACAAAGAATTGTCTTGACACTGCCGAATGCCGCGCATAGAGTGTGGTTTCCCTTCAAAGAATTCCTCCCCTTAATCTCAGCGTCGCGCAGTCCCGTTATCCCTTGCTCAAAATGAAAACAAGTCTGTCCGTCGGAGGAAGAATGAAAACTCACGTCAAGAACTATCGTTACATCCTTTGTGGTCTGATTCTCGCCACAGCTTTAGCCACGTTGCTGCCACGTCATTTCGTCAGAACGGTGAAAGCGCAAAACCCGGATAAGTTCACGCCGGCAGTTCCGTCGATCCCACCGGGCTCGGCTTACCGACAGACGAACTTGATTTCGGATATTCCTGGAATGTCTCCGTTACTCGATCCTTTGCTCGTTAATCCATGGGGGATCTCGATGACCGCCAGCAGTCCCTTCTGGGTCGCCAATAACGGGACGAGCACCACACAGCTAATACGTGGCGACGTGAGCGGCGCTCCGGTTGTGCTGAACGCGAGCATGCCGACAGTGAATATTCCGGGTGGCCTGCCGACGGGTACGGTCGCAAACCCGTCTGCTACTGACTTCGTCCTCCCGGGCGCTTGCGCATCGCCACCTTGCAGGGCGTTGTTCCTCTTTGCTTCGATCACGGGCAACATCACGGGCTGGAACCCGAACGCACCGGCCGCCGGTTCTACCACGGCCATCAACGCAGTTAGTAATCCGGGGCATGTTTACACTGGATTGGCCGTCGCCAACAACGGCGCCGGTAATTTTCTCTACGCTGCCGATTTCGCGAACGGAACAATCGACGTCTATAACAATGCTTTCGCGCTTCAGCCTTCCGCCAGTTTTCCTTTCGCTGATCCGACCATACCGACGGCGGCAGGGAACACCTACCACCCGTATAACATTCAGGCGCTCGGCGGCTCGCTCTATGTCACCTATGCGAAGGTTGACCCGATAACGGGTCGCGACCAAGAGGGCGTCGGCAACGGCTTTGTCCGCAAATTCAACACTAATGGCGTGCGCGACCTGACCTTCGGCATCAACAACGGCGCGCTCAACTCGCCTTGGGGAGTTGCGATCGCACCCCCGAGTTTCGGCATCTTTGGCGGCGCGCTGCTCGTCGGAAACTTCGGCGACGGGAACCCCTCGATACACGCTTATAACCCGACGACCGGTGCGTTTCTCGGGACACTGCAGGACGAGTCAGGCAACGGCATCGTGATTGACGAGCTGTGGGCTCTCGCCTTCGGGAACGGTGGCGCGGGAGGCGATGTGAACACTCTCTATTTCACAGCCGGAACCGGTGAGGAAGAGCACGGCCTCTTCGGTAAGCTAAATCCAACCACAGCCACCGCCACCTCGCTCATACAGTTCGCCACGGACAGCTTTGCGATCAACGAGAACAGCGGACATATCGACATCTCGATTATTCGCGCGGGCGACGCCTCGGGCACAGCCACGGTCAACTTCGACACTTTTGACCAGTCGCAACCGGGCCATGCTTCGCAGAAGTCCGATTATGAGATCAGCCTGAGCAAAGTTACTTTCGCTCCCGGCGAGACGAGCAAGACCGTGCGCATTCTGCTCACTGATGACAACTTCGTTGAAGGCAGCGAAGTCGTCGATCTGGCCCTAACCAATCCGAGTGGAGCGGGCGTTGGACTTGGTTCGCCCAATACGGCGACGTTAACGATTAACGACAACGACGTCGCGCCTTCGCTGGCGAATCCAATTGATTCGACGTCGTTCTTTGTGCGTCAGCAGTATCTCGATTTTCTCAACCGTGAACCTGACGCGAGCGGTTTTACTTTCTGGTCCAACAACATCAACAACTGCAGTCCGGCGCCATGCACCGAAGTGTCGCGCATCAACACATCGGCGGCTTTCTTCCTGTCGATTGAATTTCAGACGACAGGCGCTCTGGCTTACAACGCGAACAGAGCCGCCTTTGGAAGTAGTGCGTCGGGATCTCCGGCAGCGGTTTTGTACGGTCAGTTCGAGAAGGACGTGCAGCAGCTTCAGCAGAACCTCGTGTTCGGGCAGCCGGGATTTGATGCTCAGCTTGAAGCGAACAAACAGGCTTACTTCAATGACTTCGTCAATCGACCTGAATTCGTCGCGAAGTATCCATCATCATTGACCAATGATCAGTTCGTGGACAACTTGCTTACTACCGCGAACATGTCAACGACCGACTTTATCGTTAACCTGACGAACTCGCAGGAGGTGCCACCAGTCAATCCGACTTTGACGACCGGCGCGCGGCGAAACAACTCGTACGGAACGGCGCGCTTCCAGTTTGGCGCGGGCGATACGAGCTTGAGCATGACAGCGACGATTAACAATATAGATGTCACCGGCTCGCAAACATCCGACACCAACGACAACCTGACCAACGCGCACATTCACGCGGGGGCAACGGTGCAGCCCGGTGTTAACGGTGGCGTCGTCTGGGGTTTCTTTGGTTCGCCGTTCAACGACAATAATCCTGACGACCATGTAGTGACGCCCTTCGGCAGCGGCGTGGGCGGTACGTTCAGCAACAAGTGGGATGCGCCCGAGGGCAACGGCACGACGCTCGCCGCGCAGATCGCCAACATCCGGGCGGGCCGCGCTTATGTGAACTTCCATACGACGCAGTTTGGCGGTGGCGAGGTTCGTGGCTATTTCCCGGCTACGCAGGCGTTCCGCGATTCACTCGTTGCGGGGTTGAACGGTGCTACGTTGACTCGCGCAGGTGTGCTGCGGATGGTCGCTGAGTCGCAGTTTTTACAGGCGCGCGAATTCAACGCCGCCTTCGTTACCATGGAATACTTCGGTTATCTCCGCCGAGATCCCGACACCTCCGGCTTTAACTTCTGGCTGAAAAAATTGAATGACTTCGGCGGCAGCTTCATCAACGCCGAAATGGTCAAGGCCTTCCTTAACTCGTCTGAGTACCGGCAACGGTTTGGGGCCAGCTAGACTGGGGCTAAGCGCAAAGAGGTAAGGGCAGAGGGCTGGGATTTAATCCCGGCCCTCTGCTCTTGGCCTTCGCCCACTGCCCTTTGCTCGTTGCCCTTTGCGCTTTGCCGCGATACATTTCACCCCATGAATTTGGCGCTCAGCGTGGATGACGTGTCGAAGCAATATCGCACGTACGCCCGCCCTGGAGATCGCCTGAAAGAATCCATCACGCGCGGCCGTCTGCGCCGCCACAAAGAATTTTGGGCGCTGCAAAATATCAGCTTCAAAATCGAGAAGGGTTCGACTGTCGGCATCGTTGGTCCAAACGGATGCGGCAAGTCAACTCTGCTACAAATTATTGCCGGAACGCTTGAGCCAACGCATGGCGAAGTCTGGCATGATGGCCGAATCGCGGCGTTGCTGGAACTGGGCGCCGGGTTCGATCCGGAATTCACGGGCGTCGAAAATGTTTACATGAATGCGTCGCTGCTGGGATTTTCGCGACGCGAAACTGATGCGCTGTTTCCGCAGATCGAACGCTTCGCTGAAATCGGTGACTTTCTTTATCAGCCGGTTAAGACTTATTCCAGCGGCATGTACGTGCGCCTCGCTTTCGCGATTGCCGCCAGCGTCGAGCCCGACATTCTGATTATTGATGAAGCGCTCGCCGTCGGCGACGCGGTCTTTCAACATCGCTGCCTGCGCCGCATCAAAGAACTGCACGCCCGCGGCGCGACGGTTTTGTTTGTTTCGCATGACGCGGCCGCGGTGCGGGCGCTGTGTTCACGCGCGATTCTGCTCAAGGCCGGGCGAATCGTGATCGATGGCAAACCCGCCGACGTGCTTAATCGCTATCAGAAGATCATTATGGAGCGCGAAGAAGCTTACGAAGCTTCAACCAATGCGCAGCCAGAATCATCAGTTGCGACCCGGCCGGTGACTCCCATTCGCTACACGTTCCGGCATGGCGACGGCAGCGCAGAAATTGTGGGCGCGGAATTGCTTGACGCGGAACGTCGCCCCGTCGAGATTGTCGAAACGGGCGAAGCCCTGACGCTGCGAATCTTGGCGCGATTCCATGCGGACGTGGACGATCCGGTCATCGGTTTTCTGATCAAGAATCGGCACGGCATTCATTCGTACGGAACCAACACGAGTGAGCAGCAAATCGAGGTGGGCTTTGTGCGCAATGGCGAAACGATCGAAGCGACGTTCGCATTCAATTGCTGGCTGGGCATCGATCAATATTCGATCTCGCTGGCCGTGCACAGCCGGGCGGGCGAAGCTTTTGATTGGATCGACGGCGCGCTGTTTCTGCGCGTGACGAGCGCCGGCCATTTCGAAGGCGTCGCGAATCTAAACGCCAGCGCGACCGTGCGCACCAGCGAGTCTCAGGAAGCAAGCGAACCCGAGCCGGCGCTGAGCGCTATGAGAGCATGACGATGGTTGATGATGATGTCGAAATAGTGCTGCGGGAGATTCGCGAGAGCGTGGTCGCACAATCACGTGCTGAGCAGATAGCGGCAACATCTGTCGCGGGGAACGGCGATGGCGCGATAGTTCAGCCCATCGACGAAGAAGTCTCGACTGCGGCAGAGTTGGCGCGCATCAGTGGTTATCTCACAACGACTGCGCGCGCCTGGGATCGGCTGCCGCCGGTAATCAGTAATCGCGGCGGAAGCATTTCGCGCTTTGAGTTGTGGCTGAAGTCACGCGCGAAATCCTTTGCTCGCTGGTTCACTTGGGAGCAGATCAACTTTAACGCTGCCGTGCATCATGCATTACGCGATACGCTGGACGCGCTCTCACAACAACAAGCCGCCATCGATTCGCTGCGAGCGCAATTGCACCAGCAGGCGGCATCCCGGAAAGACGAATTTGCCGAGACGTGCGCCCGGCTAGTTGACTTGAGCACGCGGATAGACGCGCTCGTGGCTGAGTTGCGAAACGAATCCGAAGCGCGACGCCGGGATTCCCAAACTCAACGCAGCGACATCAACACGATACGGGCTGAGTTGCGGGGCGAATCCGAAGCTCTGCGTATTCAGATGGAAGATTCTGAGAAGCGCCTCCAAAGTCTCGTCGAGAGGACAGACCAGGAACAAACAGCGCAGCTTACGAAACTCACCAGCGAATTCCGCGAACGCGACGATCAACTCGAGAGTGAGCATCGGGCCAGCTTCAAACAGTTGGCCCTTGAAGCGAGCGAAGCAGCGGCCTTTCAGGCCACGACCCGACGCAAACTCGAATCAGCACTGGCCGAATTGGATCAACCTATTCAGGAATTGGCCGCCACTGTGAAACGCCGCAATGGTTGAAGCGAACGGAAGTTCATCACACGCGAACATCTCTGACGAGGTGCTGGATGCGCGCTACTTCAAGGCGCTCGATCGTTTCGACATTCGTTTTGCGCGGACCATGTGGGTCTTTGACAATGTGCGCGCAGGTTCTGACGTGTTGCATCTGGGCTGCGGGCCGGGAATTCTGGCGCTCTTGAAACGCAAAGGCGTGATCCTGACCGGAGTCGATTCGTCCGCTGAGTTTGCTCTGACTGCGCGACGCAACGGCTACGACGCTGCATTTCAAGCGGATCGTTCTTCGCTTCCTCTGGCCGACGAGAGCTTCGATTATGTGGTGGGCCTGGGCGCGCTGAATCTCTTGAAGCCTGAGGAGCAGCAGCGTTCCATCGCCGAGATCAAACGCGTATTGCGTCGCGATGGGGTGACGCTGCACGCAATCGATTGCGCCGACAGCCAGAGTGATACCGCCCGAGTCGCGCGATTCCTCGAATGTTTTCAACACGTTGCTTACAAACCACGCTACGCCGTCTGTTCGGGCGTCGCGGACCTGCTTGAGCCTGCTGAAGAGCAGACTTACGAAGCAGATTTTCTCGACTACATTCGCGGCCTGTCGCAAAAAGAGCGGCGCGCGTTCGACATCGCCATGGGTTTTGTCTTCAGCAAAGTTTCGGATCTTGGCGTTGCTGAACCAAAGAATGCGCAGACAATTTTACTGAAAGCTTCCGACGCGCCGCTCGGATCTTTTTATAACGAGCATCGCGATCGTCGCGTGCTGTTTTCGTCAGATTGGACCGGCGCGACCTCAAATGGTCAGTGCCTTGACCGTAGCGGCGAAGTGATTTTCGATGATGGCTGGTATGAACCGGCGATGCTGCCGCCCGTCGCCCGCTCGATGGGCAAGCATGCACGCATTCGATTTGGCGCGCCTGCGGTTTCATCAATTAGTTTTGATTTGATTCCGCGCGTCTCGCACCTCGAGTCGTCGCCGCTGACTTTGGAAGTTCTCTTGAACGGCGTCCGCCTTTCCGCCTTCACGGTTTACAAATACGGGTGGCTCGAGTTAACTGCCGTATTTCCCGAGAAGCTGCAAGCCGAAGCGAATCGCGAATTCGAATTGGAGATCAAAGCCGATCGAACTGAAAGATCCGACAGCAACGACGGCCGTGAGATTTCGATCGCGGTATGTAATGTAGAGGTTAGAGGCTAGGGGCTAGGGGCTAGAGGTCAGAGACTAGAAACAGAGGCTGCAGACACCGTCCTAACCGATCGGAATCTTGAATAAACTCAAGGAGCTAAGAACCACGACTCTGCTAGCCTCTAATCTCTAATCTCTAATCTCTAGCCTCTACCTTCATGCGCATTCTCATCTGCACAACTCAGGTTCCGTTTACGACCGGCGGTGCTGAATCACACGTCGAGGGTTTGCGGCGCGCGCTGATCGACGCGGGCCACAAGGCCGAAGTCGTCGCTTTGCCGTTCAAGTGGTATCCGCCGACGGAAATCATGCGCAGCGCGATGGCTTGGCGCATGCTCGATCTCTCATCGGCAAACGGTCAATCCGTTGACCTGGTGATCGGAATGAAGTTTCCCGCGTACCTCGTCGCGCATGAAAGGAAAGTTCTGTGGATTCTCCATCAACACCGTTCGGCTTATAACCTTTGGGGCACGCCGTTCGACGATCTTTCGACCTATCCGGAAGGAGTGCGCATTCGCGAATGGATCAAGCATTGCGACGAACGGTTTATACCCGAAGCCAAAAAAGTCTTTGCGAACTCGCGCACCGTCGCCGGGCGGCTGAAGCACTTTAACAACATCGACAGCGAACCGCTTTATCATCCGCCACCGCTCGCGGACCGCCTGCGCACCGGCGATCAAGGCGATTACGTTTTCTATCCGAGCCGTCTCGAGCCGCAAAAGCGGCAAGAGCTTCTGATCGAAGCGATGCGCTCTGTGAAGACACCGATTAAAGCAATCTTCGCCGGCAATTCAGCCAACATGAAGCGTTACGAAAGTCTGGTGAAGCAACACAAAGTTAGCGATCGCCTGACCCTGCGCGGCTTTGTTTCCGATCGAGAGATGATCGACTTGTATGCGAACGCGCTGGCCGTTGCTTACCTTCCTTTCGATGAAGATTACGGCTATGTGACTTTGGAAGGAATGCTCGCCGCGAAACCCATCGTCGTCACGAGTGACAGTGGCGGCGCGATGGAATTGATTGAAAATGGTCGCGAAGGAATGATCGCAGAGCCCACGCCTCAAGCCATCGCCGCCGCGCTCGATGAACTTTATTCAGATCGCGAACGCGCGCGGGAAATGGGAGAGCGGGGTCGTGACAAACTACTGACCATGAATCTTTCGTGGACGAACGTCGTCGAGAAAATCATCTCAGCAGCGCAATAGCTAAATAATTTTGTCTCAAGGAATCGGTTTTAGATTGTTGTATTCGATCGATTCAACAAACGCGCGGCTGATGTTTGGGTAATCGCTCCACGTATCCAGGTTGTCGCGCCAGAAAATCAGACCGCTGAAATCCTTGTCCGGTGGGTCGTCCGGATTGCGGCGCAGATAACCAAAGTACTGCATCAGCACGTAAGCCGCGTTGTATTCGCGCTTGAAGAAACTGCTGTCCTCGACAACCTGAAGCAGCGCCGCCTGCCGCGATGTCCGATTAGCATCGAGTGACTTAATCAGTTCATCGCGGTAGCTATCGCTCCAATTCAAGGCGGCATTGGTCAGCAACGTATTAACGAAATCGGCGTTCGACTTGCCGTCATAGAACTGTTTGAAGGCTTGGCTGTCCGTCCAATTGTTCAGCAAAGAAATTCGATTGGCCTCGATCTGATCTTTCCAGCCCGGCTTGCCTTTGAAGACACCGCGATCGATTTCCCTCATCGCCTCCAAAAACTCATCACGCCGAGGGATGCGACCATACGAGGCTCTGAACAATCGATAAATGAAGAAACTTGTGCGCGGAAACTCAACGAACAGTGGATAAGGATCGCGATCGAGTCGCGCGGCCAGCTCACGCGGCGCAGGTTCATTCAAAGTTCCAGCGTAGGGCTCGTTCGAAATGATGGCGCCGGTCGGCGACCGATGAACATCGTAAATTGTCACGCCGCCGTTGCGGTACTCCACGGCAAAATTTCTGTCAAAGAACGAATCATCCGCATGCAGAATCTTGCGCTCAGCGTCGCTCAGGTAAACGTAATCGACTTTGTAGTAGCGCAGCAGTTCAAGAGCATCGGATGTACCGGCATAAATTCGGCGCACGTCAGCTTCGCGTTCACGGAAATCGTAGCCGTGACTCCAAAGCCAGGTTGTCGGAGCCATTAGAACGGCACGCCCGGCGAGGCAGAGCACGGGCTGATCGTAAACCGGTCCAATCAGAAATAATGAACGCGGAGCTGTATTGGCGCGCACAAAATCCGCGACCGCTATGTCCTGATCACTGAAGACGCGTGCCCACTTATGATTCTCCTCCTGCAAAGCCACGATCCCCGTCGTTACACACATCAGGGCCACAACCGCGGCGAGGACTCGCTGCCAATTTCGCTTCGCAAAGCGAATTAGCAGCCAGGCAACGATGACACTATTGAAGACGTTCCAGTAGTAGAGCAGCTTGCCGTTATCGAACGAACTCGGCGACACGTTGACGCTCAGGGCAAAAATGAAAACTGCGAGGAACGCAAGATAGAATTTCTTCCACGCCCGCGGCGCGACGAACCACGCGGGTATCGCCAGGACAAACGTCAATCCAAAGTCGCGCACCAAATAACGCGCGTAGGAAGATTCGTGATGACCCAACCAACCCGGTAGCAATCGCAGGACGGTTCCCCCAGAAGCGTGTTGAGCTAACGGAATGAGATTCGGCAAAGCGACGATGACAGCGGGCAGCCAGAAATAGACCCAGGATACTTTCGGGCGAAAAGCAAAGAGCACCACGCTAATCAACCCAACCGCGATATAAGTGTGCGTGTGAAACCACGGAAGTAACCCGGTGAGCACACCTGCTACAAGCATTAACGTTCGAGTTGACGGCAAATTCGCCTGGTCAATCTTGTCATGCGGACTCTCGTGCCATCGCTGCCATACGATTGCGAAGATGCTGAAGACGAGCAATCCGATCGGAACGCCAAACAGAAAACTTCTCTGCGCCGGGAAGAGATTGATCAGGTTCAACCAATAAATTCCTCTGTCAGGATAAGCCGCGTAATTGACGTCGAGCGTGTTCCAAAATTGCACCAGGCTCTTGCCACTCTTCCACCAGTCCGAAAAGAAGTAGATGAAACCAAACCCGCCGTTCAGCAGAAACAGAATCGTCGCCAGTGCCGCCGCCTTTTGATCTCGCGTGACGCGCAAACCGAAAGAATAAAATAGGCCGGTCGTCGCCAACGCCAGCACCATCGACGTCAGCAGCAACGCGCCTCGCAAACCAAAGCCTGCGCCCATCAACATGGACAACTGAAAGTCAGGAAGAAATGGATAGAGCAACGGTTCGGGCGGCAGCAGCGGATAAATCGGTGGAAAGTTCTTCCCGTAGAGAAACGAGGTCGCCAGCGCGCTGTGAAAACTCAAGTCGTAGAAGGCTCCACCACCCGAATAGACGCCGCCATCTCCCGGGGCAAACATGTGCGACGAAAATAAGCGCCAGTAAACCGGCGTGAAAATAACTAAGACCAGCGCCAAGCCCGAGTAATGCCTTCGCCAAACAAGAATCGGTTGAGAATTACTTGGCTTGCGAAGTTCCAGCACGATCATGATCGCCGCGATGACCAGCAGAACGATCGTCGCCACGATCATCAATTTGTGAGTGAGTTGCGCTTGCCAGCGCGCGATCAAATAGACGCCAACGGTCGAAAGAACCCAGCCAATAACAATGCCCCAGAGAATCTGCTCGGCGCCATCGAGCAGACTGCGCATCACGCGACGGACGAGACAGACACCAACGATGGCGGCTCCGATTAAGAAGAGAATGGCTAACATTCAGCTAGTTGATAGTGAGTTTGTCTTTAGACTTGCGCAGTGTTAGGTTGTGTCGCGCCAATGTCAAGCATGCTTGCTAATGCTGACAGCAGCACACCAACGGCGCAGAGAATCCGGATTCCCTTTTACCTTCAAAGGTTCTCTAAACTGAAACATATGCGCGAATGGAAGTCGTTGAGATCTTTCGCGTGTGCGAAACATGAGCCTCGTTGAAGATTCGTCAAGTCCACGACCGACTCCTCTACTCTCCGGTTTCTTTTGGGGTGGACTGGTGGTCTCGTACCTGTTCACTCGCCTCTTCGCTATCTTCGGAATTCCCGTCTTCATCGATGAAGCCATTCATATCGATTGGGCGCATCCTTCGATTCACACTTTCCTGCCGGTGGATCCAAGTTACGATGGCAAGTGGCTAAGCATTAGGTTATTCGCACTGGTGACGCGCTTGCCGATCGCGGACCACGTGGTTGCAGCGCGGCTGAGTGTCTCAATTCTGGGACTCACGGCAGCGGTGGCGATTTATCTGATCGGGCGCGATCTGTTCTCGCGAGTTGCCGGCGCGGCCAGCGCGATACTCTATGTCGTCCTGCCGTTTACCCTTATCTATAACAGTCTGGCATTAGCAGACAGCGTGCAGCTCGCTTTCGGGACGTGGGCCGTGTTTGCCGCAGTTCGCGTTACGCGATCAGCTCGTTGGATGTTCGCCGCAATCGCGCTGCCGTTTCTGCTCGTCGCCACTATTCTCTCCAAGTTCAGCGCGATCGGATTCGCGATCCTTCCCGCCCTTTCCCTGCTCTTGTTGATGCGGCCCGCCGAATGGCGTCGCGGTCTGCTGCGAATCGCGCCCGCGGTCATCGTGGCGTTGGGCCTGGTCGCATGGCTCGGCAAGCACGGAATGCTCGAAGTATTTAAAACAAAAGCTTCCAGTAGTTGGCGCGAGATGACAGCTTTGGCTTGGCAGAATTTGTTCGTCGCCGGCGCTTGGTTGTGGGGATTACTTACGCCCAGCATAGCAATACTCGCGATCGTTTCTCTTGGGTGGCTACTTGTTCAAAACAATCGCGGCCCGCGATTTATCACCGGCCTCTTGTGTCTCACAGTATTGCCGGTCTTACTCGCTGCTCGCGTTTGGTATCCACGATATCTCTTGTTGTCAGTTGTGCCGATTGTGTTGGCGATCGGCGGGGCGGCAGGGAGCGTAGTCGCTCAGATAAGCAATAGATCGCATCGTCCGATCGCCGGAACAATTCTGGCCGCAGTGTTAGGCGTCGTCGTTGTCTGGCCCATCGCTCGGAGTGGTTTCGTTCTATTTGATTTGCCCGACGCAAATCTTCCCGAGCTGGAGCAATGGCAGCTTGTTAGCGGCTGGCCTTCGGGCTACGGCATGGCGGAATTGGTTTCGTACTTACGCGAACAAGCTCAGGCTACACCCGGCGGGATTACTGTCGCCCGAACGATCTTCAACGATCATCCGCTGCACACATTGAATGTCTATCTCGCCGGGACACAGTCGCTTTCGCTGTTCACATTGGGCGACGATAACCCGAATCATGTCGCCGAACTCGCGCGACTGAGTACCGAACGACGCGTGCTGTTCGTCCTGTTAACTGACAACGGTGCACCTGAACACATTCGCGACCCGGCGCTACCTCTTCTAAAATGCGGCACGCAGATTTGGTCATACACACGACCGAAAGGCACCAGTGGATTGATCGTGTATGAATTGCGCTGCGACGAGAATCAAATCAAGAGCCTCACGACGACAAACAAAACGGCGAATCAAGGCAGGGTCGCTTTCCGTCCGGTCTAATCTCGATGTTGCATCCTGGCGTCTGTAAATGCTAGGTTCGCGCGCGCTGGGCCAAACCAACGAGTGGTATTATTCCTGTTACTCTGTGGACACAGTCCAACTATTAGCACCCAAAGTGGAAGAACACCGGAATCAAGTCCAACCTGCGGATAAGATCGCCCGAATTGCGATCCTCATCCCGTGCTTAAACGAAGAGCAGAGCATCGCCGACGTTGTCTCACAGTTTCGAGATGAGTTGCCGCAAGCGTCCATTTTTGTCTTCGACAACGCATCGACCGATGGCACCGTAGAGCGGGCGCGCGCCGCCGGGGCCACCGTTTTTTCCGAGCCACGCCAAGGCAAAGGCTATGTGGTGCAATCGATGTTTCGCCGCGTCGATGCCGACGTGTATGTGATGGTTGACGGCGACGGCACTTATCCCGCGGCTGAAGTGAAACGACTAATCGATCCGATCCTCAAGGACGAGGCCGACATGGTGGTTGGATCGCGACTGCAAGCAGGCACGGCGAGTGAATTCAGATCGATTAATCGATGGGCGAATCGTTTAGTGTTGGCCGTGCTGAACTCGATGTTTCGCGTAAAGCTGACGGACATTCTGTCGGGATATCGCGCCTTCAACCGGAGGTTTGTAAAGACCGTTCCCATGTTCGGCGGCGGGTTCGAGATCGAAACCGAGCTGACTATCAAGGCTGTCGCCCGTGGTTATCGCATCGTGGAAATTCCGACGACGCTGACCGCGCGCGCGCAAGGCAGTCATTCCAAGATCAAATTTTTCCGCGATGGCTTTCTCATTCTGAATACGATCCTGGCTTTGTTTCGCGATTACAAACCGCTGACCTTTTTTGGCGCGACTGGCGCGATCCTCTTGCTGCTCTCGTTGATTCCCGGACTCGCTGTCGTCCTTGAATTCGCAAAGCAAGGCGCGATTGCGCGGCCCATCCTGGCTATCTTTGCAGTTGGCGTTTTCCTTTGCGGACTGCTTTCGATCTCCGTCGGCCTCGTGCTGCATTCGATTGCGCGGCGTTCGCAGGAGTTTGATTATCAGATTCAGGTCTTGGGCGAGGAATTGCGCGCGCGAAACTTCCCCGCTGACGATCATGAGTAGCACTCACGCGCTGTCCAAACTCAATCCGAGGCATTTTCGCGAAAGCTTCGATCTGGCGTCGCTGATCGTCGCGCCGTATGTCCTCACAATTGTCTGGCAGTACTTCGGCGCGATTCGCAATCAGACACTCGCGTGGATTGTGGCGCTGCTGGTGGCAGCGGCACTGTGGTACGCGTTCGTCATCTTCAAAGAGAGCCCAAAAGAGAAAACATCCCGGCAATTTTGGCTGATCGTCGCTTTGCCGCTGCTGCTCATTTATTTACTTCGAGTAACCTTCCCAGACGTCTCGTTCGATGTGCTGAACTATCACATCTTTCACAGCGAGCGAGCCTTGCATGGATCGCTTTTCATTCCCGGCGATTTCTTCCCCACCGCTGCGCCGTTCAATCCGACTCCGGACATCCTGACGGGACTTTATCGTCACGTGTTGGGATATCGCCTCGGCACAATCGTCAATCTTGTGGCGCTGATCTGGACGGGCATCATCTGCAATCGCCTGCTGCGCGATTACATCAGCAACGATTGGCTGCGCAACGTCTGCGCGCTGTTCATCCTGTTCACTGAGCAACTCATGTTTCAGATCAATGAGTACATGGTTGATCTGCTGGCGTTGCCGCTGCTATTGGAAGCTACGCTCCTGGCCATCGACGTAAACAAGAACAGAGTCTTCCGGCGAACGATTTGGCTGGCGCTGTTGCTCGGCGTTGCAACTGCATTCAAGCTCGCGAATCTTTTCATCGCGCTGCCCATCGTTCTCGTTTATCTCTTCAATGTGATCGTTGATGGAGACGGTCGGATGAAATCGATTGCGCAGCTCTTGAAGAGCACGCCCGCCGCCGTGCTCGCCTTCCTGATTTCGATCGCGCCATTTACGATCTTCATCTATCGCGAGACCGGCAATCCGATCTTTCCGCTCTACAACGGGCTTTTCAAATCGCCGTTTTGGCCGCAGGGCGCTGTATTCGATCCGCGCTGGGGGCCATGGGGCGTGGCAGAAACGCTTGCGTGGCCGGTCGTAATGTTCTTTCGGCCGTGGCGACTTAACGAATTCACCTGGTACTCAGGCCGAATCACCGTCGGTTACGCGCTGGCGCTAGTCTGTTTGTTCATCGCTCGACGCAACGCTCGCGTTCGCGCCATCGCTTTCACCACACTGATGGGCATAATTCTTTGGAGTGCCACCAGCGGTTACATTCGCTATGCACTCTATTTGGAATTAACGAGTGGCTTTCTGCTCGTCTGGCTTGGTTACTTCATTTGGCTCAAGACATCGCGCTTTTCAAAATGGCCCAGGTACGCCACGCAAGCCCCGCTTTGGCTGCTCCTGATCGTGCAGAGTTTTGTCGCGCTTGGTTACGTGAATCGCTGGGAGTGGAGTGGACGCGGAACCGCCATCGCGCACCCCAAGCCGTTCATGCGCGAGGCGGAAAATCTTTTTCGCGATCGATCGCTGGCTGATTACCTGTCGCCGGAAGACAAAGCCGCCTTCGCCCAAGTCGAAGTATGGGTTGAGACGACCTACAAGACCGCGGCCTTCGAAGCTTTGCTGAACCCGCGCTTGCCGGTTGTCGGCGTGCGCATGCCAAACTATTTCGAAACGAACCAAGCGCGCCAGAAATTCGCTGAGGTGCTTCAGTCGGTCCAGGGTAAACGCCTGTTCACGCTAACGGATCGAGAGAATTACGATGACGCTCGGGCGCTGCTGGCGGCGCGCGGGTTGACGCTGGGAAAGGCGCGCGCGGTTTCGTTGAATTATTTTTCGGCGGAAACAAAGTTCAATATGCTGATCGTGGAAGTTCTGCCGAGATGGCAGAATTCGGATCAGAACAAACAAGCCGAGAAGGGTCTGCCGCTGCCTGATATTGCGTTCAAAGCACGTCTTTCAATCATTGATCCGCCGACTGTAATTACTGCGGATCACCCACACAATATCCGGGTGAAACTCACGAACGAAAGCCCCGTCGCCTGGCCCGGTCGCCAACCCACGTGGCAACTTCAAATCACAGTTGGCAATCGTTGGCTCGACGAAAATGGCCGCGTGGTCAACGACATGGACGCCCGCGCGGGCTTGTTTGACGACGTCGGCTCTGGGGAATCGGTAGAATTGCCCATGACCGTCAAGGCGCCTAAGGCTCCGGGAATTTACATCCTGCAACTCGATGCGGTACAAGAGGGCGTCGCCTGGTTCGGCGATCGAGGTTCGCCGGTTCTCAATTTGAAAATCAAGGTTGAGTAAGCTCTATTATTAGAGGAGAAATTTCACTAATGCGAAAATTCATTATCGGAATTGCCATCGTCGGTGCGTTGTTCTGGTTAGCTTGCAGCAGCAACAAACCTGTACCAGTAATTTCGCAGTCGCCGCCCAACAAGACGCAATCCGCGTCCGAGGCTCCCAGCGCGCCGGCGGCTCTGCCCAACACCGGCTTCAAAGCAGAGCTTTCTTTGATCGACGCTCCAGCCAAACTGCAAGCCGGACAAAAGGCCACCGTGCATGTCAAAATCAAGAACGCCAGCAACGACATTTGGTGGGCGCGAGGCGCGCCGGTAAACACCCGTCCTGATAACAAGTTCTACATCGCTGCCGGCGATCGTTGGCTTAAGGCTGACGGCTCGTTGTTGACCGACATGGATGGTCGTTACGGCATCAACAAAGACTTGAAGCCGGGCGAAGAAACCGAAGTGCCGCTACTAATCACCGCGCCAAAGGATCCGGGTGAATACACTCTCGATGTCGATCTCGTGCAGGAGCAAGTCGCCTGGTTCCACGAAAAAGGATCGCCGACCGCGAAAGCGAAGGTAACGGTAACCAAGTGATAGAAGGCAGAAGGCCGTAGGCAGTAGGCAGTCTACTGGTACTCTCCTGCCGACTGCCTTGTGCCATCTGCCATCTGCCCACTGCCTTCTGTGTTATGAAGCTCGCTTATTTCAGTCCGCTCAATCCGCAAGCCTGCGGGATCTCTGACTACAGCGAAGAGTTGCTGCCGTATCTCGCCACGCAGGCCGAGGTCGACTTGTTTGTGGACGGCTTTGAACCGAGCAATCCGGACTTGCCGGTTGCGAATTGTTTTGATTACCACAAGCATTCCTCCGCGCTGGCGAAACTGAAAGACTACGACGCGATCCTTTATCACGTGGGGAACGACTATCGTTTCCACTACGGCACCTGCACGGTGCTACGCCAGCATCCGGGCATCGTCGTTTTCCACGACTATGTTTTGGAAGACACATTTCTGGGGCGCGCGCGCGAAGTGAATGACTTTGAAATTTATCTCGACGAGATGGAAGCCTGTCACGGCGCGGAGGAACGCGCGCGGGCGGAAGGCTACACTCGCCGGGGAATTCCGCCGCCGCAGGAAGATGAGCCGCTCGAATTTCCGCTGAACCTGCGCACCGCGCGCTCGGCCGAAGGAATAATCGCGCACTCAGAATGGAGCCGCTCGCGGCTGGCGCAAATCGCGCCCGGGATTCCGACGGCTCGCATCGCCATGCCGGTGAAGGCGCTAGACCCGACCTTGCGTCGCGCTTGGATGCGTCGAACTCCTGAGCGGAAGCGTATCAACCTGTCCAGCTTTGGCCTGATTACTCCCGACAAAGGAATTGACCCGACGATCGCGGCGCTCGCTTCGCTCAAAGACGAATTCGATTTCCATTACACGTTGGTCGGAGCTGAAAACACTTTCTACGACGTTCGCGAATCGATCATTCGTCACGGGATGAGCGAGCACGTCACGATCACCGGTTTCGTATCACTCGAAGAATTCGAGCGACACATGACCCAAACCGATATTGCGATCAATCTACGCGATCACACGGTGGGTGAGACTTCGGCGAGCCTCTGCCGTCTGATGGGTGTGGGCATCCCTGCGATCGTTTCGAATATTGGCTGGTTCGCGGAAATTCGCGATGAATGCGTGGTGAAAATTTCGACCGCTGACAAATTTGCGGGATTGCAAACTGAACTGAAAAAACTGGTCGCGGATGCCAACCTCAGAAATCGCATCGGCGAAGAGGCGCGCGACTTCATTCTGCGCGAACACAATGCGTGGCGCGCCGCCGAACGGTACATTTCGTTCGCGCGCGAAGTGATCGAACAGCGGCCACACACCCGCAAAATCATTCAAGCTTCCCCAAATTCGATTGCTTCGAAGGTGCATACGCCGGTGCCAGACGCGGTCGCCCTGACGCGAGTCGCGCAGGACACTTCAATTTCACGGCGTTTGAGACTCGCTTACTTCAGTCCGCTGAATCCGCAACCCAGCGGCATCTCCGACTATAGCGAAGAGCTGTTGATGCATCTGCGCAACTATTTCGATATCGATCTGTTCGTCGATGGATTTGAGCCGACGAACGCGGAGATCACCAAAACCTTCGCAGTGATCGACTATCAGAAAGATGGTTCAGCGCTCGCCAAGCTCGGCGGTTACGATGCGATTCTGTATCACCTGGGGAATGATTATCGCTATCACAGCGGCCTTTATTGGACGATGCAAAAGCATCCCGGCATCGTCGTACTGCACGACTTCGCGCTGCAGGATTTCTTCCTGGGAATTGCGCGGCAAGCGGGCCGGATGAGCGTTTATTTCGATGAGCTGGAAGCCTGCCACGGAAAACGCGAACGCCAGTTCGCCGAAGAGCAGATGAATCGCGGCGCCGCACCACCGCATGAAGGCGCGCCGCTGGAATTTCCACTGAATGCGCGCATCGCTCGCTCAGCCGAAGGCGTCATCGTGCATTCAGAATGGGCGCGCGAACGAATTGCCGCCGTCGCCGCCGGCGTGCCGGTCACCGCAGTCAAACATCACATCACACAGTGGGCCGCCGAGACGCCTATGCCGGAGCGCGCGCAAAACGGCAAGGTCACCATCGCTTCGTTCGGCGGCATCACGCGCGACAAAGCGATCGAGCGCGCGCTACGAGCGCTGGCTGCGCTGCGCGACGACTTCAATTTTGAGTACATGATGGTTGGCTCGTCGGCGAACTTCCCTGACCTGCTCGATGTCATTCGCCAGCATGGTCTCGAAGATCGCGTGACGCTGACGAATTACGTTGACCTCGAAGAATTTCAGCAGCGAATTCTCAAAGCTGACATCGCCATCAACTTGCGCGAGCGCCCGGTTGGCGCTACCTCTGGCAGCCTCTGCCGTCTGATGGCCGCGGGTGTCCCGGCCATTGTTTCGAACGTCGGCGCGTTTTCCGAGTTGCCAGACAATGCGGTAGTGAAAATCGATCATAATCAAAATGGCGACGCGTTGTTGCAGGCTTACCTGCGCAAGCTGATTGCAGATCCCGTCTTGCGCGCGCGCATCGGCCGTAACGCGCGCGAGTATGTCCTGGCTGAACACAAGATCGAGATGAGCGCCGCAAAGTACGCGGCTTTCATTCGCGAAGTCATCGCGCGCCGGCCGCGTAAGGAGTTTGTCGCTGGCGTGAGTCGAGAATTGTCGCGGTTGGGAATTCACTCGGGCGACGAGACAGTCATGCGCGACGTTGCGGCGGAAATTTCGTCGCTGGCTCCGGTAACCGAATTCGCTAAGACGAGTCTCGCGTTTCCGCAAAGGCCGCGGCCAATTCCTCAGATAGAAAAGCCGACCAACAAAAACGGTCATTCAAAGCCGGCGATGAAACCGCCAACGCCAGCAGCGGAAAACGAATCGGGCCGCATGCGCAAGATCGAAGGCGTCGATTACAAGCGGGGCGCGGTTGATTACGCCCGCGCGCTTACTCCGGAACTCAACTATTACCTCCGCACCAAGCCTTTCACGAATCTGCACAAGCCGATCAAGTTCTCGGGCGATGGCATGGACATCGAAACCGCGCGTCACTTTTACGACTTCGCGAATATCGCGGTGGCCCTCGCGCTGCGCGCGGAAGCGAAGATCCTGGACGTGGGCTGCGGGCCCGGATGGGTCAGCGAGTATTTTGCGCGCATTGGTTACGACATGACCGGCATCGATATCAGCGACGATCTGATTCAAGTCGCGCGCGAACGCCTCGCCACTCTGCCGTATCAAGTCGATCAGGAAACGCCCGTGCGCTGCCGCTTTCTGGTCCACGACATTGAAGCCGCGCCGTTGCCGGAAAAATTCGACGCGATTATCTGTTACGACGCGCTGCATCACTTCGAAAATGAGAAGGGCGTCTTCCGCAATCTTGCGGCGATGCTCGAAATCGGCGGTGTGCTCTTCATTGTGGAAGGCCAAAAGCCAGAGGAAGAGTCCGCCTTGGAAATTGAGCTGCGCGGTTTTATGGAAAAGTATCAGACGCTCGAATCGCCATTCAGCGAGAGTTACTTGCGCTCGCTGATCGATGAGAACGGCTTCAAGATCGTCTCCGATTACGTTAGTGTCAACGGACTATTTGAGCAGCAGATGCTGCAAGGTGCGGTGAATGATCAGATGTTGCCGCTGCGTACGCTCGATACTGGCTATCATTATCTCACGTGCATGAAGGTCGCCGACGGCGACCCGGGATCGAGCGTGCCGGACAGCCGCAACCCGGGAATCCTTCGCGCAAAGATATTACTGCGCAAGCCCTTGCCCGAATCTGTCACGCCAGGCGCGGAAATAATTTTGTCGCTAACGTTAATCAATATCGGCGAAACGGTCTGGCTCACCGGACAGTTTGTGCGCGACGGCCTCGTCATGCCCGGTATAAAGATCCTCGACGTCAATGGCCAGGTCGCCGTTGAATCGCATGGGCCATTGTTGCCACGCTGCGTTGGACCGGGCCGCAGCTTGACTGTCGATGTTCATGTGCAAGCTCCGGCGAAATCGGGAGCGTACGCGCTGAAGATCGACTTAGTCGATCAGAATGTTTGCTGGTTCGAGGAGCGAGGATCAGAGCCAGTGGTGCTCGATTTGATCGTTTCCGAAGCTAGCGACTCGCGGGAGAATGCAAACCAGCAATGACGCGCGACGAAATCATTTCTGAACTCCAACGGCTTGAACCGTGGTTTCATTGCATCGACCTCGGCGACGGCCTCTTCACCAAAACGAAGAGCGCGATTGGTGAACCCGTCGATCATCCGCGACCGACTTGGGAAATCATCAAGACTGCGTTACCGGCGGACCTTTCCGGCAAATCGCTCTTGGATGTCGGCTGCAACGCCGGCTTCTACTCGATCAAGGCAAAGGAGCGCGGGGCGGCTCGCGTGCTGGGCATCGATGCGCAACGCGAGTTGATTCGTCAGGCCATTTTTGTGCGCAACTTGAAAGGCCTGGACATCGATTATCAACGAATGTCCGTTTACGATCTCGATCCGCGCGAGTTGGGACAGTTCGACGTCACGCTGGCCCTCGGGCTTATCTATCACTGCAAGCATCTCGTGCTCGCACTCGAAAAATTATTTTTGATCACGCGCGAGTTGCTGGTGTTGGAAACCGCGATCTATCCTCCTGAGAAAACGCCCGAATCGTTCGTCTATGCGGAAGGCGGAACGCGCCCGACGTTGCATCCGATCGCCTATGTCGAGAATCTTCCCGACGCGAAGGAAGCCGTCTTCAATTGGTTTCTGCCGAGCACCGCGGCGCTTATGGCTCTGCTGAAGAACATCGGCTTCGATGAAGTCAGCGTCCTGCCGGGCGTACAAACGGATCGCGCCGTAATGGTTTGCCGGAAAGAAACGCCATATCCCGACAGTCGCGGGATAAGTTTCCTCGGTTCGAAACTGACTTTGTTGAGCGGCCCATCGGATTGTCGCGCCGGAGATATTTTGACCTTTCGCGTGCGCGCCGAAAACAGCGGTTATGCGCGCTGGTTGCGCGGCAGCGAGCAGGGCACGGAACGTGGCGACGTGCATCTGGTTGCGCACTTGCTCGGCAAAGATGACGAACCGATCTCGCTTTATCACGCGGGCGCGTTTCTCCCGCACGATATCGATCCGGGCGACTCGATCGAAATCGAAATTGGTTTGCGCGCTCCTAATGAACCGGGGAATTACGTGCTTGCCTTCGACATGGTCTCGGAGCATCTGGCATGGTTCGAGGATTTAGGGTCGGTAATAGCCACGCACCCGTTGGTCGTAAGCTAACCGCTATTCATTGCCTCACCCACGTCAAATCAAAGTTAATGCCCTTCCATTTGATCTCGCTGATCTTGGCTGACCCGTCACGCATAAAGCAGACGTTCCCAAAGAACCTGTATTCGAAAAAGCAATCCGGCTTGGTCGGATACAATCTGATGTCCGCCGAATAGAGCGAGCCGTTTCGCAAAACAACGTCAGTTTCAGATCCGTTGCTTTGTTTGTAGTGTCCGACAAACTCCGTTAGGTCTTTGTTGGGATTGGGAATGATCGAAGGGATCGTAAAGCTTTTCACCGTGATCGGTTTTCCCTGCAAGACTTCACGCACGCCTTCGGAAATCAAATCGAAGACACCGGCTGAGTTGGCCAGGATCACAAATCCGTATTTGTTATTTTTCTCGAACTCAAAGTACGAACGATGCCCGTTCGTGCTGCCGCTGCCGCTCAAAACCGGCTGCCCAGTGAAACTTGTCTTCACGCCTTCACCATAGGCGCCCTTCATGATGGCCTCGGCAAAGCGATACAGATCGCGCGCGGTCCCGAACACCGAACCGGCGCCCACCAGAAACGAGTAATTTTTCACCGGCACGTTTATCAGTCCAGTTGGCGAAAGGTAATAGTCCTGGGCGCGACGCTCAATCACTTCGTCGCCTTCGAAGTTCACTGAATCCGTCATGCCCGCAGGAACGAAAACGTACTGCTGAAGCAATTGCGAGTAAGGCTTGCCGGCCGCGATTTCCAAAGTTCGCGCCAGCACTGAATAGCCCGCCGAGCTATAAAGGCTCTTCGTGCCTGGCTCAAACAACAACTTCGCCGCCTTTACCTTTTCAATGAATTCGGCCGAGGTATAAGCGACCGACTCCAGTTCGGGCGGCATTACGCGATGCGGAATTCCTGAACGATGCCGCGCGAGCATCTCGATCGTAATTTTGTCGCCGCTGGGAAAATCCGGAATGTATTTGCTTAGTTTGTCGGCCAGCGAGATCTTCCTTTCTTCAACCAACCGCGTCAGGACGACCTGCGTCATGTACTTGGTAATCGACGCAATGCCGATGCGTGTATTCAATTGATTCGGAATCTTGAAATCGGCGTTGGCCAACCCAAACGGCTTTTCGTAAATGATTTTGCCGTTTTCGGCAGCCAGCACCACCCCGGCAAATTCGTTGGCATTGGCGAACGGGGTAATGAAGTTGTCGAGTTGTTTCGCCTTGTTCGCCTGGGCCTGGGCCATTTGTGGGATCAGCAATAAACCCAGGCAGACCGACAGCGCGATTAGTTTCCATCTGTTCATGCGAGCCACCTCCGCAATCGCTCTAACGATTATCCGTGTTCCTGTCGCGGTCAATTGTTGATAGATACGCGAAGTGCTTTTTTGATGCAAGCTCCTTTCGCGGAACTCGGAAATACCGTAATAAGCGCGTTGGAAAATGCGCGGACACGTCGTATCCTTTGCGACTAAGATCATCGATGCGCGCGAAACCAACCATCATGAAATTTGGCGGCACGTCCGTGGAGGACGCGAACGCTTTTCGCAACGTCGCTGCGATTGTGAAAACCGCGGTCCATTCGCAGCCGGTGATCGTCGTCTCAGCGATCGCCGGATTCACCAATGCGCTGTTGAAAAGCGTCGAGAAAGCAATCGCCGGCGATGCGAAAGGCGCCACGCGATCGCTCGATGCGGATTTGGCGCGGCACAATGCGATTGCGAAAGAGCTGCTGAAAGCCGAAGCAGCAACCTCGATCGAACAAGTAATCGGCGCGGCGCGCGCTGAAATTCGCCAGCTTCACCGCATCATCGCGGCGCACCCCGTCACTTCGCCGCCGCTCCAGGACGAGATCGTCGCGTTCGGCGAGCACCTCTCTTCGCAACTACTCGCAGCGGTCTTGCGAGAAGCGGGGTTGGCAGGCAGCTATGTTGACGCGCGGCGGTGTATTCGCACGAACGAAGAATACGGAAGCGCGACGCCGTTGCCTTCTACAGACGAATCAACCAGGACCGAGATCTCGCCATTGCTGCACGCGGGAAAAATTCCAGTGCTGGGCGGGTTCATCGGCAGCACGGACAAACGCGTAACGACGACGCTGGGCCGAGGCGGATCGGACTATACGGCGGCGCTAGTCGGCGCCGCGCTTGATGCTCGCGAAATTCAAATTTGGACTGACGTGAGTGGCGTGTTGACGGCCGATCCGCGCGTCGTTTCCAACGCGCAAACGATTCCGGTGTTGTCTTATCAGGAAGCAGCAGAGTTGGCTTATTTCGGAGCTAAAGTCCTGCATCCGAAAACCATCCAGCCGGCGATCGACAAGAACATTCCGGTGAGGGTCTGCAATTCCCGCGAACCAAAAGCGGCGAGCACCTTGATCGTTTCAAAATCGGAAGCCACGCCACAAACCGTGAAAGCGATCGCGCACAAGAGCGGCATCACGACCGTGCAGATAAGCTCGGCGCGAATGTTAGGCGCGTACGGATTTTTGCGTGCGCTGTTCGAGATCTTTGATCGCCATCGCACCGCGGTCGATGTCGTTACGACTTCGGAAGTCAGCGTGTCGTTGTCGATAGATGACACGAGTAATCTGCCGGAATTGGTTCCTGACTTGGAACAGCTTGGCACCGTTGAGATCGAAAAGGATCGCACGATCATTTCCATCATCGGTGAAGGTTTGCGCACCACGCCGGGCATCGCGTCGCGCGTCTTTTCCGTCATCAATGATATTAACGTTTCGATGATTTCTGTCGGGGCGTCGAGTGTGAATCTGACCTTCATGGTTGATGAAGCACACGCGGAAGAGGCAATCAAACGGCTGCATCGAGTGTGTTTTGAAGAGCAGAAAGAATTATCCGCAGATTACACTGATAAGAAAGTCGGGCTGCGCAGAGTTTAGAGTTCTAAATCTATGAAATCTGCGTAATCTGCGGATAATTTCAGGAGTATCGTTGGCAGTTGACGTTTTCAGACTAACGCGCGAGTTGATCGACATTCCATCCGTGTCCGGCGAAGAGTTTCAAATTGGAACTTCGCTGGCTGAGTTGTTAATGCGACAGGGATATCGCGTCGAACTTCAGGACATTTCGCCTGAGCGTTCGAACATCATCGCGACGACTGAAGCGAAATCGCGCGTGGTACTTTCGACGCACATGGACACGGTGCCGCCCTTCCTCCAATCGAGCGAGGACAACGAATTCATCTATGGCCGCGGCGCGTGCGACGCCAAAGGAATCATCGCGGCGCAAATTGCCGCGGCGGAACAGTTGCGCAGCAAAGGTGTCAACGAGATCGGCTTGCTGTTCACCGTCGATGAAGAGATGACGAGCGCGGGCGCGAAAGTCGCGAACGATCATCCCGTCGCAGCTTCCTGCGAATATCTGATCAATGGCGAGCCCACCGACAATCGCCTGGCGATCGGGACGAAAGGATCGATGCAATTGACGATTCGCACCGAGGGCCGCGCGGCGCATTCGGCCTACCCGGAACAAGGCGAATCAGCGATCGAAAAATTGCTCGGCGTGCTGAACGATGTCCGAACCATCGACTGGCCGCGCGATGAGGTGTTTGGCGAAACGACCTGCAACATCGGAATAATCAGCGGCGGCTCTCGGGCAAACGTAATTCCCAGCGAAGCCGAGGCCACCTTGCAGATTCGTCTGGCGGTTCAGTCGACTCCGGTCAAGGCGCGGTTGGAAGAAACTGTCGATCGTCGTGCGTCCGTTACCTACAAATCGGTCCACGATCCGATAAGATTGCTGGACGTTGACGGGTTCGAAACTATGGTCGCGCGCTTCACGACCGACATTCCATATCTTGCGAATTGGGGTAAAGCGTTGTTGATTGGGCCAGGATCGATTTTGGACGCGCATACTTCCAGCGAGAAAGTCGCGAAGGCGGACTTGCTGCGCGCCGTCGATCTTTACGTCAATCTAACTGAAAAACTTTTGGCACAATGAAGATTGCTCTCATCGGATACGGCGCTATGGGCCAGCTTATCGCCAGGCTGGCGAAGGAAAAAGGTCACGAAGTCCAGCTGACCTTAACTTCGCAAGACGCCACGCGGATCGCCGACAAAGAGATTGCCGACTTAAAGGCGTGCGATGTCGCGATTGATTTCTCTGTCGGTGCGGCGGTCCCTAACAACATTGCCGTTTGCATGAACGCCGGCGTACCGCTCGTGGAAGGGACGACCGGATGGAAACTCGATGAGAACGAGTTGCGTCGCGCGGTCGGCGACTCTGAAGGAGCTTTGATTTACGGCTCGAATTTTTCAGTCGGCGCGCAACTGTTTTTTCGAATTGCCGCAGCGGCTGCTGAGTTGTTTCAGAACCTGGATTCGTACGACGCCTTCATCGAAGAGGCACATCACAAGCGCAAGCGCGACGCGCCTTCGGGCACCGCGATTCAACTGGGCGAGATTGTCGCGAACCACCTCGGGCGCGAGGTCCCGATTTCATCTACCCGCGCCGGCCATATTCCGGGGACGCATCGCGTGGGTTTCGACTCGTCCGCCGATCACATCACGCTCGAACACGTGGCGCGATCGCGCGAAGGGTTTGCGCTGGGAGCGTTGCTGGCGGCCCAGTGGATCGTGGGACGCAAAGGCCTTTACGAATTTTCACTGGTGTTCGATCGGATACTAAAATCACAACCTCCCGCGGAAGAAACTGAATGACGTTCGTGCTGGAGAGAATCTCATGACAATGAAACTTGACTGGATGCGCGGTTGCGCGACGGCTTTGGTGACGCCGTTTAAGTCTGATGGCTCAATCGATGAAGAGCGCATGCGCGCGCTTGTCGATCGACAAATCAAAGGCGGCGTGAAGTTGTTAGTGCCGTGTGGCACCACCGGCGAAAGCGCGACGATGACGGAAGATGAAGACGCGCGAGTCATCGCACTCACGATCGAAGTCGCGCGTGGTCGCGCCAAAGTGATTGCCGGCGCCGGAAGTAACTCAACAGCCAGCGCGATCGACTATTCAAAGCGTTGCCGCGATGCCGGTGCTGACGCCGCGCTGCAAGTAGCTCCCTGGTACAACAAGCCGACGCAGGAAGGTTTGTACGCGCACTTTCGCGCGATCGCTGAAGCCGTCCGCGATCTGCCGATCATGCTTTACAACGTGCCCGGCCGGACGTCTTCAAACATCGCGGCAGCAACGACGCTGCGGCTCGCGCGCGATTTTGAAAACATCGTCGCTGTTAAAGAAGCGTCGGGCAACCTCTCGCAGATCATGGAAATTCTGCGCGAGCGCCCTGATGGATTTTCCGTATTGTCAGGTGATGACGCGGTCACGTTGCCCTTGATCGCGCTGGGCGCAGAAGGAATAGTTTCCGTCGCGTCGAACGAGATTCCCGATTTGATGTCGCAGATGGCGAATCTTGCCTTGGATGGAAAATGGGATGAGGCGCGCGAACTGCACTATCGAATTCTGCCGCTGATGGAAATCAATTTCATCGAATCGAGTCCCGGGCCGGTGAAAGCGGCGATGGCGATGATGGGCTTGCTGGAAGAGAATTTCCGTCTGCCGCTGGTGCCGATTACTGAGAAGAGTCGCCTGCGTATTCGTGACGTGCTGGCAGAATTGGGAGTGATGGAGACAACCCATGCCGCTGCGTGATCAGATTGAGCAGTTAGCCGCGCGCGAAGGCGGCAATTATTCCGACGCGGACTTTGCGCTCTTCAATGAGTTCAAAGCCGCGCTCAATCGCGGCGAGATTCGCGCGGCTGAGCGCGATAAGAACGGCAAGTGGCAAACGAATGCCTGGGTAAAGCGCAGCATTCTGCTCGGCTTTCGCATGGGCGCGATCGTGGAGATGACGTCATCCGACGCGCCGCTGCAGTTTCTCGATAAGAATACTTATCCAATCCAAAGATTTTCGGCTAACGATCGCGTGCGGATCGTTCCGGGCGGATCGAGCATTCGCGATGGCGCATACATCGCACCCGGCGTCGTCTGCATGCCTCCGATGTTTGTGAACGCCGGCGCTTACGTGGATGAAGGCACAATGATCGACAGCCACGCGCTGGTCGGTTCGTGCGCGCAAATAGGAAAGCGCGTGCACATCTCCGCAGCCGCGCAAATCGGCGGTGTGCTCGAACCCGCCGGAGCGATGCCGGTAATTATCGAAGACGATGTGATCGTTGGCGGCAACTGTGGCGTTTACGAAGGAGCGATCGTGCGAGAGCGCGCCGTGCTTGCATCAGGCACAATCATCACCGGCTCGACCCCCGTGTTCGATTTGATTCGCGATCAAATCTATCGACGCGACGGCGATGCGCCGCTCGAAATTCCCGCCGGCGCCGTGGTCGTGCCGGGCTCGCGCGCCATCAACACTGACAAGGCTCGCGAATGGGGCCTGTCGCTATACGCTCCTGTCATCGTGAAGTATCGCGACGATAAGACTGACGCATCAACGCAGCTGGAGGAAGCACTGCGGTAATCGAAAAGAGATTTGGCAGAACTACACCTCACCGCTCGATTGTTGTCTCGGTCACGAGTGATCGCAAAAGTCGCCGCATCCGCGAAGTTCGTCGATTGGTTGCGCGTTATGGCGGTCCCACGGCAAAATGGGTAAAGAAGAGCAGTCCTCGAATGGAAATCGACGGCGACTATTTCGAAATTCATTGGTACGAGCATCCAGGGCTCGGTCGTTTTGAGGAGAAACATGTGAGAGTTGGCAGATTATGATCGTCAAGTTAAAGAAGAGGAACACAACATATCCTGATCTTACTCTCGGTCAGCCTTATGTCGTTATCGGTATTGAGGCAGATGACTTGCGCATTCTCAATGATGCCGGCAGACCATTTCTCTATCCGCCCGACATTTTTACTGTCGTCGATCGAAAAGAACCAAATGACTGGATCACCGAATTCGGTGAAGACCGCGAGCGATATTCCTATCCGCCTTCCCTCAACAAGCCGGGCTTCTTTGAGGATTTCTTCGACGAAAAAAGAAAGGCCGTCGTGACTTTCTGGCGCGTTGTCAATCAACGGCTCGCTGGTACTACGCGAAGAGCTGCGTTATTTTGCCTTTGAATCCCTTCCAACCACCTCCATTTCTCCGCGGCATCGAGAAGAGCATGATCCGAAAGATTTCGGATCGCGCGAAGCCGGGAAGTATCAGTCTCGGGCTCGGCGAGCCTGATCTGCCAACGCCGGAAGTCATCACGCGCGAAGCGATTCGGGTGATTCAGGAAGAAAAGAGTGGGTATACGTTGCAGGCGGGCATTCCCGCTTTGCGCGAGCGGATCGTCACCGATTACCCGCACATGAACCTGAATCTCGATCAGGTGATCGTCACGGCCGGTTCACAAGAATCGCTTTACCTCATCCTGCGGACACTGGTTGAGGAAGGCGACGAAGTATTAATTCCCAATCCGGGATTCATTCCTTATCCGCAAATTCTGAGGATGGTTGGCGGGCGCGCAATAACCTATCGTTTACCCGCTACTAAAGACTTTTTGTTTGACTCGGAGGATTTCAAGAGCAAGCTGACGCCCAAGACCAAAGCCATCATTTGCATCAGCCCATCGAATCCCACAGGACGAGTTTTGTCGCGCGACGACTTGCGCGCGATGGCTGATGCGGTGAACGAGATCGCCCCGAATGCTTACATCATCAGCGATGAAATTTATCGCGAGCTGTATTACACACCCGAGAGGCCGGCATCGATTTCCGAATTCTATCCGCGCACGATCGTTGTCAGTGGCTTGTCGAAATCTATGCGCATGACCGGTTGGCGCATCGGCTGGCTGGTCGGCGATGAAGCCGTGATGAAAGCTGCGCTGATCCTGCATGGCTACGTTGTGACGTGCGCCTCGAGCATCTCGCAGAAGGCTGCGCTGGCTGCGTGGACCGATGAAGCTGCCGCCGCCCGCCACGAATATCGCGCGATCTTTCATCGGCGTCGCGATCATCTGTTGGGATTGCTGCGCAACGAACTTGGCCTGCGCCGCGTGACGCCCGAAGGCGCGTTCTACACGATGGTTGATGTGAGCAAGTATGGCGATGAAATGACAGTAGCAGAAGCAGGACTCGAACACGGTGTGGTCACGATTCCAGCCACGTCGTTTGGCGATGAAAGTCGCGGATACTTACGGATTTCATTTTGTGCCGATGAAGAGCGCTTGAGTGAAGGCGTGCGACGATTGGACGAAGCGCTGAAGTCTTTGCGTTAGCTTTGCGGCTTGGCGCCTTTGCGAGAATTTCGTTTCACGCAAAGACGCGAAGACGCAAAGAATCGCAAAGATATGACTAAGAAATTTCGCGTAGGAATCCTCGGCGCCACCGGTGTCGTTGGGCAGCGCTTCATTCAACTACTCCAAAACCATCCGCAGTTTGAAGTCGCGGCGCTCGCGGCTTCCGACCGATCACAAGGGAAGACCTATGCCGAAGCGTGCACGTGGCGACTGCCCGGCGATATGCCGGAAGCGGCAAAACAAATTGTCGTCCAGGCTCCAGCGCCGCCGCTCGATTGCGATTTTGTCTTTTCGAGTTTGCCCACTGATATAGCCAAGCAAGCCGAGGAAGATTTCGCTCACGCCGGTTACCCGGTTATCAGCAATTCCTCGCCGCATCGCATGGGCGCGGACGTGCCGCTGCTGATTCCGGAAGTGAATCCGGAGCACCTCGAATTGATCGATGCGCAACGTACGAACCGCGAATATGACCGCGGCTTCATCGTCACGAATCCGAATTGTTCGGCAATTGCGATCGTCTTGGCGCTCGCGCCGCTTCACCAGAAGTTCGGCGTGACCTCGTGCGTCGTGACTACGATGCAGGCTCTGTCTGGCGCGGGTTATCCGGGCGTGCCATCGCTCGACGCAACTGACAACGTGATCCCGTTCATCGGCGGTGAGGAAGAAAAAGTCGAAGCGGAAACCCGCAAACTTCTCGGCACCGTCGGTCAGGGTTCAGTCATCGACTCCGAGATGAAAGTGAGTGCGCAATGCAACCGCGTGAACGTGACGGATGGCCACATGGCTTCGATTCGCGTGAACCTGTCGAAGAAGGCTGCGATTGATGAAGTTCGCGCGGCGCTCGCTTCATTCACGTCGCTGCCTCAGCAGTTGCGATTGCATTCCGCGCCTGAGAAACCAGTCATCGTTCGTGACGAAATCGATCGCCCGCAGCCACGCTTGGATCGCGACGCCGCTAAAGGGATGAGCGTCACCGTCGGCCGCCTCATGCCTGATTCAGTCTTCGATTATCGATTTATGGCGCTCGGCCACAACACGATCCGCGGCGCAGCGGGAGCGGCGATACTGAATGCGGAGTTGTTGGTCGCGAAGGGATACCTTGAGTCAGAACCGCTGCGGTAGCGGGCGGGCCGGTTCGATTTCTATCGCCGAAAGGTGGCCCGCCCGCTACCGCAGGCGGTTCTGACACCACTCCGTAATCACCCTCTTCAATTCATTCAACTGATCGTCAAAGAAATGGCCTGCGCCTTTTATTACTCGCAGTTGCGCGTCGCAATTCAAGGCAACGCGCTCAACTAGTTGGCGCAGCTTATCGACATTGCCATATTCGTCGTGCTCGCCATGCACGAAGAGGATCGGTTTGCGGCAGCGCTCCAGAAAATCAAAGTCGTATTTATCGACAGGCGTGCCGATGCTAATCAATCGAGCCACGCGATCGTCGTCGAGGCCCACTTCCAACCCCACGCGCGCGCCGAAGGAAAAGCCGCACAGAGTGATCTCCTCATTCGGATACTTCTCGGCGAGATAATCCAAACCAGCGCGCACGTCGTCGCGCTCGCCATAACCTTCGTCGTGCTCTCCGGTGCTCTGCCCCACGCCGCGAAAGTTAATTCGCAGCGTAATCAAGCCCGCATCGTTCAGGGCCGCCGCAGCCCGAAACACGACTTTGTTATGCATCGTGCCGCCGCCGAGTGGATGCGGGTGCAGCACTAGCGCCACGCCACGAACCGGCGCCTCGCGCGGCTCTTTCAGAATTGCTTCGAGCCGGCCATGCTCAACCGGAATAAATAGATTGCCTGCTGGATACATAACGCTCTGCCGATCGATTTTCAGTTGAGTGTTCGCAGTTGTCAAAGACGGCTCAAATCCTCTGATGATTGACTAGTGATCGAGAAAAGGATTAGCTTTTTCGCCTAAGCATGGACACTTCCAACTCCATCAATGGCATGCTCACACCAGCCGAAATGCGTAACATTTCGCGCGTCATCGCTGAGACGGCGTCGGACGCAATCATCACCATCAATGCCGACAGCGTCATTCTGTTCGTGAATCGGGCCACCGAAAAAATCTTCGGCTATTCGCATGATGAGTTGATTGGAGAGTCACTGACGATGCTTATGCCGGAGTATCTAAGGCATTTGCATCGCAACGGGCTGCGGCGCTACATCGAAACAAATGAGCGACACATGCAGTGGGAAGCCGTTCAATTGCCCGGCCTGCGAAAGGATGGGACAGAAGTACCCCTGGAAGTTTCGTTCGGTGAGTTCAGCGAAGACGGCCAACGTTATTTCACCGGCATTGCGCGCGATATTTCCGAACGCAAGCAGGTTCAGGAGGCACTGCGGCAAAACGAAGAGCACTTTCGGTCGCTGATCGAAAACGCGACGGACATTATCACCATCCTGGATCGCGACGGCACGAGGCGTTACGTGAGTCCGTCGATTCAACGAGCGCTCGGCTACAACCCGCAAGAATTGATCGGCAAGAACCCGTTCGACCTGGTCCATCCCGACGATCTTCCTGAATTACGTAAACTCTTCGCCAGCGGGCTGACTCAATCCGGCTACACAATCACCAAAGAGTTTCGCATCCGGCATAAGGACGGCTCGTGGAAGACGCATGAAGCTACGGCGCACAACTTGCTCGATGATGCGGCTGTGGGCGGCATCGTGATCAATTCGCGCGACATCACGGCGCGCAAAAGGCTCGAACGCCGCCTCAAAGTCCAATACGAAGCCGCGCGGATCCTCGCCGAGGCGGATTCGCTAAGCGACGCTGCCCCAAAACTTTTGCAAGCCATCTGCGAAAGCCTGAATTGGGATCTCGGTCAAATTTGGATCGTAGATCGCGAGGCGAATAATTTGCTGTGGTTGGCGAGTTGGCAGGTTGAATCACTGGGCGCGGATGATTTCATCAATGCTAGTCGCGCGCGCTTATTTGCCCGCGGTTCGGGCCTGCCGGGCCGCATTTGGACCGACGGCTTATCGCATTGGATTCACGACGTATCACAGGATGCTAATTTCCCTCGCGGCATCCTCGCCGATAAGGCGAGCTTGCGTTCGGCTTTTGGATTTCCCATCAAATTGGGCGATGAGATTTCAGGTGTGCTGGAGTTTTTCAGCCGCGATCTGCAATCGCCTGACGCTTCGCTGCTGGACGTGATGACCGCGATCGGAAATCAGATTGGGCAATTCGTCGAAAGAAAGCGCGCCGAAGAAGGGCGCGCCAGCCTGTTCGAACGCGAACAGCGCGCGCGCCTCGAACTCGAAGCCACGATGAACCGCATGCATCAGGTTCAGGTGGTGACTGAGGTGGCGCTCGCGCATCTGTCGCTCGATAAGTTGCTTGCTGAATTGATCGATCGAGTACGTGACACGATGGATGTCGATACCGTCGTCATCCTGTTGATGGAAGAAGACAATCATCTGGTGGCGTGGGCGGCGAAGGGATTGGAACTCGATCTAAGAATTCGGGTGCCGGTGGGTGCCGGTTTCGCGGGCCGCATCGCGCAACAAAAAGCACCGCTGGTGATTGATGACATCAATCGGGCCGAACTCTACACGCCATTCCTGCGCGAGCACGGGGTCAAGTCTTTGCTGGGCGTGCCGCTGCTAATCGAAGGAAGGGTCCTCGGCGTGATTCACGTGGGCCGCATGCAAAGACGTCCCTTCAGCGAAGACGATACGCGTCTGTTGGAGTTGGTGGCATTCCGTGTCGCACTGGCGGTCGATAATGCGCGATTGTTTGAAGAGGAACGCGCTGCGCGCCGCGAAGCCGAAGCTGCCAGCCGCGCAAAGGATGAGTTTCTTACCACGATTTCTCACGAATTGCGGACGCCGCTTACGCCAATCATCGGCTGGATTCACATGATTCGAAACGGGCTTTTGCCGAAAACCGAAACGGAGCATGGACTAGAAGTCATCGACAAGAATTCGCAGTCATTGAAGCGGCTCATCAATGATTTGCTCGACATGTCCGCAATTCTCAGCGGCAAGATGCGCATGGAGGAATCGCCCGTACTACTTCTTGATGCGGTCCGCGAGGCTGTCGAGGCGGTGCGCACGTACGCTGGCGCGCGCGAGGTGCGGTTGGAATTCAACGCCGGCAACTGCCAAAACGAATCGGTCACTGGCGATCGCACGCGCTTGATTCAGGCCTTCGTCAATTTGCTCGACAACGCGATTAAGTTTTCGGATCCGCGCGGGGTGGTCAAAATTAATTGCGAACGGAATGGCACCGAAGCAATCGTGTGCGTCGAAGATGCCGGACAAGGAATCGCGCCGGAGTTTCTCCCTTTCGTATTCGAGCGTTTTCGCCAGGAAGATGGATCAAAAACGCGGAGTCACGGCGGTCTGGGGCTCGGCCTCGCGCTGGTCAAGAGCTTCGTCGAAGCTCACAAAGGAACTATCGAAGCGGAGAGTGCGGGTCAGGGCCACGGCAGCCGCTTCACGATCCGTCTGCCGCTGCGGGCAGAACTCGGGCATTCAACAACGAGCGAGCAGGGCGCTCGCCCAGCGGTCTCTACGCCGGCGCCGGCGCATTTGATGATCATCGAAGACGACGCCGACACGCTCGAGATGTTGAGTGCCACGTTGAAGCGACATGGATTCCGAGTCAGCGCATTTGAATCGGCCGCAGAGATGTTGAAGCACGCGCCCGCGAATTCAGTTGACTTGATCATTTCTGACATCGGCATGCCGGAACTTGACGGCTTTGAAATGATCAAGCAATTGCGCGCGCTGGCGAGTTACAAATCTGTTCCCGCGATCGCTCTTTCCGGTTATGCGGCGCCGAAGGACGTGAGGACCGCGATGGCCGCAGGCTTCGATGCGCACGTATCCAAGCCGGTCGATCCTGCTGAGTTGACCACGATCGTAAACAAATTGCTGAAGAAGAGCGGCCGCGCCGAACGTGAATCAAAAGGCCAGCGCGACGCTCCCAAAGCATGAAGTTAATCGCGTCTCCCGAACGTTCGCCGCAACTGGTATAGAGCGTTGTGCCGAATCTAGCCGGGGTTACTCGAACCAGCGCTTTACTATCTTCACCGGTAGCCGCGCAGTTTTTGATCCGCGCAAACCAAACCACGAAACGCCTTCCTGCAACATGTCGAGTTCCAGAATGTATTCGCCCGGATTCTTGGGTGCGTTAACGGCAAGTTGAAACTCGGTCTCTTCTCCCGGGCCCAAGTCCCGCATTAACGGCGCGCGCCCATCATCGTTCGCGACGACGTTCCCATCTTTGTCCAGCCAGTGATTGCCGAGATTAATTTGAAACCGATCGCCCGCGCGTTCACGCGCCAGCCAACGAACGCCGCTGATGTTTCGCACCGCGATGCGGAGAGTCGCATGTTCACTCGTCTGCAATTGGCTTGGATATTCGATCGGTCGAATCTCAGCCCGCAGAGCTTCGAAACTTAGTGGCGCAAGTTCTCGCGGCGTTCCGTGCGCGATGTAAACGGTGTACGGATCGCGACGAAAGATCGTCTGGCAACGAGGGCAAGTGCTCTCGGTGCTGATCACGACGGCGCCCTCGGGTGCAGAAACATCCGGAGGAAGCATGACGAACTTGCCCGGCGGCAGATGTTGCTGCGTTTCATACCACGCCACTTGAATGTAGCCCGGAACCGGTGATGTGTGCGCGACGTAAACCGGCTTTGCCCCGGACGCATCCACCGCCAATGGCAGAATCGTCGAGAAGTAGTCAGCGTCAAAAAGATAAAGCCGCTGCGGCGCGTTCGCTCTTTGTCGATGCATCCATTGAAAGTAGATTCCTTGCGCCAGCATCAGCACGATGGCGATCGCCGCAATCGCCTGGCGCGCGCGAGTTTTCTTTTCGACCAACCAACAGAGCGCCGGAATCATCAGCACGATCAAAAAGATTGGGACGGCGCACAAACGCAGCGTGTGCAGATGATCTTTCGTGAATGATGACGGCACAAAGGACATTGCCAAGCCGTAAACGACAAATCGCCACCAGGCGTCAACTCGTCTTTCTCTAATGAACAGCGCCAGGCTGACCAACGCGAGCAGGAACGTCGCTGCCAATAATTGTCCAACGCCATACAGCGCGGCGATTTGAAAGTAATCAGGATCGCCGCGCACGATCATCCCCCACATGTTCAAGTTGGCGACGTAATGCTTGATGAATTCCCAGGCGATCTCGACGTAACTCATTTGCGGGGTGATGTAAGTAATCACGTCGAATCGATAGCGCAGCGCGCCGGGATGCCGATAGTGGAAAATCAAGATCGGAATGAGCAAGATGGCAAAAAGCAGCCACACCCGGAGAATCGACGACCAGCGCACCCGCTCGCGAAAAAACAGCAGTCCCAACGCCAGCATTGGCGCAAGCAGACGCCCAATCGAATACGTGTAAGTCAAAAGCGCGAGCGTCGCGGCCAGGAGTAATGCATCCGGCCAACTCCACTTGGTCCTTTCCGATAACCAATGGACACGCAAGAGGAACAGCGCGAGCAGCAGTGGATACAACGCGACTTCGACAACCACATGACTCAGCTCAAATAACCACGGCATCAAGAGAGTCGCAATCATTACGACCATCGCGATGGAACGACGCCGGCTGATGCGCCACGCAAGGATGCCAATCAAAAGTGCGGCCATAAGCCCGGCTGTCTCACTGAACATCCGTGCAACCGAAATGCTTGGGCCAGTGACGCGATAGATCGCCGCCAATAAGTAGATGTAAACGGGGTTCTTGTACTCGCCGAACGCGCGAAAATAGAGCGGCCAGGCAACGCCAGCTTCGTCACGGCCCGATTGCGAAATCAGGAACGCGTTGTAACCCACGGACGATTCATCGATGAACGAGCCCGCCGGAATCCGTCCGCGGTCGTGCAGGTACAGCGCCGCGCCGGCCAGAAGCACGAACAAAAGAGCGAGAGTTGTCGAATAACGATGAAAGAAAGTTTGAGAGGGCGGCGACATTTGTTTGGGAATTAATGTTCGTCCTCTCGGAAGAGATAAACCGATCCGCCAAAGACGGCTTCCGGTATGCGATGACGATAGGCATCAAAGAAATTCGCGCGCTCAGTCTCGGTGGCCCAATGCCCTTTCAGTCGCAGCAGCTCAGGCACAGTGGATCCATTCAAAAAGCTCGCGCCGATCGCGATGTAACGGGTCTTTTCAATTTGGACATCGTCATAGCGCGCGACCTGAATCGGATCCACGCCGTAGTGATGCAGCATGATGAAGTCGCCCAGAAAACATGACCGCACCTTGGTCTCGCCGCGCTCACGCAAATACGCCGCAACGGCGGCCGTGTCGTCGCCCCATTCGACATTCGAATCCGACAAGTACCACCAATGCGGATGCGCCGACGCTAGCTGATTCATGTAACTAACATGATTGGGATACGCGCGCGCGGCCTCAACAACCATCCACGACATCAAGGCAATCGACGCGACCAGGCCCGCTCGTAGCAGTTTCCTTGATTTGAGCAAACGCGCGATCAACGCCCCGCCCAGCATGAATAGAAACGGATACGCCGGCAAGTAGTAGCGGACGCCGATGTCGATGCGACTCTCGAGCACATAGATCGTGTATACGAGCCAGGGGACCAACAACCAAAGCCATCGCGCATCACGCCTCTTGATCCACTCGTAAGTCGCCCAGGCGAGCGAAGCCAGCGACAGCAATAAAAATGGAATCGTCGTCTTCAACGCAAACGCCACCGGAAAGTAGTACCACCAACCCATGCGGCCATACATGCCGAGAAATCCCGCCGGATGCCCTTCCGCGTTGTGACGCACCTGCCTGAGGATTCCCAGAATGAAGTCAGCCGGCAAGATGTGCGACAGCAGACTCGTCAGCAGCGTCACCGTGCCGGCTACGCGAGGAAATGATTCCTGAATCCAACGAGCATCGGGTGCGCCAATCGATCGATGCTGAAAAAGATATCCGGCGTTGATGATTAAAATCATACCAACGATGACGATTGCGGCATGGACAATCACATCTCGTCTCCTGACCTTTGCCGTGCGCCAGAGGATGACGCCAAAGAACACCGCCAGGATCGGCCCAGCCAGCAACATCGAGAACTTTGCCAGCAACGCAAACCCAGCCGCTAAACCGATCCACATCGCGCCTTTGAACGATCGGTTCTGCGCATAGCGATACAGCGCCACGAAGAGCAGCAGATAGCCGAGCGTCGCCGGAATATCGGTCTGCACGACTCGGCCGTGAGCCATGACGGTTGGTTCGAGCACGAACAACGCGACGGCAAGTACCGCCGCGAATGCCCCGAACAATTCGCGAGCAAAGCGAAAGATGACCACTCCAAGACAGACGCTCAAAAGGATCATCGGAATGCGCGGCCAGAACGAAAGCGACGCAAACATCTCGGGATTGTTCTCCCAAAAACTCTCGGCGTAAGACCATTTTTCGGGAATCGATCCGGGATCGCCTTTGATTTGCTCCGGCTTGATTTCTTTAGGCTGAACGAACAACAACGGAATCGCCGCCGAAATTTTCGCCAGCGGCGGATGTTCATTCACAAGTTGGAAGTTGCCCGTGGCCAGATGATAGTATGCCGACGGAATCATCACGATCTCGTCAACCGTAATGCTCTTGCGCGAAACTACCGCGAACATTTGCACCGACATCGCTGCGAGCAGAGCGGCGCAAGCCAACCCGGCAATGTTAGCCGTGGCCCACGCGCGCACTTTGCTTAACGCACGCGCTGGATCGATCTCGATCGTTGCTTCGTCCGTTGTCGCGATCTGATTCAATGACTGGTCCATCCAATTCCCGTCTGAAGATCAAGTCTGATTATGTCGCAGGTTTAGTTGTCGCGCTCGCTCCGCTCGTCTATTTTCTTCCAGCTTTGCGCGAAGGGCGCGTACTGTCACCTGACGACGGTGTGATTTTCAACGTGCCTTTGCGCGTGGCGGCGGCAAATATCATTCGCTCAGGATACGTGCCGCTTTGGGATCCCTTCATCTTCTGTGGCCTTCCGCTTCACGGCGCGGCGCAAGCCGGCATCCTGTTTCCGCTCAACTGGTTCTATCTGATCGCCTCCGCGCCGGTCGCTACCAATCTGATGATGCTTTCGACCTACGCCGTCGCCGCGGTTGGAGCATATGCCTATGCGCGTCGAGCCGGCGCCGACATTGCTGGATCAATCGCCACGAGTCTGATCTGGCAATGGAGCGCGTTCATGGTCGAGCAAATCGGCCACACAAACATTCTGCACACCGCCGCACTGATGCCCTGGACGCTGTGGGCGACGGACGGATATCTCGCGAACGAAAAACGTCGTCGCGCTGTGCTGCTAATCGTCTTGATTGCATTACAAGTTTTTGCGGGCCATCAACAGACACTCTTCTATTCCCTGCTGCTTACTGCCGCGTACGCTTTGGTCATGTCACGCTCGTTCGGAAAAGCGCGACGCACATATTTCGGATTTGCGGCTTTCATCTTTGCAGGATTGGCGCTGGCGGCGGTGCAAATCTTACCGACGTTCGAGTTGCTGCGCAACAGTATGCGCGCCACTGCGACGTACGACTTCTTCGGCTCGTTTTCGCTGCCGCTGGGATTCCTACGAACTTTTTTCGCGCCCTACGTTTTGGGCGGCGGCAATGGCCTCATGTTCCGCGCACCTTACATTGGCCAACCATTCTTCGGCGAATACGCCGCGTACGCCGGTATTCTCACGCTGATGCTCGCGGTGTTCGGCATCATTTTGAAGCGCGACACGCGGACAAAATTTTGGGCGGCGGTCTTTGCTATCGCACTCTTTCTCGCAATCGGCCGGTTTATGCCGTTCGGTCTGTATAAAGTTTTCTATCAACTGCCGCTCCTGAACCTCTTTCGCAGTCCTTCGCGGCACATGATGGAAGTTCACTTCGCCCTGGCGGTATTGGCGGGTCGAGGCATTACTTCGATTCGAGCGGCTGAACGACCGAGAGCCTTCACCGCGAAAGTCGCCGGCGCGATCGTCTTTCTAATCACCTGCATCACGGTCACGTGGTTTCGTCCGGCAGCGTTTCATCTGAGCCGCGAAGTACCGGTCAGCATTCTGCGCGCGCCTGAGTTGTTCCTGCCGATTTTCATGGCGGCGCTCAGCGCGGTCGCCTTTGTTATTTTTGTCCGTTCAAAGAACCGACGCGCGCTCGTCTTCGTGTTTGCGGTTTTGATTTTTGATCTGTTCATGTACGGCAACGGCAGTTCGTGGCGAACACACAGCCCCGAACGCGATTCGGAGTTGTGGCGTGAACCCGAGTCAGTAAAGTTTTTGCGCGAGCATCAGTCGCAGGACACCAACGCCAGGTTTCGCATTCTGACTCAGGATCAGGCTTTCGATCCCAACGCGCCGGTTCCGGTTGCGACGCCCGAAGGCTTCGATTTTTCGCTCCAACCGGACATCTACATGATGCACGGAATTGAGAATGCTTCCGGCTACGATGGCTTTGGTTTGTCGCGCTATAGCCATCTCGCCGGTGACATGAAAGTTTGGGGCGAACTTACCGAACCCGATCGCACGTTGCGCGGAGAAAGTCGCGAAATCGATCTAATTAACGTGCGTTACCTGTTGACGCGGCCGTCGATTGCGATTTCGGCGCCGCGAAGATTTCCGGAAGCGACGAAGAGTTTCGGAAATCAAAAGTTTGCTGAAGCCGATTTAGGTCAGCCGCCGATCGCATCGGGTCAAAGATTGTCTTTCAACGTGCCCGAAACGGAGATCGATCACATCGCGCTGTTGACCAGTCTGAACTGGTCAGACGTCATTCCCGATAACACGGTGATTGCCACCATCGCGCTGCATGACAAAGATGGCAAGACAACCACTTTTGATTTGCGCGCGGGCGATGATTCATCTGAATGGTCTTATGATCGCCCCGATATTCGCGCGCGCATCAAACACAAACGCGCGCCCATCGCCACCAGCTATCCGGTCAACGACGCAAACGGAAACTTTGAAGGACATACGTACGTCAGCTCGTTCGCGTTGCCGGCAAAGATCGTTGTTACTTCCGGCTCGATCAAGGTTGCCGCAATCAAAGACTCACCGCAATTGAGTTTGACCGTCGCACGCGTCTCGCTCGCGAACGGTGAGGAGGCGTATCCGCTGCGAAGCGAATGGATCACGAAGGGTGCTGCATCTGCGGCCAATGAACCGGCACCCAGCGTTGTGAACGATCAGCGTTGGAAGAAAGTCGCCGATTTGAAAGATGTCTCGATCTTTGAGAACGCGCGAACGTTACCGCGTGTGTGGCTCACCGGCGAAGCGCGCACCTTGCCCGAGAACGAGATCCTGCAAGTCATCCGCAGTGGAAAATTCACCGATGGCCAAATGTGGGATCCGCTTCGCGTCGCGCTGATCGAAGGCAGAATTACTCTCAACTCAAATACTCGTGACGACAGTGCTTCAGCATCATTGACCAGGTATGAGCCGAATCGCGTCAGCGTGAAAACTAAATCGACGGCGCCCTCAATTCTCGTACTCAGCGAGAACCATTACCCCGGCTGGCGCGCCTACGTCGATGGAAATCTGGTTGACACACTCCGAATCGATTACAACCTGCGCGGCGTGGCCTTGCCCGCCGGCGAGCATAACGTTGAGTTCGTCTATCGCCCGAAATCCGTCGTAATTGGATTACTTGTTTCGCTCCTGACAGCAGTTGCTCTGGCCGTTTGGACCGCATCGGCGCGCTGGACTGCGCGAGCCAAACGGTAGAATCTCCCGAAATCCCTCTGCCAAACTCAATTTCCGCGAAGGCGTGCAACCAATAACGCGCGCATTTCGTAGGGAATTTACGGCGCGAAGCGCTTGCTTGCTTGGCAACTCCGCGCTCCCGTACAATCTCAGATTGCATTCACTCGTTGATTCAAGAGCGGTATCAAAATAGATGGCAAGTTTCGACAAAATATTAACCAAAGTTTTCGGCAGCAGTAACGAGCGATTTCTGAAATCGATTCGTCCGGTAATTGAGCAGGTTAACGCGTTCGAACCGGAAATTCAGAAGCTTTCTGACGATCAGCTTCGCGAAAAGACGGCGCAGTTCAAGGCGCAGATTCAGGACGCGATCAAAGACGCGCGTGACAAGGACGATCGCAAATACAAAGAGCAGGAAGCGCTGAACGAGATTCTTCCCGAAGCTTTTGCGGTCGTTCGCGAAGCCAGCAAGCGCACGACCGGCATGCGTCACTTCGATGTGCAATTGATCGGCGGGCTGGTTCTGCATCAGGGAAAAATTTCCGAGATGCGCACCGGCGAAGGCAAGACGCTGGTCGCAACTCTGCCTGCTTATCTCAACGCGCTGACTGGGCGCGGCGTTCACGTCATCACGGTCAACGACTATCTCGCGTCGCGCGACGCGGAATGGATGGGCCAGATTTATCGCTTCCTCGGACTCGAAGTCGGTTGTATTCAGAACGACATGGACGACTTCGAGCGGCAGACGGCTTATGCTGCCGACATTACCTACGGCACGAACAACGAGTTCGGCTTCGATTACCTGCGCGACAATATGAAGTTCGATCTCGCGACGTGCGTGCAACGTGGGCACTATCACGCGATCGTTGACGAGGTCGATTCAATCCTGATCGATGAAGCCCGCACGCCGCTGATCATCTCTGGTCCGTCGGAAGAATCCACTGAGAAGTATTACCAGGCCAACGCGATCATTCCCCAGCTCGTGCGCGGTGAGGAACTCGAAGAAAACAAGAAGACTGGCGACTACGTCGTTGATGAGAAGAACCATTCGGCGGTGCTGACGGAAGAAGGTGTGGACAAAGCTGAGCGCCTGCTGGGCGTCGGCAACCTTTATGATCCGGGCAACATGGAGTTGCTGCATTGCGTCGAGCAGGCTCTGAAAGCGCACACGCTTTATCGCCTCGATCACCAATACGTCGTACAGGACGGCGAAGTGATCATCGTCGATGATTTCACTGGTCGCTTGATGAAAGGCCGTCGCTGGTCTGACGGTTTGCACCAAGCCGTTGAAGCCAAGGAAGGCGTGAAGATCGAACGCGAGAACCAGACACTAGCGACGATCACTCTTCAGAATTACTTCCGTCTTTACGAAAAACTTTCCGGCATGACCGGAACGGCGGAAACCGAGGCTGCGGAATTTCATGCAACGTACAAGCTCGACGTGATCGTCATTCCGACGCACATGCCGATGGTGCGAAAAGACAATCCGGACGTTATCTATCGCACGCTGCCGGAAAAATGGGACGCGGTCGTCGAAGAGATCAAGGAGTTGCATGAGAAAGGCCAGCCAGTTCTAGTCGGAACAGTCTCGGTCGAAAATTCTGAACTAATTGCGCGCAAGCTGCAGCGCATCGGTGTGCCGCACAACGTCCTCAACGCGAAGTATCACGAACGCGAAGCGGAGATCGTTGCGCAAGCAGGCCGCAAAGGCATGGTCACGATCGCCACGAACATGGCCGGCCGCGGCACCGACATTCTGCTCGGCGGCAACCCGGATTTCATGACGCGCGAATTCCTGAAGGAACAGGAGATCGATCCTGACGAAGCCACGGAATCGCAATGGCAGCAGGAATACAACAAGGCCAAGCGCATCGTCGAGGCCGAGCACAAAGAAGTTGTTTCGCTGGGCGGGCTACACATCCTCGGCACTGAGCGTCACGAATCACGCCGCATCGATAATCAGCTTCGCGGACGCGCCGGACGACAGGGCGATCCGGGATCATCGCGGTTCTTCCTTTCGCTGGAAGACGATCTGATGCGCATCTTTGCCGGCGACAAGGTGAAGGCGCTAATGCAGCGGCTGGGAATGGAGCAGGGCGTCGCGATCGAATCGAGCATGGTTTCCAAGCGAATTGCGGCCGCCCAGAAATCCGTCGAAGGCCGGAACTTCGAGACGCGCAAACACCTGCTGGAATACGACGACGTGATGAACAAGCAGCGCGAGACCATCTACGGTCTGCGCCGCCAGTTAATGGAAGAGCCCGATCAACGCGAGTATCTGATGGGCGAAACGGGAGTCGCGCGCGACCTGCTTTCCGACATCACGCGTCAGTATCTTGATCCGAATGTCTCGATTGATGATTGGGACGTCGAAAACTACAAGGTTCAGGTTCACACCATCTACGCGCTTGATCCCGACGCGGAAGGCATTGACTTTCAGAAATCTTCGGCTGAAGAAATTGAAGAAACGATTTGGGAGAAGCTGAAAGCGAAGTACGCCGATAAAGAAAAGCAGATCGGTGACGAAGCGATGCGCACTTACGAGCGCATCATCATGCTCAACATCATCGACGCGCAGTGGAAAGATCACCTGCTGGCGCTCGATCACCTGAAGCAGGGCATCGGTCTGGTTGGATACGGACAAAAAGATCCGCTGGTCGAGTACAAGAAGGAGAGTTTCGATCTCTTCCAGGCGATGCTCGATCGCATCGACACGACGACGATTCGCTCACTGTTCAATCTGCAAGTTGTCGCGGAAGAATCGCCTGACGAAATTCGTCGCCGTCGCTTAGAGGCGCGTCGTCGCGGGAATCGCTCGATGCAGTTCACCGGCCCAAATCAGGGCGCGGCGGCTGCGGGTGAAGAAGCCGGCAAGGTCAAAACCGTCGTCCGCGATCAACCCAAAGTCGGCCGCAACGATCCTTGCCCTTGCGGCTCAGGAAAGAAATATAAGAAGTGCCACGGCGCGGGACTCTAAGCCTCACAACGAATGCTCTTGCGCCAATTCAAAGAAGAGTTCCATTCCCTTCCTCATCTCCTCATCCATCGTGAACGCGATGTTCCGGGTGAGATAATCTCGAATTTCCTCGCGGCTTAACCCGAGTTGAGTTTCATAGGTCGCACCGATGTCTTCCAGGTTCGCCAAACCTTCATCCCGCGCTGCGGCGAAATCGATTAAGTGCGCGGCAATGGCCGTTTCTTTTCGGTTCATCCACATCGCAAACACAAATCCGAATCCGGTGTAGTCGTGCCACATCGTCGCCAGATCGAAGACGAGAAATTGATTGCGGGGGATCTTCATCGCCGGATCGCCGATGATCAGCGCGGCGTCCGCGTTCATGAGCATGGTTTTCAAGTCGGGCGGCGACGTTAGCCATTCGGGCTCGAACTTTAGAAACTCGCGGAAGATGATTTTCACCAATGCTACCGAAGTTCGCGATGAGTTATCGAGGGCCACTCGCTGGATCTTTTTCAAGTTGTTCTTGCGAGTTACGAGGACGACGCTGCGCACGGCCGAACGGGAGCCAACGCAAACGTCGGGAATCATTTCGACGTCCGCGATTCGCAGCGACTCGATGATCGGAACCAGCGCCGCATCGACTTCGCCGTTCGCCAGCATTTCCGCACAGCGCGCCGGCGCGGTATCGGTAATCAACTCAACCGCGTCGCGTTGCGAGCCCTTGAGAAAACTCCAAATCAGCGGCGCGGTGTTGAGATACGTGGAAGCCGCAAGGCGCGGCAATTGTCCCACAATGTCTGTGCTCATAATGTAACGGCGTTACGAGCCCCAACTTTAGTCGGGTTTTCAATGCTACGCAAAACCCAACTAAAGTCTGTACTCCTGACCCGTCTTTGCGCGGACTAACTTTGAGCTTATATTTGGTCGTACTAACGATGCCAATCTACGACATTACGAACTTGATTCGCGCCGAGATGCCCGTTTACGAAGGCGATCCCGGCGTTGAGATCGCGCCATGGACTTCTTTGGACAAAGGCGATTCGTCGAACGTTTCGTTCCTGCATTTCGGCGCGCACACCGGCACGCATGTGGACGCGCCCGCGCATTTCATCAAAGACGCGGCGAAACTTGACTCGCTTTCGCTCGATATTTTGATTGGGCGCGCGCGGGTGGTGCGCGTTCCTGATGAAGTGATGGAGATCCATCGCAGCTTTCTTGAACAACTTAATTTGGCGAACGTCGAGCGCATCCTCTTTCACACTCGCAACTCAGGGTTCTGGAACGAAGCTTTTCGCAAGGACTTCACGCACTTGCTGCCGGAAGCCGCGGAGTATTTGGTTGAAAAAGGAATCAAGCTGGTCGGCACTGATTATCTTTCGATCGAAAAGTTTCATTCGGGTCATCACCGGACCCACATTACTTTGCTTTCGAACGGCGTGGTGATTTTGGAGGGGCTGAACCTGAGCGAAGTGCCGGACGGCAACTACGAATTGATTTGCCTGCCATTGAAAATCGCTGCAGGCGCCGGTGATGGCGCGCCGGCGCGAGCGGTGCTGCGAACGCTCTGATATTTGCGGCGAGCTAACGCGCGCCGTCGGGCAGTAGCCCGACTCTAAACGGTGAAAAAAGAAAACTCGAAACCCGATCATCAATATCGCGAACGCGTTTACAAGATCGTACGCCGCATTCCGGCTGGCCGAGTCATGACTTATGGGCAAATCGCTTACATGCTCGGCGAAGGTTACACGCCGCGCACGGTTGGCTTCGTCATGCATGGCGCGGATGAAAGCAACACGCCGTGGCATCGTGTGATCAATTCACAGGGCAAGTGTTCGACCGGCCGCGTCGTGCTGCCCTCTGACAAACAACAACGAATGCTCGAGAACGAAGGTGTGAAGTTTGATAAGAGTGGTCGCTGCGATCTTGAAACCTTTCTTTGGAAACCGCGTAAGACCAGCAAAGCTGCGGCGATGAAAGCTCGCGCAACTCTGTATCGCAGCAAACAAGCTGCAAAGGAAAAGCGATGAACATTGATCCTCAACCCCAAAACGCGCCGTACGAAGTTAGCCCGCGCCGCTACTCCGTTTCGCATCAAATGGCGACGACCGCGTTTGAGTTGCCGAACTTCCGGGTGGTGCAAACGCTCGGTGTGGTGCGCGGCATCGTAGTGCGTTCGCGAAATGTCTTTGCGACGCTCGGCGCTACGTTTCAGCAAGTCGTCGGCGGCAACATCACGATCTGGACGCGAATGTGCGAAGAGACGCGACGTGACGCCTTCGAGATCATGATCCAGCATGCTTCCGAAATCGGCGCGAACGCCATTATCGGCATGCGTTACGACACGACCGAAATTTCAACCGGCGTGACGGAAGTCCTCGCTTACGGCACCGCGGTGATCGTCGAACCCACGGATTCAGGTTATCGCGCATGAGCCAGACCGATTTGGATCCGCGCAAACTCGAGCGCGCGCGCAAAGCCTTCAGCTCAGTGGCCTACGCAAAGTTTCTCGGCCTCGAGATGGGTGAAGTCGGCGATGGCACCGCGAGCATTCATCTCGAAGTTCGCGACGAGCTTTTGCAGATTCATGCCGTGGTGCATGGCGGGGCGATCGCTTCGCTGATTGACACGGCCTCAGCGTTTGCGCTCCTTACCAGGATCGAACTTGACGAACGCGTGACGACCACGGACCTCACAATTCATTACCTGAGACCGATTAGTTCCGGACGCATGACTGCCACCGCTAACATCGTTCGCGGAGGTCGCCGTTTGTTCGTGCTGTCCATCGATGTTCGCGACGAGAGTGACAAGCTTCTGGCGACGGCCCTCACGACTTACATCAAGATCAGTTGAAGTTCACGAAAAGCCTCAGCAAAACAGCCGAAAATTGCCATAGACAACCTCGTCTCTGAAATGCCAAAATAGTTTTGGCCCGCTTGCCCCGGCGAGTTCCGCATCCTCATCAATCACAGCTAACGCACATGCATTCTCTTTACGATATGCTCTTGGCTCAGCACGGCCGTCAACTCGTGCCGGTGCGCTGTGCGTATTCGACGGTCACGCAGCTTCATCGCTACTTTGAAGAGGTTGTCCTCGAAAATAATCTGAATGCTCTGGTGATCGAGTCGCTGCCGCTTTCTTCGAAGCGTAGCGTCAGATCAAAAGTCCGGATTCGCGATCTCGCGCGCGGCCGCCGCGCCTTCTTTTTCGTTCATCAGGCAGACGCGGTGACCGATCTCGCCAGCAGTCTCGGATCGGCCGGACCGATCATTCTGCCGCAAACGATTGATGCTCATGTCAACGAACATTTCATCGTGATTGCCGACGCGCGGTTCTCTGCCCTGTTGGCCACGGTGCGCGGTCGTGCAGACGCGCGCGTGGGCGCTGACGAAGTTATCTGGACCTTCGAGCCGGACATCGTCTATTCCGCACTTGAATATCTGATGGGGCGCGTGGGCGCCGAACATCCTTACCACGCCGCAGTGTTCGGGTCGGCGGTGCGGACGTCAATGCCGAAAGCGACGTCGCTACAGCTCACGATCAGTGTCACCACTAAAGTTGCCCATTTGCTTCAGGAGCAAGCCGGACGCGAAATCGCGGTCAATCGGATCGCTACTGCAATTCGTGAATCGCTCGAGCTGGGCGTGATTCTGCAAAAGACTGTCGATGAGGTCGGCGTGGCACTAAACGTCGCGAACTGTGCGTTACGGGTGGAAGGAAACAGCAGCGAACAAGCCTTGACCTATTTCTATTTCGACGACCCAGCGGAAAAAGCAACCGAGAGATTAAGTCAGAATCTCGATCGTCACTGTCTGCACTTCGCCGAGCGACAGGAAGTGATTGTGGTTGACGGAGATGATTTAGCCCAAGCCGATCCACAATTACCGCATGCTGTAGTGCCGCTGGTTTTTCACGAAAGGTTGATGGGCGCCCTGCAGGTAACTTCTGCAGACCCAACCCGCGTATGGCACGAAAATGAAATCCTTCTGCTGCGCACCGTCGCCGATCAAGTTGCCGTTGCCGTCAATCACGCGGCGTTGTTTGCGCAAATCCAGCAACAGGCGCTGACCGATGCTTTGACCGGCTGCTACAACCGTCGCTCTTTTGAAATGCAACTCGACAAAGATATTCAGATGGCGAAGCGCGCAAATCATCCGTTGTCGCTCATCATGCTGGACCTCGATCGATTCAAGCATTTGAACGATACGGCAGGTCACGACGCCGGCGATGAAGCGCTTCGTCTGTTGGCCAACTGTTTTCGTCAGGAGCTGCGCGGCGCCGATTCTGCGGCGCGTTTCGGCGGCGATGAATTCGCGTTGATTCTGCCGCAGGCGCAAACCGAAGGCGCAATGCAGGTCGCTGAGCGTCTCCGCCAGCGGATCGAAAAAATTACCATTCCGGGCTTCGGCAATCTGACCACATCGATTGGGATTGCCACCTTTCCGCAGCACGCGAACTCGCGGGCCGACCTTTTCCGCGCGGCGGACAATGCACTCTATGCAGCTAAACGCGCCGGCCGGAACCGAGTTGTGCTTTCAGAAGCAGTCGCCGATCCAAGCCATCAAACGGCGCTTCCCGCTGATGACGGTTCCACCCCCGATGTCGCCAGCGAGCACGTCATGTGATTTCACCTTCTCGGCCCCTCACTTTGCGACGCGTCTCGTTCTCACTTAAACTCAAACTTCAGAGCTAACAATTCTTCGAGCATCCTCGAAAGATATTCCTGGATCGTTGAAGCTAATTCTCTGAGTTTGAGTCCATGGGTGATCTGCGCAAATTCCTTAGCTATTTTCGGCCCTACAAAGTTTCGCTGATTATCGGCATCGCTTGCATTCTGGCGGGCGTGATCTTCAACGTCAGCATTCCGCTGATCGTCGGCAACGCCATCGACGCGAACTGGACAGAGATCACCTGGACCAAACTGACAATCGCTGCTTTGAAGGTGTTGGGCGCCAGCGCTCTGAGCGGCGTCTTTCTGTTTCTCCAGCGACGCATCCTCATCGGCATGTCGCGGCACGTCGAATACGATCTGCGCAATGACTTTTATGCGGCGTTAGTCGATCAGCCATTGTCTTTTTTCCACGAGCATCGCACCGGAGACTTGATGGCCCGGGCGACGAACGATCTCGCGGCCGTGCGACAGCTCGCCGGCCCGATGATCATGTACTCGCTCCAGACAGTTTTTGTCGTCGTGATCATCGTGCCAATCATTTTCGCGATCAGTTGGAAGCTGACGCTGTTGTTGTTCGTGACCATGCCTTTGGTATCGCTTACCGTCAAGTTCTTTGGCCAGCAAGTCCACATCCGATTCGAAAAGATCCAGGACTTCTTTTCGCAAATCACCGCGCGCGCGCAGGAGAACTTTACCGGCGTGCGGGTGGTCCGCGCGTACGCACAGGAGAGCGCTGAGATCGAGGCCTTCAACAAACTGAATTACGAGTACGCGCAAAAGAACCTCAGCCTGGTTCGCATCGACGCAATCATGCGGCCGCTGATGATGTTTCTGATTGGCTTCGGGTTCGTGCTGATTATCTGGGCGGGCGTGCCGCTGGCCGCGCGCGGCCAACTGACCGTCGGCCAATTCACTGAATTAAACATGTATCTGTTCCGTTTGATTTGGCCGTTGATTGCGATTGGTTATGTCGTGAATCTTTATCAGCGCGGTTCGGCAAGCTGGAAACGCATGCAGGCCATCGCGACAGTCAAACCACTAATCGCCGATGCGCCGGACGTGAAACAGCAGCAACCGATTCAAGGAAAGATCGAGTTCCGCAATCTGACGTTCCGTTATCACGCCGATTCTGAGCCGGAGCTGCACGACATCAACCTGACAATCGAGGCCGGCCAGACGGTAGCGTTCGTTGGTCGCACCGGAAGCGGCAAATCGACCCTGGTGAATTTGATTCCGCGGGTGATGGAAGCTCCCGCCGGTTCTCTGTTCATCGATGACGTTCCGGTGGACCAGTATCCGTTGGCCCAACTGCGCCGCGCGGTCGGCTACGTGCCGCAGGAAACCTTTCTCTTCAGCAATTCGCTGGCGAAAAATATTTCGTTCGGGGTCGAGAACGGCGAACGTGACAAGGTTGAATGGGCGGCGGGAGTCGCCGGCCTGAGCGACGATGTGCGCGATTTCCCCGACGGCTTTGACACACTGGTCGGCGAGCGCGGCATCACGCTTTCGGGCGGACAGAAGCAACGCACGGCGATCGCGCGGGCCGTTATGCGCGAGCCGAGGATTCTGATTCTCGACGACGCGCTCTCGTCGGTTGATACGTACACGGAAGAAAAGATTCTTTCGCAGCTGCGCGGCGTCATGCGCCAACGTACGAGTTTGATTGTTTCGCATCGCGTCTCGACGGTACGCCATGCCGATTTGATTTGCGTGCTCGACGAAGGCCGCATTATTGAACGAGGCACGCACGACGAATTGCTCGCGCTTGGCGGTGAATACGCAGCGCTGCACGAGCGGCAGTTGTTGGAAGAAGAGTTGGCGGAGGCGTGAGTCAGTATCGCCCGCATCAGCGGGTGTAGCAAAGAAGCGAGCAAGGATGCTCGCGACCCGCAGGCAAGGATGCCTGCGCTCCATAACATGTCAACAGCAGTCAAACAATTTCACGAAGAAGAAGCCATCGGCAAGACGTATGACTTCCAGGTCGCGAAGCGTCTGCTCGGGTATCTAAAGCCGTACGTTGGGCTGCTTGTGCCCGCGCTGATTCTCACGCTGCTGCTGAATCTGTTTGGAATTTTGCAACCGCTGTTCACCCGCTTCGCGATTGATTGGTACATTCTGCCAAAACAAACTAAAGGGCTCGGCTTGTTTGTGCTCGCGTTCGTGGGCAGTCAGTTCCTACGGTTCGTGTTTTCGTATTTTCAAGTCGTGCTGCTGAACAGCGTGGGCCAGTATGCGATGTACGATCTGCGCCGCGAAATTTACGAGAAGCTCCAAAATCAGGAAATTTCTTATTACGATCGCAATCCGGTGGGGCGCATCATTACGCGACTAACGGCGGACGTCGATGCGCTTAATGAATTACTGACTTCGGGTGTGACGGATCTGCTCGGGGATCTGGTGATGATCGTCGCGATCATTGCAGTCATGATTTACATGGATTGGCGACTGACGTTGATCACGCTTCTCACCGTGCCGTTGCTGATCGCCGCTACGACGTGGTTTCGCAAAGGCGCGCGCCGCGGCTACGATCTGGTGCGCACGCGCATTGCGCGTATCTACGCGTTTCTCCAAGAGCATTTTTCCGGCGCGCAAACGGTCCAGATTTTCAATGCGGAGGCAAAGTCGCTGCGTCGCTTTGCGAAAATCAACGACGAGCATCGCAACGCGAACATCGATACGATCTATTACTACGCGGTCTTCTTTCCGCTGGTCGATTTCATCGGTGCGATTGGAATCGCTTTGGTGATTTGGTTTGGCGGCTATCGCGTGATGCAACACGCGCTGACGCTCGGCGGTTTGGTTGCGTTCATCCAATACTCGGGCTTTCTGTTTCAGCCGATTCGCGACATCTCAGACAAGTACAACGTCCTTCAGGGCGCAGTCGTCGCTTCGCATCGAATCTTCCAGACACTCGATCAACCAACGCTCATCACGACACCGGCCAAGCCGCTAAAGACCGGCCGCGCGGAAGGTCGCATCGAGTTCCAGAACGTCTGGTTCGCTTACAAGGATGAAGACTGGGTTTTGAAAGACGTTTCGTTCAGCGTTTCACCTGGTCAATCGGTGGCACTGGTGGGCCATACCGGCTCAGGCAAGACGACGATCACGAATCTGTTGATGCGATTTTACGACGTGCAGCGCGGACGCGTGCTGCTCGATGGAGTTGACGTGCGCGATTGGGACTTGCGGTCGCTGCGCGAAAATTTTGCCGTAGTGTTGCAGGACATTTTCCTTTTCACCGGCACCGTCGAAAGCAACATTCGCCTGGGTCGCGAAGATATTTCAGACGAGCGCGTGCGCTGGGCCGCGTCGGAAGTGCACGCCGATGATTTTATTCAACGCCTCCCGCGTGAGTACAAATCGGAAGTGCGCGAGCGCGGCGCGGGTCTCTCGGTCGGCCAGAAGCAACTGATTTCCTTCGCGCGCGCATTGGCATTCGATCCGGCACTGCTGATTCTGGATGAGGCGACCAGCTCGATCGACACTGAGACCGAACAACTGATTCAGGAAGCCATCGCGCGCGTCATGCGCAATCGCACTTCAGTAATCGTCGCGCACCGGCTCTCGACGATTCAGCGCGCGGATAACATCATCGTGATGCATCACGGCGAAATTCGCGAGCAAGGCTCGCACCAGGATCTGCTCGCGCTACAGGGTTTGTATTGGAAGCTCTACAAATTGCAGTATTCCGATCCGACGTGGCTCACCGAGGCCAAGGAAGAAGAGCAGGAACAGATCACCTATCGACCGCGCGGACCCAGCTTTTCGTTTGGCGAAGGCATGGGGTGAGAGCCATTCGCAGATTACGCAGATTACACAGATAAGTACTAGAGCCCGCACGTGTGCCAATGGGCCGGACGAACCTGAAACAACCGTAACGAAGATGAACGACTCGGCGACCACCGCAGCGCATCAGGTTCCGGTCGATCTGGCCGTCACGGACTTCTTCAACGCCGCGTGGTCCAATCCGCAACCAATTCACATCACTCACTACTGGTCCGGCGAACCTGCGCCCGAGTCGCGTCATGCCGAAGCGCGCATCCTCTGGTCAAAAACCGCGCTCCACGTTCGCTACGTGTGTCATCAAGCCGAGCCGCTGGTTGTTAGTAATGAACCGCAGACGAAAACGAAGACCGTTGGCTTGTGGGACCGCGACGTTTGCGAGATCTACATCGCGCCTGATCCAAATGCCGTCGATAGATATTTTGAGTTTGAAGCGGCGCCCACCGGCGAGTGGCTGGATGTAGCGATTCGTTGGACACCAGAGAAACGCGAAGCGGATTGGGAATTCAATTCGCACATGACGACGGCCGCGAAGATTGAAGCGGACCGGATAACCATCGCGATGCGCATTCCGTGGAGCGACAGGATTCCTGAACCACAGCCCGGCGATCGCTGGCGAGTTAATTTGTTTCGTTGTGTTGGGAAAGATCCGAATCGCGGATATCTTGCGTGGCAACCGACGCGCACCCCGCGACCGAATTTTCACGTCCCGAGCGCATTTGGTTGGCTGGAGTTCGCTTGATCAGCTCCGAAGATTTTCCAAGCCTGACCAGAGAAAATTCAAATAGCGCTGCCGATCAGCCTCGGTAATTTTCACGATGCGCGCTCCGATCAGATAGCTGCAACCTAACTCAGCGTTGTCCAGCCGTTCGTAACGATTAGGCAGAACCACCATCTCAACCGGCTCACCGCCGCCCAGTTCCAGCCGCAAATTCAATTCGCGTCCTTCGGCTGCCAGATGGTGGCCGTGCACATGCACCTGTGGGATCAGCAAAGCCACGCCGCCCGCGCTGATGTCCTTGGTGTGACCTTTCAGCGATTGCGTCCAGTGACTCGATCCATTGCCATCCTCCGAGCGACGCAGACCGATCGTGAATACCAAACGGACTCGAAGTCGCGGAGACTGGCGACGATTCTTGAAATAGACACGAACGCGAGAGACAACTGAACGAACCAGTTCCGGCATGGCTGACCTCTTTCGCTAGTGATTGAGGAAACGATTATCGAAAGGAAGGCAAGAGGGGCGTCCGCTTGGTATTGTAACTGTTGGCCGTCACGAGCGGCAACGACTATTTTGGTTGGACTGGTTTGCCGCCATTATCTGCGCTTTTGATTGCCCCGGTCTGATCCATCCAGTAGGAAAGCTTGCCGGTGTGGCCGTAACGCGATGGCTCGGCGGTCACCACGAACGTCTTTCCGCCCGCAGGAACTACGAGGTGGAAGTTGTAGCCAGACGTCTTCGGATCGACCGTATCTGGAGAAATTAGCGTAGCGCTGATCAAATCTTTCATCTCGCCAAATGCGCCATTGTGCGTCTGTGCGTAGAACGCCTGGACCGCGATCAGCCGCTTCAGCAAGTCTTCAGTCGAGCCCTGGTTCAAATCGATCAAGGCATCGAGAAAGTATCGCGCGCCTTTCTCTTTCACCTTCGCTTGTTCTTCCTGAGTTCCGATAACCCAGGCGCCATTGATCAGAATTAGATCCGCAGGCTTCGAAACTACCTGAGGCGTGGCATCGGTCGCCGGAATTTGCACGAAGACCTGCGCCACGTTGCCGGCGATCTTTTCGGTATCGATCTGAATTTGCGCCGGCACCTCCGCCGCCTGCGCTTCAAAAATCGGACGCAGGTCCTCCAACTCTTCGCCCGTGAGATTTTCGACCGCGGGTTTGTAAACCGTCAGCGACCAGGCGTCTTTGAAGCGCCGCTGATACATCGCTTTGTAGAATTCGCGCACAACGTCGGACGGCGATTTCTGCGTCTGGGCGCCGACACCTGTCGATGCAAGAGCCGAGAACATCAAAACCAGAACGACGTTGCGTAGCGACCGTGAATGAATCATTAGACGATACCTATTTCCCCAAAAATGAAGCGCGCTTAACTAGATAACATAAGCGCGCCTCGCAAAGCCATTACTCAGATTCGAACCTCGGCAAAAAGGTTTGACTCTAAGTTGTGCCTGATTTTGTCTTGAGAATTACCTCACGTCCCACCAAATAGAGCAGCAACATCAAAATAAAGAAAGGAATCATCGACAACAAATCGCCGTTGTGTTCGCCAAACAGCGGATTGTGCGCCGTGGACCAATCTTCAATAGCCCGGTTGAAGTTGGCGAGACCCTGCTTGGGCACGCCCTGCAAAATCGCGATCACGATCGCCGCCAGCGCGCCGCCGGCAATGTAACCCGAGGCCATCAGCACGCCCGGGCTCTTGTCGGTTTCCGCCACGATCTGATCTTCGGTGAGCTTCTTGTGCTGCAACTTTTTGCGCAGGTACTTATCGACCAGCCAGCGAATCATGCCGCCGATGAAGATCGGACTCGACGACGACAGCGGCAGGTAAACGCCCACCGCGAACGCGAGCGAAGGAATGCCGCTCATCTCGAGCACGATCGCAATCATCACGCCGAGCAGCACCAGGCCCCATGGCAACTGCCGATTCAAAATGCCCTTGATGATGTAGGACATCAAAGTCGCTTTCGGCGCGTCGTACTTCGTAACTTGCGAGCCATCGGGCCGCGTTTTATGAATGCCGTTGATGCCCGGGTCGGCGAGATAAACGGGCGTGCCCTGATCGTTCACGAGATAACGCCCAGCCGGACCACCGGCCGCGTCCGTCTTGTGGTAAGGCCGATACGAAGCTGTGTCGGAGTTCGCCTGCGGACCTTTTAGTTTTTCCGGCTGGCCTGCTTGCGCCGGATCAATCTTCAGCGTCGCCGGAAAATTCTCTTCAACTTTGTAGGCCACCTTGTTGGACGAATCCACGAGGTACTCGCCAGGATCGAGCCCAGCGACCACCGGCGCGGCCGCATCGTTCTTCAGGATCCGATAATTCCCCGCCGCGGAAGGCTTGATTTGATCCGTGAAGGCCGGCAGCGCTGCCGCTTTCGCCGGATCAACCATGACGCTCTTGCTCGCCGGTTCGAAACTTAAGCGCGGCACGTAAACCGTCGCCGAATCGTTGAGCACGAGCAGGATTGGACCAAGAATCAAAGCGGACGCAAACGCGCCGACAAGAATGGCGATCTGCTGAAGCTTCGGCGTCGAGCCAACCAGGAATCCCGTCTTCAAATCCTGCGAAGTCGTGCCACCGTTTGAAGAAGCGATGCAGACGATGCCGCCAATCGATAGCGCGGTGATGTAGTAGCTCGGGCCGGTCCAACCAATCACCAAAAAGATCAGACAAGTGAGCAGCAGCGTCGCGACCGTCATGCCCGAGATCGGATTCGACGACGAGCCAATCTCGCCGGTCAGACGGGATGACACGGTCACGAACAGAAATCCAAACGCGACAATCAGAATTGCGCCGACCAGATTGAATCGAAGATTCAACTGCGGAAACAACATGATCATGGCAATCAGGACGATGATGCCGCCAATGACGACCTTCATCGACATGTCCTGATCGGTGCGAGGGGCGCCCGCGGTCTTGGCTTGCCCACCGCGAAGATCAGCGAGGCCGCCTTTGAGTCCACTCCAAATTGTCGGCAGCGATCGGAACAGGCTGATGATGCCGCCGGCCGCGACCGCGCCCGCGCCAATGTACAAAACATACGCGCCGCGAATCTGCCCAGGACTCATCTCGCTGATGGGAACCGTTCCCGGGGCCAACGGCGTGGTCATGCCAGATCCGAAAAATTTGATCGCCGGAATCAAAACCAGGTAAGCCAGCACGCCACCGGCACACATAATCGAGGCGATACGCGGCCCGATGATGTAACCGACACCCAAGAGCGCCGGCGAAATCTCCGCCGAGATCGATCCGGCTTTGAAGGGTGCGCCAAAAACTTTTTCAGGTGTGTCCTTCCAGCCCTTGAAGCCGGCCATCAACACCTGATACAGAAAGCCAACGCCCAACCCCGCGAAGATCGTCTTGGCGCCCATCTGCTCAGTTTCGTCAACCACATCTCCGGCTTGATGCGCGGCGGCGCGCGATTCGTCGGAAGCGCCGGCTTTCAAAACTTCAGCGCAGGCGGTGCCCTCCGGGTATTTCAGATAACCATGCTGAGCCACGATCAATGCTCGCCGCAGCGGAATCATCATAAGAATTCCGAGCAATCCGCCGAGCAGCGCGACTAGCATCACGCGCGTCACTTCGAGATCCAATCCGAGGATCATGATCGCGGGCATCGTCACACCGACGCCGAACGCGATCGACTCGCCGGCTGAACCCGCGGTCTGCACGATGTTGTTTTCCAGGATCGTGGCGTCCTTCAAACCAACTTTGGAAAGAACGCGGAAGAGCGTGATTGAAATCACCGCCACCGGGATCGAGGCGCTCACGGTCAAACCCACTTTCAGCACGAGATAAAGCGAGGACGCGCCAAACACCATGCCCAGGAACGTGCCCATGACAAGCGGCAGCCACGTCAACTCGCGCAGGTGCGCTGAGGCCGGAATATACGGCCGAAAATTCTTCAGGTATGGATTGTCTGGTTTGAACCCGACTCGATCGGGAAACTCCTGTGCGGCTGCGGCGTCACCCGGTGTGACCACTTCACTAGACATCAGTTACGACCTCCGACTAGTTTTGCAAAACAGGGAGAAAGGCTTGGGAAAGACAGGGTTACTTTACACTTGAACGAGCTAAGAGCAAAGCGCAAATAGACACCTGAAAAGCCGTTTCTGAACTTACCAACTACGCCTTTGACACTCACGTTGCTCTGCGCCCTTTGCCGCCAAATGATTGACTTACCTTTTGATTTCGCATACAAGCGACCTGCTTTTCGCACCTCAAACAGTTAAGGAGTTACCGATGCGTCGAATTCTATTGTTCGCGTCCTGCGCAATCGCCGGTGCTGTGTTGCTCGCTTGTCAGCCGGCGCCGAATCAGCCCGTCGCAACTGAAAACAAACCCGCCGCCAGTCCGGAGATGACGAAGAAGGCCGCGGCCTACGACGCTGAGGCCGTCGCGAATCGCCTCATCACGCAAGTCGCGGGCGTGAAAGAGAATGACGTGGTTTTTATTAATGGTGGCGTGCGCGATCTGGAGTTGCTCGAAGATTTAACTACCGACACGCGCAAAGTCGGCGCCTGGCCGTTGCTCATGATCAGCAGCGATCGCATGGCCAAGAAATATTACGAAGAAGTTCCCGAGAAGTACGACACGCAAGCGCCTGATTTCGATTTGAAGTTGGCGACGCTGCCAACGGTATCCATAGGCATTGACGCCAACGAGGCTGAAGCATTACTGGCTGACATTCCGCCGGCGCGTTTGGCGACAGTTGCGAAGACCGGACAGCCGGTGGGCGATCTCTATCTCAAGCGAAATGTTCGATCAGTTTCAGTCGGAAACGATCTCTATCCAACTGAATGGCGAGCCAAACGTTTCGGCATTTCGCTCGATGAATTAACGAAGACTTTTTGGGCTGCGGTCAACACGGATTATTCAGGCGTGCAGGCGACCGGCGAGAAGCTGAAGACCACAATGTCAGCTGGTAAAGAGCTTCACATCACCAGTCCCGAAGGCACCGATCTGAAAGTGAAGATCGAAGGCCGGCCGTTCTTTGTTAGCGACGGAATCATTTCTGCCGAAGATGTGCAGAAAGGCGGGCCGGCAGTTTCGGTCTATTTGCCCGCTGGCGAACTCTACTCGACGCCTGTCGCCGGAACGGCGGAAGGCAAGGTCGTAGTTCCGCTGACTTACTCGCAAGGGAAAGAGATCACCAACCTGACGCTCACCTTCGCGGCCGGCAAGATGACCGCGATGACCGGCACCGGGCCGGGATTCGATTCATTCAAAAAGGCATACGACGCGACCAACGACGCGGGCAAAGACCTGTTGAGCTACATCGATTTCGGCATCAATCCCAATTTGAAGATTTGGCCGGCCAGCAAACTCGGCAATTGGGTGCAAGCTGGAATGGTGAGCATCGGCACCGGAAATAACACCTGGGCCGGCGGCGACAACAAGGCAGCGTTTGACGCAGGTGGCCACCTCGGCGGATGCACCGTGATGCTCGACGGGAAAACCATCATCGAGAAAGGTGAGTGGAAGAGCTAGAAAGCAGAAGGCGGTAAGCAGAAAGCAGTAGGCAACAAAAAGAAAGCAAAAAGCGGAGACTTTAACTAAGTCTCCGCTTTCTTCTTCTGGAGCGCAGGCATCCTTGCCTGCGGGTCGCGAGCATCTTGCTCGCGTTTTATTGTTGCCGACATGGATGTCGGCGCTCCATTACTGCCTACTGCTTTCCCCCTCCGCTCTTGCCACCGCTGGCCGCATCTGGTTTCGGCGAGTTGTAAACCTCGCGCGCGCGCACGACATAGGCTTTATCGTCATAGACTCCGTCGCCGTCAACATCGACCTTCACGACAATCTTGTGTGACTTCCCGTCGGCGACATCGTCAGGTTTGAAGCCGAGGCTGTACTGGCTGCGCAGCAGCGCATTGATCGATCCAAGCACATCGGGCAGCTCGCCTTCGAAAGTTACCGGATAGAACGCGCCGCCGCTTTCTTTCGCGAAAGTCTTCATCGTGTTGTCGGCTTGCAGGAATGTCATACGATCCAAAGGAATGCCGCCTAGATTTGTGCCTCTGCCAGGTTCCAGGAGATCGCCATATTTTTTCACGAACAGTTGGCCCGTGCCGATGATGTAGATCGGAATGCCTGCGTTCTGCACGATCTTACGAGCCTGATCCATATTAATCTTGCTGAACGTATCAAGTCCCGAAGCGACCAACACCACGGCCTTGCGGCGTCCACCCGGAACGGAAACCATGCCCGAGTATTCCGTGGTGCGCTCCTTCGCATTTTCAAGCACGACCGAATCAGCGCGACCACCGACCAGCGTAAGCTTTAGAGCATCGTAAAGATTGCTCTCGCTAAACGCCGGTTGATTGCGGAGCAGCAAACTTATGACTTGCTGAATGCGATTCGGATCGTTGGTGAAATCCGTCAGCGGCGTCGGGCGCATGTCGTACGCGATCACGGAGACGAAGTCTTCCGGCTTGATGAACTGCGAAAGAAACATGGCCGTGGGACGAATGACTTCGTTCTGTCCGGCTTCCATCCCGCCACTGCCGAGGTATCCGATGCGTGCCGCAGTCTTACTGTATTCCACCACCAGGGTCACGGTGATGGGAGCTTCGGGCGTCGAGAAATTCGTGATGTCTTTCTTCACCCCATCGACGAAGATCGCAAAGTTCGCGGGTTTCAGATTGATCTGCGGCTGGCCCGTCTTTTTGTTGTAAACCACGGCATCGACATTGACGAGGTTCGTCGTGACCGAAACCTTTTCGGCTTCCTGCGGCTTGCCCACTAGATCCGGCGGCAGAGGCTCCGGCTTCTGTTCATCGGTTTGGCCTTCGGGCGGACGCTTGTTCTTTTTCTGATCGGATGCGGGCGGTTGCCGACGGGCTTGCGCGAAAACCAGCGAACTTGGGTTCACTGAAAGCCCAAGCCCGATTCCGGCCATCAGAACGAGACGGAGAGAAAGAAAATTCCTGTTCATAACGCGATCCTTTTCTGAGAAACGCCGAGGCAGGCCCAATTCAACTGAAGCGACTATATGGCGCGCGCGCAAGCGCGGTCAAGCTGCACACTTGCGGCCTGGAAAGTTTGTGATGCGGGATGTTCGGCGGGAGTTGGCAATTATTTGGAGTGCTCAAGGCCGCCGTGTCAGTACCCGGAGCAATAGCGACGGGATCAAGTGATTTCTTGTGGCCAACATGATCCGCTCGCTACCGCTCGCGGTACTGAGACTACCAAAGCGCCGTCGTCGCAGCGCTCTGCCGACGCACTCGAGAAAACTCATCGCGATCCGGACGCCTCGGCCTCGATTACCACGTCGAACGTGCCCGAGTTATCGGCCAAATTCCCCTCATTTACGCCAAGAAACAGGACGCCATCGCGTTGGGCGACAAAGTCGCGGCCACGGCCGATGAAGATAAAATCGTCGTTATCATCGCCGATGACTGCGATCAATCCGCCAGTCGGCTGATTCCGCATCAGCTTGTCACGATCGGGAATGTTCGGCAGTCCGTCCGCCGTCGCCGCACGATTGTTGCCAAGGTTTACTCGGCCCGACGCGCTGATTCGCAAGCGCTGTCCGCGACGCACGACCAGGCCGCTATTGGTCCAGCCGTTGCTCGAATTATCAGCACGCACGCGCACGTTGATTTGAAAGAACGTAGAATTAGCACTGGTCGGTGGATTATTGGTTTGCGTGTTAGTCGGCGGTTGATAGCTTGGTTGATTGTTCGCCGGCTGATTGTTCACTGGCGGATTGTTAGCCGGCTGCTGATAGGGAGGCTGATAACTCGTGTTGTTGCTATTGTCCTCTGCCGCGCTGCTCGCGTTGCCGGCATTGTCAAACTCGATCGAATCCACATCTTCCATGTAAACGGTGATGCGGCTCTTGCGGCCGCGCGCGCCGCTGCCTACCAGAATCGTGAACTGCTCGTTCTTGAAACTGACGATTTGACCGCGAATGACGCTGCCGTCTTTCAAACGGATCGTATCGGCCACCACCGGCACGCAGACGGCAAACACGAGCGCGAAAACTACGAGGGGGCGAACGAAAAACTTTTTCATCATGACCTCCAGTAAGGACATCTTGTCAGGATTGCCGGCGACGATTCGTCGCAAGGAGAGACAGCGAACTTGAGAGACGAAGACAGCGAGGCTTCTGTGGGCGAGGGCCTGATTTCGAGACCGCGCGGCATTAAGAAACGTCGCAACTCCCTCTCTTCGATCTAACGAGGGGAGTTTACCACAACCACGCGCGAACGGTAGGCGTTAATTAATGCGCCGCGTTGTCTTCATGCAAGGCCGCGACAATCAAAGTTCGCAGCGCTGTCTGATAGGCGGCCTTTGAATCAGACTGGTAAGGCAAGACGGCGTAATGAACTTTGACGCCGTCGGCGTAGAAGAAATTGTGGTACGCGGAATAATGCTTGTCGGCCACCAATGGCCCAAGTGTCGAACGCAGAGACGGATCGAGATAGACAACGTACAGCGCATCGCTGTTGGGTGGCCCGCCGCCTTTTAAGATGTCCGCGAGCGTCCTCTGAATTTCCAGGTCGCTGATGTTGCGGTCGCCGGCGATGTCCAGCTTCTCGAATGAAAAAGTCGGTCCGAACAAGTTAGTGATTCCGGCTTGCGTGATCTCGTCCATCTGAGCGTGGTCGCGAATGCTGGAGAGCAGCTTGCTCAGTTTGGTTTCGCTGGCGCGCAAGGACGGATCAGCCCAACCGGGACCAAGGAAAATGCTGTACTGCTGCAAATCGCTGACAGTAGTCGCGCCAGGTTTGACCAAACCCACCAGCGTGGTCGAGGTTGGCAGCACGATGTAAGCGCGCCCGCCGTCTTCATTGCGCACGGACTGTTCCCGATCGTCGGGTCGCTCCTGCGGCCAGGGTCCTTGCGCGTGCGCGGCGCCGCTGCAAAACAAAATGAATAATCCGATGAGTGTGATTCGCATAACTCGCTTCCAAAAAATCCGATTAGGGCATGATCGCGTTCAGCGCAAAGTCATCCACGACAAACGAAGTCTGCAAGCTGAAATCTTCGTCGCCGACGAGATAAATCTGAACTGTCTGGCCTCTGTAGGAACTCAAATCGAACGACACCAATTGATAACCACTCGCTGCATTCAAATTCGAATACGTTCCCAGCGTCGCCAACACCGTTCCGGAAGAGTTTCGCACCTGAACTCTTAGCGTGTCGTAAGCACGCGTCGTCGAAGTTTCCTTCGTGTCGATGTGCAGCCAGAACGAAAGACCGGCGCTCTTCGCCGTCGAAGGGATCGTCACCGTTTGCAGCAGCGAATCCGTGTGCGTCGAACCGTAACCATCGAGCCAGGCTTTCCATGATCCGCGGTGTGACGCTTCCGTCGATGAGCTGTCGATGACACCCGCAGTCACCGTCCACGGCGCTGCGTTCGATCCGTTTTCAAAGCCGGGATTGCCGAGCAGTTGCTGCGTCGAGCCACCGCTGCCCACAACGGTTACGCTGACCGTAGTTGAGTGCGTGATACCGCCGCCAGTTCCGGTCACGGTCACGTTATAACTGCCGGTCGCGGTCGCGCTGCCAACCAGGATTGTCATGTTGGACGAGCCGCTTCCCGGCGCCGCAATCGACGTCGGCGCGAAGTTCGCGGTCGCTCCGGCCGGCAAACCGGACACAGAAAGTGCAATCGACGAGTTGAAGCTGCCGGCGATCGAAGTGCTGATCGTTGCCGCACCCGAGCCGCTCTGCGCAATTGTCAATGACGACGGCGATGCTCCGATCGAGAAATCTGCCGGTGTGCCCGATGTCGTAACTGTCAAGGCAAAGTCATCCACGACGAATGATGTTTTCAGTTTCGAGTTCTCAACGCCGACTAAGTAAACCTGAACCGTTTGTCCTTTGTAAGAAATGACGTCAAACGACTGCTGGCTGTACCCGCTGGCCGCGTTCAGGTTCGAATAAGTCGCGAGCGTCGAGAGCACCGTGCCCGATGAGTTTCGAATCTGCACCTTCAACGTATCGTTTGCGATGGCCGCCGTTTCAGCAGTGTCGATGTGCAGCCAGAACGAAAGCGTAGCGTTCGTCGCGTTCGAAGGAATGCTCACCGTCTGCAAAATCGAATCCGTGTGCGTCGATCCATAACCGTTCAGCCAGGCCTTCCACGATCCGGTGTGCGGCGCCTGGAAACCCGAACTGTCGATGACCCCCGAAGTCACGGTCCACGGCGCAGGATTGCTCGAGCCATTTTCGAAACCGGAATTTCCTAACAACTGTTGCGACGTGCTGACGGTCAGGTTGATCTGCGTAGAGCGCGTCTGGCCGCCACCGGCACCATTCACGGTGACGTTGTAGGTGCCCGGCGGCGTGGAAATCGCCGTAGTGATCGTCAAGGTCGAAATGCCGTTACCCGGCGCGCCAAATGAAGCAGGGCTGAAATTCGCGGTCGCGCCCGACGGCAGTCCTGTCGCCGACAAGTTAACGGTTGAATTGAAATTGCCGGATAAAGTCGAGGTAATTGTCGAGGTACCCACGCCACCTCGCGCAATCGTCATCGATTGCACCGAAGAACTGATCGTGAAGTATGGATTGAAAGTGATATCGATGATCGGGTGCAGCTCGATCGCGTTCGGCGCGATGCCTTCCTGACCTTCCTGATAATCGAAAAAACCAACGCCGGTGATCTGCACCGGGACGTTCACTTCCTGAAAATCTTCCGTCGCGGTGAACTTCGCGTCGAACTGTGCGCGCGCATGTGCGATGCCGGCCGCAAACGGACTCCCCGGGCCGATGCAATTGGGATCGGGAATCTCGGCGATCATCGTGCGCCCCTGACCGTCGGCAAACACCATGTGATAGTCGGAGTCATACGCATGAATAAACTTAACCAGCGTCGCGCTAATCCGCCACAGCGTTGTTTCTGTCGGCTGGATGCGTTGGTTTTCAGGTATGTTCGAAGGTGCGGAAATCGCCGTGAGATTCGCAATCGTTGTCGAGGTCGCGGAGTTCAAATTGATCGAGGATGCTTGCGCATCGGTACCCGTCTTAATTGACCAACGCTCGGAATTGCACTGGGCAAGGGCCGTATGAGACGGCAGAATAAGAGCCGCTAGGCTGACAACCATTAGAAATAGGATTCTCTTCATTAGAGTAGTGTTGCTTCAGTCAACTGCCGTATGACGACACAGCATTACTGTTCACAAACGACTTCACAGTTACTTACACACGGGTAAAACCTGAGACCTTCCAGCATTGCCCGTTTGCCCCCGGAGATACCATGCGTTTGCCGCATTCAAGACGCATTAAGCAGCGAGGCTGGCGTGGCAATATTCCTCGGACCTCTCCATACACTCGCTGAGTTTCTTAGCGAGCGTACGTACATGCGGTTCCTTGATAATGTTTATGTGATCACCCGGAATTTCGTAGACCTCAACACCAAGTGACGCGAGCGTACTCCAACCTTCCTGCAAGTCATTCACGGCATTCAGATCGCCCGTAGCGGTGAAAAGAGAAACGCGGCCGTGATAAACCCGCGGCGTGTAGTTGGCAGCCGCCAGAAAATTTAACTGCTGAATAATCTTAAGTCGCGCCGGCAGCGGGCGGCCCAGAATTTCGAACAGCCGCACCAGTCTCTTCCAGACCTGATGCTTGGTCTTAGCCGGAGCATACTGAAGTTTTCCCCAAACATAGTTGCACTTTTCTCTCAGCCCAAGCTGGCCGAGATTCCTGAGGTGGCCTCTCCACTTTTTCAGCATGCGACGCCGGCGATAGGCGCCATCGCTCAGACCCATTCGCAGTTTGAGGTAACCCAGCGGTGACGTGTCCAACACTGCTAGCAGTCCGACTTTCTCACCAACATCCTCTAACTGGCAGGCCATCTCGAAAACTACGGTGCCCCCGAACGAACGACCGCAAAGGAAATATGGTCCGTGCGGTTGGACGCGGCGCATTTCCTTGATGTAGTGCGCTGCCATGTCTTTGATTTCCGTCAACGGTTCCTGACGACCATCGAGCCCGACGGATTGAAACGCGTAGATGGGACGATCGTTACTAAGGTGGCGCGCCAGCTCGTGCAACTCAACTACGTTGCCTCCGGCCGCGTGAACGCAAAACAGAGGACGTCGTGATCCGTTGCGCTCAATCGTTACCAGCGATGACCATGTCGCCGGCGATTCTTCCACGGCCAAAACTTCCGCGAGTTTCTCAATCGTCGAAGCTTCAAATAAAGTTGCCAGGGGCAGGTGTTTGCCAAAGACACTCTCTATTTGAGCGAACAGACGCACGGCCAGCAGCGAGTGTCCGCCCAGCTCGAAAAAGTTATCGTTCATGCTTACGCGTTCAACTCTTAAGACCTCGGCCCACATGGCTGCCAGCTTCTCTTCTGTTGGCGTCCGCGGTGCCACATATCCGACGCCCGCTTGCGCATCGTAAAGCGGCGGTGGCAGCGCGCGGCGATTCACTTTCATGGTCGGCGTCAAAGGCAATTCCTTCAGTTCCACGATCGCCGAAGGCAACATGTATTCAGGCAACTGCTGTCCGAGGAACGAGCGCAGTTCTTTCGTGTCAACTTTTCCTTCCGCGGTAGGCACCACATAACCAACTAGCCGGCGATCGCCGGGCACATCTTCGCGCGCAATCACGACGCAGGTTCGCACGACCGGATGTTGGCGCAGGACCGATTCGATCTCCCCCAACTCGATGCGAAAACCGCGAACCTTCACTTGATCGTCCATGCGACCGAGACACTCGAGACTTCCGTCGGCTCGATAACGGGCCAGGTCGCCAGACTTGTATAGCCGCGACTGGGGATCGTCGCTAAACGGATTGGGAATGAATTTTTCGGCCGTCAACTCCGGACGATTCAGATAGCCCCGCGCGATTCCAACGCTGCCGATGTGCAGTTCGCCCGGTACGCCGATAGGCACCGGCTGCAAATTCTTATCGAGCAGATAGACCTGCGAATTTGCGACGGGGCGGCCGATGGAAATTGGGCCGCCGCCTCGCTCGACTTTGACTACTGTTGTCCAGATGGACGATTCGGTCGGGCCGTACAGATTCCAGACTTCTCGACTGCGGTCGAGAAGCTGATCCGCAAGTTCACGAGTCAATGCTTCGGCCCCACAGAAGATCTTCAAGCGATCGTGACCTCGCCAACCGGCCTCAAGCAGCATGCGCCAACTGGTCGGCGTGGCCTGCATTACCGTCGCCTTGGTATTTTCCAATGCTGCTCGCAACAGATTTCCATCAGCGGCGACGTTGGAAGGGACAACTACCAGACGCGCGCCGCTCATCAGCGGCAGCAGCAGATCCTGCGCGAAGATGTCGAACGAGAGCGTCGTGACGGAGAGCACTGTATCGTCAGCCGTGACTCCCGGTTCTCGCTGAAGCGAACACAGAATATTTGTCAGGCCACGATGATTGCTGCGGACGCCCTTGGGACGGCCCGTCGAGCCTGAAGTGTAGATGACGTAAACCAGGTTTTCGGGTGAAGCTATCACACCCGGATTCGCCTCACTTTCCCTGGCGATCTTCGGCCAATCGGAATCAAGGCAAACAATCTCTGCTTCTTGCGGGGGCAGTTCGCTGGCGAGCCGGCGGCTGGTCACTAACACCGGGACTTTCGTGTCTTCGATCATGAAGGCCACCCGGTCTTTCGGGAAGGTGGGGTCGAATGGAACATAGGCTCCGCCCGCCTTCAGAATACCGAGCACGCCGATCGCCAATTCCAAAGAACGTTCCACGCTGATGCCGACCAAGGAATCGGGTCCTACGCCCAGGCCACGAAGGTGGTGGGCCAGTTGGTTCGCGCGCGCGTTCAACTCGGCATAGGTCAGTTGCTGATCTTCAAAGATGACGGCCGTGGCATTCGGCGTACGGTCAACTTGTTGCTCGAATAATTGGTGAGCACACACGTCCGCAGGAAACTCTCGCGCCGTTTGGTTCATTTCAACCAGGAGTTTGTGGCGCTCAGCGGCTCTAACCAGAGGCAACTCAGATATTGCCTGTTCCGGGTTAGCAACGATGCCTTCAAGCAAAGTTTGAAAGTGATTCATCATGCGGACGATGGTTTCACTTTCGAAGAGTTCGGCATTCGATTTGAACACGCAGATTATTTCATCGGGCCCTTCGGATACATCCAGCGTCAGATCGTAGTCCGCGAAATTGCTTTCTACCCTAAAGTGCTCGACCTCAAGCCCGGGCATCTGCAAGGGTGGAATATCTTCGCTCTGAAGAATGAACATCACCTGGAAGAGCGGGTTGTGCGCCAGCGTGCGTTCGTGATGCAACTCAGTCATCAGCCGCTCGAAAGGCAGATCCTGATTCTCGAATGCCTCTAACGCAGTCTGCCTTACTTTCGCCAGAAGCTCTCGGCCCGTGAGTTCGGGAGTCAGTGGCGTCCGCAAAGCCATCGTGTTAATGAAAACCCCGATCAGATTTTCGATCTCCGGAAGCTGCCGTCCGGCGATCGCCGTGCCGACCACAATGTCTTCTTCGCCGGTGTAGCGATGAAGCAAAACGTGGTAGGCAGCCAGCAGCGCCATAAAGAGCGTGACGTTTTCTTTTTGACAAATGCGCTTGAGGTCGCGGGTGAGCTGCTTGGGTAGAGAGAGCGAGTGGTACGCCCCGCGAAATGACCGGTAAGCCTGAGCATTCGGGCGCGGATGATCCGAAGGCAGCTCCAGCACCGGCGGCAAAGTGGCAAATTGTTTCTGCCAATAGGCAAGCTGAGACGGATAGACCTCGCCTTCGCACCATTCCCGTTGCCAGACAGCATAGTCCACGTACTGAATCGGCAGCTCCGCCAACGGCGATGGCTCTCCTTTGACGAAAGCCTGATACAGAGCCGACAGCTCCTTATGGAAGAGTCCTATCGACCACCCATCGGTCACGATATGATGCATCGTGATCAGCAGGATGTGTTCTTCATCTTTCAGTTTGAGCAGAAGCCCTCTGATCAACGGACCCTGCGTAAGGTCGAATGGCTTTCCGACTTCTTCTTGCAGCAGTCGTTGGGCCTCTTCTTCGCGGGCCGCCTCGGCCAACGCGCCGAGATCTACCAAGGGCAGATCGAGCGAGCGGCTACTCGTGATTATCTGCATCGGCTCGCCGTTTACGACCACAAACGTCGTCCGCAGCGCGTCGTGACGGGCGACAATCGCATCCAGCGCCTGGGATAGCGCCGCTACATTTAGTTTACCGGAAAGACGCACAGCCGTTGGCGAATGGTAGACCGTGGCGCCAGGCATCAATTCGTTCAGCACCCACAGTCCCTGTTGATTATTTGATAGTGGCGCTGAGCTGCGGTTCGCGCTCCGAGGTATTACCTGCGCCCGCGCTTCGCCGCGGCGCATTTTCCGCATCATCCGCAATTCCAGCAGCGCCCGCTTGGCCGGCGACAGCCCCGCCAGTTGTTGCGCCAGATTCTCGTTCTTTGAAAGGATGGTTTCCATCAGCTCATCTACCTTAAGCCGCAGCGACTTGATCTCTCTCCACTTCACGATCAAAGCGAAGCTGTGCTTCCTCGTCTGAAAGACTCGCTAATTCCTCAAGCAACTTTGCCAGTTCGCCATGCCCTTCTTCCTCCACGGTACGCGGGTACAGCATCTCTGCGAGGCCGGCGATTGTAGGCGCCTGAAAGACATCGACCATCGTGAAGTGAACATCGAGATCGTTTCGCACCAGCGAAACAACCTTTGCCGCCAGCAACGAGTGACCCCCGAGATCGAAGAAATCGTCATGCACGCCGATGCGCTCAATATTGAGCACCTGGCGCCACGCGGACGCGAGCAATTCTTCGAGCGGAGTTGACGGCGCGATGAAAGCCTCGTCCGTCTCTGGTTGCGATTGCGGATCAGGGAGCGCGGCGCGATTGATTTTCCCGTTGGGCATCAGCGGCAGCGCGTCGATCATTTCGAACAGCGCCGGCACCATGTACGAAGGCAGCTTCGCGCGCAGCAGGTTGCGCAGGTCGCTCGCACTCGGCTGAGTTCCTTCTTCCGGCAATACATAAGCGACCAATCGCTTGTCGCGATCCTCGCGTAGGATGACGACGCAATCGTTCACGCCCTCATGCGTCCGCAGTGCCTGTTCGATCTCTTCCAGCTCGACGCGGAATCCACGAATTTTGATTTGATTGTCGGCGCGTCCGAGGAAATCGAGAATTCCATTCGCGCGATAGCTGACGACATCGCCGGTCCGATACAGCCGATCATTCGGATCAGCGCTGAATGGATTACGAATGAATTTTTCCGCCGTCAGGTCCGGCCGATTCAAATAGCCGCGCGTCACGCCGGGCCCGCCGACGTAAAGTTCGCCGGCGACTCCGATGGGCACCGGCCGCAGCGATTTGTCCAAAACATAAACCGGCGTGTTCGCGATGGGACGGCCAATTGGGACCGAGCCGGAACGATTGCCCTCAGGCGAGTTCATGTCCCACATCGTGCAGGCGATCGTCGTCTCAGTCGGACCGTAGGTATTGATCAAACGGATGCGGTCGCCGACGTTCTTGTTCCAGCTCGCGAATCGATCGGCGGAGGCTTTCTCGCCGCCGATGATCAGCAGTCGAATGCCCTCAGAAATCTTCAGATTTTCCGCCAGCGTGTCGGCCAATTCATGCCAGTACGCCGTTGGCAGATCGAGAATGGTCACGCGGTTTTCTTCGCAGAACCGCATAAAGTCCTGCGGAGAGCTGATCATTTCGTCGGTGCGCAGAACGAGCGACGCGCCGTGCGTCAGCGACATGTAAATCTCTTCCGCGCTCATGTCGAACGACAACGATGCGAACTGCAACGTGCGATCGTCGCTCGTGAATTTGTAGATTTCGTTTGCCGCGCGCGTGAAATGGACCAGCGAGCCGTGCTCGATCGCCACGCCCTTCGGATTTCCGGTCGAGCCTGACGTGTAAATCACGAAAGCAACGTTCGAGGGCGTGACGTTCGGCGTCGGATTCGCGTCGCTCTCGCGCGCAATCGTTTCCCAGTTGCTATCGATGCAAAGCAGTTGCGCGTCGCCAACGGGGATTTCATTAACCAGGTGTTCATGCGTGATGATGATCGCCAGCTTTGCGTCTTCGACCATGAACGCCACACGATCCCGCGGGTAATTCGGATCGAGCGGCACGTATCCGCCGCCGGCTTTCAGCACGCCAAAGATCGCGACCAACATGTCCAGGCTACGCTCGACGCAGATGCCGACGAGAACTTCCGGACCGACACCTCGCTTTTGTAGATAGTTCGCCAGTTGATTCGCGCGCGCATTCAACTGACCGTACGTCAGCCGCTCGCCATTAAACTCAGCCGCCTGCGCGTCGGGATTCTTCGCAGCCTGCGCTTCAAACAACTGATGAACGCAGGTGTCCTTCGGAACTTCGACCTGATTGCTGTTCCATTCGGTCAGCAACAGATAGCGCTCGTGTTCCGCGAGCAGTGTGAGATCGGCGACCGTCGATGCCGGCTCAGTAACGATCGCTGCGAGCAGGTTTTGATAGTGCCCGAGCATGCGCTCGATCGTGGCCGGCGCGAATAGATCCGTTGCATACTCAAATGCGACGGAGATCGCTTCGGCGTCCTCGGACACGTCCAAACTCAAATCGAATTTCGCCGCTTCGCTTTCAATATCAACCGTCGCGAACTTGGTCCCGTTTACCGTCAGTTGCGGCTCAGGCATGTTCTCGTAGGAAAACATGACCTGGAACAGCGGAGAACGATTGGCCTTGCGCTCCGGGTTCAACTCTTCGACGAGTTTTTCAAACGGAAGATCCTGATGACAGAACGCGCGGAGCACCATCTTCCGAATGCGCGCAAGCAGGTCGCGGAAACTCGGGTTGTTGCTGACGTCTCCGCGCAGCACGAGTGTGTTGACGAACGCGCCGATCAAAAATTCGGTCTCGAACATCGAGCGGCCCGCGACCGGCGTGCCGACGATCACGTCTTCCTGTCCGCTGTAGCGGAACAACAGCGTTACGAAAGCCGCCAGCAGCGTCATAAACAGCGTGGTGTTCTCAATTCGGCTGAGACGGCGCAAGGCTTCAGTGAGTTCCGCCGGTAGCGTTATCGAGATGCGACGGCCTTTGTAGCTGCGCAGCGCGGGACGTGGAAAATCGGTTGGCAGATCCAAAGCTGTGGGCGCATCCGCGAGCTGCTTTCTCCAATAGTTCAGTTGGCGATCGATTGTTTCTTCTTGCAGCCAGCGACGCTGCCACAAAGCAAAATCGGCGTACTGAATCGGCAATTGCGGCGTAGTTTCCGATGACGGCCGCTCGTGGTAAAGCGAAGTCAATTCGCGAAGCAACACGCTGATCGACCAACCGTCACAGACAATGTGGTGCAGCGTCAGAATCAACACATGCTGGCCGGCGTCGAGCTTCACTACGCGGGCGCGAATCAGGGCTTCGCTGCTAAGATCGAAAGGACGGTTGCCTTCTTCCGCTAGCGCCCGTTCGACTGCGCTTTCACGATCAGAAGGAGCCAGGTGCGACACGTCGGTAATCGCAACGGGCACGGCCATCGTCGGCGAAATCACCTGTAAGGCAGTTCCATTGGTCGTGACTATGTTCGTTCGCAGGATTTCGTGACGCGCGACTACGGTGTCGATTGCCTTCTGAAGTTTCGCCGTGTCCAGCGGTCCGGTGATCTTGAGCGCTGTGCGCACGTTGTAAGCGCTGCGATTCGGGCTTGACTGATCGAGCAGCCAGAATTGCTGTTGGTTAAAGGACAGCGGCGCGGTGCCGTTGCGATCGAACCGCTGAATCGATCGAGCGATTAATCTTTCCGGCTCAGCCGTGCGGACGAACTGGGCCAACTCCGCGACCGTGGGACATTCGAAAAGCGAACTAATTGGTGCTTCGATCTGCAACTCGCGCCGCATGCGCGCCGAAATTTGCGCGGCCAAAAGCGAGTGCCCGCCCAGTTCGAAGAAGTTATCATTGCGACCCACACGTTCCAGGCGCAGCACGTCGCCCCAAATCGACGCGAGCTGGGCTTCCAGCTCACTCTCCGGCGCAGCAAACTCACCGGAAGCTTGCGAAAGCTCAGGCATTGGCAGCGCGAGTCGATTTAGTTTTCCATTTGCGGAAAGCGGCAGCGCTTCCAGTTCGACAAAGAACGATGGAACTGCGTATTCAGGAAGACGCGCGGTGAGAAACTTGCGCAGATCGTTCGCATTGGTTTCGGAATTCTGCGAAACGAAGTAGCCGATCAGTTTCGTATCGCCATTAATCTCGCGCGCGACGACGGCGCACTCACGGACGGCAGCATGTTCCGACAGCGCGCCTTCGACTTCGCCCAGCTCGATACGAAAACCGCGCAGCTTCACCTGCTGATCGCGACGGCCCGCAAATTCGATTCGGCCATTCGCGCGAACCCGCGCCCAATCGCCTGTGCGATAGAGTCGCTTGGCATCCAGTTCAATAAATTTTTCCGCGGACAGTTCCGCCCGATTCAAGTAGCCGCGACCGACGCCGGCACCACCGATGTAGAGTTCGCCGGCTTCGTCGGTCGCACACCGCTGTTTCTCTTCGTTAAGAATGTAAATGTCGGTATTCGCAATTGGTCCGCCGATCGGAATGTAATGCTCTTCATCGAAATCGCGCGGAACCGGAAACAGCGAGACGATGCCCGCAGTTTCGGTCTGACCGAACATGTGGATGTGACGCGCTGGATGATTGAAGCTCTGCGTCCACGTGCGCACAACTTCCGAAAGCAGCGGCTCGCTCGCCGACAGCATTGTGCGGAGCCGATTGTCGAGCAGTTCTCGTCGTTCCTCTTCCGGCAACTCTGAAAGGATCGCAGTGCAGTTGCGCCAGAACGAAGGCACTGCATCCATCATCGTGACGCCGCGCGCTTTGATCATCTGAAATAGCGCGATCGGATCTTTGCGCTGATCGGAAGTTGCAATCATTACCGATGCGCCTTGGGACAACGGCAACAGCAACTGACGTCGCGCCGATGAAAACGCAATCGAGGCCGTGTGCAGATATCGATCGCTCGGATCGATCTGAACTTCATGATTGAGAGCCAGCAGGTAATTCGCCAGGTTGCGATGCTCAATCATCACGCCCTTCGGTTTCCCCGTGGATCCAGAGGTATAGATGACGTAGGCGAGGTCTTCCGGGTGAGGCTTTTCGTCAAGGTTTCCGGCGGAATTGGCCGCGATCTGCTTCGCATCTTGATCGAAAAATACAGCGCGCGCGTGTGACGGCAATTCAATCTGTAAAGAAGCTTTGGTGAGTACGACCGCCGGCCGCGCGTCATCAAGCATGAACGCAATGCGCTCTTGCGGATATTCCGGATCGATGGGCAGGTACGCAGCGCCGGCTTTCAGAATTCCCAGAATGCCGATAGCCATCTCGACCGAACGATCGATGCAAAGTCCGACGAGCGTTTCGCGAGCAACACCCAATGAACGCAGGTGACGCGCAAGCTGGTTCGCGCGTGCATTCAACTCGGCAAATGTCAGAGATTGTTCTTCGCAGAAGATCGCGGTGCCATTCGGATTCAGGGCAACTTGAGCTTCGAAAAGAAGCGTGACGGGACGCGTAATGAAATGCGGAAAACGCTCACCGTGCAACTCGGCAAACGTCTGTCCATCCATCAGATTAATATTCTGGGATTCGAGATTTGATGTCTCGATGAAAGCTTGGGGCATGAGTTTTTAGTTCAGAATCGCCCGGCACGGCGATGTTATTTATTTTTTGGCTACCTGCGTTTCTTCCTTGCTGATTTCGATGATGTTTCCGACCTTGTGTTTCAAATCGCTCTGCACGCTCAGGAAGATGTTTCCCTGATCATCAACCGTCACGCCTTGCACATTTTTCAGTTGCCCGCCAAACGCCGCGATCGTCTTCAACTCTTCGCCCGGCGTGTAAACATAAAGCTTGCAGTTGTGACTGTCGGTGATGTAGAGCGAACCTTTCGAGTAGTAAATCGTTTCCGGCGAGAACGCTTCGTTGCGGTCAATGATGCGATGCAGTTTGCGATTCGCGTCGAGCAGATAGAGCACGTTGTCTTCGTTGTCAGCGATGTAAAGATTGCCTTGATCGTCAAAGACCATGCTTTCGGGCTTGGTGATCCCCGCTTCTTTCCCGAGGAATTCGGTGACGTTGCCATCGCGCGTGACGCGGAAAACTTCATGCTGCTCGCCGTCGCCGACAAGCAATGACCCGTCCTTCGCCATCGCGATGCCTTCGGTTGAAATCAATCCTTTGTCTTTGCCGGCAACTTCGCGCAGCTTGCCGTCCGCCGTGTATTCCCACAGACCGCCCGCGTCGTCGTCGGTAAAGAAGATGTTGTCCTGCGCGTCGATCACCAAATCTTCGGGCGACAGAAATCCCACGCTGGCATCCGCCAGCTTCTTCAGACCTTCGGTCCGGTTCCATGACTCGAGGGCCACGCCGCCTTCGTCCGCGAAGTAGAGTTTGCCCTTGTGCCACAGCAATCCGTCGGGCGAACCAATTCCAATCTTGTTGTTAGCGAGCAGGGTCGCTTTGTAAGAGTGATCGGTCATGATCACGATTCCCTCTTTCTGGACTTTGCACGAAGTCAGAAAGATGAAACCGAATGACGCGATGACGATGACGAATTTCTTCATGACTATTTCCAAACCGAGGCACGTTACGGGTTCAGCCCATGCCCAGCAGCACGTGCCGGCGCATGGCCGCGAGCAAACCCAGGAAAGCTCTGATGTGAATCATCGTGCTCGAAACTTCGAACGCGACGAGAAAAACGATGGCGCTGGAGAGCGCGCTGTAGCGAAGCGTCAGTGACGTCAGACGCTCGAGAATTCCGTTGAATCTCTTGCGCAGCACATACTGAATTGCCGACAACTCGACGATTGCCACGCCGGCGCCCGCGGCGATATCCAAAGGCGTATGCTGCGCGCTGATCATCTTGCCGCCGAGGATGACGATCGCGGTCCAGCCGAGCGCCAACCAACCCAGTCTTCGCGACGCCAACCAGATGCCAAGCGAGATCGCGATGAAGAAGCCCGCGTGATCGCTGGGGAACGATCCGAGGTCATTCGTTTCGACATCGCCATTAAGCAGCGCGTGATAACTCTTCTGGCTTTCTTCATCGAGCATGAATCGCACCGGCATGCGCTTCATTTCGACGAGTTGATCGCCATCGAGCCGGTAAATCTTCTGCGACTGAATTTCCGGGCGCGGCAGGAAGATCGTCTTCGACAGAACCTTCGTAGTTGTGATCACGCAAACCGCCGCAACCAGCGTTGTGATCAGGATCTTGCGACGCGCGTTCGTGCTGTTGCTCGACTTACCTCCGTACCAGGCGGCCAGGAAGCAACATCCGATGACGCCGGCCTTCGCCAGATCGTTGTCGAGAAAGAACGCGACCAGGCTGTCGAAGAGCCAGGACCGACCGGCGGCGCTGTTCAGAAGCAGCAGGAGCTGATCGTTCAGATCCGAAAGCCGGTCAACGGATGAAATTAAAAACAAGGGCATTAATGCTGATAAAACCACGGGTTGCCTCCGACTCGTATTCGAGCCATCAGCAAAAGTAAATGTTCAAAACACACGACTTGCCAGAAAATTGCGGCTTGACGAAGTCTTGACAAATTTTGTCTCCCCACTTCTTCCGCAGATCCTGAGGAAAGCCCTTGTTATTAACCATTTAACCCATATAGAGCAGGTCAAAGGCCCCGGCCTGCCGCCATTGAGTGCTATGTCAACTCCGTTCGTACCATTCACGTCGCATGTCTATTCGTTGCCGCCCGCGAAATTGATCGCGGCGCCGACGTCTCTCCAAATCAACAGAACCGAACCGTCGATCGCCGAAGTGATCGCAGCCCGCGCGGCCGAGGCACCGAACGCCCCTGCCGTAGTGTCCAACGATGAAGTCCTGACTTATGCCGAGTTGGACCAACGGGCGAATCGCGTTGCCAACCAACTTGTGGGTTTGGGAGTAGCAGCCGAGAACATTGTCGCTGTGTGCCTCGATCGCTCAGTCGAGTCGATTATTTCGACGCTGGCGATCATGAAAGCGGGCGGCGCATTCCTGCCGCTCGATCCAAACCATCCAATCGATCGCCTGAGGTTCATGCTTGATGACGCGCAGCCGCGTGTTCTGATAACAAAGGGGAAACTGGTCGCTGAACTCGATCACCCGACGCGCGAAGTCATCGATATTAGCTGCGAGGGACTCGCCGATTTTTCAGCCCAAGCGCCGATCGTCGAAACTGATCCAAAGCAGCTTGCTTATGTGATTTACACGTCGGGCTCGACGGGCGAACCGAAAGGCGTCGAGATTACTCACGAGAGTTTGCAGAATTTGATTTCATGGCACCGCAACGCGTTTCAAGTGACTTCACAAGATCGCGCGTCGCATCTGGCTGGCGTGGGATTCGATGCATCGGTTTGGGAAGTCTGGCCGTATCTCACTGCGGGAGCAACGCTTTATTTGCCCGATGAAGAAACGCGACTGTCGCCGGATTCGCTCCGCGATTGGATTGTCGAAAACAAGATCACGATCAGCTTTCTGCCGACGGCGTTAGCGGAAAGTTTGATGATTCTGGATTGGCCCGCGGAAGCTGCGCTGCGCTTCTTGCTTACGGGCGCGGACACGCTCCATCGTCATCCGACCAATAATCTGCCATTCAAGGTTGTCAATAACTATGGCCCGACTGAGTGCACGGTCGTGGCCACTTCCGGCATCGTCCATTCAGCGAATGTCGATGACGGGTTGCCAACAATCGGACGCGCTATCAGCAACATCGATGTTCACATTCTTGACGAGAATCTTGCTCCCGCCGCGGACGGCGAAGCAGGCGAGATTTACATCGGCGGCATGGGCGTCGCGCGTGGCTATCTGAATCGGCCCGATCTCACGGCTGAAAAATTCATCGCCGATCCGTTTAGTTCAAAACTTAATGCCCGGCTTTACCGCACGGGCGATTTAGCGCGGCGGCTTCCCAACGGCGACATTGCCTACCTTAGCCGCGTCGATGATCAAATCAAGATTTGCGGCTATCGCATCGAGCCGGCTGAAATCGAGGCAGCTATCGATCGTCATCCGGCGATCGCTTCGAGTGTTGTCACCGCGCGCGGATCAAATTGTTCTGACAAACGACTGACCGCGTACGTCGCGATGCGCAATGGCACTACGCCGGCAGCAACTGAATTGCGCGACTCTCTGCGTACTTCGCTGCCGGATTACATGTTGCCCTCAGTGTTCGTGAAGCTTCAGTTCCTTCCGCTCACCGCCAATGGCAAGATCGATCGTGCCGCGCTGCCCGAACCGAGCAGCGAGAACACTCTGCGCGATGATGATTTCATCGCGCCTCGCTCGCCCATCGAAAACAGACTCTCGGAAATCGTCTGCACGCTGCTCAAACTCGATCGCATCAGCGTCAACGACAACTTTTTCCTGCTCGGCGGCCATTCGCTGCTCGGCACCCAACTGATCGTGAAGATTCGCAGCGCGTTTGGAGTCGATCTGGCGCTCCGGACACTGTTCGACGCCTCGACCATCGCTGAGTTATCCAACGAGATCGAACGACTAATCGTTGCTCGTATCGAAAACATGAGCGAGGAAGAAGCTGAAGCCTTGCTTGCGTAAATGAAATTTCAGACAGCGATCGTTGCCCGATCGCGAACTGAATCTCGCGCGTTGAAAACCAAATTAGTGCCATGCGAAATAATTCAGACAAGTCTGCTCAAGCCCTCAGCCTCTATCACCTGCTCGATCCAGAGGTGCTCGCCAACCCATATCCGCTCTATCGACGACTGCGCACGGAAGCTCCAGTCCACTGGGACCCGTATCTGCACGCGTGGGTCGTCACGCGTTACGACGATGTAGTCACTGTGCTGCATCGCTTTTCGGCAAATCGCACGCCGACTCCGGAACAACTCGAGGCGATGGGGTTGGCGGAGTTGAGTCCCCTGGCCCAATTGATGACGAAGCAGATGCTGTTCATGGACGCAGCCGCGCACACGCGTCTGCGCAGCCTGGCATCCTTCGCGTTCGCACCGGCGCGAGTCGAAGCCTTGCGCGCACACATTCGCGAGATTCTCGACGCATTGCTTGAACCGCTCCTTCGCGCCGGCCGCATGGATGTAATCAACGATCTCGCGGCGCCGCTGCCGGCGATCGTGACTGCGGAAATGCTCGGGGTACCGGCGGCTGACTGCGATCAGTTGAAAGCGTGGTCAGCGGATTTCGCTGAGGTGCTCGGCAACTTCCAACACAATCCCGATCGCGCCGCACGCACGGTGCAGTGCGTTGTAGAGATGACGGCCTACTTTCGCAAAGCAATCCAGGATCAGAAACAGCATCCGCGCGAAGGCCTGATCAATTCATTCATCAACGCCGAGATCGATGGCGACCGTCTGACTGAAGAAGAAATCATCGCGAACTGCATCGTCACGATGGTCGGCGGGCAAGAGACCACGACGAACCTAATTGGCAACGGAATTCTGAGTCTGCTGCGGCATCCCGATCAGATGCAGCGATTGCGCGACGACCCTTCCCTGGTTCCGTCCGCGGTCGAGGAACTGCTGCGATTCGAAAGCCCCAGCCAACACACGGCGCGGATTTGTCCTGAAGACATTGAGCTTGGTGGCAAATTGATTCGCAAAGGCCAGGCCGTCATCGCGGTGATGGCCGCGGGCAATCGCGATCCGGAAAGATTCGATGACCCTGATCGCCTCGACATCGCGCGCCCGGACAATCGGCACCTCGCCTTTGGTTGGGCCAGCCATTTTTGTTTTGGCGCGGCGCTCGCGCGTATCGAAGGCCAACTGACTTTCGAAGCGATCGCGCGTCGCACGGCGGACCTGCGGTTCGAAACTGATCAGCCTCTGGTCTGGCGTGAAAACCTAGGATTGCGTGGCTTGATATCGCTTCCGGTAACTTTCGATTCTGTGATGGCTGCGCCCGTACTCGCTTCAACAGCTCGACCACAAAGCGGCTGTCCATTTCATCACTCCACCTGATTTGCATCTGGAGTCTCGTGCTCGAACAAGTTCCAAATTCGGAGTCCAGCACGCCGGCAATATCGCCGGCCAAGCGCGATCTACTTGCCAGGTATCTGCGCGGCGAAATCGACCAGGACCTCTCTCTTACGATTCCAAAACGTGCAGACGATACCAGCTTGCGATTATCGTTTTCGCAGGAACGGCTGTGGTTTCTCGATCACTTGATGCCGGGCTCGCCAGTTTTCAATGTCCCCACGGCGGTGCGGATTTCACATCCTCTAAATCTCGAAGTACTGCAAAGATGCGTTGATGAAGTCGTGCGGCGGCATGAAGTTCTGCGCACGACATTTATCACAGTTGACGGCCAGCCCACCCCGATAATCGCACCGCAAATTGACACGAGAGTTTGCGTCATCGATCTGACTCACCTGGACCAGGCTGCTCGCGAGGCAGAAAGTCTGCGCCTGACGAAGGAGGCCGCAGAACGTTCGTTCGATCTGGCACGTGGTCCACTGCTGCGAACCAGTCTGATCAAAATAAGCGAGAGCGAGTCGGTTTTTCTGTTGACGATGCATCACATCGTCAGCGACGGCGGCTCGATTTTGATTTTCTTCCGCGAACTTTCTGCGTTATATGAGGCGTACGCAAGTGGACGGCCGTCACAACTCGCCGAGCCGGCGATTCAATACGCCGATTACGCGCTCTGGCAGAGAGAGTGGCTGAACGACGATCGCGTCGCGTCACAGCTTGCCTACTGGAAAGAGAAATTAAGCGGCGAGTTGCCGGCGCTCGATCTGCCAACCGATTATCCGCGGCCACCTTTTCAAACTCATTCGGGTGGCCGTGCAGTTGCCACGTTGTCAGAGAAACTGACGAGCGATTTGCAGGCGCTGAGTCGCCGCGAAGGTGCGACGCTTTTCATGACGCTGCTCGCCGCTTTCAAAGTGCTGCTGCAAAGACATTCCGGGCACGACGACATCATTGTCGGATCGCCCATCGCCAATCGCGCGCAATCGGAAACGGAAAATCTGATCGGGTTCTTTTTGAACAATCTGGCGCTGCGGACGGATTTGTCAGGCAATCCAAGTTTTCGCGAACTGCTGGCGCGCGAGCGACAAACGGCGCTCGACGCCTATGCGAACCAGGACGTCCCGTTCGAGCGGTTGCTCGAAGAACTCAGACCCGAGCGCGACCTCAGCCGAACTTCGATCTTTCAGGTCTATTTCAACCTGTTCAGCTTTTCAGATCGAATCGATCTCCCGGGCCGCAATTCGATCAGCTTCGTCGACGCCTGGCTTCAATCCGAAGAGAATCTTTCGAAATTCGATCTCACGCTTTATGCCGGCGCCGGCGACAAACAGATCAAGTTGGCTTTGGTTTACCGGAGCGATCTGTTTGCGCCCGTGCGAATGACCGAGATGCTCGCGCAGTTTGAGCATCTGCTCTCGCAAGTCGTGTCGCGCGCTGATGAGCCAATCAGCAGGTTGTCGTTGGTCACTTCATCTGGGCAGGAAGTTCTGCCGAATCCGACTGCGCCGCTCAAATCGAGCGAAACCAAATCGATCCTCGCATTGTTTTCTGAGCAGGTGGAGCGACACCCGAACGCGGCGGCGGTCAGTGATGCGGATGAAACGCTGAGTTATGAAGAACTGGATCGACGCACCAACCAGGCCGCGAATTATCTGGTCGCTAACGGAATCAAGAAAGGTGACGTTGTCGCGATTTACGCGCACCGCAGCGCTCCGCTTGTCGTTTCAATTTTGGGTCTCATGAAGGCTGGTGCAGCTTTCACGATTCTCGATCCGTCTTATCCAGCGAACCGTTTGATCGACTGCCTGAAAGTCGCGCATCCGCGCGGCTGGATGCAAATCAAAGCAGCCGGCCAACTGCCGAAAGCGCTCGAAGATTTTGTAACTCGCATTGAATGTCGTTTGACGCTGAACGCAAAGTTTTCATCTCGCGACGATCAGATCTCACAATGCTCAACTGAAGCTCCTTCAGTAGAAATTCAGCCGGACGATCTTGCTTACATCGCTTTCACTTCGGGTTCGACAGGTCAGCCAAAAGGCGTGATGGGCCGGCACGGACCGCTGACGCTTTTCACGTCATGGGCGAAAGAAGAATTCGAGTTGGATGAAGCGGATCGCTTCTGCATGTTGTCCGGGCTGGCGCATGATCCGCTGCATCGCGACATCTTTACGCCGCTGCAACTTGGCGGTTGCGTCTGCATCCCCGATCCGAACGTGATCGAATCGCCAGCGCAACTTCGCGATTGGATGAGACAGCAAGCAATAACGATCGCGAATCTCACGCCGGCGATGTGTCAGTTGCTTACGGACGGTTGCGACGACGAGCAGATCGACTCGCTTCGTTATTCATTCCTGGTTGGCGATGTTTTGACGAAACGCGACGTGGCGCGCCTGCGAAAGCTCGCGCCGACGATCACCTGCGTGAATCTGTACGGTGCGACTGAAACGCAACGCGCGGTCGGTCATTACGTCATCGACGATTCCGCCGCTTGGTCAGGAAGAGAAATTCTGCCGCTCGGCAAAGGCATACGCGATGTTCAGTTGCTCGTGCTGAATCGGTCTGCGCAACGCTGCGGAATGGGTGAACTCGGTGAGATTTACTTTCGCAGTCCGCATCTGGCGAAAGGTTATCTGGGCGATGACAACCTGACGCGCGAGCGTTTCATCACGAATCCGTTCACGGATGATCCCGCCGATCGTTTGTATCGCACGGGAGATCTCGGCCGTTATTTGCCGGACGGACATGTCGAACACGCCGGACGTGCTGATCGCCAAATCAAGATCCGCGGTTTTCGCATCGAGCCCGGCGAGATCGAAGCGGTGATCGTCAAACATCCTCACATTCGCGAAGCTGTCGTCGTCGCGCAAGAGATCGATTGCCAAAAACTACTGGTTGCCTATGTCGTGCCCGATCGTAGGAAGGAAATTTCCGAGACGGATCTGCGCGATCGGCTTGCACACGACCTTCCCGCGTACATGATTCCTTCGTCGATTGTCCGGCTCGATTCATTGCCGCTGACCCCCAACGGCAAGCTCGATCGGCGCGCGCTGCCGTTGCCCGATCGAACTACGCGCGATGATTCCGATCGGTTCGTGCCGCCACGTTCGCAGACTGAAGGTGTCTTAGCTGCGATTTGGAAGGAAGCTTTGCATATCGATCACGTGGGCGTTCACGAAAACTTTTTCGAGTTGGGTGGGCATTCCCTGCTGGCGGTGCGAATATTCGCGTTGCTCGAAAAGCAATTCGGCCGGCGTCTGCCGCTGGCTACGTTGTTCCAAGCGCCAACAATCGCGCAACTCGCTGCGGTCATTGAAAAGGAAAATGCGCCGCGCGCTTCATCGATCGTTCCGATTCAACCGCTGGGCACGCAGCCGCCGTTCTTTTGTGTGCATGCGGTCGGCGGAAACGTGCTCGAGTATTACGATCTCGCGCGGCATCTAGGACACGATCAGCCTTTTTACGGTTTGCAGTCGCTGGGGCTGAACGATTCGCACGAGCCGCACGCGCGCATCGAAGATATGGCCGCGCATTACTTAAAAGAGATTCGCGCACACCATCCCAGCGGGCCATATTTCATCGGTGGCCGATCGCTCGGCGGCATCATCGCTTACGAGATGGCGCGACAGTTGAAAGAGCAGCGGCAAGAGGTGGCGCTGCTCGCCTTACTCGATTCATATCCGGTGGGCCATCACAAACTAAATTCAGATGAGGTGCTGCATCGGCCCAAGGGCGGACGCGGGCTCAAACGAATTCGCGCGCACGCGGCCAATCTCCGTCAGCTTGGTTTGGCCGACAAGTTCAAATACGTATTCAGCAAGTCGCGCTACGCGCCCCAGCGCATGAAGGGCAAACTCTGGCGCGCTTTCTATCGCGCGTTTGGCAAGTCCGGTTTAGGAACGCCGCGATGGCTTCGCCACGTCGAACAATTCAACTGGCTGGCGGCGCATCGATATGTGCCCAGACTTTACGAGGGGCCAGTGACTCTGTTTTGGGCGAGCAGCGACCTGCGCGCAAAGTTCGACATGATTGAAGGTTGGAGAAAGTTAGCGCCCGGCGGATTGGACGTACACGAGATTCCGGGAACGCACCTTGACATCATCAAAGAACCGCACGTCGCCGCAGTCGCGAAAAAATTGAGCGCGTGCCTGGAACAAGCGCAGCGCAAAAGCGAGAGCGGTGACGACCCGCTTACAAAATCGACGAGCCACCACCGCTCACTTAGCCAACCAAACTTGTTAACGACGCTTGGCGAGAAAGCCGCCCAAAAATCCCAGCGTCAATCCGACTCCTAACGCAATGCCCACAGATTGCCACGGGTTGTGCTTGATGTAGCGCCGCGTTTCGTCAACATAGTCTTCACCCGTTTCGTACCCGTGACGAATGATTCGCTGCGCTTTGCGCTTGCCGATGTCCACCAAATCTTCCGCGATGATTTTGCCTTCCGCAGCTTTCGCTGCCAGATGTCCTAATTTGAATCCTGCACTCTTACCGTTTTCCACCGTCGATGTGGCTGTTGTTGTTCCCATCTTAAATCCTCCAATCCCGAGGGATTATACCTCTCCTCGACATAACCTCTTAGCCGGGCTGATCCCGATCATTCAGCAAAGCGTATTACTCTGATGCCATCGTGCGGTTTCAAAACTGCAACGATCCTGTTGCCAAACGCTACGATTCGCGCGGCGGGCCAATCGCATAAGCGAGGAAACCGCCGATGATTAGCACGAAGACGCCAAATACGCGCACCGGCATCAACCCTTTCATTGAGACCCAGTCAACGATCATCCGCGAGCGATCAACTCCGAGAGCCAGTGTTACGAAGCCGCCAATGATTGCCAGCAGACCCAGCACACGCAACGCCGACGGAAAGCGTGAACGCGCCGCCACGCTCAGCAGAATCACTCCGATCGTTAATCGAATTCCGGCCGCGACGTAAATTCCCGCGGGCGTAAGCGCCAACGGCGCCAGCGCGAACAAGCGTTGCGGCGCTGCCAAAGCGACTGCGCCCACAATCATGAAAAAAGCTACGACCAGGAATCCAAGTACGCGCATTGTGTCACCTTTCGATCGGGCGTTATCGCACGCAACTCCACGATCCGCTGCCCGCTGCGTAGCTGCACATTGGCCCGTTCAAGACGCGAACCCGCGCCGTGTTTCCGCTGAGCACCAAATTGTTATCCAACTCTGCCGATGAATCGTCAACCGGATCCTGATGATTGATCCACTTGTGCAGATTGAAGTCGTAAACACAGATCCAATTCGTTCCGCCTGCCAAAGCCAACGCGTCGTTGACCTGCGAGATGTGGTTGATTACGCGCGAGCGAGTTATCGACGCGAAGGCATTGCCGCGCTGCGACACTTCAGAGTTCACGCGCCAGGCCTGATTCGGATTCTGCGCCGAGTACATCGCTGAATCATAAACCATCAATCCACCGAAGGCGTACATTAGCGCCATCGTATCGCTCGTCTTGCAGAACGAAGGATGAATCGTGATCGGAACTTCCTGCATCGCGTGATGCGATTGACGACCCGAGTAATCCGGAATTCGCACCCACGCCTGATTGTTCAGGTCATGCACGTAACCGCGTCCCCATTCGTCCATGTATAACTCGATTTTGTTTCCTGTGATCCGCCGGTAGGTGAAAGCGCTGGTGTCCGGCGCGGAGCTTTGCGGCGGATTAACCGGGCCACTTCCCACCCTGAGCGTGCTACAGACCATGTTCCAGACATACGAAGCGCGCGTGCGTTCCTGATCCGAACCGACGAAGACAACATGCACGAGCTTGTTGCTAAGCGGCAGCCAGTAAATATCGGCGTTGCCAGTTTCGCCTTGCAGCGACGCGCGCAAGCGAATGCCTTGCGCCTGCACTCCGCCGATCGCTTCACTAACTTGCGAGCGCTGCACTTGCGCGCCGAGCTTGGCAATCTCCTGATTCAGCGCATCGACAATCGCGTTGGTCATCACCGGCTGGGCCTGGGCCATTTCCGTTGCGTTCAATTCACGGCGCAGCACGACCACGATGATCTTCGCATCGTCACTGCCTTTGCCGATATTCAGTGTTTGTGCGTTGGCGTCGCTTTCATCACCCAGCGCCCAATCGGCCGGGTAACTGAATGACAAGCCATCGCGATTGAATTGCCTCGCCTGATTAACTATCGCAAAGACCGGCAAGGCTAGAAACAGAATTGCCGACGCTGCCAGACGAATCGTAAGTTTTCTCATGTTGCTTTTCCTCCATGTCGAGAATGAAGTGTTTGGACACAAGTCGCCGTTGTACTCCGTAAACGCAATCAATGCACCGGGAAATGTTCGCAGGCTCAATGCGGAAACATCGCGGATTTGGCTGCGCCGCGTAGTTTTACGCAGCGGAGTTTCTCGTAAGTTTGCGCTGAACCTGGCGCAAATTTCCGCGCTTTTCTGCCGGGAAGAAATAGAAATCCATCGGCAAGTTCGTTGGCATGTTCGTTGCGAACCAGGATGGATAAATCAATCTTCTCGAGGTTAATGACATGAACAGACGATTCATCCTTCTGATCGCGATGACCATTCTCGCCACACTTCTGACGAGCACGCACAGCACGGCGCAAACCGGATCGGCCAATTTTGTGCGCGACCAGCATCGCGAGACTTTGAATCAATGGTTGAAGACAAAGCCGGCGCTGCGCCTCGCTACTGAGAGGGATTGCGCGAACCAAGAAGGCCTGACCGCAACGCGGCAGGAGAACGGCAGGAACTATCAGCCGTATTACGCCGTTGGCGATTTCAATCGCGATGGACGCGAAGACTTTGCGGTCGCGCTGGTGAACGACACCCGACGCTCGCGCAAGTTTGCCATCGCAATTTTTAATGGCCCGTTCACGGCCACGCGAGCCACGCCGAACTTCTTCACCGAAGGAACAGATTTGAGTGACGGCGGACTGGTCCGGTTATCGGGCAATCGATTGGTAGCGGGAGTCTTTCAGAGCGATGACTGTGTGCGCCTCATCGCGCGCGGACGAAGCTATGTGATGAAGAGCTGTGTCTAGTTCAGCTAGCTGCCTGCTCGACGATATCGATCTCAGGTTGCAGGTGGACTGTCGTCTTGATCGAATTCGAGATCAGGCAATGCTTCTCGGCCTTTTCCAGAATTCGCGAGGCGCGCTCGGCGTCGCGCGCGTGGGCGATCGTCAGCGTCGGATGCAGAATAATCTCAGTCATTTGGAAACCGCCATCAAGCTTCTCTAATTTTCCATCCGCGGCGGTCTTGAAGCTCACGAAATCGAGCTTTGAATTCTCGGCAATCGCGAGAAACGTCGTCATGAAACAAGAGTTCACGGCGCCGACGAAGAGATGCTCAGGCGTCCACGCGCCGTCGTGGCCTTTGAATTCCGGCGGCGCGTCAACATGCAAGCAAGGAAGTACCGGCGAACATAGATTGCCCTGGCGTTCTTTGGTCCACTCGATCTCAGTCGAGTAGAAATATTGGTTATCCATTTACCCTCCGAGCCGTTTCCACTTTCGTGCGCTGGCGCTTGGCACGTGCGAAGCCAGTCCGCAAATAACAACTTGCGTTACCTGGCAGGCGCAAGTCCGTGTCAGCCAATCTTCTGAATCGTGATCGTCACGATCATTACCGGGCCGGCGGTGCGGTTGTATGAAACCCAGAAGCCCAGCGATTCATAGCGCACGACTTTGTATTGCGATCCGTCCGGGCGCGAATCGAGAGTTGGGCCAACCACCGTCTTGAAGTCCGGCGCGCCCACGCCGCCTGCATAGTCAACTGAGATTGCTTTCGCTTTATGATTTGCGTCGTAAGCGATCTGCGCGGTCTCGTTGTCCGAGAACACGTAGTAATCCAGCTCTGCATCTTTCAGCACCGGATTACCCAGCTTCGTATGCACATCGTCCGCGGTCATGCCCAGGCGCACGCCTTTGTAATCGGTGTAGAGCGGCTGTTGCACCAGCGGCTCGGCCACGTTCGCGGCCGCGCGCGTCTTTTGCCCATTCACCGTCAGCGCAAATCCGGCCAGCGCGATCACTATTAGCGTCGCAACTACGAGAAGAATGCGTTTCATGTTTGTGTACCTCCCAGCCTTTTTGGTCTCAATTATCCGGTCGCTACTGCTCCCGGTTCTGAAACTCGGTCAAGCGTTGAATTCTCCACCAGTTCGCTTGCCCACGGCCCAGACTTCTCCGCCGGAGCGCACCTGCAAAATGATTTGGTCCAGAGGACGTGGCGGAGGGCCATACATCACATAACCTGTGCGCGTGTCGTAAACGCCGCGATGACACGGACAGACCAGGCAACCGCGCGCTTTATCGAAATCGACCGAGCAGCCGCGATGCGCGCAACGGCGACTGAAAGCAAGAAACTGCGATTCAGCGCTGCGCACGAGCACAGCAGCGTCGCTCGACTTTGGATAGTTGAAGTAGAGAAACGATCCCGGCAGCAGGCGCTCAGCGCCTTCGATCTTCATCGGCGGATACATCAGCAGATTTTGCCCGGGGTTCTCTGGCGGATTCGGCTTCTGCGGATTCTCGCCCTGACTCTTCGCTTCGCCGGCCACGAGCAGCAGCCCCGCCGACGTCACCAGCGCCCGATTGCAAAAGCTCCGTCGCGGCAATTGTGAATCACGGTTATCGGCCATCTTCGTGAGACCTCCCGCGCCGATAGGACTGCAACACTTATTCCCGCTGGGCGTGGCCCAAGTTGCTGAACTTTCGGCGGATTATTCGAGATTCGAGCGGGCCTCAGCAGCTTTCAATGCGAGCTTTCCCACAGAGTTTGGGAAAGTTTTCGCAGCCCCTTCAGCCTTTTCGCGGCGACCCTGAGTGAATCTTGCGGCATATCGGTTGCGCGACAAAAACGCTGGACTCCAGCCTTGAAAACCTACCGAGAAAAGAGAAGATATGCAGACACAAAGTAGCGAAATAATTTATCCGAGTAAGATTGTGAGCAATCCACCCATGAACTTGAACGCAGACACGAACGCAGAATCCATGACTGGCGATCTGTGCGCGTTGGATACGCCGCACCGCGCAGGCGATGTGGTGCTGCGCGACGGCTCGACCGTGCACGTGCGCAAGATGGAACCGAGCGACGACCAGGCGCTATTCGAGTTGTTCCATTCGCTCTCAGAAGAATCGCGTTGGTTGCGTTTCTTTTCGCTGGGGACGGATTCCGCGCTGGCCGCGGAAGCGCGGCGCGAAACTAATCTGGATCGCACGTTTGGTTTGATAGCTCTGAGCGGAACCGAGCAACGCGTCGTCGGCCACGCTTTTTATGCAGGGATCGATTCGCATCGCGCCGAAGTCGCCTTCACGATCGCCGACGACTTTCAGGGGCGCGGCCTGGGAACATTGCTTCTGGGCCAGTTGGCTGAAGTCGCCGCCGTCACCGGCATCCAAACTTTCGAAGCGGAAGTCGTGGCCGCAAACCACGCGATGCTGCACGTGTTTCGCGAATCTGGTTTCCCCATCGAAGTGAAAGCGCGCGCCGGCCAGTTGCACGTAACCATGCCGACGTCATTCACCAGCGAAGCGGTCGAGCTATTCGAACGTCGCGAATCGATCGCCGCGGTGAACGCGCTGAAGCTTTTCTTCAATCCGCGATCGATTGCCGTGATTGGCGCTTCGAAAAAACGCCTGACGATCGGCGGCGAACTGTTTCATAATCTTCTGAGCTTCGGATTCGTCGGGCCGGTTTATCCGGTTAATCCCACTGCCGATGTCGTCCAATCTGTTCCCGCATACAAATCCGTCGAAGACATTCCCGGCCCAGTCGATTTGGCCGTGGTCGTCGTGCCGGAAAAATTCGTAATCGAAACGGTTGAAGCGTGCGGGCGCAAAGGCGTCAAAGCGCTGGTCGTAATCTCGGCGGGCTTCGGCGAAACGGGACAGGACGGCCAAACGAAACAAGCCGAGCTGATGCGCGTTTGCCGCGCCGCCGGCATGCGCCTGATTGGTCCAAACTGCATGGGCATCATCAACGCCGATCCGGCGGTCCGCATGGACGCTACGTTTGCGCCGGGTGTGCCGCCGACTGGCCGCGTGGGATTCTCTTCTCAGAGCGGCGCCTTGGGACTGGCGATTATCGAACTGGCGAACTCGCTCGGTCTGGGCATCTCGACCTTCGTCTCAGTCGGAAACAAAGCAGACATTTCCGGTAACGACCTGCTGCGTTACTGGGAGCACGACGAGAAAACTGACGTCATCCTGCTGTACCTGGAATCGTTCGGCAATCCGCGAAAGTTTTCCAAGATTGCGCGCCGCGTTGGCCGCAAGAAACCGATCGTGGTCGTGAAGAGCGGCCGCTCAGCCGCAGGCGCGCGCGCGACTTCTTCGCATACCGGCGCATTGATCGCCGCCTCGGATGTAACCGTCGATGCGCTGTTCCGCCAATCGGGTGTCATTCGCACCGACACGCTCGAAGAGTTGTTCGATGTCGCCGCGCTGTTGGTGAATCAACCGCTGCCAAAGGGCGCGCGCGTCGGCATTATCACGAACGCGGGCGGCCCGGGAATTCTCTGCGCTGATACCTGCGAAGCTCGCGGCCTCGAAGTGCCGCTGCTGGCCGAAGCCACGCGAGACAACTTGCGATCGTTCCTCGCGCCTGGCGCCGGCGTCGGCAATCCCGTTGACATGATCGCTTCAGCGGGCGCGCAGGAATACGAGCGCACGATCGAAGCCGTAGCTGCCGATCCGAACATTGATGCTTTGATCGTCTGCTTCACGCCGCCGTTGGTGACTAAAGCTGAAGACGTCGCCCGCGCCGCCGTGGCGGCGATCGAACGCGCGAAGATCGACAAGCCGATCTTGACTGTCTTTCTCCAGGCCGACCCCGCTCCTGAGATCATCCGTTCCAGGAAGATTCCTGCTTATCAGTTTCCTGAAACCGCGGCGATCGCTCTGGCGCGCGCCGCCCGTTATGCGCGTTGGCGCGAGCGGCCGGAAACGACGCTGGCCGAATTCGACAATCTGCATCGCGACAAAGCCGCCTCGATCGTCGCGTCAGCCCTGGGACGCGGCGGTGGTTGGCTTTCGACGCAGGAAACTGCCGAGCTGCTTTCGTGTTATGGCTTGCCGCTGATCGAACAAAAGATCGTCGATACGCCCGAAGCGGCCGGCGAAATTGCCGAGCAGATGAACGGCGAAGTTGCTTTGAAAGTGATCGCGCCGGGCGTGCTGCACAAGACCGAAGCCGGCGGCGTGCACCTGCACCTGCGCGGCGCGGCACAAGTTCGCGCGGCGGCCACCGACATGCGCGATCGTTTGAAAGCGCAGGGCGCTGAGCCAACCGGCTTCCTCGTGCAGCGCATGGCCCAGAATGGAATCGAGATGCTGGTGGGCGTGGTCCACGATCCGCAATTTGGCCCCGTCGTGGCGTGCGGCGCCGGCGGCGTGCAGGTTGAATTGCTACGCGATGTTTCGGTGCGCCTGACTCCGCTCGCGAAAGAAGATGCGTCCGAGATGATTCGGAGCCTTAAGACTTATCCGCTGCTGAACGGTTTTCGCGGCAGCGCCAAATGCGACGTGGCCGCGCTCGAAGACGGATTGCTCCGCGTCAGCGCGATGGTTGAAGACCTGCCGCAGATTGCCGAACTCGATTGCAATCCATTTGTCGTGAACGAGAGCGGCGCGGTGATCCTCGACGCTCGCGTCAAAGTTGAAGCCGTCGAGCCAAAGCCGCTGGTGGGCGTGAGAGGCTAGCAGTACCACTCTCGATTGAGTCGGGAGTCTAAGAGTCTAAGAGTCTAAGAGTCTGGAGTCTGGACTAGAGTCGGGAGTCTGAATTTCGGCTTAATCATTCGGAGCGCACGCATCCTGCGTGCGGGTCGCGGGCATCCTTGCCCGCATTTGGAGTGCGCCGGCTCGACGGCGCTTTGGATCTTTCTGTAGCGCAAATTGCCAGTTTGCGATCCGGAGCGCACGCATCCTGCGTGCGGGTCGCGGGCATCCTTGCCCGCTCTTTTTCCACTTTCTACCCCCAACACCCAAAACCCTTCCTCCCTGTCCGCGGTGAGGGCATGTGCCCTCTTCCAATTTTCATTTTTCAATTTCTAATTTGCAATTCTCTTCTTTCCGACCCCGAACACCGTAACCCCTACCCCCTACAACCGCCGCCCAGTTCCTCCCGCAGTCTCTTGGGGCTTCGAACATGACAATCAAGACTCGCCTCTTCGCGATTCAGATCCAAACGTAAGCAACCAGAATCCAGATCCGATGAGCGGGAATCCAGACGTGATTAACCAGAATCCAGATCTGACTGACCAGAATCCAGACCTGATTGACCAGAATCCAGACGTGACTAACTGGAATCCAGACCTGATTGACCAGAATCCAGACGTGACTAACCAGAATCCAGACGTGAGCGACTAGAATCCAGACCTGATTGACCAGAATCCAGACCTGATTGACCAGAATTCAGACCTGACTGACCAGAATCCAGACCTGATTGACCAGAATCTAGACCTGAGCCAGCAGAATTCGACAAGAATCCGAGATTTCCTCAGCAAATCTTCAATCCGTCCGGTTGAGCCCATACACGTCGCTTCGGCGACGAAGCGCAACCCGTGGTTGCTTCGAGGTTTTGGAGGTAACGCAAATTGTTGATTTGCGGAGCGCGTCAGAGCGCACGCATCCTGCGTGCGGGTCGCGGGCCTTCCTCTCCCTCTCCCGCTGGGAGAGGACTGGGGCGAGGGTTTACCGCCTCCTCCAATTTTCAATTCGGTGCGCAGGCTGTAATGCTTACGTCGAATCGTCTGTCTGACCTGGTCCAGGAGTTTAGGTTTGCCGGAGCTGACTGATGACAAAGTAGGAATGGGCATTTTGCCTCCCTTGCCAAA